>Ga0247841_10000130_pt1 | contig 200180 bp, 135 predicted proteins | sample LaCruzMarch2015__2_FD_192410 | JGI IMG/M metagenome (GOLD analysis project Ga0247841, IMG submission 192410) | Freshwater microbial communities from meromictic Lake La Cruz, Castile-La Mancha, Spain - LaCruzMarch2015_18m | ecosystem: Environmental > Aquatic > Freshwater > Lake | place: Spain... | reverse complement strand
GTGGTTGGTGAGGACATTTTTTCGCGTGCCATGTGTTTCATCAGGCAGCATGACACCTCTCCGCTTGACACACTCGTTGAAGTTCACCTGCTCGAAGAATATGGCAGTATTGAAGGGGAGATGGCTACACTCCTATTCCACAAACGGATCAGGGAAGAACGGATCCTCAAGACCTCCGATGACCTGAAGAAACAACTAACCATCGACCGCAACCAGGTTGATGAACTCATATTCTGATGCCAATGTACGCAAATGACCGGATGAAGATTACTTTTCTTGGCACTGGTACCTCCATTGGAGTACCGGTAATAACCTGCGACTGCCCGGTCTGTATGTCTGTTGATCCGCGAGACAAGCGTATGCGGACCTCTGCCATGATTGAGGTAAACGGATTGACCTTCGTCATTGACTGTGGTCCTGATTTCCGCCAGCAGATGTTGCGTCAGCAGGTAATGAACCTGGATGCCGTAGTCTTTACACATGAACACCGCGATCATATTGCGGGGCTGGATGATGTGAGGGCTTTCAATTACGTCCTGAATAAAAAAATTGATATCTACGGGACTCCGCAGGTGATGGAGGCCATTCGCATTGAATTCCCCTATATATTTTCCGAATCCCGGTATTTTGGGGCGCCACAACTTACCACCCACTTTATCGACGACCAGCCTTTTACCATCCTGGGTGTTGAATTCATTCCCATTATCGTGAGGCATGAGAACCTGCCGGTGACCGGTTTCCGGGTGGGCGATTTTACCTACATCACCGATGCCAGCTACATCAGTGCCACAGAACTTGAAAAGATCAAAGGGTCGAAAGTGATTGTGCTCAACGCCCTGCGCAATTCAAAGCATGTTTCACATTTTTCGGTTGGAGAGGCGGTCGAAATCCTGAAACAACTCAATCCTGAAGCGGCCTTTCTCACCCATCTCAGCCATTTTGTGGGTCTTCATGAAGAGGTGAATAAAAAACTGCCCGATTTTATTCAGCTTGCATATGACGGGTTGGAAATCGAAATTTAGTAACAGGGTGACAAAGTAACAGGGTGACAGGGTAATGAAGTAATGAAGTAATGAAGTGATGGAGTAATGAAGTGATGGAGTAATGAAGTGATGAAGATTGATATTATTACGTTGTTTCCGGAGATGTTCGAGGGCGCTTTCAGTCATTCAATTCTGAAGCGGGCCCAGTCGAAGGGTCATGTGATCCTACAGCTTCATAATCTGCGCGACTGGTCGTTCAATAAGCATAAAACTGTTGATGATTATGCTTATGGCGGAGGTGCAGGGATGGTGATGATGGTTGAACCGGTAGTCCGCTGCATCGAAGAACTAAAATCAAAAACTTCCTACGATGAGATCATCTACATGAGTCCCGACGGCAAATTGTTGAATCAGAAAGTCTCGAACCAGTTATCAATTCAACAAAACCTGCTTATCCTCTGCGGCCATTACAAAGGTATTGATGAACGCATCAGGGAACATTTCATCACCCGCGAAATATCCATCGGGGATTACGTTCTATCAGGAGGTGAGTTGGCAGCCATGGTACTGACCGATGCCGTTGTCAGGCTTATTCCCGGTGTTCTGAACGACGAGACCTCGGCTCTATCGGATTCATTCCAGGACAATCTCCTGTCGCCACCAGTTTATACCCGCCCGGCTGAATTCAGGGGATGGACAGTCCCGGATGTGTTGTTATCGGGGAATGACAAGGAGATTGCGAAATGGCGTCACGAGCAATCCATTGAACGAACAAGTCAGCGCAGGCCGGGACTTCTTGACAAGGGGGAAAATCTGTTCTGAAAATGTAAGCACTCCAAACTGTTCGACCTTTTCATCGGGGGCCAGGAAGAGGAAAAACCACCTTCGAACTTTTTTGAGGGTTCTGCTTTTTAATTCAAAAAAAATCAATATATTTGCAAACTTTTTAGTGAGAAACGGATCTAATTACACGAAAGCCATGAACAAAGCGGAAATAATGAAATATGTCGAGGAGACAGTCATTCAGAAGAATGTATTACCTTCTTTCAAAGCAGGAGATACCATCACGGTGCATTATAAGATCAAAGAAGGAAATAAAGAGCGTATCCAGACTTTCCAGGGCGTGGTTTTACAACGGTCAGGAATGGGATTGAACGAAACCTTTACGGTAAGAAAAATATCAGGGAACATTGGAGTTGAGCGTATTTTCCCATGCACCTCCCCTTTTATTGACAAAATCGAGGTTAACAAGCATGGCGTTGTTCGCAGGGCACGCATTTTTTACCTCCGCGGTTTACAAGGGAAGAAAGCCCGTATCAAGGAAGAGCGTATCTGATATTAAAGATAATTGCATTAAAAAAACCCCGTCAAAAGCGGGGTTTTTCATTTTAGTTCATCACCAGGTTTATGTATCCGGTTTCAGCGGTTGACAGTACAGTGAGTGCTTTCGAGTAATTGAGCAGGTTCCGGATCACCGATTCGCTGGGAGAAACTACCTTTCTTCTCCTCCGATTTTCGGGGGAGGATTCATTGCCCTTTGATGGGAATGAAGTCATAGAATAAAATGTAGCAGTTCGCTTCATAGGCCGAATTTTGATTTGAAATATTATTCATACCTAAGAAACGGGATATATTTCCCAATATTTTACCTGTTGAAAAATAATTATCGCTGCTTAAATCGAAAGGATAACATCCTTTTCCTTAACCAGTTTGCGCAGGTTAATCAGTGCGTAGCGCATTCTTCCTAAAGCCGTGTTAATGCTGACGTTGGTTGATTCAGCAATGTCTTTAAAACTCATGTCCCCATAATGGCGCATTACCAGTACCTCTTTTTGTTCAACGGGGAGATATTCAATCAATTTCTTTACGTCCTGGTGGATCTGCTCCATAATCAGTTGTTCCTCGACCGATTCGACCGGGATCCTGACTTTATCAAAGATATCATAATCATCATTGTTTTCGATGATAGGAATCCTTTTTGATTTGCGGAAATAATCGATGATCAGGTTATGGGCTATACGCATGACCCATTGTATAAATTTCCCCTCCTCCTTGTATTGTCCCGAGCGAAAGGTATTGATTACCTTAATAAAGGTATCCTGAAACAGATCTTCAGCGAGTTCCTTATCCTTAACAACCATAAGGATATAAGCAAATACGCGGTTTTTGTGACGGCGAATGATTGTTTCGAGGGCGGATTCATCACCGGTAAGATATTTACCGATTAAATCCTGATCACTAATGACATTGGCTTGCATGGGGCCTCCTTTTTAAAGTAAAAAAGAGTAGAAGTCTAGTCGATAGTGTCCCTCCTATATTATGCGCAGGCTGATTTTGGCTGCGCTGGTTTGTACTTATTACGGAAATTACCCCGTTTGGTTACGGCAAAAATAAATAAAAAAATCCAAAAAGCAAGTTTTCTTTATAATTTTGCCAAAATCAACGTCCGAGCGAAGGAAATAATGAATGTGGATGCACTCGACCCAAGGGACTATATCATCATCAAAGGTGCACGGGTCAACAATCTGAAAAATATCAGCCTGGCAATTCCCCGAAATAAATTCGTGGTGATTACCGGACTATCGGGGTCGGGAAAATCTTCCCTGGCTTTCGATACCTTATATGCCGATGGCCAGCGACGTTATGTGGAAAGCCTGAGTGCCTATGCAAGGCAGTTCCTTGGCCGGATGAGCAAACCCGATGTGGATTACATCAAGGGGATTTCACCCGCCGTAGCCATTGAGCAAAAGGTGAATACATCGAATCCAAGGTCGACAGTTGGGACTTCCACGGAGATTTATGAATACCTGAAATTGCTTTTTGCCAGGATTGGCAAGACCTATTCTCCAGTTTCGGGCGACCTTGTGCGGCGTGATACGGTAACAGAGGTCGTAGATAAAATCATGGCCCTGGATAATGAGGTCAGAGTCAGCATTTTTGCCCCTCTTGACCTGACCGCCAAAAACGGCAACCTGGAGGTTAAATGCAATGTGCTGATGCAGCAGGGTTTTACCAGGGTTATGCTGGATGGGGAGATCCTGAGACTGGATGAAATATCGGGGTTGAATAAAAAGAAATTCAAGGAGCTGTATATCCTCGTTGACCGTTTTGAAATAAACCATGAAGACGAAGATATACCAGGACGGATCGCAGATTCTGTTCAAACTGCCTATTTTGAAAGTCACGGATACTGCATGGTTGAAACGGCAAACCCCGGGAAAAACAGGATTTTATACTCCAATCGTTTTGAAGCGGATGGGATGCTGTTTGAAGAACCATCTGAAAATCTTTTCAGTTTCAATAACCCTTACGGTGCCTGTAAAACTTGTGAAGGATTCGGAAGTGTGATCGGCATCGATGAAGATCTGGTGATCCCGAACAAGCGGCTCTCGGTTTATGAAGATGCCATTGCATGCTGGCGGGGCGAGAAAATGAGTGAATGGAAAAATGACCTCTTGATGGTGGCATACAAGTTCGATTTCCCCATTCATAAACCCATTTACGACCTCACCCCTGCCCAAATGGAATTGCTTTGGACAGGGAACCAGCATTTTCATGGACTGAATGAGTTTTTCAAATACATAGAGACGCAGAATTACAAAGTCCAATACCGGGTGATGATCTCACGTTACCGTGGCAAAACGAATTGTCCGGATTGTAAAGGGACAAGGCTCAGGAAGGATACTTCCTATGTAAAGATCCATGGGAAGTCGATCAGCGATCTTGTACTGATGCCAGTTACCGAACTGACCCATTTTTGCGGGAACCTTGATCTCAGCGAATATGAAACGACCGTTTCACGCCGTTTACTGACCGAAATAAATAACCGCCTGGAGGTACTCAATGATGTTGGTCTCGGGTATCTCATGCTGAACCGTCTCTCAGCCTCCCTGTCGGGCGGAGAGTCTCAGCGGATCAATCTTTCCACGGCACTCGGAAGCAACCTTGTGGGGTCCATGTATATCCTGGACGAGCCGAGCATCGGGCTTCATCCGCGTGACACCCAGCGACTGATCCGGGTATTGGTGCGTTTACGTGATCTCGGGAACACTGTCATCGTTGTTGAGCATGATGAGGAAATTATCAGGGCTGCCGACCAGATCATCGATATTGGCCCGCTTGCAGGTCACCATGGAGGAGAGATTGTTTTCCAGGGTGATTTCCGGACCCTGAACGCCGACACCAAAAGCCTGACTGGTCAATACCTTAACCATATCCGTAACATCGAACTGCCTTCGAAACGAAGGAAATGGCTGGAGTTTATCGAAATCAAAGGGGCACGGGAGAACAACCTGAAAAATGTGGATGTTAAAATCCCGCTGCACATCTTCACTGTGATTACCGGAGTGAGCGGATCCGGAAAGACATCACTCGTAAAGCGGATCCTCTTCCCGGCACTGAAGAAAATCCATGGCGGGTACGGAGAGAAAACCGGCAAATTCGACCGGCTGGATGGAGATTATTCCAGAATTGGATCGGTAGAGATGGTTGACCAGAATCCCATCGGCCGTTCTTCAAGATCAAATCCTGCAACCTACATCAAAGCCTTTGATGAAATCCGCGATCTCTTTGCTGATCAACAGCTGGCCAGGGTTCGTAATTATAAACCCGGTTTTTTTTCCTTTAATATTGCCGGAGGACGGTGTGACGAATGTGAAGGTGAAGGTGTTGTGAAAATTGAAATGCAGTTTATGGCCGATCTGTACCTTCCCTGTGAAAGTTGCCAGGGAAAGCGCTTCAAAGATGAGGTCCTTGATGTAAAATACCGTGAAAAATCGGTGGTCGATATTTTGAATATGACGGTTGATGAGTCCATGGATTTTTTTGAGCACACCTCCAAACCAACGGCTCATGAAAAACACATTCTGGCTAAGCTTAAACCTTTGCAGGATGTAGGTTTAGGGTACCTGCGCCTTGGGCAATCCTCCAGCACCCTTTCAGGAGGCGAGGCACAACGCATCAAACTGGCTTTTTTCCTGTCAAAGGGGATCAGCGAAAAACCGACTTTGTTCATTTTCGATGAACCTACCACAGGATTGCACGTGCATGATATCCATAAATTACTGATCGCATTTGAGTCGCTGATCGCCAACGGGCACAGCATCCTGGTGATCGAACATAACCTGGAGGTGATCAAGAGTGCAGACTGGGTGATTGATCTTGGAAAAGAGGGAGGTGAGGAAGGCGGACGTGTTGTTTATGAGGGAACGCCTGAAGGGCTCATCAAGGTTAATGATTCCTATACGGGATATTACCTGAAGGAGAAATTGAATATCGAACATTGAACAGCGAATATCGAATTTCGAAGTTTTTCCGTGCATTGGCACGGAATCATATTAAAAGGATTTATTATGCAAAGCTATAATCCCACAACAGGAAAACCAATCAGGGAATACCCGGAATATACCGGACCGGAAGTTCAACAGATCATCCAGGATGTACATTCGGCATGGAAAATCTGGAAAGACACCACCTTTGAATACCGGGCTGTGGTTATGAAAAAGGCTGCGCAAGTATTGCGTACCAGGAAAGAGCACTTTGCTCACCTGATGACCAGTGAGATGGGCAAACTCTTAAAGGAATCGATGGCTGAGGTTGAAAAATGCGCCTGGGTATGCGATTACTATGCCGATCATGCACATGAAATGCTGCAAGACGAAGAGATTACTACGGATGCCAGCCGTAGTTTCGTCACATTCCAGCCCATGGGAGTCATCCTGGCAGTGATGCCCTGGAATTTCCCATTCTGGCAGGTTTTTCGCTTTGCCGCACCAGCCCTCATGGCCGGGAATGCAGCAGTGCTGAAACATGCATCCAATGTGCCCGGATGTGCCCTGGTCCTTGAAGAGATATTTGCTGAGGCCGGTTTTCCTGCCAACATTTTCAGGACCCTGATGATCCCATCACCGGATGTTCATGCTGTCATTGAAAACCCACTGATTTCGGCCATCACCCTTACCGGTAGTGAAGCTGCCGGCAGTTCAGTGGCCTCTGTTGCCGGGAAAAACCTGAAGAAAACAGTCCTAGAGCTGGGCGGAACCGATCCATTCATTGTACTGGATGATGCAGATCTTGTGGCTGCCGTAAAAACAGCAGTGACGGCCCGTATGCTCAACCAGGGACAAAGCTGCATTGCCGCTAAACGGTTCATTGTGACAGAAGCCATTGCTGAAAGGTTTGAAGCGGCCTTGAAAGTTGCAATGGAGGCCCTTCTTATGGGCGACCCTTTGGATCCGGAGACGCAGGTGGGCCCCCTGGCGCGGCCGGACCTGGTGGATGAAATTGAGCGGCAGGTAAAGCAATCCATTGAAGCCGGAGCCAGGCTTGTTACAGGAGGGTGTCGGCCATCACGCCCTGGTTGCTATTTTATGCCAACCATCCTCGCCCGGGTAAGCAAAGGCATGGCTGTCTATTCGCAGGAAACGTTTGGCCCGGTGGTATCGATCATTACCGTGAAAAACGAGCAGGAGGCCATTCTGGTCGCCAACGATTCCGATTTCGGACTTGGTGGATGCGTATGGACCCATGACCTGAAACGCGGGGAAGAGATAGCCAGGAAGGTGACCACAGGGGCCATGTTTGTCAATGGAATGACCAAATCAGATCCCCGGTTACCCTTTGGAGGAATAAAAAAATCAGGGTACGGACGTGAACTGGCTTCCTATGGCATCAAAGAGTTCGTCAACATCAAAACGATATGGATCGCATAATCCTGGCAGTTAACAGGCAAAAACAACTATGATAAAAATTCTGCAGGGAAGATCAGATTTCATTAAAAACTCCTTCAAACTGGTTGCAGGCACTGCGATTGCACAAGCCATCTCTTTCCTGATATCTCCTGTTATTACCCGGCTCTATACTCCTGCGGATTTTGGAATTTTCACCTTTATCATATCCGTTGTCGGGGGTTTTGGACTGATTGCCACCCTCCGGTACGAAATGGCCATTGTGTTGCCAAGGGAGGAAAAACATGCGGTCAACCTCGCATTCATTTCACTGGGGATCGCGTTCCTCCTGTGCCTCGGGATCGCGGCAGGGGTGTTTATTTTTAACGCATGGTTTCATAAGCCCGGCATGATTGATCCGGCCTATAAATCCTGGCTGTATGTCATCCCGGTCATGGTATTGCTGGTTGCTGCAGGGAATGTGTTTCAGAATTGGTTCAACCGGCAAAAGGAATACAAAACCCTGGCCCTCGCGAAAGTACTCACCTCAGCAGGAAATAACCTTGTAACCCTGGGACTGGGGTTCATGGGGATCGGGGTTTGGGGTTTGCTGGCCGGCAATTTTTCCGGACTCCTGTTGTTCAATATTCTTTTCATATTTGTCATTTTCAAGCGGTATCATGGTCATTTCGGCCATTACGACCGGTCGGGCCATAAAACGTTGGCTTTACAGTACAAAGATCTTCCTTTGGCCAACACACCACAGATGCTCATCGAACTGGTTCAGTTGTATGGCATTGTCTTTCTTCTGCAGGCATTTTTTTCATCTGAAGTTCTCGGATGGTATTCCCTTTCCCAGCGCCTGCTCCAGGCACCCATGTGGCTGATCGGGACCTCCCTTTGCCAGGTTTATTACAAGGAGGCCTCGGAAAGGTTCGCCGCTGACGGGAACATTACCGGGTTGCTGGGGAAAACGATCAAAATGTCTGTGATGGTGGCTTTCCCGGTTCTGGTCGTGATGCTGACGGCCGGTCCCTGGCTGATCGGTTTCATTTTTGGTTCAGCGTGGCGCGAGTCCGGCGAAATTGCCCGTATCCTGGCCCCCTGGTTCTTCTTCGACTTCATCAGGTACTCCATTTCGCAGACTCCGCTCATCATAGGAAAAACCAAGCAAATGTTTTTTGTTTCCATGATTGGCGCGGCACTCATGATCATTGCCGTTTCGCTGGGTGGCCTTGTTTTAAAAAATTCCACCATCAGTTTCATCCTGTTATCTTCCCTGCTGAGTTGTTATTCCATGGGTGTTATCTGGTGGATTATCTCCTCGGTAAAGAAAGTCAGTCATGTCCAATCTGTTTACAAATAAAAAAATATGACTGACGAACAGCAGAAAACCAGTATCGATATCAGTGTTATCATTGTAAACTACAATTCGGGGATACTGCTGAAAAACTGCGTCGAGAGCTTGTACCGGGAACTGGACGCCCGGTTTGAAGTGATCGTGTACGATAATGCATCCGGGGATGAGTCGCTGAACCATCTTGAGGATCCGGCAAGGGATCATGAAAACTTAAAGATCATCAGGGGGAAGGCCAATCTGGGGTTTGCCAAAGCAAATAATCTTGCAGCCAGGGAGGCAAAAGGAATTTTTCTTCACTTTCTCAACCCGGATATCATTGTCAATCACAAGCTGGCCGATGACTATAACAATATCCTGAAAAATCCGATTCCATCGATTCATGTAACAAGTTTAACAGATCCCGACGGTCATCTCCAGAAAAACAGGCACCTGATTCCAAGGATCGGAAACATGGTCAGGTTTGTTATCGGATCGTTAAAAGTGGCCTACTGGAACCTTGGAGCCAGTATCCTGATTGAAACGGATGCCTTTTGGAAAATGGGCGGATGGCCTGAAGAGTATTTCATGTATGTTGAGGACCTTGATTTTTTCTATACTGCCTACAAACAGGGCATCCCGGTCTATTATACCGACACCAGGCTCATTCACATCGGCCAGGGAATAACCAGGCAGGTTTGGAACGAGAGAGAGCGGGCGCGTATCATTGAAAAATCTTTCAAGAAATATTTCTATAAGTATAACGCCGGCTGGGAGTATATTTTGATCCGTCCCATTCAGTTGCTGTACATCCTGTTCAATGAGCCCGGTTCATTTCCGTTATATTTCAAAACCTTTATCCATACCTTAATAAAAAAATAGTCCTTGAAGATCCTGCTGTTGGCCGATATCAATTCCATTCACACGCAAAAGTGGACGATAGCCTTGAAAAGCAAGGGTATTGAGATTGGCGTATTCAGCCTGAACAAGTTGAACAGCGCCCATCCTGAACTTCAGGGTATTCATCTGTTCCATCCCGGTTTAAGTAAGGATCTTTCCTCGGTGGGATTATTCCAAAAGCTCAGGTATCTCACTGCACTTCCATCGCTCAAAAAATGTATTGAAACCTTCGCCCCTGACATTGTTCATGCACACTATGCCTCCAGTTACGGTTTTCTGGGAAGCCTGAGTGGGTTCCACCCCTATCTCCTCTCGGTATGGGGAAGCGATATTTTTGATTTTCCTAAAAGTTCATCCCTGGCCAGGTTTCTGATCAGATACAACCTTAAAAAGGCCGACCGAATCCTCTCAACCAGCTTTGTGATGGCGGAGGAGGCTAAAAAATACACCGATAAAGGAATTGAGATAACCCCTTTCGGAGTTGATCTGAACCTTTTTAAGCGATTCCAGGTAAGACAAGCGCATTCATTTGATTCCATCGTTATCGGGACCATTAAATCCCTGGAAGTTAAATATGGCATTGAATACCTGATTGGTATTTTCGCTAAATTGTGTCTGAAATATCCGGAACTGCCCATTTTCCTGCATATCGTGGGGGGCGGGAGCCTGGAAGGACAACTTAAGGAACAGACCCGTGCCCTGGGGATTGAAAACAAGGTTGTTTTCCTTGGAATGGTCCCTCATGAGAAGGTTCCCTCCTATCTTAATAATTTTGATATCTATGCTGCATTATCCATCAGTGACAGTGAAAGTTTCGGAGTTGCAGTGATCGAGGCATCGGCCTGTGAATTACCGGTTGTTGTGACGAATATCGGGGGGCTCAAAGAGGTGGTGGAGAATGGTGTGACCGGGTTGCTGGTCCCGCCAAGAGATATTGAAAAAAGCATGGAATCTTTTGAAACGCTTCTTTTCAGTAAAGAATTGCGAACAGAAATGGGCAGAAAAGGCCGGGAGCGGGTAAATAAAATGTACAACTGGAATGAAAATGTAGAACGGATGATCGCGATCTATCAAGAATTTTTTAATTCAAAAGGATGAAATTGGTTTTGGGGGAGGGAAAATAATTCTATCTTTGCACCCTCAAATTCAGGCGGGGTAGCTCAGATGGTTAGAGCGTCGGATTCATAACCCGGAGGTCTCGAGTTCAACTCTCGATCCCGCTACACACAAAAAAACTCCTCACCTAAACCGGTGGGGAGTTTTTGTTGTGGATCATTCCTTTTCCCGGACTATTATCCATTTATCATCAGCTTGTATTTCGCGAATTTGCTGCGGAACTGGCATTGGGCATCGATTAAATTGTCCTTTGCCTGCTGGGCGACGGCCTGGGCTTCAAGCAGGTCGGAGATACCGATGACTCCGGCTTTGTAATTATCCTGGCTGATACGGAGATTCTCAATGGACTGCTCAACAGATAACTGTGAAACGCCTACCTGATAGCGGGTCTCCTCTACTTCATTGGCGGCCTGGCGGATCTGCAGTACCAGCAATTCAGTATTTTCCTCAAGGGAGCTTTCGGCCTGTTCGACTTCAATCTGTTGCTTTTTAATCTTGTGACTCCCGGCCCACCAATCGGTGATGGGAACACTCAGGCTAACCATTCCGAGTGCGTTGTTGGTCGTTTTGTTCATAAGATCGTAGGTAAAACCCGCACCTACCACCGAGAGAGATGGCATGTATTCGCCTGCAGCCAGTTTCTTTTGTACCTGCTTTACCTCCACCGCTTTGTTCAGCAAATGATATTCGCTCCGGTTTTTCACAAGTTGTTCGGGATCCTGGAACAGGACGGCTGCAGACTGAGGGTCAGGCGGGGCTGTGAAGACCAGTGAACTATCGTAGGCCAGCCCGATATGCTGGCATAATCCCCGCTTGGTGAGATTGACCCCGTTTTTCAGCTTCAGCATATTTATCTTCAGTTCGTTCTGCTTCAACTGGACCTTCAGTACGTCGTTCATCTGAGCCAGGCCTGCATTGCTGTAATTGCTTACATCACGGTACAGGGAGTCAAGCAAGTGCTGGTAACTCCGTATGGTCTTCTCTTTTTCGCTGAGCGACTGCAGGGTCCAGAATAACTCTTCAGTCCGGGCCAGTACGTCGTCGCGGGTCATTTCTTTCCGGTATACATTGACCTCTTCTCCCAGCCTGGCAAGCTTGTAACCTCTCCGGATCCTGCCCCCGGCATAAACCGGCATGGCTACGGTCACGGCGGCGGTGTTCATGTAATCAAGCAGGCCTATGGAGAGTGCCGGAAAATAAGCGAACTGAGTCGGGTTCATAAGCTGGGCCGGGTTTTTACCGTCCCATACCGGCAGGTTCATTGTCGGTGTTTCAAGTTTCATCAGGTAATCGACCGATCTCATGGCAAAGGCGGTAACACTGACTTTTGGAAAAAAGTTGGTAAAGACCTCTTTTTTCTGCTGATCTGAAGCCCGTATTTGTAATTCCGCATCCTTTATCCTGCGGTTGTTTTGCAGGGCCAGTTGTTTACATGAATCCAGTGAAATGGTCTGGGCCTGACTTGTGCTTATCAGTGAAGGAAATGTCAGCAGGAACCCGACTATGATCATTTTCACATTCCCGGGCAAGGTCCAGAACGGAAGTTTCTTCTCTTTATCACTGTAAGAAACAGAGTACAGGACGGGGAGTATGTACAGGGTCAATACCATGGATAGCAATAGTCCGAAACAAATCACTGTTCCCAAAGGCCCCCAAAGGGGTGAACGGCTTAAGATCATGGGGATAACCCCTACCGCAGCAGCGGCGGAGGTGAGGAAAATGGGCCTCATACGGCGTTTTCCCGCTGCTATGGCTGCCTCTTTCGTACTCATTCCCTGGTTTTCTTTGAGTTCGCGGGCGTAATCAATCAGGATGATCCCGTTCCTCACAACCATGCCGCACAAACTGGTGATGCCGATAAATGCGGTCACACTGAAAGGGTAGCCCATCACCCACAAACCAATTACGGCTCCTGGCAGGGTCAGGAGCATTCCGCTCATGATCAGCAGCGCGATCTTTGCCTTTTTAAACTGGATCAGCAGGATGAAGAAGATTAGCAGGATACTTACCATCAGGGCGATTCCCATAGGCACAAACACCTCTTCCTGGGCCTCGTAATCTCCGCCGTAAGTTATGGATGTACCCTCGGGTAACTGGATTTTATCAATTTGCGGCCTCAGCTGGTTGAAAATAGCCGAAGCGGTTATACCGGGTGAGTTGTCGACCTGGATCATCAGGGTGGGCACCCCATTGCGCCTGACGATCGTTCCCTCAGACCATCCCGGGGTGAAGGTCGCCATGGATCTCAGGGGAATGGCTGAGAAATTAAGAGGCGAGGTGATATACTGGTCTTCGATGGTCTTCAGCTGGTTTGCTGACGACTGTTCCTGGGTGAGAACGACGTCAACGGGGTAATCGTCTTCCCAGATGGTGGTCAGGGGGATTCCATCCAGCCCGATCATCACCGAGGTTGCCACCAGACTTTTATAATAACCCATGCGGTTTGCCTTGTCACGGTCCAGGTTGACGCTGATGCTTTGCTGGGGCTGATCCCAGTCGTTGCGGACCCATGCCAGTCCGCGTGTACCTGCGAGAATCTCATTTACTTTTCCTTCGGCCAGGCGGATGTCTTTCACCGAATCGGAAGAGATCCTGATTTCGATGGGAGACTTGCTGGGCTGCAGGGCAAGGATCTTCCATTTTACATATGCATTGATGAAATTGTCGGAATACCTGGGCGAATATTCGTTCACGATTTCCCGGGTTGCCTTGTCCGACTTTGTGTTGACCAGCAACTGCCCGTAATTGGAAGCAGGCATGTGGGGTGCGTATGCAGCATGGAAGCGTGGTGAACTTGTCCCGATGAAACTGGTTACCGTGGTCACTCTTTTATCTTTCAACAGGATGGATTCCAGGCTGTCGACCACAGTTTGGGTGGCTTCGAGAGAAGAACCGGTAGGCAGTGAAACCTCAACGGCGAACTGGTTGCGCTCCATTTCAGGGAATAGTTCCTGGTCAGTAAATGAAAACAGGACCATCGCCAGGGCGACCAGAACGATCCCCGTGCCAACCACCATCTTAGGATGTTTGAAAGCGTGGTCAAGTGAACAGTCAAACAAGTTCTGCAAAACATCAAGAAAGGACCTTTTATCCGGTTTCCTTTTGTTCTTCAGCCCTCGCTTAATAAAAACAAAATTCAGGTAAGGAACCAGTAACATGGCAACCAGGATCGAAACCACCAGGGCGATCGTCACCACCCAGGGAATGGTCTCCATGAATTCACCGGCTGTTCCGGGCACCATGAATCCCAGGGGTATGTATGCCGCAAGGATGGCCAGGGTGGCGACGATGATCGGCGCCCTCAGCTCCATGGCACTCTTAATGGCCGCATGCCATGGGGATATACCCTGGTCTATTTTGGTGACATGGTTGTCGATGACAACGATGGAGTTATCGACAATCATCCCCAGTACCAGAATCAGGGAGGCAAGGGAGACCGTATGCAGTTCTATCCCCACAAAATAGAGGACGGCCATGGTGATCATAACCGAAATGGGAACGGTGATCCCGGCAACAGATGCCACCCGCAAAGGAAGCAGAATCATGGTCACCAGGATCACGGCAACGATGGCAATGAGGAATTCCTTGAGAAAGTCATTCACCGAATCGCTCACATATTTTGGCAGTTCCGATATGGTGGCTACCTCTATACCGTCGGGACAATGTTTCTTAAACCTCTCAAGGGCTTTGTTCACATCCTTCCCATATTCCACGATATTGTTTCCCGGTTGCATTTCCAGAGAAAGCAGGATTGTTTTTTTCCCATTCTGGCGGATGAAATTATCTGGTTTATCGTACTTCCGTTCTATTGTGGCGATGTTCTTAAGTCTCACCACATTGCCGCTCGGGTCGGAGTAGACGATCTGTTCGGACAGGTCTTTTTCTGATTCAAAATTGGGAGGAAAGTGAACGGGCATGACGGTGCTTCCGTCATCCAGTTTCCCGGCATAGCTCACCATCCCGTTGGCCTGATAGGAACCCAGCAGGGTCAGGGACTTGATATTGTATTCATTCAGCAGCTCGGGCCTGACATTTACAAATATTTTTTCTTTCTGAAGCCCGAAATGTTTGACTTTGGAGGTTGCCGGGATTCTGCGGACATCGGTTTCAAGTTTTTTCAGCTGCTCCTCGAGTTCCTTATAGCTTCTTGTATCTGACGATAAGGTGATGAGCAAAGCCGAGGTATCGCCAAAGTCAGTATTGGCAATCAGGGCAAGGACGCCTGAGGGCAGGGTCATCTTGATTTCGGTCAGCCCATGCTTTAATTTCGACCAGAATTGGTCGGCGTTCTTAACATCATCGTTCAATTCCACGAAAATGTACATGACCCCTTCACGGGAATAGGAATAGGTCTTGGCCTTCTTTACCTCCTGGTAACCGAAAATGTAATTTTCGACCACCGTGGTCAGCTGTTTTTCCACTTCGGCTGAAGTAGCACCGGGATACACTCCCACGATGACTCCCTGCCGGATGGTGAAGGTGGGGAACTCATTGCGGGGCATTTTAAACAGTGCAACTATTCCCACAATGATAATGGCGGCAGCAATGATCACAACAATGTTGTTGTTACGCATCGCCTTTTCTATCACACTGTATTTATTCTTCCGTTCCATATTACCATGCGATTAAACTGTTGTCCGACAATTTTTCTTTTCCACCGTTCACAATGATCTGTCCCGGTTCCAGTCCCGAAATCACCTCCAGGCCTGTATCCTGGTACTGCCCTGTTTTAATGACCTGCTTTCTTACCCGCTTTGATGCTGCATCAACCAGAAAAACATAGGCATGATTTTCACTGTCTTTAGACACACTCTGGTAAGGGATCAGAACTTGTTCCTTTTCCATTGCAGTTTCCATTTTCACATCGCAGACCATGCCCGGTTTCAGGGCAAGTTCGGGGTTTTGAACAAGTATCTTCGCTTCGTAGGTGCGGGAGATCCTGTCGGCCACCGGACTGATATTCGCCACCACACCGCTGAATTCCCTGTCGTTGAGCGCAGAGACCGTAAAGCTTGTTTTCATGCCTTTGACGATCCTGACCACTTCGTTTTCGGGAACCGAGATCTTCACATATACCTGCTTTATATCGACCAGTTCGATCGGAGCCGAAACAATGGAGATGGACGACATCCCCGGTTCGATGTTCCGTCGTCCGACCATTCCATTTACCGGTGCGTACATGTTGCATTTATCAAGGTTATTCTTTGCCAGGTTAAGCGATGACTGAGCCTGGTCAAGCTTTGATTCCATCTCCACCCATTTTATTTCAGGCAGGCTACCCTGCCCGTGCACAGTTTTCAATCTTTCGTAAGCATCTTTGGCCTGCTGGTATTGTGAAAGCGTGATCTCATACATGCTCTTTGAATCGGTTTCATCAAGCGTGGCGAGCAGCTGTCCCTTATGGACAATATCACCGGCATCGACCAGCACTTTTTCAACAGTTCCGGTCGTTTGAAAATTAAGGGGTATGCTTTGATAAGCCTCGACTGTTCCGCTGTAGCGTAAAGCGGTAACCACCTTTTCCTTTTTCACCATGACGGTCGCCACTGTGATTGGTTTCGTGGAGGGAAGGTTTTCCTGATTTTGCCTGGGATTGCATGCGAAAAGCATACACAATGCCATCGCAGAAATGATCATCTTTCTCATATTTCTGTATTTAACATGTTATTGACTTTGTAATAATTGGTGGTTTAATTTTTTTTTAAATACTGAACGACTGGTATGATACATACTGAACGAACGGTATGTGTTATTATAAAAAAATTTATTTCTTTAATAGGTAATACAACTGGTTAAGCTGACCTTTCATTGATTTTACAGCCGATCCTACTGAACTGGTCCTGATCAGGTCGCCAGCCAGCCCTATGCTCAATGAAAAATATTGAAGGGCCACGACTTCAACGTTGATATCGCTTCTTATCTCCCCCCTTTTAATTGCATTCCTCAGAATGACCTCCACATCTTTAACAGACTTATCAATGACCAGGGCTTTATTTTCCGCAAATCCTTCATAATGTCTGAAACAATCGGCGATCAGGGAAAGATAATTAACAGGAACGAAAGTTTCCTCATTCCCGAAGATGGCCTTCAGTATCTTATGCGTATGTTCGATACATAAGCTGGTGTAGTCCTCCATGCTAATCGTATTTACATCGACGGTGAGGCCGGTTATCGGAAAATGCTTGTCGATCACAGCACGGTAGAGTTCTTCCTTGTTTTTGAAATGATGGTAAAGGGCCCCCTTGGTAAACCCTATCGCCTCGCTGATCATACTAATAGAAACAGCTTCATAGCTATGGTTGAGGAACAACTTGTATGCTTCATCAATAATAAAATCCCTTGTGTCTTTCATAAATAAAATACTGAACGATCGGTATGCAAAATTAACACTTTAATTATTATTACAGTATTTTTTTTAAATTTTTAACCGTGAAAGTTTTTAATGATTTTTTCTTATTGAATTTCATGAAGTTGTGATTATTTTAAATTTAATTCAGAAAATAAATGCAACGTTTTGCCTTAACCTTTTGTCTATATTATTGATAAAGGAAATTAATTTACACATTAAATTCGAAAATTATGAACACAGTTTTTATGTTTCAAAGTCTGTCCAATGATGGCAGGTTGGAAGACATTAAAGGTTCCGATGGAAAAATCGAGGATGAAAATTGGTTTAAGACACGGGAAGAGGCCATAGCATGGCTTGAAATACAGGAATCTGAACGATTTGACGGGGATACACTGATTTTAACTGAGATGTTTTTCCAATAATGTCAGGTTAAAAAAGTCAAATTTTGTTCAGGACATGCCGCCATCGAATCAGGAGGATGATCTGCCCATTCCGACCAACCTTCCGATGATGACCGCGATATAAAAGGTGCCAAATACAGTTTCAAAGATGGCAAGAAGCCGGGGAACCTTCATCAAAGGATGGATGTCACCGAACCCGGTTGTGGTCAGCGTAATGAAACTGTAATAGATCAGGTCAAGATGTTTGTCATTCTCGGTAATATCCGATATTGTAAAGGCCATTGGATAGAGCTGCGCGTAATAACAGTAGAAATATCCGAATGACAATCCCACCAGCAGATAGATGCTGACGGCATTCCCGATCTCCGACAGGGATAAAGGTTGCACCTTCAGCAGATAATAAAACAGGATCAGGGCAAATGTTCCGTAAATAATGCTGTTGCGAAGAAATGTAACCTCCTTGATAAAAATCCCCCTGAAGGTCCATGAAAGCAATTCGATGAGGATCGACACGCTTACCAGGATAATAACCAGCCAGATGGAGTCACGGTGCGGAAACATCACGGCAAAACCCCCGATCATGGTCGTTAGTACAAGCAGGGAGGCAAAGATCCGGCCAATCAGGCTTTCGTCCAGAAAGGGATTTATAAAAATGATTATGATCAGGGAAAAGAGGAATGCTGAACTTCTCAAAAATTCGGGTTGGATGATTTTCGGCCATCTTTTATGTATCATGATCGTTGTGTTTAAAAATCTGTCTAATGTACAAAATTGATTTTTACAAAATGAGATCTCCCCTTAAATGAACTTTTTCGACACCCCTGATAACTTTAACCCAAGGAACGCCGTGAATATTAAAATTTCCTATAAATTGCGGGCAAAATCGTGACGCGTGACCTGTGGCGTGACAAAAAAACAGAGATGGTAGAAGAACATTCTTTTCAAAGACGGTTAAATCTTTTTGATTCCACGGCCATTGTTGTCGGTTCAATGATTGGGTCAGGGATCTTTATTGTGAGTGCCGACATCGCGCGCATGGTCGGATCGCCGGGCTGGCTGATGATGGTATGGATCATTACTGGTTTCATGACCATTTTTGCCGCACTCAGTTACGGAGAGCTCGCGGGGATGTTCCCAAAGGCAGGCGGACAGTATGTATATCTCAAAGAGGCCTACAATCCATTAACCGGATTTTTATACGGGTGGACCCTATTCCTGGTCATACAAACTGGCACCATCGCAGCTGTCGCTATGGCATTTGCCAAATTCTTCGGTGTGCTGATCCCCTGGGTATCGGAATCCGTGGTTTGGTTCAGTTTAAACTCCATCGATTTCGGACCGGTTGATCTCGGGCTTTTTACCATCGGTCATTTTAACATGGGATTTGTAAAATTCGGACCTGTGCAGCTGGTTGCCATCGGATCCGTTGCTTTTCTGACCTGGATCAACACCAGGGGAATCCAGGAGGGGAAAAAAATTCAGAATGTCTTTACCTCCGGAAAGTTTATTTTACTTGTTCTTTTTATCATCATCGGGTTGGGATTTGCCTCGAATCATCATTCCATCCATCTCAACAACCTGACCTTCTGGAATCCGGAAAGAGAGGGAGCCGGCGGGGTGGATATTCCTTTGTCGGGAATGGCCCTGGTTGCGGCGATCGGGATGGCCATGGTCGGAAGCCTGTTCTCTTCCGATGCCTGGAACAACATCACCTTTACTGCCGGAGAGGTTATTAATCCAAGGAAAAACATCCCTCTCAGCCTGGCACTGGGAACTTTGGCGGTTACCGCATTATACCTTCTGGCCAACCTCGTATATATTACGGTACTCCCGGTTCGCGGCGATCCGGCCGGAACAGACATTGCGGCGAGGGGCATCCAGTATGCCCTGAACGACCGGCTAGGAACGGCCGCTATTTCAGGTGTTTTTGGGAACTATGCCGTGCTGATCATGGCTTCCTTCATCGTGATCTCCACCTTCGGGTGCAACAACGGGCTCATTCTTTCCGGGGCACGTGTTTATTACGCCATGGCCTCCGATGGAATTTTCTTTAAAAAAGTCGGGAACCTGAATACCAAAGGTGTTCCCGCTACAGGTTTGGTGATCCAGGGCATCTGGGCGGGATTATTGTGCCTTTCAGGAACTTATGGTCAGTTGCTTGATTACGTTGTGTTCGCCGTACTGATATTTTATGTACTCACCATATTCGGAGTGTTCTTGTTGCGGAAAAAACGCCCCGAAATGGAACGGCCATACAAAGCATTCGGATACCCGGTAATCCCGATGGTATACATTCTTCTCGCGCTGGCTGTTATGATTATTCTACTTATTTATAAACCGGAGTATACCTGGCCGGGGCTAATCATCGTTATTCTTGGGATTCCTGTTTTTTATCTGTGGAATAAAAAGTAGCCTTCACCGGTGTTTTTACAATTTTGAAGCCGGATCGTTTAGTTCATATATTCATTTAATGATTCTGTTAAATTGATGATATTTAAAAAGCTTTGGATTGAATTTATAGTACTGTCTGTTGCTGTTGTCTCCTCCCAAATTTCATACGCACAATGTCCGGTATCAAATACAACCTTCGCCGAAGGTGAACAGATCAGTTATACCATATCTTACAACTGGGGTCCGGTGTGGGTCGACGCGGGCCTTGTGACTTTTACCGTAGCGAAGGAGCTTTATCTCGGTAAACCAGCGTGGCATTTCAAAAGCACCGGAAAAACATTCACTTCTTACGACCTCCTCTTTAAAGTACGTGATTACTATGACTCCTGGGTGGATCCAGAAACCTTTCACTCCATCGATTTCAGGCGGTATATATATGAAGGGGGTTATTCCATGCTGAACACCCTGAAGTTCGACCATCCCGGTCAGAAGATCATCTGCAATACAAAAAGCCAGAACAATCCCCAGCGCACGGATACATTGAGCATGCGTCCCTGCACATTTGATATGCTTTCGGCAGTGTATTACACGAGAACCCTTGATTTCCGTGATATGCGCCCCGATTCAAAAAAAACAGTGACGGTGCTTATTGATGACGGGTATTATGATATTTACATTCGGTACATTGGCAAAGAGATCGTTGAGGCAACCAATGGCAAACGGTATCCATGCATCAAATTTGCAGCAAAGATGGTGCAGGGCACCATCTTCAGGGGAAATGAGGATGTACTCGTATGGGTGACGGATGACGCAAATAAAATACCCGTTTACATTGAGGCTAAAATCATTGTGGGAACTGTGAAGGCCTATCTGAAAGATGCATCGGGATTAAGAAATAAATGACGCGGGAACAAGCAAAACCGGAACTAATAAAAGGATATGAAACTCATAGCTGACAGCGGTTCAACAAAAACGACCTGGATTTTACTCGAGCAGGATAAGGTAAAGGAAACCATCGGAACCAGCGGATTAAATCCATATTTTCATGATTCTGAAAGTGTTGAGGCTGTTCTCCGTGCCGACCTCATTCCATTCGTGGTGGAGGATAACATCCGGGAGGTTCATTTTTATGGGGCAGGTTGTTCTACGGACTACAATAACAGTATGATCCGTGATGCCATCCTCCTGTTTTTCAGAAAAGCCGATGTTTTCATTTACCACGATATTCTGGGCGCAGCCCGGGCTCTTTTCGGGAATGACAAAGGATTAGCCTGTATCCTGGGCACCGGATGTAATTCCTGCTTTTTTGATGGAACTGAACTCCATTCAAAAGTCGATTCCCTCGGTTATCTTTTCGGAGATGAGGGTGCAGGATCCTACCTTGGAAAATTGTTTATGAGCGCCTATTTGAAGAAGGAGCTTCCGCAGGAATTGCGCGATCTTTTTGACAAACAGTTTGGATACACTCTGGAGGATATCCTGAATTCACTTTACAACAAACCCTCGCCCAATAAATTCCTGGCATCCTTCAGCCTGTTTCTCAGCCCAAACCGGGAACATCCTTTTGTAAAAGCTTTAATCCGGCAGTCTTTTCAGGATTTCTTCAATGCCCATATCAAGAAATATGAGGATTACAGGGCACTCCCGATTGGTTTCATCGGTTCCATCGCGTTTATCTACCGCGAGATCCTGATGGAGGTCGCACTCAAGGAAGAGGTGACCATTTCAAAAATACGCTCCTCCCCCATCGAAGGACTGATAGAATACCATGTGATTAACTGACCTGAATGGAGTTGATCACCTGCTCCACATCATCCGGTTGAAACCATTGGTATTCCTGATCCTTCCTGAACCATGTCAATTGGCGTTTTGCATAGCGCCGGCTGTTTGTCTTTATTTTTTCCACAGCAAATTCAAGAGAGGTAAGCCCCCCGAAATAGTCGAATAATTCTTTGTAGCCGACGGTATTCATGGCATTCAGGTGCCTTAACGGATAAAGCCTGCGGGCCTCTTCTTCAAGTCCTGCCTTCATCATTTCATCAACCCTGTCGTTGATCCTTTTATTCAGAACCTCGCGAGGCAGATCAATCCCGATTTTCAGAATCCTGAACGGCCGGCTTTTCGGGGTATGGGAGCGCAAAGCGGAATAGGGCACGCCTGTTGAACGGTATACCTCAAGCGCCCTGATGAGTCTGGCAGGGTTGGCAAGGTCAACCATATTGTAATATTCCTGATCTGCTTGTCGAAGTTCGTCCTGCAGCGCCTGAATTCCCAATGTTTCAAGATTTTGTTTCAGCTCCCGGCGGATTTCAGGATCGGGATCGGGCAGCTGATCGATGCCATGACAAACGGCATTGATATACAACCCTGATCCTCCTACCATCAGAATGACCGGGTTGTCCTTAAACAGTGACTCCAGCAGGGGAATCACCTCTGATTCGAAACGTGATACATTATAGGTATCGTGAACAGAAAGCTGATGGATAAAATGGTGGGGGACAATGTTTAGTTCTGTCTGGGATGGGACAGCCGTGCCTATTTTCATTTCCCGGTAAAACTGCCTTGAATCGGCAGAGATGATCTGTGTGTTCAGACGTTGGGCAATCTGTATTCCAAGAGCTGTTTTCCCTACCGCGGTCGGACCTGCAATGACCACCAGCAACGGGTCACTCATAGTCATCGGAATCCCTGTCATAGCCTGATAATCGCTTATCGAGGCTTTCAATATCTTCGTAGTCTTCGATGTGGTCTAACTTTTCATCCTCATCCGTTTCCTGTTGCCCGCCATAGGAGAAATCGTCCCCTTCATCGCCAGGCGTATCAAATTCAGGAGATTCAATTACCTGTTCTTCCTGTTCCGTCTCTTCAATAAGGCTGCCAAGTTCATTTTCGATGGCTGCCAATTCATGTTCATCCTCAACCATGTCCTTGAATTTCGTAAGGTCCTCTAATTTCGGGAGCGGTACTTTCGGGACTGATATTTTAGGAATGATCACCTTGGGTGGGCTTGGTGCAGCAGCTTCCGCTGCAGGAATCTCTGGTTTCCGGGGCAACTCAGCAATCCGTTTGACGCATCTCGGGTACGAGAGGATGCCATCGGCCTGAAATATTTTAAAGAGTTCAATATGAAATGAGAAATGATCTCTGCCAATAAATTCATAGATCATCTTCTGGTGCGGGTCTTCAATGAAATGTTTTATTTTGGAAACCTTCATCTGCGGAGGGGTGACGAAATCATTTACAACACGGTCAAGATCGTCATCGTATTTGCGGATCTGGCGTTTTTCGGTCTTCAGGGTAATTTCCTTGTCTTTAATATACTTCTTATCCGTCATGAAAAAAGAGGAACGGTCGCAATGCAACAGTTCCGCAGATTCCATCATAATATGGTGAAAATCAAGGAAGGTCTGATTGGGCAGAATTTCAATATCCCTGAGCCATCCATCATGCTCTTCACAAGTTATTCTAAAAAGATAAATCAACATGGTTGTTCCGGCTATTAATCCGCTCCAAAAATATAAAATTTCGTAAACAAAATCGAAAAAAGGTTCAGCCTTCTTTTTTGATTAAACCAAGTTTTCGGCCCTCCTCCAGCATCAGTTGGTACGCTGAAGAATAGTCATTGGGGATGATCCCTTCGAGGATGGCTTCAGTGATGGCATCTTTGATGATCCCGACTGATTTTGAAGGGGGTATCCCGAAAGCATCCATAATCACCTGTCCGGTAATGGGAGGCTGCCAGTTGCGCAATTGATCCTTTTCTTCGATCTCTTTCAGTTTCTGACGTACGATGTTAAAATTGGAGATAAAGCGCTTTACTTTCGCGGGATTTTTTGAGGTAATATCAGCATTGCAAAGGAGCATCAGATCATCGATGTCATCGCCTGCTTCGAAAAGCAACCTTCGCACGGCCGAATCGGTTACCACCTCTTCGGCCAGTACGATCGGCCTGAGATGGAGCAACACCAGTTTTTCGACAAATTTCATTTTGTCATTGAGGGGAAGCTTGAGTTTTCGGAAGATGTGCGGTACCATTTTGGCACCCCTGAATTCATGCGCATGAAAGGTCCACCCGGTGCCCTGAATAAACTTTTTGGTCAGGGGCTTTGCAATATCATGGAGAATCGCTGCCCAGCGCAGCCAAAGGTTATCCGAAACGGAAGCCACATTGTCAAGCACTGCAAGGGTATGGGTGAAATTGTCCTTATGTCCCTTCCCCTCGATGATTTCAGCGCCCTTCAGTTCGCAGAATTCCGGAAAAATTATTTTCAACAATCCGGTTTCGTCCATCATCCTGAATCCTTTCGAAGGCAGATCGGCCTGAATGATCAGGTTGAATTCATCGATCACCCGTTCCATCGAAACAATTGAAATCCGTTCGGCATTCCGCCCGATGGCTTCGAAGCAGGTTGGTTCGATCGTGAAATGAAGCTGGGTGGCAAACCTGATTGCACGCATCATGCGCAACGGGTCATCGGAAAAAGTAACATCCGGATCAAGCGGTGTTCTGATGATTTTATCATGAAGATCCTGGATTCCATTGAATGGATCAAGGAGTTGTCCATATTGCCCGGGTGTGAGATCGATGGCCATGGCGTTGATCGTAAAATCGCGACGGTTCTGATCATCTTCGAGGGTGCCCCCTTCAACAATGGGTTTTCGTGAATTAAGCCGGTATGATTCCTTGCGTGCTCCCACAAACTCAATTTTCCATCCATGGAAATTCAACATCGCCGTTCCGAAATTTTTAAAAAATTTCACAGGAACCTCCCCGTCAAGTTTTCCGGCTACCTGGTGGGCAAAATCGATACCACTCCCAAGCACCACGATATCGATATCCTGCTTGTTGTCGCGCTTCAGTAAAAGGTCCCTGACAAACCCTCCAATGACGAATGCCTGCAACTGCATCTCATCCGCTACCTGCGAAATAATCCTGAATATCGGGTTTGTAAGGTGCCTCTTCAAAAATGATCGGGTGATTGTGAATGATTGTGTGACAGACTGAATTTGATTTTTGCAAAAGTAACGAATAGTGAATGAAAAAACGATGGAAAAATGTACAAAAACGCTATTGCGGATTTCATCCGGTGTTGTATCTTTGACCCCCAATCGTTAATAAATTAACTATTCAAAAACAAACTAATTATGGCTAAAAGAACCATTGTTGCCATGCCCGGAGACGGCATTGGTAAGGTTGTCCTTGATGAGGCCATCCGCGTTTTGGATGCAGCCGGTTTTGATGCAGAATATGTCCACGGAGATATCGGATGGGAATTCTGGTGCAAAGAGGGTGATCCCTTTCCCCTGCGCACCCAGAAATTACTCGAACAACACAAAATTGGCCTGTTCGGCGCCATCACCTCCAAACCCAAAGATAAGACAGAGGCAGAGTTGTCGCCAGACCTGAAGGGCAAAGGGTTTTCCTATTACAGCCCCATCGTGACCATGCGGCAGAAGTATGACCTTGATATCTGCATGCGGCCATGCAAAACCTTCAAGGGGAACCCCCTGAATTTCATCCGTCGCGGATTTGGTGGTGTGATCGAGGAGCCAATCATTGACACCATGATCTTCCGTCAGAACACGGAATGCCTCTATGGCGGCGTTGAATGGTCAAATCCATCAGACCAGGTTTACGATGCATTGATGACCCACAAGAAATTCAGGGATAACTTTGCCTGGTGCCCGCGCCCTGAGCTGGCAGTATCGACCCGCATTTTTACGAAGAAATATACCGGACGCATTCTGCGGGCTGCCTTTGACTATGCCAAAGCACGGGGATTTGATACGGTAACCGTTTGTGAAAAGCCGAATGTGATCCGTGAAACGTCAGGAATGATGCTGAAGATGGCACAGGATATGGCAAAGAATGAATACCCAGGGATCAAAGTCCAGGATACCAACATTGACGCCCAGATGATGTGGCTCACCAAGAATCCTGAGACCTACCACGTGATGGTTGCCGGGAATATGTTCGGGGACATCGTTTCCGATGGATTTGCCGGATTGATCGGCGGTCTCGGCTTCGCATGCAGCGCCAATATTGGTCCGGAAATAGCCGTTTTCGAACCCACCCATGGTTCAGCCCCCAAATATGCGGAGTTTAACCCATCGATCGTTAACCCCACTGCCATGATCCTCTCGGCTGTGATGATGCTCGAGCACCTGGGCGAGATGGAGATGGCTGCAAAGATCTCCACTGCGGTTGCGAAGGTTGTTGAAGAGGGAAAGGTGATGACCTATGATATGATGAAACTTCCGGGAAAACCGGATGCATTCAGCAAAGGCGCCGCCACCACGCAACAGATGACGGATGCGATCATCAGTAAACTTTAAGAAATAGTAACAAGGTAACAGGGTAACAAAGTAACAGGGTAACAAAGTAACAGGGTAACAGGGTAACAGGGTAAAAAATATTCTACTTATCACCTTGTTACTTTGTCACCTTGTCACCAAAATCAAACCGTATGACTGACGAAATAAAGAATCTTTGGCCGGAACTGATGTGGATCGAGGATCCGGCTCTCCGCGAAAAAACAGCAAAAACATGGGAACTGGCGCTCGAGAAGAGTGTACTGACTCCTGATGATCTGAATAAAATTCCATTTACCCTGCTTGCCGGGCCTGACATGAAGGTATCATTCATGGCCCATAAACGGTGTGTGGTACATGTAGCGCGGGATGCAGGAAAAAAGATGAACGAATTTTTCAAGGATGATCTGCCCGTCAACATGGATGTTCTCATCGCCGGGGCCATTCTCGCCGATGTCGGAAAGCTGGTTGAATATGAGCTTGATGCCAATGGAAAATCTTTCCAGGGAAAATACGGGAAATATCTGCGTCACCCGTTTTCCGGAGTATCGCTGGCCGAGCAGTGCGGTGTACCTGCCGCCGTTTGCCACATCATTGCCACCCATGCCGGCGAAGGCGATATGGTAAAACGTACGACCGAAGCCTACGTGGTGCATCATGCCGATTTCATGACCTTTGAGCCCTTCAGGGATAGACTTAAGTAGGAAAGTATAATCTTTTTCACCTTTACAAAACATACGAATGACAATCATCGAAAAAATCATAGCTGCTCACAGCAACCAGTCTGTTGTAAAGCCGGGCGACATTGTTGACGTTTTTATTGATACCCGGGCTGCACGCGATTTTGGCGGCGCCAATGTCGTGAAGAACCTGCTCGACAACGGACTGACGATTGCAGATCCGGAGAAAACCATTTTCACCTTTGACTGCAACCCCGGAGGTTCTGACCAGAAATATGCAGCGAACCAGCAATTTTGCCGGCAGTACGCCCGCGAACAGCGTATCAGGGTGTATGATGTGGATGCCGGGATCGGCACCCATCTTGCCATTGATAACGGGCTGGTATGGCCCGGAAGCACTTTTGTTTCCACCGATTCTCATGCCAACATCATGGGAGCCATTGCCTCCTTTGGACAGGGAATGGGTGATCAGGATATTGCTGCTGCATGGGCGAAGGGAGCAGTTTGGTTTAAAGTGCCCGCTTCGGTAAAAATAAACCTGACAGGAAACCGGCCAGCCAATTTATCAGCCAAAGACATCGTATTGAACCTGTTGTCCATTTTCGGAGCCAATAAATTGCTTGGATTCTCGGTAGAAATCTATGGAGCGGAGGTCGAAAAATTCACCCTGGCTGAACGGATCACCATTGCATCGATGGGTACCGAAATGGGCGCCATTATCATCATTTTTCCCACTTCAGGAGCGCTGCTCAGCGAACTGAAAATGATCACGGGTAAAGAAATGCAACCCATGGTAGCCGACGCGGAAGCACAGTATGAAAAAACCTTCGACATCGACCTGAGCAAATTCGTGACGATGGTGGCAAAACCTGGACATCCGCATGACGACACCTCCATTGAAACTGTTCTCAACCAAAAAATCGATTCCGGATTCATCGGAAGTTGTACCAACGGGCGCATCGATGATCTGAGGGCTGCAGCCTCGGTGCTGAAAGGCAGAAAAGTAGCTCCCGGTGTGGTTTTAAAAATCGTTCCTGCAACGGATGCTATTTGGACACAGGCCATGGAAGAAGGAATTATTCGGATCTTTAAGGAAGCCGGCGTTATGGTTTCAAATGCAGGCTGTGCCGGTTGTGCCGCAGGGCAGGTTGGCCAGAATGGTCCCGGCGAAGTGACCATCAGCACCGGGAACCGTAACTTTGAAGGGAAACAGGGTAAAGGATTTGTTTATCTTGCCTCCCCGGCGGTGGTGGCAGCTTCGGCTGTCGCAGGATTCATCACCACACCCGACCGCATCCCTGAAAAGCCTGCCTTATTCCATGCAACCGGGAAACATGACACGGTACACGTAACGCGTGACAAAGACAAAAAAACGGAAAAGCCAACGGTTGTTGAAGGCAGGGTATGGATTATCCCCAAGGATGATATTGATACCGATATGATTTTTCACAATCGTTATCTTACCATCACCGACATCAGGGAGATGGGACAATATACCTTTGATAACCTCAAGGGATTTGAAGATTTTGCGAAAAAGGCCCAACCGGGCGATATCGTCATCACCCAAAAGAACTTCGGGGCAGGAAGTTCCCGGCAGCAGGCAGTGGACTGCTTTCTCTCGCTGGGTATCAGCTGCATCCTGGCCGAATCATATGGCGCAATCTACGAGCGCAACGCCATCAATGCGGCGCTGCCCATCCTGACCTACAACCCGGAATCATTGGCCAGGGCTGAAGTTGAACATGGTGACACCATCAAAGTTAATTTTGTCACCGGGGAACTGACCAATCTCAGAAATCAAAAATCAACCGGCATCGATAAATTTTATGATGCGCAGCTTGCAATCTACAAGAACGGGGGATTGTTGTAAGTACAATTCTGTGCCAGACAACTGATTACGAAATGAAATAGTCGCTAGCGTTTCAGTTTCCAGCGGCGATGTGACCACAAATAGTATTCGGGTTTCGCTTTGATCACCTCTTCAAGCCTCTTCATGAACCGGGCAGTCAGCTCGCCGGTTTTTGTTTTAACCGGTTCTGGTTCCAGCATGCTGAAATCAACCCTGTAATATCCCCGTTTCACCTTTATCACGGTTCCAAAAACAACAGGAAGGTTATATATCCGGGCGTATTTTTCAGGTCCATGCAGCGTGGCTGTTTCCTGGTTCAGAAAATCAACCCAGTAGGCCAGCCGTGAGCTCGAAGGACTCTGGTCGGCCACCATGTAAAAGATGGCCGGTTCCCCGTAATCTGTCTTGAATGTTTCGGCCGTTTCGGTAATGGAGGCAAGTTTCGACCGGCCCTTGACCCTGGAACGTCGCACATAGGCATCAATATATTTATTCGATAATGGCTTATAGAAACCGACCGGCTTATGCATGAGCTGAACCCCCGAGGCAAGGCCTCCCCATTCCCAGTTCCCGTAATGACCTGCAATGCAGATGACGGATTGCCCCTTTTTATACAGGTCGTCCAGTATCTCCACATTGGTATATTGATAACGCTTCACTACGGACTCCTCTGTCATGGTGAATGCCTTCAGGCTTTCGATCAGCATATCGGACAGGTGGTGGTAGAAGCCTTTGGCAATCGTCGTAATTTCTTCCGGGGATTTCTCAGGAAAGGAATTTCTCAGATTTGAAAAAACCACCTGTTTGCGGTACCCCACCGCATAGTAGATGAGATAAAACACCATGTCGGCAAAATAAAAAAGGAGACGGAAAGGGATAAACCGGAACAGGAGAATAAAAAATCTGAAGACGTAACTTGTCAGCTTATCCATCGGATCTGTTTTAGATTGAAAACACGATTAGGGAGTACAAATTTAAAATATAAATTCATTTCGAAAAACCTTAATTTTGCTGTAAATTCTGAAAATAATGCTGATCATAAAGCGGCACAACACCGATCCCTATTTCAACCTGGCAACGGAAGAATTTGTGCTGAAAAATTTCGAGGATGATTCATTCATGCTATGGCGCAACGCTCCTTCGATCATTGTAGGGAAACACCAGAATACGCTGGCCGAGATCAACGTGGAGTATGTAAAGCAGAACAATATCCCCGTAGTCAGGCGGTTGAGCGGCGGCGGGGCCGTTTTTCATGACCTGGGAAATCTTAATTTCACCTTCATCCGGAAGGGGCAGACCGAGGCGCTCGTTGATTTCCGCCGATACACGGAACCGATCCTGGAGGTAATGCAAAAGATGGGAATTGATGCAAAATTCGAAGGCCGGAACGACCTTACCATCGGGGGAAAGAAATTTTCGGGTAATGCGGAACACATTTGGAAAAACAGGATTCTCCACCATGGCACCCTCCTATTTTCTGCACACATGCCCGACCTGTCGCAGGCACTCAATGCTGATCCGCTAAAATTCCAGGACAAATCGGTAAAATCGGTTCGCAGCCGCGTGACAAATATCAGCGATCATCTCAGTGAACCCATGGATGTGATGCAATTCGCCGCCATGATCGAGTCGCATATTACAGAGAAGTATCCTGATGCACGGCTGATTGAACTTTCACCGGAAGATCATGACAGGATCCATGATCTGACAAAGGAAAAATACAGTACCTGGGAGTGGAATTTCGGCTATTCGCCCAACTACAATTTCAGAAAGATCATGCGAACTGCCAAAAGCGGGACCATTGAATTCGACCTCGATGTTCACAACGGCACCATCAGGCATATCAGGATCTTCGGGGATTATTTCAGCCGGTTTGATACCGAGGAGATTGAGACAGCCCTCACAGGAATTGCCCACCAGGAACCGGCGATCAGGATTGCACTCCAGCCCTTCAGGGTGGATGATTATTTTGCCGCCCTTACCCTTGATGAGCTTGTGGCAGGGATGTTTTAAGCGTCACCCTTAACCATAAAAACCCGATGATTCCTGCAATGCCGGAGGCAATCAGGACGCTGATCTTTGAACTGTCTATCACGGCTGCCTGATCAAATGCCAGCAGGGTGATAAATATGGACATGGTAAACCCGATCCCTCCAAGAAATCCTGCACCGACGATGTGCTTCCATTGAATATCGGGGGGCAGTGCGCACAACCCCAGTGATGCACCTAAAAATGAAAACAGGAAAATTCCGAGTGGCTTGCCGATAATCAGACCCAGGAAAATCCCCAGGCTGTTTGATGTCCCTAACCCGGCTGCCCATCCGCCGCCCAGCAGGATCCCTGTGTTTGCCAGGGCGAACAAAGGCAGGATAAAAAAAGCGACCGGTTTGTGCAGGAGGTGCTCCATTTTAAAGGATGGGGACTTTTCGCCTCCGTCGCCAAATGGGATGGCGAATGCAAGCAGTACGCCAGAAATCGTCGCATGGATGCCGGAATGCAGCATAAAATACCACATCACCACACCCCCAACCAGGTAGGGAATCAGGTTATACACCCTGAGGCGGTTCAGGATAAGAAGTCCCCCGAATACGGCAAGGGCAATAAATAAATTTACGAAAGAGAGTGTCTGGGTATAGAATATGGCGATGACCAGGATGGCTCCCAGGTCGTCCATCACCGCCAGGGCGGTCAGAAATATTTTCAGGGATACCGGAACCCGGCTTCCCAGCAACGATAAAATGCCAATGGCAAATGCAATATCGGTCGCCATGGGGATTCCTGCTCCAGCCTGGAACATTGTTCCCGCATTCAGCAATAAAAAAAGGCCGGCCGGGATGAACATCCCTCCCATGGCAGCAAAAATTGGCAGAGAGGCGCTTTTCAGGTCAGACAATTCCCCTTTATAAATTTCACGCTCCAGTTCCAGTCCGATCAGCAGAAAAAAAATGGTCATCAACCCATCGTTGATCCAGTGCCCTATGTTATGTCCACCGAATTCAGTACCCCAGAAATCCAGGTAGGGTTTGTGAATGGGGGAATTGGCGACGATGAGAGAGAGCGTCGTACAAAAAATCAAAATCAGCCCTCCCGCCTTTTCACTTTCAAAAAAATCAGTGAACATCCGGGATAACTTCAAACCGGGAACCTGTTGCTTCATCTTCCTGCTTTATATCTGATTACTTCTGCTTTTTCAAGGGTAATGAGTCCGCCTGACTTTGATTGTTCAAATAATTCTTCAACGATGGTGGTGAATTCACGGATCTTCTCTTCCGTATCGACAATCTCAATGATTAAAGGCAGATCGGTGGATATATCAAATAATTTCGTTGTATGAATTTTTGAATTCGGACCAAAGCCCATGATACCCCTGGTGACTGTTGCCCCTGACAATCCCTGTTTTTTGGCTTCAAAAACGATGACTTCGTACAAAGGCTGCTGCCCGATCCGGTCTGATCCTCCAATAAAGATGCGCAGCAGCTTTGCATTTGGGTTATTTTCCATATCAGAAGATTTTTGTGATCATGATTCCGATGAATGTAGCTAAAAGCCCGAGAATAACGCTCCCGGCAACATAGGCTGAAGCATAACCAAACTGTCCATCGCGCAGCATTCCGACGGTTTCATTGGAGAATGCCGAGAAGGTTGTGAAACCGCCCAGGATCCCGGTTGCCAGGAACAACCGCCATTCCTGTGTCAGGTTTCCCCGGTCAGCCAAACCGAACACGATTCCAATCAGCAAACACCCTGCTACATTCACACTGAGGGTTCCGAAAGGGAAAGACGAGAGCACCCTGTTCTGTATGAAAACCGAGATCAGGTAGCGGGAAATTCCACCCAGAAAACTTCCCAAGCCAATTGTTAAAATAATTTTCATTTGCCTGTGACCGGTTTGGGTGTATTCACACCTGAATCCAGGATATATTTCCAGGTGCCGTCATTCTGTTTTTTCCAGACCGAGAGATAATTCCCATACAGGGTGGTATCCTGCCTCTTCAAATAAAGTTCCCAATTCCCAAAGGTATAGCCAAGATCGTCCGACTGGCTGATTTCGGCCTTTAAGGGCACCCATTTCAGGATAATTCCCGAATCGGGACGAGCCAGAAATATCCTGGTCATTTCATTTTTTCCGATGATGGGAAATTGACCATCCCTCGTTTTGATCACACTGTCGGCGGCATAGAACAGGAAGGCGGCATTGAATCCTTTGTCAAGGCTCATCTGGCTAAAGGCCTTATCAGTCTGAATAAGGACGGACGGATCGCTTTTTGAGCGGGTACAACCACCAAGAAAACCGATTCCAAGGATCAGGAAAAGGCTTAGAACAGGCGAATTCAGGTAAAACTTTTTATAACTCACCATGCATTCATCAATATTTCGTGAAACCAACGGGAACAAAGGTAAAAGATTTGGAATTAATCTTTATCGAATATCAGTTTCCGGTATTTATTATAAAGAAATGATATAATGAGCAGCAAAATCCCGAGAGAGAGAAATACGATGGTTTTGGAAATGGTATCGAGTGCTGTTAAATCATAAAAAAACAGTTTGATCAGTGTCGCTCCAATAAGCACAAATGCTCCGAATCTCAGATGTTTTTTCTTTTTCCATATCCCGAGGGCGACCAGGAACAATGCATAAATTCCAAACAGGATGCTCAATCCCAGTTTATAGGATTGCTCTGACCGGAACAGATCCATCCAGTTGATGAATTCATTGGATAAAAGAGTCAGCAGGGTTGCATGAAGGAGAAAATCAAATTCCATTTTTAAATCGACTGACAGGAATTTCTGCCGGATATAAGTGTATATGGAGTAAAGCACTCCTCCTGCAAAAATGAATGAGATATACCTGATCGCAATATTCATAATCCCCCTGTAATAAAACCCAGATAGGGACTGGCTGATGTAGCTTTCGCGAAGTTCACCGATGACAATCAATCCGACTGACAGAAACAATCCCAGGGCAGCCACATTCATCCATAGATTTATGATTCCCATCACCCTGTTGCTTATTTTCCGGATATTAACGAAGGATAGCACTGACAGAAACAGGAGTGAATAATCGAGTATTGAAACCGTGGTATATTTCAGAATATCCTCATTCCACAAATACTGTGGGAAGGTCAAATCCTGGTCGATGGTTCTCATGGAATCGATATATAACTGGTTCCAAAAAGTTGAAATTTCCATGATGAAAGCGAAATAAATTGCAACCAACAAAATAGCCGGGATGGTAAAATTCATTATTGCTAAGATCCTTTTATGTATGCTCAAAAATGAAATGTACTTTTTCTGGTTATTGATCAGGTAGATAAAGATAAATGATGCGATGAAGAGGGCCGAAGTCAGAAAATTGACATTAAACAGCGGGATAATCCTGGTTTCCGGGTGAGCGGGATCATACACATTATAGACGGTAAGCCAGTCATGCAAAAGGCTGGATAATGCCAGGAACATGAGCGGGTATGACAGCAATTCGTACACCCTGTCAATTTTTGTCCGGCCGATCCAGAACAGCAGGGCCACCTCGGCAGCCCAAAACAACGTCACCCATTTCCCATCAAACTCCACAGGGATGGCGATGGTTATAAAAACAATGGCCAACCCAACCAGGAAAGACAACAATTTCCGATCTGTTGCTTTTTGCCCAAAAACCATTAAACCAACCAATCCATGAACCACCGCATTCCCCAGGGTAAATAACCCGAGAAATTTATCTCCGGTTTGGTTACCCTGCAGAATGTCATAACCAAATCCGTAGAACACAGCGGAGTTTGCCAGCAGCAATAAGATATCCTCGATTTCACATTTCTCCTTTTTAAGTATTTTGTAAGCAAGAAAGATCAGGTAGAATTGTGCAAAGAATATGGATATAAAGGTCAGGGACAATCCAAAGTGATCCTCCATTTTATAGTTCGGGATAAACCACGTAAGAAAGATAAGCCAGGTAACGATAAATGATGAATATAGGAGCGGTTTCCAATACTTCACGAATGAGATAACAAGAATCCCGGCATTGATGATGGTCATGTAGCTGAAAAGGAACAGGAGGCTTCCCGATTGATCACCCAGGAGAAAAGGGACGGCGTAGGCCCCGACCAGGCCGATGTGGGCAATTATTTGCCGGTTATAGGTAATCGCTGCTCCAACTGCAAAAACAGTAAAAAACACCATCAGGGTAAAGGTGATCACCAACGGTATTAATCCGTAGAAATCGTAGGCGGCAAAGGTGATAAAATAGACGATGGCAATGGCTCCGCTCAGGAGAACGGCGCTGAAATTTTCAAATTGCTTCTTCAGCCGGACAGCAAAACCAAGCAATCCCAGCCCGACAAGGTAACCCAGGATGATTCTTGTCCAGGGACTGATCAGATCATGGTCAATCGCATACTTTGCTCCGATACCGACCCCAATGATGGTGATGATGATACCTACTTTATTGATGAGATTTTCACCTATGATTTTTTCGAAATCCCGTTTAATTTTCGGCTCTTTTTTCGGGGAGGGGGCAGCAGGAAGAACAGGCTGATCTTGTTGAAATCCGGCAACCGGGCCTTCAGGTAGAGGGGGATTAACTTCAGAGATTGACTGTAGCTGGTTTTCGACAACCTCAGTTTTGGTTCCTGATGATTTCAGCAAGATAATCTCGCTTTGTAAATCATTCAATTCTTTTTGAAAGGAGGCTTGTTTTTTCAGAAGAAACTCCAGTTTTTCCTGAAGTTGTGCAACCTGATCAGCATTTTCATCCATAAATCATCATATTCAAAGTTAATTTAAAATATACAACTTATGAAATGCGTTGTCAAACGGTTATGTTTACTCAGCTTCGTATAACCTGAGCCTGTTTTTCACCAGTCTCAACTCATCCTGCAGCTGGTCAACACGTCTAAGCATATGCGAAATAGCATCAATGCCTTCAATATTTATTTCCAGGTCATAGTGCAGGCGAATCATCCGTTCCAGCTCGTTGACTTCCTCCAGATAGATATACCTGGTTTTCTCAATTTCAGTTATTTGAACCAGGCCAAATTCGTGAAGGGAGTCAATAAATGAGAACTCTATATTATAATGTGAGCAGAACTGATCAACGGTAATTAAATTTTCAGTTTCCATGATGATGAATTTTGGATAATTCTTTGAACAGGTCCTTCTCCTTCTGAGTCAGGTTTACAGGAACTTTCATTTGATAGGTAAGATACAGATCACCGAATGATCCCTCGCTTTTATAAACAGGGAAACCCTTGCCTTTCAGTTTTACCTTTGATCCGCTCTGGGTTTCGGGCTTCACCTGCAGTTTAACCATACCGTCAAAGGTGTCGACGGTGATCTCACCACCCAGGATTGCAGTATAGAGATCAATCTCTACATTGGCATACAGGTTATTGCCTTCCCGTTTAAATTTTGTGTGGTTGGCAATGGAGAAGGTTATATACAGATCTCCGTTGGGTCCGCCATTAAGCCCCTGGCTTCCATGCCCGGCAATTTTAATGGTTTGACCATTCTCAACGCCGGCAGGAATGGTAAGCCGGATATTTTTACCATTGACTGTCAAAGTCCGTTTGTGGGTCTTATACACATCTTCGAGGTTCAATTGAAGTTCAGCGTTAAAGTCCTGACCCCGATATTTAACCTGGCCGCCTCTTTTGCCACGGGGAGCCCCACCAAACATCGATTCAAAAAAATCGGAAAAATCACCCTCTGAAAAATTTCCTGCATCCTGCTGGTTCCCCGGTGAACCTCTGTACTGACCCCGCTGCTGGCCTGCCTTCTCGAATTCTTCAGCATGTTTCCAGTCATTCCCGTATTTGTCGTATTTGCTCCTCTTTTCCGGATCGCTCAGTACCTCATTGGCCTCATTGATCTGCTGAAACTTTGTTTTGGATGTCTTATCATTCGGATTCAGGTCAGGGTGGTATTTCCGGGCCAACCGCCGATAGGCCTTCTTAATGTCGGCCGTACTGGCACCTTTATCAATCTCCAGAATTTTGTAATAATCAATGTATTCCATTTCTTCAGTTTTGCATGTTACCCCACCCCCAGTAAGGGCAGATGACAATCATATGGCTAAGTTAGTAAGAAAAAGATAAAAAGGTTATTTTTGAGTGCTCACATCTTCAGGTTTTATTTCATTCAACCAGATCAAATGTCGAAACGCTTCACCACTTTTTTTCTAGTTTTCACTTTATCCTTTGCCAGTGTGGCAAAGGTCTCCCTTTCAGAGGGCGCTCCGTCAACCTATGAACACAATTCGGCATCAGTTCCCGAAGTGCCTTACAAAAATCCAAAACTGACCGTTGAACAAAGGGTAAACGATTTATTGGGACGGATGACCATCGAGGAAAAATTCTGGCAATTGTTCATGATCCCCGGCGACCTTGAAGGAGGGAAAGAAAAATACAAAAACGGCATTTTTGGTTTTAAGGTTAAACCGGCAGGAATCAGCGACGACAATTTCCATAATTTGAATGATGCTCATTCCCTTACTGTCATTGAGACTGCCCGCAAGATCAATGCGATCCAGAAATATTTTATGGAGGAAACACGTCTTGGAATTCCAATTATAGCTTTCGACGAGGCTTTGCATGGACTGGTCAGCGATGGAGCCACCGCTTTTCCTCAGTCAATCGCCCTGGCGGCTACATGGGATACTGCACTAATGAGACACGTCGCAGCGACCATTGCGAATGATGCCAAAAGCAGGGGTATCAGGCAGGTTCTGTCCCCTGTTGTGAACATTGCAGGTGATGTTCGCTGGGGACGGACAGAGGAGACCTATGGAGAAGACCCATTCCTGACATCCAGAATGAGCGTGGCATTCGTAAGTGCCTTTGAGAAGAGGAATGTGGTGACCACGCCGAAACATTTTATTGCAAACAGCGGGGATGGAGGACATGACAGTTATCCTGTTGAAATGAATGAGCGGTTGCTTGAGGAGATTTATCTTCCCCCCTTCAAGGCTTGCTTTGAACAGGGCGGCGCTCGCAGTGTAATGACCTCCTATAACGCGCTCAACGGAAGTCCCTGCACAGCCAATGACTGGTTACTAAACCAAAAACTTAAAAAACAGATGAAGTTCACCGGCTTTGTCATTTCTGATGAATGTGCTGTAGGGGGCGCCAATGTGCTCCATTTTACTGCAGCCGATTACCCGGCAGCTGCAGCAAATGCATTGAACCATGGATTGGATGTCATTTATCAATCCGATTATGATCATTACAAACTGTTTATGCCTCCATTCCTTGATGGCAGGATCGCCCCGGGGACCATTGACAGTGCTGTTGCCAGGGTGTTGCGCGTAAAATTTCAAATAGGTCTGTTTGAGAATCCATATGTTGACGAGACTGATGCCGGAAGATGGATTGATTCTCCCGGTCGTAAGGAAATTTCGAAAAAAGCTGCGCTGGAGTCCATGGTACTTTTAAAAAACTCGCAGATGCCGGGAATGAAACAAGCAACACTGCCATTGGATAAAGCGATCGGGTCACTTGCAGTGGTCGGGACTGATGCCATGGATGCACGGTTGGGCGGATATAGTGGCCGGGGAAATGAAAAGGTTAACATTCTTGATGGAATAAAGATGAAACTCGGTTCTTCCTGTAATGTCATTTATTCCCCAGGATGTGGCCGTCAATCCCCCGACTGGGTTTCAGTTCCACCCTCTAATTTGGGAACGGTTATAAACGGCAACAATGAGAAAGGTTTACTCGGGGAATACTTCAACAACATCGATTTATCCGGAAATCCGGTGTTGACAAGGGTTGACGGTGGGATTAATTTCCGGTGGACACTTTACTCCCCTGACCCGGTTGTGAATTATGATTATTATTCGGTGCGATGGACTGGGAAATTAAAAGCTTCTGCTACCGGAAAGTTCAAAATCGGACTTGAGGGAAATGATGGTTACCGTCTTTTCCTTGATGGAAAACTGGTGATTGACAACTGGAAAAACCAATCATTCAGTACCTTATCAGCCGGGTTATATTTTGAAAAGGAGAGGGAATATGATATCAGGGTTGAATATTTCGAATCATCAGGATCAGGAAGGTTAAAACTTATCTGGGATGTCGGCATTGTGAATGACTGGGAAACGAAAATTGAAGATGCAGTTAAATCGATAGCCACAGCTGATGCAGTGGTCGTGGTTGCAGGCATTGAAGAGGGGGAATCGCTCGACCGGGCTTTTCTGAACCTTCCAGGTCACCAGGAGGAGATGATTAACCGGATTGCAGCAACCGGGAAGCCGGTCGTGGTCATCCTTATCGGCGGCAGCGCCATTATCATGACCAAATGGATGAACAATGTAGCCGCTATCATTGATGGCTGGTATCCCGGAGAAGAGGGTGGCCATGCCATTGCAGATGTACTTTTCGGTGACTATAATCCTGCCGGCCGCCTCCCTATCACCTTTCCCATCACCGAAGGCCAGTTACCGATGGCATACAACCATAAGCCCACCGGGCGAACGGATGATTATGCAGATTTGACGGGTCAGCCGCAATACCCGTTTGGATTCGGATTAAGCTACACCAGCTTTTCATACAGTGATCTTCAATGTGATAAGCTGCACATGAAACAGAATGACTCCATCATGGTTCAATTTATCCTGAAAAACACAGGTCTGCGGGACGGGGACGAAGTGATTCAATTGTATATCAGGGATTTGTTATCATCAGTAACCCGGCCGGTGAAGGAACTAAAGGGGTTTCAAAGAATTCATCTAAAGGCTGGAGAAGAAAAAAAAGTCCTCTTCAGTATCACAGCTGACCTGCTTAAAATGCTGAATGACAGACTTGATTGGGTCGTTGAGCCCGGCGATTTCAGGATCATGATCGGGGCATCGTCCAGCGACATCAGATTGAGAGAAATTATCACAGTTGATAATCAATAAAGTATGATGATAAAATATCTGTTCATTCCCGTTTTCATCCTGTCGAAATGTATAACCGTCACGGCATCATTCCCAGATACTATTCTTTTGAATCCTGATCAAAATGTAACAAAAATCACCCAACAGGATCAACCATCCGGGCAAACATATCAATGGCCTGCGGATTCAGCCGTCAGTGCCCGCCTTCATCGATGGCAGGACTGGAAATTCGGCATCATCATCCACTGGGGTGCTTACAGCCAATGGGGCGTCGTTGAAAGCTGGAGTCTCTGTCCCGAGGATGAGGGTTGGTGCATCCGGCGCGGACCTTACAGCGATGATTACAACAGGTACACGGCTGAATACGAAAATATCAGGAAATCGTTCAACCCGGTGAAGTTCGACCCCGGGCGATGGGCCAGGGCAGCCAGTGAAGCAGGGGTAAAATACATGGTGTTCACAACCAAACACCATGACGGGTTTTGCATGTTCGACTCGAAATACACCGATTATAAAATCACTGACAGTGCGAGCCTTTTTTCAAGGAACCCGAAAAGTAATGTCGTGAAGGAGGTTTTCGATGCCTTCAGGCAACAGGGCCTGGGAATCGGGGCATATTTCAGCAAGCCCGACTGGCACAGCAACGATTACTGGTGGTCCTATTTCCCGGTTTTCGATCGCAATGTCAATTATGATCCTGCAAAATACCCTGAAAGGTGGCAAAACTTCCGGCGGTACACCTTCAACCAGCTGGGGGAACTTATGGAGGATTATGGAAAGATTGATATCCTGTGGCTCGACGGGGGATGGGTCAGACCTGCAGGTTCACTTACCGAGGAGACCAGGCCCTGGCTGGGAAAGCATCAATGGATCCAGGATGTGGATATCCCTGCCATTGCAGGTATGGCCAGGAAAAATCAACCGGGACTGCTAATCGTTGACCGAACGGTGCATGGCACCTATGAAAATTACCGCACCCCGGAACAGCAGATCCCTGATTCTTTGCCCGGCTACCCATGGGAGAGCTGCATCACCCTGGGCGACAATTGGTACAGCACAGGCCCTGGTGAAAAGTACAAATCGGTTACCTGGGCTGTTCATACGCTGATCCAAATCGTGGCCAAAGGCGGAAATTTCCTCCTGGGTATTGGTCCTGATAAGACAGGAGACATGGTTCAGGAAGTGTATGAACGCTTAGCCGGAATCGGGGAATGGATGAAGGTGAACAGTGCCGCCATTTACAATTCGCGTCCGCTGCTGCCCTGCCATCAAGGCAACTTCTGTTTCAGCCAGAGTAAAGATGGTATGACAAAATATGTGTTCTATCTGATCAAGGAGGGCGACCCGATGCCGGAAAGCATTGAATTGCCGGAAAACCTGATCGGGAAAATTGAAAAAATCGGATTGCTCGGGAATATGAGAAGGCTGACCATTCAATTAAAAAACGGGAAAAAGATCGTAAAGATCCCCGGATCATTCCGGATGAAGATGGCTGGTACCCCTGCCTTGGTTTTTGTTGTATCATGATCTTTCCGTACATTTGATTTCCAAACGGTTTCTTATGGATTATACGCATATTTTTTCCCGATTGTGGAAGGACTACACTGACCGGAATCCTTCGACCCGGAAGGTCTATGACCTTTTTAAAGCAGAAGGGGAAAATGTGATCAACGATCACGTTGCCTTTCGCACATTCAGGGATCAGTCCATTGGCGTGAATAAACTTGCCGCGGTGTTCATTGACCTGGGTTATGAATTCAAAGGAGATTACACCTTTGAAGCCAAGAAGCTTTATGCAAAGCATTTTGAGCATAAAACTGATTCTCATGCGCCCCGCGTGTTCATCAGTGAGTTGCTGACTGATCAGTTCAGCGCGTTCGTGCAGCAGACGGTAAAGGATTGGATTGCCCGCATCCCTTCGTCAGTGTACAATTCCGATGGGCTGATTTATGCCGGCAATGTTTCCGGGACCCCATCTTTCGCCGTGTATGAGAAACTCAGGAAAGAATCGGAATACGCAGCCTGGCTGTATGTAAACGGCTTTTGTGCCAACCATTTTACGGTCAGTGTGAATGGCCTCAGAAAATTCGACTCGGTCGAAAAGGTAAACATCTTTTTAAAATCACATGGATTCCTGCTGAATGATGCCGGCGGAGAGATCCAGGGAACACCGGATGAGTTGCTTGAACAGTCTAGCACCCGTGCCGAAATGGTAAAATTCAGTTTTGTAGAAGGAGTGTATGAAATTCCCGGTTGTTATTATGAGTTTGCCAGGCGATATCCCGACCGGGATGGAAAGCTCTACAGCGGTTTCATTGCCAAATCGGCTGATAAAATTTTCGAGTCCACCAATTTCTACAAAAAGTGAAACGATCCCTTCTGTACAGTATTGCACTCATATTTCTTGGAACCACGTCCTGTTCATCCGGTGGAAATAAAACAGCCGTAAAAAATTTCCGGCTGCCTAAACCCGGGGTGATCCATGAGCGGATTTCAGGATCCGTTGACAAAGACATATCCTATGCACTTTATCTCCCGGCTGGCTGCGGAGAGAATAAAGCCCTCTATCCTGTCATCATGGCCTTTGATCCCGGCGCTTCAGGACTAAGGCCTGTAAAAATGTACCGGGATCTGGCGGAGCGTTACGGATTCATACTTCTTGGTTCGAATGATTCGAAAAACGGACAACTTGGAAATCTCACGACTAAAATTATTACAGGCCTTTTAAATGAGGCTCGTGAGGTATACCCCATTGATACGAACCGGATCTATGTGGCCGGTTTTTCCGGTGGTTCGCGGGCTGCTACTGTAGCAGCCATGTTTCACAGTGAGGTGAAAGGAGTGATCGGGTGCGGGGCCGGATTTCCTGTTGGAGCCCAGCCCCCATCGTATAAATTCGATTACTTTGGCATTGCAGGTACCGCTGACTTCAACCTGAATGAGATGGTTCAGCTGAACGATATCCTTTCCCAATTGGATCTCCGTCATTTTATTACCACATTCCCCGGCCCTCATGCCTGGCCCCCGCCCGGGGTAATGGAAGAGGGATTTCAATGGATCACCCTCAATGCAATGAAAGACGGGACCATGAAACGCAATGACACTGTCATTGAGCAGATCATGTCGGGATTTGACAGCCGGATTGCCGGTGCAAAGTCCGAAAATCACCTGATCGCAGCTGCCGAAGCATGCAGGGAGGCCACCCAGTTTGCCGAAGGATTGGTTTCAACGGATCATTTTAAAAATGAGCTTCGAACCCTGGAGCAACTTCCGGAATATAAAAAGCAGGCGGCATACCGCGCTCAAATTCTGAAGAAAGAGGCCGATGAGCAGCAATTGCTCATGAATGCCATTTTTACAAAAAACGAAGCATGGTGGAAAAAACGGGTTTCCCGGATGGACAGTCAGCATATGAAGGGGCTGAATCCCGAAGATACCCTGATGAACGCCCGGTTGAAGACCTTCCTCAGTCTTGTTTGCTATTCAAATGCAAATGAAGCCATGAAGCAGCATGATCCCGACCTGTCAAAACAGGTGATCGCAATTTATGAAATTGCCGATCAGCAGAACCCTGAACCGAATTTCATGCGTGCCATCATCCTTGTTCAGCAAAATGACACCACCGCCGCGGTTAAACAGCTGGAAATAGCCGTCGGCAAAGGTTTTTCCGACAAATCAAGAATGATGCAACAGTCTGATTTCGAAGCACTGAAAAATTCACCCGCCTATTTTGACCTTCTCCATAAGATGAAATAATGGATCTCAATTTACTGAAAACTAAAATTGACTTATTGAGGGCACAGTTTGAAGGAGATATATTCACCGATCAAACCCAGCGTCTTCTCTATGCCACCGATGCTTCGGCCTACCGGGAAATTCCATCAGGGGTAGCCCGTCCGAAAAATGAAGCCGACATTAAGAAGCTGATCACCTTTGCAGGCGCTGAAGGCATTCCGCTGATACCGAGAACTGCCGGCACCTCTCTGGCCGGACAGGTGGTTGGCGCCGGCCTGGTGGTGGATGTTTCGCGGTACATGACGAATATTCTTGAGATCAATGCTGACGAACATTGGGTCCGAGTGCAGCCGGGGGTGATCCTGGATGAATTGAATAAGGTGATTGAAAAGTCGGGGCTCTTCTTCGGCCCCGAGACCAGCACCTCCAGCCGGTGCATGATGGGCGGAATGGTTGGCAACAACTCATGTGGTGCCCACTCCATCCTTTACGGAAGTACCCGGGACCATGTTATCTCAGTCAGGGGGTTTCTGAGTGATGGGTCGGAGGTGGAATTCAAAGAACTTTCACCTGCAGCGTTCAGGGAAAAATGTATCGGCGAAACCCTCGAAAACAGGATATACCGCCAGATGACAGGGATCCTCTCAAATCCCCAAAACCAGGAAAATATCCGCAGGGAATACCCTGACCCGGAGATCCACCGGCGCAATACCGGGTATGCGCTCGACCTGTTGCTAGACAGTGAACCTTTTGAAATGACGAATGACAAGTTACGAATGACGAATGAAGAATCATTTTCTCCGTCACGCGTCACGCGTCACCTGTCACGCTTTAACTTCAGCAAACTGATCGCCGGCTCTGAAGGCACCCTGATGTTCATGACCGAGATCAAGCTCAACCTGGTTCCATTGCCTCCAAAAGAGAAAGCCCTGGTATGCGTTCACTGTCGCACGGTTACCGAATCGCTAAAGGCCAACCTTGTGGCTCTGAAATATGAGCCGGGGTCGGTCGAGCTGATGGACAAAGCCATCATGGATTGCACCAGGGACAACATTACCCAGCGTCAGAACCGGTTTTTCATCGAAGGTGATCCGGGAGCCATCCTGATCATCGAATTTGCGCGTAACACACGGGATGAGATCCTTGGCATCTACGATAAACTGGTTGCCGATCTGCAATCGAACGGACTGGGCTATCATTTCCCGATTGTTTTCCCTCCGGATGTAAAAAAGGTGTGGGATCTTCGCAAAGCCGGACTGGGAGTGCTTTCCAATTATCCCGGCGACCGCAAGCCGGTCCCTGTAACGGAAGATACCGCTGTTAGGCCCGATCTCCTTCCGGAGTACATCCGGGAATTCAACCAGATGCTGGACGGTTTAGGCCTTGATTGTGTGTATTATGCCCATGTAGGTTCGGGGGAACTGCATCTGCGACCGGTGCTGAATCTTAAAGATCCCGCCGATGTAGAACTTTTCCACACGGTTGCATTGGAGACCGCGAAGCTGGTCAAGAAATTTAATGGATCACTTTCGGGTGAACATGGCGACGGCCGGTTACGGGGGGAATTCATACCTCTGATGCTTGGGGAGCGGAACTACCAGCTGTTTCAGGAGATAAAGGAGCTGTGGGATCCGGGTCATATTTTCAATCCCAATAAAATTGTCGGGACTCCTAAAATGAACACCAGCCTTCGTTTTGAACCGGGTAAACCGGTGAGGGAAATCCCGACCGTGTTCGATTTTTCGAAAAGCCATGGGATACTCCGGGCAACAGAACAGTGCAATGGTTCGGGCGATTGCCGCAACACGGTCATCACCGGCCGCTGGATGTGCCCATCCTACATGGCGGTTAAGGATGAAACAGCCACCACGCGGGCCAGGGCGAACATCCTCAGGGAATTTCTCACCCATTCGGTGAAGGAAAACCCGTTTGACCACCAGGGAATCTATGAAGTGATGGATCTGTGCCTGTCGTGCAAGGCCTGTAAGTCGGAGTGCCCTTCAAACGTGGATATTACCAAGCTGAAGGCTGAATTTCTACAGCATTGGTACGACGCCAACGGGATACCGCTCCGCTCCAGGCTTATCGCCTATATCACCACAGTCAACCGGTTGGGCAGCATCGCCCCTGCCCTGTTCAATTTCTTCCAGAAAAATAAAATCATTTCGGGGATCACCAAGAAAGTTTTGGGTTTTGCCCCCGAACGAAACATCCCACTGCTTTATTCAACCACCCTGCGTGCATGGGCGGCCAGGAATCTTTCGTCGGGAATGTATATACCCCTGGCGGCCACAGATACGAAACCATTAAAAACCGTGTATTTATTTGCCGACGAATTTTCAAACTTCAACGATGTAGAGATCGGCATTAAAGCGATCAAATTGCTGAATTCGATCGGGTACAGGGTCATCATTCCGGATCATGAAGAGAGCGGCCGAACCTTCCTTTCAAAAGGACTGATAAGAAAGGCAAAAGCTCTGGCCAATGAAAATATCCGAAAGCTGCAGGATCTCATCACCAGCGAAACACCTTTGATCGGCATTGAACCATCGGCCATTCTTGCCTTCCGCGACGAATACCCCGAACTGGCCGACGCACCCCTCAGGCCAGCAGCTATGAAGCTTGCGGAGAATGCACTGATGTTTGACGAATTCATCGTCAGAGAGCTGAAAACAAAGGATCTCAGACCCTTGTTTACCAATGACATGAAGGTGATCAAGCTTCATGGCCATTGTCATCAGAAAGCACTGGCCTCGGTAGAGCCAACCAAAAAGATGCTTTCGATACCGGTCAATTACCGGATTGAGGAGATCAAATCGGGTTGCTGCGGCATGGCCGGCTCATTCGGTTATGAGAAGGAACACTACGATGTTTCGATGAAAGTAGGTGAGCTTGTTCTTTTTCCTGAACTAAGAAAAACTACCCCGGATATGATCATTGCTGCCCCGGGAACTTCGTGCCGGCACCAGATCGAGGATGGAACAGGGCGGAAAGCCCTTCATCCGATAGAAATCCTTTACGACGCCCTTCTTTAGCCGGTTTATTTCAATCCCCGGTTTTCCAGCAATGCATCAATGGTTGGTTCATGTCCCCTGAAATCGACATACAATTCCATGGCATCTTTCGATCCTCCCTTTTCGAGGATACTTTTTCTGAATTTTGAGGCTGTGGTCTTATCAAAAATATTTCCGGCCTCTTTAAATGCCTGGAAAGCATCAGCATCAAGCACTTCAGCCCATATATAACTATAGTACCCTGCCGTATATCCGCCCGTCATGGTATGCTGAAAATAGGTTGAACGGTATCTTGGAAGTATCTGCGGAATCAAACCGATCCGGTTCATCGAATTTGATTCAAAGGTCAATACTTTCAGGTCCTTCAGGTCTTTTGTAGTATGATAATCCATATCAAGGATGCAGGCTGCAAGGTACTCGGTCGTTTTAAATCCCTGTCCGTATTTGCCGCTTTTGATCATTTTATCAACCAGTTCCTGCGGAATAACTTTCCCTGTAAGATAATGTTTGGCATACACTTTCAATACATCCGGCTCAAAGGCCCAGTGTTCCATGATCTGAGAAGGCAACTCGACAAAATCCCGCGGAACGCCTGAGATCCCCTGGTATTTCACATTCTTAAGCAACCCGTTCAAAGCATGGCCAAATTCATGGAAAAAGGTTTCAGCCTCATCGGGTGTGAGTAAGGCAGGTTTATCTTTGGTAGGTCCCGAGAAATTGCACACGATGGTCATCACCGGGGCAACACGCTTTCCATCCTTGTACGACTGCGACCGGTAGCTCCCGCACCATGCGCCACCTCGTTTGCTGGCCCGGGGATGAAAATCCAGATACAGTACGCCAAGGTGTTTGCCATCAGCATCTTTACACTCATAGAGCTTCACATCCGGAAAATATTTAGGGGCATTTTTCACTTCGGTGAAGGTGATCCCATACAACTTATTGGCTACATAGAAGATCCCATCCCTGACATTATCGAGCTTGAAATAGGGTTTCAGCATCTCCTCATCGAGGTCAAACCGCTGTTTCATCACCTTTTCGTTGTAGTAGCGCCAATCCCAGGCCTCAAGCTGGAAAGCTCCGCCCTCATGATCAATGAATTGCTGCATTGCGGTTTCTTCTTCCTTTGCCTTTGCAATGGCCGGTGTCCATACCTGTTCCAGCAGTTTATATACGTTCGCAGGCTTTTTTGCCATCCGGTCATCCAGGGCAAAGTCGGCCCAGGTTTCAAACCCCATCAGATTCGCCTTTTCCAGGCGCAGGGGAATCAGCTTTTCAATGACCGCTTTATTGTCCTTGTCATTGTTATTGTTGCAGCGGTTGATATAGGCGCTGAAGATCTTTTCACGAAGCATGCGGCTGTCCGAAAACTGGAGGAATGGCATGATGCTGGGGTTCTGCAGAGAAAACACCCATTTCCCCCTGGTTTCAGGATTTTCATTTGCAGCTTCAGCGGCCGCGGCAATGGCACCCTGGGGTAAACCTGAAAGTTCCTTCTGATCATCGATCACGAGTTTAAAAGCATTGGTCTCTGCCAGAAGGTTCTGCCCGAAGTTAAGCTGGAGCATGCTGATCTGTTTGTTCAGCTCCCTGAGTTTTTCCTGTTGGGCAGGTTCAAGGTTGGCTCCGCCCCTGACAAACCCTTTGTATTTCTCCTCCAGAAGTTTCCGCTGATCTGCATCCAGTTTCATCTTATCCCGGCTTTCATACAATTCCTTGATCTTTTTGAATAACCCGGGATTCAGGCTGATATCGTCCGAATGTTTTGACATGACCGGCGAAAGTTGCCTGGCAATATCCTGCATCTCCTTGTTGGTATTGGCACCATTCAACGCATAAAAAACGGAGCTGACCTTATCAAGCAATTCACCGCTGTTGTCAAGCAGCACGATGGTGTTCTCAAACGTAGGGGTCCCCGTGTTATTCACTATGGCTGCAATCTCAGCCTGCTGCTGCTTCATCCCCTCCAGGAATGCCGGCATATAATGCTCATTTTTAATCTGTTCGAAAGGAGGAACCTCAAAAGGGGTTGTCCACTTTTCAAAAAACGGGTTGGTCCCCTGCCCGACTACTGATCCGATAATTAATCCCATGGCTGAAATCAATGTAAAAATCCTGGTCATAAATTGAAGTTTAATTATGTTGATAAAGGTAGAAAAAAATCAGGTAACAAGGTAACAAGGTAACAAGGTGAAAAGTAAAGAAGGAAAATCGTGACAGGTGACAAAATTCGTCATTCGTCATTCGTAATTCATAATTAAATGGCCATCACCTCTCCCTCCTCGGCTGCATAAGTTTCAGGAAATACCGACCGGGCTTCGGCAAGCAGTGGAGCAATATCTTCGTAACGGGCAGAAAAGTGACCGATCAGCAATTTTTTCACCTTCGCCATGGCGGCGATTGTTGCCGCTTCGATGGCCGTGGCATGCAGTTTCTCCATTGCGGCGGCCGCCTTATCCTGCATGAAGGTGGCTTCATGATACAGCAGGTCAACGCCTGTGATGAAGGGAATGATCTCCTCAGAATAACCCGTATCGCTGCAATAGGCATAGGAGCGTGCAACCGGCACCTTTCGGGGTGGGTTTTTCTCACGGAACACGAAGCCGCAGGTGGGAATTCTGTGATTAAGCGGAAAGCTGTGAACTGAGATCCTTTCTTCCTCGCAGACAAGACCGGGTTGATCCATTTGCAGGGAATGGAAAATCAGGGGGTAGATAAGCCGCGTTTCCGAGGCCTCCATCTGGATATCTATGATGGGCTTGAGCGCTGCAGGAGCATAAAGATGGAGTTCCTCCCTACGGCCCAGCAAATGCATGGAATGGAGCAGCCCGATCAGTCCAAAAAAATGATCTCCGTGCAGGTGGCTGATGAATATACGCTTTATCTTCTGGAAAGATATATGGTATCTGCGTAACTGGAACTGGGTTCCCTCGCCGCAGTCAATTAAAAAGAAGCGCTCATTTGCATTGAGCAAATGAGCGCTTAGGTTTCTGTTGTTAGCCGGGATGGCAGCATTGCTTCCCAGGACAGTCAACGAGAAGGTCATGACAGATTATTCAGCCTTCGGTTCTTCTTCGGTTGGCTCAACTTCGGCAGCTGGGTCCTGTTTTGCCGGTTTGGTATCGCGGGCCAGATTTTCGGCCTTAACCATATCAGCTTTCAGGTTAGCCAGGGATTCGATATCGCCAAGGGTTGTCTTCTCCAGGTTATCCTTGAGTTTCTTAACCGCTTTCTTGGTATCGCTTTCCTTTTTCTGACCGACTTTGGCCTCCTTGTTCTTCTCAGCATACTGAGCATCCTGGTGGATTTTGCTGTGAGAGAGGATGATTTTCTTATTCTCCTTTGAGAATTCAATCACCTTGAAGTCCATTGCTTCTTCCTCTTTCGCCTGGGTGTTATCCTCCTTGCCAAGATGACGGAGCGGGGCAAACCCTTCAACGCCGTATGGTAAAGCAACGATGGCGCCTTTGTCGCTCAAACTGACAATGGTTCCAACATGAACAGATCCCACAGCAAACACATTCTCGAACACATCCCACGGATTTTCTTCGAGTTGCTTGTGTCCAAGGCTGAGACGACGGTTGTCCACATCCACATCAAGTACCATCACCTCAATGCTTTCACCAATCTTGGTAAATTCGGCAGGATGCTTGATTTTTTTCGACCAGCTCAGGTCGGAAATATGAATAAGCCCGTCGACACCCTCTTCCAGTTCGACGAAAATGCCGAAATTGGTAAAGTTGCGAACGGTGGCCGTATGTTTTGATTTGAGCGGATATTTTTCCTTTATATTGGCCCATGGATCAGGAATGAGTTGCTTGATGCCCATCGACATTTTGCGTTCTTCGCGATCGAGTGTGAGGATAACTGCTTCCACCTCCTGACCAACCTTGAGGAAATCGTGGGCGGTACGCAGGTGCTGTGACCAGGACATTTCGGAAACGTGGATCAGGCCTTCGACTCCCGTTGTAATTTCAACGAATGCGCCATAATCGGCAATCACCACCACTTTACCTTTAACCTTGTCTCCGATTTTCAACTCCTGATTCAGTGAATCCCATGGATGCGGGGTAAGCTGTTTGAGACCAAGGGCGATGCGCTTCTTGTTTTCATCGAAATCGAGAATAACCACCTTGATTTTCTGATCGAGTTTGACGATCTCTTCAGGATGGTTGATACGGCCCCAGCTGAGGTCGGTAATGTGAATGAGACCATCCACGCCACCGAGGTCAACAAATACACCATAGCTGGTGATGTTCTTGACGGTACCTTCAAGAATCTGACCTTTTTCAAGTCTCTTGATGATTTCTGCCTTCTGCGCTTCGAGTTCATCTTCAATCAAAGCCTTGTGCGAAACAACCACATTCTTGTATTCGTGGTTGATCTTCACAACCTTGAATTCCATTACTTTATCAACATACACATCGTAATCGCGGATGGGTTTCACATCGATCTGTGAACCAGGGAGGAATGCTTCAATGCCAAAAATATCGACAATGAGACCGCCTTTGGTGCGTGATTTCACATAACCCTTGATAATTTCCTGTTTTTCGTAGGCGTCGTTGATACGTTCCCATGATTTCAGGATGCGGGCCTTTTTGTGAGACAACAATAGCTGTCCGCTGGTATCTTCCTGATTTTCAATATAAACTTCCACTTTATCCCCGATTTTGAGTTCGGGATTGTAACGGAATTCGTTCATCTGAATCACACCATCGCTTTTGAAGCCGATGTTCACAATCACTTCGCGGTTGGTCATGGTGACCACCGTACCTTCGATCACTTCATGATCCTGGATGGCGCGCAGTGTCTGGTCGTAAGTCTCTTCCAGCTTCTTGCGTTCATCATTGGAATAGATTTCATGTTTCTTTCCAATGGCATCCCAGTCAAAATCAGCCAGTGATACAGGGGCAACAGGTGTTCTTCTGCTCTTTTTTTCCGGTGTTACAGCTACAGGTTCCTCAACGGATTCTGCAACGGGTTCGGCAACAACTTCGGTAACAATTTCTACTGCAGGTTCTGAAACAACCTCAACAACAGGTTCTGCAACGGTTTCTGCAACAACTTCTTCCACCTGGGCGGCTTCGGTTTCAGCAGATTCAACTTTTTCTACAATGGGCTCAATGTTCTGCTCCACGTTTTCATTCATTTCTTCAGGAGTCATTCAATTTTGCTTTGTGGCGGTGCGAAAGCACCAACCGGGTTTAACATTTGGTTAACTGACGGGGGATTACATAAAGAACACTTTTCATCTCCACCCCTTTGAAAATGGAGTGCAAAAGTAGGAAGAAAATTTGAAATTCACAAGAGAAGATTGAATTATGCCCTGCTTCTATTTGACCCTCAGCTCTGTCCAGGCTTTGTCGTGCTGTTTTTTGATGGCTCCTATGTTCTCTTATTCGAAATTCGTCATTCGTAAATCATTTGTATGTTCCTTTGTATTTAAATTCGCACAAACAGATAAAAATGAAAAACCAGCATAAATTCAAATTCCATTCCCATTTTCCATATGTCATTGCTTTACTGATGCTGATCAGCATTTCATGCAAAAAAAAGCAGGACGACACGCCTGTCCCTGATAAGCTGGTGCTGATGACAATTAATTTCACAAATGACTTCATCAATCCGAAGCTTGGTGCCATCGTATTTGTTTCTGATGCCGCCGGGAATTCCCTGGCCGATACCAGCGTCACCGGAAATCCCAGGGTGGTGCTTTCCACTTCAAAGACCACCACACCCCCATACCAGGTAACGATTGCGACATGGGATCCCGACATGCATAATTTCCTTGTGACGATCAACACCTATACATACGTACTTCCTGCAGAATGGACCATCAGGGGAAACCGACTCGTTTCAACCGGTGATGCAAGCTACAGCCTGACGAATATTCCGCAGCATTCTGACCTGATCCTCTATTCAAGTTCCGGGTATTCAAACCTGACCTTTGCAGCCACCGGCAGCCTGCCGGTCTACAAATCCCCTGATTCGCTGTATATAAAGCTCAACGGAGCAGCCGGACCTATGTACAGGTGGAAAAGTGGGTTGGTTGCCGGTGCCAGTCTGGAAATCGACCTGGCCAACATGCAGGCGGCCGAAATCCACACGATTTCACTGCCGGTAACGGCCCAGGATTACATGGCCAGGGTGTCGGGTTATAATGATACAAGCGATTATTCTGCCCTTATGGTAACAACGGATGAAGTTTTGGGAGATGGCACGGCCAAAGATAAATTGGCAGTCAGCTATCCTCCGTCAACGTTTGCAAAATTCCACACTTATCTCGAACTTTTGGAGAACTGGGATTCGGCCAGTACCTATACCTACTCAAAGTTTGGCACCATCCCCGATGAGTTTGTTAAAACAGACGCTGTCGTCTCCGGCATTCATCCGTCAGCCGGAACCGTCCGTTTTTCCGCATCCGGGTCGTATACGGAAACCAAGGCAACCTGGCATTATCAGGATGCTGACCACCTTGTTTTCGCATGGACTGTTCACGGTCCCGACACGGTCACCTCCATGACATTACCTGCCTTGTCCAAGAGCATGGCTGCCATGTTCCCCACCCTGTCGCTCGACTCAGTGCAACTTATTCAGATGGAACAAACCTGGTATCCCGCTGCAGCTTCCTATCGAACCTATCTGGATATACTATTCGATCCGCTCCATCCCGGCAAAGGCAGCTACCTGGAGGCAAGCTCTGTGAGGGTCATGGTGGAATGAAGTACTTTTTGCCTACTTTTGCACCCTAAAATGCTTTTTTATGCCCTTAAAATGCGGAATTATCGGTCTTTCCAGTTCAGGGAAAACCACATTGTTCAATTGTATCTCAAATAACCGTGCAGAAACACACAAGGCTGCCTTTGCCGGCACCAAGTCGAACCTTGGCGTGATGAATGTTCCCGATGCCCGGTTATATGCCATAGATCAGCTGATCAAATCGGCGAAGGTGGTTCCGACCACCATTGAAATGGTTGATATTCCTGGTCTTTCAAAAGGCGGCAGTCAAACCGAGGGGAATAAATTCCTGTCAGACATCCGCAACGTGGACGCCCTCATCCATGTGATCCGCTGTTTTGATGATCCGCAGATGCCTCATCTCGAAGGTTCAGTGAATGCAGTGCGTGACAAGGAGATCGTCGATCTGGAGCTGCAGATCAAAGACCTTGAATCGGTGGAAAAAAAGATCATCCGGATGGAGAAACTGGGCAAAACAGGAGACAAGGATGCAAGGCATGGGGTGGAGGTTCTCAATACCCTGAAAGCCCATCTTGAATCATTCCAATCAGCGCGCACAGCGCCCGTTTCGGAAGATGAACGCCGGTTTTTGGATGACATGTTCCTTTTGAGCGACAAGCCTGTCATGTATGTTTGCAATGTTGACGATGCCTCGGCGATCAGTGGTAACGAATATTCAGCCAGGTTCATCGAATCGGTAAAAGATGAACAGGCCGAAGTGCTGGTTATCGCTGCGAGGATGGAATCTGAAATTGCCGAACTTGAAACTGAGGAGGACCGGAACATGTTCCTGTCGGATGCCGGTTTAACGGAACCTGGCGTGAACCGCCTGGTCAGGGTTGCATTCCAGATGCTTGACCTGCAATGCTTCTTCACGGCCGGGCCCAAAGAGGTTCGTGCATGGACAATTAAAAACGGCATGACAGCACCCCAGGCAGCTGGCGTCATTCACAGCGATCTGGAACGTGGGTTTATCCGCGCAGAGGTGATGAAATACAATGATTTTATCCATCTGGGGTCGGAGCATGCCTGCAAGGAACATGGCAAACTGATGGTTGAAGGCAAAAATTACGTGGTGGGTGACGGGGATATCCTGCACATCCGGTTCAACGTTTAAACGAACCGGGCATAGTTTTTCAGCTTTTCAAGAAAATCAGCTTTTTTCCTTACCGACACTTCAACTTCGGTATTATCCTCAAGGATGATGGACCCCCCTTTTCCCTTTACATATCGTTTCACAAACATCAGGTTGATCAGGTGTTTGCTGTGAACGCGTGAAAAAGGGAGATCTTCCAGGATTTTTTCATAATTATTCAGCGGCTTTGAAGCGACAAAGCGCTGACCGGTGGTCATGTAGAAGAGGGTGTACACGTCACTTGCCTCCAGGCGGATGATGTCACCGAGTTTTACAATATTCAAACCGTCGGTTGAGGGAATGATGATCTTTTCATTCTTGCTTTTCAGAGAATCGCGCAAAACCCTCAACCTGGTATCTATGTCTTCGACCTTGTTCTCATTGAAACGCTCAATCGCATTTTTCAGCATTTCAAGGTTAACCGGTTTAACCAGGTAATGCAGCGCCGAAAATTCAAAAGCCCTGACGGCATATTTATCAAAAGCGGTTACAAAAATTATTTGGAAATCCCTGTTTGAAACCCTTTCGATGACATCGAATCCCTTGCCATCGGGGAGGTTTATATCCAGAAATACCAGTTCAGGCTTGATCGCATCGATCAGAAAAACAGCTTCACTCACGTTGTTAGCTGTTCCGACGATCTCAACATTCGGGAAATTGGTGGTCAACAGTGTCTGGAGAATAATTATGGCACTTTTATCATCATCGATCAGTACCGTTTTAATTATGTCACTCATAAAAGGTGTGTTTGCCTGTGAATAATGCTGAAATCCCTGAAAAATACAATCAAAACTGTGGTGTAAAAATAGTAATTTTACCGCAAAAATAACACTACTTGGAATGTTGCGAAAGTATTAATATAAATCCGTGATTTTGACCAATGTTGAAAAAATTGTAGAAAAACCTTTTTTTACCCGTGACGATCTCATTTATCTTTTGGGGACGGCCGGGAAGGAACGGCTGGCTCTTTTCACCAAGGCCAAAGAGACGAAAGCCGCGTTTGTCGGGAATAAGGTCTATTTCAGGGGATTGATCGAGTACGCAAATTTTTGCAGGAAAAACTGTTACTATTGCGGAATCCGGGCCGGAAACAGCCGTTATGCCCGTTACCAGATGAGCGATGAAGAGGTTCTTGATGCAGTCAGGTTCGCTGAAGTGAATCATTATGCCTCCATAGTGATGCAATCGGGCGAGCAGACAAACCAGCGGTTCGTTTCCAAAATTGAATCCCTGCTGAAAAGGATCACGGACCAAACGGAAGGGAAAATGCATGTGACGCTTTCTCTGGGAGAACAAAGCGAAGAGACATACCGCCGCTGGATGGAGGCCGGATCGCACCGCTATCTTTTGCGAATTGAAGTTTCAAATCCGGAGCTGTACAGTAAACTGCATCCAAACAATAAAACACACAACTATCAGAACCGCCTCGATGCCTTGAAATTGCTTCGGAAAGTCGGGTACCAGGTTGGTACCGGCGTCATGATCGGCCTGCCGTTTCAAACCCTCTCCGACCTTGCCGATGACCTGCTTTTTTTTCGTGAGTTTGATATTGACATGGCTGGCATGGGACCTTATATTGAGCATGCCGACACCCCGCTGTATCAATACAGAGATAATCTTTTACCCCTGACTGAGCGCTTTGACCTGGCATTGAAAATGGTAGCAATTTTGCGGATCATGATGAAAAATATCAACATTGCGGCCACCACGGCCATGCAGGCCATTGACCCGCAGGGCCGGGAAAAAGCCCTGATGGTTGGCGCCAATGTCATTATGCCCAACCTTACCCCCGTGAAATACCGCCAGGATTATCTCCTTTATGAAAATAAACCCTGCATTGATGAAGAGGCCGAAGAATGTAAAAGCTGCCTCGAAACACGCATCCACATGGCAGGCGATACCATCGGGTATGGTGAATGGGGCGATTCGCTGCATTACAGGGAAAGAGAGACCAGACCATGAAGAACCTGCAACCAATCATTTTTAAATCGGTCGAGATCATCGATGCCGGATCAGAGGGCATGGCCATCGGAAAGATCAATGATCAGATCATTTTTGTACCCTTCGTGGTGCCCGGAGATGTTGTTGATGTCCAGCTGACCCGTAAGAAAAAAAGATATCTTGAAGGAAAGGCTGTTTTTCTGCACACGGCCTCTTCAAAGAGGATTGAGCCACACTGCTCCCATTTCGGATTGTGCGGCGGATGCCGCTGGCAAAACATGAAATATGAGGATCAGCTGTTCTATAAGCAAAAACAGGTATTCGACAGTTTCACGCGGATAGGCAAACTGACAAATCCAACCATCCTGCCCATTTTGTCGTCACCAAAAACCAGGTATTACCGGAACAAGCTTGACTTCACCTTTTCAAACCATCGCTGGCTGACAGATGATGACCGCATCCGGGAGTCGGGAACTGTAAACACAGATGCACTGGGGTTTCACATTCCCCAGTTTTTTGATAAGGTAGTCGATATCCAGGAATGTTTTCACCAGAAGGATCCGTCCAATGCCATCCGGACTGAAATGCGGAAATTTGCCGTTGAACATCAGCTGAGTTTCTACGATGTGCGCACCTGGCAGGGCTTCCTGCGCAACCTGATCATCCGAAATACCGAAGCCGGGGGTTTTATGGTAATCATGGTTTTCCGCCACGAAGATGATATCATCCCTGTCATGCTTGATCATCTTGCGGCCCGGTTCCCCGAAATAACCAGTATATTCTATGTAATCAACCCCAAACAGAATGACACCATCTACGACCTTGGCTTTAACCTGTACAGGGGTGATCCCTATATTATTGAGACAATGCCGCCATTCCGCCCGGGAGGCAAAGAGATCGAATTCAGGATCGGGCCTGCCTCATTTTTCCAGACTAACTCGTTCCAGGCCGTAAACCTTTACAGGACGGCTGCAGAATTTGCAGGATTCACCGGAGATGAACATGTGTACGATCTCTATACCGGAACCGGGACCATCGCCAATTACATCGCCCCGTATGTTCAGAGGGTTATTGGAATTGAATCAGTGGAAGCAGCCATTGCCGACGCGAAAGTCAATGCCCGGATCAATGGAATTCAAAATACCTTCTTTTTCACCGGGGAGGCCGAAAAGATGCTGACCCCTGCATTTTTTGAATCAAACGGCAGGCCGGATATTATCATCACCGATCCACCGCGAAACGGGATGCACGAAAAAGTTGTGCACGCCATCCTGGATGCAAAGCCATCAAAGGTCGTCTATGTCAGCTGCAATCCGGCAACCCAGGCCAGGGACCTGGCCCTGATGAACGAACACTACCTGATGGAAAAATGTCAGCCAATAGATATGTTTCCGCATACGCAACATGTTGAAAATGTTGCATTGCTGAGATTGAGGGAGGGAATCAGTTAATTTCAGGTCTTATCCATTCAGCAGAAACGTCACCCCTGCCTGCTATGGATCCATTCAACGATCTTGTCGGGATTCAGTTTTTTTGCATCGACAGTAAAGTCAGCCTGTTCGTAATAAAATTTCCGCTGTTCAATCTGCAGACTGACATTTGCCTCAAAATCATCTACCGGCATGGCCTTCAGCAAGGGCCTTTTCCATTTGGCCTGCTGCAAGCGGCCGATCAGGTCGGCCAACTCCCATTTCAGGTAAATTGAAACCCCCGATTCTTTTATAAAACGCATGTTGTCGAAGAAGCAGGGGGTTCCTCCCCCTGTGGCAATCACAACATTTTCACAATCAATTGTTTCATGAAGAAGTGATTGTTCGATCGTTCTGAAGCCTGATTCGTCATATTTTTCAAAAAAATCAATGACCCTGATGCGGAACCGTTGTTCGAACAGATGATCGAGGTCCAGGAACGAGAACCCAAGCTTTTCAGCAAGCAAGCGCCCCAGTTTCGATTTTCCCGAGGCCATATAACCAATGAGGTAGATACGCATTGCTGTAAAATTATGAATATTTTTCATAACTTTGCACTGCAATTCAAGGAGTCAAAACATGCTTCAGAAAAAACTTTCCCAACTATTTCTAATCGTGACCCTCATGCTGATGTGGGGATGCAACCAGGGCGGTCCAAACGGGGAGGGTACCCTTTCAACGGATGTGGTGAACAATCCCAATTCGGCCAGTGGCAAGGCCAATCAGGATGCGCTTCCGGTGATTGCCTTTACTGAAACTGAGCATGATTTCGGCAGAATTCTTGAAGGTGAGACTGTTTCCTATATTTTTAATTTTAAAAATACCGGGAAATCCGATCTCATCATTGCAGAGGTCTCCACTTCGTGCGGGTGTACCGTCCCCTCCTACCCTAAAATGCCTGTTCGCCCGGGAGATTCCGGAACCGTTAAAGTGGCCTTCAACAGCAATGGGAAAAGAGGATTCCAGAATAAAAATATCGTCGTCGTTTCCAATACGCAACCCAATACCACCATCATCAGGATCAAAGCCCAGGTGGTAAATCCGGCAACAGAAAAGTAACTGGTAAATGGTGAAAAAATCATAATTCTTAATTCGTAAATCTAAAATCGCAATTTTTATGACAAACTTATTGAATATCCTATTGATGGCTCCTCAGGGCCAGGGCGGAGCACAGAGTGGCTGGATGTCATTTTTACCCCTGTTGCTGATCATTGTCGTCTTCTATTTCTTTTTTATCCGTCCGCAGATGAAGCGTTCAAAAGATCAGAAAAAATTCAAAGAAAGCCTCCAGAAGGGACAGAAAATAATCACCATTGGTGGTATTCATGGCCGGATTGTTGAGATCCAGGAAACTACCGTGACAATCGAGGTTGAAAACAATGTACGGCTCCGCGTTGAGAAAACAGCCGTCGCTATGGACAACACCCAGACCATCGAAGCGAAGTAAATTGTTCAAAACCATCGACCGATGAAATCCGATTTTCTTGAATTCATCGGAAATACCCGGCAACGCCGCAGTGAAAAATTCAGGAATCACTTACCTGCATTCATTGTATGCCTGGTTATTTCAATTTTTATTTGGACGCTGGTAAGGCTATCCAAAGACTATTACTATTCAATCGAGTACCGTTTGAATTTCACCCAGGTCCCCGGAAACCTAAAAATGACAGGTTGTTCCGATTCCACGATGAATCTTCGGATCAAGGTGCAGGGCTTTGAATTTTTTTCTGAACAATTCATCATCAAACAGGACCGGGAGTTCGAAGTCAGCCTGCGCAATGTTCGATTAAAGAACAGTGGTGATCAGATCATGGGATATCTGGTGACAAACCGGATCGGAAAGGAGATCATTGCACAGTCGAATTTCCCGAGCGATGTCTATTTTGTTTCGCCTGACACGCTCTTTTTTGAATTCGAGAAGTCATCGATAAAGCGTATTCCTGCACGCACATCAAATACCTTTATCAGGATGCAGGTGGGGGGAAAAGACACGGTGATGCACCTGTCGGACAGCCTGATGCACCACATTGACATGAAAACTGTACCAAAGAAGCACTGACTGATGTTAAAAATAGGTCTTACCGGGAATATCGGAAGCGGAAAAACCACAGTCTCAGAGATTTTCTCTGTACTGGGAATTCCCGTTTATAATGCCGACAGGGAATCAAAAAAATTCCTGGATGATCCGAATGTGAAAAATGCGGTCATCAAACATTTCGGCTATGGCATCCTCACCAATAATCATGAGGTGAACCGCCGGTCGCTGGCATCCATTGTTTTCACCGATGAGAAAGCGCTTCTCATTTTAAATTCGATCCTCCATCCGCGTGTTAAGGAGGATTTCCGCAACTGGGCGAACCTTCAAACCGGAAAACCCTATGTGATGCAGGAGGCCGCCATCATTTTTGAAAGCGGGTCCGGCAAGGATTATGACTACATTATTCATGTATCCTGTCCAAAAGAAACAGCCATCGACCGTGTCATGAAAAGAGACAATGTCGATGGCCATTCTGTACTTCGGAGGATGCAGTTTCAAATTGAAGAAACAGAGAAGTCGCTGTTGGCAAATTTCATCATCCGCAATGATGGTTCAGAACTGGTTATTCCCCAGGTCCTGGCCATTCATCAGCAGTTGCTAGAGATTGGCGCGAACCGCAACAATGAAATTACGCCCGGGGCTGCTGATGCCTGATGAGAATTTTCTGTAATTTTCATCCGTGATATTCTCCAAACCCAATTCAATATTCACGTGACGTTCAATCTGGTAACTTAACTTCAGGTTCAAGGTATACCATGACGGCATCCCATACTGGGTGGCGTACTGTTCATTGTCTTCACCGCTGTTGCTGTACTGGCTCATTCGCTTCCAGCCATTGTACATTACGTAGAAATCACCTTTGAATTTCTTTACTTCGAGCCGGAATGAGGTCATTCCAAACACCGGAGGAATGTGATCAAGCGGCAATCCGGCCGTTTCATCATATCCGTAAGTATAGGTAAGGTTGCTCAGGATTGAAAATGAACGGGTAACCTGCGCCAGGATGCTTCCCTGCAGTCCGCAAATATATGCGCTGCCGGTGTTCACAGGTGCAAGGGTCTGGTATTTAACCCCGTCTATGGTAATCGAATCCTGGCCGTTGTAGGCAAACGGTCTGATTACCTGTGCATTCTTCAGCCAGTTGTAAAAGCCAGTTCCCTCAATCCTTACCTTCCCGAGGATCGTTTTGGCAACAGAAAGCTCAGCATTGTACGAATATTCGGGTTTCAGGTCAGGGTTGGGAACAACAATGGTCTGCGCCTCCACGACATTGATTTTGGTAAGGTCATCCATATTGGGCGCCCTGAATCCGGTAGAGCCGACCAGCGAGAATTTCCAGTCTTGTCCGGGTTTGGCAACAAGGCCCAAATAGCCGTTCACTGCGGCATTCTTCTGGGAAATATTCGGATCGAACGGGATCGCTGCGATTTTCACCATGGTATCGGAGTAGGCTGCGTTCAGGGTCACATAATTAAAACGTATTCCCTGTGAAAATTCCAGCACTTTCCCGATCTCCCAGTTATTCGACAGGAATGCTGAAAGATACATCATGTTGGCCTTCTGGTCGGGAAACCGTGTTGCACGGTCATAGGTTATGTTGCCGGTTTTTATATTCTCATTGTACGCATCGGATCCAACTTTATTGTAATCAAGTTCGAGACCATAGTAGAGTTTATCACTTGCACAGATCCTTTTATCAAAATCTGCATTCACGGAGAACACCCTGACAGTTTCAAGGTTGTATTTCTTTTTGGAACTGCCAAAGCCACGCTGAATACGGTCTTCCTTAACGTACTGGTAACCAACAATGATTGAGGCGTGGTCGAAGATAATACCATTTATATTGTATTCTGCCTTCAGTGAGCCGAGGAAGCGGGATTGCGGTCCGTAATACCATTCGGCATAGGTCATGGTGCTGTCGTTCTGCATCTCGGTCAACCGGTCGTAGCGCGGTATGTTACTCGAATTCGAGTACTGGACATTGATGATGTAACGGCTGTGAACAGATGGCTGGAAAAGTACTTTACCCAGGAAATTATACTGTGAATATGCTGAACCTTTCTGTATCCAGGGCTTATCGTTGGCAACCGTAACGTCTTTATCATTCACGCGGTCGGCATAAAAGAGGCGCTGGCCAAACGTGCCATAGGCCGGGTTGCTTACCCTTCCTTCGCGGAGATCGCCAAAATCACTGTATGTAAAATTCAACAGAACTGCAAGTTTTTTCCACCCCAGGTTCAGGTTTATCCCTCCTGTCTTTTCAGTGTTTGCAGATGAAAACCGTCCAAGCAGGTCTCCATGAATCTCTGTTTTTCCGGTTGTCGACAATACCGGATCCTTTGTAATGAAGTTGATCACACCACCCAGGGCATCGCTTCCGTACACGGTGGAACCCGGACCATACAGGATCTCGGTCGAAGCCAATCCGAAAGGATCAACAGTAATCGCATTCTGCAAATGGCCTGCACGGTAAATTGCATTATTCATACGAATTCCATCTACAACCAGCAGTACTTTGTTGGCTTCGAAACCGCGCAGTACCGGGCTGCCACCACCCAACTGGCTGGTTTGAACGAATACCTGTCCGGTTTGTTCAAGCATGATGCCGGCATTCTGCGGGTTCTTGAAGGCGATATCCTTGGCCTGGATCACCTCAATTTTATTGGGCAGATCGGATCTTTTTTCTTCAGCCCTGTTCCCTGTAACCACATATTCGTCGAGTTTGATCACATTATCAGTAAGATAGATATACCCCGATGAGGGAACTTCAGATTTTAAAACGCTGAATGACTGGAAGGCTACATGCGTAAAATTAAGTGACTCATCTGCTTTAAATCCGCTGAGATCAGCTACACCGTCAGCGTTGGTCACAACCATTACGGTTTTGCCAGAGTTAGAAATATTGACCTGGCTGATGGGCTGAAGGTCAGATTTGTCCAGGACTTTGACCTGCTGGCTTTGCGCTGAAACAGCGCAGAAAACCAGGAATAAAAATAGTAGTTTCGTTAATCTCATATGAATGGGGTTAAATATATATTTTGACAGAGCCGTAAGTGACAGCTGTGCCTGAAAATAAAAATAATAAAGGAAGAGGTAATACTAGGTTAACTCAGGAGGAGGACTCCAGGTACCAAGGGTTGGAGAATTAAAAGAGATTTCGAGTTTCGGGAACATCAGCTCGGAGCATTGCGTAATGTTAAGTTCGATGGCCGGAATGGATAAAAAGATCATCACATGGTGATCCCAGAGTGCCAGGTGGTCCTTGTTTTTGGTCTCCCGTTTCAGACCGGCATAAAGTCCGGTTTCTTTAACATCATGGATACAAACAAAAACCGTGGTATGTCCGGTTGTTTTTTCCCTGACGATATCATACATGGCTCCTTTGTACCTGAACTCCTTTTTGTCGATCCACTGGAATTCACGATCCTTTTCCGGATGGTCGATTTTCAGGATGACCATTTTTGAGGAATGATGCTGAATGGCAGTCTGAATCTCCTTTTTTACTACATATTTCCTCACTTCAAAAAGGAGATAATATCCAATCGAGTTGAAAAGGATGACTAACAGAATCAGAAAAGCCAGAGGTTTTTTCAAATTCAGAAGGTACCAGATGAACCACAAAGGTAAAGAAATTTGTATTATTGGGAACCTGAATGGCAAATCGCGTATTTTTGCGTGAGAAACCTGTCATATGGAATTACTGAAAATATCTGCCGTCTCCTATTTGAACACATTCCCATTTGTTTATGGGATAAGGGAATCCGGATTATTACAAAATTTCAAACTCGAACTGGATGTCCCCTCCATCTGTGCTGAAAAGCTGAAAAACGGGACGGTCGACATTGCCCTGGTTCCGGTGGGTGCGTTGCCCGGGATCCGGCAGTTCCATCATATCTCCAATCATTGCATTGGTGCTGTTGGGGAGGTGAAAACCGTGTTGCTTCTCTCAAAGGTCCCCTTGGAAAAGATCAACCTGGTTTACCTTGACTATGATTCACGCACCTCGGTTGAACTGGTCAAGGTGCTTTCAAAGAGATACTGGAAGATTGATCCGCAATGGAAAAACCTGAAATCGGGTGAAACCCTCTCCATGGTTGATCTGGAATCGCTGGTAGCCATTGGGGACAAGACCTTCGGGATCAGGCCGAATTTCCCTTATGTCTATGATCTTGCAGAAGCCTGGATCGATTATACCGGGTTGCCTTTTGTATTTGCAGCGTGGGTCTCCCGCAAAAAACTGGATGATGACCGGCTGTTGCAGTTCACCCGTGCCCTTACCTGGGGAGTGAGCCACAAACGTGAGTCGCTTGAATATTTCAGTGATAAACTGCCCGGTTGTGATGATTGCCTTTCGTACCTCGAAAATAACATCTCCTATGATTTCGATGAAAAGAAGAAAGAGGGACTGGGGAGGTTTTTAGGATACCTGTCTGAGTGACGAGTGACGAATTACGAATGACGAATGACGAACCGGAGCGATGCGGAGTTCGGCGGAGCCAATTACGAATTATTTCTTAACAGGATATCCGCGTTTCTTGGCCATATCTTCCAGGCGTTTCTGAAATCCGGATTTCTTCACCGTTTTTTTCTTGTTGGCTTCAATCTGTGCATGGAGCTTTTTCTCATCGATCGTACTGCGGATGATATAAATCTGTGCAAAGGTAAGCAGGTTGGCCAGCAGGTAATAATAACTCAACCCGGATGAGTAGTCGTTGAACCAGAAAAGGAACATCACCGGCATGAGGTACATCATGGTTTTCATCCCGGGCATTTGTGATTGCTGGGAGCCCATCATCTGCTCGTTGATCTTGGTATAAAGCACACTGGAGATGGTCATGAGCAGGGCAAACAAACTGACGTGGTCACCATAATAAGGGATGGTAAAGCCATTCGGGAAGGTCCATATTGAATCGTACGACGAAAGGTCCTTTGCCCAGAGAAAAGCCTGCTGGCGGAGTTCGATGGAGGAAGGAAAGAAGCGAAACATGGCAATCAGGATCGGCATCTGCAGCAACAAGGGTATGCAGCCTGCCATCGGGTTCACCCCGGCCTTTTTGTATAATTCCATGGTTGCGGACTGCTTTTTCATGGCATCCTCTTTCTTCGGATATCTCTTGGTCAATTCATCGATTTCCGGTTTCAGGACCTTCATCTTTGCAGATGACTTGTAGGTTTTGAAGGCAATGGGGAACAGGACAATTTTCAGGAGTATGGTCAGGATCAGGATGATGATACCGTAGTTCCAGCCAAAATTACCAAAGAAGGTGAATACAGGAATTACGGCGTAGATGTTAATCCAGGCCATCAGGAAAAAGCCCCATCCCAGGGGGATCTGTTTCTCCAGGTCCTGATGATATCTTTTCAACCCGTAATATTTGTTGGGACCAAAGTACATAGACATGCCAATCACTTTACTCTCCTTCGGAACATAGGGTATCCCGACTTCAGTGGTCATGGTTTTCAGGTAGTGGTTGCCACCCGGCAAGGTAGCCACCTTCAATTTCGGATCGCTGAAAAAATCATCAGCAATGATCGTGCTTGTAAAAAACTGCTGCTTATAGGATATCCATTTCAGCCGTTCGTTCTTCAGGATCTTCTCCTCATCCTTGGTTTCCGACAGGTTATCCACCTTATCTTCAGAATACTTGTAGAATAATCCGGTACTCATCCGCTCCATGTTCAGACTCTTCTCCTGCCGCTTCAGGTTTTCATTCCAGTTAAGCACCAGGTATTTGGTTGAAGGGTCAACCACATCGGCCATATTCACCAATTTAACCGAGTAGCGAAGCATGTATTCATCTCCCCTCACGGTATAAATGTATTCGATATATTTTGTCGGGTCGACGGAGGTATCATTTGCCGCCACGAAAAGACGCATGCCAAACCTTACCGAATCCTTCCCGGTCACTTTAATCATTGATTGACCATCATTTTTCTGATCGGGCCAGAAAGGCTGAAAATAGAGTTTATTTGTGTTGATGATCCTGTTGTTTGAGAAAAAGGAGAGACCGAATTCAAGGGAATCTTTATCCAGCAGTAAAAGCGGACGCTGATCCCAGGTGCGATAATCCTTCAGCTCAACCTGCGAAATTTTCCCGCCCCGGGCGGCAATTTTAATCGTATAAACATCATTTTCAATCGAAAACGAAGTGTCTTTTCCAACGGCAGCATTGGCAAATGCCCCCAATTCATCTTTCATCGTCAGGCGCAGGACCGTCATGGAATCAAGTTTCTGGCCGGTGGCAAGAACCTTTTCCTTTTGCCGGGCCATCTGGATAGCCTTGTCGCGGGCGAGCGCCCTGATGTCTGAATCACGACGGGCCTGGCTTGCAAGATAGGCAGAGTCGGCTTTGTGCTTCATCTGAAGTTGCTGTTCCTGCGAGGGGCTCATCAGGTAACTGTAAATGATGAAAATCCCGAATATCAGGACAAGTCCGATGATGGTGTTTTTATTCATAGCGATTGTTGGAAAAATGGGTGCAAAGGTACAAAATTGTTATTATCTGTCTGCGTATTCCTTTGCAGCTTTTACAAAACTGACAAAAAGCGGGTGCGGCCGGGCGACGGTGCTCTTATATTCAGGGTGAAACTGCACCCCGATAAACCAGGGATGACCTTCAAGTTCCATGATCTCAATAAGATTATCCTTCTCGTTCAAACCAACCGGTTTCAAACCAGCTTTGGTGTATAACTCAATATACTCATTGTTAAATTCAAACCTGTGACGATGACGTTCCGAAATATTTTCCTGTTCATAAACGCCAAAGGCTTTTGAATTTTTACTTAGTTTGCATGGATACGATCCAAGGCGCATGGTGCCTCCCAGGCCCGAGATCTTTTTTTGCATCTCCATCATATCTATCACCGGGTAGGGCGTGATTTTATTAAATTCGGTGGAATGAGCGCCTTTGAGACCAAGCACATTCCGGCCAAATTCAATCACGGCACACTGCATCCCCAGGCAAATCCCGAAGAAGGGAATTTTTTGTTCACGTGCATATTTAATGGCTGTGATCTTGCCTTCGATCCCGCGCTCGCCAAAACCGGGAGCTACGAGAATACCATCCAGCCTGCCTAATTTTTCAGCCACATTCGATTCGTCAATAAATTCGGAATGGAAGGTTTGAACCTTGACACGTACCCCGTTGATCGCCCCGGCGTGAATAAACGATTCATTGATCGATTTATAGGCATCCTTCAATTCAACGTATTTTCCAACCAGCCCGATATTCACCTCACTGGAGGGATGCTTGAGCGCATACAGGAACTGTTCCCAGTCAGAAAGATCGGGTTCCTTATCACAGGGCATCATGGTCTTCTTGAGTATCTCCTGGTCAAGGTTTTCCTGGCGCATCAGGATTGGCACGTCATAAATAGACTCGGCATCGATGCATTCAATAACCGATGTCGGGCTGACATTACAGAACAGGGCAATCTTATTGCGGATGCCCTCCGTAAGATGTTTCTCTGTGCGGCAAACAATGATATCAGGCTGAACTCCCGATTCAAGCAAAGTTTTAACCGAATGCTGGGTAGGTTTGGTTTTCAATTCACCGGCGGCAGCAAGATAGGGTACCAGGGTAAGATGAACCACCACACAATCGTTTCCCAGTTCCCATCGCAACTGACGGACAGCTTCAATAAACGGAAGCGATTCAATGTCACCCACGGTGCCCCCGATCTCGGTGATGATGAAGTCGTAGTCTCCACGGTTGGCCAGTAACTTGACGCGATATTTAATTTCGTCGGTGATATGCGGAATTACCTGGACAGTTTCACCGAGATATTCCCCTTTTCTTTCCTTGGTGATCACCGACTGATAAACCACGCCGGTGGTGACATTGTTGGCCTGCGATGTGGGCACATTGGAAAAACGCTCATAGTGTCCGAGGTCAAGATCAGTTTCAGCACCATCTTCCGTTACAAAACATTCTCCGTGTTCATAGGGATTCAGTGTTCCCGGATCGATGTTGATGTAGGGATCAAGCTTCTGGATGGTCACCTTAAACCCCCGTGCAACAAGCAGTTTTGCAATCGAGGAGGAGATGATTCCCTTCCCCAATGAGGAGGTCACTCCGCCGGTGACGAAAATGTATTTTGTTTTAGACATGAAAATAGTGTTGAAGACTGTACCCGTGCAAATTTACAGTAAATTATTTAATTTCCACCCTTCCTGATCCGTCTTTTGATGGCCAGGATTTCAGAGGCAATCTCTTCGATCGGTTTGTTGGTCACCTGGATCACGGGCCATTCAAACCTGTTGAAGATATTTTGCGCATAGCTCAGCTCCTTCCTGACAAAGTCAACCGACGAATATTCGCCGGTTGCTCCTCCCAGGTATTGCTGCCTGACGAGACGCAGGCTGGAAAGGTCGTGCGCCTGTGTCATCAAACCAAAAACGTTGCCATGCGGCATTTTGGAGAGCGAATCGGGAAGGTCGATTCCCATGACGATGGGATAGTTTGCTACAAACCAGCCCTTAAATGCGAGGTAGATACTAAGGGGTGTTTTGAAGGTCCGCGACACCCCAACCAGGACGATCTCCGCTTTATCATATTCTTCATCTCGCTGACCGTCATCGTGGTTAAATGCAAATTGCATGGAATCAATGCGTTTGAAATACTCTTTGTTCAATGAAAAGAAAAGTCCGGGCTCACCGGTGGGCGAATCGGCAAAATGGTGGGCGAGTCTTGATAAAAGCGGTCCCATCAGGTCGATGGCGTCAATGTTATGTATACGGCTGATGCGAAGCATATCTTCGCGCAATGATTCAGAAACCAGCGTATGTACAATGAAACCCCTGTGTATGACCACTTCCGCAACAATTTCCTCAATCTGGGACTCCGTCCGGACATCCCCTTTTTGTATGACCTCCACCTCGTTCCCGGGAAATTGAGTCAGGGCAGCCATCAGCGTTTGTTCCGCGGTCCGTCCGGTTCCATCGGAAACGACAAAGATTTTATTCATACCACAAGGATTGGTGTGGATAAATCTATAACTTTTATCGGTTCCCGGCAAAATTAATCACAGGTTTTTTTATGATCGTTTAAATCCTTAATTTTGCATTTTTTATGAGTTAAAATATTATAAATTAACAATTACGTACCATGGGAACAATTAAAGTTGGAATTAACGGATTCGGGCGCATAGGCCGCCTAACTTACCGCGCACTACTTTCAAAAAGCAACGTTGAAGTTGTTGCGATCAATGATCTTACGGATGCCAAAACACTGGCACATCTATTTAAATATGATTCTGTTCATGGAACATTTTCAGGTGAAGTTTCGGTTGAAGGCGACAGCATGATCGTCAATGGAAAAAAATTCAAGGTCATGGCTGAAAAAGATCCTGCAAATCTTCCCTGGGGAGCCCTTGGTGTTGACATTGTGGTCGAATGTACCGGCATCTTCCGCACCCGCGAAAAGATGACCAAACACATTACAGCCGGAGCCAAGAAAGTTTTACTTTCCGTTCCGTCCGACAACAAAACGGATGTGGATGCCACCATCGTACTTGGCGTAAATGACAACACAATGACTTCTGACATGAAGCTGATCTCGAATGCTTCCTGCACTACCAATTGCCTTGCACCCATCGCCAAAGTCCTGAACGACAGTTTCGGAATTAAAAAAGGGCTGATGAATACCATTCACAGTTATACCAATGACCAGATCATCCTGGATGCTCCTCACAAGGACCTTCGCAGGGCACGGGCGGCTGCTGTTTCGATCATTCCGACCAAGACCGGTGCTGCAAAGGCCATCGGCCTTGTTATTCCTGAACTTGAAGGTAAAATGGACGGGTTTGCAGTGCGCGTTCCGACTCCCGATGGATCACTCGTTGATCTCACCTGTGAACTGAACCGAGAAGTGACCAAGGACGAAATTCATGCTGCCATGAAGGCTGCTGCAAACGGTCCCATGAAAGGGGTTCTGCAATATCTTGACGAACCACTGGTAAGCTGCGATATTATTGGCAATAATCATTCATCAGTATATGATTCAGAATTGACCAAGGTCCTTGGCGGAAACCTTGTAAAAGTCATTGCGTGGTATGACAACGAATACGGATACTCATGCCGCCTCGCCGACCTGGTTGTGAAAATGGGATAATATGAGCCATATTTTCAGGCATGGAGACATGGAAGGTTACATCATGGTGGTGGAAGACTCCCTGGTCGAATCCACCATGGTGAAAGCCTTGCTAAAGCAACATGGTTATAAAGTCAAAGTATTCCACCATGGGGCCGAAGCGTTCGATGCTGCAAATGAGGAGCTTCCAATGCTTATCATTTCTGATGTCCTGATGCCTGTCATGGATGGGTTTGAATTCTGCGAAAAGCTGAAATCAACCCCTTCTCTGATGGATGTGCCTGTGATTCTTCTCACCTCGCTGCATGATCCGCTGGATATCATCCGGGGATTGCAGGTTGGAGCCGATAATTTCATCACCAAGCCATTTGAATCAAAGTACCTCTTATCCAGGGTCAATTACCTTCTTGCCAACCGCGAACTTCGGAGTGCCGGCAATACCGATATGATGCTCGAGATCATGTTCAAAGGGAACAGGTATGCGATAAACTCAGAGAGGAAGCAGATTCTCGATCTTCTGCTGTCTGTTTATGAAACATCCATTGAACAAAACCAGGCGTTGACAGAGGCTCAGAAACAATTGCAGCAGACCAATGAGCACCTCGCCATTGCCAATCGTGACCTGGAATCCTTTTCCTACACCATTTCCCATGATCTGCGAACTCCGCTTAACTATATCAGTGTCAGCACGCAACTGCTCAAACAAAAGCATGAGAAGGAATTTAACGAAGAGGACAACTCCTACCTCGATACCATCCTGAATACGGTGCGATCGATGGTGGATATGATCAGCGACCTGCTTCAGTTTTCACGTTCAGGCAATATCAAGGTTGACCTGCAGAAAGTTGACCTCACCGATCTGTCAAAGAAGGTCATTGACTGGACCCGGCAGGACAACCCGGGGCGGGAGATCAGGTTCATGGTCGAAGAGGGTATTTACGTCTCCGGCGATCCCAGCCTTCTGATGGTTGTCATGAAAAACCTGCTTGGAAATGCATGGAAGTATACCTCATACACGGCCAATCCGGAAATACATATTGGGACCCAACCAAATGAAGATCTTACAACCGTGTTTGTTAAAGATAACGGCGCCGGTTTTAACCCAAACCAGGCCCATAACCTCTTTACCCCTTTTGTACGGCTTCATTCACAGGATGAATTCCCGGGAACAGGAGTAGGACTTTCCACGGTAAAACGCATTGTTGAGAAACACGGAGGCAAAATTTGGGCAACCGGAGAAGTTGGGAAAGGGGCGACATTTTTCTTCACGGTACCGAAGTTTATCTAAGTGAATTATAAGACAGGTTTTTCGGAAATTGGCCGTCCTGATTTACGACGGCTTTTTCTTTCATTATCTATGGCCTATGGAATCGATCAAAGAAATATTTAAAATTGGTTATGGCCCGTCCAGCAGCCATACCATGGGACCACGTAAAGCTGCTGAAATTTTCAAGGGCAGGAACCCGGGAATAAAAAAATTCAGGGTGACCCTGTTCGGAAGTCTGGCGGCAACCGGAAAGGGCCATATGACAGACAAAGCCGTGACGGAAGCATTGCACCCTTTCAGCACGGAGATTTTATGGAAACCGGAAGTATTTTTACCAGCCCATCCCAATGGCCTTACATTCGAGGCATTGGATAAGCTGGACAACGTACGTGATACATGGACCACATACAGCATCGGTGGTGGCGATATCTGTGACACCGGACAAAGGAATCCGAACAACCTGATCTATCCGCTGACGACCATGAGTGAAGTGCTGAAATGGTGTGAGGAAAACGGAAGGACCATGTGGGAATTTGTCGAACAACACGAATCGCCCGACCTTTGGGATCACCTTGCGGAGGTATGGAAAGTAATGCAGGAGGCTATTGAACGCGGTATTGAAACTGAAGGAGTGCTTCCCGGCCGGTTAAATCTCCCCCGTAAATCTTCATCCTTCTACACAAAGGCCCGAAGTTTCAAGGGAACCCTGGCACGGCGTGCATTCACCTTTGCCTATGCCCTGGCTGTTTCAGAAGAAAATGCTGCCGGTGGGAAAATTGTCACCGCCCCTACCTGCGGCTCCTGCGGCGTTATCCCTGCTGTGCTCTATCTGTTAAAAACGCAATATGATTTCTCCGAAAAAAAGATCTTAAGGGGATTGGCTACAGCCGGGCTCATTGGAAACCTGATCAAGACCAACGCCTCCATTTCCGGCGCCGAGGTCGGATGCCAGGGAGAGATCGGCAGTGCAAGTTCAATGGCAGCAGCTGCTGCTGAACAAATGTTCGGCGGAACACCGGGCCAGGTTGAATATGCGGCCTCCATTGCCATGGAACATTTCCTGGGACTTACCTGCGATCCCTTGTTGGGCCTGGTCCAGATTCCGTGCATTGAACGAAATGCTTTCGGCGCCGCCCGTGCCCTTGATGCCAACATGTATGCCCTGCTCTCCGATGGGCACCACATCGTAAGTTTCGACCGGGTAATCCAGGCCATGAAACAGACCGGGCATGACCTGCCGAGAATATACAGGGAGACAGCAGAGGGAGGATTGGCTGCCCTGCGGATAAAGGAGTGACCTATTACCAATGACCAATGACCAATGACCAATGACCAATGACCAATTACCAATGACCAATGAATGTTAATATTTTATGTAAACTGTGAAAGACAAACTGGTTCGATATTTTAAACAGAATGCAATTTACCTGATGCTTTTAGCGTATGCGATGGCCGGGGTAATGACCATTGTGTTTTTTGATGGAACCGGCGACAGCGGCGACAGCATCATGCATTACCTGTTTGCCAGGTATGCGCCTGTTCATCCTGAACTTTATTTTGATCATTGGGCCAAACCTTTGTTCGTGCTGATCAGTTCCCCTTTTGCCCAATTTGGATTTAACGGGATGAAGTTATTCAATCTCTCCGTCTCATTGCTTACGCTGTACCTTACCTACCTGACAGCCCGTTCGCTTGGAATGCCGAACCCGTTGCTGGGAGTTGCATTCCTGATCTTTATGCCGCTTCAGTATATCCTTACATTTTCAGGCCTTACGGAACCCCTGTTTGCACTTTTCCTGATTGGGGCCATTTTCCTTGCCATCCACCGAAAATATCTTGCTGCAGCAGTGGTGGTATCCCTGATGCCTTTTGTTCGCTCAGAGGGTTTGATTATCATCCTGGTGTTCGGGGGCTGGTTGCTCTACAGAAGGCAATGGAAATATATTCCCTGGTTGCTGGCCGGGCACATCCTGTATTCCTTTGCGGGATTTTCTGTTCACCATGACCTGCTGTGGATTTTCACCAAGATACCCTATGGCAGTCTGGATCCGAAGTACGGAAGCGGCCCCCTTTTTCATTTCGTGACCCAGATGAATTACGTGATTGGAATTCCCCTATACCTGTTATTGGTGGCCGGTATTTTCAGCTACCTGTGGCATTGGATCAGAAAAAAAGGAATGATATCACCCGATGAAACCATCCTGGTTTTTGCCGGGTTTTTCCTCTTTTTCACCGCCCATTCTCTTTTCTGGTATTTGGGCATCTTTAACTCGATGGGATTAAAGCGTGTCCTTCTGGGCGCCGCACCATTGATAAGCCTGATGGCGCTGCGGGGATTTAATTTGTTGACTCTGGAAATAATACCGGGAAAAAAAGTTGTCACTCGCATCATGGGAGGATTGCTTGTCACCTATGTTGTCATTTTTCCCTTTACCCACAACCCGGCTGCGATCCGCTTTTCGAATGACATGAAGGCTACCCGGGAGCAAACCATGGCGAAGGCGGTTGCTTCCTATATAGCTGAAAATCCTGTTCCGCCCCAGAACAAAATGCTGTATACCCATCCATACCTCAGTGAATCGATGAATGTTGACCATTTCAATGGTCTCCGGCGTCGTGACCTTACCATGAAAAATATCAGTCTGTTGCAACCCGGCGATAAGGTTATCTGGGACAATTGGTTTGCAGTTATTGAAACCAAAACCACCCTCGGATCACTGCTTGACACGCCAGGGTTGGTGCGTGAAATCGATTTTTCAGCCAATGAGAATGGCCGTGAAATAAAATTTGTTGTATTAAGAAAAGATTAAATGAATACTAATAAGATAATTACATGAGTACATTTGAAGAATTGGGCATAAGCAAAGAAATTGTGCTTGCCCTCGTTGATCTTGGTTTCGAAGTTCCAATGCCTGTGCAGGAAAAGGTAATCCCCCTGCTTCTTGGCGATAAAACCGATATTGTTGCTCTGGCTCAGACAGGAACCGGGAAAACGGCGGCCTACGGATTGCCGTTGATCCAGCAAATTGATACCGATAATGCACTTCCGCAGGTACTCATCCTGTCTCCTACCAGAGAATTATGCGTACAGATCGCCGGTGACCTAAACGATTTTGCAAAGTACATTGACGATCTTCACGTGCTTCCGGTTTACGGCGGAAGCAGCTATGACGTTCAAATAAAAGCCCTGAAAAGAGGAGTACAGATTGTTGTTGCAACTCCGGGACGGTTGATCGACCTGATGCACCGGAAAGCGGTCAAATTGCGTGATGTCCATTCTGTAGTCCTTGATGAAGCAGATGAGATGCTCAACATGGGTTTCCAGGAAAGCATCAATGAAATTCTATCGGAGGTACCGGAAAACCGGAACACCCTGCTGTTTTCGGCCACCATGCCCAGAGAGGTAGCCGTCATTGCCAAGAATTACATGAAAAATCCGGTGGAGATCACCATTGGCGATCGCAATGCCGGTGCCGAAAACATCAAACATCTCTATTATACCGTTCATGCCAAAGATAAATATACAGCACTTAAACGCATTGTTGACTTCTATCCCTCCATTTACGGTATCGTCTTTTGTCGTACCCGGATCGATACCCAGGAGATTGCGGACAAACTGATCGCCGATGGTTACAATGCCGAGGCATTGCATGGAGACCTCTCACAGATTCAGCGTGACAGCGTGATGCAGAAATTCAGGATCAGGCATGTACAATTGCTGGTTGCAACTGATGTGGCTGCACGGGGGTTGGATGTGAATGATCTTACCCACATCATCAATTATGCCCTCCCCGATGATTTGTCAGCCTATACGCACCGAAGCGGGAGAACCGGCCGTGCCGGGAAAGCCGGGACATCCATCGCCATCATCAACCTCAAGGAGAAACATCTTATCCGGCAGATTGAAAAACTGATAAACAAGTCATTTGTCGCCGCCAAAGTTCCGGGAGGTCGTGAAATCTGTGAAAAACAGCTTTTCAACCTGATCAACAAAATGGAAAATGTTGAAATTGAACATGCCGAAATTGATCCATTCCTGCCTGCCATCTATAAAAAACTGGAATGGCTCGAAAAAGAGGATGTGATCAAACGTTTCGTTGCACTTGAATTCAACCGTTTCCTTGAATATTACCGCAATGCCAAAGATATCAATGTGTACGAGGAAAAGGGCAAGGAATCGTTTCGCGACAAAGGGGGCAAGGAGTCTTTCCGCGACAAAGGAACCCGCGGAGAATCGCGGAAGGAGGTAACCTCCTTTACCCGCCTGTCCATTAATGTCGGCAAAGGCGATGGTCTTTATCCCAATACCCTCATTGAACTGATCAATGCAAACAGTCCGGGCAAGAGAATCCGTATCGGCGATATCACCCTTGGTAAAAATGACGGGGTTTTTGAAGTGGATACCGAGTTTGCCAATTACCTGTCACAGGCGCTGAGTGAAGCTGAATACAAAGGTTCAAATCTCTCGGTCCGGGTTGCCCCTGGACAGTCGCAGGTCCAGGTAAACGAACGCCGGACCTTTGGCAAGAAGGACAACTTCAAGGGGAAAAGGGAATATAAAGGAGGAAAAGATTTCAGGGGAGGAAAAGAATATGGCGGTTCTAAGGAATCCAAAGTGACGGAAAAAAGCTTTAAACCAAAAGAAAAACAGGAATCGGGCGATCCGGAAAAGAGGCGTAAACCATGGGAGGAGGAGATGGCAAAAGGTCGTGATGACAGGTTCTCCCCGGGAAAAGATCGTAAAACTAAATCTAAAAAAGGCCGCGGACGCGCCTGATAAATTATTATTTTTGCGCCTCAAAAACTAAAACATGCTCAAACAACTCATCGCCAGGCAAATGGTAAAACGAACCAAAAGCCGGCAATTCCCCGTCGACTATCTTGAACAGAAACATGTCGATCAAAAACAGCCCTATCCGAACGACAGTTCCTATTTTTACGGAGGCGACAAGGAGGGGAATGCATTCATTACCCGCATGGCATTCCGGGAACCGAAGCGCAGCAATGAGTACTGGTTTGATTTCTTCCTGAAGGGCCATGGATTTTTCGGATTGAAAAGTTCACCGGGGGCCGAAGGTCCCGGGTTCCAGCAGGGCACCCTTAAATGGGAGCCCATCGAAACCGGCCAGATCTGGCGGGTTACCTACGAAGGCATTGTGTATGACCCCGAAGGCAAAGCCCACGCCTGCAAGACAAATCTGGTATTTACCGGCGATCATCCGATTTACGATTTTGCCAAGAGTTCCGATCACAGCGCCATCGCAAATGCCATTGCCTCTGAAAAATGGACCAAGGAATTTTTCTTTCACATGAAGGATACCCACCAGGTTCATTATGAGCAAACCGGCAGGTTCAAGGGGACCATCACGCTGGATGACAAGGTATTCAACCTGAACATGATGGCCTCGCGCGATCACTCCTTTGGCTCCCGTAACTGGATTACCTGGGACAGGCACTACTGGATTACCGGGGTATCAGATGCCGGCATTCACTGGACAGTGACCACGATCAAATGGCAGTTCCTGGGCCGGCTGACAGCTGGGTTTATCACTGCAGCCGATGGCACAACCGATGCGATTATTGAGTGTACCGACCTGGAAACCGTTTCGAAGGAAAAGCTACTCCCCGATCACGGAGTTATTGAAATAAAGACCCGCAGTGGAAAGATCCACCATATGGAATTCTGGCGGCATGGAGAATTTCCCTACCTCCATGATGGCAAATACATGATGCGCGAAGGCATTGGCACCTACAAATTCGATGGAGCCGATGGCGTTGGTATGGTTGAATTCGGATTTCATGTAGATAAATATCAGGTTTGATTCCATGAATCCACTGTGAATTAATTTAATGTTTTGCGGTTTAATTTAAGAAGTTGATCAAATTTATTCAAGATATTCAGGACGAGCCGGTTGGGGGGAAAGCGAAGGGGTTGCAATTGCTGATGAGCCTGGGCTTCAGGGTTCCTGCAGCGTTTGTTCTGATTCACCCGACAGGCCATCAGATTGATGATGCGATTCTGCGAAGTTACCTCGACAAGTTGGGTGATGGTCCCAAAGCAGTTCGCTCCTCGGCCGTCAGCGAGGATGGGCATACAGCATCCTTTGCAGGCCAGTTTGAAACCTTCCTGGATCTCCATTCATTTGAAGATATCAAAGCTGCCATAGCCAATTGTGTTGAGGCAGCGGGAGCCGGGCGCGTCATCTCCTACTCCGGTAATCTTTTGTCGGATGCTGATCTGCGCATCTCGGTTGTCATACAAAACATGGTGGATGCCCGTGTTGCAGGGGTCGTTTTTTCGGTGAACCCGGTGAACAACCGGTGGGATAAAATTATGGTCAATGCCGTGACCGGGAAGGGCGAAGAATTGGTGAGCGGCAAGAAAGATGCCCATCACTATGAAATATTCCGCAGTGGTTCAAACCTCCAAATTGAAGTTGGAAAAAACGGGCATCTCCTGGATGAAAAACATCTGATGGAGATCCTGGATGGCACACTGCAAGCTGAAAATCACCTGAGAAAACCAGTCGATCTCGAATGGGTCATCGACCATGAAGGCAACTTACACTGGCTGCAAGTGCGACCGGTAACCACACTGAATGACGTACATTACAACGAACTCGATTCAGTGAAAGGACAAAGCGGGGATATCTGGACACTTGGCAATATCGGTGAGATGATGCCAGGCGTTGCAACGCCCCTCACCTGGTCAGTCAGCGCTGAGGCCATCGATTATGGAATGACTGTCCTGGCGCAGCGTGCAGGGGCCTTTAAACTGAAGGACCGCACTGCTCCCCGATACATCCAGATGTTTTACAACCGGTTGTTCATCAACATGAGCAACATGATGGATTACCCGAAAAGTGTCTGGCTCAATAAAGCCTCAGATGTTCAATTTGCTCTCAGCGGGAAGGTGTTCCCCGGAATTGACGCCAGGCCGGAGCGCATATGGCCCGTCCGTGTAATCAATTTCTTTCGCCAGGTTATCAACACGACCAGGGCTGGTAAGCATCTGGAACACCTCAGAAAATTGGAGGCCGGTTTCAGGATCGACACCTCCGGCACGATGCAGCAGTTACACGCCAGCCTTGGAAAAGGACGGTTTTTGCTCGGCGTTGGATTTGGATATCATTTAGGAACCTCTGCACAGTCGGGCACCCTCTATTCTGCTTTCATCCGCATCATGACGGGTGAAAAACGGAAGCCGACAGCGAATGATCACCACATTGCCACCATGCTCCTGCTGAATATTCCGGAAATCGAAAGCGCTGACGCGGTAAAATCCCTGGAGCGGTTTGCATCCCTGATCCGCAAGGACCAGCAGTTTTCCAGTAAATTTTCAACATCCTCCCCTGCCGAAGCGCTGAAAATGCTTCAAACGGATGCCCCTCTGGAAATCAGGAACCAGTTCAGTGCGTTTATAGAACGTCACGGGCACCGGTGTGTGCGTGAATCGGAACTCAGGGAGAAAACCTGGGAAGAGAATCCTCAGCAACTCATTCGGATGCTTCAAACCCGCGTGCGGATCGGAGAGGTGAAACATGTATCCCACAATGTTGACCACGAGATCAGGCAGGCGCTCAGTCACCTGTCCCTGGTAAAACGGAGCATCCTTCGTACCATGATTCCCATGGCACGTAAAGCAGTCGCCTGGCGGGAAATCTCCAAGGCGTTGTCCATCAAAATGGTGAGTACCATTCGTAAAGGATACCGGAACCTGGCAAATGCCATGACTGATGCAGGGTTGATTGATGATCCGGATCAGATCTACTTTCTTACCCATGAAGAGATCGGCATGTTGCTGCGCGATCACAATCCGGAATGGAAGCAGAAAGCCAATAAACGCCGTTCGATATTACCTGAACTGGATAATCTGATTTTCGAGGAGGTGAGCTTCGGCATACCGGAACCGCTGGAGCAGGAGGTGAAAATCGAAATCCATGAAGGACAGTTGATGGGAACTCCCGTAAGCGGCGGCGTTGTTGAAGGCCGTGCCCGCATCATTCATTCGCTCGCCGACGCAGAACAACTGCTTGAAGGGGAAATTATGGTCGCCTCTTTTACCGACATTGGATGGACCCCCTATTTCAGCATCATAGCCGGATTGATCACCGAAATAGGCAGCCCGCTTTCACATGGCGCCGTTGTAGCACGTGAATACGGGATCCCGGCAGTGGTCGGGGCCAAAGGTTCAAAAAGATTCCTCCATAATGGAGATCTGGTAAGACTTGATGGGAACAGGGGCATCATTGAAATCGTGACACGTGACGCGTGACAAATTACACATTCATACAGTCAAATATTTCTTTTGCAATTTTTCACAATCTGCTTTCAGGACTTCGATCACAAAACTTTGCAACCCTCCATATTTTAAATCAATTTCATCCAGCGCAGCCTGAAGATACTCCTTGCGCACCTCCAGCAATGGCCGGAGTAACTCACCATTCATTCCCGATTCGGTTACTTTCCTGATGATCCTGAGGATGGTGGGTTCGGAATATCTGTTCGAATCCAGGTAATCAGCCCAAATGTTTTCCAGGTCAACTCCCAGTGCCGATAAAAAGAATAGGGTCACAAGCCCGGTACGATCTTTCCCTGCCGCACAATGGTATACCAGCGGCAAATTATCGGTGTTTGCCAGAACTTCAAGGAATCTCCGGAAGTCATCCTGATGGATGTTGACCATCCTGACATAATCGCCGATCAGCACTGTTTCCAATCCGTCTGCATCATTGGATTCAAGAAATTTTTGTGCCTTGTCCCGCGCCGCATCATGAATGTCGATGTGAATGACCTCCCTGACCGTGCCGATCTGCTTATCCGGTCGGACGTCGATTTCACGTTGTGCACGTAAATCAATGACGGAGGCTAATTTCATCTCTTCCAGCCGCCTGATATCTTCAGGCTGAAGGGAGAACAGATCGCCGCTGCGAAAGAGCAGTCCTGGCTTGACCTTCCGGCCATCAATGGTCCGTATCCCGCCAAGATCGCGGAAATTCAGTTGTGAAGATAAAAGTTGATGCAAGTTGAGGATATGAAATGTTTTGCAAAAATACCAAAAAATTACTTAGGTTTGTGAAGGGTAAAGAGGGTGACAGGGTGACAGGGTAACAGGGTAACAGGGTAACAAGGTGATGAAGTGATGAAGTGATGGAGTGATGGAGTGATAAAGTAATGAAGTAATGAAGTAAATAAATCGTCACTCGTCATTCGTCATTCGTAATTCGTAATTCGTAATTCGTAATTATAGATGTTTCTTCGAAATTGGTTTCTTTTTATGTTCCTGATTTTGCTGGCTGGCGGAATGCCTCCTGAAAAGGTTCGCAAACCGGTTGACAAGGTCGGCTTCTCCACGCAGGCATGGCAAATGGATTCGGTTATGAACCGCATCTTCAATATCCAGGGACAAAAAATCCTGAATTCATGGGATCGGAATGACATTAAAAAATTCACGCCCTGGAAAGTTGCCATTTGTCCCCACGATGATTACACCTATGCAGGCTGGCTGTATCCGGCTGTTTTACGCAATGTAAAAGCATCCACTGTCATCCTGATCGGGGTGGCCCACAAGGCTAAAAAGTTTGGACTGGAGGATAAAATGGTCTTCGACGGTTTCGACCGGTGGGCCGAACCCTATGGACCTGTAAAGGTCTCTATCCTCCGCGAAAAGATCATGAACCAGTTGCCGCGGTCGACCTATATCATCAACGATTCACTTCAGCAGGCTGAACATTCGCTCGAGGCGCTTATCCCGGTGCTGCAGTATTACAACCGGAAAATTGAGATTGTGCCGATCCTTATCCCCTGCATGTCATTCAGCAAAATGGATGCACTGGCAGGTTCCCTTGCACTGGCTATTACCAAAATGATGCAGGAAATGAACCTGGGCTGGAACAAGGATATCGCGATCGTCATATCCACTGATGCTGTGCATTACGGCGATGAGGACTGGGGCGGGCAGAATTATGCACAATACGGGTGCGACAGCGCTGGATACAAAAAAGCAATGTCGCACGAATATGAGATCATCAATCAATGTCTCCTCGGGGATATTACAAAACCTAAACTCAGGCAGTTTACAGAATATACAGTTCAGGATACCAATTACCGGGATTACCGGTGGACCTGGTGCGGCCGTTATTCCGTGCCATTCGGCTTACTCACCGCATTTTATATGGAGCAGAACCTTCGATCGAATCCATCCAGGGGAATATTATTGGGATATAGCAATTCAATTATGCAGCAAGCCATTCCGGTTGAAGACCTAAAAATGGGCAAGACCGCCATTGCAAACCTGCATCACTGGGTGGGTTACGCTGCAATCGGGTATAAATAGCAATCGTATATCGTATATCGTAAATCGTAAATTAAAAAATGGCAACCGTAGAAACCATTTACATGGGTGAACTTCGTACCGAAGCCACCCACCTTCGGTCGGGAATCAAACTCTTTACCGATGCCCCTCCTGACAACCAGGGGAAAGGGGAATATTTTTCACCAACCGATCTCGTAGCGGCAGCGTTGGGCAGTTGCATGATCACGATCATGGGGATTGCCGCGCGCACGCACAACTTCAACATCGACGGGGCCAGGCTGGTGATTACCAAGGTCATGACCCAGGAACCACCCAGGCGCATTGCGGAAATCATGATTGAGCTGACATTTCCGCCGGTCCGTTATTCAGAAAAGGAGAAGAAAATAATTGAATATGCCGTAAAGAGCTGCCCGGTTGCATTAAGCCTCCACCCGGATGTGAAACAAACCGTGAACCTTGTTTACACATAGCCAGGATCTTTCTTTTGCAATTCCCGGGAGTTAATCCGGTCTGGCATGTTGCTTCTGACGCACTTTTTTATAGGGTTCGGTTCTGTTCAGTCCCTATCCCGAATTTTTTAAGTTTTAGCAACAATTCATCTGTGCTGGTTGGCTTGACAATATAATCGTCACAACCGCAATCATAGGCCTTTTTCTCATCCCCCGACAAGGCATAAGCTGTAACTGCAATGACCGGAAGATCTTTTCTGAAAGATTTAATCTCTTTTGTCGCCTCAAACCCATCCATTACAGGCATTTTCAGATCCATCAATACCAGGGATATTTCGGGATGTTCGCGGATTAAACCCACAGCTTCCCTTCCATTCCTGGCAAGGAATACCGCGGATGCGATTTTTTTCAGAAATGATTCCATATAAACACGATGAGCATACTCGTCGTCTGCAACCAGGAATATCGGGGCAAGGGGAGATTTATTTTTTAACCTGAGACCGCCGCCTTCAAAAAGGTCATTGGTATGAGATTTAAACGGAAGTGTAAAGAAAAAGGAGGTACCGGTTCCCTTCACTGATTCAACACTGATTTCACCTCCAAGGAGCTTCAATATGCCTGTTGTAATTGACAACCCAAGTCCGCTGCCCTCATAACCACGGGTCATATCTGTATTCTCCTGTATGAAGCACTCAAAAATCAGATCCTTTTTTTCATCAGAAATACCAACGCCCGTGTCAGTAATGAAAAATTCAAGTTTATCTGACCCGACTGAATATCCCAGGGTAATGCTTCCCTGCTGTGTGAATTTAACGGCATTGTCAAGCAAATGAGATATAATTTTTCTAAAAAGTTCAGGATCGGTTTCAATGAAGAATTCTTCAGCATTCAAGGGAATTATAAGATCAAATGTGAGTTTTTTAGTGCCCGTCAGGTTCTGGAATTTACTTTCTAATTCTTTGAGTACATTTACGATGTTCACTGCCTTTAAATGGACTTCCATTGAATTGGAAGCAATTAAGGCAATATCCATATAATCGGTCATGGTATTAACCAGCCGATTGCTTGATACCTTCAGAAGTGAGACGTACTGCTTTCTATCTTCACTGGAGAGATTAGATTCAGCAAGCAAATTCCCGAATCCAACTATTCCATTCAACGGGGTGCGCACCTCATGGGAAATGTTTTGCATAAAAGCAGTCTTCAGCCTGTCGCTTGCCTGAGCTTTGTCCCTGGCTGCCTCCAGTTCAACATTTTTCCTTACCACCTCCATCGTGCGTTCCCAAACTTTTTCTTCCAACACCTTGTTTTGATTCTCAAGTTGCTGATGCAGGTAGCGGGCTTCAAGCAGAATATTAATCCGCAGACTGGCTTCAATCAGGTCAAATGGTTTGACAAGAAAATCCTTTGCTCCATTGGCCAATGCCCTTTGTTTGGTTTGCATGGTCATATCGGCTGTAAGTACCAGTATCGGAAAATATTCTCTCTCCGGAACGATCTTCTTTATATCATCCATCACCTCAAATCCGGTGAGGTGAGGCATCAATAAATCAAGCAGAATGATGTCAGGGTTGAATGACTTCATCAAACCATTAACCAGCCTTGGGTCGGTTATCGTTTTCATTTTTGAATATCCTTTGAACTCTAGCAGCCCAACCAGAATGTCAATGTTGGCTTGCTGGTCATCGACGATTAAAATCCTAGCATCCTTTAACGATATATCCATCATTGGTTCAATGTTTTTTATGATTAATCGTTTTTGATCCACCCGTCTATCATCACCAGAAAACCGATGATGTCCAGTGGCTTGGTTAAATAATCTTCGGCCCCGGCCAGCATTAACTGTTCAACCATCTGCGGCATGGCATCAGCGCTTATAATGGCCACAGGAATCTGGCATGTTTCATTGTCTTCCTTCAGTTTTGCCAACACCTGGCTCCCATGCATATCGGGCAGGTCAAGGTCGAGTAAAATTAAATCAGGATGAATCTCTGAAGCCAGTTTTACTGCCTGTGACCCATACATCGAGGTTACCAGTTGAATGGCCGGACGATGGTTTTCAAGAATTTCATGTACAAGATCAGCATTGGAAATATTATCTTCAATGTACAGAATGGTTCCTTTCTTCTCCCTTGAGATCATATCTTTTTCTGAAGCTTCCAATGCACGGGCAATCTGCTTTTCCATTCCCTCGGCTTGGGGCAGTTCAATCCAGAATGTGCTTCCCTTTCCCACGACGCTTTCAACACCGACAGTTCCGCCCATTACATCCATCAGCTTCTTTACAACAGCGAGTCCGAGTCCGGTCCCCTCCGTGTCGGATCTCTCCGCACCTATCCGTTCAAACGGGAGAAAAAGCTTGCTGAATTCTTCCTGACTGATCCCGACACCTGAATCTGTCACTGAAACACGCACCATGGTCGCATCCGGGGCAAATACCTGATGCAATTCAGTTCTTAGTGTGACAGAGCCCTCTTCCCTGTTGTACTTCACTGCATTGTTGATCAAGTTAAGCAGCACCTGTTTCAATCGCTGACGGTCGGCTTTAACATAGAGGAGGTTTGAAGGAGATTGCTCAAACTCAACACGAAGATTCCGCTTGGAGGCATTCGGCTGGATAATGTCGATCATCTCATGGATTACGCTGCTCAACTGCACGGGTTCAAGCGATAATGTTATACGTCCAGCCTCTATCCGGGAAATGTCGAGAATTTCGTTGATTAAAGTAAGCAGGTGTGTTCCGCTGCTTATAATATGATTCACTCCTTTTTTATGAGCCGGATTCAGTTCTCCCATGGACATCAATTGAGCAAAACCCAGTATTGAATTCATGGGAGTCCTTAATTCATGGCTCATACGGGAGAGGAACTCACTCTTGGCAAGATTTGCTTTTTCTGCTTCATTTCTTGCCTTTCTCATCTCTTCCTCCGCATATTTGCGCGCTGTGATGTCGACCATCATCGTTAATAAACACAAATCTTTACCGATATAAATCGTATCCGCTGAAAACAACCCCAATATTTCCGAACCGTCTTTTTTAACTGCCGCAACTTCAACCTCCCTGATAGGAATGTTCTGTTCTAATTGTTCCGTCATTCTTTTACGTAAACCAGGATCTCTGAAAAGGTTTAATTCCAGCGCAGTTTTATCTAAAACCTCTTCACGTGAATAGCCTAAAGTATTTAGAAATGTTTCATTTACATCCAACAATCTGCCATCTGAATGAGATATGGCCATGAGGGCTGAATTTGACTGAAAGGCTTTGGAGAATTTTTCCTCCGAAAGTTTTATTTTTGAGATATCCTTGCTTACTCCGAAAATAGCCGGTTTTCCATCCCAGACACCGGTTTTCACTCTTGTTTCAACCGGAATATAATTCCCCGACTTCGTAATCAGGGGAACCGGACAATAATCAGAGGTTCCCGCCAGCATTTCTCCAACGATCCTGCCGGCTTCTTCACGCCTTTCGACCGGGTGGGTTATAAGAACCGATTCTCCCAAAAGCTCCTGTATTGAATATTCAAGTTTTTTGGTAACCGTAGTATTGGTGTGGATCATGTTCCCCTGCTCATCCAGAACAAAAAGAAAATCGTCGATGGTGTTAAAAAAGATTTCATAATTATGCTTGGTCTGTTCCACCAATGCTTCTGCCTGCTTTCGCCTGGTGATGTCTGTCAAAGAGGTCACCCGGACATCTCGTCCTTTATAATGCATCATCTTTCCCTGCAATGTGCATGGGAACGTTGTTCCATCTTTTCTTAATGCGGTGGCTTCATAAGGTTCTTCAAAGCCTGCGAGCATATTTTTCATAACCATTTCCCTGTCTTCTGGCACAATCCAGTCTGTTCCGTACCTGGTTAAAGCTTCTTCTGAAGTATAACCAAACATCTTTTCCGCAGCCAGGTTTTGTTCAATACAAACACCCTTTTCGGAAAAGAAAATTGCTTCAATCGATGCTTCAGATAATCCCCGATACTTTTCCCTGCTCTCTTCAAGTTCCTCTTCTGCCAGTTTCCGGTCGGTTATATCCTTAATGAATCCATGCCAGAGCACTGAACCATCATCTTCCAGTTGCGGAGCTGCATTGCCCGATAACCAACGAATAACGCCATCATCGAACTTTACCCGGTATTCATCCTTCCATAAAGTCTGGTTTTTTGCCGATTCCGTAATGGAGGCAACTACACCATCCACATCGTCAGGGTGCAGTTTGGAAAATACAGCCGAGGCATCTGAAGATATTTCTTGAGGGCTGACCCTGTAAATGTCACAGACCCCATCGCTTGCATAAGGGAAACAGGAGGAACCATCAGGGCGCAAGCGGTACTGGTAAACCATCCCCGGCACGCTGCTTGCAATTTTCTTTAACCGGTCCAGGGCCTCTTCCAAAGCTTTTGTCACCCTGTTGCGTTCCTCGATTTCTTTCTGAAGGCTTTCATTGGTTTCAGCAAGCAATTGGGTTCTGATTGCAATTTTATTTTCGAGATTGGCGTTAAGATCTTTTATTTCCTCCTTCTGATTCCTTTCTTTGGTAATATCAATGTTTACACCTTTTATCCCGGTTATGGCATCTCCATTAAAAATTGGTACTATATTATTTTGTATCCATTTAATATTTCCATCAGGCATGATTATTCGCAAATCAACGATGGCATTTTTTTCACCCCTGATTATCTCTTGTTGCTTTTCTTCCAATAAGTGCAAGTCACCGGGATGAACCATTTTTTTGAAGTCATCTCCTGATATTTTTCCTTTAAAAGGCTCCAGTCCGAACATGCGGTACTGGTTCTCCGACCATTTTGTTTTTCCGGTGACAAAATTGGTTTCCCAGCTTCCCATGTCAGCCATACGCTGGGCATGATTAAGATCAGCTTCACTCTCTTTTAATGCCCTTTCCGACTCCTTTACAGCCGAGATATCAATCACGGTGGCAGAATTAAACTGGGGCACATGGTCGTTATCATATATCACCGAAACACTTACCAGGGCTGAAAACACAGAACCGTCCTTTCGTACATGACTCACCTCTTCAGCTAAAAAACTCCCTTCAATATTTAACCTGTTTATTATTTCACCTGAGTGAGCCAGTGTATCTTCATTGTGCAGAATCGATATATTTTCACCCAACATTTCATCAACTTCCCATCCGTGCATGCGGGCCATGGAATCATTGACATAAACCAGTTTGCCTTCGGGGGTTGAAATCGCTGTTCCATAATTCGCCTGCTCTGAAATTGTGCGGAATTTGAGCAGATCTTCTTCGGTCTGTTTGCGTTCGGTGATGTCGCGCATAAGTCCGGATATTTTTAAGGGATTGCCTCCGGCGTCACGGACTATTGCCGATGAAATTGAAATGGGAACAATTGAACCATCTTTGTTGCGAAATGATAATTCATAATCGTTGACCCGACCATTTTTAAATAATTCGGAGAATAAACGATCCCTTTCATCCGGATTAGTGTAGAACCCGATAAGTGACTGTCCTATCAATTCATTGCGTGTATATTGTCCTTTTGAAATTATTTCAATCGAAGGACTCACCTCCAGGATGGTTCCGTCAATAAGTGACTCATAATAGACATCCTGCACGGTTTCAAATATATTGCGGTATTTTTCTTCACTGACACGCAATGTATCTTCAGCCTGCCTTCGTTCGGTGATATCCCGCTCAAAATAGAGAATGCTTTCGGGGTTACCATTTTGATCCCGTAACAACGTGGAGAACAATTCAATATGAATACTGTTTTTCTTGTCCTTTTTAATGGCAATATAATTGGTAATATTGAATTTGGTCTCACCTGTTAAAAGTTTCTGAATGTTGCTGATCAACATTTCATGCTGCGTTGTGTCAATATATTCAAGAACGGAGCTGCCAATAAACTCATCTTTTTCTTCCACTGAAAACCCATGCATGATGGCCAATTTATCGGACATCATCAGCATTTTTCCGTCCAGGGAAACCATTCCGATCCCATCCGGCGAAGCTGAGATCAGGGTTTCCCATTTCCGGCTGCTCAGTTTCAACGCCTGTAAAGTCAGTTTGCTTTCGGTTATATCATGAACAATAGAATACAGCAAGGTAGAATTGCCGAATTTAATCGGGCCGGAATAGACTTCAACGTCCCGAACCTCGCCACTGGCTTTGCGATGACTAAAAAAGAATTTATTGCGAATTTCTGCCGTTGATTTTTGCATTGCCAGTTTTATCTCTTCAGGCGAAAGTGTATTTATCTCAGAAATGTTTTTCTTCAGCAGTTCATCATGTGACCAACCATAGAATTTGCAGGCTGAGGGATTCGCCTCTTTAATTTCACCTGTTTCCGGATCAACGAGCAACATAACAGAATGATTGTGCTGGAACAGGGCTGTATAACGATCTTCACTCTGCAGAAGATAATCGCATTCGATATCATATAATTCAGAATGTTTGTCAGGAAAATTCTTTGGGTGGTTTTTTTCCCGTATGAGTTCATTCACCTGCAATTCCAGTTCAATCTGATGCAACTCCAACTCATGAATGAGTTTACGGGCCTCTTCCTGAGAAAGTAATGCATCTTTTTTACCCGGTCTGTTTTTCAAGATCGCTTCCGCCTCTTCCCGAAACTTCCCCTGATCTGGTTGTTTGCCGTTTTTATCCATTTTCCTATTTCTTTACCATTGAATACGCTAACCTCGTTCAACTGGAGATGCATCGATTTTTCAGTCAATATTATGAAAACAGTCATAGACTTTCACTCCTGGAAAATCCTGAGACCCGACTGATTCAAAGGGACTTGCAATCAGTTCAAATAAATAAATGGAATAAAAGCATCGCGAGAGTGGTAAAAAGGCGGGCAATCTTAAAAATTCAATGTATTACATCCCAACTGGTTATAATTCTCCCGTAATGGTCCTATTGCATAAAGCGGCAAAATTATGCATTATTTCACAAACTTTCGATACATTGTAAAATTGGATCCCCGGTTTGTTGTTTTCACCCTTTTTAAAAAGAAAAATCATTCATCAAATTGAATATCATGATGAGTTCCATCACAAAAAGGTTTCTGTTTTGACAGGTTGCAGCGGCAAAATGAAGTTACATTGCTCCTTTTGGTTTCGTTGCCCATCGCATCTTTGATCGTAATGTTCCCATAAACCAACAGCGGACCGTTTTTCATCACACTAACCACGCAATCACTCTTTCCTTCTTGTTTCTGATCCTCCACCTCGCCGGGTTCACTCTCTGTTTCATTCATAAAGTAAGTCAATGCGAGTGACGGACATTTTTTTACCGTTTCGATGATCTCGTCTGTCTCTGCCGCATAAATATCAATCCATGGTTTTTCACCCGGTCTGAAAACATCCGGCAATCCTCCCGGGTTCCTCCAGCATATCGAGGAATGAATGCATTTATCGGGTTGCCATACAACCGTAACCTCTCCATTGCTGTATTTTTTGATAATGTGTTCCATTGAAATTCAGTTTAAAACATAGTATTGCCTGTAATGGCAATAACCTTTGGGGAATAAAAGATGCAACCTGGCACCTATTACTCTTAGCAAGGCCCGAAGATAATTACTATTTCGGGAGTGTGAAACAGGAAAATGATTTTGAGATCAGAGAATTCAGAGAAGCTGATATTCAATAACCGGGTAGCCCTTCAATCCCTCCTTATTATAAAAGCCAACGAAACGGAGTTTATAATAAAACCCCGATACCCCATGAATGATATAGTTCAGGTTTGGCCTGATAGTATACACGCCGGTCGTAAAATTGTAATATTTCCAGTCATAACCCAGGGCATCAATGAAACCTGAAAATTGCATCTTCATCGCTTTATCAAGCGTGATTGACTGAAAATCGGTAGTAGAGTCGACGATTGCTTCAACCTTGTACCGGTTTAGCAGAACGCCGGTAACAAGATATGGATAGGGAATTCCCAGGTCCGTATAGAGCATGGTGGTATACTGGGTAAATAGCAGGTCATAGGTTTGCTTTGGAGGCTCCAATGAAACCATGTTCCCTGATTTCAGGTTAAAAAAGATATAGTTGACAGCCGGATCTTTTCTCACATTTCCCGCCGAGATGTTTCCTCCCGACAGGGCCGTATAGCGAAAATAATAACTGCCTCCTTTCAGGCTGTCAAAAATCACCTGGTACAGCCCAAGCGGGTTTCCCAGTTCATCCATGCCACGGCTGACGGCATACACATGCCTGTTCGAAACAGTATCGTTCCCGGTCACCGTAAACCACTGCCCGATGGCATTCGAATCAGGATTCCCGTCCGATTTATCAAAGTGCATTTTCAATCCGGTGGTATCGTATGCCTGCCCGAAGGTCACCTCGCCCAGGTCGGAAACTTTCATAAAATCGCTTGTATTCAGGATCACATGCCAGCCTCCCTCACTGCACTCGAATCCAAGATCAGTGGAAGTCTTCACGTCAGAACTTACCACCTTGCCGGAATTCAGGTCAAAATAAACCTGGAAGAGGTAGTTTTCGGTCATGGAAATCGTATCGGTCCTGACATCACCCCTGGGATGAGGGGTGACCATTTCATCCTCCTTGAAACAAGAGTGGAAGGCGAAGCTGAACAAAAGTAGAATCATTATTTTTCCAGGCCGTATCATTTGTACTTGTTGAATTGAAATGAAAGTTTCAAAAACAGGGTTCTTCCCCAACCAATATTCATCCCTCCTTCTCCCCCGCTGTGCGCGCCGCCTGTGCCGCCGGTAGTTGGAATGACGGTGGTGTTAAAAATGTTTTTTACGCCGGCGGAGAGACGGATCCTGCTGTTCCAGAATCCTTTGCTTGCTGTAAAATCCATGGTATTATACGGATCAACCCATTGCCAGCTTAAGACCTTCTCATTAAAAATGAGCTGCGGTGCCGCTCCCGAATATTTATAGAATAGGGAGAGTGTGATATCCGGTTTATTGAAGCGATAGGAAGGGCTGAGTGTAACCTCAGTTGACCATTTGAAGGGTTCATAGCCGATGGATGCATCAGGACTGCCGGTGATGCCGGTTTCAGCAAATCCCAGTTGCAATTTAAACGCCGGGTAGATGGAATAGGAACAACCAAGCTGAACACCTGCACTTTTGTACCTGCTGACGTTTTCATAACTATATTCCAGGCTGTTGCCGGTTTGAGCCAGGAGGATCACATTTTCAATAAAATTGTAAAATCCGCTGGCATCAACCGACCAGGCTACCTTTCTTTTTTCAACGGTCCAGTTCAGGTTAAGGTTGAAATTATTCGACTTTTCTGCTTTCAGATCCGGGTTGCCAAGAACGTTGTGGTTGACATCCACAAATACAAGGTATAACTCTTTAATGGAGGGTGAGCGAAATCCCCTGGAATAGGAGAACCGCAGGCTCAGTGGTTCAACAATGTTCCATCTGGCGCTCAGGGCATATACCAGCGGTGCATTGTATTTGGTGTTGTAGATTACCCTGATTCCGGGCTGGATTGACAGGACGACCCTGCCGGGGTTCCCTGACACCCGCAAAGGGTCCCACTTGACACTCAGGAAAGCAGCATAATCGCCTATTTCCTGCTTGTAATCTGCAATCTTTTTGCCGGTACCGCTTTCGAGGTTGACATCAAACCCGGCCTGGTAGTTGAATTTGCTGAGGGGATTGCTCTTTGCAAAGGTGCCGCGGGCAACGAAGTTGTTGATGGTGGTGGTGTCCTGGGCCCAGGACTGGGGGACCACACTTTCAGTGAGTGTGGTAAGATCCTTGTAAATTGTCTCCCTTATGCGATCATACCCCGACCAGGAACCAAGCAGGCTGATGAAATGGCTTTTGCCCAGTTTGATGGAGGCATCGGCACGCCCCGAATATCTTATCGTGGTGAAATGGTTATCAAAAGCAGTTTCATTGTACGGACCTAGCAACGGACCCTTGTCAACTAACAATTCATTAAAATAATCGCCGGCGATCTTGAGTTTTAAAACATTGTTTGTAAAGGTATAGTAGCCATCAAAAAAATACTGGCGGCGCGGCTTGAAAGTCTGGGCACGGCTGGTGTCAACCGGCGAATACCCGCCAAAGAAATTACGGCCGCCATCCAGTGAAAACCCATGCTTGCCATGATTGATTGAGGCCGCACCATCAAAATTGTAAACACCGACGGATTCAGTATACGCACTGGCTGAAGTACTTAAAACAGAGGCTTTATTTTCTTTGGTAATTATATTGATGACCCCCGCCAATGCATTGCTGCCATAGATTACCGACATGGGACCTTCGATCACCTCCACATGATCAACATTGAACAGGTTGATCTGGTTGAGATCGAAATTCCCGTTCATCCGGCCAATCAGGGGAACTCCGTCCTGAAGGAATTTAACATTTTCGCCCGACATACCCTGGATACGTAAACTTGTTCCAAGTACGCCATCCTGGGTTACCCGCATGGTCGACTGGTCTTTCAGCAGATCAGCCATATTGGTCGCTGCTTTTTGCTCAATCTGACGGGAATTGATCACTTCGACCTTGTAAATGGATTTATCGGCCCGTTCGGGGGTATACTGGGCCGTCACAACAACCTCATCCATATTTAACACCTTAGGATGAAGCAGTATTTCAATGGATTCTCCCGGTTTTATCGTGTCAAAACAGGTGGCATAGCCCATATAACTGATGGCTACTTTCGAAATTTCTTGAACATCATTCGGTACGGTTCCATGGAGATCGGTGAGGCCATATTTCGGCAAACCCGATTTCAACCCTTCAAAACAAACATGGGCAAAGGAAACCGGTTCATGGCTTTTCTGATCCGTTACCCTGATAAAAGTCTTTTGACCGTAACCAAGGGTTACGGTCAAAAGACTAAGGAGTCCGATTAGAATACTGAATGGTCCTTTGGTCATGCCTAACGGGTGATGATTATTTTGGTAACTGTTTTTGTAGCTGCAGTAAAAACGGTCGCAAAATAAATCCCGGGTTGCACCCCGGTTACATCCATTGAATAAGCACACAGCCCATCAGCCTTTCGTCCCGGACGATCTGCACGGAGTTGTCGGCCTGCCAGATCAGTAAGAGTAAACGTAAGGTCTTCACCGGTTCCACCGGTCACATTGAAATTAATCCTGGTAGCGGCAGGATTGGGAAATATACTGACTTGAATATCATTGTTTTTAATGCCGGCGATTCCGGCACCGGCGGCTTTCCCCGTTACAAAAGTCACGACACCGGATGAACTTCCTGAGAAACTCGTAAAATAGAGCTTATAAACATCTCCCTTCACCTGCCTGACAAAGTAAACATTGGTATCGGGAACGACATAAACGAAGTTCTCCAGGTCAAATTTCTTCCAGTTCCAGCCGATGGGCGAACGTGTTGAATCCCAGTTTCCCGGGCCAAAATCATTGTAGAATATCGAAACCGGATGAAAATGCTTAACCTTCACACTGTCATTTGACAGAACACCCACAACGGGGTATGGGGTCCCGTCAGGCTGAACGGATACATATTTGGTAAAAAGAATGTCCCATGTCGATTTGGCAGGTTCAAATCCCACCACTTCGTTGGTTATTAAAGAATAGCCAAAAAAATCCTTGGATCTGAATTCATTCAAATCCTCTATGACAAGTTGCTCATTTGAACCATCCAGGTTGGCATATCTGAAATTATAAATATCAAGGGAAGAGAATTTTTTCACAATCCTGAGTTTTTTAACACTTCCATCGCGCAGTTTGATCACGAACAGGGAGTCGCCGGTCAGATCATGTGTAACATCATTGTAGATTCCCCAGCCATAATCTGGATGTCCTTTGGCATTGCGTGAGAATGCCCCATTTTCCCAATCGGTTGGGTCATTATACATTGGTTTCCAACTGAATAGTCCAGTTGTATCTACTGAGGACCATCCTGCAGTGTCAGCCTTCGGGTAAGTATAAAGAACCACCCCTGCCCCGTCGTTGGTCAAAATAGATGAACTCCTTTTGCTTGTTCTGAAAGCAATATCCCAGGTTGCACGCGGGCTTGTCTGAACAATGCCGTTTTTCATGCTGTAATAGACCTCATTGGCATAACCCGCCGACATCACGACCGAGTCTGAATTCATGGTCCCCTGTCCTTTTGCGGAAAAACCGAAAACAAAGAGGATGATCACGAACAGACCAGATGACAAAAATGGGAACATCTTTTTCATAACTATAATTTTAATGGATTGAATATTGGTTAATTGATAACAGTTGAACTGTTAATGATTTATCAATGAATTATTGAAAACATCCTTTCTGAATTTAAAATTCAGAAGCATGCAATTCACAATTTCACCAGCTGATTTTCAGGAAAGCGGAGGACCACGAAGGCCACTGGGGGAAACCCGGACTGAAACCGGACTCTCATTCAGGAAATTAAAAAAAATAATGGGCTCAGGTCCGGTTGGCACCGTCAGAATCCCTACCGGAAAATCCAAATCATCACCCTGATAATCAGTGTGTGTGTGTTGGTTGTCGCGGGTAAGTTTGGAAAAGGATAACGTTTTGGAATATTTTTCGATATCCCTTTTGTAACCAACAAAATTGGGGATCAAAGGTTTTCCCCAGATTTTATATTGATGAAAATTGATCAGTGATCCAAGGCAGATGATGGCAACCGCCATTGCCTGAAAGCAGAGAAAAAAAATGATATTGTTTCTTTGGCGGCGGATCATGTGATGCTAAACTTTTAACAGTTGGCAAAATTACAAAAAAATCTGATGCGCAGAATTTATCTGATATTTTTTTGCCTTACTTATCAACAAACAATCTTGATCACCAAAAAAGTTAAACCAGACCAAAGCACAAATTCATCAGGCCACGCCCATGGAATTTGACAACTTTTTAGCCCAGGTATGACTTCAGAAGCTTGCTTCGCGATGAGTGTTTCAGTCTCCGCAGAGCCTTTTCTTTGATCTGTCGCACGCGTTCGCGGGTCAGATCAAAAACAGAACCAATCTCGTCAAGGGTATAACTGTGAGGAACTCCGATTCCATAGAAGAGGTTGATAATCTCACGCTCCTTCTCGGCCAGTGTTGACAATGAGCGCTGTACCTCTTTGGCCAGGGATTCCCTTATCAGATTTTCATCTGTTCCCGGTGCATCTTCGCTGACAAACATATCAATCATTTTGGTCTCCTCATCCTGATCGATGGGAGCATCCATCGAAACGATCCGGCTTGATATCCGCATGGTTTCAGCTACCTTGGACTCAGGGATTTCCATTTCAATCGCCAGTTCCCCGGCAGAGGGAGGCCGCTCAAACTGTTGCTCCAGCTTAATGGTGGCTTTCGACAGTTTGCTCAGCGATCCAACCTGGTTCAACGGAAGCCGGACGATGCGTGATTGCTCAGCGAGAGCCTGCAGTATTGATTGACGGATCCACCAGACAGCATAAGAGATGAACTTGAAGCCCCTGGTCTCATCAAAACGTCGTGCGGCTTTTATCAGTCCCACATTTCCTTCATTGATGAGGTCAGAAAGACCAAGTCCCTGGTTCTGGTATTGCTTGGCAACGGAAACCACGAAACGCAGGTTAGCCTTGCAAAGTTTTTCGAGGGCAGCCTGGTCACCCAGCTTGATTCGTTGGGCCAGAAGGACCTCCTCGTCGGAGGTGATCAACTCTTCTTTGCCGATATCGACAAGATATCGGTCGAGAGAAGCAGTTTCCCGATTTGTTATTGATTTTGATATTTTTAGTTGTCTCATAATCCGATTCCATAATATGCCCGCAAACCATTCGGGTAAACTCCTTCAATCAGTACCCCTCCCTGATGGTTTGCAAGCGATTCTCTTAAATCCTTAACGGTCCGCAATGGTTTGCGGTCAACCGAAAGGACGATAAATCCGGGATTGATCCCGGCACTTTTCAACTTTCCATTCCCCAACGAAACGATTTTAAAACCATAATCAAGGCTGAATTTGGAAAGTTCGCCTGGTGTAAGCAGCTGGAAAGTGGCACCCTGCAGAATAACCTTTTCTTCATTTTTGATACTGGACGTCCGGGCCTCCTCATTCTGCATGGTCAAAGCCATCTCATATTCTTTTCCTGACCGGTTGATGATTAACATCACCTTGTCACCTGGGTTCTTCTGACCTATTAGCTCCATCAGCTCAGCCTTCCCGTTCACAGGCATATTGTCTATCCTGATAATGACATCACCTCCCTTCACGCCTGCACCGGCTGCCGGACCTCCCTCAACAACATCATCAATATAGATTCCCCTGAGGTCGGTAAAGCCCTTTTCTTTGGCAAACTGGTCATCAATTTCACGGTAGTAGACCCCAAGATAGGCCCGCTGTATCTTCCCGTATTTCATCAGATCACCGGTAACCTTCTTTACAATATTAACGGGAATAGCAAAAGAATAACCTGTATAATAGCCAGTCCCTGAGGCAATGGCTGCATTGATCCCTATGAGCTCACCCCGTGTATTGACCAGCGCTCCGCCGCTATTCCCCGAATTGACTGCAGCATCGGTCTGAATAAAGGATTCGATAGCCCCCTGCGACCCAAGGATATTGATGTTCCGTGCTTTGGCGCTAACGATCCCGGCGGTTACTGTAGAGGTAAGGTTGAAGGGATTTCCGACAGCCAGCACCCATTCTCCGATTTTGACATCGTCTGAATTTCCGTAAGTGAGAAACGGAAGCGCCTGCTCATCGATTTTTATCAAAGCAAGGTCCGAACTGGGATCAGTCCCAACAATCTTTCCCTGGTATACACGCTTATCATTCAGGGTAACCACGATATTGGTCGCCTCCTGAACAACATGATTGTTTGTAACAATATATCCATCAGGCGAAACAATTACTCCGGATCCCATCGCCGTATAAGGTGATATGTATTCCCTTGGCTGCTGCTGACCTCCAAAATTGAAAAAACCGAAGAAATCATCATAAACCATGCTCTTTTTCTGGAATTCTGATTTAATGTGAACTACCGCATGCACAGATGCCGCCGCGGCTGCCTCAAAATCAGGTTGATTAAAAGCGGCACTCGGATTATAATTTACCTGCCTGATCGGAATTCCTTCAGGGCGTGAATTACTGTATATCTGTCTCCTTTCAAAAGCCTTGTATAATCCAAGAGAAACAGCTCCTCCAATCATTGCGATCAAAAAAATTCCTGCTATTCTTTTCATATCCTTAAATTTTCAATCGTTTAACCAAAATTAACTGACACTTTTTTTTCTCCTTCCAAATTAAGTGTGATTAAAACGATGCTGGATGTCTGATATTTTCTCCCTCCTTGTTAAAATCTGTTAATCTCCTGTTAAAAATTAGTTAAAAACCTGAAGGTTCAGGTTCACCTTTTGGCCTCTTTCATGATTAATAGACAAAAAAATCTCATAAAGGTTGCATCCTAAAAGATAAATTATGAATATCCTGCTCAATTTCATTGTTTTAACAGTTTGTTTCCATGGCTTCTTATCAGAAGAAATGGTTGCTATAAAAGGTGTAAACTGCAGCGAAAATCATGCCAATTTAGATTCATTAAAAATAAAAAGTCAAAATGTCAGTGTCGTTTTCTGGAATGTGGAGAACTTATATGACCCCTATGATGACACGACGAAGCTGGACGATGAATTCACATCCTCCGGTGCAAAACGCTGGACGTGGTCAAAGTTCAATCTCAAGTTGAATCATGTGGCCAAAACACTGCTTGCCATCGGTGAATGGGATGCTCCTGCCCTTGTGGGGTTGTGCGAGGTCGAAAACAGGTATGTACTCAAGCAGCTTATTTATGAAACACCGCTGAAACCCTGGAAATATAAATTCATTCATCATGAATCCCCTGATCTTCGCGGCGTGGATGTGGCATTGATTTACCGGCCTTCGTTGTTTCAATTGCTGAACAGCCGGAGCATCAGCATCCGGTTTCCATTCGATACCCTGGCGCAGACCAGGGAGATCCTGATGATTAGAGGTACTCTGTTTGGGCACGACACCATCACCCTGTTTGTGAACCACTGGCCATCGCGGCGTGGTGGATACCTGGCGTCGCAGCCCAGAAGGAACTGGGTGGCGTCGGTACTGAAAGGGCTGGCCGATTCAGTGCTTCGGATCCATCCTGGTTCAAACATCCTCATTATGGGCGATTTCAATGATGAACCGGAAAATGAGAGCCTGAAAAACATCCTGAAGGCCAACACGGATATGACATCCATTCAGCCGGACACCCTTTACAATCTGATGGGTATCAGGAATAAAACCAGGATGGAGGGAACCCTGAAATACCGGGATCAGTGGAGCACCTTTGACCAGTTTGTAGTGACAGGAGCCTTGTTAAACGGTGCTTCAGGACTTCATGGCGGAACCCGGAACGTCCGTATTTTCAGATCAAACTACCTGCTTGAGGAGGACAATGCCTATTTTGGAGAAAAGTTAAACAGGACCTATACGGGGCCCCGCTACCACGGCGGATTCAGCGATCATCTGCCAATACGTCTGAGAATAGATAACATACCAGGTCACCCTGCAGATTAAGCAGGGAACCAGTATTTACGCATGAGGCCGTCCGGGATTTTCTATTCCCAGACACCGGAAATTCTGGTGTTACAAAACTTGCAGGCACCCAGCTTAAGGTTGTTGGCCAGGATTGAAAAACCACGCCGTTCAATCACGATCTTCTTACATTCAGGACAATAGGTGTTTTCGGCGGTGGTGCCCGGGACGTTCCCGATATAAACATAATGGATCCCTGTTTTCAAGGCAATTTCACGTGCTTTTTCGAGTGTGGGCAAAGGAGTATAGGGCAGGCTGGTCAGTTTATACAATGGGTGAAACCTGCTGAAATGAAGGGGCGAATCTGAAAAACCATTTTTCACAAGCCATTCGCACATCTCCCTGATCATATTCAAGTCGTCCGTCCAACCGGGAACCACGAGGTTGGTAATTTCCAGCCAAACGCCGGCAGCCTTTAATATCTTCAGGGTGTTCAAAATGGGTTGAAGACTGCCCCCATTGAGTTTCGCATATATTTCCTCACTGAATGATTTCAGGTTGATGTTGGCGGCATCCAGGTATTTACTGAGGTCGAGCAATGGCTTTTCATTGATATACCCGTTGGAAATAAGCAGGTTCTTAATGCCCCGCGCCTTTGCCAGCCGGGCTGTATCGTAGGTATACTCATAAAATGCGATGGGCTCCGAATAGGTGTAGGCAATTGATTTGCACCCCTTCGCGATGGCTTCTTCCACAACTTTAGCAGGAAAAAGTTCAATGTTGCTGGTGTCCTTCGGGCTTTGCTGTGAGATCTCCCAGTTCTGGCAATTCAGGCAGGCCAGGTTACAGCCCGCGGTGGCGATAGAAAAGCTTGGTGTCGCTGGCAGAAAATGAAACAGCGGCTTTTTTTCAATGGGATCAATGTGAACGGAGCAGGGATTGCCGTAAGCAATCGTATAGAGCTTGTCATCCTTTACGATGTGGGTCTTGCAGATGCTGTCGAAACCCTCCCGGAGTATGCAGTTGTTCGGACATATCTGACATTTTACTCCTTTTGGGGTGACCACGGCATAGGGTGATTCTTTGCTGAATTTCCCGGGCCCGATCATCGGGGGGACATTGAGGTGTTCCATGTTTGTAAGTTTATTCGCCAGGATATCGATCGGATTCAACCCCGCCAAAGCACCGCCGATCCCGGCAAGGCTGTACTTAAAAAATCGTCGTTTTGAATTCTCTTTCTCCACTTCGCGGAATGAATATTAACAACCTATGGGCGCAGTCATCACAAAGATATGGATTTTCGGGGCAGGAGATAAGGGATCGCTGCACTTAAAATGTTCAGAAACGCCAAAAAAACTCCGGTCCAAAGAATACCCACATAGGGGAATAAAATCATCGTGAAAACGAAGGCGCCTATTCCTGATCCAAACAGGTCGGCTGAATAGTTGCGGGAAACCGTTGCCCAGGGTGCGGTTTTTACCAATGCCGCAACCAACCGGTACTCCAGGCCGACCAGAAAAGCAGCAAAAAAGGCGAATGCAAAAAGTATCCCTTGAACGATGATTGCATTGATTTCACGTGCTCCCAGCCATAACAAAAGGATTGGCAGCACAATGGAACAGGCAGCCAGGCCAACCTGGAGGAAGAATAATGATGCGGATGGCCTTGTTTGGAAAATTTTTATTTTAACACCGGCACCCAGCGCCAATCCACCCATAAAAACCATGATGATCAATCCGATCACCTGAAAAACAAATCCATACAGTACCTGCAGTCCAAAGACCAGGATAATTTCGGATGAGGCCAGTGTAAAACCACCGGTAAAAAGACTGATACTCCTCGCATTCAGCGTTGCCAGCACCAGCAGAAGGATGAGACTTCCTATGCCGAGGATAACCATCGGATGGACAGAAAAATAGCCCAGCCACCATAAATTCTGGTACAAGGTGGCCACAGGATGAAAATCACGGTTGATAAACCTTTTGGAAGTATGGTCCGGGGAAGCCAGTACCCTGCCGGAACGGGGCGGTACGGGGTGGGTGGATTCTGTAAGGGTGTTAACAATCCTGGCCGTCACATAAGATGATCGTTCGCGAAGCCGGCTTGCATCCAGGTAATATTGATTGAGGTACACCGTCGGAATTCCCCGTTCCTTTACCAGTGCGGGGATATCGATGTTTAACGGTGAAGAGGATGCCAGGAAATAATTCCGTTCAAGGGGAACCACAAGCACGTCATCATAGATTTGATTTAAGGTATGGTAAAGTACTGCATTCAGTTGAGATGCCTCCTTACCGACATAATCACTGCCGGTTGGAAGGCTGTATGACACGATGCCGCCGGGTTTTAATATCCTGTCAATTTCAACCAAAAAATCGAGGGTGTAATACCGGTTAAGCTGCAGTGTGGAAGGTGCTGGCAGATTTACAAGAACCACATCATACATTTGTGTTGTTGAACGGATATATTTCCGCGCATCCGTTTCATGCACCCTGACTGAAGGATATCTTAGCTGTCCCGTAAATTTGGAAGCTATCCTGATCAGGGAGGGGTTCATTTCAACATAATCAACCCGTTCGGGTTTGTATTTCATAATCTCATCAAGCGTTCCCGAATATCCGCCCGAAATCAGAAGCACATGACGGGGCATTTCCCGCTGCACCATGGCCGGGTGAACATTTTCCTCATTGCTGATTTCATTTCCGGAGGAGAACAGAAGCAACCCGTTTTCATAATAATTCAACTGGGTTTCATTTTTTGTCACCACAACCTGGCCATAGGGTGTTCCCATATTCGAGATTACCTGTTGGCCATTAAACAGGTTTCTTTCAGAGAAGGCAGGAAGATCAAGATAAAGCAACATTCCAGGCAGGAATAATGAACAACCTGTCACAATGTAAAAAAGATTCCTTTGAGTCATCCTGTATGCAAAAAACAATGTCGCGATAAAATAGGCGGCGGATAACAATAGGAGACTCATATATGAATCGAACACCCAAAGAAAAATAAGATTTACCAGGGCACCTGATGCCATGCTTCCTGCCGACTCCCACGAATAGGCACCAGCCAGCGCATTTCCGGGCGAAATTGCGCTCAGGAATGAAAAAAGGAATCCATTCAGCAGGCAGAAAGGCAGTTGAACTGCAGTCGCCAGCAGGATGACCATCCACAGGCCTGCCATACTTCCCGTGGGGATCATCAGGACTTTCAGCCAGTCAAGGCCAATGATCAATAAGGATGGAAGAAGCCCATTCAGCAACAGGAGGCACACGGCGAACACGATGTTTTTGCCGGGATCCCTGAGGAACCGGGCCAGGTAAGCGCCGGCACCTGTGAACATCAGCCACAATGAAAAGACAATGCCGAAAACCAGTTCGTTGCCGTTGAAAACGATGAGAAACTCCCTCAAAAGGTAAATCTGGGCCCCGATGGACAAAAAACCCAGGCCAAACAGCATTATCCTGATTGCATTTTTTGCCTGCATGTTGTACCTTTACCATGAAATCAGGTCAAAGTTAATGAAACAATGCGCATCATTCTCAAGAGTCTAATCCTTATGGGACTATTTATGAATTTCAGCCAGGGATGTTCAGGCCAGGACAACCCCGGTCATACAGACCGTAAACCAGCGGCTGCCGGTCGTTTCTATCCGGGAAGTGCCACGGAACTCAGATCAACCCTTGCTGATCTTTTTACCAGGGCAAAACCACGGGTTGTGAACCATGTTATCGGAATCGTATGCCCGCATGCAGGGTATGTCTTTTCGGGCCAGGTGGCGGCCAGTGGGTATAACCAGGTGGATCCCGATGCCCGGTTTGACAATATTTTTGTCATCGCATCAAGTCATCAGGTCTCCTTCAATGGTGCTTCCATTTATAATAAAGGTGATTATCTGACTCCTCTTGGAAAAGTAAAGGTCAACACTGACCTGGCAAATAAACTGATCAAAGAACACCCGGTATTCTGTTTCAACCCCGAAGCCGACCAAACCGAGCACAGCCTGGAGGTTCAAATCCCGTTCCTGCAGTATCATTTGAAAAAAGAATTTAAAATTGTCCCCATCGTACTGGGCACCCAATCTGCCGAAACCTGTAAAAAAATTGCCGATGCACTGAAACCCTGGTTCAATGAACGGAATCTTTTTGTTTTCAGCACCGATTTTTCACACTATCCCTCCTATGATGATGCCTATTCAACTGATAAAGCCACCTGTGATGCGATTGTCGCAGGATCGCCTGGCGGATTGATGAAAGTATTGGATGAATACCAGGATAAACCGATACCAAACCTTTCCACGAATCTCTGCGGGTGGACCTCCATTCTGACCATGCTTTATTTGACAGCAGGAAATCACGACTTAAAAATCTCCCCGGTTCAATACATGAACTCCGGAGATTCGGGGCATGGCGATAAAAATCAGGTTGTTGGATACTGGTCGCTTGTTGTTGCCAAAACGCAAACCGGAGCGGGAACTATGGCTGACTCCGCAAAACCTGCAGGCAAAATAAACCCGCCCGGTTTTGATTTTACCAGGGAGGACAAGATCACCCTGCTCCGTATTGCCAGGAATACCATCCGGACATTTCTCACCGAAGGACGCGTCCCCGACGACAACGGGGCAGCATACGGCGAAAACCTTCAAATGAAAGCCGGCGCCTTCGTGACTCTGAAAAAGGATGGTGAACTGAGGGGGTGCATCGGCAGGTTCACCTCCGATATGCCGCTGTATGCGCTAATCAGACAGATGGCTGTTGCCTCGTCAACTGAAGATACCCGGTTCGATCCTGTAAATGTGCGGGAGGTCCCCCAGATCGATATTGAAATATCGGTCCTGTCACCGCTTAAAAAGATTCAATCTCCCGATGAGATCATCTTAGGCAAACATGGCATTTACATCAGGAAGGGACATTACTCCGGCACATTTTTACCCCAGGTGGCCACAGAAACCGGATGGACCAAAGATGAATTCCTGGGTCATTGCGCCAGGGATAAGGCAGGAATCGGCTGGGATGGCTGGAAAGATGCCGACCTTTTTACCTATGAAGCCTGTGTTTTTTCTGAAAAGGAGTTTAATGTCCGCAGAGATTGATGTAGGGACACCGTTCACAGATCTTTATATCCCTGGTTTGGCCAAAGGGCTTTGTTACGTCGTAAATATCCTGTAAAATATTCACGACCACCTCTTCAAAATGAATGATGGCGGGATTATCCAGCACAGACGACATCTTCCCCGGCTCTCCGGATGGTACAGATACCGCGGTAAAACCTGAATTGATCGTTTTAAGTGAAATGATGCCGGCAGTTGAACTGACCTGGCTGCGTAATCGGCTGCTCAATAGCAATCCGTAAAAAAGAAGCTGAAACCCAATGTTAAGGTCGGGGTTATTCATCAGTTCATCCCAATCCTTCACCTTCACCTGCTTTGGCTGGGTGATCCCTGTTTTATAGTCGATGATTTTCCAGCTGCCATCCACCTTATCCACGCGGTCGATCAGCCCTTTCAGTTTAATGATCAAATCACCGGTGCCGTGACTGATCCTTACCTGGGTTTCGATGTATTGTTCGAGAAATGCAACCGAAAATCCAGTTCCGGCCTGATTCCCTTTACCAATGCCGGTTATCTCAAATTGCAGAAAACGTTTCACCATCAATTTTGCCACATTCACCAGCAGGAGGTTTTTACCATAGGCGATATCAGAACCTTTGAATTTTTTCCCAAAGGCCTTATCAACCGCAGCGTCAGAAAGCTCTTTCATTCCCATGAGCGCGGCGGTGGTCATTGGCTGGTCAATGAATGGTTTATAAAGGCTGCAAAGGGCTTCATGCACGGCGCTGCCCAGCACAGCCGGGTCGATGGTATCATCAACATCCTCCGGTTCCCTGATCCCGGCAATTTCGCCCAGGTAAAATTTCAAAGGGCAGTTGCGGTAAGCGTTCAATGAGGTTGCAGAAAACCCCTTCACCGCCTTCGCTTCCAGCATGGCCATCACCTCTTCCGTTTTCTGAAATTCCATCACGGGAGGTGCTGCCCCCATTGCAGGCGGTGAGTTCAGAATCAGTTCCCTTATCCTGATACGCGGGTTATACAAAGGAAGCTCCTGTGCAATCTGCCTCAGGAAACGGCTTCGGTCTCCGCCGCCCAACTGGTCTGCTTCAGTGCTGTAGAGGATATGAATGTGTTTTGACCGCTGGATGAGACGGTAGAAATGATAGGCATAAACCGAATCCTTATGTCGATAGGTAGGTAATTCAAAACTCCTCTTGATGTCAAATGGAATGAATGAGGTATTGATCTTGCCTTTAGGCAGAAGATCCTCATTGCATGACAGGATAATGAGATTCTCGAAATCAAGCGTCCGCGTTTCGAGCATGCCCATCAATTGAACACCCTTGAGCGGTTCCCCGTAAAAAGGAAGCGAGGTGGCTGCTATCACCTGTTCATAAAGCTGGTAAAAGGCCGGAATTTTTATTTCTGATAAAAACTCCGTTAACAGGTTGTTGAGCTGGTATATGATCTTGGTAAAGGCAAAGAGGTACTCCATGTCCATCCGGCCGAGTGAAGTGAATCCGGGCGCGGGACCGATGCTTGAATCAGTCGTATCAGGGTTTGCAGCGGAATCAGCCGCAGCAAGTTTCATCACACTTTCCCTGAGATTCCCGATCATGGCTTTAAAACATGCCAGGGCATCTTCGGGGCCGTTCCAGGGTGCCAATATGGAATCCAGGAAGTTTATCAATCCCCCGAACAAACCTGATCGCTCCGGTGCCAGGTCATTCACACCAAGAAAAATTTTATTCCCCAGACGGATCTTATCAATGGTTTCATCAAATGCGAACAGGTTTCCCTCCATCAAACCTGCCGCCATCATATGAATATAGGGATGCTGCAACAATTTCAGCACATCCTTGTAATAGTATTTTCCCTTGCCTTTGGATGCCAGGTAGGTAAAGCGGGCCGTATTCAGGTGAAGATGGAACACTGTTTCAAAAAGACCAGCCAGGGGTGTTTGTTTGAGAGGCAAACCTGCCGTAATATTCAGGGCATCCACCTCACCGGGAATCGAGTTAAGCAGGGGGATCAGCAATCCTTCATCAAGAAGCACTACTGCTGTTCTCTCATTGGCCAATCCCTTCATGGCAATCTCCCTCAGGAGGTTTCCACAGTATTTAACCTGGCCCAGCGGGTCGGGGGAACCGATAATATCAATACTCTTTTCAGATGTGCCAAAATCATTGGAGATCCATTCCAAGTCCCTGACCGGCCATTTACGGAGCCAGTCGCGAAGGAAATCACCGGCTTCCTGCTGCCGGTTATCCAGGTAGTAATGATCTGCATCCCAAAGCAGGGTTGCCAGGCCATGCTTGTGCAAGGTTCCGATGATGTGCTCTTCAGCCCTGGTCAGGGCATTGAACCCTGCAAATACGATGTGGCGCCAGGGCAATTTATCCTTAACCTCTTCAATGATCGTTGCTGCGTGGCGGAAACTGAGTCCCTGATAGGACTGGTTTTTAACCAGCAACCGCCGGGTAAGCTGATCGTAATAAAGGTAAAGTGACTGGTAAAACTGAAGATACTTCTTCTCAAATTCCGTAAGCGGCTGATTATCGAGGTTCCACAGGCTTATTGCCCGGGCGTCCGTCAGTGTGGTAAAGAGTTCCCTGGCATCAGCCATGTAGCGGTCAATCTCATTGAAATCGCTCAATAACTGAGGTGCCCAACGCAGGAACTCCTCAAAGGATTGTGCATTCTTCTGTTCAATTTCCCTGTGAATTTCAAAAAGTTCAAAAAGGAGATGCAATGTCTCAACCTCCTGCAGTCCGCCTATCTCTGTAATGAAGTCCTCGATCGAAAAAATAGTTGGAGCCCAGGTGACCTTCCCTATCTCTTCGGCGAGGTATTTCCGCAGGAACAACCCTCCGCGGCGATTCGGCAACACGATACACAGGTCAAAAAGATTATCTTTGTACTCCGTTATCAGGTAGTGCGCTACCTGCTTAAGAAATGGAAGCATATCCAGGTTTAAAAGCTTCGGTAAAAGTAGAAAATATTGCAATCCATCACGCGTCATTCGTCATTCGTCATTTGCCATGTTAAATCTCTTCAAGGAATACTCCCTAAAAGGAAAGATCGTAAAAAACCGGATAGTTTTCCCACCGGTGGCTTGTTTTCATTATGCATGTGATGATGGCCTTGTCACCGACCGCAACCTGACACACTACAGGCAAATTGCCGAAGGCGGCCCCGGCATCATCATCACTGAGGCAACCGCCGTTCGCAAGGATGGGCGGCTGGCCCCTTTCCAGCTTGGTATCTGGTCGGACGAACATCTTCCCGGCATGAGGAAGATCGCATCCTTAGTCAAAGCATCAGGGGCACTGTCGCTGTTACAGATTCATCATGCCGGACTTTTAACGCCGGATACAGCTGCAATTAAAGCCATGGGTCCTTCTACGGATGAAAAAAATCCCAGGTCGCAGGCCCTTACGACAGATGAAATCGAAGGGATAGGCCAGGCATTCATCGATGGCGCTTTCCGTGCACAGCAAGCCGGGTATGAAGGGATTGAACTCCATGGTGCGCACGGATATCTTTTGAGCCAGTTTGCCTCCTCCTACTTCAACAAACGGGAGGATGATTATGGAGGCAGCCTTGAAAAAAACATGAAACTGGCTACAGATATCATCCTCGGGATCAGAAAAAAATGCGGAGATGACTTTATCATCGGTTACCGGCTTGGTGCAAATGCCCCGCTTCTCGAGGATGGAATCGACATTGCCAGGCTTCTTGAGAAGACTGGTATTGACCTGTTGCATGTATCACACGGTGGCAGCTTATTGAATTTGCCCCGAACACCAAAAGATTTCGAATACAATTGGATCGTTTACAGCGGGACGGTGATCAAGACCCAGGTTGGGATCCCGGTGGTCGTGGTAAACGAAATCAAAACAGCGGAACGGGCCGACTGGCTTATCGGAAATGGAATGACCGATTTCGTTGCACTGGGAAGGCCGCAACTTTCCGATCCGGCGTGGGTGAATCATGTGAAGAACCATGAAAAAATAAATAACTGCCTGAGCTGCAAGCCAAAGTGCAGATGGTTTGAAGAGAGCTCTCTTTGCCCGGCCAGAAAGAAACTGAACGCATAACCAAAACTCGAAACGCCAAAGCTCTATTGGTCGTTCGTAATTCGTAATTAGTCATTGGTCATTCGTCCTACATCCTTCCACAACTCACCCTTTTCAAGATATCCCGTAATCTTCTGTGCTGCGGCAAGGCGAAGATAGAGCGTGGTAAGAGAAAACCTGCCGGTTTCGGAGATCAGGGGAAATATCTGTGGGCTCAACACCTGGATGCCGCTGAACGCATAGGGATGCAGTGGGTCATATCCGACACTTTTTTCAATGGAATCATGGGATGTAACGCCAGATGATGAGCCCCTGACAAGCAAGCGTTCTCCTGTTTTTCGGTTTTCCCAGCCAAAAAGCTGCATCTGCTCATTGAAAAGAAAATACCTGGAGGTTTCGCGGCTTCGGATGGCAAGGGTTGCAAGTGACCCGGATGTATGATGATCGTGGATGATTTCAGAAAGGTCAAGGTCTGACAGGATATCCACATTTCTGACAATGAAACTCCCGCAATCCTGAAAAAACCAGGCTGCCTTTTTAACCCCTCCCCCCGTTTCCAGTAATTCTCCTGATTCATCAGAGATGGTGACCTGCATGCCGAACTGACCATGCTGGTCCAGGTAATCCATGATCTGCCTGGCAAAATGATGTACATTGATGATCACCTCCCTGATTCCCCCTGATTTGAGATGATCTATGGCGTGTTCGAGCAGGGTTTTGCCATTGATTTCAAAAAGCGCCTTTGGATGCGATTCGGTAAAGGGTTTAAGCCGTGTTCCAAGTCCGGCCGCAAGGATCATTGCTTTCATAGATTTGTATGAACGGTTTTAACCCGGATGTCATATTTACTTTTCAGGTATTCTGACAGCGCCCCGGCGCAGTATACCGACCGGTGCTGACCGCCCGTGCAGCCAAAAGAGATCATCAGGTGTTCAAACCCCCGCTCTATATAATTCCGCACACTTTGATCGACCAGTGAAAAAGTATGGTGAAGAAATTCATCCACATCAGGCTCTTTTTTCAGAAAATCGATCACCGGCTGATTCATGCCAATCAATTGCTTGAATTCATCATACCTGCCCGGGTTGGGAAGGGCACGGCAATCGAAGACAAATCCTCCTCCGTTGCCGCTTTCATCCACAGGAATCATCTTTTTATACGAGAAACTCCGGACTGTGACCGTCAGGTTTTTACCAGGTATCGTTTGAGCTGCCCGGTTATTGAATTCTCTGGCCGCCTGACCGGCCAGCTTATGCACATCTACCGATTGCTGATTGTACAGGTCCTGATTGGCGACCATGCCATCGATCACCGACATCAGGGTTTCGAGTCCGAAGTCAACCAGTTTGTTTTCCCGGAGAAAACGCAGATTGCGAAGTGCAAACGGAATGCTCAGCAAAAAATGGGACTTATTTTCATAATAGCCTCTGAAACCATAGGCTCCCAGTGCCTGCAAAATCCTGATCAGTGCAAACCCGTAATAGGTTCCCAAAAATTTCTCCTGATCGACCGGGTAAATCTCAGCGAGTTTATCCATGTAATAGCGGAGCAAGGTTTCACGTACCGGCATCGGGATATCAGCTTTCCCATCGGTGAGCAATGAAGCCACATCATATTGCAGTGCCCCCTTCCTTCCGCCCTGGTAATCGATAAACCAGGGTTCATTATGGACGACCATGATGTTACGCGACTGAAAATCACGAAACAGGAAAAAATCCGAATCAGCCTGCAGCAGGAGATCGCAAAGAGCAGAAAAATCATCCTCCAGCGCCTGTTCATCAAAAGGGATCTTGGCCAGTTTAAGGAAATAGTATTTGAAATAGTTCAGATCCCACATCATCGACTGGCGGTCGAATGCAGCCCTCGGATAGCAAACGGAATAATCGAGGTTGGCGGAGGCCTTTACCTGAAAGAGCGGAAGCCAGGATAAGGCCTTTTTATAGATTTCAAGAATTTCATTTGGAAATATATCCGTCGCGCCGGAAGAACGATGAAGGGTCAGCAGTTGAAAAAGGGTCATGTCCCCCAGGTCAGAAAGGAGGTAGACGCGGTTTTCGGGATCGTCGGCGAGGATTTCGGGAACGGGTAATCCCTGGCCGCGAAAATGGCTCGAAAAGGTAACAAAGGCCTTGTTCTCCCTCATATCTTCGTTGTGTGCTGCGATAACTGAGCCCTTTTTCCCATCAATCCGGTAGTAACTCCTGTAGGATCCCGATCCTGGCATTGGGGTGATCAGTCCTGGTAATTCGCCGCTCCATTTCTGGTACAAACGCGATATATTTACTTCAGTTTTTGTCATAAACCATAATTTAAACCTCGACTACCAGTACCTCGGGTTCCAGGTATACAAGGGTGCGTTTTATATGCTGATAGCCCATCTCCCTGATATAACCTGCATAGGTAATCAGTTGATCCGCATGGCTTTCCTTTTGTTTGCCGCTCTTATAATCAAGGATGGTCACGGTGTCCCCATCAAATACGACGCGGTCGGGTCGATAAAATGAACCCTCAGGGACCAAAATTTCGGCTTCGGTTTTCACCCTGACATCTTCACTAAAAAATCTTTCGAGCTGTGGATTAAGAATCACGGCCCATAGCAATTTCCCGAGGTTGTCGCGGTCCTCCTGCTCAACCAATCCCATCAGGATGCCCTTCTGCAATGCCGATGGCACATCCCTGGCGGTTTTGATCCACGACAGCAACGTATGGATCCGGTTTCCCCACTGCGATTTCAGCACCGGCTGATCAATATCCCACATTTGCGGGGCTCTTAACCTGATCTCAATTTTATCATGCCAGTTGCTGCTGATCATATTTCCCGGTGACACCATCCCCTTTTCCTCCCGTGCAGCCTTTTCAACATGAGTCTCTTTCGTTCCGAATTCATACAGTGGCTGATCCTCAATCCAGACACCTTCGTTTTTCATGAAAAAATCAAAAAAGGCAGGCATGGAATCAGGCTCTTCTTTCTTTTTTGGCGGAAATTTTGTCAGGATGTACAGCCGCTCTTCAGGCCGGGTCATGGCAACGTAGAGCACATTGACCAGGTCGAGCATCGACTTTTGCTGCTCATCAACAAAGAGGGATTTATAAACTGTCGATTCCATCTCCCTGTCACTTCTCAGGATGGCTGTTTCCAGGCCGGGAGCTATCTTTTCATCCAGGTCGACCCAAAGATACTTTTTGGTGTTTTTACGCTGTTCCTGCGCAAAAGGAAGGATCACCAGCGGGAATTGCAGTCCTTTGGCTTTATGGATTGTCATGACGCGCACCGCATCGATCCCTTCAGAAACAATGATGGAAAGTTTTCTCCTGTTTTTTCCCCACCATTCAATGAATTCAACCACGCCGGTCGAAATCTTAATCGAAAACCCAAGAACGGCGTCGAGGAAGAACTGCAGGTAGATATCCGGCTCCGGGCTGAGATTGAATTTCCGGATCAGCTCCTCGCATAAATCATAAACCGGCAGCCTGGTGAGTTCATGTCGTTTGGACTGCCATTCGTCAGGGCCTTTCGACAATGATTGATTCAGGTAGATGCGGATCTCAGCAATGACAACGTCGTTTGGCGGTTCAAAAAGGTGACGCAGGAAGGCAATGATAAACCGCACCTTCGGTGAATTGGCGATCAGCAATGATTCGGAGGATATGACATCGATCCCCTGCTCCAGCAGGAACCGGGCGATCGAGCTGGCATTCTGGTTGCTCCGGCAAAGGATGGCCATGTCGCTCAAACTGAACTTATCAGCCAGCGACTCCCTGATGACCGCCAGGATTCTTGACATCGTAACCTCTTCGTAATCCTGAGTCTCCTCCTCTTCTCCTTCAAGAAATTCCAGACTGATATACCCTCCCGGCTTTCCCGAATCCGGGACCTGTTCCAGTCCATCAAATATTTTTTCTTTTCCTGCTGTAAGAACACGATCGGCGATCAACCTGAAAAACCGGTTGTTAAAGCCGACGATCTCGGTCTTCGACCGGTAGTTCTGCGCAAGATTCACCGTCTCGAAATGGCGGGTCAGCACCTCTTCGCGCTGATGCAGGATAGGGTTGTCCATGCTGCCAGGGATAGAGGGAAGTGCATTGAACTGTTCAACATCGCCGCCGCGCCAACGGTATATCGCCTGTTTCCCATCTCCCACCACCAGGTTAAAAAAACCTCCCGCCAGGGCATTCTCAACCAGTGGGATAAAATTCATCCACTGGAGTACCGAGGTATCCTGGAACTCATCGATGAGAATGTGCTGGTATTTCTCTCCCAGCCTTTCATAAATGAATGGCACCGGCTCATTCATAACAATCCCTGCAATACGGGAATTGAATTCCGAAATGTGCACAAGATTATTCTGCCGCTTGAAATCGTGAAGCACCTTTTCAATTTCATTCAGCACCGACAAGGGATAGATCGTTTTCGACAGCAGCCGTCGGAGAACATAGTCCGATTTATGGGTTGCCAGCTCAAACTGAAGTTTTTCATAAATGTCGAGCAAGGCAGGTTTAATGATTTCAATGCCGGCACGGGCCTGGGCCGACACTTTTCCCGAACACCATTTGTCCTCCTCCACAGTTTTTACCACATACGAATTGGGTTCCAGCTTATCCGTTTTTCCGGCAGCCAGGTTTTCAAAATATTTCCCGATCCCGCTGGTGCCTTGGAAGAAGGCATCCAGAGGAATATCCTGATCATGAATCAGCCTGGTTGCCTCTTGTCCGATTCCGCTGATATTTTTCTCGAATTCGGTCATCCGGCGGTGAAGCACCAGCGATATGGATTGAAACTTCTCCAGAGTAATATGCTTTAATTTGCCAATCCTTGCCTGACCATCTTCATCGAGCAGCAAATGCGCAAAATTTGCCAGTATTTCATCAATATTCCAGCCCAGGTCATCATCCATGCGGGCTTCAAGAAATTTAACCAGGAGGTTGGTTAGTTCCGGATCATCCCCTACCCTGTCTAGTAAAAGGTCAACTGAGGTGGCGAGAATTTCATCCGCATCAAGCTCTACGCTGAAATTGACAGGCAGGCCAAAGTCATGCGCAAAGGTACGGATGAGCTTATGGGAGAAACTGTCGATGGTCCCGATTGAAAAATCGGCATAATTGTGCAGGATCATTTCGAGGGCCAGGGAGGCATTGCGGGCAATATCGCTGGGGATCATCCCCGTCTCCTGTAAAAGCAGGGACAGCAGTGTTCCTCTGGCAGATGCATCGGCCGACTGGTCTCCCTTTGCGAGTGAGGTCAGCGCTTTCAGGACCCGTTCTTTCATCTCGTTGGCTGCCTTGTTGGTAAAGGTGATCGCCAGAATGTGTCTGAAATCAGCAGGTTCAAGCAGGAGTATTTTCAGGTACTCCTTGACCAGCGTGAAGGTTTTTCCGGATCCGGCAGACGAGCGATAAACGGTGAAGGACATTATTTGATAATTTCTACTTTACCGGAATAAACCTCGCTTTCGGTTATCACCCGGATAAAATGAATTCCGCAAGGCAAGCCGGAGAGATCAGCATCGAATTTACCATTGGTTGGAGATACAAGAAATTCTCTTTCTGTTTTCCCTTGAGGCGTTAACACCTGGATCACCGCATTTGTGCAGTCTCCGGGCATGCCAATTCTGACCGGGCCCCGTGCCGGATTCGGATAAACCTTCACCATTTTTTCCTTGTGTTCCTCCACCCCGGGTGCATATTTAACACTAACCAGTTTTTGGGCGGTTCCGATATTCTGCAGGGCATCTATCACAATCACACTGTAAGTGCGTGTATTCTGAACAGTGATATTGATTGAATCCGAAGTTTCCATGGTACTCCAGAAAACCTGGTAAGGGGGTGTGCCATTGTTTATCACCGCACGAAGCGTGATGGTGGTCCCTTTCAACACAGCGGTATCAGGACCCAGGGAAACTGACAACTGATTCGCCGGGAATCTGAAGATATCACGGTAGATGGCCGTAACGAGCGCCCCCTCCTCACTGATCTGTAACAATGGAATTCCTTGTCCCTTGGCCAGCCATTTGTACTCAGTGATGTTCCGTATGATCGGAAAGCCTATTTTCAACGAATCAATGTAAACACTGTCATGGATCATGAGGTTCGACTTCACCCGCACTGTTTCATAGGTTCCAAACGGGGTTGTAAGTGTTCCCCACCCGTCAACAAGATTGGAACGTACCCGCTCGGTTGTGTATGAGGCCAGGCCAGGCACCGCAATGGAAAAGTATGCATCTGATGACCAGGTCTTACCAGGTAAAAGCGGAAACTCATAGAATTTGTCGGGGTTATTGTATTTTGCAGGGAAAGGAAGTCCCTGGATGGTATAAGCTGATCCCAGGTCGCTGAAGGATGCCGCACTGTTTTTATAAAAGGAGAAACCCTGTGAGAGCGGTAAACCCGGGATGAGGTTCCCGTTTCGTGGTGAGGCCAGGTTTGCGCCTCCAAGCAAAACGAAAAACAACTGGTAACCCGAAGGGGTTGAGGTGGCGGATACGAAGGTGTCAACCCGTTGACTCAGGGCCTCCAGTGCCGCAAAATTCCAGGAGGTATCCATCGCTGTTTTCGAAAATCCTGCCGGAACCACATTTGACACACTCACCCTCAAAGTGTCGCCCGGGGAGGGCATGTCGGACTGATCAATGACAATCTGTGCATGGAGCGCCGCTCCCAGCCAAAAAGTCACCAGGAAAATAACAAATATGGGTTTTACAAAATTTTTCATAAATCATTTTTTAAGCCAGCACGCGCAACACATACAATTTACCCCGTCCTACTCCTTTTTCTTTTTACTCCCGGAAAACAATTCCCCGAAGGTGGTGAAATCACGTTGAAATTTAAGCCCGACTCCCTGTGTATAAGGCGAATTATTGTTCAGTATATTCAAAGTATTGGTGCGGTTAAAGGCATGAACACACCACCTCCGGTTCTTGGTGAGCACATATTCCACATTGATATCACCCACAATGGTGCTCGATTGCTTTATGGCGGAATTGCTGTATGAATTCATCCCGAATGTTCCGTCAATCAGCAGGCGGTCATCGAAAAGCTGCGTGGATATTCCGACATCAAATTCCTGGTTGGTGGTGCTTGATCCAGGTTTGTAATTCATATTCACATTGACATTCGAGGATATCTGGGACAGCATGCTGTTGATCTGGTTGGTGACCAGCGACATGGATGTTGCACCGACATCAACCGTGCTGGATGTTGCAACAACCGGCTTGAACTGGTTCAGAACCATGAGATAGACCACCTGTTCCGTCATGGTGGTGGCATTATTTGTATCAATGCTGGAATAAACCAGGTTTCGGATACTCTCCTCCACATTTGGCAGATTGATGGCAAATGACATCTCAGGATTCATCAGTTTGCCGCCCAGCCTGACAATGCATTCCACCGGGATGCGGACACCCTCTTCTTCCGGGCTGGTAGTCAAACCTTTCAAAGGAGCTTTGGTTTTGTAAACAGCACTGATGGCAATATTTGCATCCGTAGGATTTCCGCTCCAGCTGATGGTGCTTCCCTCCTTGATCGACATTGGCAACCTCAGCAGATTTTTAAACTGAAAAAGGAAAAATCCTTTCGAGAGTGAATACGTCCCGGATAAAGTGAATGGTGTTGTCGGCGTCATTCCCAATAAAAAATTACCCGAACCCGATGCCTTCAAATTCCCTAACTGGTCAGGAAAAAACACCTCTACCTCGGCATCCTGGGTTACCCTCAAACCAAGATCAAGCGAAAGGCCGGTTGTATTTACAGGAGGTTTTTCCTTCACCGTTCCAACCGAATCCAAATTGGGATTGACGAAGATAATATAGTCGTTTTGCCCCACCGACTGTGTCAGGTCAATCGGGATCACAACATGGGTTTTACCGCCGTTTGAGGCCTTAACAGTGATATTGATATTCTCAAATGGTCCAGTTACGGTTGCAGTTCCTGTCGCACGTGCATTACCGTAAAATACACTGTTCTGTGCACGGGTATTGTTAAAGGCAGCAAAATCATTCATCTCAACATTCAAACCCAGCCTAAGATCGCGGAAGTAACTGTGTGTGATCTGCCCGTTTAGCACAGCTTTATGACCCAATGAATCGAAGATGGTGATATTTTTAAAGAAGAAGCCATTGGTATCAATGGTCACCACATCCGCAAAAGAATAGGGAACATTCAGGTAATTGATTTTAAACTCAGTACGCATCAGTTTGAGCTGGCCGGTTATGGAAGGCTTTTCTAATGATCCCTTGATTTTAACCTGTCCGGAGGCCAATCCGTTGACTCCTGACATAAAGTCGGAAACAAAAGGACCAAGCATCCGCAAATTCAGGTTTTTCAGGGACAGGTCGAAATCAAAGTGAGGATTTTTCTTATCAAAAAAATAACTTCCTGTAAGGGAAAATGGAATGTTCGTTCCGATATTGCCGGTATAATAGATTTGAGATTTAACATCAAACCTGGAGGATTCTGAATCAAACATAATATCGAAAGTGGCATCGCCCAATAACTCCTTGTTGAATTTGAATTTATCGATACGCAGGTCCGACAGAACGGCGATATTGGCGTAAGGTTTGGCGATCCTCACATGTCCGCTCAGGATACCATCCACATCAACCTGGGAACTGCCGATCAACTGATCGAGCCGGGAGATGTCTACCTTGTTAAAATCAATGGTCAATGTATCGGCCCTGGAGGTGGATAGTTTCCCATTTATTTTGAGATACTGCTCCCCTGAATTAAACCCGATTTTAGACAGCAAGACCGAGGATGTATCAATGCTGGCAAAATTTTCCGGATCCACACCCCAGTATTTTTCATTCAGGAATACGTGGCAGCGTTCCAACTTCACTTTAATAACAGGGCTGTCGCGGAAACTTGCAAATCCCGCCAGTTCGCTCTTCCTGGCATTGCCGACCCAATTCATGGAATAAAGGATGCTGTCATGCCTCAAATTCGAAACCACCTCGAATGAATCGATTTTCACCTCCAGCGAATCCTTTTTGTCAGCCTTCTTGAAGTAAACCATGGATGCACCTGTGCGAATGGTCATGTCATTCATTTTATTTTCTGCATCCAGGTACCAGTTCTTCAATTCGATATTATTGATAAAAATGGCAGGAGAACTTCCCTTCATCACCAGAGATCCCTTCTCTTCGTTGTAATACCCGTGCAACATCGAGTTGGGTGCTATCCGGAGAAAAGGTAAAAAAACATTTGTAATCTCATCTGAGTTCCTGAAACGCACTTCGTAGTTCATTTTTTGATTCGACTGCGTTTCACTCAGCGCTATCAAAGAATCATTCATGTTGAAGGAGGCCAGGTAATTCTGAATGAAGGTGCTTAATGAGGGAACCAGCGCCTTGAATGAAAAGGCACCTGTTATGTCGGCATCAACGAAATCGGACTGAAGATGGTAACTTTTACCGGCCGCGGTATCCTGCCTGGTCAGAAGCGAAAGGTTATGCATGGTGATGACCTTCGTTCCCTCGGCATAGATTGTATTGTCAATGATGATCGACCCGTCGAGATTATCCAAATTGGTACCTTTAAAATTCACCTTGAGAAAGGCAGCAAGGTTTTCAACGGAATCACGCTTAAGCAGATGAAGTTCAAACAATTGAGCATGATGGATCTGTGCCTTGAAATCAAAGTCCGGCAGGCTGTCTCCCATGTCAACAAGCCCGTTGAAATCGAGATGCAGATTTGGATCGTCGACATTAAGCAACCCGGTAAATTTCTTGTCAACCAAAGATCCGGAAATATCCAGGTTCTTGAAATTGTAATTATTCAGGTAAGCCGAATCGATGCGGACATTCATTTTAAGGTCGGCTTCATCCAGTTTGAAACCCTTCCCGTTTATATCCGACTTCATGGTGATGACACCAAGATATTTCTGGTTGCCGGTCAGTTTCCCGATATCAAAGGAGTTGACATTCAACTGGCCTGTGTATCCTATAAGTTTGCTTCCTTTCTGCTTTTTCAGCGAAAGATCAGCACTGATCGAGCCCAGGTTGGTATTGAAATGGGCATTGGCCACAAAATCATTGTAAAAACCGGTAAAGTCCCCCCTCAGGTTTACTACGCCAATGTTGGCGAGCATTCCGGGTAATTCCACATGGCGCATGTCGCCCGGGATCAGCATCGATTCGATATCCTCCTTGTTGGTATTCATCGCTTTGACATTCAAATCGATGAATGTTTCTTCCACATTGGGTAACCCCAGGGCACTGACATTCCCGTAAAAAAAGGTGTTTTTTCCGAAAGCAAAGCGAAAATCGCGGGCTTTGAAATTGCTTACCGTTCCTTTGATACTGCCCGACAACCGGATCCTATCCTTCATCACCAGCAACTCCGGGGCAAAATATCCGATATCCTGAAGGTCAAGATAGGATGGTTCAATCTTGGTCTGAATGGTAACTTTGTTCAGAAAATCGTTGTAAGCGTTCCAGCGGTCATACAAAAAATCAAAGGTCAGTGCCAGGTCAGAGTGATCCGTGAGGATCTTCAGATTATGTGCCTTGAGAAATTTCGGGCCAACCTGAAATTCACCGCTTAAGTTGTGAAGGACAAATCCACAGCGTTCCCTGGCCGACAGGCGTTTGATATTTGCATGAATGGTATCTGCATCAAACGCAATATCGGTCAGTTCAAGGTTGATTCCCGAAACATCTATATTCGTATAATCCATCCCTTCGGGAGAGAGCGGTTCATTTTGATCCTGTAAATGAAATTTTGTGTCCGTAAGGTTGACAGCCGAGATTGAAATTCCCCAGGGGGAGGAGGCCGTAGTATCGGTTTTGGTTATCGTATCAGTCGATGAGAAATAATCCACAATAAACTGCAGGTTGAGCGTACTGTCTCCGCGATGGGTAATTAACTGAATATTTCCCTTCTCAATAAAGATCTTGTTAAGATTAACATGATGGTTCTTCAAAGATATTTGTCCCGGCTTAAGCCCCAGTGTTTTGGCTGAAAAAAGAATTTCATGGTGAAGATCAAGGACTGATATCCCCTCGATGAGAAGTCCGTTCTTGAATGACAAACCCAATCCGGTGATCCGGATATCCGTCTTCATCTCCTTCGAGAGATAATCAGCGGCCAGGCGCACCAGCATGGTTTGCATTGCATCGCTCCTGAAAACAGAATAGAGGGTGGTCCCCAGTGCCAAAATCACCGTGACAAGATAAAGCAGTATTTTTGAACCCGTTTTTATGGTAATTTCGCCTTTAATTATGCAAACTTATATTCTCGGCATCGAATCTTCCTGTGATGATACGGCAGCGGCTGTTATCATGAATGATGTCATCATTTCAAATGTCACTGCCGGCCAGGAGGTTCATAAAAATTTCGGGGGCGTTGTCCCTGAACTGGCTTCGCGTGCGCATCAGCAAAACATTATCCCTGTAATTGACACTGCCATACAAAAAGCAAATATAGGTAAAAATCAACTTTCTGCCATTGCATTTACACGGGGTCCCGGTCTTCTGGGATCGCTGCTGGTCGGGACCTCCTTTGCCAAGGCTCTTTCTCTTGGACTGAACATCCCGCTTATCGAGGTGGATCACCTGCAAGCCCACATCCTGAGCCATTTTATAAGAAATACCGAAAAGACAAACCCCATCCCAAAGTTTCCGTTTCTTTGTTTGACCGTATCCGGCGGACATACGCAATTCGTCCTGCTTCGCGATTATTTTGACATGGAGGTGATCGGGCAAACCATTGATGATGCAGCCGGTGAAGCATTTGATAAATCGGCCAAGATCATGGGCATTCCCTATCCCGGGGGACCATTGATCGATCAGTATGCGCAACTGGGTGATCCCGGGCGATTCACATTCTCAAAGCCCAACATTCCCGGGCTCAATTTCAGTTTCAGCGGGCTGAAAACTTCCATTCTCTATTTTCTTCGCGACAGGTTAAAAGAAGACCCCGCCTTCATTGAAAAGAATAAAAATGATCTTTGTGCCTCCATCCAGGCTACCATTGTCGACATGCTCATGGTAAAACTTTGTATGGCGATGGAAAAAACACGGAACCTAAACCCTGCACATGAATGGCCTGATGTGGCCATTGCAGGCGGTGTCTCAGCCAATTCCGGATTGCGTAAGGCCCTTGAAAATGCCCGTGACCAATACGGCTGGAATATCTTTATTCCTCCCCTGCAATATTCAACGGATAATGCTGCCATGATTGCCATTGCCGGGTATTTCAAATACCTGAAAGGTGATTTTGGAAGCCAGGCCGATGTTCCTTATGCAAGGGCGAGATGAAAAAGGTAACAGGGTGACAGGGTGACAAGGTAACAGGGTAAATTCCCAGGTTTTGTTTTACTTCGATCCCAGGATATCGAACCGTTCGTCGTAGGCGGGGGCAAAGGTTTTACGGTTCCGGTCATAGTGGTAATAATCCATCATTTTCATGCCTTCAGGCAAATGCTTTGCAATGTATTGATTCATGAAGTAATCATACAAATAGTCTGCATGCTTCTTCCCAAGATAGGTTGCCATGGCATATACATCCTTAAGGTTCAACGTATCGATGTTATATTTATAGCGCACCGCGCCGGTAAACGGGTCATTGAAAAACCGTCCGTCGAATGAATCGTAGGATGTACTGGAGGAATAAAGCACCATTTTTTTTACATTCTCTGCATTGGCCTTGTGAAGCTCAAACCAGCAGCTGAAATCAACGGCATTGAGATTGATTTTTTTATAATAGGTCGTATCCATGAAATCCTCCTGGTCGAGCAGCGGATAAAAATATTCATCTACCTGGATCTGCGCGATATCCACAATATAGGACTGGGATTTCCCGGTCATGAACGAATCGATGTCGCTTGCCAGGTATACATTAAATCCCAGGTCACGGAGTTCGGTTATAAATTTGTTCATGTAGGTTTCAAGGACAATACTGTCATTAAGATACTGAACGTACGTGCTGGTTGTCCAAAGAGCTGAATCTTGTTTTGATTCGGACAATGAGTCAAATCCTTCGACAATTTCACCCTTGTGGTTATATTTAAAAACAAAATCGGGAGGATTAACCAGCAGATTCAATACATTCTGCGATTGAATAAAATCATTCGCAATTTTACGTTCAGGCAGGCAGGATGAAAGGATCAGTATCCCCGACACGATCCAAATGGAAAATATGATTGATCGAATTCCGAATCTCACCTTTTCAGACAATTCTTTATTCCCAATATAACTTTGAATTTACAAATTTAGTATTTGTTTTCATTCAGGATTGACTTGTCCCTCGCCGAAATAATTCAACCCGGCGAAATTCAAGTTCCCTCCAACAGTTTCATGCCAAAGCGATGACCGTATTCGATGCATTTGTCCTTTACCTCGCTATGGGGCGTGAATTTGATCATCAAACCTTCATCCACCACATTGAGTTTCAGTGAATTCATTGCTGAAACCATAATTTTGGCCCCCTCCCCGCTCCATCCGTAGGAACCAAACGCAGCAGCCAGTTTATTGCGGTCGCGAATCGGATTAATCAGTGCGAATACCTGGTAGATAGGAAGCAGGATATTCTGGTTGAATGTGGGGCACCCTAAAACAATGGCCGATGCCCGGATGAGCTTATGCTCGATCGTTGCCATATCCATGTGCTCGAGATCGCAGAGATCGACTTCAATATTGCCGGCCTTTTTAATCCCCTCAGCAATCATCGCGGCAATGGCTCCTGTATTCCGGTATGCCGAAACATAACCCAGGAAAACCCGGTTCTTCTGCTGGTCATGCATTGCTGCACTGGCGTATAGTTCTGAAAGGTCGACATACTTTTTCCAGTTTTTCCTCAATACCGCGCCGTGGCCCGGACAGATAACAGAAATATCAAAAGTCCTTATCCGCTCAATCGCCTGAAGCATGAATCTGCTGTAAGGCTTCATGATTACATCGAAATAATATCTGAAAGCATCGTCAAAGTCACCAACCAGATCATCGAAAACTGCATCGTTACAGTAATGCTCTCCAAAAATATCGCAGGTAAACAAAATGTTGTCCCCGCGGAGATAGGTCATGATGGTATCCGGCCAGTGAAGATTTGCGGCAGCAACAAACTGAAGCGTTTTATTTCCAAGATCCAGCGTTTGTCCATCCTTTACGATCTGGTGCTGAAAATCAAATCCGAGTAAATCTTTGAGATACCTGATGGCATTCCCGCTGCCGACCACCCGGGCGTTCGGGGCGATTTCAAGCAACCGGGCAACACACCCTGAATGGTCAGGTTCCGTGTGATTTAGGATGATGTATTCGATCTCTTCCGGGTTTACACATTTTTTCAACTTGGCAAGATAGGTTTCCCAGAATTTCTCTTTGACCGTGTCAACAACAGTTTTTTTCTCGGCATTGATAAAATAGGAATTGTAAGTGGTTCCGAATTTCGTCTCCATCACAACATCAAAGGTGACAATGTCACGATCAAGAACACCAATCCAACTGACATCTTCTGAAATTTGCAATACTTTATCGTCAACCATTTTTCAAATTTTTATTCTACTTAATCAAAAGGATATTCATCCGTTCACTACAAGGGCAGTTCCATCTGTATAATATCTCCTGAATCTGCCCCCTCATTGGGCGGTTCAGAACCGGGTTCCTGTTTCTTTTTCCTGCCCCTTTTCTTAGGAATATCAGACTTCATCGGAATCTCTGCCTGGATTTCCGGCACCTCTCCTATCGTATCAGAAGGGGAAGGCTCCACTGATGTATGAGGCCGATCAGTCTCTTCTGGTTCCTCTTCCCTTGGAGATAAGTCATCAACTGATTCCGACACCTCGTCAGAAAGGAGTAAAGAATCAGCCATTCCGGCATCTTCATCCTTTGTCGCAAATTCACTGTCAATGGCCGGATCCTCAATAATCAGGGATTCAAGCCATGTGAGCTTCTTTATGGCATGAACGGATAACCGCTTCCCTTTGGCCTTTATTCCCTTGACCCCGATAAACTCATGTAAAATGATCTCCTCCTGTTCATCTCCTTTAGTCTTTAATTTCATGTCAAACAACAGCTCAATTCTCGGATGGCGATCAGCAGAGAAGAGTATGAGCCGGTCGGCATTCTCAACAAATTCAACCTTTTTCTCTGTCAACTCGGCTTTAAACCGCTTTACATAGTAGTGTTTTGTTTGATTTTCCTGGTAAACAGCAGTATATATCCTGCCGGGATGGTATTTCTCGATGCGCATCATCTCCTCATCAAAGTGGGTAGACAAATCGAAGGAGGTGATTCGATAATAACCTGACTGCATGAAGGTGATAATACGGTCAGCGCCCGAAAAAGCGCCCAGGAGCACACCACGTTCATCGGTATTGAGGCGTTGAACAGTCTCATCATACCAGATATTCAGGGAACCCAGGGTAGATATCCCCTCCTGCCGCTGTTCGATTTTCCTGACGGCATACTTTGACAGCGTATTGCCGATAGAACTTCTTCCTTTAATGACAATGTCGGCGAAGTTAAAATCAAACGAGCTCTTTTTCAGGCGGGGTTTGGGCTTCAGGTCGACCCTCACCACTTCAGCCTCTCCATTCGGATTGGCTGTGAAATATAACACCTTTGAACCCGGTGTTCCTTTGGTAACAGCATATTCCTTATCCCTGGTCACCCCAAGCACGCTGAACCGCTTGACCATGATCTTTCCGTTTTTTCCATCCCGGTAAATCAGGTTATAAACTGTGCGGTTGTCATTCTTGTTGAAGATGGCAATGTGTATGATATTCTGGCCAACGAACATCTTGTCGGCAACCTTAACGACGAGAAAGGTTCCGTCATCTCGAAAAACAATGATGTCGTCGATATCGGAGCAATCGCACACGAATTCATTCTTCTTTAAACCGGTTCCGGCAAATCCCTCTTCACGGTTCACATAAAGTTTTTCGTTGGCTGCCGCAACCTTGGCTGCCTCGATGTTGTCGAAACTTCTGATTTCGGTCCGCCGGTCGCGGTTTTTACCATATTTCTTACGGATCTGCCTGAAATATTCAATGGCATAATCGATCAGGTGGGCAAGATGATTTTCAACCTCATCCATCTCCACCTTGATCGTTGCCATTACCTCATCCGCCCTGGCGGCATTGTATCGGGAAATCCGTTCGATGGGTATTTTCCGCAATTTATGAACATCCTCTTCCGAAACCGGCCGGATGATTAGCTTTGCAAAGGGTTTCAGCCCCCTGAAAATGGCAGCATCAATTTCCTCGGTCGTCTTGCACTTTTTGATCCCCTCGTATACCTCGTTTTCAATGAATATTTTCTCCAGCGAATTGTAGTGGAGCTGATCGAGCAATTCCTGCCGCCTGATATCCAGTTCCATCCTCAGAAGGTCAACCGTACGTTGTGTATTCACCCTGAGTATTTCGGAAACTCCCATGAAACGGGGTTTTCCGTTCTCAATCACACAGGCGTTGGGTGAAATGGATACTTCACATTCAGTAAAGGCATACAGCGCATCCATGGTGGTATCGGGTGAAACCCCCGGTGCCAGGTGGATCAGGATCTCCACATCGGCAGCAGTATTGTCATCTATTTTCCTGATTTTGATCTTTCCTTTGTCATTGGCAGTCAGGATGGAATCGATGATGGATCCGGTGGTGGTTCCATAAGGGATTTCACGGATGACCAGTGTTTTTTTATCTTCGAGGATGATCTTGGCCCGCAGGCGGATCTTGCCTCCCCTAAGGCCGTCATTATATCGCGACACATCGACCATCCCTCCGGTAAGAAAATCGGGAAAGAGTTCAAATTCCTTATCCTGAAGAATTTTGACCGAAGCGTCAATGAGTTCATTAAAGTTATGCGGAAGGATTTTTGAGGCAAGGCCGACAGCGATGCCCTCCACTCCCTGGGCCAGCAGAAGGGGGAATTTGGCGGGCAGGGCGACCGGCTCCTTATTCCTGCCGTCATAGGAGGCCTGCCAGAGGGTTGTTTTGGCATTGAATAAAACCTCGTGTGCAAATTTCGAAGGACGCGCTTCAATGTAACGGGGAGCCGCGGCACTGTCGCCGGTAAGGATATTGCCCCAGTTCCCCTGGCAGTCGATGAGCAGGTCCTTCTGTCCAAGTTGTACCAGGGCGTCCCCGATGGATGCATCCCCGTGAGGATGATACTTCATCGTATGGCCAATGATGTTGGCAACCTTGTTATAACGCCCGTCATCCAACTCCTTCATGGCATGAAGGATTCTTCTCTGCACAGGTTTCAAACCATCGGTTATCTCAGGGACGGCCCGCTCCAGTATGACATAAGAGGCATAATCAAGGAACCAATTCTGATACATCTCCGAAAGGTGAACCGTTTCCTGCAATGTTCCCGATTCAAGTTCGGGATGGTCACCATTACCGTTGGTCAATTCTTCAGTGGACATAAGTAAACTCAAAAATCAAATCTCAAATCATTTTATTTCACCAGCCTTGAAATCGCCTTGAAGGTATCGCCGCCGGAGTATCGGAGCAGTTCAAACAGGATGGCTTCATAGGTTGTAATGATCACCCCCTCCTGCCTCATCCGTTCCAGTGCAATCCTTTTATCATTTTCCTTCCGGGATGAGATGCAGTCCTCAACCACGATGGAATGATACCCGTTTCGCTGGAGATCAATCACCGTTTGAAGTACACAAACATGGCTTTCTATTCCCGAAACAATCACGTAATCCTTACCTGAAGAGGCCAGTCCCATCATAAAACCTGGCTCGTCGCAACAGCTGAAGGATGCTTTCTCAATCCGTTCGATTCCCTGGATGGTTTCTGCAATCACCGGCACGGTAGGTCCAAGTCCCTTGACATATTGTTCAGTCACCATCAGGGGAATCCCGAGCGCTTTCAGTCCTGAAATCAGAATAGGAACATTTTTTTCCAGTTTTTCATGTTCCCATATGGCCGGGAAAATCCGTTCCTGGAAATCAATGACAACCCCGATAACATTATCACGCAATATACGCATGTGATATAGTTTTTAGACAAAGAATGTGTTTTACAAAATTAAGATTTCCCGTGAAAGCCCCGATCATTTGTTCAAAACTTAATATTTGTTACTTTTGCAGTCCAATTGGGGTCCCGTAGCTCAGTTGGATAGAGCAACAGCCTTCTAAGCTGTGGGTCGCGCGTTCGAATCGCGCCGGGATCACAAAAACACCTTCTAAAATTAGGGATAAAGAAAAAGCCAGTGTAAAATACTGGCTTTTTCTTTATAGCGCGTTTGATCCTCGATCTCTCCCCGCTGAATGGATCTCAAGGTCAATGACAAATGATCACTTTTCGTGTGAAGACCAATCCCCCGTAAAACAATTTCACAAAATAAACACCATCCGGGGCAAACCGCAGGTCAATGGTTGCACCTGCCGCCGGGAGGTCAGGGGTCCGGAAAATTTCCCCGCCAAGCACATTATAAACGGAGATGATCTTTATTTCCTGGCCTGAAAAACCACTGGCCGTTACATTACATATTCCGGTAGTCGGATTCGGCGAGATATTTACGGATCCGACTTCTGTAAAGCTTTCAGGAATGGCACCTGAAACATCCACACATCCGCTGTCGGCTGACTGGATGACATCCGCCACAGGAACCATGATATGACTCAGGTTACCTGTACTCAGTGAGGTGAAAACAACCGGCTGAAGGTCTGCAACAAATGGGTTGACAACCGCACTCCTTGCCCCTCCGCAAAGGATCATGTTACCAAGCGAATCGGTCTTGATAATCCCGATCTGCTGATCGAAATAGGCCGGTTCCTTTTTCACGCCGATCAAAGGCCCGTTCCCGATCACGAGGTAACCATTGTCAAAGGATTCCACCGCATCCATCGGGGCCATGAAAAGTTCCTGTTGCCACAGCGCGTCCCCGGTGGAATCGACTTTCACCAGTCCACCCGCCATAAACTCAGAACCATAGGTAAAAACAAATCCACCATCGGAGGTCTGTCGTAGACGGGGCTTTGGGCCCAGGTTGGAATCCCAGAATACAGGATAGCTTTTGGCCCACAAGAAGTTGCCTGCAAAATCTGTCTTCATCAGCACAGGTCCCTCATACCCGGCATTGAAATAACTCATGATTCCATCTGCAACGATACTGACGTCATATCCGATGGAAACATACTGCGGACCTGAAACCTGTCGTTTTGCCCATAACATTTCACCTGAGGGGTGCAGCTTCAAAAGGAACATTTCAATATCGGGGGGCGGATGATTTTCATATAATCCGGTTATGACAAACCCCGAGTCGGGCGTCTGAGCTATCCCTGTAGCCATGTTTTCCAGGCTTCCACCGGTGAAGAGCTTACTCCATACCAGATTTCCAACCGAATCAAGCTTCATCACAAAGATCTTCGACATGTCGCAGTCCCCCGTGAGAATGAATCCATGGTCGAAGGTTTGTTTGACCGAATAGGCCTGCTCTTCCCCATAACCCAAATCAAAGGAGCGTGACCAAAGCGTATCCCCGTCCGAATTTATTTTCACACAAAAAACATCAGACAAACCTCCGGGATTACTTATATAGCCTGCTAGGATGAAGCAGGAGTCATGGGTGGCCGCCAGCGATAAGAAACCGCTGTATAGGCTGCCCATCGTTTTACTCCACACCACTGAACCATCGGGGTCCAATTTTATCACAAGTGCATTTTCGCTACGCTTACCTGCAACCAGGTAATGCTGATCCCATGTTTTTTCAACACAATAGCCTTGTGCCACGTGGATGACTTTGCTAAACTGAGGTTGCTGTGCAAACAGGGATAATAATCCCTGGAAAAACAAAAAGTTGACGAACAAAATCCGGAACATCCTGTTTTTTTTTATTCAAGTAATTTCTTCCCAAAGATAATTAAAGTGTCCGGCAATACCACTCGTGTCATCAAAATCCTTGGAGCAACCCTGGATTTTTAATTATTTTAATTTGATCCAAACAAGAATTATTGATTATTTTTCGTATATTTGCATAAAATAATTAGTCCAGATGGATTCACTTAAAAATCAAAGTGAAACATCAAACGCCTCCTGGATAAAAATCGTAACGAAATACAATCGCCCTGATGCTGTTAAAAGCTGGGTGCAGCTTTCCGTCAACTTTTTCCTTTATTCGCTTGCCTGGTTTTTGATGTTTGAAAGTCTTTCCATATCCTGGTGGATAACCTTGGGACTTTCGGTTCCGGCGGCAGGAATGCTCGTCCGGTTGTTCATCATTTACCATGACTGTGGTCACGGTTCATTTTTCAAATCAGGAAAGCTGAATGATGTCGTAGGATTTATCATTGGCATTCTTTCTTTTACCCCTTATTACAGTTGGACACGCAACCACTATATCCATCATGAAACTGCTGGAAATCTTGATAAGCGTGGCATCGGAGATGTATGGACGATGACTGTTTCAGAATACAGGGAAAGTTCAAAATGGAGAAGAATCATGTACCGGTTTTATCGTCATCCAGTGACCATGTTCGGGGTCGGAGCATTTTATGTCTTTTTGATCGGAAACCGTTTTACAAAAAAGGGCATGACCAAAAAAAGCAGGTTGGGCGTTTACGCCACCAACGCAGGACTATTGCTTTTTGCTGTTTCGATGAGCCTTTTAATAGGGATCAAAGCTTTTATCCTGATCCAATTTCCCATCATTCTGTTGGCGGGAATTTTTGGGTTTTGGCTTTTTTATATTCAACATCAGTTTGATACCACTTACTGGTCGCGCAGCGAAACATGGAATTACCAGAAAACGGCACTTCAAGGCAGTTCATTTTACAAACTCCCCTGGATCCTTCGATATTTTTCCGGAAACATCGGCTTCCATCACATTCATCATCTCAGTCCCATGATTCCCAATTACAAGCTGTCACGCTGTCATCGTGAAAATTCACTGTTCCGCGACGTTAAACCTATCACATTATGGGCCAGTTTCAGGGCGCTTACTTTACGTTTGTGGGATGAAAAAGCGAAAGTAATGATTGGATTCAGAAAACTTAGGTTAGCATAGGAAAATCACAAATCCGACATTTTTGGCTACAGTTACGAATCAACTATCAACACATGCTTATTTTCGATTGATATGACCCCACTGGCAGGGTACATTTGTATATTCAGCCGGTGTAATATGCGCGATATCCTGTCCATTGAAATTCCCGAAATCAAAACTCCCACCATCACCATGGTGAGAAGAGAAGTTGATTTTTCCCGGCTTAAACAATTAATACTGGAATTCGCCACCAGCATTGATTTCGATCTTTCCTATCAGAATTTCCTGCTCGAGTTGGCTACCATAACTGATGTGTACAGTCCGCCCAAGGGCATAGCGTATATTTTAAGCATGGATAACAACACCATTGGGTGCGTGGGGATTCAGATTCTTAACCCCGGTGTGAGTGTCGTGAAACGGCTTTTTATCCGGTCTGATTTCAAGGCGCCTCACTTTGGAAAACAGCTCCTGAAGGTGGCCATTGATTGGGCGTCTCAAAAGGGGATGAGAAAATTACTCATGGATTCATCAGACATCATGCATTGTGTCTCAAAATTATGCAAGGATGAAGGCTTCTTTGAAGTCGCCAACTTCAGCGATGACAATGTAAGCAATCAGAAATGCTACGAAATGAGATTAACTCCGAAATCCGTCCTTAACCTCCAGGCAGCCTCCTGATTTTTATAACCGGATTGTAAGCCGGGTGATCCGGGTTATTTGATCACCACCAGCTTACGGACCATTAATTCCCTGTCAGTTTTAATAATGATATGATATCCTCCCTTGGGCGCACCCGACAGGTCGATCTGATATTCTTTCTCCCCTTTGAACTGTTTTTTCAGGATCACCTTCCCGGTCATATCCTGGACACTGACATCCAGTGTTCCGAGACCAATTATGCCTGGCTGGATCATAAAAATGCCCCTGGTGGGATTGGGATAGATTACGAGTTCCTTGCTGGTAACCTCTTCGACCCCGATGGTTGACTTAGCCTGGATTACAGTCACCTTCTGCACAGGCAGACTGGCAACGGTAACCTGGATGTTCGCGGTGCGAGCCTGATAAGAGGTATTTACAGAATAATCAGCCACAATGGTGCCATTGCCGGAACCTGAGACAGGAACCGTACACCATGATGCATCACTTACAATGGTCCACGATGTATTTGAAGTCACCTCAAAAGCGGTACTTCCCGCCTGTGACGAAACATTTTGGGTAAGGGGTGTGACTGCAAGTGAAGGCAATTCACCAGCCTGGGTTACGGTAACTATCTGTGGAATGACCCCCAGGGCAGACACAGTAACATTGCATGTCCGTGGATTCACTGAGGTATTCACCTCATAAGTTGCATCAATGACTCCAATGCCTGAACCGGCCGGGGTTACAGTACACCAGGATGCATCACTTACAACGGTCCATAATGTATTTGAGGTTACCGTGAACTGGGTTGCACCAACCGGTGGTGTCACATTCTGGTTCAAAGGAGTAACGGAAAGCATGGGGGGAGCGGCTGCCTGTGTAACCGTGACGGTTGCCGTAGGCACCCCGGTTCCGGAAACCGTAATCTGGGCAACACGGGTATTTACGGTCGTATTCTCCGCGAATACAGCCCAGATGGTATCACTGCCTGTGCCGGAAGGTGTTACCGTGCACCATTCTGCATCGCTCTGTACAGTCCAATCGGTGTTGGAAAATACCAGGAATGAGGTATCTCCTGCCATGGTTCCTACACTCTGTTCGGGAGGTGAAACATTGAGAAAAGGCGCAATTGCTGTATTAAAAGAGACACTCATGCCCGATGCTGTTCCTCCGACATTCACTCCGATGATCTTGTAACAATACGTTGTATCAGGAAGCAGGTCAGCAAGATCTGCACTTACCTGATAGGTCGTTGTATCGGGATCCACTGCAACAACCGGGGTCGAGTTGATCATGGTCATGGGTGTATGGCCGTATATAAAATGATATTCTGTAGCCAGTCCATTGGGATTAACCGTTCCGTTCAAAGTAGCAGAGGAATGGGTAACTGCAGATGGTTGGAGGGTAGCCACCATAGGGCCGATGTTAAACTTAAAGGAGGCTATTTTAGTTTTCCGGGCGCCGCCACTGCCGATGTACTGGGTTGTAAACCAGAATGTTTTATCATCTGAGGGGTCAACTGAAACCTGGGAATAATCCCCCCAGCGATTGACACCCGATTGTGAATTGGTACCTACATGAATGGTATCTTCCGCAATATCAAGTATTCCCGAAGCAGCATCGTAGGCTTCGGAAGACTGACCACAATAATAAATACTCGGATACATGGTCAGGCTTGAAACAGAATAACCAAGTCCGATTTCACGGCTTCCATTCAGCATAATGCTGCCCATCCATCGGCTGTGGATATCAGGTGCATAAGTTCCCCACTGCCTGACCCCCCAATCTCCGGTAGTTTTCCGGAGCTCATACCATCGGATTCCCGCATGATGTGCACCATCGATGTTGATCGTATGACAACAGACAATGGATTGGTATGATCCAAAATTCCTGTATTGAGGAACATTCATGATAACCTGGGGGATACCATCCACCCGCTGACTAGTCCCTTTTTGCTCAATGTTGTTCCAGTTATTCCCGAAACTGCTGTTGAAAGGCTGAACATTGATCTGCTGGGTACGCACAAAGGAAGAATTGGAAAGAGTTGTCCAGTCAACCGTTAAATTATAAAGCCACAATTGGTCCTGGCCGCCACCCAAGGCATCATCGTTGAAGGCAATATACATACCCGGTGATCCTGCAGGAGCAAACTGGCCATCATTGTCGATCGGGGGAACACACATGAAACCATCAATCGAGGAAGGCCTCCATGCATTGTTAAATCCAACCATCTGAGCCGTCTCACCCAGCAACATTTTTTCGCGCTGGAAAACATAAATATCATTTCCCGAGGTATTATTATCGCCCATGTAATAGCCGTCCTGCCAAACGCTGAATTTGGGATAGTCGGGCATGGATGAAACCGGGAAGGAATACTTGTGCCAGGTTCCGGTCGGGTCGTTGGTTGTAGAAACGGCCATCAGCATATAATCGGTCGATCCACTGATGGAGAATTCGGTGACAAGCCAGCGGTCGGCCTGCTCATCATATAAAATGATCGGGTCTCCGTCGTTGTAATTTGCCCCGGGGACACCTGAGAACAACTGATTCATATTGGTAGGACCGGCAAGCTTTACACCTGTCTTATCATAGATGGCATAGACACAGTTAATGGTTTGCATAAAATGGTTGGGGCCTGCAGTTCCATTGCAATCGGGAGGATAATATGGAGAGGTCTGACCATCGAAATTCACGACCGGAGACTTATTTCCATTCGTTTTCCCCATGAAGTTCTGGTATACCTGATCAGCTCCCTTGGGCAAAGCGGTACCTGCATAAGGAAAAATACGGTTCTTCAGACTCTTATTCAAAGTCCGCTTAAGTCCTCTGAGTTCCAACTGATGAAATTCTTCGGCAGACATTGCGGGAATGTCTCGCAATGGTTTACTCAGGCCAAGATAGGTCCCGGTCCTGACTTCGGTAGGATGGACGGGGATATTTTGGGCATGTATAGAAAAAAACAGGGTGCAGAAAACTGCAGAAAGAAGAAAGTTTAGATGTTTCATGTTATTTCTGTTGTTTATTTTACAAATTTAGCACATTTTTTTCAGACACATGAATTTTTCAAAACCAATTTATGATTAATCCGGATAAAGAAACAAAGTTCACTTTTTGCCGCATTTGTGAAGTGCTATGCGGACTTGAAATCTCCACTTCGGGGAACAAAATTACCAGCATCACTCCGGACAAGGAACACTTGGCCACAAAGGGATTTGCCTGCCCGAAGGGGCTAAAGCAACACCTGATTTATGACTCCCCCGACCGGTTGAAATATCCCATGAAACGTGAAGGGAAGGAATGGAAACGGATTACCTGGCAGCAGGCGCTTGAAGAGATCGGTTCCAAAATCAAATCGATACGCCATGAATTCCATCCCAATGCAGTTGGCATGTATGTTGGGACAGCAGCCGGATTCAGCACATTGCATCCTGTCTTCGGCCAGGGATTTATGACAGGAGTAGGTTCTGTAAATATGTTTTCGTCCTCCACCCAGGACTGCAGCAACAAATTTTTTGTTGCCAATGAGATGTATGGATTTCCTTTTACCCAGCCTTTTCCCGATCTTCCGAATGTTCAATGCCTGATCATTGTTGGTGCAAATCCTGTGATCTCAAAATGGAGTTTTCTCCAGGTGCCCAATCCAATGGAAAAGCTCAGGAATATTACTGCACGTGGAGGGAAAATTTATATTGTAGATCCCCGTAAAACCGAGACGGCCAAAATTACCGGTGAACATCTGTTCATCCGTCCGGGGACAGATATCTTTTTCTATCTCTCGTTTTTGAATGAGGTGATAAAGCAAAACGGGGTCAAAAAAGAACATGTTGAGAAATTCATGACAGGTTTTGATGAGATCGCAGGGATGGCTTCAGCCTGGCCGGCTGAAAAGACAGCCGGGGTTACCGGCATCAAAGCCGGACAATTGAAGCAGATGGTCTCCGATTACCTTTCGGCTGACGGGGCCGCACTTTACTGCTCAACCGGGGTCAATATGGGAAAACATGGCAGCCTTGCTTTCTGGATCCAGGAGTGCATCAATGCCGTAACCGGGAACCTGGACCGCATCGGGGGGACCCTGGTAAGCAAAGGGATCATCGATTTTCCGAAATTCGGAAAGAAAAAAGGTCTTTTAACACGCACGCTGCGCTCCCGGGTTGGTCAGTGCCGTTCGGTGAACGATGCATTCCCCGGGGGGATCCTGGCCGATGAAATCCTCACCCCCGGCAAGGAGAAGATCAGGGCGCTTTTTATCAGCGGCGGTAATCCACTGATCACAATGCCCGATTCAAACCGTCTCAGGGATGCATTTGAACAGCTTGATTTACTGGTCGCCCTGGATATCCTTCCCACTGAGACCGCTTCACTGGCCCATTACGTGCTGCCTTGCACAACACCGCTGGAACGTCCTGATCTTCCATTTATATTCCCCCTGATGCTTGGATTACAGGTCAAACCCTACCAACAGGCAACCCGGGCCATCATCACCCCCGACGGTGAACAGCGCGATGAGGCTTCCATCTATCTTGATCTCTGCAAATACAGCGGAGTCAACCTGTTTGGCTCAGGGGTGGTTCATCAGCTGCTGCAGCTTTTTTCAAAAAAGCGATCCCTGGGCGGACACCTTCACAGGGAGGTTCCCCAGGAGGGCCTTCTCAATATCCTGCTCAGGATTTGCAGTCAGCCTGGATTCAAAAAGTTGCTTGGATATCCTCACGGACGGCTCCGTCCTGGACATCGGACCACCTTCCTGTCCCAACGGATGGTAACCCATGATAAAAAGGTTCACCTGGCCCCGGAGACCCTGCTCGCCGAATCCAGGAAACTGGATCAGAAATTCAAGGTAGAAACCGACAGTGCTTCAGGTTTCAAACTGATCACCAAACGCGCCGTTAAAACCCACAACAGCTGGACGCATAATTATGCTGATTTCGTCAAAGAGCCTGATCATACAAACTACCTGTATATGGCCCCTTCAGATGCATTGGAACTTGAAATGCAGGATGGCGACCTGGTTGATGTCACCAGCGATACGTCATCGGTACGACTTCCCCTGCAGATTTGTGAGGACCTGGGCCCGAAAACCGTCGCACTGCCACATGGCTGGGGACATCAGCATTCAGGTTTGAATGTGGCGAAAAAAACCCTGGGGGTCAACGTGAACATCCTGGCGCCCAGCGGTCCCGGCAGGATCGATCCGCTAAGCGGCATGGCCCTGTTAACGGGGATCAGGGTAACCATCACGAAGGCTGCGGACAAACAAAACCATGAAAGTTGGAGCGGGATATGAGAAAAATTTGAATTCTATCCGAATCCGTTTAATTTTGCCCAAACAATAAAAATTCAGATATGAAAATATTGAAGGATTTTAAGGAGTTTGCCGTGAGAGGTAATGTAATTGACCTGGCAGTCGGGATCATTATTGGTGCAGCCTTTGGTAAGATCATCTCCTCCGTGGTTAATGACATCATCATGCCCCCGATCGGACTTCTTGTCGGAGGCATTGATTTCAAGGACATTGCGGTGACCATGAAAAACGCTGTTGTTGATCCTGCCACCGGAAAAATACTCAAAGAGGCTGTAACACTCAAAGTCGGGAATTTTATCCAGACGGTGGTCGATTTCCTCATCGTTGCATTCGCCATCTTTATGATGATCAAGGGGATATCGAACATAAACCGGAAAAAGGCGGAGGAAGCTCCCGCTGCTCCTCCCGCGCCAACAAAAGACCAGGAACTGCTCACCGAGATCCGTGATCTTCTGAAAAAATAATTCTATTATAAACGTTAAAATAATATATGATGAAGCAGTTGATACTTTTTCTTGCAGTCATTTTCCTGTCGGGCTCCCTTTCAGCACAGGATATCCAAAAAGTTGCCAAAGCAAAGACTGAAGTTCTGTCAGATGTTCCTGCTGACACAGCACCCAGGCACTGGCTGATCAGGGGAAGCGGATCGATCGCATTCACCCAGGCCTCCTTTTCGAACTGGGCATCGGGGGGACAGAATTCAATCGGACTCACAACCTTCCTTAACTTTAAGGCCAATTACCGGAAGGGGAAGCATGTATGGGGCAACACCGTGGACCTCGGTTATGGATTCAATCTCCAGGGGAAAGGAGCTACGGCAGTGTTCAACAAGACCAATGACAAGATTGAACTCACAACGGCCTATGGCTTTGAATTGCATAAGAACAAAAAATGGTACCTGACGGTGCTTGCCAACTTCAGGAGCCAGTTTGCGCCCGGGTATAATTACCCCGATGACAGCACTGTCATCTCAAAATTCCTGGCTCCCGGTTACCTGGTCGTTGGCCTGGGAATCACCTATTCACCGGCAAACTGGTTTTATCTTTACCTGTCGCCTGTATCCGGACGCTTTACTTTTGTCAATGACTCCGCCTTATCCGCTGCAGGGGCATTCGGTGTCGATAAGGGGAAGAAACTCCGGAAGGAATTTGGAGCGTACCTGCGTACTGATTTAAACAAGGACCTGGCAAAAAACATCAACCTCTCCACTACCCTTGAACTTTTCACCGATTATTTTCATAACTTTGGAAGCATCGATGTAAACTGGAGTTTTCTTCTCAGCATGAAGGTGAACAAATGGCTGGCAGCCTCAATACAAACCCAGCTGATCTATGATGACGACATCATGATTCAAACCGATCCGACCGAGCCTGCCGGTCCCCGGACCCAGTTCAAGGAATTGTTGGGCATTGGATTAACCTATAATTTAAATTAAAATGGCGCACCACGAAGATCACAATGAACATCTGACGCATGAACAGCTAAAGTTCAGGGAACACACAGAACGGGCCGCAAACTTTATTAAAATAGACCTTTTCAGGTCAGCGCGCGAAGAATTCAAGGCTGCTCTGCAGTACAAACCCGGCGATGAAGAGTGTCTGACCAAGATCAACCTGATGAATGAGCACATAAGCCGCGACCGGAAAACGATTCTACTCGTAGTACCGCTTGTAATTATCGTTATCGTGGCAATCGCCCTGATGGTTTAAGTTTCTTTAAAACCGGAGAACAACTCCGTCATCGTGGCGGCGATGGTCGCTTTATCAAAAGGTTTGGGTATATAGCCGTTAAATCCAATGTTGGTGAACCTTTCATGATCGCCGATTGATGCATATCCTGTGACGGCGAGAATAGGAGTATCACGATATTCCGGTCTTTTCCTGATTTCGAGCATCGCCTGGATACCATCCATCCCAGGCCCGAGGTTGATGTCCATCAGGATCGCATCAAATTTTCGTTCCCTGGTCAGTTCGATCGCTGACTTTGCATCCAGGGTCGTGTAAATATTGCAGTATCTCCTGATATAAATCATCAATAACTGGATATTCACCAGGTTATCCTCAACGATCAGAACATCGGGAAGTTTTTTAGCACTGCGGGGATGAATTTTCGGTGTCAGAATATCCTTGCGGCTGATGGGATCCTCGGGTTTCTTTATCGCTGCCGGGACCAGCAAAACCCTGAATTCAGATCCGACATTAACCTCGCTGGTAAGCGTTATCTCTCCCTGCATAAGATCCACAATCCGCTTACAGATGGTGAGTCCGAGACCGCTGCCTTCAAATTGCCGGCCATACCCCTCGCTCACCTGCCTGAACGCGTCAAAAATCATCTGGAAATGGTCTTTTTGAATACCGATACCGGTATCCTTCACGATCAACGAGACCATTGGTTTTTCATCATGATCGACAAGGGCTGCAGTGATGGCGATGCTCCCTGCATCGGTAAATTTAACTGCATTGTCCACCAGTCCTTTAACAACGTGTTGAAAGAGATGGTCGTCACCCAGGATGACCAGGTCATCCGGAATATTGATCTCCACCTCCAGCTGCTTTTTCTTAATGGTCTGTTCATAATTCCGTACTACCTTCCTGACCGTTTTACCGAGGAATACCGGCTTGAATTTCTGCGAAACCTTATCCGACTCAAGGTACGACAAGTCCATGATCGCATCCAGCGTATCCATCAAACGACGACCTGAGATCAGTATGTTTTCAGCTTTTCCCCTGGGTTCGGGATCTCTGAGCTCAGACATCAGGATCTCGGCAAATCCAAGAATCCCGTTCATTGGCGTACGGAGTTCATGGTTCATATTAGCCAGCAAGGAGGAGGTCAGTTTGTTTGAAACCTCAGCTTTCTGTTTGGCCTCAACAAGCTCCTGCTGCATTTTTTTACGGTAAATTGAAAGGGCGATTTGTTCCGAAACAAAAAGAAGGATATCCTTTTCATGATCCCCGTAGCTTATCTTCGGGGTATAACTTTGAATGACCAGGGCTCCAACCGTCTCCTTCTCAATTTTCAAAGGAACGCCAAGCCAGTCATTGGCTGAAACTTCGCCAGGATCAACGATGCCACGGTCGATAAAATTCTGAGTATCCTCTGGCTTTGCCAGCAAAGGTTTCCCTGTCCGTAACACATATTCTAGAAGCCCGGTTGTCATAGGATGAGAATGCGGCTGAAGATTTTTTTCATCCACAAAGTACGGAAAGGTGATCATGCTGCTTTCCGGATCAACCAGGGCGATAAAGAGGTTCCTGGCATCGATGAGTTCGCCGATCACCACGTGGATCGATGCATACAAATCGTTCAGGTCACGGGATACGAGCGCCAGTTCAGAAATCCTGTAAACAGCGTTTTTTGACTTCTCCAGCTGAACAACCTCCGAAATATCCTTATTTATAGTTATGATTCCAAGCAGGTTACCCGCATCATCGTGAAGGTATGAGGTTGAAGATAGAAGATAAATACTTGACCCATCCTTTTTTTTGTGGATCACCTCCCCTTTCCAGGCTCCGGATTTTTCAAGTTCAATGAAGATCGATTCCCGGTCATTTCCGGGGAACCCCACGCGCAGGGAGCCGCCTCCGAACTTCCCGATTACCTCTTCAGCCTTCCACCCATAGATCTGCTCAGCTCCGTGGTTCCAGCTTTGAATCATCATATCCTTATCAAAGGTGATAATGGCATCATTCACCCCCTCAAGCAGCGCATCCATGAAGTGGATCCGTTCCTCCGCCTTGTTGGTTTTCAGCTGGAGCTGAAGCTGCTGCCTGAAATACTGCAGCTGCTGATTCTTCCACAACAGGATGAGGATGATGAAAGCGATGAAAAGAAAGATAAAAACGTAAACAAGCATACAGAACGCTTTAGATACAAATATTGAAATGAGCGCAGATCAAAGTTTTTACAATTCAACATTTCAAAGATAAGAAAACAATTTTGGCTAAACATTACTGAGACCCTGATAAATTGTTAAATTTGTCGTTACTGTCAGTAATTGCAATCATGGCCCATGAAAGATAAAAGAATAAAACAACTCGCCCTGGTTCGGAACGATCCCTGGCTGGTACCGGTAACAGATGAAATAAATGCCCGCTACGAACGCTATCAGGATACCCTGAAGGAAATTGAGCAGAACTGGGGAAGCCTGAACGAATTTGCAAATGCATATAACTATTACGGATTTCATTACGACCGGCAGAAGAAAGGCTGGTATTACCGTGAATGGGTGCCCAAGGCCCAGGATGTCTATCTTTTTGGCGATTTCAACGACTGGCAGAGATATTCCCACAGGCTGACACCCAATAAATATGGTCAATGGGAAATTTTTCTTCCCGATGAGCAATTCAAAGACCGGTTTACCCATCAAAGCAGGGTGAAAATCATGGTCCATTCTGATGCCGGCTGGCAGGAAAAAATCCCTGCTTACATTCACCGGGTTGTACAGGATGTGGCTTCCCTCGATTTCTCGGGTCAGCACTGGGCCCCTCCCACCCCATTTGATTGGGAAGGCGACCGCTTTGACATCCGCCAGTTGAACGAACTGCTGATTTATGAATGCCATGTTGGAATGGCTCAGGAACGGGAGGCGGTTGGCACTTTTGCTGAATTTGCCGATTACATCATCCCTTATATAAAAAATTCGGGGTACAATACCATTCAATTGATGGCAATAGCCGAACACCCATATTATGGCTCATTCGGCTACCACGTCACCAACTTTTTCGCCGTTTCATCACGCTTCGGGACCCCGGAAGAGTTAAAGTACCTGATCCACAAAGCCCATGAACAGGGGTTAGCCGTTCTGATGGATATTGTACACTCCCATTCGGCCAAGAACACCCATGAAGGTTTGAACCAGTTCAACGGCAGGGACGACCAGTACTTTCATCCCGGCGAACGGGGAAACCATCCGCATTGGGATTCCAAATGTTTCAATTATGGGAAACGGGAGGTTTTACAATTCCTGTTATCCAACCTTAAATACTGGCTGCGTGAATTTCATTTCGACGGTTTTCGCTTCGACGGTGTCACCTCCATGATGTATTTTGACCATGGCTATCGTGAAGTTTGGGATCTCGACGGATATTTCAAGGATGGGGTTGAATGGGATGCGCTCATCTACCTACAACTCGCAAACACCTTGATCCACAAAGTTAAACCACACGCCGTCACCATCGCTGAAGATGTAACCGGTATGCCGGGACTATGCCGGCCGATCCGCGAAGGAGGCATCGGTTTTGATTACAGGCTTGGGATGGCAATTCCTGATTACTGGATCAAGATTTTGAAGGAGAAAAAGGATGAGGAGTGGAATATCCATGAGTTGTGGTCGCTCATGACCAACCGGTTGCCCGATGTAAAAACCGTGGCCTATTGCGAATCGCACGACCAGGCATTGGTAGGAGATCAGACCATCGCGTTCCGGCTCATGCAGAGTGAAATCTATTTTAAAATGAGTGTGAAGGACGAAAGCCTGGTCATCGACCGGGGAATGGCACTTCATAAAATGATCAGGCTCATCACGATCAGTTTAGGCGGCCAGGCCTATCTCAATTTTATCGGCAACGAGTTTGGCCATCCCGACTGGATTGATTTCCCCCGTGAGGGAAACAGGTGGAGTTACCAATATGCGCGCCGCCAGTGGTCGCTGATCGAAAATCCCAACCTCAAATACCATTTCCTACAGGCTTTTGACCGCAAGATGCTTGAAATGGTCAAAAAACATCGGCTTTTCGACCAGGGATATGGGGACCAGATCAACATGGACGGAGAAAATCAGACGATGATATTTTCACGCCAGAAACTGATCTTTCTCTTTAATTTCCACGTCAGCAACTCTGTCCCGGATTACAGATTTGCGGTTCATGAACCGGGCGACTACCGGATCATTCTCAATACCGATCGCAGGGAATTCGGCGGCCATGGCAGGGTGGATGACAGTCTGGTATATACCACCCTCTTCGCCGAAGAAGAACAGACCCACTATCTCATGGTATACAACACCAACCGCACTGCATTGGTGTTTGAACGGATTATATAACCTCCGATATTTTCGTATCTTTGCTGCTCAATCCTGAGCAAAATTTACGACTATATGTATTCCTGCAATCGTTCTGCCATTATCCGGAAAATCATGCTGATGATGGTCCTTGTTCCTTCCGTCTTTATACTCCTTTCCTTCCGGAACACAGCGTCAGCCCACACTGACACCACCTGGTCCGTTTCATTCCGGCTAAACATGACCAAAGCAATCGACCAGCATATTTTTCGCCCTGATTCTGATTATGTCTATGTCATCATGGACCACGGAATTGAACCGTTCAGACTTGTTCCGGGACCAGGTTACACCTATACCGGATTGCTTTACGACCAGCTTGATTCGGGAATTACATACAACTATAAATTCAGGATCAACAACGACGTTTTGGAAACGGTAAACCGCACGGTTACTGCCCAGCAGGGGGTGGTCAATGTTTCGGCCTGGTGGAATAACGACCCGCTCAACTATACCAGTTTCACGGTCGACATGAAATATGCGGTTCAAAGCGGGCGGTTCAACCCCGACACCGACACGGTTTGTATTGTAGGGACCATGAACAACATGAAGGGTTCCCCGAGGATGCAGCGGATCGACACGACCTTAAGTTACAACTATGTTTACAGCCTCGATCCAGGTACCATCGAGGGATATAAATACCGCATTAACGCTGATTCGAGCGGACTGGAATTACTGAACAAGCCACAAAGAATGTTACGGGTCCCGGATACGCTGCTCGAAATAACCAATGATTTCGACAACTACAATCCTGCCTTACGGCTCATGACCTTTAGGTGTGATATGAACTATTATATCAGCGCCCACCATTTTTATCCTTCAACCGACTACCTTGAGGTGTTCGGTAATTTTAACGAATCTAATGCACAGGATGTGCTTTTCGACATGGTGGGTGATTCTATTTATTCCCTTGATTTATACCTGGATACCACCTGGTTTACGAAGGGTCCGCTCGAATTTAAATTTGTAATAAACGGGGACTGGGATAAAGCTGAATTAGATGGAAAGCCTTACAGAAATTACACCTTCCACGACACCATCCATCAGGATCCAAACATTTTCAGCTGCTTCTACAATAACCTTGATCCTTCCATTCTCACCCGCCCATGGGTATTCAATGTGGAAATTCAGGGGGATCTGATCCATAAGAAATTCCTGAGCGGAAGTTACTCCTATGAAAATGTGAATGGCATCCCCGAAGGAATATCCACTTACCGATGGCTTCGCAGCGACAATGCCGAAGGAACCGATGCCGTTCCGATTGATACGGCAGTGAGACTCACCTATACGGTGGATACCCTGGATATCGGCAAATGGCTCGTCTTTGAAGTCACCCCTGTGGCTGCAAGCGGCGATTCAGCTACCGGCTATCCCGTCCAGGTCGTTTCATCAAACAGCATTTCGGCATGGGATGTTGGAATTGGAGAACACGAAGGTTTGATCACGCTGATCTATCCAAATCCTGCGGTTGATTTCATCACCATCCAAACAAGAAAAGAGGTTGAACGCCTGGAACTGGTGAACCAGTTGGGACAAATAATCCTGGTGATCGACGGTATTCGTTCTCGCTCTGTCAGGATGAATATCAAACAAATACCTGGCGGATTTTATTTCCTGCGGGCCTTTACCTCAAACAATGAATCAGGATCGATCAAGCTGATCAAACAATAGTTACTTCAGCAGGAAATCAAGATTTTCATTTTCCTGGAACTCCTGGCCCTCCATTCCATATCGGAATACCCTCAGCGAGCGATTTCCGACGAGGTTCATTGTATCTCCCTCCACCTTCAGAAGGCATCCTTCGCGAAGGCCGACCACGGTAGCCTCGCGGTTCACAGATAAGAATTCAAGGATTCGCTGCTCCCTGGTTTCCCCGGCATGACCGGCGGGGTTCACATCAAGGTAATGGGGATTGATCTGAAAAGGAATCAGTTTCAAACAATTGAACGAAGGGGGTTCACTAATCGGCATATCATTCGTCGTTTTCATCGTCGGACAGGTCACGTTGGCGCCGGCGCTCCATCCAACAAACGGGATTCCCCTCAGCACTTTCCGGCGAATAGGTTCCATAATGCCATATTCCTGCATCAGCAAAGCAAGGTGGAAGGTATTGCCACCTCCGATTACAATTGATTCAGCTTCATTGACTGCAACCACCGGGTTTTGCTCCCGGTGAATGGAATGAAGCACAAAACCCATTTCCTTAAATATCTTCTTCACCCGATCTTCATACAGGTCAAAGGATTTTTCAATGCCGGCCGTAGTCAGGTTCACCCCGGCATAGGGTATGAACAGAACTTTTCGCACCCCGAATTTTGAAAGGAACTCCTTGATATGGGTGCGGGGCCAGGACAGATAATCTTCGCCGGCATTGGTGGAATTACTGATCAACAAAAGATTTCGAATCATAATCTGGAATTGGGCCATAAAAGTAATAGAAAGTTCTTATTTTTGAACACTGAAACAATAAAAATCTAAAACCTGATGAAGGAAAAACCCGCATTGAACTTTTGGCAAATCTGGAATATGAGTTTCGGATTTCTGGGAATCCAGTTTGGATGGGGGCTGCAGATGGCCAATATGAGTGCAATATACTCTTATCTTGGCGCCCTGCCCAGTCAGATCGCACTGCTCTGGCTTGCCGCCCCTGTTACCGGGGTCATCATTCAACCACTTGTGGGGCAGGCCAGCGATCGCACCTGGACAAGGTTGGGTCGCCGCAGGCCCTATATCCTGGTTGGCGCCATTCTGGCCTCCTTCGCTCTAATATTCATGCCGAATTCTCCCACCTTCTGGATTGCAGCCGGGCTGCTTTGGGTGCTTGACGGGACCATCAATGCCAGCATGCAACCCTTCCGGGCAATGGTGGCCGACAACCTCCCGGAGGAACAGAACTCCCAGGGTTTTGCCATCCAGTCGCTTTTCATCGGGCTGGGAGGTACAATTGCCTCGGCGCTTCCATGGATGATGACCAACTGGTTTGGAATTGCCAGGGACACTGCAGGCCAGGGTCATATACCCACCTCTGTCACTTTATCGTTTTACATCGGCGCTGTGGCATTTATCGGCGCTGTTTTGTGGACCGTTTTCACAACAAAAGAGCTCCCGCCTGATGAAAAAGAACTTGGTTCAATTCGTTCCCAAAAATTTGACTGGACCCTGGGCATGGGCGAAATCGTTAAACTTTTCGGACACCTTCCCAAACGCATGTGGGAGCTTGGCCTGGTTCAATTTTTTACGTGGATTGGCATGTTCTGTCTCTGGGTCTATTTTTCGCCATCAATTTCGGCCAATGTGTTTCACGCACAGGAAGGGACTGTGGAGATGGAGGCTTCGGGAGCGTGGGCAGGTTTTTGTTTCGCCATGTACAACGCCGTCTGCTTCCTTTTCTCATTTGTACTGATCCGTGTCACAAAATATACAGGTCCCAAATTAATGCATGCAGGTTGCCTGGCCATTGGCGCCATCGGGCTGCTCAGCATTCCTTTGATGGCCGATAAGTATGGATTACTCTTTTCAATGTCGTGCGTCGGCATTGCATGGTCAAGTATTCTCTCAATGCCCTATGCAATGCTCACTCCGGCGCTTCCATCTGATAAACTTGGTGTGATGATGGGAATCTTCAACCTGTTCATCGTTGCACCACAGGTCATCGCTTCAAGCCTGCTTGGGTACGTTATCGGACTTTTCTTTGAAGGAAGGCCCATGAGTGCAATGGTCATCGGCGGAATCTCCTTTGCCATTGCCTCCATAACCACACTTCTCGTGGTGACTTACAAAAAAAGCAACAAGCTCCAGCCGGCATAAACAAATTCAACCAAAAAATACTTAAACCTTTTAATAATTAAATTTTACAGCTAACATGATGAATGAACGCACATCCGGGATATTACTGCATCCCACGTCATTACCAGGTAAATATGGGATCGGAACCCTTGGAAAAGCAGCTTTTGATTTTATTGATTTTTTAGTTAGGGCAAAACAACACTACTGGCAAATATTACCCCTCGGACCAACCGGGTACGCGGATTCACCATACCAGTGTTTTTCATCGCATGCAGGAAACCCGAACCTGATCGACCTGGATATTCTTGTTAAGAACAGATTACTTCATGCGGAGGATCTGGCGGACTATCCCCATTTTGATGAACGCAAAATAGATTATGATGCCATACAGCAGACCCGGTTGCCCCTTTTGAAAAAAGCCTTCCAGACATTTACAATCTATGCTGACAACGTCGAAAAGCTTGCCTACCGTAATTTCTTGAAGGACCAGGCCAAATGGATCAATGATTATGGAATTTTCAGGGCCATCAAGGCCAACCGTCACCAGAAACCATGGTACCAGTGGGAAGATCCCTTAAAAAAAAGAGACCCTGAGGCGCTTAAAGCCATTCAGACCACACTGCACGAGGAGATCGATTTTCATAAATTTCTGCAGTTCCTGTTTTTCAGGCAATGGATGGCTGTTAAGGAATATGCTCATAATCACAAAGTGAAAATCATCGGGGACATCCCCCTCTATGTGGCGCTTGATAGTGCTGATGCATGGGCCAATACTGAAATTTTCGAATTCGACAAGGAGCTTAACCCGATCCGTGTCGGTGGCGTCCCTCCCGATTATTTCAGTGAAACCGGTCAGTTGTGGGGGAACCCGCTTTTCCGGTGGGATGTGCTGAAGGAAACCGGATACCGCTGGTGGATCGACCGTATTAAAACCAGCCTGTACCTTTACGATATCATACGCATCGATCACTTCAGGGGATTCGCCGCTTACTGGGCAGTTCCATATGCTGAAAAAACTGCTGTAAATGGCGAATGGATCCCCTGCCCCGGTAAAGATTTTTTTGATGTGTTGCAAGCTGAATTCGGAGATCTGCCCATTATTGCCGAAGATCTTGGGATCATCACACCGGATGTTGAAGAGCTTCGTGACGGGTTGAACCTGCCTGGCATGAAAATCCTGCAATTCGCCTTTGATTCATCCGAAGCGAACGATTACATTCCGCACAATTATATAAAGAACTGTATAGTCTATACCGGGACTCACGACAATGACACCGTCGTCGGCTGGTTCAATTCAGCAACGCCGGATGACCGCAAATATGTGATGGACTACATGAATACCCGTGAAACGGATATTCACTGGTCATTCATCCGGCTGGCCTGGTCCTCTGTTGCAAACACAGCCATCGTTCCGATGCAGGACATTCTCGGGCTTGACAATTCAGCACGCATGAACCTGCCGGGAACGACACAGAACAACTGGCTTTGGCGGGCCAAAAGCACTGATTTTACTGATGCACTGACCGAACGGCTTGCGCATCTCACCGTATTATTTGGAAGAGCAAAGAAATTAAAAATTCCTTTATGAAACGTCTTACAATAATAATCCTCATCCTATTTCCACTGTGTGTTTTTTCCCAGGAGACGACGCTTACCCGTATTGAGCCTCCATTCTGGTGGATCGGATTTAAAAAGGCCGACCTCCAATTGATGGTATATGGAAAAAACATTGCCTCAACCACGGTGGCCATCGATTATCCTGGCCTGGTGATAAAGAAAATCAACAAAGTGACCAATCCGAATTACCTGTTCCTTGATCTGACGATCGGCAAGGGAACCAGGGCCGGAATTGCCACCATCCTTTTCAAGTCAAAGGATAAAATAGTCGGGAAATACCTGTACGAATTAAAAGCACGTAAGAAGGGCTCGGCCGATCGAAGGAGTTTTTCAACTGCCGATGTGATTTACCTGCTGATGCCAGATCGTTTTGCCAATGGAGATGTGTCGAATGATAATGTTCCTGGAATGGCCGAAGCGGTCAATCTATCCAACCAGGATGGCCGGCACGGAGGGGACATCAAGGGTATTTCAGATCACCTGGATTATATCAGAGATCTGGGTGTCACCGCCATTTGGATCAACCCGCTTCTGGAGAACAACCAGCCCAAATATTCATACCACGGCTATTCCACGACAGACTATTATAAAATTGATCCGCGCTTCGGCACAAACGAAGATTATGTAAAACTATCTGAAGCAGTGCATAAGCAAGGTATGAAGCTGATCATGGATATGATATTTAACCACTGTGGAAGCGAGCACTGGTGGATGAAGGATTTGCCTTCGGCCGACTGGCTGAATGAATGGCCTGAATTTACCCGGTCAAATTACAGGGCAGGGACTGCAACTGATCCCTATGCTTCGCAGGCCGACTCCATTCAGTTCGTCCGCGGCTGGTTTGATAAAACCATGCCCGACTTGAACCAGCACAATCTGTTTCTTAAGAACTACCTCATTCAGAACAGCCTGTGGTGGATCGAATATGCAGGACTCGACGGCATCAGGCAGGATACCCATCCTTACCCATTCAGAGATATGATGGCCGATTGGGGGAAACGTGTCCTGGAGGAGTATCCCAATTTCAACATCGTGGGTGAATGCTGGATGAATTATCCGGCCTCTGTTGCCTATTGGCAAAAAGATGCACGTAACCGTGACGGATACAACTCCTGGCTGCCCTCGGTATTCGATTTCCCCCTCTATGACGCCTTGAATAAAGCCTTTAATGAAACTGAAGGATGGAACACCGGGATCACAAAGTTGTACGACATTTTATCGCAGGACTTTTCCTATCCCAATCCATCGAATATTGTTGTGTTTGCTGAGAACCACGATGTGAACCGTTACCTCGACATACAGAACGACGATGTAAGGAAACTTAAAATGGCGATGGCTTTTGTCCTGACTACCCGCGGGATTCCACAGTTATATTACGGGTCGGAAAGCCTGATGACCACCGGGACCGACAAAGGCGATGGCATGAAACGCAAGGATTTTCCAGGTGGCTGGCCGGGAGATTCCCGCAATGCATTTACCGCCCAAGGCCGGACCGATAAAGAAAATGACATGTACAACTATCTCACCCGGTTGCTTAAATACCGCAAATCGAGTGAAGTTCTGAAAACGGGCAGGTTCAGGCATTTTATCCCAAGAGATGGGATATACACCTATTTCAGATATACCGCCAAAAATACCGTCATAGTGGTCATCAACAACAATGAAGAAACCAGGACCATCACGACAAGCCGCTTTGATGAATTTTTAAGCAAGCACAAATCCGGGACAGAGATCATTTCCGGTGAGGTCCTGAACGATATTTCAAAATTGACCATTCCGGGAAAATCGGTGATGATCGTTGAACTTAAATAGGGAATAAAGTAAATGTCGTGACACGTGACACGTGACGCGTGACCAAAATTCGTAATTCGTAATTCGTAATTCCAAAAACATGTTAGCAATTCAAAAGCGTCTCAGCAACATTTTCTACATCATCCTCGGCCTTCCAAGTACCGCCATGGGATTTGCCCTTTCGATCCAGATTGCAGTGTTAAGTTGGATTTTACGGACGAAATACAACCTTGAAATCGACCAGATCGGGATTGTCTGGGCAGCCGGGCCCATTGCGGGGATCCTTGGTCAGCCGATCATCGGGTTGATCAGTGACAAGGTATGGTTCTGGGGAGGGAGGCGCAAACCTTTTATTATCATAGGTGGAATCCTTGCAGCCCTGATGATCTTTGCCCTTCCAAACATTGACAAGATCAGCAATTTTTTCGGAATTGCCAGCATCATGGCCGTGGCCATTACCATTGCCCTCACACTCGATCTCTCAATCAACATCAGCTTCAACCCCACCCGGTCGATCATCGCCGATGTAACCCCCGACGGACAGCCCCGCACCAAGGGATACACCTGGATGCAATCTATTTCAAATCTTTTCGGAAGCGGGGCCTATCTGATGGGGGCCCTTATCGGTAACTATTTCCTGATCTATGCCGGGGTGGTGATCGTCCTGATCTTCTCGATCGGTCCACTGTTCTTTATTGAAGAACCCCGTTACCTCCATGAAGATGCTGAAAAATCAAAAAAAGCATCCGGTGTTTCATCATGGACTCGTTTTGGGAACTGGCTCAGTCTCAATTTCTGCTCCTGGTCCGCCTTCAGAACATTTGGAACAAAAATATCCAGCGGACTGAAAATCAACCTGCTTCAGTACAACCAGCTCTACCGCATTTATGTGGCCCATGCCTTTTCATGGCTGGGAATCCAGACCATGTTTGTGTACATGTTTGCCTTTCTTGAGCAAAAATTACCGGCGATGGGCAACATGGCGGTCGCCGACAGAAATCAGCGGCTCGGGCAAATGATCGGCTGGTCATTCTTTATCCTCAATGCGGTGGGCTCAATCTGGCCGGTTGTCCTGCTTGAACCGTTAAGCAAAAAGATAGGACGCGTAAGAACCCATGCCCTCATGGTTGCCATGATGTCGTTGGGCTATTTTGGTATTGTATTTCTGGCCAAGAGCGAGATCCTGCTTTATTCGATGATGTGTGTCCTCACGCTTGGCTGGGCTGCAGTCGTGAGTTTGCCTTTTGCCATCATGTCAGAAAAGGTTGATAAGGCCCGCATGGGATTCTTCATGGGTATTTTCAATCTTTCGGTGGTATTACCGCAACTTGTGGCCAGTTCAGTGATTGGCACCTTTATTAAAAACTCAGCGGATAAATCGCTCATTTTCATCATCAGTGGTGTGTCTCTTGCTGCCTCTGCAGCATTGTGGTTATTTGTTTCTGAAAAGAAAAAAGCATAATCCCAATTCAGCAAACGATGAGAAAGAGCCTGATCACAATTTTTATCATTTTTGCAGCTGTTCAGCTTTGCGCACAATCCTTTGATCATCTTATCATACGGATGAACTCGGTTCCGGAAATACAACGTCAGGCCGTCGCCGACAGTTTTATGAATGCAGGACATTCATTCCCATACACCGAGAATGATACCCTTGTCCATTTCGTTTACAATGCCCCGGCGCAATCTGTTGCCATGGCCGGGGACGCGACCGGATGGAATCCCGATAAGGATCTGACCCACATCGCCGGGTGTAACTTCTGGTATTACACGACAACCTATGAATCGGATGCCCGCCTCGATTACAAATTTATCGTCAATGGCTCCAGCTGGATTCTTGATCCTAAAAATCCAAATACCTGTGCCGGGGGATATGGCGCCAATTCCGAACTAAGGATGCCCGTTTACGTTGTTCCCCCTGAAATCAGCTACTACAGCAATATCCCGCACGGGCTGGTCAGCGATACGGTTTTCCAGAGCGCTCTGCTTGGGAACAGCCGCCACGTGCGTATCTATCTGCCCCCAAATTATTCACCGGGAAATGCCTCCTACCCTGTTGTCCTGTTTCATGACGGACTCGAATATCTCAGTCTTTGTAACGCCGGCAACATCCTCGATTACCTGATCGAACACCATGTGATTGTTCCGGTGATCGGGGTATTTGTACCTCCGGTTGACCGTGAAGCAGAATATGCCGGAAGTAAAATTGATAATTTTACCAATTTCATCATCCAGGAACTGATGCCGGTAATCGATGCAAAATACAGGACAAGCACTGAGCCTTCAAAACGAGCCATGGTCGGCGCCTCCAACGGAGGAAATATTGCACTCTACATCGGCATGAAACACCCCGAGAAATTCGGAAAAATTGCAGCCCAATCGAGCAATGTTCAAAGCAACATCGCCTCAGCATTTTCGACCGGGCCGAAACTGAATCTCGAATTTTACCTTGATATCGGAACCTACGACATTGAGGTTCTGATTCCGATGGTGCATGGCCTGCGGGATATATTCCTGTCAAAGGGTTACACCCATCAATTCAGGGAATGGCATGAAGGCCATAGCTGGGGAAACTGGAAAGGACATCTTCGCCTGCCGCTAGAACAGTTTTTCCCATTTTCGAGCAACCTGAATTTTCAGCCCGAAAAGCCCGGGTTCAAGCTGGAGCAAAACCAGCCCAATCCTTTTCACGATTATACCATGATCCCCTTCTCCGCGCCTGTTGGATCCAGCGTAATGCTTACCCTGTGCGATATTTCAGGACGACAGCTCGAAACACTTTTTTCCGGTACCCCGAATCAATCAGAGAACCAGGTTGGCTTCAGGAACATCCGTTATAAACCGGGAAACTATTTATACACACTCCGGGCCCAGGGATACCAGGAGAGCAGGATTTTTACAATTGACCAGTGACCAATTACCAATGATCAATGACCAATGATTTTTGATTTCTTCAAACCTAACACCCGGATAAAATGAAACAGCTATTACTTTTTCTGACAACTATGAGTTTATGGGCCCTGCTTCAGGGTTGTTCATCAAACAACGACATCCCGGTATCAAAAGAGCCGCAGATGTTGAAACTGGCGGCTCCAATCCTGGTCAATGCTGACTCGACCGTGATCGAATTGGCCGATTACCTGGTAAAACCAACCTGGATTGATTCATTGAAGACAGATCCGGCCCTGAGTGCCGTGATTTCAGCCGATTCAACCATCATGGTTATCAAGCCGCTTGAACGGGATTTTCCAAAACTTTCAGTCCTGCAAATATGGTCAAAGGGGTTCTCCTATTCCCTGCTGCTGGAAAAGTCAAATAAACTGAAATTCAGGTTCACTTTCGATCCCAGGAATAAGAAGTATAAACGCGTTCAGATCAAGGGCCAGATGAATGAATGGACTGCATCTGCCGGATATCTTTTTGAAAAAGATGGCAAATGGCATATTGACTTTCAGCTTTTTCCCGGGAAGTACCAGTATAAGCTGATCCTTGACGGCAGAGAAAAATCGGATCCGAATAACCGTGATTCGGTATCGAATTACATGGGATCCTATAATTCCCTTCTCACCCTTGGAAACCTGAATCAGCCCGGATTACCAACTCTTTTCACATCCGTTGCAGAGAAAAGAAAAATCGTCATAGGCCTGAAAAATACAGATGATTCCATTTTTGTCTTCTGGGAAAACTACAGCCTTGATAAAAAATTCTGGAAAACAGACAGTACGGGCATCACCATTGACATTCCAAAGACAGCCAAGGAGTTCGAACGCAGTTTTATCCGGGTCTGGGCTGTGAACAAGGTGGGCATTTCGAATGAGATCCTGGTACCGCTTCAGGATGGCAAGGTACTCACTGATCCCCAAAAACTGACCCGCTCCGACAGGGAAGCCATGATCATGTATTTCATCATGGTTGATCGTTTTAAAAATGGCAGAAAAGACAATGATGCCCCCGTGAAGGACAAGGAAATTGATCCTAAGGTCAACTATATGGGTGGAGACCTGGCCGGCATTGTACGGGCGCTGGAAGATGGATATTTTTCGAATCTCGGTGTGAATACGCTTTGGATCTCGCCGATCACGCAAAATCCGTTGGGTGGTTATAATGAATATCCTGCTCCTCACCGTAAATTTTCGGGATACCACGGCTACTGGCCAATTACGCTGACAACTGTCGACACACGCTTCGGAACCGGGGATGAGTTCCATAAACTGGTTAGTGAAGCCCATGGAAAGAACATCAATGTCATCCTCGATTTTGTTTCTCACCATGTTCATCAGGAATACGCGGTTCTCAAGGCTCATCCCGACTGGATCACACAAATCGATCTCCCGGGGAAGAGGAAAAATTTACGGTTGTGGGATGAACAGCGGCTTACAACCTGGTTCGACGTCTTCCTTCCGACATTTGACCTTACCAAACCTGAAGTGGCCAATATGGTCTCAGATTCTGCGGCCTTCTGGATCAAGGAATATAAGCTCGACGGGTTCCGTCACGATGCAGCCAAGCATGTTCCTGAAAGCTACTGGAGAATGCTGACCCATAAACTTACGCAAAAGGTCGTCATCCCTGAAAACAGGAGTATCTACCAGATTGGTGAGACCTTCGGCAGCCGTGAACTGATTGGCAGCTATGTCAATCCCGGGATGCTCGACGCCCAGTTCGAATTCAACCTTTACTGGGATGCCAAGTCGGCCTTTGCCATCGACAATGTATCATTCAGGGACCTGAATTATTCGCTGCAACAGTGTTTCAGTTACTACGGGGAGCACAACCTGATGGGCAACATCACCGGGAACCAGGATATGGCGCGGTTTATTTCATACGCCAGCGGAGCCCTTGGTTTGAACGAAGATGCTTCTGAAGCCGGCTGGAAACGCGATATTGAGGTGAAAGACACGGTTGGATACCTGAAACTGGCATCCCTCCAGGCTTTCAATATGACCATTCCCGGCATTCCCGTCATTTATTACGGAGATGAATTTGGTATGCCCGGAGCCGGTGACCCTGACAACCGCCGTATGATGAAGTTTGACAGTCTCAGCAAATTTGAGCAGGCACTGAAGATTACAACAGCCAAACTCGCCCATCAAAGGAATTTAAACATGGCGCTGGTCTATGGGGACTTCGCCACCCTGAAGGTGAACGAGAAAACATATGTCTACCTCAGGTCCTACTTCGATAAAGCAGTGGTTGTCATTTTCAATAAGGATAAATCGACGAGAAAAATTGAATTCAATTTACCCGACCGTTATGTGACAAGCCAGCTCGTTGCCCAATTTGGCAATAAGTTCACTGTTGAAAAAGGCAAAGTAACCCTGGAGTTAAATGGGAATTCATTTGAAATATTATCGAACTGATATTAACATTAAACTTCTGAATTATGAAGAAACTGTCATTTCTTTTAATTGTATCCATCATGGGTCTATTTGGATGTAAACCAAAACAGGAAGCTGCAAGATTAGGTCCCTCTCCGCATGTGGACTGGAGCAGGAATGCCACCATTTACGAAGTGAACATCAGGCAGTATACACCAGAGGGCACGTTTAAGGCATTTCAGCAGGAACTGCCCCGGCTGAAAAAGATGGGTGTTGAAATACTCTGGCTGATGCCGATCAACCCTCTGGGCCAAAAAAACCGGAAGGGAAGCCTCGGAAGCTATTATTCCGTGGCAGACTACCTTGCTGTTAATCCTGAATACGGGACCAAGCAGGATCTCATTGATCTGGTGAAAAAGGTGCACGAACATGGCATGAAGGTGATCATTGATTGGGTAGCCAACCACACTTCATGGGATAATCCGCTCATCACCAAACACTCGGAATGGTATAAAAAGGACTCAACAGGAAAAATCATTGCCCCGGTGGCCGACTGGAGCGATGTTGCAGCCCTCGATTACAGTCAGCCCGAATTGAGGGAATACATGACCGATGCCCTCGCCTATTGGATCAAGGAGGCCGACATCGATGGTTACCGTTGTGATGTTGCCGGAATGTTGCCCGTCGACTTTTGGAACAAAGCAGTTCCTGAGATCAGGAAAATAAAGCCGATTTTCATGCTGGCCGAAGAAGAACAGCCTAAAATGCACGATACCGCCTTTGATGCAACCTATTCATGGTACCTCCACCGCGCGCTGAATGATATTGCAGCAGGCAAAAAACCGGCCACTGTCATCGATTCTATTTATTCGGTGGAGGTAAAAGAATACCCGAAGGATGCCTACCGGATGCGCTTTACAACAAATCATGACGAAAATTCCTGGAACGGAACTGAATTTGAACGCCTGGGTGAAGGAGCCCGCACATTCGCTGTTTTCTGTTTCACCTTCCCGGGGATCCCCTTAATCTACAGTGGCCAGGAATCGGCAATGAACCGGCGGTTACGTTTTTTCGACAAAGACACAATTCCCTGGGGGAACTATCCGCTTGAATCGTTCTACACCACCCTGACCAGTCTTAAAACCAGGAACAGCCTCCTGGATGCCGGGGATGCCGGTGGTGAATTCATCAAAGTGCCTACCTCCTGTGATAAATCAGTTTATGCTTTTATCCGCAAAACAAAGGATAACCGGATGTTTGTAGTGCTTAACCTTTCAGGCCGTGATCAGACCGCCAAACTTTCCGGAACTGAATTCCCCGGCCAGTATGAGGAGGCTTTCACCGGAACGGCTCAGACCTTCAGGAATAATGATAAAATCACACTGAAAGCGTGGGAATACCGGGTATATTCAGGTAAATAACTTCATTATAGCACTTTTATACCTAATATTTTCCATAAAGGATTGCATTTCATCGTATTTATAGTATTTTTGCGTACCTTTTCAAAAAAAATATAATCCTTCTTTATATTAACTGATCAGGTTTTGGATCAATGTTGCCTTCTTTGCATCTGGTCCGGAGTTTTATTTATTTATTTAAGCATGGTGGTATACTGCATCGCATGCACCTGGATACGGATTACAAAATGGCATATTAAGTCTCTAATTCCATATACCTATGAAAAGAAAATTACACCTGAATCTTAAGAAATTGTTGATTGCGCTCCTGTTTGTGAGTGGCGCGGTGGGACTGAACGCCCAGAACCTCGACATAACCGGGGTCATTTCAGAAGCCGGTACCGGGGAATTACTCGTTGGAGCAACAGTACTTCAAAAAGGTACTACCAATGGAACGGTGTGTGATGTGATGGGAAATTACAAAATCAGTGTCCCAAAAGGGTCCACCTTGAAATTCTCACTGATCGGATATAACACTCAGGAAATTGTTGTTGAAAAAGCAGGAAAACTTGATGTCTCCATGGTTGTACAGATCACAACCCTTGACGACATTATTGTGATTGGTTACAGCACCCAGAAAAAGACGGATAAAACCGGAGCCGTGAGCACTGTGAAAGCAGATGACCTGAATGGGGGTGTGATAACAAATCCCATTCAAGCAATGCAGGGTAAAGCAGCAGGGGTTCTTGTTACAAAAAAGGGTGGAGACCCCAGTGAAAATTTTTCAGTGCGAATCCGCGGAGCATCAGGATTTAGTTCCAATACACAGCCCTTATACGTCATCGACGGGATTCCTGGTGTTGATCCCAATATCGTTTCTCCCGACGACATTGAATCATTCAACATCCTGAAAGATGCAGCTTCAACCGCCATCTATGGATCTAGAGGTTCAAACGGGGTTATTATTATCACAACAAAAAAGGGAAAAAGGACTGGTCCGGCCGCTGAAGGAGACAAGACCGATGGTTCATTTACCAACATTGAATTCAACAGTCAATTCTCCATTGAACAGGTTTCAAAAAAACTGAATATCCTCTCTGCTACTCAAATGCGTGACTTTGCCAATACCCTCTTTCAAAAAGCAGTGGTCACCCATCCAAACTGGACTGTTGACAGTGTATTCATTGATGGTGGTGCAAGCACCGACTGGCAGAATGAAATTTACAGGCTTGGTGTTTCAACAACCAACAGCCTGAGCTTTTCCGGCGGGAATAAACACAATTCGTATCTGGCCTCCGTTACCAACTCCAACTGGCAGGGAACCATGAAAGGAACAGGGAAAGAACAGACTACCGCGCGCATCAGTGTTACACAAAAGGCACTCAGGGATCATCTCACCCTGTCGGCAAACATCATGGGCGCATTTGAGAAAAACGACTATGAAAATTACGGAGGTTGGAATAAAGACGATATTATTTACCAGGCCATCTCCAGAAACCCGACCGATCCTGTATACAACTCAACCGGAGGCTATTATCAATCCTCACGCGTATACAGTTATGAGAACCCGATTGCCATCATCAATGAAGTCACCAACAACAGGAATGCTAAGAAATTTCTTGGTGGTTTAAAAGCTGATTTCGAAATTATCAACGGGCTTGTGGCCAGTGTAAATATCGGATATATTCATGATGACAACACGACCAACTATTTCAGGCCAGCAAATCTTTACTCCTCAGCCGACAATGGTTACGGTAAAAAACAATATAACTCCAACACCCAGAAGCTGATCGAACTGACCGGTGTTTATAATAAAACCTTCAAGAAGAATCACAATCTCAATGCTCTTCTTGGTTATTCGTGGCAGGAATCGGTCTACAGCGGGTTCTATTCACAAGGCGGAGATGCCCAATCCACTTACGCAGGTCCTGACAATCTTGCTGTCCTCAACGATGTGAAGTGGGGTGATATCGGCTCGTGGAAAGGCCAGTGGAACCTGATCGGCTTTTTCGGACGCGTTCAGTATAACTTTGCCAGCAGGTACTTTATCTCGGCTTCATTGCGCAGGGACGGCTCTTCGAAATTTGGCGCCAATAATAAATGGGGATGGTTCCCGACCACTGCCATCGGCTGGAGCCTGGATCAGGAAAAATGGCTGAAGGATGTAAAATGGTTGAATCAATTGAAGTTACGTGCAAGCTATGGTATTTCAGGCAACCAGGAAATCGGCGAATACCGGAGCATGGTCCTTTGGGAACCTAGCGGAAAAGCAATTAATCCTGAAACCGGGCAAGAGGTCATCACCTTTAAACCGGCATGGAATTCAAACCCCGATTTAAAATGGGAATCGACATCCGAAGTGAATGTCGGCGTCGATTTTGCCTTTTTTAACAGCAGGCTAAGCGGTAGTCTTGAAGTTTACTATAAGATCACCTCAGACCTCCTGGGTGAATACACTGTTCCTGTTCCACCGAACCTTGCATCGAAAACGTTTGCCAACTCAGGCTCCATGTCGAATAAAGGGATCGAGCTTTTTATCCAGGCTTATCCTATCACATCCTCCAAATTCACCTGGAAGACAAGCCTCACCGTCTCCTCCAATAAAACGGAAATTCTTGATCTTGGGGAATATTTTAATGAACAGGACGGCGTAAGAAAAGAGGGCTACATTTCGGGTCGTGGCATGGTGGGTGAAGAGTATTATGTAACCGGCATCATGGTTGGACAAGAAGTTGGAAGTTTCTATCTCCCAACCTATGTTACCATGAAAGATGGTATTTTTATCTATAAATCAGCAACGGGCGGTTTCACCGACAAACTCAGTGAAGCTGAAAGGACTGTTGTGGCTACTGCAGCGCCCAAAGTTGAAATCGGCTGGTCAAACCTGCTCAGTCTGGGCAAGCACTGGTCCCTCGATTTTGCACTTCGTGCATGGATTGGGAATCACATGTACAACGCCACGGAAATGTTTTTCGACAATCCAGGCAATCTCCCATCGCTCAATGCGTTGCCTCAGGCCATCGACTGGTATAACCAGGGCCGTGTATCCGGGCCTTCCATTGCCGACATCTATGTGGAGAATGCCTCTTTCCTGAAACTGGATTATATTTCGCTCTCTTATGATTTCAACGTATCAAAGATTTCCTGGCTCAAGAAACTTTCATTATATGTTTCAGCGAACAACGTGTTTACCATCACCGGTTACTCCGGAGTGGATCCTGAAACGTCTGTGAACGGATTGTCTTTTGGCATCGATCAATACAATGTTTATCCCAAGACCCGCGCTTATACTGCTGGTGTAAAGGTTATTTTTTAATTCAATCGAACTATGAAAACAAGATATTTTTTCCTTTTCGCTCTTGCAATTGCACTTTTTTCATGTACCAAACTTGATGAAAAAGTGTACGATAAAATCCCGGGGAACCTCTATCCTGAGAATGAGAACCAGGTTGCCAACCTGAGTGTGGAAGCTTATACCAAACTCAGGCCGTTTGCTGATGACGAAGGATGGTGGTTCCTGGCGCAGGAGATCTCTTCCGACGAAATCTGCGGTCCCACAAGGGGGGCTGACTGGTATGACGGCGGAAAATGGGTGAACATGTACCAGCATACCTGGTCGAACGATGATGAAGGTGTGAACCGGATGTGGAGTGCATTCTGGACAGGGATCACCACCTGCAACCAGGTGATTGACATGATGCATGAACTTCCGCAGAATGACGCCATACGGGCAAAAATGAAGGAGGTAGAGGTTTTGCGTTCATTTTACTATTATCTGCTGATTGACAATTATGGAGATACCCCCTACCTTACCAGCGCGAAAAATGCACCTCCCCTGCCTTACAAGGTCAAGAGAGCCGTGGTTTTTGACAGCCTGGTGGCCACCATTAAATCGGCACTCCCAAGCCTGAAGGCAACTGACAATAAATTCATGGCCACAAAATACATGGCTTTTGCCTTGCTGACTAAACTTTACCTCAACGCCCAGGTTTACACCGGAACCCCCATGTGGGCCGAAGCCAATACCTATTGCGACAGTATCCTGGCCGGACCTTACTCTATGGAAGCTAATTTGCTTGCACCATTTTTAACAAATAACCAGGCATCTAAAGAGATCATTTTTGCCATTCCTTATGATGAAGATAATTTCCAGGGATTTCGCCTGCACATGAGGACCTTGCATTATCAGCACAACCTGCGTTTTGATATGCCGGTGGGGCCGTGGAATGGCTTTGCGATCGTCCCCACGTTCTTTGACACATACGAGATGGCGGATAAAAGACGGGAAGGCTATAACATATTCGGTCTTCAGTATGCAAGTTCCGGCGCGGTGATCCTCGATGGAGAAACGAAACTCCCCCTCGATATTGATCCGCATCTTCCGGGGTTGATCATGGATGCCACCAATTTCACTCCGACCCAGATCAGGACCACCGGAGCCCGTGTTGGAAAGTATGAGATCAAAATGGGAGCAAAAGAAAATTTAAGCAACAAGTTCCCCCTATTCAGGATCACCGATTTCTTCCTGATCAAAGCTGAATTGGCCATCAGGATGGGAGGAAACGGTGATGAATGGATCAACCCGATTCGTACAAGGGCCGGTGTGGAAACCTGGAGCGGAACCACGCTGGTGCAATTGCTGGCTGAACGTGGACGGGAGTTGTATTGTGAAGGACACCGCCGGCAGGACCTGATCCGATTTGGCAAATATAAAGATGCATATTGGCAGAAACTAGCTCATGGTGAAGAAAGAAACACCTTTCCCATTCCAAAGTGGGCGACAGACGCGAATCCCAATTTATTACTCAATCCATAAATGAAAATTGTTCAGTTTACTCAATTATTAATTTAAATTAACATGTCTATGAAAAATTTGATGATGAGAATTTCGACAATTCTGGCGATGATTGTGATCTTTGCCCTTGTTGTTGGGGTTAGTTCTTGTAAAAAGAGCTCTGACCCAGAACCTGATCCAGTTATCGTGCTTGATGGTTATTACGTCACAGGCTCTGTAACTGCTTATCCCGACTTCAATGCCAATGCCATGATGAAAGTGACCCGCAACGAAGTCACCCAAACCGATCGTGCCTCCTTGCTCGAACTCTATCTTCCGATCAAAGCCGGTGCAGCAGGATTCAGTATTGTAAAAGTAGCCGGTTCCGCAAGAACAACATACGGACCCATGCTTGGATTCGGTGTTGTTGCCAATCCTACCGCCGATGAACCTAAGCTACCATTCCAACGCGGCGGTGTTTCCGGAACAAGTACGACCAAATTCACGGTTCCTGAAGATGGATTTTATCATGTTGTTTTCGATTATGTACTCAATGTAGCCGCTATTATGCGCGTTCAATGGGGAATTATTGGTGCCGCAACGCCCAATGGATGGGGATCATCCACCGATCTGCCGGAATCTGCTTTCAATGCCACAACAATGTCATGGACTGCTACTGATATGGTACTGACCAAGGCTGACTTCAAATTCCGCTATTCAAACGGCTGGAAAGTCGAATTGGATACCACCGATGCCGACCCAACCAAATGGGTAAAGGTGAATACAAACTTTGGCGGTGCCGCTGGTGCGCTCGTTCCGGGTGGTGCCAACATTACAAATTCTGTTCCGGGACTTTACACTGTTAAGATGGCCTATACCTTAGGTAGCGGCTATGTAGCCACCCTTACCAAAACCGGTGAATTGAATGTAAAAGATTACACAAACACAGAGTTAGGACTCGTCGGCGACGGTTTATTCGTTGATGGCGTTCAGCAAACCTGGGATGTAACCATCATGTTGAGCAAACCCGTAGTTGAAAACGTAACGAATTATACCTGGACATACAACCAGGTTGATGTTTCAACAGTAGGCTCCTTCAAAATCAGAGAAGGTCAGGACTGGACCAAAAAGAGCATTGGATACAACGATGTGACCATGGCCGGTTTGGCTGCTGATAAATTCGGCACAAACGGTGACGGAAATTTTGTTCCCCTGGCTGATGGAAAATATGATATGGTTCTCAAAATTGATGCGGTAACCGAAAAATACACCTTCACTGTGAATCCCTCCGGTGCAGCTCCCGAAATGTATATGCTGGGTGATGGCTGTTCTGCAGGATGGGACAATACCTTAGCCCTCCCGATGACCGGAAGTAATGGTATCTATTCTCTTACCACAACGCTGGGCGCCTCCAAATCAATCAAATTCATCACTACTTTGGGACAATGGGCCCCGATGTACGGAACGGATGCATCCGGAACAAGCACTGGCGGAAACCTGGTTTACCGTGCTACCGAATCTGATCCCGATCCACCCAGTCTTCCCACGCCTGCAACTGAAGGTAAATATGTTGTGACCATCAACATCAATACCCTCACCTACACCATCTCCCCTGCCCTTTATATGCTTGGTGATGGTTGTGCGGCTGGTTGGGACAACACTGCTGCCCTTCCAATGAGCGGTGGTGCCAATGGAGTTTATACGCTCACAACCACCCTGGGTGCTGCGAAATCGATAAAATTCATCACCACCCTCGGTGCATGGGCTCCGATGTACGGAACAAACGCTTCCGGAACAAACACAGGTGGGCCCCTGATTTTCCGTCCTACCGAAGCTGATCCCGATCCGACGAATATTCCTACGCCTGCAGCTGAAGGTAAATATACCGTAACTGCTGACATCACATCACTTACTTATACCATAGTAGCCAAGTAAAGACTGGTACACTATTAATTAAAAGAGGCTGTCTCAAAATAACGAGACAGCCTCTTTTGTTTTTTAATCCCCATGAATGTTAAGCATAAAGAAGGGGGTCTTGCCAGACCTTTGATCCTGTGATTCTGTTATGGATTAAGTCAATGTCACGGCATAAGCGGGCTTGGCCTGGTGCATGACTATCGCTGTTTTCGCGGGATTGGTTAGCTGTCTTAGCGCCGGGCGCAGGCGCGATGCAGTGATTTGGCTGCGACACATGTACACAAAAAAGAGGGTGTCCTTTTGGGACACCCTCTTTTGCATAGGTTATAACGTATTGATCAAATATCTCTTACGTCAATTACGGAGTCGGGTTACTTTGCAGTAATCTTGTATGCCTTTGTGGCAAGATTGAGCTCGATCGTATAAGTACCGGCTCCCGGTGAAACGATATTGGTAGGATCGGGTACACTTTCTGTTGGCCTGTATACAAGAGGACCAAAATTGCTGGTACCGGCTGCATCAGTTCCCCATTGTGGAGCCCATTGACCTAAAACTTCCAGGAATTTCATACCGCCTGCAGTCAGGGTTGTTGTCAGGGTGAAAATCCCCGGAGAAACCTTGTCAAAAGGAATACCTTTGGTATTATCCCAACCGGCTGTTGTTGCATCACCCACCAGGAAGAGTTGTGAGGATGTCAGCGAAACTTCGTACAACAGATTAGCCGTGTCGGCCATGATCCAGTAATCGCCTTCAACTTCCGGACTTGGGATAGCAGGTGGATCAGGATCTCCAACTTTTCTGTACTTTAAGTCTCCGGATTCCCATGTTCCGGTAGCTCCAAGTCCCCACATTGGCTCCCAGGCACCCTGATCAGCAATAAACTTAATAAATTTCCCCGGTCCGACCAGATGTTCTACAATTACATACTTCCCGGCATCCCCGATATGGGTCATCTCCAGGGCCTTTGTATTATCCCAGGCAACTGTTGTAGCATCTCCGAGAAGGTAGATGGGGGGAAGCACAACGATTGCTGAATAAGGTGTCATGTCAACTTCAATGATGGCCGAGTAATTATTTGCGGATGGAGCATTGTCCACAAGAGATGTCTTTACTCTGAACTCGAAGGTTGCGAGTTTGTCGGGAATCCCCTTGTATGAGCCGAGGATGAGGGTATTCATTGTACCAACATTCATGATAAATGTGGTATTTTTGGTTGTCGCGATCACAGTAGGTTTTGCAAAACTTCCACCAGCTGTATCCATCTCCACCGTATAAGTAGGAGGAACAACATCCGTAAGATTATAGGCAGCGGGTATCCAGGTATATTTAAACAGGACAGAATCCTTTTTATCTATTGTAAGGATATACGCGGAACCTGAAGCCGGCGTCTGTAACTGTGCCGGTGTGAAGGAGGTCAGGACAACCTTGGTTTCATCCTTTTTGCAGGAGTACAGCCCGAATAAACAGATTGCCAGTATTAATATTGATAGTTTTTTCATAGTATCGTTGTTTTAAAAAATATTAATATCCTGGATTTTGGGTAAGGTTCGCATTTGCCGAAACATCAGCAGATGGTATCGGGAAAAGGTTGTAAGTACTTGCGGTTGAAGTTCCACTGGATACCCCACCTTTCCAGGGCCACAGGTAGGTGCTTGTGCTGAATTCTCCGTAACGGATAAGGTCAGTCCTGCGCTGGCATTCCCAATAAAGTTCACGAGCTCTTTCATCCAGGATGAAATCCAGGGTTAGCTGTGTGGATGAAATGTTTCCGGAAGCACTGCCAAATGCACGGGTCCTGATTGCATTGACATAGTTCAGCGCCGTTCCAGCATCTCCGCCTGAACCGCCCCTGAGAACTGCTTCAGCATACATGAGGTAGACATCGGCAAGACGGAATAAAGGGAAGTCGGTGTCTGTGAATGATTTGTCAGATCCATTCGCGCCGGTGCTGGTTACATTCTTGAATTTGGTAATGGCATAACCGTCGGTAAATGTACCGATGTCATTGATCTCAAGATTCTGCCCATCAGTCCAGAACATCCTGCGCTGATCGCCCGTCGGGGCAAATTTAGCCACAAGTGCGCTGGTGGTGCGGGTTCCGCCCCATCCCCCGGTGAGACCAAAATCGGCCGGTTTCATACTGCCACCGATGGCAGCCGAAATAATAAAGGTGGTTCCGCCATAGGTGCGGGTTTTGGTTCCGTTAAAATTGATGGCAAAAATAAACTCCGGACTATTTTGATTGTCAGCGAGGAACATGTCCTGATAAACAGGATCAAGCGTGTAACCAGCGCCAATCACCTTGTTGCAATAGGTTATGCATTTTGTATAATTATCCGCATTTTCCTGGCCAAGGTACACCTTGTGGTTAAGGTACAATTTGGCAAGCAAGGTCCAGACTGCGCCCTGGTCGGCACGGCCGTATTCATTTTGCCTGGCAGCGGCAAGCATAGGTTCGATGGCCAGAAGTTCGCTTTCAACATAAGCATAAAGTTTGTCGCGGGAGATCTGGGTGGGAAGGAATTTTCCCACAGGATCATTTTCAGTGACAAACGGAACGTTTCCAAAAAGATCAAGTGCGTGAAAATAACTCAGCGCCCTCATGAAACGGGCTTCTGCACGGAATTTTACAAGTTCCGCCCTGTCAGCTCCTGAGAAACCTCTCGTATCGAGCTGACCATCGGCTGATTCACGGATGAACTCATTGCACTGGGTGATCTGGAAAAATATCCTGTAATACATCGCTGCAACGAAAATATCGCCTGATCCCCATGCCTGAGCATGAAAATTCTTGATCGTCTGGTCATTCCAGCCGATTACGGCTTCGTCGGTGGGCAATTCCTGGTGATACCAGAAGCCACGCAGATATTCACCAAACCCTTCGTCAATACCGCTGATATCAGCATCTCCTGCAGGACCTTGTTGTCCTGATACAGACAGGCCGGCGTAAACTTTCGCTAAAACCTGTTTGTACCCTGCAACGGAGGTATAGATGTTGACGGCTGAGAGAGAACGGGGATCGATGGGCAATGTGTCGAGATCCTTGACGCAGGCGCCAAGCCCCAGGGTCATTGCCAGAACCATGAATGTTATCTTATATATTCGTTTCATTTTTTTAAAATTTTAAAGAGTTAGAATGTAAGATTTACACCCAGAACAAACACCCTTGACCGGGGATACATATTGTTATCGATACCCACAGTTGATCCAAGGTTCACTTCAGGATCGAGTCCTTTGTACTTGGTAATGGTAAAGACATTGTTCACGGTAAAGGAGAGGCGCAGGTTAGCGGTGTTCTTGATTACATTGCCAAAATCGTAGGCCAGTGTCAGGTAGTCCAGTTTAAAGTAGGAGGCGTTCTGAACATAATAATCCGACAGGAACTGGTTGTTGTTAAAATTAACATCCGATACATCTGTGGTTACATTGCTCAGATAGGGGCCTTCGGGACGGTACAGGTTAGAATATACCCCGCGGCTGGCGGAAATGTTGTTATAAATATAATTTCCGACGGCGGCATGTCCGGCTGTGGATAAACTCAGTTTTTTGTAAGCCAGGGTTGTGGAGACACCAAAAGTTGAGGTTGGATTTGCGCTCTTGTAATGATAACGGTCGGCGTCAGTTATTTTTCCATCATTGTTTCTGTCAACATACATCCCTTCGATGGGTTTGTCGTTGGCATCATATACCTGCTGATAAACATAGAAGGAATACATTGGGTATCCTACACTCTGGATCTGAACAGTATTTCCAACACCTCCGCTGATACCGCCAACAAGGATTCCTGCATAATTAGGATCATCGTTCACGGTGAGTTTGGTGATTTCATTCTTGTTTACAGTAGCATTGAAGTTAAAGTCCCATTTCCAGTCGTTGGTCACAATGGGCTTCAGACCGAGGTTGAACTCCCAGCCTTTGTTCTGCATGTCGCCGATGTTGGTCCAAACATAGTTCGACAGGTTGGTTCCGGCAGGAATGGGAACATAGCATAACATGTCAGAAGTTTTGCGGATATAATAATCGACTGATCCTGTGATCCGGTCATTGAAGAAACCGAAGTCAAGACCAATGTTTGTTGTGGCGGTGGTTTCCCATTTCAGTCCGGCATCATAGGCATTGGCACGAAGGGTATAATAATATACATTGCCGAACTGGTATTGTGCATACTGGTCGCTCATGGTATAAATGGCGAGTGAAGGATACCAGTTGTCGCCAAGATCCTGCTGACCGGTTTTTCCCCAGCCCAACCTTAATTTCAATTGGGAAATAACTTTTGAATTTCTCAGGAAGGCCTCATCGTTGATTTTCCATGCGAGCGCGACTGAGGGGAATAGACCCCAGCGGGTGCTCTTTGAAAATTTCGAGGATCCATCATCACGAACGGTAACTGTAAGGAGGTACCTGTTGGCGAGGGTATAGTTCAAACGGCCATAGAACGAAAGCAGGTAATATTCTTTTTTAGCAGCAACATCGGCGGTGCGGGCACTGTCGTGTGGAATATTGCTGTTGTGGTTATTGGCTTCAAAATAAAAATGCTGCCATGAATAACCGGCCATTACATCAAATTTGCTCTTGATTGATTTCACCTCCTTAACATAGTTCAGATAGAAATCCAGTACCTTATTGTTTTTCGTCTGATCATAGGTGTTGTCCGTTCCTTTATTGGAATAAACCCAGGTGGCATTTGTGGGGACATAAACAGTACCGTTGCTCTTTGAATAGTCAATACCGAGGTTCAACACGGCCCGCATGTCGGGAAAGAAATTCAGTTTATAATCCAGCTGCAGGTTCCCGAGGAAACGGTTGACTTTTGATTTATCCTCTCTCAATTTCAGCAATGCAACCGGGTTGGAGGTAGCCTGTGTCACTGGTACCGTATCACCTGGCTGAAGCCATCCCCAATAACCGCCAAAGTCATTGTTGGCATTGACCGGTTTGGTTGGGTCAAATGCAATGGCTGAACCAATGGCCCCGTTGTCTGCAAAATGGTTCCGTTCATTCAGATATTTCGCATTCACATTGACCTTCAGATAGTTTTTAAAGAAGGAGGGATTGAGATTTAATCCTACTGAAGTCCTCTGCATGTTATCGGTAAGAAGAATACCGTTCTGATAGGTATAACCAACTGAAAGGCGGTATGGCATTGTGCTTACAGCACCTGTAACCGCCAGGTTCTGGTCGGTACTGATTGCAGATCTGAAAATTTCCTTCTGCCAGTTTGTGCTGTTTACACTGTCAAGTAAGCCAAGGACTGCATTGTTCCCTGCATATCTTTGTTTCACCAGGGTCCTGTATTCATCTGCACCAAGAACGCTGATCGTTTTTGGAACCGTAGCAACAGAAACATTTCCGGTATATTCAACGCCGATCTTTTTACTTCCGGCTACTCCCTTTTTAGTGGTGATAATGATGACCCCGTTCGAAGCACGCGATCCGTATATGGCTGTCGCAGAAGCATCTTTTAATACAGTGTAGGTCTCGATATCATCGGGGTTGATCATGCTCAGTGATCCACGGGCACCTGCCGTAGAGGTATTGTCAACAGGAACTCCATCGATTACTACCAATGGATCATTGGAAGCATTGAGGGAGGAGCCGCCCCTGATACGGATAACGGCATCACCACCCGGAGCACCGCCCAGGGTTGTTACCTGGACACCAGGAATTTTCCCGATGATCAACTGCTGCGGGGAAGAGATCTGCCCCTGGTTAAAACTCTTTTTATCAATGGCTGTAACAGATCCGGTTGCATCCGATTTTTTCACGGAACCATATCCGATTACCACCAATTCATTTAAACTTTGTACCCCAACAGATAAGGCAACATTCAGCGTCTTCTGTCCGATGTAGGTAATTTCCCTGGTGGTATACCCAACGTAGGAAAAAACCAGAACATCATTGGCTTTTACCTTTAAGGTATACTTGCCGTCAATATCTGTGACCGCCCCGCTTGTTGTACCTTTAAGCACAACTGTAACGCCGGGAAGTGAACTTCCGTCGGATGCATCTGTCACAATTCCTGTCAGTGCGATCTCCTGTCCGAAGCCAACAGATGCAGATGCAATGGCTAGAAAAAGAATCAGATAACGCAACCATAGTACACGTTTCTTCATAAATTTAATTTTAACAAGTTTAACATTCCGTTAATTGATTATATAATTGATTAAAGTGAACTGCAATTAATCGAGAGACGTAAACAACCAGGGATCAACATGGCTACTGCACAATTTTTCACAAACTTTTTCAAATACAAAAGTTACAAAATTTTGGAGCCGCTAAGATAAATAATTTATCTCAATATGACCTGCATAGACTCAAATGTTTTATGGGTGCTCTATATTTATCAGATCTGTTTAAAAAAAAAATACCAATTATCATTTTCAAGAGTAATTTTGCCATGAAACAGGCAGTGAATAAAATATGTAAAAGAACATCAACTATGAAACGATCGGTTTTGTTATTCCCGGTTATTTTTTTCTGTACACATGTTGCCTTTTCTCAAGGTGACAGGACCCTGTTTAATCAGCCACCGGAATGGTCAAAAAATGCCATCTGGTACCAGATTTTCGTTGAACGCTTTTTCAACAGGGATAAATCCAACGACCCCAGGCCTGAAAACATCAATGCACCCCCGGTCGGGACGATGGCCCCTGCAGGATGGTCGGTGACTCCCTGGATCCAGAATTGGTACAAAACAGATGATTGGGCCGTAAAAACCGGTAAGAATTTCAATGAGATGGTGCAGTACAGGCGGTATGGCGGCGACCTCCAAGGGGTGATCAACAAACTGGATTACCTGGAGGAACTTGGGATCACCGCTCTTTTCATAAATCCCCTGAATGACGCCCCATCGCTGCATAAATATGATGCACGCAACTACCATCACATCGATGTCAATTTTGGACCCGATCCCGTTGGGGATAATCAAATCATGGCCAGTGAACATCCTGATGATCCATCCACATGGAAATGGACTTCGGCGGATAAAATGTTTCTGAAACTGGTCACCGAGGCACACAAGCGGAATATGAAAATCATCATGGATTATTCATGGAATCATACTGGTGTGATGTTCTGGGCATGGCAGGACATTTTGAAGAACCAGGAAAAGTCGGTCTACAAATCATGGTATGCCATCAAATCCTTCGATGATCCGGCTACGCCCGAAAATGAGTTTTCCTATACCGGGTGGGCGGGTGTAAGCAGTTTGCCGGAACTGAAGAAGGTGAATGTAACCACCGAAAGGATCAGCGGGTATCCCTACGAGGGAGATATAAACAGCGGGGCCAAACAGCATATTCTGGATGTCACGAAACGATGGCTGACCCCCGACGGTGATCCAAAAAAAGGGGTAGACGGCTTCAGGCTGGATGTAGCCGACCAGATCGGAATGGTATTCTGGCGCGATTACCGGAAATTTGTTCGCTCCTTACGGCCCGATGCCTACCTGGTCGGGGAGATCTGGTGGGCAAAATGGCCGGATAAGCTGATGGACCCGGTCCCCTATTGCATGGGGGATATCTTTGATGCGGTGATGTTTTACCAGGTGTACAAGCCTGCCCGGTACTTTTTTGCGGAAAACGATTTTGGAACCGATGCAAAAAAATTCAGGGACAGCCTCGAATTCCAGTGGAACAGGCTGCCACTTCCCAATCGTTATGCCATGATGAATGTATCTTCATCGCATGATGCTCCGCGCTTGCTGACCGATTTTTACAATCCGAATAAATACAAATTCAAATCGACCCCGAATGATGACCCGGGATATAAAACGGGCATGCCCGACCAGGAAACCTATCGGCGGTTGCGATTGTACCTGGTTCACGAATTCACCACCATCGGAGCTCCGCAAATCTGGAACGGCGAGGAGATGGGTATGTGGGGTTCTGATGATCCCCACTGCCGTAAGCCACTCTGGTGGAAAGAATTCACTTTTGAACCGGAAACGAGGAATAATTTTCAGCCGGGGATAAAAGCTTTTGACCCGGTGGGGTTCAACCAGGAACAATTCGACTGGTACAGGCAACTCATCCGGATCAGGAAAGAGAACCCGGTACTCTCAACCGGTGAAATTTCCTTCCTGTTTGCCAATGGAAAAAAGCTGGCCTATAAAAGGTATGATGCAAACGACGAGATTATTGTCCTGTTCAACCTGGAAGATTCAAAACAATCCTTCGATTTAATAGCAAACGAAAGGTATATGAATCTGCTGACGCGTGAAATTATCACGACGAAACAAATCACGCTGAATTCATTGACTGCAGCTGTTCTAAAAAAAATCAAATAACTATGTCCATTCGTGTATTTCCTGCTTTATTGGCATTGTCTGCATTGCTTGCATTCACTTCATTCCCACTCCGCACACAGGCCAGGGAGGTGATCATCCTCCAGTCAAACTGGAAATTTGCCAGGGGGCCACAGGGAAATGGCTGGCAGGTTAAATTCGATGATTCAAAGTGGCAGAAGGTCTCGATCCCGCACGATTGGGCCATATCCGGCCCGTTCATCCCCGACGGGGATGGAAATACCGGTAAACTGCCATGGAAAGGCGAAGGCTGGTACCGGAACAGCCTCAATATCCCGCAAAAATTCAAGGGTCAAACCATCTATCTGCTTTTCGACGGCATCCTCTCCTGCCCTGAAATATACATCAACGGAAAAATGGCCGGGAAATGGGATTATGGATACAATTCATTTTACCTCGATATTACATCGCTTGTTCAGTTCAATAAACCAAACTCCATTGCCATTCATGCCGACAACCGGAATCACGACAGCAGATGGTACCCCGGTGCGGGAATCTTCCGGAAGATCCGGATGATCGTTGTCAACCCGGTACACATTGGAATTTGGGGCACATACATAACTACTCCTGCTGTTAAGGATGATATAGCACAGGTCAGGATCGTTCAGACAATCATGAACTGGCAGTCAACCGTTAAGGGTGAAGTAAAGATTGAGAATGTCCTTTTCAAACCTTCAGGAGAGGAGATTGCAAGGAAGATGAATATGGTGGATTTAACTTCAAAAGATACCATTTATTATGAAGTGACCATCCCAGTAAAGAATCCCGATCGCTGGGATGTAAACAATGGCCAGATCTATTGTGTCAACACGATTATAAGCAAAAACAATGTGGTTCTCGACAGTTGCACCACCCCTTTTGGGATCCGTACCATGAGGTTTACTGCGGATGATGGATTTTATCTGAATGGGCGCAGAGTCCAGTTAAAAGGGGTAAACCTGCATCACGACCAGGGTCCGCTGGGCGCCGCGTTTAATTACCGGGCCATGGAACGCCAGCTGCAACTTCTGAAAACCATGGGATGCAACGCCATCAGGACCAGCCATAATACGGCAGCCCCCGAACTTCTTGACCTGTGCGATAAAATGGGGATGCTGGTATTTGATGAAGTGTTTGACAAGTACGACCAGAAAGCAGACATCACCGATAAAACCGATTTCGAAGAATTTGCCTCCAGGAACATCCGGAATTTCATCCTGCGCGACCGGAACCATCCTTCTGTTTTTATATGGAGCGTGGGGAATGAAATGGGTGATGTGCAGATGGATATCAACAATGGTTTCGGGCGATTAAAAACCATGCTTGAATATGTCCGCCGATATGACGATACCCGTTCTACCACCATGGTCTGTGATAACCGCAACAGCGCTGAGAAACGGCACTTCGACCTCTACGACATTCACTGCTGGAATTATGGCCGCCGGTATGATCTTGCCCGTCAGATGGAACCAAAAAAATCGGTGATCATCAGCGAATCAGCCTCCACTGTGAGCACCCGCGGATTTTACGAATTGCCTTTACCCGAAAAGAAAACGGACTTTACAAAATCGTTGCAGGTCAGTTCATACGATCTCAATGCCCCGTGGTGGGCCGAGATTGCCGATGATGATTTCATGTGGCAGCAGGATGAACCTTACGTTGCAGGTGAGTTTGTATGGACCGGCTTTGATTATTTAGGCGAGCCCACACCCTACACCAACGAATGGGCGACCGAACATGGGATGACGGCCAATGAGGCTGCACACAGCTCCTATTTCGGCATTCTCGATCTTTGCGGAATTCCCAAGGACCGGTATTACCTGTATAAAAGCTACTGGAATCCGGGCGAAACGACCATTCACATCCTCCCCCACTGGAACTGGCCTGGCAGGGAGGGAGCCAACATCCCGGTATTTGTATATACCAATGGGGATTGTGCCGAGCTGTTTCTCAATGAAAAATCCCTCGGAAAGAGATGTAAGATCCCTGGTTCGAAGAATTCAGTCGAACGCTTCCGGCTTATGTGGAATGAGGTGGCCTATCAACCGGGAGTCCTGAAGGCGGTGGCATACAGGGATGGGAAAATCATCGGGGAAGAGATCATGAAAACCGCCGGAGATCCCTTCCGGTTAAGGATGACCCCCGACCGTAACTCCATCCGATGTGACGGGAACGACCTTTCCTACATCCTCGTCGAAGCACTGGATAAAGAGGGGAATCCATGCCCGCTGGCCGATAACCTGGTTAGTTTTACCATTTCCGGTCCGGGTTTCATCGCCGGTGTGGGCAACGGGAACCCCCGGTCAATGGATCCTTTCCAGGTGAGCCAGGTCCGGCTGTTTTACGGGAAGGCCATGCTGATCATCCGTGCAGAAACGAAAAATGGGGAGATCCGTATCAACGCAACCAGCAACGGGTTGGTTGAGAACAGCAAAATCATTGACACCAGGTAATGTAAACCAATTCTAAGTTGGAGATGCTTTGATCAACCGTTCGGAAATATTCCGTTATTTTGCATGACGCATTTACCAGCAGACCTTGTGAAGATATTAATCGGGATAGATGACACAGATAACCTCGAAACACGGGGAACCGGCCACCATGCAAGGATGCTCGGTCATTCGCTCGTAGAAGCCGGGTTATTTGAAATGCGCTCGGTCACCCGTCACCAGTTGCTGGTCGACCGGAGGATCCCGTTCACTTCGCACAACAGTTCAGCCTGCCTTGCCGGGGTTTGTACAGGAAACCTGGACGACCTGATCCATCATGCAAAGGAATTTCTTAAACGGGAAAGCGCATTTGATTCTGATGCAGGTTTGTGTGTTGCAAGGGAAGATGATATCACACGCGCCATTGTTGAGTTTGGAAAACGGGCGAAACACGAAATCCTGACCATCAACGATGCTTATCGCCTCATCCTAAATACATCCATCTACCTGGAAGGGTTCCTCAATACAAAGATCGGGGTGATCGGTTCTATAGCTGCCGTAGGTCTCCGGGCCGGAGGAAACGATGGCAGGCTTCTTTGGTCTCGTAATCTCCGCGAGACGACCGGCGATTTCCAGATCAGCGAATTGCTGGAACTGGTCGATATTGACCGAATTGTTGAAAAAGATCTTTTTGTTCCCGATCCATCCTGCGTCATCAGGATCAGTGACTGGTGCAGGCCTGTGATGATCGGAGGCAAGATCACCCTCATAGCCGAAAAGAATTTAAACAATCAACCCTATGCATACGAGTCTGCTTCAAAAGACTATATCAAGAGTATTTCCGAATAGTACTGTTGCGACTGCTGCGGAGATCCTTTTTCTGTTTGGGATTGGCATGATTGCCATCGTGCTGCACGCCAGGCTGCGCATTCCGATGCATCTCCCGGGCAAACAGGGATTGCTCTTTGTGGCCCTGATCGTTACCGGGAAGGGATTATCCAGATTTCCATTTGCTGCCACCGTTTCGGGACTCGGAGCTGCCACAATGCTGCTCATCCCCGGACTCGGATTTCATGATCCATTTATGGCCGTAATGTATCTGTTCCTTGGATTTATCATGGATTTAATAACCGAATTTGCATCCGGGTTTACTACCAGGACCTGGGTTCTCGCCATTCTTTGCGGTGCCTGCTGGGTCTTCATCCCCTTGTTCCGGCTCACCCTCTCGCTTTTTATTGAAATGCCGGTGGGAGCTTTCCGAAGCGGATACCTCTATCCATTTGTCACCCACCTCATTTTCGGTATTGCAGGCGGACTTATAGCTGCCGGTTTACTTACCCTGGCTGATAAAAAATCCTGAGTTATGCCGGGCAAAATATTCAACCAAACAAGTTGGTCCCCCGATATGCAAAATTCACCCTATCGATTGACCCTGAAATTGCTCATTCCCAGTCTTGTACTTATCTCATTTTCCGTTTTATTTTTCTCCTGCAAAAAAGGTACGGCACCCATCCCTCCACTCATCGCATTTAATCGTGGTGCCGGATATACTTTTAATGACACCACCCTCGAGGCAGGACAGAAGGTTAAAATAGGGATCCGTGCAATTACCACAAACGCGAACCTGACCTATTTCTCGGTTCGTTATGATGAGGGCAGGAGCCAGATCCTGCTTGACTCAGGATTAAATGTGCCTTCACTCGATTATTCCCTTGAAGTGATAAAGACCAATGCCCCGGTTGAAAAATGGACCTTCCTGATCATGGACCGGAACAGGATGGAGATGAGTGTCCAGATCAACCTTACCAGGTCTGACAGTTCCAAATGGGGGAAGATCAGGACCATGCGCGACCTTGTTCTTGGAGGCCAGGAAAACGGTTTGATTGGAAGTTTTTTCTCCCTCGATGACACACTTGTGATGAACCTGCAACAGGCATTTGAAAATCAATCCCTGGCCGACATGGTTTACTATTACGGGCAGTATGAAGGAACCCTTGCTTCGCCCAATGAAGCAGAGGCTCCAGGATTCTTCACCGGTCCGCAGGGAATTGCAAACTGGGCGGTGAAAAACGAAACCCGTTACGACACAACGATGATCACCGCTCAAATGTTCGACCAGTCAGAAAATGACAGCCTCATTTTGTCGGCCTACGAACCCACAGCCGGCAAAAAGAAGGGGAAATATATTCAGCCGGGGATGGTCTTTTCATTCAGGAGTCCGGAAGGCAAACTGGGTTTGATAAAAATAGTGGAGGTGTCAACGGCACCGGCAGGATCAGTAAAAATGAACATTAAAATCCAGCAATGACGATGAAAATATCTGTTTTAAGCAGGTTACTTCTCCTAATGCTGGTATTGACATTTTTACCGGGCATCGGAATCGCGGGAGCAGTTGATTTTCGTGACGGTGGAGATACCATACGGAAAGCCTGGTCCACCGATCTTCCTGAATTTTTCGTAACAGCAACCCGTACGCAACAGAAAACAGACGACATACCCGTCCGTCTTGCCTCGATCGGGAGCAGTGAGATCAATATCATGCCTTCAATAACAGCCGATGCCATGCTGGAACTGGTTCCGGGAATGAACATCGATCGCTCAAATGGAATCTTCTCGAAAAATGCAAGCATCACCATGCGGGGATTGAACGGAACCCCCAGGACGCTGGTTCTGCTCGACGGGATCCCGCTGAACAAGGCGGATGGCGGTGGACTGAACTGGAACCGTATCATTCCTGAATTCATCAACCGGATCGAGGTATCCAAAGGGCCTACATCCTCCGTGTATGGAAGCAATGCCATGGGCGGCGTAATTAACATCATCACCGAGCGTCCTACGGCAAAGATCCAGGGGCAGGTGAAAGCCTACTTCGGATCTGACAATACCTTCGGAGGCCTTTTCAGCGTAGGCGGGAAGACCGGTAAAGCGGATCAAGGGTTTTATTACACCCTGAACGGATTTTACAGGCAGGGCGACGGCTATATCATGGTCCCCGATGACAGCCGCGACAGCATGGATGTGAAGAATGCCATGAAAGAGGGGCTGGTGGCCGCTAAGATCGGGTATCAATATGGGAACCGGAGCTACACCGAGATCGAATACAGCTATTTCAACGACAAGAGGTATGATGGCTTTGAGGTGTATGAGCCGGGCGGGGGTTACAATGAATATCCTACCCACGCCATCAGGGTGACGAGCAATAATAATTTCAGCAAGGCCGAATTGCTCGTAAGCGCCTATTACCAGAATGAATTTTACCACCGCCTCACTGAATCGATGGCGGCCAAGAAAGGCAATAAATATACCTTGTATAAAACCGATTCACGGCGGATTGACCAGGGGATCTGGTCCAACCTGACGCTGCATGGGAAGAAAAGAATGACCTACACCCTAGGGCTGGACATCAGGTCGGGTAGTGTTGATGCCTCCGATACCTATATAACCTCGACCGATGTTCTGCAGAATAGGGGAAAAATGGATTTTTTCGCACTTTTCGGTGAGTATGAATGGCATATTATCAAGGATAGACTGATTCTCCTGGCCGGCCTGCGGTATGATGTGGCCAGGTTCCACAACGGGTCATTTGTCATTGAGCAGCCCACCACCCTCACTTCATTCATGGCCGACTATCCAACTGAATTTTCGGATGCAACGTGGCAGGCGCTGAGCCCGAAACTCGGAATGAAATACATCTTTTCAAAAAACATCAGCGGCTACCTCTCCTATTCACGGGGCTTCCGCCCTGCCATGCTCGATGATATGTGTAAAAACGGAAATGTCACCAAAGGATTCAAACTGGCAAACCCGCAACTCAAACCCGAAACCATCGATAATTATGAGGTGGGTGCAGACTGGAACCCTGCTCCGTTCTTAAGTTTTCAGCCATCGGTGTATCTTTCATACGGTCATGACTTCCAGTATTTCGTTAGTACCGGCGACAGCATCAATACGGGTGGCGATAAGGACAAACCCATTCTCCGGAGAGAAAACGTAAGTGGCGTGAGGATCATTGGTGCCGAAATTTCGGGGCGGTGGCAGATCATGAAAGATCTCAGGCTTGTAGCCAATTATGCTTACAATGATTCTAAGATTACCTCATTTGATTCTCCTGCCGGGAATAAGGATCTGACGGGGAAATACATTGTAGAAGTACCGCGTAACCAGGCTTTTGCAGGTATCTGGTGGAATAACCCCATCGTCCAGGTCACCCTGACATTTAACTATAAGGATTTTCAATGGAACGATGACGAGAACACCATTCAAACAGGACCATCCAATACTTTTGACCTGAGACTTGGCCATACCTTTGCGGAAAAGTTTACCGTGAGCGCCACCATGCAGGATATTTTCAATACACGGTACTATGATTCGAAGGGGAATTTATCTCCGGGAAGGTTTATCATGCTGAACCTGGCGTATGGGTTTAGGGGAATGTGACTTTATGAATGACGAATTACGAATGACGAATTACGAATTACGAATTACGAATTACGAATAAAGAATGACAAATCATTAATAACTTAAAATTTCACTCTATGAAAAAACTGTTTACCATTTTCAGCGTTTGTCTTTTCTTACTGGCCGGAACTGCCATGCAGGGCCAGGTTTTATTGGCTAAATGGACCTTTCCCACCGGGAATCCGACCGACAGCTTGGCCGATGGAGGCCTTCCATGGAATCTTGATAAGGCTATCCATACGGAGGGCGGAACAAGTGCCATCGATTTCACCAAAAATGGCGCAACTACCAAAGCGGCTCAGGCCACAGGGTGGGACAATGGCGCCAATACAAAATGCTGGGTCGTTTCATTGAATACGCTGGGGTACGATCAGCTGAAACTGTCATCAAAGCAGCAGACAGGCGGGAATAACCCCGGGCCGCGCGACTACAAGGTACAGTACCGGGTAGGAACGACAGGAACCTGGGAGGACGTTCCTAACTCAACCATCATCACAGCCAACGACTGGACCACCGGAGTACTCGACACCATTCAGCTACCCATGGAATGCCAGAGCATTGGGTCGTTGTACCTGCGGTGGATCATGACCACCAACACGAACTCCACCGGGGGAACGGTTGCATCCAACGGAATCGATAAGATCGATGACATCTACATCGTGGGCGATCTTTTCATCGGGATGAATGATCATCAGGCCCCGGTTGCATTCAGCGTTTCACCTAACCCGGCAAATGGTCCGCTGACAATTACCTGCCCTGAAATGATCAGGAGCCTGGAGATGATCGACCTGTTGGGAAAGATCATCTATTCGGATCAGTCAGTGAACAAACTGAGCGTAACGATCAAAGGTGGATTTGCACCTAAAGGCAGCTACATCGTCCGGATCCGTACAAATTCAGGAGTGACCGGGATCAAACAGGTGATTGTCCTGTAAAGGTTGGTTGAAAGGAATATTTGGTTATCAGGGAATAAGCGTGAAATAGTTGGCCGGGAGAAGGACAAATAGGTTAACTTTGTCATTCCAATTTCCCATACCATGAAACGCTTCATCATTGCAGCATCCTTTCTGGGTTGCAGCCTCTTTTCGTTCACGACCCATGCGCAGGTCATCGTTCCTACCCCGACCTATCCGATCGACAGTGACTCCTGCATCATTATCTTTGATGCAGCCCAGGGCGACGCCGGCCTTAAAAATGTTGCGCCCCCCATTTATGCCCACACCGGGGTGATCACCAATCTCAGCACCTCAGGATCCGACTGGAAATACGTGGTTGCCGGATGGACCGAAAACATTCCCAAAGCCACGCTCACCCCGTTGGGAAACAACAAATACAAGCTTTCTATAAAACCATCCATCAGGAGTTATTATGGTGTCCCTGCCACGGAACAAATCCTGAAAATGGCCTTTGTTTTTCGCAACGCCGACGGGTCAAAAACCGGCCGCAATGCCAATGGAAGTGATGTGTTTGCTGATGTTTACAGTAATGAAATGAGCGTTAACATTGTCCTTCCGGCCAACAAATCCCTGTTTCCCAAGCAAAACGACCAGATCCCCATTTCAGCCATCAGCCCGACCGCCGACACCCTGAAGATTTTTGTTAACGGGGTATTGGTTAAGTCCACTGCAGGCAACGCGATCACCGATACCATCCTTGCCGATAATTTCGGGTCAAACTGGGTTAAACGCTGGGTTCGTATCGAAGGGATAAATACAAGCGGCTCCGCTGCAGATTCATTTTCATATACCGTGATTCCCCAGCCAACGGTTGCAGAACTTCCGGCAGGAATGGCGGATGGAATCAATTACCTTACCTCAAACTCAGCCCTTTTATGCCTCTACGCTCCATTCAAGGATAATGTATTTTTGATCGGGGACTTCAATGACTGGCAACCCGAATCATCCTATTATATGAATGTAACTCCCAATGGCAGCAGATTCTGGATAACGATCAATAACCTTGTGCCAAAACAGGAATACATCTTCCAGTATCTTGTGAATGGAACACTGCGGATCGGCGATCCCTATGCCGATAAGGTGAGCGACCCGGATGACCAGTACATTTCTGCCAAGACATACCCGGATCTCAAGCCCTATCCGACAGGAAAAACCACGGGTATTGCCACCTACCTTCAGGCGGGACAGGATCCCTACCAGTGGAACGAGATGTTATTTACGCCACCCGCCATCACCGACCTGGTGGTCTATGAACTGCTCATCCGTGATTTTACGACCAGCCATGATTACCCATCGCTGATCGACACCCTTGATTATCTCAAAAATCTGGGTATAAACGCCATCGAACTGATGCCCATCATGGAATTCGAAGGGAACATCAGCTGGGGCTACAATCCTGATTTCTCTTTTGCTGTTGACAAATATTATGGCACCAAAAACGGGCTGAAACAGTTTATAGAGGCAGCGCATGCCAGGGGAATAGCCGTGATCCTCGATATCGTTTGCAACCACCATTTTGGCAACTCCCCGCTAGTCAGGCTGTATTGGGATGAAACGGCTCAAAAGCCGGCAGCAAACAATCCATGGTTTAACCAGATCCCGAAACACCCCTATAATGTCGGGTATGATTTTAACCACGAAAGCCCATCGACAAAAACTTATATGGAGAAACTGATCAGGTACTGGCTGACAGAATTTCATATTGATGGATACCGGTTCGATTTGTCAAAGGGATTTACCCAAAAAAATTCATATCCTGATAATGTTTCACTGTGGGGACAATACGATGCCACCAGGATCACGACACTTGAAAATTACACCAATGTGATCCATTCTGTCAATCCGCAAGCATACGCCATCATGGAGCATTTTGCCGACAATACCGAGGAAAAGGTTCTTGCCGCCAACAACATGCTGCTCTGGGGGAATATTACCGGTGCTTACGGTGAAGGAGCCATGGGCTGGAATGAAAGCCTCAAATCGGATATTTCATGGGCATCCTATTTAAAACGGGGCTGGGCACAGCCAAACCTCGTTGATTACATGGAGAGCCACGATGAAGAACGGATGATGTTCAAAACCATCGCATACGGAAACACCACGCAATCCAACTACAAAATTAAAGCTGACACAACACGGGGACTCAAGCGGATTGAACTGGCTGCCAACTTATTCTTCACTATTCCCGGTCCTAAAATGATCTGGCAGTTTGGCGAACTGGGATATGACTATTCCATCAATTGGCCCTCCGGAACATCCTCGTCACGGCTCGATCCGAAACCCGTCCGCTGGGATTACCAGAATCAATGGAGAAGAGAATACACGAAAAATGTTTTTTCCGCACTGATCAACCTCAAGAAGACCCAACCGGTATTCCGCACCACCGATTATTCCATCGACGTTACGGCCGCTATTAAGCGGATCTGGTTGCGGGATGCGACCATGGATGCCACAGTTCTGGGCAATTTCGATGTAATTGAAAGGAATGTAACCCCGACTTTCACAAAAACCGGACGGTGGTATGAATATTATACCGGCGATTCACTCGATGTTTCAGATGTCAACACACTCCTTACTTTCAAAGCAGGAGAATACCGGATTTATACAACGTCAAAATTAAAGAAACCGGTTTTCACAGGCATTGATGAAACCACTCCTCCGGGACAATTCAATAACCGGTCAGTATTGGTCTATCCCAATCCCTCCTCCGGATTGTTCAACTTCAGGATCAACCTTCCGTTGCCATCAACTGTGGAGGTTTCAATTTTCAATTTCCTGGGTCAGCTGGTCAGGAAAACCACCCTGAACCATCTTCCGGCAGGGTTGAATTCGTTTTCAGTGGATATCAACTTGGGAGCCGAGGGAAAAAAATCAGCCGGGATCTATTTTTTCAGCGTTGATGCCGGCACACTGCATGAAAGCGGCAAACTAATCCTGGAGTAGGCTGTCGTTATTTATCGACTGCTGTTTTTTTTGCAAGGGTATTCCATTCCTTAAGGTAGGCCGAACGGAATGCATCGTACCACCTGTCATTCGATGTATATTGATCAACCAGGGTTAATGCGCTATCTTCGGGTTTTAACTGAAAATCATTCCTTGCAAGCATTTTAGCCAGCTGATCCTGGGTGGATGAAGCACTCCGTTCGGGAAATCCCTGGGCATACAGCAGATGTAAAAACCGAACCGCCTCGCCGGGGTTTCCCTTATCCAGGTAATAGGCAACCGCCTGATCTGTCAAATATGGGTTGGAACGCTGACGAATAAAATCAAAAACATTTTCCGGGATAATTCCAAACCCCTCGAGGCGATAGCGCTGATAGTCCCTGGCATTCTCATCCAGTTCACCGATGGCGACCGCATAGTTCCCACCGGCAACCTGAGATCGGGCATTTAACAGTTTTTCCTGGTAAGCAGCGGCCCTGTTGTACTTCCCAAGCGTATCACGAATCGTTTTGTCGGAAAAGCCGCACTCGGTTCCTGTGGCAATAAATGCCAGCGCCTGCTGGAGGGAGTGTGAAGCATTCAGGTAATTTTTCAGGGCTATGCTCCGGTCAGCACGCAAGATTTGAAAGTTAACCGAATCATCCAGGTTGCGGCACTGCTGTTCGCGGATCTTCTGCCTGAATTTTAACAGCGCCTCAGAAAATTGAGGGTCATCCGATATCCCAAACGCTGACCCTGTTGATTTCGTTGATTCAAGGGCCATATAGGCCGAATCAAACCGGTTTGCCCATATCTTTTTTTGTGCAGCGCTCAATTGGATGATCAGGTAATACTTCATGGTTTGACGATAGAGTGAATCAAATGACCTATCGGTTTCAATCCGGTATTGGTCGGAAATAGATTTTGCTCCGTTGAATTGATTCAATGCAAGGGTATATTGCCGGCGATCCAATGCATATGCGCCGGAATTGAATAATTTCTCATACCGTATCGCGGCAATGGCGGGGGCAAGTGAGTCAAGCATCCCAAAGGCCGCAAAATTTCCATCTACCCTGTTCCTGAGCAGCAATGCAGCTTCAAAATAATAAACGGCCGTATCCGGTTGATGCTTTTTTAACGCCGCTTCAGATCGAACGGCCGATTCCCTGAAAAGTCCGGCGATGGCCTCGTCTTTCTTCTCTTCCAGTTTCTGCTTTACAAATTCAAGATCGTGGTCAGTGTATTTAACTTCAAACTCCTCATAGCAGTGAAGAGCCTCTTCATATCTCATCTGATCGAGCAACAGGTCGCAATCCGAGTTCCTCCGAAAGAAAAGTCCGCTGAATACAGCCTTGTATAAAGAGTCGGACCCGATCAGGGCCGCATGACCTGTGGCGTACTGGTTTGCTTTGGCAAGGTAGGTGTCGGCCATGCCCCAATTCCGGTTCCGGATGCATTCCTCAGCAATCCCTGTGTATGAATTGTAAATCCCGCTTGCCGCTTTCGACAGCAGATCATCATCATCTCTATTGGTTGCTTGCGAAAAATGAACTTTCTCAGCAAACAACCGGGCATTCTCCATCATTGAAAAAGCCTCTGCATACTGATTTTGGTTTATAAGACTCCTGGATCTATCCTCGTACGATCTGTAAATATGTCCGGAAACAAATCGGGCAATGGTGTCAGCCCCGGATCCGGGGTATAATTTCGATAACATCATGGGGATCACATGCTCTTCCGGCGGGAAGGAGCTGCTGTCGAAACAATGGCCAAGAAAATCCTGGTAAATCCGGTTCTGAAGATGATCCATCAGTTTTGAATGCCGGATGTAGGAAAGCACCCTGGCGGTAAAATCACCGGCAAGCTTATCAGTCCCTGCCTGCCTGGGTATCGGGCCAGACTTTTTCAGTTCATCAATGAAGTTGAAAGTGATCGTGCGCGACAGCCTGTTCATGTCCGCCAATTTTTCCTCCAGCATGCCCGGGTCAAATCCATCCTGCAGCAGGGTCGAGGGAAAATCATATGCCCTGATCCTTTCAATCACCTTATTGCACTCCTCAGTCTTAAGAAAATTGAAGGGCAGCAGCCCTGGATCACTGAGCTGAATTGTTGCCGCCATCTGTTTCAGCGAATCCAGCATGATACCTGCCGCATGGTAATCATGGATCAGGTCCAGCCTTCTTTTAAAGGTATCCAGCGCCAGGGAGTCATAAAACAGTTGCACCTCGCGGATCATCAGGGTATCAATCCCCGGCTCAAAAGAGGCAACGGGAAAGGTACAAACAAGGCTGTCGCGGGCATTAACCGATCTGTCATTCACTGAAACTTCCGAAAAACTTGTGGTATCGAGACGGTTTGCCCATCTGAGTTTCATGTTTACCCTGTCTGGCAGCAACAGGTTGCCGACCGGGAATTGCCTGAAAAGTGTATCCCCGCTTACAACCGGATGGACGAAAAAGATGGAAAGCTGGTTTTCATCTCCATGCTGTTCAATTGTCAATGTTATTTTCGAAGTAACCACCACCTTTACCAGCCGGGGTTCACGAAGTACCTCCCTGGCCATTTCACGAAGCACCGCATTTCCATTGGACCAAATACCTCCGTCAGTTGAACGGTAGGGAATCCTGTAACTCAAAGGCACAGATGAAATATAAATCATCTGCTGTGCCCGACTTAACACAGGAAGGCAAAGCAGCAGTAAAAATAAAATTGACTTTTTGAGGAAAATCATTCCCGATTTTAACACCCGGCAAAATTATGGTTTTCCGTGTATAGTTTGAAATGACCAGAACAGATGCACAAAAGAAAAATCGTTCGATGGTATTAATTAAAAAAAAAATTATATTTGACTAATATTTCATCAGATTTGGTCACACACTTAAAATTGTTCCTATGTCCCAACATTTTACAAACAAAACTGTACTGGCATTTGCCTTTCTGATCACACTCGGGATTTTAATAACATCCTGTAAGTCAAAGAATAAGCAGGCAGGGCCTCCTCCCGCGTTTAAAGTAATGGAACTTAAGGGAACCAAAGTTCCCGTATACCTCCAGATGGTTGGCCAGGCAGTTGGAATTCCCACTGTGGAGATCCGTGCACGTGTTGCAGGTTATCTGAAGAATTGGTCATTCCAGGAAGGTACCATTATTAAGAAAGGACAGCCTCTTTTTACGATTGAGCAGGATGAATATATAAACGATGTTAAGTTTGCTGAGGCCGATCTTGATAACAAGATTGCTGCCTGGGAAAAGGCAAAACTGGATGTGGCGCGGCTTAAACCTCTGCTTTCTACCAATGCCATCAGCCAGAATGATTATGATAAGGCAGTCACAACCGAACAACAGGACAGGGCACTGGTTGCAAGTTCAAAATCCAACCTGCAGCAAGCCAACCTGAATCTCTCCTATACAACCATGACCTCACCCATCACGGGCTACATCGGGGCCTGTGATGTTCGTCCGGGGAACCTGGTCGGCAAGGGAGAAAGTACACTCCTTTCAACCGTTTCAGCTGTGGATCCGATTTATGTAAACTTCCAGATGAATGAAAACGATTACCTGAGAATTATGCGCTTCTGGGAGGCACACAAAGGCGAGATCAAGGAGAAGAAAGATTTGTTCAAGGTGTTTCTGACCTTGTCTGATAACCTGCCCTATAACCAGGTTGGAAAAATTGATTTTATCGATCGTCAGATCAACCCCCAAACAGGAACCATTGCCCTCAGGGCGGTTTTTGCCAATCCCGACGGGCTGGTCAAACCGGGAAATTTCGCCAATGTCAACCTGGTCCTTTTTGAACAGGAGGATGGTCTGATCATCCCCCAGAGTGCCACAACTCAAATCCAGGGTAAAAATTTCGCCTTCGTCGTCAATAATGAAAATGTGGTCAACCGGGTGCCCATCATGCTGGGCAGGTCAATCGAAAATAAATACACCGTGCTTGGCGGAATAAAGATCGGCGAGAGAATCATGCTTGAAGGTTTTCAGAAATTCCAGGAAGGGATGAAGATCACTCCGGTGAATGTTCCCGATACCCTCACCGTTCCTTTGACGCCAACAGTTGTAAAATAATAAAACGGCAGTCAATGGAATTACCAGCCAAAATCCACACTCTACCCTGTTACCCTGTCACCTTGTCACCTTGTTACCCTTTTAAATAACCCCCAAATCATAAAATATGCTCCAATCCTTTATAACCCGTCCCATTCTCTCTTCGGTTATTGCGATCATGATCTCCATGGTTGGGCTCCTGAGCATGATGGTGCTGCCGATTTCCCAATATCCGGATGTAGTCCCGCCTACCATCCAGGTTACGGCCTATTACCCTGGCGCCAATGCAGAGGATGTCCAGAAGACTGTCGCCATTCCGCTTGAAGAACAAATAAACGGGGTCGAAAACATGACCTACATGACCTCCCAATGCGCCAACGACGGATCCTGTAACATTACAGTATTCTTCGAGGTCGGAACCGATCCCGACATGGCCACAGTGAACGTTCAAAACCGCACCCAGCGTGCAATGAACGTCCTGCCTGCTGAAGTTATCCAGGGCGGGGTCATCGTGATGAAAAAATCACCCAGCATCCTGCTGTTATATGCCCTCGTTTCAAACGACTCGGCTTACGACACCAAATTTTTATCCAATTACCTGAACATTAATGTCGTGAACGTTCTTAAACGAATCGACGGGGTCGGCGACGTCAACCTGTTCGGGGGAGATGATTATGCCATGCGCATCTGGCTGAACCCGGAAAGAATGGCCGGTTTAGGCGTTTCGGTGCAGGATGTCCAGGCTGCAATCAAAGATCAGAATGTCCAGGCAGCTGCCGGGATGATCGGGAAATCACCCGCCGCCAAAGGGCAGGAAATGTCCATCATGCTCAGGGTTCAGGGGCGTCTTACGGATGAAAAGCAATTCGGGAACATTATTGTTAAGGCCAACCAGGATGGATCGCTGGTGCGAATGGATGATATCGCCAGGATTGAACTGGGTTTGAAAACTTATGATGCAAATAGCCGCTTTAACGGAAAAACCGCTCCTGTCATCGCGGTTTACCAGTCACCCGGATCAAATGCCGTAGCTGTACGAAAACTTTGTGATGAAACCATGCAGCAACTCTCCAAAGAGTTCCCGCTCGGGATCACCTATGAGAAGGGGCTTGATACGGTTGAATTTGTCACTGCGTCCATTGAAGAGGTGCTCAAAACACTCATGGAGGCATTTATCCTGGTTTTCATAGTCGTATTTATCTTCCTGCAGGACTGGAGGGCTACCCTGATACCGGCCATCACTGTTCCGGTTTCACTGATTGGTGCGCTGGCCGCATTCAGTTTCCTTGGTTTCTCCATCAACATGCTTACACTTTTTGCCCTGGTTCTTGCAATCGGGATTGTGGTCGACGACGCCATTGTCGTCCTGGAGGCGGTGCAGGAGAAGATCGATTCGGAAGGCCTTACACCCCTCGAAGCTACAAAACATACCATGAATGAAATCACAGGGGCCATTCTTACGATTACCATGGTACTTTGTGCGGTATTCATTCCTGTCTCCTTCCTTGGCGGCACAGTCGGCGTCATGTACAAGCAGTTCGCACTAACCCTTATCTCTTCCATCCTGATCTCCGCTTTGCTGGCGCTTACCCTCACTCCCCCGCTCTGCGTCATCCTGCTCAGGCCGAAAAAAGATAAAAGGGGATTGCTGGGTAAATTCTTTAAGTGGTTTGACCGTGGTTTTAATAAAACAACCAACGGGTACATACGCATTGTGGAGGGCTTCACCCATCATCTTTCAAGGCCGATCATGTTTTTATCCCTTATCCTGGTATTGACCGTTGTTGTAATGAAATTTCTTCCTTCCGGGTTCTTACCCTCTGAAGATCAGGGGTACTTCTTCATCAACATCAATACCCCGAAAGCCTATTCACTGCAAAAGACCGACGAAGTGGCGCGCCAGGTTGAAGCCATGCTTCAAAAGCTTGACGGAGTTGAGTCCTATACCATGATCCCTGGTTACTCTATTCTGGACAATTCGGTAAGTACCACCAACGGGATGTGTTTTGTGAAATTGAAAAACTGGGAAGAGCGATCAGCCAAGGAGCTTCATGTGGAGATGCTCATTAAGAAGCTTCAGGCTCAGATGAGCAAGATACCCGGGGGTATTTGTATGGCCTTCAACGCGCCGGCTATTTCCGGCTTGGGGAAAACAGGGGGGCTTGAACTTCAGCTTGAAGATAAATCGGGGGCCGGTCTGGATAAAATGGCGCAGGTTGTCGGTGCATTTTACCAGGGGGTTTCCCAGAGTAAAGTACTTTCGACTCCATTCACCCCTTTCCGGAACGATATTCCTCAATTCAGGCTGACCGTCGACAAGGAAAAAGCTAAAACAATGGATGTTCCTGTCAACAGTATTTATTCCACCCTGCAATCGCTTTTTGGCAGTTACTATGTGAATGATTTCAACAAATTCGGGAAATCCTACCGTGTCATTATCCAGGCCGATGCCATCTACAGGGCCAACAAGGAGGACGTCAGTAAAGTGTATGTCAGAAGCAATGCCGGGAAGATGGTCCCGCTTGGAACCCTTATCCAGATAACGCCAACGCAGGGCCCCGATGTGGTGAAAAGATTCAACCTTTACAGTTCGGCCGACTTCACCATCGGGATTCCTCCGGGTTCCTCTACGGGGCAGGGCATTGAGGCTGTGAAAGAGATCGCTGCGAAGACTTTACCCTATGGCTTTGGTTACGAATATTCAGGTATGACCCGTGAGGAGATCATCTCCGGGGGACAGGCCCCGTACATATTCACGCTGTGCTTCATTTTTGTATACTTCCTGCTGGCTGCAAAGTACGAAAGCTGGCTGTTACCCATTCCCGTGCTGCTCGCAATTCCGTTTGGTGCTTTCGGCGCCTTCGGACTTCAGTGGGCCCGGGGATTACAGAACAACATTTATGCTCAGATCGGATTGATCATGCTCATCGGACTTGTAGCCAAAAATGCCATCCTGATCGTTGAATTTGCAAAACAAAAGCATGATGCGGGGCATCCGCTGTTTGATGCAGCAGTAGAAGGAGCCAAACTCAGGTTCCGTCCGATTCTCATGACTTCATTTGCGTTTATTCTTGGAGTCGTCCCCCTGATGACTGCGGCCGGAGCCGGTGCAGCAAGCCGCCATGCTCTTGGGACCTCAGTATTTGGAGGAATGCTTTTGGCCACCATCTGCGGGGTAATGGTTGTGCCCTCGCTTTATGTCGCCTTCCAGAAACTTGAAAATAAACTAAAGAAAAAAAATAGCGAGGTAACAAAATAATGGAATGCAAACAAGGCGTGCACTGCAGTTTTCATTCGTAATTCGTAATTTGTAATTCGTAATTTGTAAAAATATGTACCAGAGATATTCAAAAATCCCTACCCTTTGTATCGTTCTAGCAATTTTTCTTGCTTTTGGAGGCTGCAAGGTGGGCCCTAAGTATGTCAAGCCTGTCGTTAAGACCGATTCACTCTTCAGGTTTGCGATGAGCTCCGACACTGCCAGTTTGGCTAACTTAGAGTGGGTAAAACTGTTCAAGGACACTGTTCTGCAAAAGATTATAAACACCGGCCTCCAGAATAACTACGATATCCGGATCGCCTTCTCCCGGATTGAACAGGCCAGGGCAAACTTCAAGATCGAACGGGGAAAGCAGTGGCCTCAGATTTCGGCCCAGGCACAGGCTTCATACGATGAGCCTTCGACCACCGGGAGTAACACATCCTATTATGCCCTGGCCGGGATCAGCTGGGAAATTGACCTCTGGGGTAAACTCAGGCGGTCGAAGGAGGCTGCCCGTGCCAATTTGTTCGGACAGGTTGCCTACCAGCAGGCAGTAAGAATTTCACTGATCTACAACATTGTCGAAAGCTATTTTAACCTTCTGGAATATGATAACGAACTGAGGATCGTCCTGGAGAACATCAATATCAGGCAACAATCACTCAACCTTGTTAAAGCCAAAATGATTGCCGGAACAGCCTCGGGCCTGGTAGTTGCGCAAGCACAAGCTGAACTCGCAAGCGCCCAGACCCAGGTACCAAAACTCCAGATGCAGATCGGCCAGGAGGAAAATTTCCTGAGTACCTTGCTTGGAGAGGCACCGCATGCCATTCAACGCGGAAGACCCATGCTCGATCAGATCAATCCTCCTGATACCCGGACCCCGGGACTTGTTCCAGCACTCATCGTTCGCAGGCCCGACATCATTATGGCTGAACAATCACTGGTTGCTGCCAATGCAAATATCGGGGTAGCCCGGGCCATGATGCTCCCCTCGCTGAGCATTTCAGGGAGTATAGGATCCCTCTTTGATCCCACAAAACTAGCCTACAATGCCCTTGGCAACCTGGTTGCTCCCATTTTCGGCGGTGGTCAGTTGCGGGCAGGTGTAAAAAAGGCACAGGCATATAAAGAAGAGATACTGTACACCTATCTGCAAACGATCAATACTTCCCTGAAAGAGGTGTCCAATGCTTTGCTCGAGGTGCAGAAACAAAGGGAAATCGTAGTCAGCCTGCAAATTACAGTGGATGCAGCACAATCGGCTTTTGATCTGTCGAACCAGCTCTATAATGCCGGGTATGCCAGTTACCTGGATGTGATCCAGGCCCAGTCAATGTTATTCTCTTCGCAGGTTAGCCTGTCGCAGTCTCAAAGCAATGAACTTACCTCTATCGTATCACTTTATACTGCGTTGGGCGGAGGCTGGAAATAAAGGAGGTAAAATGAAAAGCAAACCTTTCATTTGTGGAAAAATAGTCCTGCCCCTTCTCCTTTTGTTGATGATCGGAGCCCCCCTGGCTGCCCAGGAAAGCAATGACAGTACGACGGAAGCAATCAAATCGAAAATTTTAGGCAAACTGAATCATTTCACCTTCGGTATGTACATCGATGCCTATTACAACTGGACATTCGAGGGAGACCAGGACACTTCGAATATTGTCCCCTACTCCTCAAACTGTCCTGTTCAGGACCAGATCAGGTTGAACGTTGCGGCACTTGAGTTTTATTATAATACAAATAAAGTCAGGGGAAAACTAGCGATCCAGTACGGGGATGCCCCCAACCTGATGGCATCTGCCAATTCACAATGGATCAAGACCATCAGGCAGGCCAACTTCGGTTTCAGGGTTGTAAAGGATTTATGGGTTGATGTTGGTTATATTTTCAATCCCGTCGGATATGAATCCTCCTGGGCCGTATTGAACCAGATCAGTTTTGTCACCGTGGGTGGATATTTTGAACCGGGAAGCGTGCTTGGCGTCAAAATCTCCTACAAGTTAAATGACAAATTAAGTTTCGGTGGAATGATCGGAAATCCGTTCTCTCTGGCCTATGCGCAGAATACCCATATGGCTGGGCTTCTTTTCCTCAACTACACACCTTTGAAGAACCTGAGCATCACCTATAATAATTTCTTCGGGAACCAGGCGCTTTATGATGCCCAAATTGATAATGATATATTATACAACAACATCATTGTAACATGGTCACCTCATAAACTTGTTGACCTTGTCGGACAGTTTGATTTCGCTGGTCAAACAAACTCCACCAAAGCCCCTGATACGACGAAAACTGCATTTATGTTCTCGGGTTTTCTGCAGGCCAGGTTTTCATTTTCGAAGATTTTTTCCCTGACTGCCCGTTATGAGGTATTGAATGACCCCCATGGTTTCCTGACCGGAGTCAATCCCAACACCAATCGTGGACTCCTTACCAACGGATTTGCTGTCAGTTTTGAATATAAACCCATTTCATTCGGGTATGTTCGTGTTGCCTACCGTTACCTCGACGGATATCGCGGGAGTAAAATCTTTGTCAGTTACACCAGCGACATCATGCAGGCAATCATCTTTTCGACCGGGGTGCGGTTTTAATTGGTAATTTTGTCTTTTAAGACAATCTGAGATTATGACCCGCAAAGAAATAGAACAACGCTATCACCGGGTGTGTGATTTCGTATTCAGGGAACAGTTGAAAAGCGCCCTCGATGAACTTGAAAAACTCATCCGGTTCACCACAAAAGCTGAATATTTCTATCAGATCGAAACATTTGCCGACAATTATCGCACGTTGCTTCACTATGCATACGATGGTTATCATGATCCGCAGCAGAAATCAATACTGAACGGACTTTGCGCTTCGATCCTCGCCGTAGCCGACGAAATAATGCAAACACTCGTCACACAGGAATTGCCTTCCAGAAGATCGGAAAAACTATCCCTTCTCCATGAGTTCGGTGATGATCCGTTAACCATATCAGGAAAGGTCGAACAGATTTTTTTTAACCGGGAGGTGAGCAAACTCATTGAGGAGACCGACCTCGACGGAGACGGATCTATTTCTGAAACACCCATTCCCATCAGGCATACTGATTATATTTTCAAACTGATCTGGCTTTCAGAAAAAATGACGCCGGAAAATATCACGCTTCTCAGGCGGATCAGCCAGTCGGAACAAATTCAATGGCACGAGAAATGCCTGATGGTCAGTGCACTCACCCTCAGCCTGCTGAATCATTTTGATCAGCAGAAACTCCTGTTGCTCATCGAATTCACTGAACCCCGGCAAGACCAGGTATATCAGCGGGCACTTACCGGCCTGGTTCTTGGGTTGCTGGTTTATGAAAAACGGCTGGGATATTATCCCGAACTGGTGGAAAAGCTGAAAAAATTCAGCAGCGATGAATCCTTCCTTCCCGAAATAGAGCTGATCCTGATGCAATTGCTGATGGCCCGGGAAACAGATAAAATCACCCGTGAATTTGAGGAAGAGGTCCTTCCCGAGATGAAAAAAATGATGCCCAAGATTGAGGATAAACTTCAGCTTACCGACCTTACGGATGAAGAGGAACTGGAGGGGAAGAACCCCGGATGGAAGGATATGATCAATGAGGTGCCGGGCCTGTTCGAGAAGATTGAAAAATTTTCGAAGATGCAGATGGAGGGAGGCGATGTGTTTATGAGCACCTTCCAGCTGCTCAAACGATTCGACTTCTTCAATTCCATGAGCAACTGGTTCGTACCCTTCCACCGCGATCACCCTGAGATCAGCAAAAGCTTTTCGGATAAGGAGGAGATCAACATCCGCCTGCTCGAAAGCCTTGAAAAAGCGTTTTATATCTGCAACTCCGATAAATACTCGTTTGCCATTAACTTCAGGGCCATTCCGGATCAGCAGCGGACCATGATCGTGACGAATTTCGAAGCTGAATTTGCACAAATGAAGGAGATGGCCTCAGAAGAACAGGTGCTCGACCAGTCACTCGCCTCCAATTCGATTTTCATTCAGTATATCCAGGATCTTTACCGGTTTTATAAATTATACCCGTTAAAACAGGAGTTCGATGACCTGTTCCATCTCCCCCTTCGTTTCACCAACCTCTTCATTTTCAAAAACTTCCTTGAACGGGATGGGTTTACTGAAAAAGTGGCCTTCTTCCATTTTGAAAAAGATCATTACAACGATGCCATCGGCACATACGAAGAGCTGATGTCGAGATCAGATCCACGCAGTGAATTCTTCGAAAAGGTTGGTTACTGCTACCAGAAAACGGGACGGTTCAGGAAAGCAGTTGAATTTTATAAAAAGGCTGAACTCTTTGATGCCGACAGGCAATGGATCCTGAAAAAACTTGGATGGTGCTGCCTGAAACTGAAGGACTATGAACAGGCCCTGATCTATTTCAAAGATGCATCCGCCCTTCAGCCCGAAGATGTCACTCTTCAGATGCAGGTAGGCCAGTGTTATCTGAACCTGAAGGATTACGACGGAGCACTGCACCAGTATTCAAAACTCCGGTTTTTCAGCCCTGACAATCTGAAAGTCCTCCGGCCCATCGCCTACTGCCAGTTTGTTCTGGAAAAACCTGAAATGGCCGCTGAGATTTATGCTCAGATCCTGGGGATGACCTCGAATCCTTCGGCATACGACCTTATGAATGCCGCACATATCAAACTCTGTCTGGGTGAGCGGAAAGAGGCGCTTTCTCTTTACAAACAAGGCCTGTCCCTTCCCGTGCCGGGTCGCGTTGAACTTATGAATGCTTTTGATGAAGATGCGCAATACCTGGTTAAGAACGGAATCCCATCATACGAAATCCCGCTGATCCGCGATTACCTGCTAATTCAATCCGAACCATGATTTTTTTACATAAACTGTAATGAAGAAAAAGGAGATTGGATTTTTCCTGCTTCTTTTCGTGGTCAGCCTTTTTTTAACATTCAGGATTCACAAAGAAAAAGGGCAATACAACTATCGAAGCGAAATATGGGCCGATCGCGCCGGTTACTATATCTACCTTCCATCCCTGTTCAAGTTTCATTTTGATGCAAAAAAATGTCCTGAAAAGCTCGATGAAAAGACAGGATATGGATTCCTGATCGACAAAAACAGGAATACCATAAACACCAAATACAACTATGGTGTCGCTGCCCTGATCTCTCCATTTTTTCTTACCGCTTCCGTGATTTCACCCATTCTCCATATTCCGGATGAGGATGGATTCGGGCTGATTTATCATAAAATAGTCAACCTGGCGGCCGTAGTTTATCTCATCCTGGGACTGTGGTTCCTGAAAAAATTCCTCTCCTTTTATTTCAATACAGCGCTGCAGTTTGCGATCCTCCTGTTTATCTATGCCGGAACCAACCTCCTGTTCTATTCGATCGAAAACACGTTGATGTCGCATGTTTACTCATTTTTCCTTTTCAGCCTGTTCCTCTTTTTACTGAAAAAGTTTCTGGAGAGCAATTACAGCTACAACTATTTTCTGTGGATGGTTGTGACCTATGCGTTCATCGTCCTGATCAGGCCAACCAACGCACTGGTACTGAGCCTTCTATTTCTATGGGACACAGGCAGTATGGCCGGGGTAAAACAAAGAATCAGGATATTTTTCAAACCAAGATTCCTGGTCTCATTTTGCATTATTGTATTCCTTGTTTTCCTCCCGCAGATGATCTACTGGAAATATTCACGTGGAGGATACCTGGTATACACCTATGAATATGACACCTTTTCCAACTGGGATGATCCGAAATTACTGGAAGTGTGGTTTTCAACCATCAATGGATTGTTTCTTTATACCCCGATGGTCCTGTTTATGATAACAGGAATGGTGATCATGATCGTAAAAAGGATCCAAAATGGTATATTGACCCTGGTTCTCTTTTTTCTTCTGAGCTATATTTTTGCCTCCTGGTGCAGATGGTATTTTGGCTGTGGTTTTGGCCAGCGCTCCTACGTGGAATATTATGCTGTTTTTTCCATCCCGTTCGGATATTTTCTAAGGGAATCCTGGCGTATCCGTAACCCTGCTATAAAAATTCTGGGTGGAATCCTGTTGCTGATCTTCACGGGTTACAACGGCATGATGAGCCTGAAATATGATCAGTGTTTTTTTGGTTCAACCTGGGATTGGGCACAATTCGGCAGGCAATTGGAACAAGCACACCTGTTCTGTATGAATGACAGGAAATATACATTTGAGAATGACTTGGAGAACAAGGCATTGCCTTACCTCGGCAACACTTCCGATTCAGTCTCCTTTTCCGGGATGTTTTCTGCAAGGATATCACCTGACAGGGAATATGAAGTAGTCTATTCCACTCCGCTGAGGAAACTCGGGAAAGGGCCCCGTAAAATCATCGATTTTTATTGTATGGCCTTTAATCCGGGAACACAAAATAACAAGGCGTTCATCGTGTGCTCCATCGATAGAGGCGACACCAATGTTTACCTGCAATCAAATCTGATGGCGCCTGTTTTTACTAAAAAAAAGAAATGGCAAAGACTCAGTTTTCATTTCGCACTTCCTGACAACCTGGTTGGAAACCCTGACCTGAAGCTCTATTTCTGGAATCCGGAAAGGTCCTCCTTTTTTGTCGATGATCTTAATCTGGAATTTCATTAATTTCTCCTTTTTGAGTTTCAACTTCTTTTGAAAATTGTAACTTGCAGTCAATATTCAGTTAACATTTGAATCTATGAAATTCAGCGCTGTTCAGATTGCCGGAATGCTCAACGGGACCATTGAAGGGAGCCCTGAAGCGACCATCTCCACCTTGTCAAAAATTGAAGAGGGCCACCCCGGATCACTCTCCTTCCTTTCAAATCCGCTCTACACTCCGTACATTTATAAAACCCAGGCATCCATTGTAATTGTGAACAGATCCTTCGTGCCTGATAATCCCATCAGCGCCACCCTGATCCGGGTCGACAATGCCGACATCGCCTTTGCCAAGCTCCTGGAGGTCTACAACCAGATAAAAAATGATAAAAAAGGGATCTCCAAACTCAGTTCCATTGACGGATCTGCCCGATTGGGCGCAGATGTGTATGTTGGCGATTTTACAGTGCTAGGCGAAAATGTGGTGATTGGGAACAACGTCAAGATACATCCGCAGGTTTTTATCGGCGACAATACCATCATCGGTGATAACACCATGCTGTTTGCCGGCGTCAAAATCTATTCAGACAATAGGATCGGGAGAAATTGTATTCTTCATGCAGGCGTTGTGGTGGGAAGTGACGGATTCAGATTTAACCAGCAGGATGGAGAAAACATCAAGGTTCCTCAGATCGGGAATGTGATCATCGAAGACAATGTGGAAGTGGGCGCCAATTGCACCATCGACCGGGCTACCTTCGGATCTACCATCATCCGCCAGGGAGTAAAACTCGATAACCTCATTCACATAGGCCATAATGTGGAAGTCGGCGAAAACACCTGCATTGCAGCGGGGACAGGGATTGCAGGGTCAACCAAGGTCGGAAAAAACTGCATGATCAGCGGCCATGTCGCCATGACAGGACATATTTCCATTGCTGATGGGACCATCCTGGGCGGAGCAACCGGGGTTTCAAAAAGTCTGACCAAGCCAGGGCAAATGTACCTTGGCACACCGGCACTGGAGGTGTCGAAATTCAGAAGATCAACTGTGCTTTTCCGTAATCTCCCGGAACTGGCCGAACGGATTGACAAACTGGAAAAAGAGCGAAAAAAATCCGTTTAATTTTGTATTATTGCTTAATTTATTACAATAATTCATCTGCAACATCTTCATGAAAAATACCGGCAAAATATCAGACGGATCACATTTGCGTCGAAAAGCCGAAGAACTACTCTTAAAGAAAAAATCAGAAAAGGATTTACAACGGTCTGAGGTTGACAACCTGAAACTCATCCACGAGCTGGAGGTGCATCAGATAGAGCTGGAATTACAAAACGAAGAACTTCAGGTTGCCAGGGCTGCCGTTCAGCAGGCAGCCATCAATTATACCGAATTATTTGATTTTGCGCCGGTGGGTTACTTTACGCTTACCGAAACCGGGCAAATCAAAGAGGTAAACTTTTTTGGGGCAAAAATGCTGGGGAAAGAGCGTATTTTGCTGAACGATGCGTTGCTGGGTTTTTTTGTTTCCGACAGCAGCAAACCAATCTTTAATCAATTTCTGAAGAAATCATTTAGCAGTGGCACGAGGGAATCCTGTGAAATTACCCTCTCAAACCATGGCCTTTTGCCAATGCATGTTCGTCTTTCGGGTATTGTGACTGCAAGCTTGGGACTCTGCCATCTTGTTGTGGTTGATATCACGGAGAGTACGCGTGCCCAGAGATTATTACAGGAAGCGAAATGGCGGGTCGACAACATCATTGAAGGCACGCATTCCGGTACGTGGGAATGGAATGTTCAAACCGGTGAAACAGTTTTTAATGAGATCTGGGCTGACCTGATCGGGTATACCCTTGGTGAGTTAGCCCCTATAAGCATCTCGACATGGAGAATGCTTGCCCATCCTGATGATCTGAAATTATCCGATGATCTTCTGGAGAAGTACTTTTCAGGTACGGTGCCATTCTACGACACTGAATGCCGTATGAAACACAAAAAAGGGCATTGGGTGTGGGTTCACGACCGCGGTCGTATCATTACGCGCACAAGCGATGGTAAGCCCCTGCTGATGTTCGGGACTCACACCGACATTACCACCCGTAAACAGTCGGAAGAGATAATAAAAAATGCACTGGGCCATTACAAAGCACTTGTTTATGCAATCCCTGACATGATATTTCAAATAAGCAAACAGGGTTTTCTCATTGATTGTACGGCAGTCACCGAAGACCTTTTTTATCAGGAACAATCAGTTATTGGTAAAAATATTCATGATATCACACCCCGCGATTTTGCAGATTTGCTTGATGAGAAAATAAATCTCACCCTCAGCACAAATCAACTGCAAATATTTGAACACAGGCTGCTGATCCCTGTCAAAGGGATGCGTGATTATGAGGCCAGAATGGTCCCCAGCTCTGTTGATGAAGTGATTGCCATTGTGCGTGATATCACAGAAAAGAAAACAGCGGAAACAGAAATCATCTTTAAGAATGAACAATTGATTCAGGCCAATGCTGAAAAGGATAAATTTTTCTCCATCATGGCCCACGACCTTCGCGGTCCTTTCAATGTCTTTCTTGGCTTTACCCGCATGTTGGCTGAGCAATTACCGACCTTAACAGCAGAGGAGATTCAAAAGATCGCTGTCAGCATGAGAAACTCGGCAACAAATCTCTTCGGGTTACTTGAGAACCTGCTGGAGTGGTCCAGATTGCAAAGGGGTTTAATCAGTTTTAAACCCGATACATGCTTATTAGAGCCAATCATTATAGAAAATTTGAAACCTTTCACAGAACCTGCATTCGCAAAGCAGATTGAAATCAGAATGGAGATTCCTGAAGATTTTATTGTTTATGCCGATAAATATATGCTGGGTTCTGCGATCCGAAATCTGGTCTCCAATGCCCTGAAATTTACACCCAGGGGAGGATCAGTGATATGTGCTGCACGTTCAGTCGATGACAATGCAGTTGAGATCTCTATTTCTGACACAGGTATCGGGATGAGCGAAAAAATGATGGATAATTTGTTCAGTTTCGATGAAAACACCAACAGAAAGGGTACCGAAGGCGAACTCAGCACCGGTCTTGGTTTATTCCTCTGCAAGGAATTTATCGAAAAACACGGTGAAAAAATATTGGTCGAGAGCCAGGAAGGGAAAGGCTCCATATTCAGCTTCTCATTAGCTGTGAAAGGATTGACGACCGACAAGTAACAGAGATTTGCATTTTACAGGCCAGCCTCATTTTATCTTAGTGACATTGCATTACTTCCCTAAAGATCTTTGAAATCATTAAATTTCATCCCATGAATGCCAGGAAATCAAAATCAGGAGAACCAGATAAGGATAACTCTACAGCAAAATCTGACAGTGACCAGTTTCCCATCGTGGGCATCGGCGCTTCAGCCGGTGGATTGGAGGCATTGGAGCAATTTTTTGAAAAAATGCCAAAAAAATCAGGGATGGCCTTTGTGGTGGTCCAGCATCTTGATCCCAACCATGCTGGCATGATGCCTGAGTTGTTGCAGCGATTTACATCCATGAAAGTTTGTCAGGCAAGTGACCGGCTAAAAGTAAAACCAGATTGTGTGTATGTGATACCACCCAACAGGAGCCTGACGATACTGCATAAGGTGCTGCATCTGTTTGAACCTGTCGAATCCCGTGGTTTGCGATTACCCATAGACATCTTTTTCCGTTCACTGGCCGATGACCAGAAAGGAAAAAGTGTTGGCATTGTCCTTTCTGGCATGGGATCAGACGGCAGCCTGGGATTAAAGGCCATTAAGGAAAAGAATGGGGTGGTCTTAATCCAGGATCCTGCCACTGCAAAATTTGATGGGATGCCCCGAAGTGCCTTGGAATCAGTCATTCCCGATATTGTTGCATCATCTGAAGATTTACCATCCAGGTTGGTTGAATTTCTGAAGATAGTCCCATTTACAAAAAGTGAATCCGTAATTATCGACAGTAAAACCAAATCAAATCTTGAAAAAATCATCATTCTGCTCCGTGAGCAATCTGGTCACGACTTTTCCATGTACCGAAAGAACACCCTGTTTCGTCGCATCGAAAGGCGTAAAGGCATTCATCAGATAGAAAAGATCAACACCTATGTCCGTTATTTACAGGAAAATCCAAAAGAGGTTGAAATTTTATTCAAGGAGTTGTTGATTGGGGTAACGAGCTTTTTCCGTGATGCCTTTGTTTGGGAATTGCTTAAAGATAAAGTATTTCCGGCGCTGCTGAACGAATTATCCGATGGGCATGTACTGCGTGCCTGGGTTCCCGGTTGTTCGACCGGGGAAGAGGCCTATTCGCTGGCCATCATTTTTAAAGAAGCGCTTGAGAAAATCAAAAAACATAAAAATCTGTCCCTGCAGGTATTTGCGACCGATCTCGACGTTGAAGCGATTGACAAAGCCCGCACGGGACTTTACCCGTCAAACATCAGCGCCGATGTTACAAATGACCGGCTTACCCGTTTTTTTACAACTGAACCCAATGGTTTCAGGGTAAATTCGGCCATCCGCGAAATGGTCGTATTTGCGCCCCATAATGTGATCCAGGATCCTCCTTTTACCAAACTTGATTTTTTATCATGTCGGAACATGATGATCTATATGGAACCTGAATTACAGAAGAAGTTAATATCGCTGTTTAGTTATAGTCTCAACCTGGGAGGAATATTGATGTTGGGCATGGCCGAATCCATCGGCGTTCAGAATGCCGGGTTTGATGTGATCAATACCAAAGCAAAAATTTTCAAGCACACGGCATCGTCTACCCTGGTCGATGTCATTGATTTCCCAAGCTCTGTTTATCAGACCCGCACTCCCTCCATTGAAAAGGCTAAGCCTCATGTAATTGTTGAAAATGTACAATCCATTACCGACCAGTTTTTATTTCAGCACCACACTCCTGCAAGTGTTCTGGTAAACGCCAAAGGAGATGTTATTTACATGACTGGCTCCATTGCGAAATATCTTGAACCGGTTGCAGGTAAAGCGAACTACAATATTTATGTGATGGCGCGTGAAGGGTTGAGCCAGGTGCTTCCAATTGCATTCCGCAAAGCAGTACAAAATAAGGCCACCGTAAGAATTAACAATATTAAACTTGGGGGCATCGGCAAATCTCAAATTGTGGATGTCACGATTCAGCGCTTCGACAAGCCCGATGCACTTAAAGGATTGATTTTGTTTGTTTTCACCGACATTCCCGATTGGATTGAAAATGAGATATTAATTCCGAAAACAAACAAGCCAGACGAACATGGCAGGCACAAAGAACTGAAATTTGAACTTCAACGTTGTTATGAAGATCTTCAAAGTACGCGTGAAGAGATGCAAACATCGCAGGAAGAGCTGAAATCGAGCAACGAGGAGTTGCAGTCAACCAACGAAGAACTTCAATCAACAAACGAGGAACTTACAACATCCAAGGAGGAGATGCAAAGCCTGAATGAGGAGTTGCAAACGGTCAATATAGAATTGCAAAACAAGGTAAGTGATTATTCCAGGGCGAACAACGACATGAAGAACCTGCTGAATAACATCGAAATTGCAACTGTTTTTGTTGATAAAGATCTTAAAATTCGCAGGTTCACCGACCCGGCAACCAAGATTTTCAAACTTCGCGATTCGGATATCGGCCGGCCTTTTACCGATCAGGTTAGTAATCTGCAATACCCCGATTTAGAAAATCATGCAAGGGAGGTCATCGCGAGCCTTATATTCAGGGAGACAAAAGTCCCCACAAATGACGGACATTGGTTTAATGTCAGGATCATGCCATATCGTACCCACGACAATTATATTGATGGTCTTGTAATGACCTTCACCGATATAACTGAATTTAAAAAAATGGAATTAGCATTGAAGTAAATTTCACCACCCTACCATTACCTCAAAAAGAAAACCCCTTGTAAATTTAACGTTTACAAGGGGTTACGATTTCTATTTGTGCCCGGAACAGGAACCCTCAACAAAAAACCCCATCACATCAATCTGAATCATAAACCGCACTGTTTATAGGCCTTCCAGAATTATCAACATTCAGTTGTGTACAAATAAATTCAA
>Ga0247841_10000127_pt1 | contig 202719 bp, 239 predicted proteins | sample LaCruzMarch2015__2_FD_192410 | JGI IMG/M metagenome (GOLD analysis project Ga0247841, IMG submission 192410) | Freshwater microbial communities from meromictic Lake La Cruz, Castile-La Mancha, Spain - LaCruzMarch2015_18m | ecosystem: Environmental > Aquatic > Freshwater > Lake | place: Spain... | reverse complement strand
CTTCTCCAAACATATAATCCAACCTATTCTTTATTTTATTATCTTTAATAGTTTCAAGGAATAGCCATTGGTTTTCTAATATTAGATCAGGATCTATAGTAGTCAGGTAATTTTCTCTGAGTTTATGGAATTTATAAGAGATATCTGACTTAGCCGCTCCTTCCCGGGGATTGATGCGACAGGAGTAATAAGTCCCGTTTTCTGTTATAGAAATTTCAAGTTCACCTAAACCGGGAACTAATTTTGTATATGTCCTATCTTTTCCACACGTCTCTTTTTTCCAACTAGGATTGGTATCAGCTTCTATAGTTGATGATTTTGAGTTTTTCATATTTAACATAAGATATGGTGATTTATAAACCTTATCTTTTGTTATTTCTTATAAGGAGTAACAAATATCCTATCCACTCGACTCCGACAATATTTATAAACTCGCAACAGCAACGATAAATACGTAAAATAAAACTAATAAACTTAATCTCGGTTGGATCACAAAACTATATCCAACACGGGCGGCGCATTTTAGTTAATCAGAATATTTATCCATCTCTTTTTGTGGAACTAAACTAAATCCTTGCCCAGATAATTCGTAACTAATACATGCACGACTTCCATCTGGCTGAATAATTTGCAGGTCTTCTGTTGTTTCTGCTCCTGCTTCTAAGTTTAATAATGCCTCTAATTCTTCTTGTTTAATTTGGCTTAATCCTGGAGTTTTATCTTCAATCATCTTCAAGAAATATTGAGAATGGATTCCCAAACTGAGATTTTGGTATTATATCATCAAGTTTGTTGCAATATATCCAATCCGGAGTTGCACATAACTTATTATACTTTTCTGGGTCTTGTGCTAAAATACAAGCTTTTGATTCTGCTCGCAGACAGAGATTTCCAAGTCCCCCATATTGTTCTTGTGAATTTACAGGCGAAATTTTTGAATCTGAAACTAATTGTCTAGAATTTTCTAACGATTTTTGCTTCATTTTGAATAAGCCCATTATGCCTCTCCAACCTGTACTTATAGAAACATCTTCTTCACCGCCTTCTCTTTGTATCAGCTCTGCTACTCTTTTATTAACATAGGCTTCCTCTTCTCCGGGTTGTTTTGGATACATTGACCTATACTCTCTTCTTGCTTCCTGTGCTAACTTAAGTTCTCTGTCCTCCAAGTTTGTCTGTCTAAGCAAATCTATCATAAAAATTATAACCTTTTAATGTTTATAAATCTTTCTCTTTGTAACTACTTAAAAATAACAATAAATCAATACTCATCATTTATGGGCATGTTTGGCATCTGCCTGTTTCTTGAAGAATTTCCCTTTGAAGCAAGAACGTCATCAATTCTTAAAATCATCATTGCTACTTCTGTTGCAGAGCTGACTGCCTGAAGTTTTGTCTTTAGAGGTTCAATAATTCCTGCTTTCAAAGAATCTTCTATTTTATTCGTAAGAAGATTAATTCCAGTATTTATCTCCTTATTTGCGTGCCTTGACTTTAAATTAGTAACTACATCAACAGGATCAAGTCCTGCATTTTCAGCAAGCACTTCTGGAATGAACTCTAACGATTTTGCAAATTCATCAACTGCAAGCTGCTCCCTTCCATGAAGAGTTTTGCCGTATTCTCTTAATCTTTTAGCAAGCTCTATTTCTACTGCTCCTGCTCCTGCAACTATTTTTTTATATTTTAAAACAGCAGCAATATCTCCTAATCCATCTTTGATTGCCCTTTCAACTTCATCAATAACGTGCTCTGTTCCACCTTTAATAAGTATTGAAACAGATTTTGGATTATCACATCCCTCAACATAGGTCATTTTTTCTTCTCCGTGACTTACTTCTCTTACTACTGCAGATTTTCCAAGTTCTTTCGGAGTTAATTCGTTTAAGCTACTTACTATTCTTGCGCCTGTTGCTCTGGATAATTTTTCCATATCACTCTTTGCTATCCGTCTGCAGGCATATATCTTTTGTTTTGCAAGATAGTATTGCGCAACATCATCAATACCCTTTTGGCAAAAAATAACGTTTGCTCCTGAAGCAAAAATCTTTGAAACCATCTCTTTTATAATTCTCTCCTCCCTATCAATAAAACCCTGAAGTTGTTCTGGAGTTGTTACTGAAATCTTTGTATCTCCTTCGGGATTTCTTATTTCTAAAGAAAAATCAACCAATGCTATTTTTGCATCAGATATTTTTTGGGGCATTTCTATTGAAACTCTTTCTTTATCAAGAATTATCCCTCTTATTAGCTCACTATCATCAATTTCTCCACCCTTACATTTTTCTATCTTTATGTTATTTAGATCAATTGAATTATCTACGCTGATTTGTCTAACCGCATTAACAACGAGAGAAGCAAGTTTCTCTTTTGAACTTTCTGCACTTTTTCCAGTCATTGCAGTCATTACAACATTTTTTAAAACTTGTTCTTGGTTTGGTGTTACATCTATCGCTAATTCGTTTAATATTTTTTCTGCCTGTTTTGATGCAAGTTTGTAACCCTTTATTATCACGGTTGGGTGAATTTTTCTATCAAGAAGTGCTTCTGCATTCTCAAGAAGTTTTCCAGCAATCATAACCGCTGTTGTTGTTCCGTCTCCAACTTCATTTTCCTGAGTCTTGGCAATATCAACCATCATCTTTGCAGCAGGGTGCTCTATTTCCATTTCCTCAAGAATTGTTACTCCGTCATTTGTTATGATTATATTTCCAGAAGCATCAACGAGCATTTTATCCATGCCCTTAGGGCCGAGTGTTGTCTTTACTGTATCTGCAACTAATTTCGCTGCAAAAATATTATTTCTTTGAGCGTCTTTTCCGGTCGTTCTTTGTGTGTTCTCAGAAAGTATGTATATGGGGTTTTTTTCATCTGCCATCTTACTATTAAAACAGAGTTTTCATTTTTAAATATGCTTATAATTTAAAACATATTAAAAAAACCAATAACCCTCAAAAGTTGTAACACATTTTTATAAACCCCAAAGGTTTACCTAAACCATGAAAAAGATTGGTATAAAAGTCGGCGATGTAATGACCCGAGATTTTATTTCCATAAGACCAGATATTTCTGTATTAGACTGCGCTAAAAAGATGGCAAAGTATCATACTGGAAGTCTGGTCATCAAGGACGGGGATAATTTAAGAGGGATAATCACAAGAAGAGATATAATCTGGGCTCTTATAAAAAAATCAAGAAAAGACCTTTCTAAGATAAAAGCTATTGAAATATCCCCAAAAAAAATTGTTGCCATAAGACCGGATTTAGATTTGATTGATGCGCTTAAAAAAATGAGGAAAACCAAGTTTAAGAGACTTCCTGTAGTTGTAAAAAACAGGGTGGTAGGTCTTCTTACTATGAAAGATATAGTAAGAATAGAGCCTGATTTATTTGATATTGCTGTTGCACATGATACTATGGCGATTAGGGAAGAAGATGAAAAGATGGGGCGAAAAGAGATAGGAAGACCATTCAGAATAGGGATATGTGAAGAATGTGGAAATGAAGATATGCTCTATAAAGTAGAAGGCGTACTTCTATGTGAGTCATGCTCTGATAAGATGTAAGGTTTTTAGGAATTCAGGAGTTTTTAATTCTCGACTGTGCTTAAGACTTCAAAGTTCATCTGAACTTTGATAGCCATCAGAAACAAAAGTTTCTGAGGTTTTATAATCTTAACATGCTCAGAAATTAAAAATAGCAATATTAAGACTCTATCATAAACAAGAAGGTTTTAATTTCTGACACAAAAATATTTAAATGCCTTTTTTGTTGTATTCTAGTAAAAGATGGTAGAATTAGACCAATTATTCAAATCAAAAGTAAAACATAATGGAATATTTAATTTCAAGGAAACTTATAGGGTTCTTTATGAATGGCTCATAGACCAAGGATATGATCTTAATGAAAAGCAGTATAAAGAAGTTATAAGCGCGGGTAATGCTAAGGAGATAGAGATAGAATGGGATGCTGTACGAAAAGTTTCAGATTATTTTAGGTTTGAGATAAAAGTTAATTGGCATATTATCGGAATGACCTCTGTTGAAGTTGAAATAGACGGGGTAAAAGAGAAGATGAATAAAGGTCAATTCGAGATTGAAGCAAAATGCATTCTCCAAAAAGATTATGAAGACAGATGGACTATGAATCCCTTTTATAAATTTTTAAGAGGTCTTTATGATAGGTATGTTATTCCTGCAAGAATAGAACAATACGAAGGAAAACTTATAGGAGAGAATGACGAGTTCTTGGCACAGTGCAAGGCATTTTTGGCGCTAACTGGAAAGAGATAATAAAAAGTATACCGATAAGTTTAAAATACATTTTTGTGTTTATTTACTATGGGAGAACAAATAGGCATAAGACCCTGTGTAATTCTTATTGAAAATGAAAAAGTTCTAGGGGTAGAATCTAAATATGGTAAAGAAGAATTTTTATTATTCCCTGGAGGAGGGGTGGAAAAGGGAGAAACATTAGAAGAAGCTGCTGTTAGGGAGATGTTAGAGGAAACTGGTTTAAAAATTAAAATAAAAAAGATGATTTATGTGGATGATTGGATAAAAGAAAGAAAAACAAATACCCGAGTCTTAAATATCTTTTTTTTGGCAGAGAGGATTGGAGGTCAAATAACTAACGGAAAAAAAGATGGTGGAAAAGTAAAAAAAGTTGTATGGATAAATTTAAAAGATTTTGATAAATTAGATTTTCGACCAGACTATATTGCCAAGAGATTGTATTCCGATTATTTAAAAAAGTTTAAAGAAGTTTTATATTTCAGTAAAACAGATTGATTTTTTACTTATTGTTTTCTTTTCCTATTATTAACCATAAATCTTCTTCAAAATCTCTTCTTCACTGAGAAAACTTTCTTTGCCTGTTTTCATTTCTTTTAATAAAAACTTCTTTTTCTTTATTTCTTCTTCGCCTACAAAGATGACATAATTAATGCCATAACTGTTGGCATATTCAAGAGCTTTTGTTACTTTCCCATACATAATCACGCAAGGAATATTCTTTTTTCTTAATCTTTCTGCCAGTGCTAAGGTTTCTTTATCTTTTCCAATGGATATAAGAAGGACTTTCAAATCATTAACTTTTACTTTTGCAAGCTGATAAAGTCTTTCCAAGCCAAAACTTATTCCGGTTGCTTGTATATTGTTAACAATATAACTTCCCCCACCACATATTGTCTCCTTCATTTCTTTTGTTTTTATCTCGAATACACTGCCGTTATAGTAACTCAGTCCTCTTGCTAAACTTGGCTGAAAATTAATTTTCACACCGTACATTTTGCAGTAATCCTCAAGCTCTTTTATTTCCCTATAATAAATGTATTTTTCAAAATATTTTTCTGGTTTTTTGAAAACCTCAAGAACTTTTTCTGCGTTGTATTTTTTCAGGTTTTCCTTAACTTCTTTCTCGCTTAATTTATCAAGTTTGTCCACTTCTTTAATGACATTTTTTTTATCTTTTTCGTTTATTTTTTGTTCTTGCATAATCTCGTTCAAAAGTTTTCTATTATTAACAAAAATTTCTGCTTTTATCCCCAGCTCCTTTGTTATCTCATCAACTATCCTCAATAATTCTGCTTCTTCTTTTAATGTGCTTCCTACTGTATCTATATCACATTGGGTAAATTGTCTGTATCTATTTCCTGTTGTAGGCTCGTCTCTGAAGACCTCGCCTATTTGATAGCGCTTGAATGGCAGTTTTTTATTATTAGCGATTCTTTTAAGCTGGAATGTAAACTCATATCTTAATGCTAGTTTTCTTTTTCCCTTGTCTTCAAGACTGAATACATCGCTTACTGCTTCGTCGTTTGCATTATCTCCTCTGACAAACTCTTCAAATTCTATTATAGGAGTTTCACTAAGTTCAAAGCCATAAAGTTTGAATATATTTGCAAGTATACCTTTTATTTTCTGCCGCTTTGCGGCTTCTATGCCAGTATAGTCGCCGAATCCTTTTACTGTTTCAATGTTTGTCATGTTTTTACCTCACTCAAAGCGAAAGGTGGGAGTCGAACCCACGTTTCAGGCGCCACAGGCCCGCGTCTTAACCGTTGGACGACAATCGCCATAATTTAATTGTGGATATTTATTCTTCCAGTTATTCAGCTTATTTAAATTTTTTTGACTGCTCCACCCTATCAATTTTTCATATCTTTTAAGAGCACCAATACCATTTAAAGAAATTATCCCTTCATTCTGATTTATATAAACATTGGGATTAAAACCCAGCATTTTTAATATTTCTCCAACTTCTTTAATTAATCTCTTCGAGAATAAGGCAAGTGTTATCGCCGGATAGTACTTTTCATAGCCATATCTTGTTTTGAAAAATAGAGAACCATCTGTGTCAAATAGCCCCCGAATAAAAGAAGTTAATATTTGCAAATCATTGATTTTTAAGACTTCCGGAAAGAATATGTCTTCTTTATTTCCCGATTTTATTCCAATTACGTTTGTCTTAAATTCCCATAACGCTTTAGAAGTAAGTTCAAATCCAAAACTTGTTTTAAATTCCTTTAAATTTATATCAATATTATACAATTTTTTAAATAGGGGTTTAATATAATTGATATAGTATTCTTTTTCATCATATTGATTGCCCTTTAATCGATAATCATATCTTCTAGCAGAAAGAAACCCATCCCCATAATGCATCCCAATTTCTTCTGCTAATTCGGGGGTTATTTTATTGGGTAAGTTTATATTTTTCTTCTTATCAATTAAACTATAATTAATTTTAGAAGTATCCAAATTTAAATCCCTCTTCATAAATATTATATTTATCTCTTCAAACTTCTTTTTTTGCTCTCCTAAAACTTTTCTACCAATAACTATCCTTTCGTTTTCTATTTTAGCGTTATATCTTTTCAAAGTTTGTTCTTCTTTTTCATTCAGGAAATTAATAATTCTCAAAAAGACTTCATAAGGAATGGAAGCCAATTCGAACATATAAGATTTACTTAAGGTACTTTCATTTATTTTTAATTTTTTAGCTAATTCACCCCAGCCCAAATCCGACTTATCCTTAACAAATTTAATAAACTGTTTTTGGTTTCCATTTGGGAAAAAGACTCTTTTTTTCATAATAGTTATAAGAGTCTCAAGTTTATAAATTCTGGTACTAGCGATTAAACTACTTTCGTAATTTAAAAATGATAATGAAAAAGGTTTCTTTGAAACAAAAAAATTAGAGTTTAAACTAGAATTATCGTTCTTATATATGCCGACAAGTCCAGGTTTTAGTTGTCATAATTTTAAGAAAGAAATAGTCCTTATAAATTTAACTAATTAATGTCTTTTAAACTGTTCAAGTCTTCTTTCCATATATGACGGAAAGAACTCGAAAAATTCGCTTTCTGAATGAAAAACTTTTGTTGCTATATCCATAAAGGGGCTTGTTGTTTTTTTAGGAAAAACAACAAATGCACTTTTTCCTGTTTCAAAACCTCTTGTTGATTCATCACTTACTCCCTTTGATATATTTGTGCCTTCTGGATAAAAAGCAATAACGTCTGTTGCCTGGCGGATATACCAATTAAGGTCACGATGAACTGTCTGCCTTCTGATTATCATCTTTGTTCTATCAGAAAGACCTTCTCCAGTTTCAATATCAATATCTCTTGGGTCTATCAATGGTGTTGCAAGACCATTCATTTCTTTTCCAAAATGGAGTAATTTTTTCTTAAACTCACTTATTTTATCGTTTTGTTCTGCACTTATTCCGGTCATGGGCATCTGAAAATAAACAAGAAAATCGTTGAAAAGAAGACTGTCTACAATTCTCGGATCCTGTTTTCCTGGAAGGATATACATTGGCTTCCTATAATTTGAAGCCCATCCGGATGTAACATTAACCTCAATGTTTTGCCATAAAAGTATATCTCTTAAATCATGGTCCTGTGATTTTCCTTGCTCTGTGTTCATTTGATTTAACCTTATAACAGATGGCTTTTCTATCATAGAAATAAAAAGATCTGCATCCAAGCTTCCAAGATGTTTCCAGTTATAGGCATTATAAAAAACGTCATTCCAAAAAAATTGGCCATGTGTATCTACAATAATCCTCTCATAGGTTCTTCTGTCTTCATCGAGATTTCTGAAGATTTGCTCAAAAGCCATATCTCTTAATTTATCTAAATCTGAAGGACGTTTATTAAGAAAGTTTTCTACAGGAATTGGGGGCTCTTCAGAACATTTAAGGGATAATTGATAAATCATATCTCCTGTATGATAAATTTTAACTTTTTCTCTGTTTTCCGCGTATTTCTTGCAAAAATCACTGCTACCTGAACCTGAAATTCCTGTTACAACAATAACTTTTCCTTCTGTCATGCCTCTTAAAGGAAATTTTGTTTTTAATACATTTATGAGAAGGATTATATAGTTTAGAAAAGGGGTTTTGATTTTTAATAAGTTTGTTTATAATCTGAAGCTATACTTATCAGATCTGCATCTCTTACTACCTTGTGGGTATCTCCAAAATCCTTAAACGATTCAAATAATCTTTCAAATGTTTCTTCATTAAATGAAAAACCCAATGTTTTATATTTCCATTTTAATCCATTTCTTCCTGAACGAACGCCAAAGACAATTTTTCTTTTACAGCCAACGTTTTCGGGTGGAAAAAGCTCATATGTATTCGGATCTTTTTGGACGCCATCTGCATGAATTCCTGCTTCATGAGCAAAAGCATTTTCTCCAACAACTGCCTTATTTCTTGCGATACATACTCCTGTAAATTCTGAACATAAATTACTCGTTTCTTTTATGTATTTTTCATTGATATTGCACTCGCCAAGTTTCTTCAAACCCATTGCAACAACAACTTCTTCAAGAGAAGCATTTCCTGCTCTTTCTCCTATACCATTTACAGTTACATGAACTTGTTTTGCTCCGGCTTTTATTCCCATGATGGTATTTGCTGTAGCCATGCCCAAGTCATTATGATTATGAACCGAAAAAACCGGATATAACCCCTGATTATTTATCTTTTCAATAACATATCTCGCTCTGGATTCAGATTCATCTGGATACAAATATCCTACAGTATCTGCAAGATTGATTATACTCGCTCCGGCTTTTATCGCTGTTTCTGTTACTTTTACTGCAAAATTAAGATCTGTTCTTCCAAAATCTTCGCAGCAAAATTCAACTTCATCTACATATTTTTTTGCTAAAGTTACAGATTTTTGTGCAGTCTCAAGAACCCAAGCTCTATCTTTTTTAAATTTCTTTTCTATATGAACATCACTTGTTGCAATAAATGTGTGTATTCTTGGTTTGTAAGCATTTTCAACAGCCTTTGCTGCAGACTCTATGTCTTTTTCAACTGTTCTGCATAATGAACAGATAACAGGCCCATCTTTTGTTCCTATTTCTTCTGCAATCTTTCTGATTGCTTCATAATCCCCCCTAGATGAACCTGCAAAACCTGCTTCAATAACATCTACTCCAAGTTTTGCAAGCTGTCTGGCCATAATGAGCTTCTCGCTGGGAAAAAACTGAAATCCTGGTGATTGGTCACCATCACGTAAAGTGGTATCAAAGATAGATATTTTGTTGTTCATAGAAATTTTTTATATTTAATTAAACTAAAAATTTCTACTCTTAAATGAGTAGGAGAAGCAAAGCTAAAGAAATTGATTCAATTTTACTTGAAAATTGTTTAGCCATAATAATATATCAGAAAGAGGATATTTAAATTTTTTGTTTTTAGATTGGAAAACACTTCTGAATAATTTCTCCAACATTGGCAATATGAGTATTCCAGTTTTGAAGTTCAATTTTTCCGTTTAAAACAAGCAAAACCTTTTGGATAGCTAAATCCATCGGTTCCTGCTCAAGAATTTCTTTTTTCAAACTTCTTTTATTCATCCAATAGTGAAAGTTAATAATATCGTATCGCCCCCATTGCAATTCCCGATTTTCATATAAATGAACTCTATATCTCCCGATGTGTTCTTGTGGATCTTCCCAAACTAGCACATCATTATCTACTTGAGAATTTGGATCGCGATAATTTAGTCTCGCGGGAACCAAACCAATACTTCCAAGTACTTCTCTTGTTCTCCCAACATTTCCTTTATCCGCTTCTGTCCAAAGCAATAATCCTACTATCATATTATTTTTCTAGAATTCTAAGGCGATTCTTTACCATCACCACTTAAAATATTAATAAACTTAGTTTTTATAGTTTTTGATGTTTATTATGTTTTTATTATCTTGCCTTTCTTAGTTTTCTTAGCGCAATAGTAAACCCAATAATGTTATACTTATAATTAGTGCCTAGGCTAGAAACAATCTTTTCTGCCCATTCTCTTGTCTTTTGCCTGTCCCTGCCTGAACTTTTAAGAAGACTGATTCTTACATGGTCATTCTTGAGAAAAACTTTGCGAAGTTTTTCTATGAACTCGTTAGTAAGTCCGTTTTTTCCTATTTGGAGTTTTATGAGTGGCATATTTATACTTAGTAAAGATAGATTATAAAGTTAATTAATTAAGATTTTTAATGTTTCTGAAAAAGGTAAATTAGTGAATAAAAAATATTTATTCTCAGTAAGAATGGTAGGCACGAATACTATATCCTATGTTGCCTTTTCCATCTTTCACTTGATCAAAGACAAGTCCTCTGCCTCCCCCCGATACATAACTTACTTTTCCGCCCATAATTAATGGTGTAAGCGTTTTTCCTTCATCTATTGAAGAGACAATACTAGTATCACATAATAATTGTGCCATCTCATCTAATGTTTTTATAACTTGATATCCACACAAACCTAAAGCTTTTCTTTTGAATATTCTTGCTCCTATTATTTGTCTTTCTTCTAAATTTAGAAATACATTCTCCTTCGTAAATGCTCTTGCGAATAAAATTTCTAGTTCCCTTTGTTCCATGTTTATCTAAATTAAAAAAATTAACAATTTATAAGCATTTATCTTATCTAATGTATATTTAACAAATTCAACTAACGACTCGATGAAAACCCTTAAAAGCAAGAATAAACTAAGAAGAACATGGAACCATATGCAGATTTACTCAAGAGAATAATTGCTGAATCAGACATTGTCCTCGAAGTTTTGGACTCAAGACTTGTTGATTACTCAAGAAACGCCCAGATAGAGGAGCTTATAAAAAAAGTCAATAAACCTAGAATATTTGTAATAAACAAAAGTGATATGGTCTCAAAAAAAGTTATCCAAAAAGATATTGAAAGATTAAACAAAGAAGGAGTTGCGGTTTATGTTACAAGAGAAGACAAAAGAACGTTTAAAATTTTAATTTCAAAAATAAGACAGGTTTTCAGCAAATACGGGAAGACGCAGATAATAGATGAAAATCACAGGGCAGCAAAAGCAGATATTGTTGTAGGTGTTGTGGGATATCCTAACGTGGGCAAGTCTTCTGTGATAAATGGAATAGCATTCGGGAAAAAAACTATTGTTTCGAAAAGAGCAGGGACAACACACGGAGCTCATTGGATAACAGCAAGTAAAGAAATAAAACTTATTGATACACCCGGAGTAATTCCCCTTGATTATAATGATGAAGTAAAATTAGGACTCATAAGCGCAAGAGACAGCCATAGATTAAAACAGCCTGACCTGGTTGCAGCAAGAATAGTGCAGATGTTTATTGAAAAGAATAAAAAAGCGTTTGAAGATTATTATGGAATAAAAATAGATGATGAAACAAAAAGTCCTTATGAGATTATAGAAGAAATCGCAATAAAAAAAAGCCATCTTAAAAAAGGAGGATTGGCTGACGAAATAAGGATGAGCATAATAATTGTTAAAGACTGGCAGGATGGAAAGTTAAGGCTATAAATTTATAAAGTAAACAATATTGATTATCATGAATGGGTTAAACTTAAGAAAGTTTAACATCTAGAAAATTGAGGATTTTCTAGCTCATTCAAAATTTAAAAACGATAAGAAAATTTTGAAGATGGAAAAAGACATAGGAAAAATAAAAAAGAACGATCAGACAGACATAATTGTAAGAATAGACGATTTTGGAGGAAAGAAAGGAGTCACAATAAGAGAGTTTGTTTCTGGAGAAAGATATACCGGATTTACAAAATCTGGAACAAGGATACCTCCTGAGAAATTCCTTGAATTTAGAGAATTGATTAATTCGATAAATTTGGATGATTTGAAAGAGGAAGAAGTTGCTGAAAAAAAGGAAGAAAGTAAGGAAAAAGAAGAAGCAGGAAAAGGCGTTGAAGATTATTAGTTATTCTCTTGATATTATTAACCCTCGTTATCTACAAGGTAGGGATTCTTACCTTCCAAAACTTTTTTCAAAAGGTTCTTAGCTTCAGGATTCTCCTTATTCTTCAAATTCAGAACCTGCCGGGCTTTTTTTATTGCCTCGCAAATATTCATTTTCATAGGACATTTTTCCTCGCACGCTTTGCAAAGCGTGCAATCAAAAACAATTTTGTCAAAGATATTTTCTGAAATAAGAATTGCATGTCCTCTTGGCGAATATTGCTCTTCTCTTAAAACTTTAAGGACAGGGCATAATTCTTTGCACATTCCGCATTTTATGCATTTTTCCATTATCTCTATTGCTTCTTCTTTTGCGTTATCTCTTTCTACTTCCATTTTAAAAGGCTCCCCCTGCTATTTTTTTTATTTTTTTCTTCTCTTCTTCTGTCAATTCTAGCTCGTTCGGCCTTTTTTGAGTTTTGGTTTTATCTTCGGATGTTTTCTCCCCAGATTTATTCTTTTCCCCGTTATCTTCGTCGATTTCCGGCCCCTTGAAGGATATTGTGATTGTGGATTTGATAATATTTTTTTCTATTTTTTTCTTTTCTAGCTTTTCTTTTTCAGGTTTATCATCAATTCTTTCCTGCTCTTTTTTTTGTTCGGATTTGTCTTCTTCAATCTTCCCTTCATTTTTATTTTTTTCTTCTAATTCACCTACATTCTCCGCATTTATCCCGAAGGCTTCTCTAACATTCATAAAAGAAGAGTCTATAAGTTTATTCCTATTAAATTTCCAGAATGGATCATGCCTTGCCTTAACTCTTCTTATTATATCTATTTCACTCTTTTCAAGAAATTCTTTTTTTGTAATTCCAAAACCCAGACTATCTGAGACCTTGCCCCTTAATTTTTTTACAAGATTTAAAATATTTTTCTTTTTTTCTTGATCATTTGGTTTAAAACAACAAAAAACAATACCTGAGCTTGAATTGCAAAAATAGGGTATATTGTTTTCTTCAAGAACAACAAAAAAATCAAGAAGATTATCACCAAATATTCTTGGGTCTTCTAAAAGAAAGTTTCCATTTAAGGCAGAATAAAAGTATGCTTTTTCTTTTAACTTCATAAATTTCCAATATTCTTCATTCTTCATTTTTCCCTTACTGCTTTCAAATTCTGCGAACAAATGATATTTTTCTTCAAAGCCAAGAAGCTTAGATGTCGTTTTGCTGAATAATTCAAGCATGCTTATATCCTGATCAAGCTTAAGATGCCTATTCAACATTAACAAATCCTCAATAGAATCTGATTTGAATATCGAGAGCGTTCTTGTTTTTTTGTTTGTCAATCTTAATTTTGCCCTTGCAATAATCCCTGTTGTTCCTTCAAAACCAATGAAATCTCCTGAATCCGATTTTGAGATATGCATTATCTCACCTTTTCCATTTACAATTTCCAAAGAATCAACCCAATTTCTCATTCTGCCATATTTTATTTCTCTTATTCCAGAAGCGTTTGTTGCTACTAGTCCCCCGATAGTTCTTATGCCTGAAAAAAGAGGGATGACTGGGAATTCTAATCCAAATTTTTCAAGTTCAAGATTTAAATCATTAACACTTATACCCGCTTCAAGATAAACAGTTCTCTTTAGGTTATCAATGGAGATAATTCTGCTCATTTTTGAGATATCTATAATGACAGAGTTTTCTGGAAGACAACCTCCTGAAAAACTTGTTCCTGCTCCTCTTGGAACAATATCGATGTTGCTACGCTTTACTATCTCACTTATTTCTTCTATATTCTCTGGCAAAACAATAAGATTAGCTTTTCCTTCAAAATCATTAATGTCTTTTTCATAAACCGTCTTATTTTTTGTGATTTGCATTTTTTAAATAACTTCTTCAACCTCACTTTTTTCTATGTCCAAGGCATCGCAGACAATATCTGAAAATTCAATCAGTTGGATGCTCAATTTTTCTGAATCTATTATTTTTTTCAGATGCCAATATGCTCTTGGGTCTGCTGTAATTATTTTTTTTACATTGTTATTTTGTATATGATGAATAAAATTAATGGCAATTTTCTTGGAAAGCTCTGGATTTGTTATATCTAATTGGCCACAAGAGCCACAACAAAGCGTTTCTCCTTTTGAAAAATGCATTTCAACAATGTTGTAACCTAATAATTTAAGAATTTCTCTTGGTGCTTTATGAATATTTAAGTGTCTGCCCAAATAGCATGAATCATAATATATAACTTTTTCATTTGAAAAATATTTTACTAAATTATTATCTCCTTTTAATTTTTCAAGCATAATGCTATATATGAATTCTGATTTGATGTTCCAATCTGGCAGCATTTTCTTGTATTCTTGTGAAAATGTTTGAAGGCAAAGGGGGCAATTTGTTATTATCCTTTTTGTTTTTTTGCCTGTTAAGAGGGACATGTTCTCTCTAGCTAATTTTCTTGCATTCTTTTCATAACCTGATTCAATTAAACAACCGCCACAACATAATGAATCTTCTCTAAAAGAAAAGTCAATGTTTAATGTTTTTAAGATATTCCTATAATTTTGAACCTTGTCTTTAAGAAAAGCCATGCTATAACAACCAGGATAGTATATTGTTTCTTTTTCTCCAAATCCGAAAAGCCCCATTTTTGTTTTTTATGTTTAAAAGGGGCTTTTTTTGTTTTTAAGAATTTAGGTTATAAAAAGCTATAAATTGAAGTCTATATCTAAAGGTTTATGAAGATCAAAAAAACAATGTGCCACCACATCTTAAAAGGGGTGGTTTGAATAGCACCTGTTTTTAGGACTTCAAAATCGTAAGATTTTGACGGTGCTCAAGATTTTACAATCTTGACATGCTCAGAGATGACAGTAATAAAGCTTACGTCTACATCATAAATGATGTAATTTTCATTTCTGACATAATTAAATAAAACCTGTCACCATCAAAATCCCGAGAACGATAAGAAGTATGCCTGCAAAAAGATGCAGCTTCTTTATATTTTTTTCTTTCCATCCGCTAACCTTCTCGACAGAGGTAAACCCAAGATAGATTATAAATGTAATAACAAGCAGGGGAATAACAAATATAAGGTTATAGACTAAAAGCAAGCCAATCATTTCAAAAATTGTTGCATTTGTTATTGTTGATGAAAATATAAGATAAGGCCCTACCGCGCACGGAATAAGAAAAATAGTTACAAACAAACCGATAAAAAAGGCGCCAAGCGGATTCGTTATTCTTTTTATCATTAAGTTTACTCTTGGTCTGAAAGAAAGAGGCATTTCTGTCGCAACTCCACCCGGCCTGTAAAATACATAATCTTTCACATTCAAAAGTCCGAGAATTATTGCTAACACCCCAAATACTTTTGAAGAATAAAAAAGAAAGATTGAAGTATCTGGCATAGAAGAAGAAGCATATTTGAATATATTAACAAAAATCATGCCATAAATAAAGTAGCCCAGATAAACCGCAAGGGTAAATGCGAGTCCTGCATAAAGCACTTTTTCTTTCTTTTCAGGATTTTGCATCAGGACAGAAGTAAGAACAAGGATCATCACAGCAAGTGCGCATGGATTAAGTGCATCAACCAAAGCGAGACTTATTAATTTATAGATTAAAGCAAGACTAAGTTCAATCATATTAACAATTAGAAATTGTTTTTAGTTCTTCAATACTTTTTACACCTACATATTTCTCTCCACTTATTATCCATGTTGGGAAATATTCTATTTTTTCCTTTGTGCACTTTCCAATATCTGTATAACAATCAGTAATATTAAACAAACCAGCATAATTTCCCAATATCTGTTTTTGTTCTGCGCAATGAGGACAAGTTGCTGATCCATACATCTGACTCTTAGATGCTATGCAGGCCATAACTTGTTCATCTGCATAGGAATTATTTTTGAAGAGTATTATCACTATTACTGCCGCTATTACCACTATTATAACGATACTAAAAATAATTACACTCTTTTTGTTTGTTCCTTTCATATTCTTACTTATCTTGTCATATTTTTAAATCTTTAGAACCTTAATATCGCTACCAGAAAAATCCCATGAAGAATGGCCGAATTGGATAATTAATTCGATTCCCAATTTTTCTGTTTCTAGCGGAATATCGCAGGCACCGAAACAACTGTCTAGCCAAATGAAAATCTTTACTTTTTCTTTATACTTTTTATTTTTTAATTCTTCAACAAGTTTATCCTGAATCAAAATTGAATACGGTTTTAATCCCTCCGGAAATTGGAGAAGAATATTTTTTGCCTTTTGTTCTTTTATATTCTCTGCTATCCTTTCTATTTCTAATTCGTATTCTTGCTCGAGTTCGTTTATAGTTTTTTGTGTTTTCATGCCGGGTTATTTGTTTACTTATATTTCAACATGAGAATGTTTTTAAACTTTCTTTAATGAATTTCCCCATGGAAAAATATTTATTTTTATGCAAAGCCGGTATGACTAGAAGCCCTTTTTGTGCACATTGGTTTAAAGAAGAAGCAAGAAGAGCAAACAAAGATATAGAAACAGATTATGCCGGAATACACAAGTATTCCCCCCATAGAATAACGTCTGAACAAATAATAAAAGTTCAGCTTGTTTTTGCTATGGAAGAGGATTATAGAAGACAACTGATAGAAGAGTTTTCTACAGAACCCAAAAAAGTCATAAATCTAGATATACAAGACATTTATTGTTCTGATGATGGGAGTTTTTCTAGTTATTCTCTAGAAAAGCGTATGGAAGGTTTAAAACCAGTTAATCCTGGAGAAGTAAAAAGAATATTAGAAAAAGAAGAGATAAAACTCGAATTAAGTCTTCCTGAAATTTTAAAGAGAAGAAACCTTTTTCAGTATATTCAGTAGTATTAAAGAAATTATTTTTTGGTTAAGCCGGTAGAGCCAAATCCGCCTTCTGCACGCTTTGTTTCTGACAATTTATCTGTTTCTTCTATTTCTGCAGTAACTATGGGCTGAATTAATAGTTGAGCAACCTTTTCGCCTTTCTTTATGTTATAATCAGAGTTTGAAGAATTAAAAAGAAGAATCTTATACTCCCCCCTATAGGTATGCTCTACTACTCCTGCCATGGTAGTTATCCCGTGCTTTAATGCTATCCCGCTCTTATCCCATATCAGACTGACATATCCTGGTGGAAGTTCTATAGCTAATCCTGTTGGAACAGCGAACCTTTCTCCCGGCTTTATCAGAACATCTTCTACAGAGTAAACATCCATACCTGCGTCTCCTTCATGGCTATAATGCGGAGTTATTGCTTCAGGATTAATCTTTTTTATCTTTATTTTGATTCTAGTACTTTTCATAGATTATCAAAGAGATGAAGATTTTTAAAGATGTGGTCTTTAGAAATTATATCAAGAAAATTTATGGACATGAAAACTGAAAATAAAATTCGCCAACCAATCGTAACCATAGCTGGACATGTTGACCACGGAAAGACGTCAATTTTAGACCAAATTAGGGGCAGTTGTGTCGCAGTAGGTGAAGCTGGCGGAATAACACAAAAAATATCTTTTACTCTTTTTCCTCGGGAAGATATTCTTGAAAGATGCCCGATAATAAAACAAAAAAAGCTTAATCTTGAAATCCCCGGATTTCTTTTCATAGACACTCCAGGACATGCTGCTTTTTCCAATCTTAGAAAGCGAGGCGGTTCGCTTGCTGATTTAGCAATACTTGTCATAGACATAAATGAAGGAATAAAGCCACAAACAGCAGAAGTAATCCAAATATTAAAAATAAATAAAACTCCTTTTATTATTGCGCTTAATAAAATAGATCATATTTCTGGTTGGAGAAAGCAAGATGAAAGTTTGATTAAAAGCATAGGCATGCAGGCAATAAGCGTAAAACAACAGTTTGATGAGAAGTTAATGACTCTCATGGGTTCTCTTCATAGTCATGGTTTTGAAACATCTCCATTTTATGAGATTGATGATTTTACAAAAAAAGTTGCTCTTGTCCCATGCTCTGCTAGAACAGGCGAAGGAATTCCAGAACTTATTATGACTCTTTGCGGTTTATCGCAAAAGTTTCTAAGGGGAAAATTAGAATTAAAAGATGAAGCGAAAGGAGTAATACTTGAAGTAAAGAAAGAGAAAACAGTAAATTATCTTGAAGCAATACTCTATGATGGAAAATTAACAAACAAAGACGAAATAGCGGTAGGAAGTTTTGGAGAACCAATAATCGGAAAAATAAGATTTTTAGAGGAGATTCAGCCACTTTCAAATAAGTTTAAAGCAGTAAATGAAGTTAGCGCAGCAACAGGAATAAAAATACAACTTTCTGAAAGTATTGATATCCTTCCAGGAATGCCATTTCAGGTTTTTAAAAATAATAAATCTGAAATAATTAAGGAATTCAAAAAACAGATTACTGAAAATATAAAAACAGACGATGAGGGAATTATTGCAAAAGCGGATTCTCTTGGAAGTTTAGAGGCTCTTCTTGTTCTTCTAAAGCAAGAAAATATTTCTGTTTGCCGTGCAGGAATTGGAAGAATAGACAAAAAAGATGTTATATGCGCAAAAACAAATCTTGAAAAAGATGCTACAAGGGCGGTTATTATCGGGTTTAATGTAACTCATGATGAAGAACTAAAGGAAATGAATATTGAAAATATAAAAATAATTGAAGAAGAAGTTGTTTACAAACTCATAGAAAAATTAAAAGAGTATATTGAAAATAAAAGAAAAGAAGTTGAGAAAGAAAAAATGATGAAGCTCGCAACAATATGCAAGCTAAGAATACTTCCTCAATATGTATTTCATAATTCAAATCCTGCTATTTTTGGAGTCAAGGTAGAAGCAGGAAAATTAAGAGAGAGATGCACCCTGATTGATGAAAACGGTGAAGAAATTTCAGATGTAAAAAGAATGCAAGCAGATAAAAAGGGAATTGATGAAGCAACAGCCGGAATGGAGATTGCAATAAGCTTGCCTGGAACAAATTTTGAGAGGCAACTAAAAGAAAAACAATTTTTGTATTCAGACATAAGCGCTGCTCAATTCAGAGAATTCAAGAAGAATAAAGAACTTCTTTCACGTGAAGAAGTAGAAGTTCTACAGAAGATTTCCCAGATAAAACGGGCGAAAGAGCCGACATGGGGCGTGTAAAAGTTTATAAACGCTCAAACCCAGATGAATTCAAGCTTAATGGTTCAATACCATTCTAACATCGCAAGATGTGGCTTAATCAAAACATAAAAAATGTCAAGCATATATGAAATTCCTGCACAAGAATATAATGAGAAACTAGCTGCAAAGCTAAAAGAAATGTCAGAATTTTCTATTCCGGAATGGTCTCTTTATGTAAAATCTGGAGTTTCTAAGTCCAGGCCTCCTTTTGAAGCTGACTTCTGGCATAAAAGAGCTGCTTCAGTATTAAGGCAGATATATATTCACAATGTTGTTGGAGTAGGAAGGTTAAGAGGAAGATATGGCGGAAGAAAAATAAGGGGAAGCAAGCCTGAAATATTTAAGAAAGCATCGGGCAAAATGATAAGAGTAATGCTTCAGCAAGCAGAAAAAGCAGGATTTTTGGAAAAAGTTAAAGAAGGAAGAAGGTTTGGAAGACGATTAACAAAATCAGGAAAAGACTTTTTGGAGGCAATAAAATAATCTAAAATGGCAAAGAGAAGAGATAATCGAAGAAAAATCAAGTTCAGCAAACAAGCAAGAAGAACAAAATGGGCTCCATTCTGGACTGTAATAAAAAAATATGGAAAAGGAAAAAGAGTTCATCCAAGTAATATGACAAGAGTAAAAAGACACTGGACAAGAACTAAATTAAGAATCAAACCATTCAGGCAAAGAAGGCAGCATCTAGGATAATTAAAATGGCAGAAGAAAAACCTAAAAAAATAATTATTGAAAGAGAATATATTGTTCCTCTCAGAAGAGAATGGCTAAAAGTTGCTGAGTTTAAGAGAGCGAATAAGGCAGTAAAAGCATTGAAGCAGTTTTTAGTGCAACATATGAAAGTTTATGACAGAGATTTAAGGAAAATAAGAGTAGATATCCTTCTTAATAACGAAATAAGATTCAGGGGAATGAGAAAGCCTCCTGCAAGCATAAAAGTGAAAGCAATAAAGTATGAAGACGGTTTTGTTGATGCCAAGCTTGTTAATATTCCTAAGCATATTGAATTCCAGATTGCAAGAGAAGCAAAAAGAAAACTTGAATCTCTTAAGACAGAAAAAGCTGAAGAAAAAAAGGAAACTGGCAAAGAAGAAATAAAAAAAGGACAAGAAGCTGAAAAGAAGGAAGGAAAAATCGACGAGAAAGCAAAAGAAATAAAAGAAAAAGAGGCATCTAGCAAGGAAGCTGAAATGAAATTGGAAAAAGAAAGTGCAAAATTGGAAAAACATACTACTCAAACACATCAAAAAGCGCCGATAATACAAAGAAAAGCGCTTAAAAGATAGTTCTATTATCTGTTAAAACTCCGTCGTGGTAGCATAGTTATATATAGAATAAAAACCTGCTTTTTATGTCGGTTGTCCTGGAAAGGATGCTACTACAGCAGCCTCTGTCAGGTGCTCAGCTATTAATGCAGTGAACGGACTATAACTCACTGTACGAAATCTGCACCTGTTACGCTTGATTGTGGGGCGAAGGAGATAACCATTAAAGCATTCGGTAGGTTAAGATTGACTCCGAGACTAAAGCTTATGGCACTCCTTCACCGAGTCCGAAAAGTTTCTTGGAAAGAAGCTTTAAATAAGAAAATTGAGGAATACATAACATTATTTAAAATGAATAAGAAAACAGCAAAAAAACATGGGAGAAAGGCAAGCAATAAAAGCAAGGCTTCAAAAGTGAAAAAGTTGATTAAACTGACAAAATCAAGAAAGGACAAAAAATCTAAAAAGAAAAAATAAAAATTTATTCTTTAAACCATTTCTCTATCTTACTTCTGAATAAATAGACTATCCCCAATATTGCTAAGGAGATTATAGAGAGCGTTATGAAAAGCCGGGTTTGTGAATTCGCAAGACCTGCCCCTAAAATTCCCAACATGAGATAGCCCGGGAATCTTCCTATTGATACTATTATCAAAAATATTTTTGTTTTCATCTTTGTCAGTCCTGCAAGAAAACAGAATATATCATCAGGAAAAAGTGGAAGCAAGAATATCATAAAAAATATAAGAGTTATCCTTGTGTCAGAAAAGCTGTCTAATTTCTTGATATATTTTTGACCAATCATCTTTTTTACAAAAGGTCTTCCGAATTTTCTCGCGAGCAAAAAAGCAAAATAAGAACCCAGCACTACACCTATTGTTGTATAAACTGTTCCCCAAAAAGCACCAAAAAGGATTCCACCAATGAATCCTGTCACCTCGCCAGGAATTACAAATAGAACAACTTGGATAATTTGAAGAAAGATAAAAACCAATGGGGCTATAACCCCAAATTGGACTATAAAACTGCTTATCTTACTAATATCCTTCAGAAAATATAAGAGATTGTAGTGCACAATGATATTTATTAGCAAGGCCAAGATCAAAATCTCTAAAAGTATGATAACTAACTTTAAAACATTCTTTTTTTGTTTGGTCATATTAACCTTAAATCATTATAGATTAAAAATTTATATATTATCATTTATTGTAATAATGATGACAGACATAGAAAAACTAAAGAACGAAAAATCAATCCAAGAACTCTTAAACTTTGGAATAACTAATATTGACAAACCTACGGGTATGACAAGTTTTGATGTTGTTAACGCGGTTTGGAAGGCTCTAGGTTTGAAGAAAGCAGGGCATTTCGGCACTCTTGATCCCAATGTAACGGGAGTTTTGCCTATTGCTTTAGGAAATGCCTGTAAGATTCAGGAATATTTTATGCATCATGAAAAAACTTATGTTGGGACAATGCAACTCCATAAACCAACTACTAAGGAAAAACTTGAAGATGAGATGAAAAAATTTATAGGAAAGATAAACCAACTCCCCCCAAGAAAATCTCGTGTAAAAAGGCAGGTAAGGCAAAGAGAAGTTATAGAATTTAAAATTTTAAGTTTTAATGAAGATGCAAAGACTGCAGAGTTTATAGCAGAAGTTGAAGCAGGGACATATATAAGAAAACTCATTGATGATTTGGGAAAAGGAATGGGCGGAGCCCAGATGATTGGATTAAGGAGAATAAAAGCAGGAATTTTCTCTGAAAAGGATAAAGAGTTTGTTAGTTTAGCTGATTTTGAGAAAGCTGCTGAAGAATATAAAAAAGGAAATGAGAAGATATTGAAAAAACTGATAATACCTGCAGAGATAGTGACTAGAATATTACCCACTGTTGAAGTTAATGAAGAATCTCTAAAGAAGCTGAAAAATGGCTCCCCTATTTTTACAGAAATGCTGGAAAATAAAGAAATGAAGATTCCTGAAAACAGCTTTGCTGTTTTCTTCAAAAATAAGATTGTGGAAATAGCAAAAAAGGCAAAAGAACCTGAAAATCCGAATATACTTGCAAGGCCCGAAGTTGTCTTATTATATGTATAAGACAAAAATATTTATTAACCCTATTTTACTAAGGAAAACATGAAAAAGAGTGTCTTGCGTCCGCATTTTAAAAATACTGAAACAGGACTTAAATGCAAACGCTCTAACTCGCGAGCCGATTTTGAGAATAATGGGGGAATACTGCTAAAATCAACTCGCTCACAAATTACTATATTTATAATCATTGCAGTACTTCTCGTTGTCTCAATCGCGGCAGTTTTTTATTTTTCATCTCTTTCAAATGAAAATGTTACAGAGGATTTAAGCACTCTTTCATCTTCAGAAATAACAAGTCAGATAAAAACACAAAGAGACACTTGCCTTGATGAAAAGACAATATTTGCTATTGATGCTTATGGGCTTGATGAAGTGAATGTCCAGAATTTTCTATCTCAAAATCTTGCTGCGTGCATCCAGCCAACAATAAAAAAGTATCAAGATGTTGCAGAAATAACTCTTTCTTCTTTAAGTGTCAGTGTTAAAATAAATGATGAAAAAATTGAGATAATAGGAAATTATCCTGTTAGTGTTACAAAAGGGGATACGCAAAATTTAGACTCTTTTTCTTTAACACTTTCAAGAACAATAACAACAAGCGTACAAACAAATGTTTGGTGCCAAGCCAATTCTGACATTTATCTTAAATCATGGGATGATAAGTTTGAAATCTTTGTCCCTTATCTAACAAAAATGCAAAATCCTGATGGAAGTTGTATTGACGAAATAGGACTAAGAATAGAAGACCCAATAAAAACGTATGGTAATCGAACTGCAAGTTTAACCTCACTTGTTTATATCCCTCTTCCACTCGGCGCAGAATTTTCAGTGAATAAAGTTCAACTTAAACAAGAATATACTTCTAAAGATTATATGGATTATTACAAGGCTCTTCAAGATTCTGGGAGTTATTTAATCTCTGAAGATAAATTAAAACTCTGGTATTATGATTCCTTAACTAAAAATTATTATATTTATCCTGGCGGAGAAGGACTTACTAACTCTGTAAATGTAACAGATAAAGAAATAAATGCAAATGTGAACATCTTTTATGATGGATTAATTCACCATTCAAGCCCGGAAATAAGCAAGGCTACAATTATTGAATCATTTGACAGAAGGATGAATATTATCCTCCCAAGGGGAACAATAATAACAAAAGACGGAAATAATGTTAATAAAATAGCCATAGTTAAAAGCCCGAAAAGGAGTCATGTTGTTAATTTTGGAATGGGTGATTATAATTTTTATCCTGGCGGAGCAATAATAGAGCCATCTACATTTATCACCTATAAATATTCACAAGAAGAAGCAGATAATCCAGAATTTAGATATGGTGCGTATAATTGGGAAAATTTAATTAATGAAACATGGCAGAACCCTCAAACAGATAAACCTCCTGTTTTCTCTTCACTAAAAACAGGAAAAAATGAGGGGGACATTATTTTTTCATTTGTTGTTACAGATGACATAGCATCAGCTTTATTCTGTAATCTTTATGTTGAAAACACCCTTGTTTCCTCAATTAGTGTCCAGAACACAGCAACGGGAACATTCACAAAAAAACTTGATAATGGAAAATATTCCTGGCAAATTGGATGTTTTGATGCGATAAGCGAAGAAAAATCTGCTGTTCAGGAAGTTGTTGTTGGAAGCTCTGGAATTTTAAATGCTTTTCTTCCATTAAGCAATTTTGCAAGACAAACAGGATATGCTATAACTGGATATGCAGCAAGTGATTCAAGAAGCGGACTTGAAGCAAGAGAAGAAAAAGATCTGAAGTTGGCATGGTACGACAATGGTGTTTACAGACCATTGAAAACAACAGTGGATACTGTAAATAAAAGAATAAAAGCAGAAGTAACTTTTTTTAGCGGTGGGAGTATAGACACCAATGCAGAAATTGAAAATTATAGGGCGCAGATAACAGGATTTAGTTGGTTTAGTGATTATGTTGGAGACGTTGCAAACATATTTGGTGCTGGTAGTTATTTTAGCGAAGATGAAGGCAGCACAGAATTAATCGCAGCGAAAGGCTGTACTGACGCAAAGTATGGCGCTTTTAATAATGTAAATACAATTCCAAAAGTAGGCGAAAATTGTACTGGAATTGCTGATCAACCTGGAAAAGAGGTAAAGTACACTATAGTTGCTGGTGAGGGTTGTGGGGCAAAAGAAAGTATGATTGAAATTATTCCTAAAACAAGTACTGTAGATACAGGAGTTTTAGATTGGCCAGACAAGGGAAAAGCAGAAGCTGGAGAACATACATTTAAGATAACATTAACAGATGCAGACAAGAAACTTTCAGATAGAGAAGATAATTGCGCCTGGGCAGATGCTTACCTGAGTGTAACCGGAATTGGAGTTAATACTGATTGGCAAGATAAAAAATCAAATATGCTTGAAGCAGATTGGAATAATGCTACAGGATTAGCAGGATGGAACTTGGCATCATGCGCAAGCATGGCTGAAAAAAAAGAAGCATGTGAGGTATGTGTAGGATTCGCAAAAGAAGATATTGCAGCAGGAGGAGGAAGAGTAGGGAAAGCAGGAGATACTATGGGAAGTCTTGATTTTTGCACAGAAACTCTTTATGGAGAGGGAGCAGAATGGGATCCTGCAAAATGCCTTGAAGAGCCAGCAGGATGCAGACAGGATATTTGTTATAAATGCATAGAATTCAGCCAGGCAGAAGATGCAGCAGAACATGCCGGGACATTAAGTTCTCTCAGCAATTGCATTGATGTTCTTGAGCATGAATGTGGAAGCGAAGAAACTACTACTGAAAATTATGGCATGGGCAACTGCAAAGAACTTGGCGGAACTTATAATAGAAGTACAGAACAATATTTAGGATATGGATTAGTAAGATATTGGCCTGACTTAAACGAGGCAGAAGTTATAACATTCGCAGACGCTCTTGCTGTTAACGGGCTTACTGCAACATATATAGAATATTTTGGGATGGATGAACATCAACAAAAATATCAAATAAATGACCATCCTGAAAAATTTTATCCTCAGGCAAAATTCCTTGTTAACACAATGAGGGAGAGAAATATAACTACTTTTATTAATTATATTAATTGGAATCTGCCAGATATGTGCAATGAGGGTAAATTTTCAGATGCATGGTTTACAACAGGACTTGGAGGATTAATACAACAGATAGGAACAGATAAAGTAATATTACAAACTGCACTTGAAGGCGGAGAAAGATGCACAGACAAATTCACAAGATGGAATGGCTGGATGGCACAAAACTGGGGCGGGATGAAATCATATAGTATCGACGGAGGAGTAAAATCTGCGCCTTCACCAGAATGGTTTATTAATCCTACACCAGGACCAAGCGGTGCATTTGCAACAGGAGCAATAGTCACAACAGATGATGGATCAACATTAAGATATTTCGCTGATAGAGATGGAGCAGGAAATGCTAATCCTACAAAACTCGAAAATTATGCTGGAGGAATTAATATTGGATGCAAATCAGGATTTATCTATTATGACTTTGGATATTATGGAAAAAAACCAGATACTGGCGCCATTCAAGCATTAGGAAAAATTGCTGCTAAAAAACCAAAGCCAACACCACAAACTGCCCCGAATATAACACTTACAAGCCCTAAGGAAGGTGAGGCATACAAGACGTTATCAATTCCTATTGACGGAACATCTAATCAGGCAGATATAGTAAAGGCAGGGTATAAAATAAATGGAGGAGATTTAACTCTTTTTACACTTCCGCATAATATCACTGCAAAAGAGGGGGAAAATAGATTAGAGTTATATGCTCAGAATAGCGCAGGACTTATTGGTAATGTTAATGTTACATTCAGGGTAAATCTTTCTGTTGAAAATCTTCCAATACCAACAATAACAATAATAAACCCGATAAATGACGGGAATTATGAGGCGAATATACCTTTAAATAAAACGTTGTTGAACATAACTTCAAATCAAAAAATAAGCAGCTGGAAATATAGTCTTAATGAAGGAGAAAAAAATAATTCTTTCACTAATCCTTCTCAAATAACTGTTAATGAAGGAGAAAATAATCTTATTGTTTACGGGACAAATGCAAACGGCACTGGTTCTGCTTCTGTCAGTTTTAATGTTAGAATGGTTAATCCTGCTTATTCACCAAAAATAACAATTGAGTATCCTGCAATGGGGTTTACCTACACCTCAAATCTAATCTTTATCAAAACAGCATCTAATCAAACAATAAATTCCTGGGCATATAGTTTAAATGCTGGCGAGAAGGTTGGGTGTAATTTTTGTGATTTAGGAGATTCTCTTGAAGCTCCAGAGGGAAGAAATAACTTAACTATTTATGGGACAAATGCAAACGGCACTGGTTCTGCTTCTACTTATTTCTTTGTCAGTACCACATCAGATTAATCCTGTCAAAAAAGTAATATTCCTTTTAGTTTGAAAATAGTTTTTATTTGCGTGAATTTTTTAGGATACAGAAAACGACGAGGGAAGTTGCAGGCAAATTTTATTATCCAAGAACTATAATTTTTAATTGTTTTCTGTATCACAGAAAAGGTTTAAAAGACAAAAAATCTTGTTAAAACAACAATGAAAACAGTAAGAATGAAAATTTCGGGGCTTGTCCAGGGAGTTTTTTTTAGAAAATATATAAAAGAAGAGGCTGATAAGCTTGGAATAAAAGGACATGTAAGAAATCTTGAAAGCGGCGAGGTTGAAGTTATAGCAGAAGGAATAGAAGAAAATGTCAAAGAAATGAATCTTATATGCAAAAAAGGCGCGCCGCATAGTAATGTCAAAGATGTTGATGTTCAAGAGATAAACCATATCGGGTTTGATGATTTTAAGATATTAGAGATATAAACCGATTTACTAATTAGGTTATAATGAACCCTTTATCCCATCAAGAGTATAACCGCCGACTTCATCAGAAAAAATAAATAATGGCTCAACATATCCCCTTTCCCGAGTTTGCTCTACTCCTATAAGGCTTGTCTTATATTTCCTACAAAACTGGCTAACCTGCGGCATGCAAGACTGAATCATCGCCTCTAAATCAGAGTCAATATCGGGAATATTTCTAAGAGCATGCAAAAATACAGGAGATATGAAATTCATAATAAACAGATTATTTGGATATATAAAAAGGTTTATTTAGAATATTGCATATATTCAGTAACCTATTTAAACATGAATTTTCTCTGTATATTATGTCAAGAGAAGACGAAATAATAGAGCAAAGAAAGAGGAAAATTGCTGAATTGACAAAAGCAAAGATAATGCCCTATGCATACAGATTTGATAAAAAAGATAATTCTTCAGACATACAGGAGAGGTATGCAAAATTAAAGCCTGATGAAAGGACAAAAGATACTGTAAAAACTGCTGGAAGAGTCATGACAATAAGAGATTTAGGGAATCTTGCTTTTTCTACAATCCAGGATGGTTATGGGAAAGTTCAGATAGTTCTGCAAAAAGAGGAGACCAGTGAGAAGGTTTTTGATTTTTTCAAAAAGTATGTTGATTCCGGAGATTTTATTGGAGTTGAGGGCATAGTTTTCAAGACAAAAAGAGGAGAAACAAGCATTCTTGTTAAGAATATTGAAATTTTAACCAAGTCAATATTGCCTCTTCCTGAAAAATGGCATGGCATACAGGACAAGGAAGAAAGATACAGAAAAAGATATCTGGATTTAATTGTAAATCCTGAAGTGAAAAAAGTTTTTATTTTAAGAGAAAAAATAATCGAAGCTATAAGGGAATTCTTGAAATCAAAGGGATTTAATGAGGTTGATACGCCTTATCTTCAAACAGTTTATGGCGGAGCAGAAGCCAGGCCTTTTAAAACGCATCTTAATGCCCTGGATATAGATCTGTTTTTGTCTATCTCTCCTGAACTCTATCTAAAAAGACTTGTTGTTGGGGGTTTTGAAAAAGTTTTTACTATTGCCAGAAATTTTAGGAATGAAGGTATAGACAAATGGCATAACCCTGAATTTGTTATGATGGAGGTTTATCAGGCATATGCAGATTACAATGATATGATGAAGCTTACAGAGGAGATTTTTGAATATACCTGCAAGAAAGTTTTAGGGACAACCAAGATAAAGGTTCAGGGACAAGAAGTTGATTTTAAAGCCCCATGGAAAAGAATGACTATGGCCGAAGCAATAAAAAAAGATGCAAAGATAGATGTTCTTGAGATGAGTGAGAAAGAACTTTCAGATTTTGTCAAGAAGAATGATATTGAAACAAAAGGAAAAACATGGGGCTGGCTTGTTCAGGGAATATTTGAACATTATTGCGAAAAAAACCTAATCCAGCCAACTTTTATAACAGACCATCCAAAAGAAACAACACCCTTATGCAAATCGCATAGAAAAGATGACAGGCTGATAGAAAGATTTGAACCATTTTGCCTCGGCGCAGAGATAGCCAATGCTTATTCTGAACTTAATGACCCGAAAAAACAAAGAGAACTTTTAGAGGGGCAGCAAAAAGAGTTAAGCAAGGGAAATGAAGAAGCAAACCCATTTGATGCAGATTTTGTCAATGCCCTTGAGATAGGAATGCCTCCGACAGGCGGGCTTGGAATAGGCATAGACAGAATGATAATTCTTCTTACTGGCTCTGAATCAATAAGGGATGTTATAATGTTCCCATTCATGAAACCTGAGATTAATAGAGAAGTTAGGGTTGAAGAGAAGTCTGAAAAAACAGATGAATCAAAGAGAACTAAAGCAAAAAGAGAGAGCATTAAAGGTGCAAAATAATTCTGGAATAAGGCCTACTTGCGGGAATTGTTATTTTGTTACAAAAAAAGAAAGATGCAAAATTGTTAGAATGTATGATGAATTTGAAGTTAATCCTCTTGCAAAAAGATTAGAAGAAGAACGGCCTGCAGGGAAAGTAGATATTTGTAGATATTATCAACCAATAGAAAGCTTAAAAAACTTGATTGATTATAAGCTCATATAAGAAAAGGAGGGTAAAATGAAAAAAAGAACTCTTAGAATATTATACTATCTTGCATGGATAGTTGGTATCATTGCTGCCTCTATCCTTGTTTACGGTATTATTAAATCTATAGCCTAAAGAATGGATTTTGAAGTTTTAAGCTGGTTTGGGAATTTTATAAATTTTCTGATATTTGCGTACATAGCAATAAACATTGTAAACACCCAATGTTTTAATGTATTCCAAATGAGCCTTTCGCTTATTGGCTTAATTGCATCTATCTTTATCCAAATAATCTCGGTAATCAGCAAATAGGTTTAAAAAATAGAAAAACATAATATTAACATGACCAAGGACTGTATCATTATAAAAAGCAAAATAAGAGAAATTGTCAAATCAACTGGTACAAAAGAAGTTAATAATATTTCTGAAGATGTCGCAGATGCCCTTGATAAAAAGGCAAGAGAACTAATAAAAGAGGGTGTTAAGAGAGCAGAGGATAATCACAGGAAGACGCTTTACGGAAGAGATATCTAACTAGTTTTTTCTGCTTCTTTTTTTATCTCTCGTGTTCTAACATCCTCAACATTCCATTCAGCAACTTTCGGATTCTGCCTGAATAAGTAAAAAAAATCTTGAGATGTTATAGTAATTGCACCTAAGTCTGGATCTTGGCTATCTCTAAAATTAGCATTATAGTAAAGGCTTCCCTTAAGACAATGCACTTTATTTTCTTTCCTAGAATAAACTACTGTTACATCATAAATGTGGTTCTCTAAAGATTCTGGCATAAAGGTAAAAGCTTACTTGTTTATTTAAGGTTTATTGGGATGAGGCATATATTATTGAATAACAAGGTTGTTTCTTCTTTTTTAGCTTCCTTTCGTAATATTCAGACAGATTTCTTTCATATTATATGCTGTGCTTTTTATTTCATTGCAAAGACTTACGTTTCTGTTTTCGGTTGCGTACCACAAAATGCATAAATCCTGCTGTGTCTCAAGACTTTCCATCTTGCATGAGATATCACATGAAACTTTTCGGCATTCTGTCCAATCTTTTGTTACTTTTGCCTTGCAAAATCCTCGGGATTTTGGCATCCCAGCATGGTCGCATATAGAAGCATTTCCTGTAATGACTGCATAGTTTATTATACACTCCCCAGATCCTACGCCGGTGTCATTGAATAATTTGAATAATATATCACAAGCGTAAATATTTCCTATTTCAACGCCAACATTTGCCGCGCATTTACCAATTTTACTCTCACGTGACCATCCGTCAACGTCAACAACAGGTTCATTTGTAAGATTACCGCATCTATTAATTATTATCCTTTCAAATTCAGCGCGTTGTTCGTATAAATTAAAAGAGGACAAATTTGTTCTAGCGATGATAGTTCCGGTATTGTTTTTTATTATTAAAAGTTCAATAGTATAATTGCTAGGCCTAAGACCATGATAATATCTACCCCCTATTTCCCAACCAGTCCAGTCTGGCGCAGTTGCAATAAATGTTTCATATACGGGCATGCTTACCTCCCCTTTATCATCAATCACTCTAAAGCCATAAACTGTTCCTTCTTCTAATCCCTTTTGTTGAGGGAAAAAGTCATCATTTACTTCTATAGAAGTTATTGTGTTCCTGAATTGGTCTAGAATAAAAACATTTACATTGAGAGAAATATTTTCAGAAACGCTTAAGTTTAATCCGGGTGGAGGAGTACGAGACATGCCCATAAAAAAGAATGTTATAAAAAATATGAAAACAGCTAGAAGGATGGATAAAAAGATATATTTTAGTCGCATATGTTTTAAGGGGGATAAGACTTTATTAAGTTTTGTTTTCTTGGCAAGACTAGCGTTGTTCTTAATTCCGAAGTAGTTACAATAAAGATATTTAAATAGTCGCTTTATATTCCTATTATTATGACCACTGATTTAGTACAAAGATTGAGAACTTGTCATGCACAAGAAAGAAGAACTGTCGCCATGGAATTAGCCAAGGTAGGAAGCGAAGAAGTAATAACTGAATTAAAACGAATGGTTGAAGGAAAGCATAGGAAAGGTTTGAGGTGGTATAATTATGCTGATCAATTAGTTGGTATTGAAGCATTAAAGGTGACAGGAACTTCTAAGGCTTTAGAATTTTTGAGTAAAGTTTATTCTTCGCTTTGGAGTTATGAAACTGGAGAATCTTTTTGTACATCTCCAATGCAAGGCAGTGGTGATTTGCCATCATATGAAAGTGTTCGAATCGACTCTTTTAGATTTCCGTGGGCGAGAAAAAAATTAGGAAGTAGATTAGCATACTCGGTTGAATTAAATGAACATCGGGTTGAGGGATATTCATTGCCTTATCGTCCTAAAGAAGAAATTGAAGCAGAATTAAGAGAAATATTTGCTAGAGAACCACATAGTATTATTCAAGGAGCTATTAAAGAATTAGAAATAAGTACTGGGCAAAAATTACAAATAGTTACAATTGATAGTGGGATTTATTATAACTCTCATAATAAGGAACAACTTGTAGATGAGTATTTCCAATGTAAACATGAAGGCTCATGTCAAATTGCTGAAAGACATAGTCCGCAAGTATTTTTAAGAAGTTGATTATTATTTTTCAAATTTCGTAGAAATTTCTGACTGGAGTTTTCAGAGTAAAAAAGTTCGAAGGCCGTTTCCACAGAAAAATATTGAACCTAATATGTTATGTGATAGAGTTCAAAAATATGATAAATATAAAAGGTCTTCTTAATAATTTATGATTATAACAAAAAGAGAAAAAAATTAAAATGCCCAGTAACAAAGCAAAAGGAAGTAAAGTTGATAGAGAATTAACCGTAATTATATGTTACTGCTGTGGGGAAATCTATCATTTAAGAGATTTTTCCAGAAAAAATCCATTAGAGGTTTGTGGAGAATGTGGAGCAGAATACTTTCTACCATATTCAAGAGATTGTTTAAGGGGGTATGTGTGTCTAGAACAATATGAAGGACTTTTAGAGCTTTTGCCAGAACATCTTCGTTCGGCATTACCTCCAAAGTTATGTCCTCAGTTATCTCCTTTTAGAAATTAACACTCTTCCGTTTGCTCAACCCCCATTTCTCAATAGATATAAAAACATCCAAAAATATCTAACATAATCAGAAGAGGAAAAATGAGTAACAAGGCAAAAGGAAGTAAAGCAGAACGCGAACTATACGACTTATTCGTCAAGAATAATTTTCGTGCTGTTCGTGTCGCAGGAAGCGGAATGATGGAAAATACTGCATGCGATCTTATTGCAGGAAAGATTGGACAAAAATATGCGATTGAAGCAAAATCATCAAAATCTCCTTCTAAGTATATATCCAAAAAGCAGATTGACGAGTTTATGGTTTTTTCGGAGATATTTGGGCTTGTTCCTGTTGTTGCTCTCAGATTTAATAGAGAAGGCTGGCTTTTCATAAATCCAAGCCAGCTCAAAGATTCAGGAAAAAACTGGGTAATCACGCTTGAAGATGCAAAAAAAGAAGGGAAAAAGTTTGGCCAGTTTTTCTCAGTTAATTCTTCTGAAGATATTATTGAAAGAATATAGCAAGAATTATAAATAAAAATAGAATAGATTACTTATGAACAAAAGAGGGTTTGTTTTTTGTTTTGTTATATTTTCTGCCGTTTTGTTTTCATTTAGTTTTGTTCTTGGTGAGATTAGAATTAATGAGGTGATGTATAATCCTAATTTTTCGAATGATTATAATGAATATATAGAAATTTATAATAATGGAAGTACTGAAATTAATTTGATAGGATGGAAATTATGCAATAATGAAATTTTAAGCGGTTATGTAAATAGGGAGGGGTTTACTAATCTTAACACAACATTAATTCTACAACCCAATTTTTCTGCAATAATAAGTGATGGTGGAAGTAGTGGAACAGAAGTCTATTCAAATTTTAATGTTTCTGAAAATTCTATCGCTTTACATATAAATGGTACGGCAATGTGTACTCGCGGATTAAATAATACTGGGGAAGAAATCACCCTATGGAATAGTTCAAATTATTTAATGGTTAGTATTAATTATAGTTCTTCTTGGGGTGCAAATGGGGATGGAAAAAGTCTACAATATTATGATAATTCATGGCAATCATGCACTCCAACCCCTGGACAATCAAACAACTGCACAACAATACAACAAGAAAACATCTGCAATGATACCTGCTCAAGCTTGAATTATCAATGCGGAACATATACCATTTGCAATGCATCTGTAATCTGTGGAAGTTGTAATTCAGGATATGCCTGCCAGAGCGGGCAATGTATAGAAGATGATGACATCTATATAGAACTTAACTGGGATGAAGAAGACATCATAAACGGCGATGAATTTGAGATAACTGTAAAAGCTTACAATCTTGAAGAGAAGGATTATGACGTGCTGGTTGAAATCAAAGATGATGATGGCAAGATAATTTCAGAAAGATACGGAAAATATGGAACTAATAAAAGTAATGTCTGGAAAAGCTCTACCTTTTATGCTTTAAAATTTGTTTCTGGCAATGGAAATGACTTTGAGGATATGAAATTGAAGATAGACTCTGATTATAGTGATTTTTCAGGAGATGCTACAATAATTGCCAGAATAAGAGAGAATGAAAAAACTGGGGTGATAGATGAGCTTGACGAAGACATAGAAGTTCTTGAAACAGAAGAAAACTTTAGCTCCAACAATTTTTCCAATTCAAACTCTTCAACAAGTTCAAATCCTTCGAGCTCAAATTCCTCAAAAAATCAATCAATAACTGGAAGTGTAATAAGACTTGGAAGCAAAACCCTTAAAGGAACAGGAGAAACAGAAGATATAAAAACCGAAAAAAGCACGGTTTATAAATCAAAAAATGAGCATATAAAAGAATACGCAATTTATGGTTTTGCCATATTTTGTGTTTTTTTGATAGTATTATTATTGATTGATAAAAAATAGTAAATTTAAAAATGGAACCAATAAGAGCTTTAATGATTGTTGAGATGATTGGAAGACCCAAAGAACACCTAGAAGAAACTCTCAAAGATTACACCAAGAAGATTAGTTCTGAAAAAGGTATAACCCTAATAAATGAAAAAATTCATGAGCCTAAAAAGATAGAACATAAAAAAGAGGAAGCAGAAGACAAAAAAGAAGCCGGGAATGAAACAGAATTATTCTCAACATTTGCAGAAATAGAGCTAGAATCTAAAGACATAACCGCTATGATGAGGATAATATTCGCCTATATGCCTTCACATATTGAGATAATTTCTCCAGAACAAATTGAACTTAAAAATATTAATTTTAACGAGCTGTTTAATGAAGTTATAAGAAGAATGCATGAATATGATGGCATAGCAAAATCTATGATTATGCAAAATAAAATCATGAAGGAAAAATTTCAGGAGATTTTATCAAATCTGCAAAAGCCAGTTATTAAAGCAGAGCAAGTTCACGAGTCTCCTGCACAAATAAAACAAGATGACTTGCGAGCTGAAGAAAATTTACCTCAAGAAGAAAAGAAAGAAGAGAAAATTAATCCCAAGCCTAAAAAGTCTGGAAAGAGAAAAGAAAGCAACTAAATCTTGCTTAAATTACCGTGCACTTCTTTAGGGTTCATTCTTGCTTCAAAATCTTTTGATCTGTTTTTCATTATTTCATCAGAACTTGATGATTTTGAATTTTTATATTTTGAATAAAAATAAAATCCTCCGATTCCCAGAACAACAAGAAGGATTAATCCGATAATCCATTTTGTAGAGCTGGATTCTGCCTCGCATTTTCCATAACAACAGTTTGAAAGAAGTATGTCTGTATCTAGTTCCCCATTGCATTTTTCTCCCTTTTTGCAGGTAACCCCCCCATTTTCAATACAAGTAGGATATTGCTGATAATCTTCACTATAAACTTGTTCTTCTGATTCATTTTCAGTTATAATCCCGTTGATAGGAAGAGAAATTGACTGTCCATTCCATTCCACTGTCAAAAAAGTATTAATATCCTTTTCAGAATTTATTGTTATATTCACATATGTTTTTTTGTATGATTTTAATAATTCTATTTTGGAAGGAGTGAACTCTATATCTTTATCTTCGCAGGATATAGTTATGTCTTCAAGGTCCATCTCACCCACATTTGCAAGAATTATCTTGTATTCCTTGTCTAACAAAAACGTTCCATTCATCTCCTCAGGATAAAATATTATAATCTCTGATAAATCATACTCCTCTTCTTTAAACTCCTTAAACAACAAGGGCAGAATAATTGTTTCATTTTCATAGTTTATTTCTATTCGACTGTCTATTGTTTCATTAGTATTGACATCAAAATAAACTGTTGTGTTTTTTCCTGGCTTTATGCTACTTATTGAAGTTTTGTCAAGGTCTATATTTTCATCTTCGCATGAGATAGTTATGTCCTCTATTGTTTTGTTTCCGTTGTTTTCAATTGTAAAATTAAACTTGTATTTTTTACTGAAATTAATGTATAAATCAAAATTTGTTGGGTTTATATCAAGAATATCTGTTTCTACGTCAACTTCTGACTGGTCTTTAGTTATGTTTATTAAAATTGGAAGATAAATTGACTGGTTTTTATAAGCGAGGGTTATATTTGTTTCTAATTGCTCGCTAGTTTTAAAATCAATTGTTATTTTTGTTGTATTATGTGAAGATAATTCTTCAATATAAGACTTACTTAAAGATATTTCCCCTGATTCTGAAGACAAATCAATGCCAGTTATGGTTTTGTTTCCCAAGTTTATTACAGAAAAATTGACTTCATAACTGGTGTTATTAAGAACAACGAGATTCATTGATTCTGGAGAGAATTTTATCTCATCTTTGAGAATTATCTCTTCTTCTGTTGTTTGATTGATAGTATCATTCTGTGTTTGGTTTTCAGGGGCAAGAGGCAGACTAAGGTAAACGGGGATGGTGTAGTCATTTATTGTTACACTCGATTCTATATTCCCATAAAGATTGTTTGTATTAAAATAAATTGTTTTTGTTGCTAGGTCTACAAGAGTGAAATCTTTTGTTTCTCCTGTTGCAGCAAAACTGGCTGTTATGTCTTGAATATCAACAAAACCTTTTACTTTTATGGAAATTTCTCCATTTGAAGAATAAATTATAAAACCTGGGTCTAGCTGAATATAGGGACTGGTTGTACTTGTTATTTTAAATGATTTTGAAAGAACAACTCCAGATAGGCAAGTTTGTGTTGTTGTAGATTTTATTTTTATAGAATAATCTCCTGCTGATAAAGAAGAACTTGTTAAAGCATAAAATAAAAACTTGTCTTGAAGCTGCACCAAATTAGATGAGACTGCAATAGGATTTACCTCGCTTCCCCTACAGAGAAAAATTTTGTCTTTTGAAAGCCCGCCTGAAAAGCTTCCAGTGATATCTGCCTGTATTGTCTCGCCGGGATAATATTCTGGCTTGGCAAGTTGTATGTTAACAGCCGAGACTAAACTTATAAAGAACATTGAAGATAGTATTAATAAGATGATTTTTTCTGCTTTTCTTTCTCTCTTTTTCATCGTTTTTTAAGAGGATTTAGATTAATAAAGTTTGTTGTGATAAGAAGATGGAGTAATATTGAGTTAAGAACTATTTGCTCATATTCTTCAACTTAGCAAGCGTCTCATTAAGTTCTTTATCTTTCGGGAAAGGTCTTGCTGAAGGCATGTTCGGTCTCATTGGCATACCTGGCCTCATCATAGGCCTTTGCATCCCCGGAACTATTCTTCTTGGCATTGACATCCCTGCTGGAGGCATTCCTGGTCCTGGACCAAAAGGGGATCTTCCTTGTTGTCCGGCTTGTCCTTTTCCTTTCTTTGTTATTTTATAATAAACTTCTTTTACCTTTTCTCTGAAAATTATTCCTACAGCTACAAGTATTATTAATATAACAAGAACCCATACCCACCAGTAATTTCCTGATGTTGGTGTAGAAGAGGTTATACAACAACTACCCCCATTATCACATGAATAAGATTTTTCTTCTTCACCACTTACACATTCGATTCTGCATTGTCCATTTTTTGATTCACATGTTGGAGTAGATATTAGATTTCTGCATGTTCCCTTACAGCAATTGTTTGTATCACTCGCGCTCAATACAGGTGTTCCTTCACATTCTTGATTGTCTTCGCAAACTACACCCCCCTTATCATAACACGTCTCGGATGTCGAGTCTATTGGTTTAATATTCTCAGAACAGCATATTTTTGTTGCAGAATAACAAGTGAATTCATCTAATTTTTCCCCATCATCTGTTTTTGTCAAACAATCATTGATAGAAAGGCAATAACCTTTTCCAGAACATGATGTTTGGGTTGTAGCGGTAGTATTAAAAATAAAAAATATTGTTTTTTGTGCAGAATTTCCATTAACATCTGTACAACTTGCAGTGATATTATGATTTCCCTCAAATGTAACATTAAGTGGCACAAACCATTTTGTGGGATTGCTTTCATTAATTGCGGTCATGGAAATATCACTTCCACTGTCAAGAAAATATGTACAAGAATCTACTGTATTTGTACCAGTGGTTGTTAAATTGACATATTGAAGAATAGATAATCGGTCATATCGGGCATTATTAATTGGATTGTCAACAGTTATACCCAATGTTCCGTTGGTTGGTGGCTCAGGTATTTCAATATTAACTTTAAACTCTTTTGTTTTACTTATTTCATTCCCTATTGTGTCAATACAATAAACATTAACCGCGTGGTTTCCTTTATCTGGAAAATCTGCTATAGGTATAACTCCCTGCCCTGACCATAAATGATAAGATGTTGCAGTCATGTTATATCTTTTTGATTTATCATCAAAAGAGAAAGTGCACTCCCTGCTTTCAGTATTAAGCTCTGCGGTTATAGTCGTTGTTTGGCTTGTTATTATCTCTTCAGATTTTGGTTTTATTATGGATATATTCATTGGAGTAATTGAAATGTTAAACTCTTTTGAAGCTGTTTTTTCTTGTCCGGCTATATTGTCACAGAAAACGGTTATTGAATGTTGGCTGAAGTAACTTGATGTTGAAACATTTGCTGAAGCTTCCCAAATTGTTCCAGACAATAATGAGAGATTTCCAAGATTTCCATTGTCAATTTTATAAGTACATTCCCTTGCTACACTGCCTGCGCCGGTGTTTACTCTTATCTTAACTGTAGGATAAGCGGTATCAAGAACTGTTGTTTGATTTGGCTTTTCTATTGTTAGATTAATTGGAACATAAGGGGCAGGACTTGAACCAGTGACAGCAAATAATGCAAATGCGGTATCTCTTATTGAATCGCTTAAACAACCATTAGTACTTGTTTTTAATTGATCTTTTAAATAATCCCTCGCTCCTGATGCATCAGTAGTATCTTTTCCTAAAACCCATACTGCCAAAGAAGTGTAATAATTCCTCAGCAATTCATCTGAGGGTTGCCAGTATGTCCCTATTGATGCTCTCTTGTTCAAAAGTTCAGTCTTATAATAGGACTGTGTTTGTGTACCTGAATCTGAAATTTTAAATAAGAACGCAGATGGTAAAAGATTTTGATAACTTGGAGAGGTGGTATAAAGATATGGCTTGAATTTTTCAACATCTATACTTTTTTGTTTTAATGCTGTTGCTGCCCATAAGCTTCCCTCATAATCGCTACATGTTCCAATGCAGAATGCATTTACTCTTTCAGTCGTCTTTCCTCTGGCAGATGCTGAACTTGCAGTATTGGGTATGTAATACACAATCGAATCAGATTTCTTATAGATAAGCGAAGTTACGAATGTTTGATTGCATATAGTTGTTATATTTTCATTGTAACAGGCAGGATCTATTTTTAACCAATAACCATCAAAAGGACCATCAAAATTCTGGGAAAAACAATCAGATAAACTCCCGGATATTTTCTTATTCTTATCAAGAGTTATTTTTCCTTTTAGATTGTTTCCAGAGTATATATCACATTCTGCAACTTCCGAATCTATTTCAAGATACCATTCTGTATTTAAGTCGGTGTTTGTTTGAGAGAGAAGCCATGATTCAATCTGAGATGTATCCTCTCCTGTTAATGCTAATGCCAAGAGACCCATGCCAGTTGTTTTGAGTGAACATGCGCCAGCTGTTCCTACTTCTGCTGATAAACAGCCATCAGATTGTAAAGAAGAAGCTATGCTCGATTTGATAAGAAGTTGCTCTGTAGCATTTGAAGAAAGTGCCAGAAGAGAAAATGCTTTTTCCTCATTAGTAAGAGAAGAATATCCACCCTGGTCAGAGATTTTTTGCCTGAGGCAATCATAAGATTTTGTAAGATTATCCTCTGCAAGAACAAGATTTGCTGAGACTAAAACAAATGCGAGCATTATGAATGCGAGCAATATACCCTTTTTTTTCATAAAAAAGATAAGCTGGGGGTATTTAAAACTCTTTCTATGTTTACGAATGATTTTAGACTTACATCCTCAAACATTCTTCTCTTAATTCGCACTTTGCGCACTTGCCAAAACTTGAAGGCATTTCTGGAACATAACTGTCAATGTTCCTAATTTTTTCTGCTATTTCTAAAACAGTAGATTTATTTTCAGGTTTTATTTCCATTTTTTGTTTCTTTCCAGAACATTCTACAACACCTTCCTGAATTATTTTTTTATAATTATCTTCAAGAAGCATTGCATAAGCAGTAAGCTGTATTTCGTCTGAAAAAAATATCTTATTATCCCGAGATTTTATTTCATAGGGAATAATTTTATCTTCATTAAATTCTACCCGGTCTATCCTTCCCTTTAATCCCAAAATTTCAGACTCAAGTTTCATCTCAGAGATATATTTGGGTTTTAGATTTTTCCATAATTCTTCTCCAAAAAATCCTTCTGAGATTCCTTTTTTTATTGAGATTATTCTTATCATCACATCTTCTTCAAAATTTTTGAGTATTTTTTTGAATAATTCGCTTCTATCAACAGAAAAACCTTCAATCATGTTATTATTTTTCATGAATATTTCTTTGGCTATATCCCGCAGAAAAGTCTGGTATGCAAGCAAAAACTCTTCCGGAGGGCAATCTTTTGTTATCCGCTTCACTAAATTTTCTTCTTTTTTTGAAAAACTCTCAAGAATATTGTGCCTTAATTTTCCTTCTATCATAAGCTTGTTTGGGGGCGTTCTTATTCCGCTTACTATAGAGAGATAAAGTTTTCTTGGACAATAAAGGTATGCAGAGATATCACTTACATTTATTAATTTTTTAGCTTCCATATTTTATCGCTTGAAAGATTTTCGGATAACATAACTGACAGGATTTTTTGATTTTAATTCTTCACTTGTAGGATTTATTCCAATATCCCGGTAATATACCTTATCAAAATTTGGCGGAAGTTTTGGTTTTGATTTTGCATACCAAGAAAGCTGGGATTTTACATAGCCCGATTTAAGAGGTTCTTTATTTTTTTTGTTCCAATCTTCAATTATTTTTTCTATCTCGCTGTCAGAAATTTTAAGTGATTTAAAAAAAGAAAGCAAGATGAAGAGAGCCCGTTTTCTTCCGTCTCCAGGCATTCCTTTCAATATTATTTTTATTGACGGGGGATACAAGTCCGGTGTCAAATTTGTTATGGTTATGTCCTTGAATTTCTTATTTCCAAAATTTGTTTTTTCTCTTTCGATTTTCTGTGTTTGTGATTCCGGCTGTTTATAATCCAATGCCTGAAGAAGAAGCTGTGTTGCTTCCCCAGGTTCTGAATCTGGAAGAAAATTTTTCAGAGTTACCTTGAATGGGTCTGCATCTTTCATATCGAAATTTTTTATTTCATCTGCATTAATTACGACCGATGCCATACTCGTCTTTTCATGAAGAGAGTAGGGCATTCTAAAAAGATGCCTTGGAGAGACAAGGACGAGGTCTGCGTCTATATGCTCGGATTTTACTTTTTCCTTGAAATTACTTTTATTTGTTTTTGAACTTATACTGCAGTTATTGCAAAAATAAAAGTCTTCTTTTTCTATCCTCTCCTTTTCAAGTGATTTTCTTTCTCCTATGTTTTGAAAACAGTTAGGACATGAAATTTTTCTCTTCTTTTCAAAGACTTCTCCTGCAAGTTTTAATTCTGATTTACAGGAGGGACATTTAAAAATAAAAATTGATTTTTTTACAGCAGTATTGCCACATTTAACACAATATGTTTCCAATGCTTCTGATTCGTTATGGCTTCCGAATGATGTCTCATCTGTAATCCTTTCTCTGAGTCTTTTATGTATCTGGCTAGTTAGATAAGAACAAATTAATCTTGGCCATTCTGGAAACATTTCAGAAGTTTTTTTCCCAGAAATTTCGGTTGGAAATGCCTTATGAGGAAGGATTATATGAAACCCTTTTGAACCTGAGAATTTAATTCCGATATTCTTTATACCGTTTGATTTTAAAACATCGATAAGAACTTCGGCATAAATCTTGCTATAGTCAAAATATGGCGAGTCTACATCAATTAATAAATCCCATCCTACCCTCAGATTTTTCAATTCTTCTTGATTAAGTTCTGTTGATAAATTCAAAGGATCTGACCATAGCTCTTCTGAACAATGAAAGGATGTTGCCCCTTTTTTTGCAAATTCCAGTATGTCTGAATCATATTGAAAAGCATCCGGTCTTTTTCCAAAACCCTCAAAATATCTTGGGACAGATTCCCTATTCTTAGAAAATTCAAACATGTTCTTCCTTATATCTGGCCTTGAATAGTAAAAGAGGGCTATTTTTCTTATTCTTTCTTCTTTCAAGCTTATTTTTTGTTCTTCTGGTTCTTCTTTTGCAGTAATTTCGTCTTTTTTTTCTCCCACCATAGTTAATTATATTAATTTAACTTTAAATATTTATACCGGATTTTGTTGAATGTTTTAGTGGTTATAGTAAAAGATAAAAAGAGAGCAGTAATGTCTTTTCCTATAAAGAAAACGAAAATTTATATCAATTTACAATCAAAAAAACCTTCTTCTTTATCCCCGGGGTTTTTAGGACCTCAAGAATTTTTAATTCTTGATGGTGCTCAGGAACAAAGTTCCTGACATACCAAAAACAATTAGCAGTTATAAAGTAATTGGCTACTGCTTGAAAGCAAAAGTTTTTAATTGTTTTCAGTATAACAATATTTAAAAGCCAGAGTGCTTTTTGATAAACATGTTATTAAAATTAGAGAGGCCAAAAGTATTTTCAGACATCATTGGAATAATTTCAGAATTGGTTTTGGAAGTGAAAATAAGAGTGAATAAAGAGGGCATGAGCCTTGTTGCTATTGACCCTGCAAATGTGGCGATGGTTACATTTAAAGTTCCTGCAAATGCTTTCAAACAACTCGATGTTCAGGATGAAACAATAGGGATTAATCTTGAAAGTTTTAAGGCAATTTTAAGGAGATGCTCACTGAATAGTTCCCTAGTATTATCAACAGAAGACAATACATTGAAGATAGAAATAATAGACAAAATAAAAAGGGAATTCACGCTTACACTTCTCGATTTGGACTCTAAAGACAAGCCTATTCCCTCTCTTGAGTTCACAACAAAAGTTGAAATGAATTCGATTGATTTTGCGGAAGCGATTGAAGATTGTTCTATTGTTTCTGATTCATGTGGTTTTGAAGCAGAAAGCGACAGATTTGAGATATTCGCAAAAGGTCCACTTAATTCAGCAAAGTTAGCTTATTCTTCTGACGAAGTTAAAATAGAGTCAATAGAAAAAGCAAAGAGCAGATATTCTCTGGAATACTTACAAAAAATGACAAAGGCAACGAAGATAAACGACAAGGTTATATTAAATTTCTCAAAAGATTATCCCCTAAAGCTAGAATTCAAGACGCCATTAACAGAACTTGCGTTTATTCTCGCTCCGAGAATAGAGACCGAGGACTGACACGAGACTAATTGGTATTCTAACGAGTTGGCAGTTTGAGCAGAGGATTAAGACTTTTTTATATTTTCCGCGCCGAAACGTTTAAAAGCTTGTTATTACTAAATAATATTATCTATTATCAGATAAGATTTGGTAATACTAGGTAATACTCTGAAAATGAAAGTGAGAATATCTGCAACCATAGAGAAGGAAACAGAGAGAATTCTAGATGAATTATTAAAAGACGGAAAATACAGGAATAAATCACATATTATTGAAAAAGCTCTTGAGTTATTAAAAAAAGAGGAAGAAAAAAATGAAAAAAAATAACAATATAAACAAGAAAGGACAGATAACAATCTTTATTATCATAGCCATACTTATTATCACAGCAATCGCCCTTCTTTATACTTTTGTAATAAAACCTTACATTGATGCATCAACAATAGAAGACCCAAAAGCATTCATACAAAAATGCGCAAGCGACAGCATAAAAAATTCAGAGCAAAAAATATTAGACAATAATGGCTATCCAAATGATATGACTAACTTCATCATTTATAGTTCTGAAAAAGAAGGTGAAAAAGTTCCATATTTATGCACGGTCTCAATGTTTTATATTCCTTGCGTTAACCAGGAGCCAATGCTTATGGAAAACATAAGAAGATATATTGAAGAAAATGCAAAAAAAGATGTTAACTCCTGCTTTTCTAATCTTGAAGCTAAATTGAAGAAAGGCGGCAGAGAGGTTACTTCTGGAAATCTTACACTTAATATTGAATTTGAAACAAAAGCGATAAGGGCAGATATACAAAAGGATATGACCATAAGCAGAGGAGGCACAACCGAAACATTCGAGGTTTTTGATACAAAAATCAATAGCCCTCTTTATAATCTTCTTTATACTGAAAATAAGATAGTCTATTTTGAATCAGAAAACTGTGCATTTGACAGTGTTTCGTGGATGAGATTTAATCCGGGCATAATCATAAAAAAATTTAGTGCAAGTGACCAGACAAAAATTTACACATTAAAAGATGAAAGCACTGAAAAAGAAATTAAATTTGCCGTGAAGACTTGCATTCTTCCAGCAGGACTATAATATGAAAAATCTAAGAGTAAAAAATAAAAGGTTTATCAGCACATTTGAAATATTTGTGATGATAACAGCGGTATTTGCCTTTGCTTATTTAATATCCTCCCCTGAAATTATTAGTGCAGTAGCAGAGACACCAAAAGAATGCTGTCCCGAAGCCAATAATGGAGCTATATGCCAAGATATGAATACTATTGATGCAGATATGTGCAAAACATCTCTTCTTCCTACTTCCTGTGATAATTATGACTCCTGTAAAAAGGGATGTTGTTATGATTCCCAGCAAGGGTTATGCTCTCCTAACTCGCCGAAAGATAAATGTAAAAATAATGGCGGAAATTGGAGTGATGACGCAACTTGTGATTCGCAAAGTCAGTGTTCTTTAGGATGCTGTGTTCTTGGAACACAGGCGCCAATGGTGACAGAAAGAGAATGCGCAAAACTTTCAGGAGAATATGGGTTCACTAAAAGTTTCAAATCTCTTGATTCTTCGGGAGGATGTTTCAGTTATGCAAACTCTGATGAAGAAGGCGCTTGCGTAATGACAAGCGGAATAGCACCATTTGAATGCAAATTCACAACAAAAGGGAAATGCCAGTCAAGCAATGGAAATTTCACCAAAAATTCTCTATGCACGAATATTGAATTAAACACTATTTGTGTGCCAAAAATCGGGGGAAAATTTAAAACAACATGTATCGAAGGAAAAGATGGAGTTTATTTTGTTGATTCATGTGGAAATACTGCAAATATTTATGATTCTTCGAGAGCAGAAGATACAGAATACTGGAAAACAGTTATTTCTGCTTCACAATCATGCGCTTCAACTCCTAATAGCGCATCATGCGGGAATTGTGACATACTCACAGGAAGCACTTGTAAACAATATGGGTCTGGAAGAGATGCAAAACCAAGTATTGGAGAAAATATCTGCAGAGATTTAAACTGCAATGCATATAACAAAAAGAATGGCGAGAGCTGGTGTGTAAGCGAGTATGATTCTTCTAAATTCGGAGTAGCCCCTGTCGGAAGCCGTTGGTTTAAGGCAATATGCATGAATGGAGAAGTAACTGTGGAAGCGTGTGCTGATTTCAATCAAGAAATTTGTTTGCAGCAATCAAGCGGAAGTTTTTCAGAAGCACAATGTGTCATGAATGACTGGAGAACTTGCTTATCAGTAAATGACCAGGGAGAAGATACAATTTATGAAGATGTTAAAGAAGAATGCGATAAGAATCCTCAATGTGTGATGTTCAATGAGATTGAGGGAGAGACAACTGTAAGTGATGCTTATAATGAGGGAGATGTGACTGGATTTCCTGGTTTCAGAATTCTTGACTGGCAAGGAAGTTCAATTGAAAACATAGAACAGGCAAGTTATAATGATGTCGGAAAAGAGTATAACAAAGTTATTCCCCATTGTGTGCCCAAATATACCCCCGGATTACAGTTTTGGACATCTGAAAACAGCAGCAGTTCAACAGCCAGTGGAACTTCAAGCACTGCTAATTACGGTGGAAGCACTGCAGAAACAAATGCTATATGCTCGCTTGGAAATTTTATATGCATTGGCGGAGAAAAAAAATCAAGTTTATTTGGAAGCATGGAAGAAGATGAAAATATTATCTGCATAACAGACCCTGAGACGAGCGGCGTCAAAGAACAGGTTCCGGTTTATATTGACACATTAAATGAAAGATGCAGAATGTTGGGACCTTGTGGTGCCTATGTTAATATTGTTGGCGAGTTAGGAAGCAATGCAGAAGATATGAACAAGAATAATACTAAATTAATTCAAAGAATGAAAATAGATTCAAGCGGAGATACAAGCAAGGGAAGAGGAAGCACAGACAAATATTCTGAAGGATATTTGGAGAGCTTAATAGAAAAACCTGGCGCTTATCTTGCATTGGAAGAATTTTCAGGCACGAATAAAGGTGGAAGCGTGCCAGCAGTTGATGCCTTGAAAATAAAAGATGTTTTGAGCAAGTTGCAGGGCGAGGCAGAGTATGATCCGGGAATTTTTGCGCAATATGCGCCCAGTGCGATTATTTCTTTAACAACTATGGTTGGAGCAATGTTAATTAAATCATTTGTTGAGAAAGTTATTGAAACCACCACCACACAGATAACATTCACATTAGCGGTACAAGAATTGACTTTTGTAACAGAAAATACAGTTACAACAGTATTTAATCCTACTCAAGGCTTCTCCATGGCTAATCTCGAAGCTGGACTTTGGGGAGTAGCTGCCGCGATAGTTACAAATATTATATTAAACCAATGGGATCCTCTCGGTGGGGGAATGAGCCCAGGTGAAAAGCAGGCAGTATATTCTGCAATTAGTGCGACTGCCGGCGGAATAACTACTGCATTAATAATCGGAATGACATTGGGTCCAGCAGCAGTATTAGTTGGAATAGGAATAGCCATTTCGATAATCGTCTCGATTTTCACCTACAAAACCGAACACCAATATTATGTCATGTCATACACCTGCGCGCCATGGGAACCGCCTCTCGTCGGAAAGTGCGATGCATGCAATACAAATCCAATTATACCCTGCTCAGATTATAGATGCAGAAGCCTTGGCGCAGATTGTCAATATTTTAATAATCTTGGAGAACCTGGAACATGCGCCAAGATTACTGACACAAGTTCTGCTACGATAAGCCCATGGCCAGAAGCATTAACATCTCCTTATCAGTATTCAGATGTGCAGGAGACAAAGTTTACTATTGATAATATTGAAGCATATACTGGAATTGAATTCGGAGTCATAACAAACAAATATGCTGCATGTAAAATAGACACAAAACACACATCAAGTTTTGATGAGATGTCTTATGACCTGCTTTCAGAAACAGGCAGAAAAGGATACAATCATAAAATTGCACTTTCTCCTTTTGTGTCAAGTGCAAGTTCGACTACTGAAGATACAAACACTGGAACAGCGGGAACAGGAGAAATAGTAAATGAAGAATCAGCAGAATCTACTGATACAACTTCAACAGCAATAACAACAAGTGAAAACTCTGTAGCAACTCTTTCTCTTAAAACAGGACAAAACTTATACTATATAAGATGCAAAAATTTTGCAGGGCAATTCAATAGGGCAGAATTTATTGCCAAGATAAATGTAAAAGAAGGCCCTGATGCAACCCCTCCGACAATAACAAGATTTATTCCTGAAACAAATTCTTATGTTGGTTATGGATTGAATACAACAACAGCTCAATTTTATGTAACAGAACCGAGTGAATGCAGATATTCAAAAGATTATAATTTAGCTTATAATGATATGATAGAAAATACAACATGCATAAACACTGCTGTTTCAGGAGAATGGCCTTGTTATACTATTTTGAATTTAACAGGGGAAGAAAATAATTACTATTTCAAATGCAAGGATAGCGCAGGAAACAAAAATGAAAATTCAAAAGAATATTCTCTAAAATCTTGCCAGACAGGATTGAACATAACAAGCAAAAGTCCTTCTGGAGAAATAAAAATAGGGACGCAAACAGCAAATGTTGAGATAAAATTGAGCACAAAAGGATGCATTGATGGCGGGAAAGCAATCTGCCAATTTGACTTAAATGGATTGTCTGATTTTGCTAATACTGATTCCACTGAGCATTCACAGATATTTACAGTGCTTCCTGCAGATGAGTATAATATTCCTGTAACATGCAGAGATATTGCAGGAAATACAGCAAGTGATATAATAAGTTTTAATGTAACTATTGATGATAGTGAGCCGATAGTTATTTTTGCCAGCAAGTCTGGAGGAACACTAAAGATTATTACCAACGAACCTGCAGAATGCGTGTATATGGTTGGCAACGCAACGCAAGAACAAACCTGCTACTTTGAATTTAATGAAGCGACAATGATGAATGACCAGTCACTAATCCATACAACAAACTATAATATGGATAATACCTATTATATAAAATGCAGGGATGCATTTAATGTTACAAACAGTGATTGCGGAATGATAGTAAAGCCATAATAGATAGTAAATTAAAGAAAAGTATAAAAGCGCAAAATACTAAAGAAAAATAAGGAAAAAGAGAAAAAATCTAGAAAACCTACGGGTTTTCTAGCTGATCCAAAATTAAACCACGAACAGAAAAATTTTGGACATGGGGAAAAATAAAATGGGGAAAAATAAAGAGATAAAAAAAGCATTGAAAAGAAAGGGGGGTCAAGTAACGCTCTTTGTAATACTTGCAATAATTATAGTTGCGGTTTTAATAATATTTTTCACATATGCTCTTCCTAAAATAAAGATATATTTCAGCAACCCACAAGTAGTTTTAGAAAACTGTTTTAAAGATAACATAGAAAAAGAACTGCCAAAGATTTTGCTTTCCGGGGGGACATTAACTCCTGAGCTTTATTTTATGTACGAAGGAGGAATGGTGGACTATCTTTGTTATACTTCTGAATATTACAAAACATGCACTATGCAGAAGCCGTTTATAAAACAAGATATTGAAAATCAGTTAAAAACAGCGATAAAAGCCAATGTTCAGAAATGTTTTGATGATTATGCTGAAAAATTAAAAATAAAAGGTTATATTGTAAATATTTCTTCTGAAAGTGCTGATTTAAACATACAAATTCTTCCAAAAGAGATTGTTGCTTACCTGAACAATCAAATAACTGCAAAAAAAGGAGAAGAAACTATCTCTTACTCTGGAGCAAATCTTTTCAAAGCAAAAATTTCTTCAAACGTTTATGAGATTTTAATGGTTGCTTCGTCTATATTGAATTTTGAAGCAAGATACGGTGATTCTAATCCAGAAACATATATGTTTTATTACAAGAATCTTAAGGTTGAAAAGAAAAAACAGTCAGATGGAACAAAGATATATATCATTACTGACAAAAACACTGCTGAGAAATTTAAATTTGCTACAAGAAGTCTTGCATGGCCTCCTGGATATGCGTTATAATAAAATATGAAAAATTTGATAATTTTTCAAATGCTCGCTTTAAGAGGTAAAGCTTCGTAAAATGAAATATAAAAACAAAATGAAAATTTTAGCATCGGTAACATTATTAGTTGCCTTGATGATATTATCTATTTCACTAGCTTCTGCAGCAAACGCTTGCTGTGAAAAGACAAAAACAGGCGCATGGTGCCAAAATAGCCAATCAGAAGAATGCGATTCTGGTTTCAGGCAAACACCTACTTCATGCGAAGCTACAAGTTATTGCAAAAAAGGATGCTGTTATGATTCACAGGAGGGATTATGCATGGAAAATACCCCTCAAAAAGTCTGCCAGGATAATGAAGGAAGCTGGAGTGATAGTGCTGATTGCAACATACCTCAATGTTCTTTAGGGTGCTGTGTTCTTGGCAATGAAGCAGCATTTGTAACGAAAGTAAGATGTAAAACTCTTTCAGGATTTTATGGACTAGAAACAGATTTTAGAGCAGGAATAACTAATGAAATGACATGCTTGGCAGAAGCAAAAGGCGAGGATGAAGGCGCCTGTGTCTATGAAGATTCACCAGGACATAATACCTGCAAGTTTGTAAAAAGAAGCGAATGTAAAGAAACAATTTCAACTACAACTTCAACAAGCAATGCGACAGGAAATGAAACAGAAATAACAAGCACAACTTCTGAAGGCCAAAAATTTCACAAAGGAACATTGTGCACTGCGCAAGATTTGAATACTGACTGCCAAAAATCAAAAGAAACCATGCTTGTTGATGGAAAAGACGAGGTTTATTATGTTGATACATGCAAGCAAAAAGCAAATATTTATGATGCATCACGATACGATGATAGTTTATACTGGACTTATGTTGTTGAAAAATCAGAGTCTTGCGGCGCAGGAAGCAGCAATGCTGGCTCAAAAACATGTGGAAATTGTGATTATTATCTTGGAAGTGTCGGAAAAAAAGCTGCATGGAATGCTAATCCAGCTTATGGAGATTACATCTGCTCTAGTTTGGATTGTTCTGGCCATAAACATGGCGAGAGCTGGTGTGTTTATGATTCTCCGAGAGATTATGGACAAGACACTGTCGGTTCTAGAGATTTCAAGGAAGTGTGTATAGGCGGAGAAATTTTGCAGGAACCATGTGCTGATTTCAGAAATGAAATTTGTGTTGAAGGAAAAACAGGAAGCTATAATGAAGCAAGATGCACTGTGAACAAATGGCAGGGTTGTCTGGAGCAAGTTGAGCAGAGTGACTGTGAGGATATAAACGCAAGAGACTGTTATTGGATAGAGAAATATTTTTATGATTCTAACACAAATAAAATAGCACAAAGCAGCAATGAAACAGATGAATACGGCATTTATCTAACAGCGCAGGGTGTTTGTTTGCCAAGACACCCACCAGGGTTTACTTTCTGGGAACAAAGTTCAACTCAATCTACAGGAACAACCAACACAAATGGAAGTTTTTCTGCTCCTGCAACAGGAAGCTTTGGAACAGGATATGTCGAACCAAAATCAAGTGTGAGTGCATCTGATATGTGCTCTATCGGAGATTCAAAATTAGAAATAAAATTAACAAAAACAACAAAGCCTCTTGCGTTCTGGACTAGCTCAGGAGAATGGGAATGCCAGGGACTTGCATACGGAGATCAATATGACAAATCATATTGCCAACTTTTTGAAAGCCCTGAAAAAATGCAGGAATGGGCAAGCGAGATGAACTCTATTTGTTACTCTCTTGGAGACTGCGGCGGCTACATTAACTGGATTGGAACATATACCCAGGAAGGTTTTGCTGCTTACAATAACAGCATAAGGTTTGCAGGAAGCGGAAGTTCAAAGATACTTGGGAAGAACAATTCTGCAGGAACAGCGGCACAACAGACAACAGCGACCGGGACGACTGGAACAAGCGGGAGTTCTTCGTCGACTGCAGCAACAGGAGTGCAGACAGCATCTAGTGCTGTTGGTCTTGCTAATCAAGTAAATACTCTTACTGAAGGAAGTTCCAGCTCGGAATAAGCTAATACATAAAAGATGGAAATAAAAAAAAGCAGAAAAAAGAAAAGCAAATTTGTGAAAGCGATAGCTTTCTCTGAGATGTTTGTAATGGTTTTGGCGAGTTTTGCGTTTGCGTTTATTTTTAGTGTTGGGATGGTAAGTGCAGGGGATAATGATGTTCCATATAAGGTGACAAGTGAACCTATTGCTACTTCGGCCAGTAATCCTCCCTCATTTATGACTGCATCAACAAAATCTGCACCTGCCAAAACAACAGCATCTTCAAAAACCTCCCAACAAAAATACACTATTTTTACAAAGAAAGGAGATACTCTTATCGATTCTGGAGGGAATAAATATATTGTAGAAGCTGTAAAAAATGATGTAGTTTATACTGATGCCATGGATTTTACTGCAAAACAATTAGTAGACGAAGATATAAAAATTCAACCATCTGAAAGTCAGACTGGAACAGGCGTCACAACACCTGCAGCAGAAACAACAATAGAATATGAAACAGATAATCCTTACAGTGACATTAAATACAAAGCAACAACTGCTGATGGAAGAGTAGGATATTTATCTGATAAACAAACTGCAGAGTCTTATGCGGGTTATGGTGGCAGTGTTGAAGAATTAGGAGTAACAAAAGAAGAAACAGCAACACAAGCCGGAAGCACTTGGCTCTCTAAACAGTTCGGAGCAACTGGGGGCGGAGTAACAGACTCAATGCTCTCTGGACTTGAGTGGGCAGGAATAGCAGCAGGGGCATCTTGGGCAGTAGCATCGCTTCTTAAATCAGGGGGAATACTAAAAAATGATGGACAGAGAAACGCGTTAATTGGTGCCTCAACCGTCGGCTTTGGATTGTACAAATTCCTTAATATTGGATTGGGTAAAGGAGGTTGGATTACTGGCGGCACTGCATCCCCATATGCAGGAGTAATATCAATAGGAACAGCAGCAATTGCTGCATATATTGTCGCAGCATATCTTTGGACAGATGAAGAAGAAAAAACAGAAACACTAACTTTCAAATGTATGTCATGGCAAGCGTTGTCTGGAGGCGAAAAATGCGGAGAATGCAACAAAGACTCAATGAAACCTTGTTCAGAGTACAGATGCAAAGCGCTTGGACAAGCATGTGAACTTCTTAACAAGGGAACAGGACAAGAAAAATGTGAATGGGTAAACAGAAATGATGCAATATCTCCTGGAATAAAACCCTGGAATCAAGTTTTAACTAATGGACTTGTTTATGCCCAAGTAAAAGCAAGACCGGCTGGTGGAGGAAGTGCGACATCAGGAATGGTTATCCAAAGAGCAACAGAAAATGCAAATGGAAATAAATGCGTTGACCCTTACACCCCTATTGAGTTTGGAATACTAACCTATAATGAAAAAAATCAGGCAGAACCAGCGCAATGTAAAATAGAATACAAACATACAAACAGCTTTTCTGAGATGGAATATTATTTTGGAGACAGTAACTTATATCTAACAAATCATTCACAAAAACTTTCAATGCCGAGCATTTCAAGTTTGAAAACAATGGGCGAGAATGCATCAGAAGGTCTTGAAATGGAACAAACTCCTGGCGAATATACTTTTTATGTAAGATGTGCTGATGCAAATGGCAACGAAAACAGAGATGAATTTGCAGTAAGGTTCTGCATTGATGAAGGGCCAGATATGACTGCTCCTGTAATAAAAGGAACAAACTTTGGAAACCAAACAACTCCGGTTCCATTTGGCCAGGATAATCTGTCAATAGAAGTTTATACAAACGAACCAGCAAAATGCTTCTGGGAAAGAGAAGACAGAGATTATACCTATATGAGCAATGAAATGACCTGTTCAAATAAAGTTTGGGAAATGAATGCAGAATTATTATATACGTGCAAGACAACACTTACATCTATAGAAGATAGAAAAAACAATGAATTTTTCTTTAGATGTGTTGACTTAGCTGGAAACGCAATGCAAGAAGGTTATCAATTTACAGTAATAGGAACACAACCCCTTGACATAATCGCATTTGGTCCTAATGGAACAATTGCAGGAAGTACATCTGTTGTAAAAACGAATCTTCATGTTGAGACAGCTAATGGATATAATAATGGCGAGGCAATATGCTTTTATTCTCCAACAGGAGAAAATTCAAGTTATATTGAGTTCTTTTATAACACTTCTGAATTCTCAAATACGCATGATCAGGTTCTTGATTTAGGTTCAGGCACATATGATTATTATTTCAGATGTATTGATTTAGGAGGAAATTCTGCTGAAAATTCTACTACGTTCACATTAGAGATGGACAGAGAATCGCCTTTAATTGTTAGAGCATACAATGAAAACAATCAACTTTTGTTGATAACTGATGAATCATCTGACTGCAGATATAACACACAATCATGCAGCTTTAACTTTAATGATGGATTACCTATGTCAAATGCTAACTCGACTGTTCATGAAACAGAATGGACAGAGCAAAATTATTACATAAAATGTGCTGATGGTTATAATAATCAGCCAGATCCTACTGAGTGTTCTATGGTAGTAAGGCCATATTTGGGATAAGTTGAGTATGATTATTTCTACAACAGAAAAACCTTATAAATACCATTAATCTTCGTATGTTAGAAAAAAGATACAGAAAACTTTAGTTTTCTGTCTTTCAAACTTCAAAAAGTTTAAAATGGTAAAAAAGTTGCTAAAGTCAAAAGCCGTGAACTCGCGTTCATATTTCAAAAATATTGAAACAAGACTTAAATGCAAACGCTCGAACTCGCGAGCCGATTTTGAGAATAGAAAAGGCATACTGCTAAAATCAACTCGCTCGCAAGAATCCATCGGCATGTCTTTTAATATGATATTCTCAATTATACTTATAATCTTCTTTCTTGTTGCAGCTTTTGTGGCAATAAAATATTTTCTCGATGTGCAAAAAGAAATGCAGCTTAGAACATATTTTGAAGGTTTTCAGAACAAGATAGATGAACTTTCTGGTTCTGCAGGAGTTGTAGGAAACGAATATGTTTTTGAAAAAAATGCTCCTTCTGGCACGACGGATTTATGCTACTTAGACTTTAATTTGCCACCCGGTTCAGATTATTCTGGAATTGATGCAGAGATGACAACAAAATGCCAAAAAATAAAGGAAAATCTTAAAAATATTCAGAATGCAAATTTCGCATTTTATTCTTCAAGTTATAACAAGATTATGAAAAGAGCAGGATATAAGATGATTAATGGTTTAAGTGCAGCGAGTCTGCCCTACAATTGTTTCTGTGTTACCAAAGATAATGCTGGAAAGATAAAGATAAAAATCTTAACTTCTAATAATGACGCAGTTATAAAAATCGAGGCAGCATAAATATGGGGCTAATAAAAAATAGGGGTGGCTTTGAAATGTCATTCAGCATGATTTTCTCACTTATTGCCGGGGGCATAATATTATTCTTGGCTGTTTATGCCACTATAAAGCTTGTAAACCAGGGGCAAGAGACAACATATATTGAAGCAGCAAAATCAATCGATAACTATCTAGGGAATTTAGTTACAGGAATAGCAGAAGGAGCATCAACAAAAATAAGTTTTAGAAAAGAAACAAGGGTTATCTTTGAATGTTCTCCTCCGTCAGAAGATATAAACAGCCCTTTTGGAAAACAAACCATTAAATTTTCAGAAGAGTCTGGAATAGGACAAAAATGGTATAATTCAACAAATAAAATAACAAGGAAGAATAAATATATTTTTGCTGATAATGTAGAGCAAGGAAAGAAGATGTTTATTTTTATAAAACCTTTTTATATGGGATTTAAAGTCGATGATTTGATAATTATGAGTTCGAACAATTATTGTTTTATCAGAAATGGGGCTGGCCCCAGCAGGATAATTGAAGATTTAGAGAACTTGCAAATGGAAAATGTGCATTTTGCTGATTCCAGGGATGCATGCGGGAAGAACATAACTGTTTGTTTTGGGTACGGATGTGACGGTGATATCCAAGTATCAAATGACCAATGTTCTGGATGTGAATATGACTATGAGGCCGGAACAGTTACCAAAGAAGGAGAAACTTCAAGTTATGTTGGAAATCTTCTATACGGCGCAATTTTCTCTTCGAAAAATATTTATGACTGCAATGTTGCCAGACTTGGAAAGAAAACAGCAGCGTTAGCTGAGCTTTATTCTGAAAAAATGAGATTAGTTTCATTAAAGGGCTGTGATTCTAGAATTGAAACCGAATTAAATAGTTTAAGCTCAGAAAATATAATTGGAGAATATTCAACTGCAAAGGAAATGGACGAATATAACGCTCTGGCAAATTGCAAAATATACCCTGGAGAAAGTTATGGGAATGCGTAATCTAAAAAACCTTAAACAAAAGGTTTTTTAGGATAGAAAACATTATTTTAGCACTATAAAAAAGAGGAAACATGACAATAGCAAAAAAAATAGGAATAATATCAATAAAAGGAGGAGTAGGCAAGACCTCGACGGTCTCCTCACTTGGGGCTTCTCTTGCAAATGATTTTAATAAAAGAGTTCTCCTTGTTGATGCGAACTTTTCTGCGCCCAATCTAGGAATTCATCTTGGTTTGGTAGACCCTGAATGTACAATACACCATGTTCTTAACAACAAAGCGCATATACGCAAGGCGATTTATGATACAGGACATGGCTTTCATGTTCTCCCTGGCTCTGTTTTTTATCAAAAAATAAATCCCTTCAAGCTAAGAGAGAAATTGAAAGATGTTGAACAAAACTATGACATTATCATTATTGATTCTTCTCCAACACTAAACGAAGAAATACTTGCAACAATGCTTGCCAGTGATGAACTGATTGTTGTAACAACGCCTGACATTGCCACATTAAGCACTACTCTTAGAGCAATAAGATTAGCTAAACAGAGAAAAACACCAATAAACGGGCTTATATTAAACAGAGTTTATAATAAAAATTTTGAACTATCAATTGAGGATATTGAAGAAACAAGCGGTTGTGATATCCTTGCAGTAATTCCTCACGATATAAGTATTCCTAAAACTCAATCCAAATATACCCCCCTGACCGTAGGCAAATCAAATCGTGCATCAAGGGAGTACAAAAGACTTGCAGGAATATTAGCAGGTGAAGAATACAAGGAAAGTTTTTTTAGAAGGGTTATCAGCAGATTCAAGAATAATTTTCCAAAACACGAAGTTAATAGGGTAATATTTAAGGAGAACTATTAAAAATGAGCAAGAATGAATATTTTCTAAATTCGAAGTGCTTGAATTCGCGTTTGCATTTTAAGAATATTGAAACAAAACATAAATGCAGAAGCTCTACTCGCGATTGTACTCGGGCAGAGTATGGATTATTCTCGTCCAATCGCTCGCAAATGAAAATCATGGAAATGAGCTTCATGATTCTTGCTCTTTTTCTTTTTTTCGTTATGGTAGGTTTGTTTTTTCTTGCCTCATATACTTCAGATTTGAGGACGAGAGCAAATTTACTTTATAGGCAAGGAACAATAAATACGCTTGCGGCTCTTTCTGGAACTCCAGAGTTTACATGCGGTGAATCAAATTGTGTTGACCTTGATAAGATGATTGCGTTGAAGGGTATGATTGGGGGAGATTATAAAAACTTTTGGAATATCGGAAGCTTAAAGATTGTGAGAGTTTATCCTTCTCTTACTCAACAAGAATGCGCTAACAATTTAGATGACTGTAACAGTATAACTATAAAAGAAAAAGAGACAGGGGATAATGAGGTTCTTGACTGGACTTTTGTCAGCGTATGCAGAAAAGAATCAAAGGACAATTACATTTATGACAAATGTGAAATAGGAAGAATCGTGGCAGGGACAGTGGAGAAAACATGAGAAGAATAAACATTGAAAAGAACGCGAACTCGCGAGCCGATTTTGAGAATAATGGGGGAATACCACTAAAATCAACTCGCTCGAACTCGCACTTCAACTTTAACAAAAGTATCAAAATATTAGCAAAGTCGAAGTGCTCGCAGCACGAAACAGTAGGATTTGTAGTTATAGTCTCACTTGTGATAATTGTAGGTGTAATTTTTCTAGGAATAAGAATGAACCAGGATAGCACACCTCAGCAGTATAAAGATGCAGATATAATGAACTTCCTTGTAGCAAGTTCAAAATACACTTCTGATTGCTTTGAAAACCATGAGCCGCTTATACTGAATGAGCTAAAAGAAAAGTGTTATAGAAATGAGAATGAAAAATGCAATTCTGATGGTGTGACTTTATGTGAAGTATTAAATAATATATATTCTGGAATGCTAAATACATCCTGGCTGATTTATGAAGATTCTCCAATAAAGTATTATGAACTAAATATCTCTTACAGGGCTATCTGCAATGATAGCACTACAACTAGACCGATAACATCTCCTGATTTTATAATTCATGCAGGAAACCTAAGCCAATGTTCTTTTTCAAACAAGAGAACAGGCCAAGAATCATTTCCAATAAGCGGTTCTGGGGAAGAATGTATAGTAACTGAATTGGAGATATGCGAAAAAGAGACTAAATAACAATTTTTATCTCTAAAACATCAAGGACAAGGAGTGGCTTTAATTTTTCCCTTTTTCCCTTATGAATTGGTATCATCTCTATAAGCCCAAAATCTTCCAATATTCTAATATCCTGCCTTACGGATTTAAAATCCCTGCCAAGAATCTTCGCAAGCTCATATATTGAATTTGGCTGTTTTGTTTTAAGAACATGGAGAAGACGAGCTTTTTCATTGCTCAGAACACTTCTTATATGAGAAATATCTGATTGTTCCGGACCTTTATCTCCCCTAAATCTGCTAAAAATGGCGCCGAATGTCCCTTGCCTTGTGTCAAGAGTTATTGTTTTTGTTTTTATTCTTCTCTCTGCCATTTTAGATTTTTAAATATCTAGTTTTCTGCAAAATTTTACTTCTTTATAGATATTTGTCGTCATTGATAGTATATAAATCTTTCTAGATATAATGAATATATGCTTTCTAGATATATGTTTAATATAACCATATATTCTAAAAATAACCCCTATCCCTGAAATGGTAATATCATTTCTTTTTAACAAAACTAGTATCTATAACATAGTGATACCAAAAGCTTTATAAAGCGACTCGTTAATTTTTTGCTTATTTCCGAGGAAAATATGGAAAAAACAAAAGGTTTTTAAAGCAGAATTTCCATCTTATTCAGTCTAAAAAGACATAAAGAAACAGCAGTGACGACTTATAGTTATTTCAGTGAGGAGTGTCTGTGGATGGCGATTTAATAGCCAACTGCAAAGACATTAAGTTAACATTGATTGAAAGGAGGTTTAAAATATAATGAAAATTAATTTAAAAAAAGTAGCTTCAGTATTAGCTAGCGCTGTTATGTTCGGAAGCACACTTGGTTTCGCAGCTGCTGCATGGGCTGACCCTTTCGTAAAGAATGGAGTTGGTGATGCTGCAATCGTTGTCGGAGCTGGTGCTGCTGCAACTGACTTAGTCGCTGCTACTGACTTAGGAACAAGTTTGAATAGTAAAGTAACCGTAACAGGCGAAACAACTATTACCGGAGGAGACTCTGTAAAACTTGAAAGAGGAAGCAATAAATTCAATTATGGGGACGCTTTAAACACTGCATATACTTCATTAGACAATGAAGAACTTTCAACAGTCTTAGCTGATGGAACTTATCTAAACGATGATAACACAGAATATGACTATGAACAAAAAGTTGAAATGAGTGCAGAGGCAATATCTTTCTTCAAAGATACTAAATTTAATGACAAAGTACCCGTTATTGGCTTTAATATGGACAAAGGTGACTTTATTATGAACTACACTCTTACTTTCACGCCTGATGAGGCTGATGGAGGAGCAGCGGTGAGTACTGATGAATATCCAAAATTAGACAATACTGACATTGCAATGTTAGGAAAAGAATTCTTCATCTCTGATGTTGAATACACTAGTAATGGAATTCAAATGACACTTTTAGATTCTGCTAACAAAGCAACTGTTTCTGAAGGCGAAACTACAACAGTTATGGTAGGAGATACTTCCTATGCAGTTTCTGTTGATTTTGTCGAAGATTCAAATACAGCTAAACTTACTATCAATGGAGCAACAACTAATTCTATAGATGAGGGCCAAACTTACAAGTTAAGTGATGGAACTTATGTTGGAATTAAGGATGTTTCATATAGTGCAAAAGATTCTGGAATAAGCAAAGTAGAGTTTACTCTAGGAATTGGAAAGATTGTACTTGAAAACGGTCAGGAAGTAGAACTTAATGATGAAGCTATTAGCGATTTAGAAGATGCAAATGGGTATACATCTGTAATAAAAGCATATTTCACAAATACCACTGCCACAGATATTGAAAAATTAACTTTGGAATGGAATTTGGATGATGATGCTTGGCTTGCACCTGGATACGAACTTGATATGCCTGGATTTAACGCAATAAAGTTATTTATGACTTCATGGGTTACACCTGGAGAAGAAAAGACAACTTTAGCTGATGGTGGAGACTATGTACAGCTTATTACTCCGGTAGAAGATGGAGACTTAGACTTACCTTTACTTTACACAAATACCTCTAAAACAGGATTTGCAGGTTTAGGAGAAGATTCTGATAATGTACTTGTTACAAATGCAACAGTAGATCCTACTTTTATCCTTAATGACTCAGAAAGTAGCATGTTTGTAGCTACATGGATAAACGGAGACGAAGCAGAAACATATGCTTACCAGTTAGATTCTATAAAGGACAATAGTGGTAAAAATACCACTAAATTGACTAATCTTGTTTCAGGCGGTGCTGACTTAGAGTTTGATACTATTGCAGACACAGAAGATGCTGCAGGAGGTCAAATAACATTCACACTTGTCAACGCTGATGTTGACGCTGGAATTGCTGTCATAAAAGCTTCTGGAACAGAAGTGTATGGAAATCTTGTTTCGACAAAAGAAGGTCTTACAATGAAACTTCCTGTTGACTCAACTGCTGCTGGTGATGGAAACATCAACCTTACTGCTGTTGCAGATCCAACAACATGGGACATGAATTTTACAGAGGAGGACAAAGATGGAAATATCCACACTGGTTCTGCTACTGATGAATCATTCACTGTTACACTTGATGGTACAGATTCAGATGGTACACAGGCTACTGGAACTTCATTAACTGAAATTGATGAAGAAGACGACTCAGACTATGAGATAGCTTATGTCGCATCTGATATTGCAACAAAAGTAAGAGTATACAATCCATCTGGTTCAAGTTCTCTAGACTCAGTAGAAATATTCTACCCTGGAGCAGAATCATATGCAGAAGTGTATGTCTCTGAAATAGGTACTACATCTGGAACAGCTGGCTCAATCAAAGTTGTAAAAGACTCTGAAGTTGACTCTGCGAAAGATAAGAACTTAATTGTTGTAGGCGGTTCATGTATAAACACTGTAGCTGCTACTGTGCTTGGAAAAAGCGCACCTGTTTGTGGTGAAGATTTCACTGCATTAACTGGAGTAGCTGCTGGCAAATACTTAATAGAAGTAGTTGCAAGCCCATATGCTACAGCTGACAAAATAGCCATGCTAGTTGCTGGTTATGATGCTGCTGAAACAACTCTTGCTGCTGCTAAAGTTAAAGAAGGAACAGTTTCTACAACTGTAGGAACAAAGTTAATCCTTCCTCAAGCTACTGCTTAAGAACAAATTTTTTATTTTTTCTTTTTTTTCTTTTATTTTTTTGACTTCTTGAGGGAGCTCCCTCTCTTAATTTTTTGTTTATTATACCTTACAAAAAGATTTAAAACACCAAACTTACTCGTTAATTCATGGCGCAGATTAAAAAAATCCTCAATGTTTATTCGCGGGATTTTTTGGATGACCCAAAATTAAACCACAAACAAAAAAAATTATGGGCATAAGAAAAATCCTTTCAAAAGACGAGATTGAAAAGAGAGATAGAAAAAGAAAGATTATAATCAGTGTTGTTTTAGTGGCTATAATGCTTTTTAGCAGTGCAGGATATGCTTTCTTCAGTAATGATGAAAAAACAGCGGCAAAAACAGAGAAGATTACATATGGCGGAATCGAGTTTATTAAAACAGACTATGGGACATGGCAGTTTATTAAAAATAACTATCAGTTTGAAACAAAATTCATGCCGAATGACACTGAGAACATAAGTGCTCAAATAAGCAAAACTTTGGATAATTATTATCAAAAACCATTATATTTTGGAGTTAATTCAAAAGCAGATATTGCCTCTGCTGGAAGTAATGAGATATTACGTAATATATACCCGCTTATTGAAAGAAATGATTTGTCTTGCTTAGATGAAAATTGCACAGAAGACAAGCCAATAAAAGATTGTTTTGTTGATAATGTTATTATATTCAAAGAGAGTAATGAATCTGTTATCAAGACAGAGGATGGCTGTATAGTCTTGTATTCTTCGTTATACGAACAAGAACGGACCGCAGATGCTTTTCTATTTAAACTTCTTGAGTTGTAGGATATAATTTCGACTGTGTTTAATAAGTAGTTCTTGTTTAAAAGTGGGTTTTGAAGGTGCTTTCACATAAAGAAAATTATTGAAATACTCTCTTAAACTTGTCAATTCTTCTTGAATGTTCCGGCTTCCACTCTTCTTAACCATAAGTCCAATAACCAATCAATGATTATAATCAAATCCAACAAATATGACAGAAGATTTAAAAAGTAAGAAATATTAGTTAAGTTTATGAATAAGAACGGGTTTATCCGGGGCGGTCTTAAATTTTTATTGGGAATTATTCTCTTTTTTGTTCTCTTAGTGATGTTCGTTTATTTAGCTATTTTTATTGGTTCAATTATATCTATGATTTATGGGGGGTCTATCTTATTAAAGAAAGATAAAGAAAACAAAAACGAAGGCATCATTTTTCTAGTCGCGGGATTTGCAGTCTTTATTTTTTGTGTAATTCAAATGATTTTATAAAATTGAATAAAAATGCTTAATGCTGATTGTCCTAAAGAAAATTACTTTTGAAAATACTTTGTCACAATATAGGTGTTATAATTCAAGAAATAAACGAATTGGGGATTAAGGCAGAATTTAGATTGGAAGAAACGAAGTCTATTTTTATTTAAAAAGTATGGGCTAATTAAGAAGTATTAAACAAAGCTTATAGTTTCAAAGAATTTAAAAACCAGAACAATCTAACAGAATTATGAAAAAAGAGAATAAGGAGATAAAAGTGGAGAAAAAGAGTGGAGAAACAAAAGAAAAAGGCAATAATACCTCACTCTTCATAGTATTAGCTATTGCATTATTGATAATCCTCATCTGTGTTATTGCAGTATTTTATCGTTACAGTTCAAATAATTTCACATATGCTGGGATAGAATTTAACAAGAATTATATGGGCGAAATAGTTTTTTACACCGCAAAAATCCCAGTTATGAATAATTATGGAATAATAAGCGGATATAAAGAAATTGATTTTAGGAATGACCCAAGAAAATTAAAAAACATTAACATTACTACAAATGGGAATATAAAATTTGCAAATAAGGATTTAGCTTATGTATCTTATGGGGAACTGAAACAGTGCGGGGATAGCAGCTTAGCCGCAACAAATCTTGGGATATTTATGTCTATAACTGATACACAATACAAGGGAGCAATAGACGATTCTGATTATGTAAACAATACCAATATACCTTATGTTAACTGTCAAACACACCCGGATAATACTGTCATATTAATAAAGTCTGGAAATGAAACAAAAATAATACAAACAGCTAAAAATTGCTATGAGCTTGTTTTTAAAGAATGTGATATACTCAAGGTTACAGAAAAATTTGAGATTGCAATTCTTGAACAATACATTAAAACAGTTACTAAGGTATAGGATATTTCTATTTCTAGTTTCCCAAGAAACGCCTTATTATTGATATGTTAATAATGGTCCTGATATCTTTTTCTGTTCTTTATGATTATATAGAATAAGACTAAGACAATGCAAGCAATAACTGCCCAAATAGTTATTGTGCTAATATTGCTTTCAATCAAGCTTCTATTATTGCCAAATAAATATCCTAAGTAGATTAATATTGCAGACCAAATTCCCGCACCCAGAGCAGTATAAAACGAGAATTTAAGAAGATTCATCTTTGCAAAACCTGCCGGGATAGAAATGAGCTGTCTTACTGCGGGGATAAGCCTTCCTACAAACGTAGTTATAGAACCATGATTTTCAAAATATTTCTCTGATTTTAAAAGGCTTTCATGTGTAAGGAAGAATATTTTCCCATATTTTGAAACAAGATGATTAACTGCTCTTCTTCCAAGATGCAGAGCTAAATAATAGTTAATGAATGCTCCCAATAAACTACCAAGGATAGCTGCTATCAAAACTCCTACAAAGGATAGACTACCCTGAGCAACTAAAGCTCCTTGCGGAATAAGCAAAACCTCACTTGGCCAAGGTATAAAAGAACTTTCTATGGTCATCCAAATAAATGTACCAATATAACCTACCTTAAGGGAGAATACAAGCAAAAAGTCGACGATTTGTGTGAATAATTCTGATAACATTTTATTTTAAAATTATTGTTTTAGTGTTTATATTTCTTCCTAATCAGGGATATCATGAATTTTAAATCGCCATAAGCAGGAATACTCTTTATCTTAAATAAGAAAGTAGAAGCAAACCATATCCCAATAACAAACAATATGCTAAGAACATACCAAAAAAGCTTATGAATAATATCATAGTAAGCATAATTATTAATCCATAACAAAGAAAGAAGAGATATTCTTAAGATATTGACTATAAGCAGGGAAAGTATTGAGAATGCGAGTGAATATGCTCTTTTTTTCCAGTCCATAGGTGTTGTCATATTCAAGATTAACAACAGGAGATAAGCAGAAACAGCAACACATGCGGGGATTATCTCTATTGCAGATGAATTAACAAGAATTATGTTTCCTGAAACATTTACATTATAAAAAAAGCCCAACAGGGACTTTATAGAATAAATTGTGGGAAAAAGGAATAGTTTATAAAAAAATTCAGAATAAAAGAAAACTAATGCAATAATCAAAATAGAGCTATATCTTAAGAGAATTGAGACAATTGCCCTTGACTGAGTATCCTGTTTTTGTGTCTTTACCATAAATATATAACTAAAAAAACTATTTAAATAACTAATCATACCCTCCTTCATGAAAAAAACAAGGTGCTTACCATTTAAAGAAGAACTTCAACCGCCCTTGTTTTTAGCATGCTCCAAAATTAAACCACAAACAGAAAAATTTTGGACATGAAAAAGAGGTTGTTATGGCTGGGAGGATTTTTAATTTTAGGAGTTTTAAGCTTTTTATTTGACAACCAGATATCTTTATTCTTTCAAAGCATGAGAAATCCCATCTTAAACTATCTCTTTATAGGATTTGCTTTTGAAATAGAAGCATTGTTAGTATTGTTTGTTTTGACTAGTCTTTTTTTGTTTAAGGAAAAGAAAAAAGAATGGATTCTGCCTTTGTGGATGACAGCAGGACTGGCTGCATTAACAACCTTTGTTATTAAGATAATAATCCAAAGACCACGACCTTTTGAAACTGGCATTGTTTCAGGACTTCCATTGGCTGTTGAGCTTCTTGGCAAGGGCATAAATCTCTGGAATTTCTCATTTCCAAGCTTTCAGGCAGTTCTCGCTTTTTCTGCACTTCCGCTATTGGATAAAGAGTTTAAGAAGTTAAAATATGCCTGGTTAGTTATAGCTGTGATTATTTCTCTGTCAAGAGTTTATTTTGGCGTGCATTATATGTCGGATGTTATATTTGGTGGGATGATTGGGTATGCTATAGGGCATAGTATTGTAATGGTAAAAGAAAAGTTGAAATAATTTAAATGTTAGGTCTAAAGTTTATCTAATAAAGATTTTCTATTAATAAAAAAGAATGCATGATTTTTGATTCAGTTCACAAGAGTGATTACCTAAATTAAAATTTTCACAATAAATATCATGTCTTCCAAGGCCAGGTAATCCCCGTCTTAAAACTTGAACTTTTAAACCGGGGCTTCTTAATTCTGCGGGATTTGCACCCATTCCTTTCATTACTCCTTGATTTTTCCTAATCCAATCTTCGTTTAAGACTGAACATTCAACATCTTCTAATTTTGTTATTAGTTTATCGGGCATTTTTTATGTATCTAGAAATACTTAATTAATCGTCGCTTTTTCTTCCAAACATCTTAACTATAACAATTATTATTGCAATCAAAAGTATTAAATTGATTAATACAATTGTGTAAATAAAGCTGTTAGCTTTTATATGCTGGATTATTCTGCTGCTTGAAAGTCCTTCTTCAAGTGTTATTGCTACTTTTTGCTCTGATGTTTTTGAACCAGATGTTGTTTTTATTGTAAAATCCTTATTTCCTGCTTTTGCATCGCTTTCTACATTGAAGTATATGCTTACTTTCTTTGATTCTCCTGATGCAAGAGTAAATGTGCTTGGCTCTATTGAGCTTACTTCTGACCATGCTTCATTTCCTGAAACAGATACAGTATAGGTAGCAGATAAGCTTCCAGTGTTCTTTATTGTTGATTCTACGACAAATTGTTCTCCAACAACCGCTTTTGGAGTATCTTCACTTAACTCTGCTGTTATTGAAACACTTGAACTTGTATCTACGCATTTTCCCACATTAACAGTTATAAGTTTTTGAGCCTCATCATCTTCTTCATTCTGCAGAACATCATGGTCTTCATCCAAAACTGAAAGTCTGATATTATATGCTTTTTCTGATATATTTGAAGGCATTTTAGTTGAAAATAATGCTGTCTCTTTTGACATTGAATCAATTCCAGACTCAAATGTTATTTCTTTGTCAATTCCAAGTTCTTTACTATAAACTTCAAAATAAACTTCATCATCATCTAAATCTTCATCGCCTACGTTGAATACGTCTGCTGAAATTTCCAACATTTCTCCGCAGTTTACATTTTCAGTGTAAATAACATTGGTAATTACTGCAAATGTTTCACCCGTTCTAATTTCAACATCTTCTTCTGAACCTGGAGCGCAAGTTGAATCTCCATCATCAGCACTATCACTATCATCTATTTCTCCTGTAGCTCCGATATATAAGGTATAATCCTCATCTCCTTCATCTAATTTGTCCGGGTCAATCTCAAAAGTTAAAGTAACGTCTACATCATCTCCAGCATCTAAATCAAAGCTATCATCACTAATATCCATATCGTCTTCGTCTAAAACACAATCTCCGGTAGTTTCATCGAAAAGACATGCAGTTATCTCTATGTCGCCTATATCATACGAGCCAGTGTTATCTAAATTGAATGTTACTTCAACTTCATCTAGGGAATAAAAGAATAAATCATCTCCATCTCCAAAACCTGACAAAACATCAAATTCGATATCATCAATTTCTAATTCAGAGTCTGAATCACTACACAAAAGGTTTGTGTTATTTGTCATGGTTACAGTTATAGTTTTGGATATTAAATCTATTGAATTTATAGCATTTGTTGCAGTTATAGAGAAAGTATATGTGTGTAAACCTGCTGGGATAGATATTGCAGGAGAGATAGTAAAATCAACATTATTAGTGTTGTTAACGATTGCTGATGTTGTAATAGTTAAATTACCATTAGCGGTATGAGTAATATTAGCTAAATCGTTTGTTATTACAGTAAATGATTCTGAAGTATCTGATTGAGTTAAAGTCACAGCAGTATTGGCATCTGCAAAATTAATTGCAGCTGAAGCTAACATTAAACTTGCTAGAAATGCTGTCAATAAAATCAAACCTAAAATTTGTTTCTTCATTTTGTGTTGTAATTATGCAGTTATGACACTTTATAAACTTTTCTATTTTACAGAATATATAATTCAGCCCAATAATTTTTCAAAAACATCGTCGATGTTTTCAATTTTTGTGCTATCGTTCGTGAGTCCGGGGCAGGCAGTGTTAAGCCAGAAATCAATCTTGAAATTTTCAAATTCTGCTGTATTAATATTGTTAGAAATAAAGAAAAAAAATCTTTTTTCAGGATATTTCTTCATTAATTTTTCTATAATCTCCTCTTTTGAATTATACTGGCCGGGTTTTGTTGAGAATAATATCCCTATTCTTTCTGCAGAGAGAAATTTAGATATGCTGCCCTGTTTTTTCTTTTTTAGCGCTTCAATCTCGCTTATTTCTATTTTGTTTATTACTCCATTGCTATATATATAAATAGGATGCTCTGATTGAATAGCAAGGTTAAGGGCATGAAAGCGCCCGCTTCCTATTAATAGTATAGGCGAGTTTGGTTTGAGCTTTGTGCAGCCGAGAACTTGAGTAAAGCCGGTTATTTTAAAGCCATTTGACTCTAATTGCTTCTTTATCCCGCTTGCATAGGATTTATACTGTATGCTATATACTAGTAAGAGCTCTTTTGGAAGTTTTTTTAGTGCTTCTTTGTTTAGTTCTATGTTTTGGTCTTTCTTTCTTGTTTCTATATACAGGACTTTCATGTATTTTTCAGGATTTTGGGGTTTATATAGATAATTCTGATAAGTTTACGCTATTCTTCAGAATTATCTATCTGTCCAATTCTCCGAAAACGCAGTCAAATAAACCGAATTGGACATAAGTTGTTTTGTGATAATATTTTGCCACCCCTGATTTAAACACATATTTAAATAGGTCTGAATTTTTATTATAGGATGAAGGAAAAGAGAAAAGAAGTAAAAAGAGAAGAGACAAAAGCTGAAGTAAAGAAAGAGTCTATAAGCCTTATTTCAGCATTGCTGTTCATTCCCGGATTTCTTTTGATTGGACTTGCTTTTGGTATTTTATTTGATAAAGTTCTTGTTTCAAGCTTATTTGGACTAGGCATAGGTTTTGTTCTTGCTGCAGTTTTTAAGTCGCTTAAATCTTAAATAATAAAGTTCTTAAAAAATTTAGAAATAGGTTAAAAAATGATGATAAATCTTAATAACTATAGAATAATTCTAGATTAATAATCTTCTCTTGGATTTTCAGGCTTCTTCTCAACAATAGGAACCTTTGCTATCTCTGCGAATGAAGGAGTAACAATAACTATGCCCTCTCCAAACCCGGCAATATCGCCTTCAAGAGCATCTGCTGTCTTTTTTATCTTAGAAATTGCCCTTTTTACTTCTATAATGTCCTTTGCCTTAAGCGGCCTTATATCAATAACTGCAATAGTATATCCTTCCCTTAATGAATTAAGGATATTATTTGTATCCTCAAATTTTGTAAGAATAAATGGCTTTACTATAATCTTTGCCTTTTTTGCTGCTTGACCAAGATCAACTTCAATATATTCTGCTTCGTTAATATCTGCACCGAACATCTTTTTTAATGATTTGAATACCATGATTAATCTGATAAAGGTTACTTTATAAATATTTCTATTTTAAAAAATATAATACCAAAAAGAGCAAAAAAATTTATTTTTGAATTTTTTTAAGGACTTTTTTCCTTATTTCCTCAGCGTTTTCTGAGAAAGATTTTTCCTGGGATTCTAAAGATTTAACCCTTAATAAAATGAGCTCTTGTTTATCCTTTAATTCTTTTTTTATCTCATCTTTATCAGATTTCATCATTATTGAACCAAAAATTTTGTAAACTTCCTTGCCGGATTTTACTAATTCTGCCAGGGCGTTTTCAATTTCAGAAAGCTCAATCTGAAAGTTCTGCTTTTGTGCGATTATTGCCTGAAGATTCTGCTCAAGAATCTGCAGCTCTCTAATCTGTGTTTCGGTCTCTTTATCTATGTTCATGTTATTTTAGAATCAAATCGCCTTTACTTTTGTTATTACTTTTCTTGGCTTGTAAAAAATCTTTGAATTGCAGAAAGGGCAGACAAAACGCTTTTCTATTGCTTTTTCTGTCAATGATTTTCCGCAGTGAAAACATTTGTAAGTTACCATTTTACTTGTTATTTTTTGCTTTTTCCTCTTTTTTATTTAATTCTTTTGATTTTTTAAATGTATCAGTGTCTATTTTTTCCCTTTTTACCCTGTCTTCTCCTTTTTCCCTTTCAAGATAATATGCATGCCCTGCAAATTTTTTCCCGCATTTTTTGCATAGCCATATCCCTTTAGAAATTCTTTTAGCTGTCCCGTTACAGAATATACACTGCTGTTTTTTTCTTTGTTTTTCTTCCACCTTTGCAATTGTTCTTCTTGCGTATTGGCCGTATTTCACTCCAAAACGTCCTGCTGCTTTTGATATTTTTTGTTTCATATTTGATTATATTTTAATGGGTTTTTAAATTATACCATCTCCTTTTTCAGTGAAAGCGGATGTATCAATTCATTGTTTATCCGTATATATTTTCCAAGAACTAAATGATCACACTTAACAGATGTATCAATAAATATTTCAAAACCCTGCTCCTGAGCATTTTTCCTGAAACCAAGATCATCGGTTGTATTTTTTGATATTTGGAAACCCATTTTTCTTAAATCCAAAGATTCATATTTCACTTTTGAAAAGACTTTTTTTGAAAGAAGCATGCATCCCGCAGAAGGATGCAAGACTTTTAATATCTGGGGAGTATTGAATTCTTTTTGTGTCAGATGCCTGTTTAAATCTTTATGAGATTTTATAGACGGATTAAATTTTATTCCCTTAGATTTCATTTCTTCAAATTCTAATTCAGTTACAGGCATCCAGGCTACAGGCAGCAGCTCTGTTTTTTTTGAAGAAATAAAATAATTCAAATAAACCCCGCTGATAATATCTTTCTTTGAAGACAACAAGGTTTCCAGGATATTTACCGGGGGGATAACGTCCTGATCCATCATGAGAAGATAATCAAAATTATTTTTTGCAGCATAATCCAGAATTAAATTTCTAGAGTGAACCAACCGAATTAGCTTATTTTCTTCAGAGATATTATCCCGGATACAATTTATTCCCTTAGAGACAATTTTTTTATAATATAAATCAGCATCGCTATTATCCACCATTAATATCTCATAGGGAGAAGAAGATAAGTTTTTTATCCTATTTAAAAAAGTATCAAGGCAATAATCCATTCCGGAAAAAGTTGGGCAAGCAACCAAGACTCTAAATTTATAATCCATATTTTATGCACTCACAAACCCATTTTTATATTATTATTCATGTTACTTAAATGAATTTGCCTGATGGGGATGCCCGGATTTAAACCGGGGTCACAAGCTCCCAAAGCTCGGATACTAATCGGGCTATACTACATCCCCTTGTTTAAACTTTGATTTTTTTAATTTATAAACTTAATTGATTATTTTTTCTCTTTTGCGGGCTTCTCTTTTCCCTTTACTGCGCCTGCTGGAGCTGCTGCTTTCCCTGGCACAGCTTTTCCCGGTGCTGCCGAAGCTGCTGCGCCTGCTTCTGGTGCTGCTCCTGGAACTGCGCCTGCTGCAGGTGTTTCTCCTGGCTTTGCTCCTGCTGCGGCAGGTGTTGCTGCAAGTTTTGCTGCTTCTGCGGCAAGTTTTGCTGCTTCTGCTGCTTTTTTTGCTTCTTCCTGCTTTTTCAAAAGATTTTCAAAATACTCTTTTAGATTTGCCTTTTTTTCAGCAGAAGTCTCTGTTTTCTGTGAGTTTATCTCTTGATCATAAATCCCCTTATTAATATCTTCATTTATATCTCTAGCAACCTTATTCTCAACAAGAACTCCGAGCGTTGTACAGCTGCCTATCACAGATTTTACTGCAGATTTAAATTCTTTTGCAAGCATATTTGGAAATTTAACCTTAGCAACTTTTATTATCAATTCAATAGAACAATTTCCAACCTTGTTTGCTTTATGATCGTTAGTTCCTTTCTCAAGCCCTATCTCTTTTTTTAATAATTCCGTAGTTGGGGGAGAAAAAACTTCTATCTTGAAATTTTTTGTTTTTGGGTCAACATCAAGATTTACTGGAACTTTTGTTCCTTTAAATTCAGACGTTGCTTTATTAACTTCTTGCATTACTTTGCCCATATTTATCCCCATTGGCCCTAATTTTTGAGCTATTGCAGGACCTGGCCTCATTTCTCCACCGTCTACTAAAAGTTTAACTATCATATTGCTCCCCCTTCCTGTTGTTCTGTATTTTTAAATTCTTCCCCATTTTCATTCTCTTCTCTTCTTATAACCCTGACATTGTCTATTTTTACTGTAACCGGGATTGGAACAACTGCTCCAAGCAAAGAAACAACTACTTCTCCCTTTGATTTATCGACTCTTGTTACTTTGGCTTTTTCTTTTTTAAAAGGCTCGCCAATTATTTCAATAATGTCTCCCTTATTGATATTAATTTCTTCAATATTAGGGGTTAACATATTTTTTATTTCTTCATAAGAAACAGTTTTTCCGATTATACCTTTTACATACGGGAGATTAAAGACAGCTTCTTCTGTTGTTTCCCTATCCAGTGCCTCAAGAAAGATATATCCTCTTAATCCATGCGGCCTTGTAAGTGAAAAAACCTGAAGATTCTTTTTATGAACTTTATCAGATATCATCTCAAAAGCTCTGTCTTCTTTGTTTGTTGTTACTTTTATTACAAATATCATTTTTTATTGTTTTTTCTTAAACCCACAAAAACCCGGTTGAAGTTTTGTGAGAAAAAGATATTGTTATTAAAAATTAGTGGTTTATAAACTTGCCGATTTAAGTCTTATGGGACATAAAGCTGGGTATCGGGAGAACATTTATAAATAAATCAGCATACATTTTATTAATAGAGAATGGAAGATAAAGAAATAAAGAAGTATGTTATTATTACGCTGTTTATTCTACTTGCTGTTCTTTCATTTTTGATAATAAAACCTATTTTTTTATCGATTTTTATTGGGCTGATTCTTTCCTATCTATTTTCTCCATTATACAGACTGATAAATAAAAAGATAACTTCGAAAAATATATCTGCTTTAATTGTTCTCTTATTATTTGCTACTTTAGTATCTGTCCCCACTATAATGCTAGTAAAGTACTCTATGTCTAATCTTGACAAGGTTTATGATTATATCTCTTCTATATCCAATCTTGAAGTCCTTATTGAAACAACTTTCCCGCAGCTCTTGAACAACCAGCAGGTTGTTGTGAATCTCCATGCAATAACTACTTCCCTATCCTCGAAAATGACCGGATTTGTTTCTTCAGCAATAAACGGCCTGTTTTTTAATATTATCCCTATTCTTTTAAATGTAGCCGTAGCTCTTTTCATATTCTTTGTAGCGATGAGAGATCAGGAAGAATTAAAGGCGTATTTTATATCCCTGTCTCCTTTTTCAAAAGAATATCAAAAAAAGTTTTATGAAAAATTTGACCAGGTTACATACTCAGTAATATACGGAGAATTAATCGTAGGACTAAGTCAGGGAATTATTGCCGGAATTGGATATTTTATATGCGGGGTTCCTCATGCTATACTTTTGACTGTTCTAACTACAGTAATAAGCATAATTCCAATTATAGGCCCATGGTTAGTTTGGATGCCTGTTGATATTTACCTTTTCTTGAATGGCAGTACGAGCTCTGCCATGGGTCTTTTAATTTATGGACTATTTATTATAAACTGGGTTGATACAATACTGCGACCAATTATAGTCTCAAAAGGCACAAAAATGAATTCTGCTATTGCTTTAATTGGAATGACGGGCGGACTTTATGTTTTTGGAATAATGGGTCTTATTATAGGCCCACTAATCCTGGCTTATTTAATATTACTAGTAGAAGCGTATAAAGATAAAAAAATGGGCAGCATAGTCTTTCAAGATGCTGACCCCAATGAAATTAAATCTTAAGAAAAAAAATATCAAAAAAGAGGAAAAATGCAACTAAAAACAAAGATTTTGAGATTTATTGCAGGACGACCAATAGCGGTTATTCATAAGTCTACTTCAGACAAGAGCAATATCCATGTTGGAGAAAGAGTCAATATTTCAAAATACAGCGACAATATTGTTTCAATCGTTGATGTATCCAGTGATTTGATAGAGCCAGACGAAATAGCGGTTTCGCAAGAGATCCTTGATGCTTTAAACATAAAAGAAGAGGATTTAGTTGAAGTCAGTATTGCAAGCAAACCTGACAGTACAAGGTATATAAAAAGGAAAATGGACGGAGAAACGCTTGATAAAAAAGAGATAGAGAGCATAATAAGAGATATTGTTGAAAATGCTCTTACAGAAGCAGAAATTGCCTATTTTGTCGCCGCGGTTTATAAAAATAAAATGAATGACGAAGAGATAAACAGTTTAATCTGGGCCATGGTTGCAACCGGCAAAAGACTGAATTTTTCAGGAGAAGTAGTTGACAAACACTCTATAGGCGGAATTGCTGCAAACAGAACTACGCCCATTATTGTTTCAATCTGCGCGTCTACTGGACTGGTAATGCCAAAAACCTCTTCAAGAGCCATAACAAGCGCGGCAGGAACAGCGGATGTAATTGAAGCAATAGCAAAAGTAGAATTCAGCGGGGAAGAAATAAAAGAGATAGTAAAAAAAACTGGTGCTTGTATGGTCTGGAATGGTGTTCTTGGTTTAAGCCCGGCTGATGATAAGCTCATACAAGTTGAAAGAATCCTTGGATTAGATCCAGATGCTCAGCTTCTTGCGAGTGTTTTATCAAAAAAAATTGCAGTTGGAAGCAAATATGTCATTATTGACATACCTTACGGGAAAAGCGCTAAAGTTGACATAAAAAGAGGAAAAATGCTCAAGAAAAAGTTTGAATTTTTTGGAGAAAAATTCGGGCTCAATTTAAAGTGCATCTTAACAAAAGGAGAACAGCCAATCGGCAGGGGTATTGGGCCATGGCTTGAAATCAGGGATATTGTAAAAGTTTTAAAAAATGAAAAAGATGCGCCTAAAGATCTGGAAAAAAAAGCAATTTTTCTTTCTGGAAAAATATTAGAGTTATGCAAAAAAGCAAAGAATGGTGAAGGAGAAAAAATGGCTGAAGAGATTATTAGATCTGGAAAAGCGTTTGAAAAATTCCAGGAGATTATCCATGCCCAGCATGGAAAAGTTCCAACTATTGAAGAAATAGAAAAAAAGTTTGGGAAAGATAAGAAAGATATTATTTCAAAAGACAATTTTAAGATAAAAGAGATAGATAATAAAAAGATAAATCTTATTGCAAGCATAGCAGGAAGCCCCATGGACAAGGGCTCTGGCATCTTTTTGCATAAACATATCGGAGAAACATTAAAAAGAGGGGAAAAAATCCTGACTATCTTTTCTGAGTCAGAGGCGAGACTTAATAATGCAGTTGAGCTTTATGAGAAGTTAGAGCCGGTTAGATAGTTTTATTCAAAACTAGAGTTATTTTTCGCCTTATCTAAATCCTTGAAATGTTCTTTTCCTATTTTTCTGTATTTTTCTTTTTTTACTCCAAAATTTTCTATGAGTTTCGATGAGTATTCTCCCCCAAGATGGTGCGGAATAATAACATAATCTGCGCCTGCCTTGTACAAATCCAAGGCTATTCTTGGCTGTTCTGCTGTTGCGATAAAAGCTGCTTTTGATTTTTTCTCTTTGAGAACTTCAAGTATAACAAGATTAGACTCTTCATCCGGAATAGTTGAAAGAACTATTTTTGTATTATCAAAATTAATTTCATTAAGCAGGTTCTTATTTCCTGCATCACCATAAATGCATTCAACTCCCTCGGCGATAAGAGAGTTCACAACCTTGGGGTTATAGTCAACAACAGCGAAACTATCACCTGTTTTTTTCAGTGTTTTTAATAATTTATAACCAATTCTATGGTAACCAAAAAGGATTATATCATATGACTTCTCTTTGTTTTCCTCTTTTTTGATATTTTTTCCTTCGAAAAAGCTGAAAAATCTCAAAAAGTTTTTGCAAAAGAACCTGGAATAATTGACAAGATATGTACTAAGACCGATTGTTATAATCGCAACAAGAACCGCAATATTCATAATCTCCTGGCTTAAATGCCCGAGACTAAATCCCAGAAGAATAATTATCAATGAGAATTCACTTACCTGGGCTAAACTGAGAGACACCAGAAAGTTTGTTTTTCGTGTATATCCAAAAAATTTCATAATAAACATTATAATGAGCGGTTTTACAATCATCACAAATAAAGAAAACAGTATTGATACGATAATAATTTTTGAGCTTATTAATCCTGCAAGCTGGCTTCCAAAGAAGACGAAAAACAAAACAACAAAAAAGTCTCTTATCGGAACTATTTTTCCGGATATTTCAAGAGCATATTTGCTTGATGCAAGAGAAATGCCTGCTATTAACGCGCCTATTTCTATTGAGAAGCCGAGTTTATAGAAGGCAGTTGCGAGAAGAAGAGCCCAGGCAATTCCGAATAAAAACAGGGCTTCCTGGCTTTTTGCAAGATAATTCAGGAACCGGTTAAGAATAAAAGCAGAAACAAGGAAGATAAAAAGGAGAAGCAAAATCGCTTTTCCGAAAGTGTAAACGAAAAACATCATATTATTGCCAGAGTTATGAATAAATGGCAGGAGCATTATCGCCAGGGCAGCTAAAATATCCTGAATTATAAGAATACCAATAGAAATCCTTCCATGAAGGGTGTTAATCTCTTTTTTGTCAGAAAGTATTTTCACAACAACCACTGTTGAAGAGAATGCTATTGTAAGGCCAATATAAAAAGAGCTTAAACTAGAAAATCCAAGTTGAACAGCGATAAAAAATCCCGCCAACCCAACGAGCACAACTTCTGCAATTCCTGCCAATATGGAAACTTTTCCTATTTCTTTAAGAAGACGAAAATCAAGATGAAGGCCCACTATAAAAAGAAGAAAAGCCACCCCTATTCTTGCAAGAGTTTGTATTAATCCTGCTGAATCAGGCGATGAACCGATTAAGTTGAAGAAAAGAGGGCCTGCAAGTATTCCTGCTATAAGGTAAGCTATTATCGCAGGCTGTTTTATTATTCTAGCAAGAATAGTAAGAATAGAAGCAAGTACGATAATCAGGCTTATATTAAGCAACACCTCTTGAACCATTTTTTATTTATGGTGTTGAAGTTTTTAAAGATAACTTTTTAGTTTTTAATAGGGGATTTTACCACTCAAAAATATATATTGTGCTGAGACAAGATTTTTAAACTCAGAATGTCTCTATTTTTCATGACAAACAAAATGCTTGAAAAGAGCCAAAACCAAGAACTAGCTGACCATATCAAGAAAAATCTCGCTAAGGGATATACTCCTGATGCTGTAAAATACTCTCTTCTTGCGCAAAGATACAGCAGAACTACTGTAGAAAAAGCTATGGAAATTGCACAGAAACAATTGGCTGCTTCTGTTCCTAAGATGGAAGAAAGGCCAAAAGTAACCTACGAGGTTATTGACGACGAAGATATGAAGAAAAAAGTTGGTGAGCAGGATGTTTCTTCAAGAGGATTTTTTTCTAGAACCTGGCATAAGATTTTTGGATAATTATATTTTTTTGAATATATATCTGAATAATCCCTGATAAGGCTTAAAAATCGATAAAACTTCTATAATCATGGAATTAAATAAAAAATGGATTTTGATAATTTCTATAATCGTTCCGATAGTTCTATTTTCAATTATCTATATCCCATTTTATCTCTCGGGGGATATTTTTATTATCGGAAGCCCCATAATTGTAAATATACTCGCTCCCCCTGCAGGACTCTTTCTTATTTATGACTCTTTTCTTAGCTTAAAATTAAGAAAAAATTTGTCTCTCGCGGTAATAAAGACTTTAATCGGGGCATCTATCCTCTTTATACATCTTTTAGCAATATATTTCAGTTATATAAGATAAAATTAAACCCCATTAATTTTAAACCATTCTTAAATAACTCAGAAAGCTTCATTTTTTATACCTTGATTAAAAGGGGTTTTTCAAAACGATTTAGAATAAGACAAAAAATAAAAAATAAAAGAAAATTCTGATTTAGTTCCTAGCTAAACTAAGGACATTTTTTATAGCAACGATTATTGTAGCAGGCACGAATATTGCCATAAGTGCAGATAATATTCCTGTTACAATTGTAAGATTACCAAAAGCGTTTCCGCCAAGGGATCCAACAATTACAAGCACAACTCCTGATATCAGGAAAGAAGATACTTCTTTGTCAGCAATATTGAATAATCCTACTAATATTCCAATGACAATTAAGATTGTCAGGACAGTAGCATTAAGTGTTCCAATAATTCCGGCTATTATGGCTATTATTACTCCGATTAGGAATGCCCAGCCACCTATTATGTCGCCAAGTGATTTTTTTACCATTTTATACCTCCTTTCAGAATATTTCTATTTTAAAGAGTGAATTTATGTTTATAAATCTTGTCGAGAGGGAGTGTATGAGCCGGATAATTTTGTTAAAGAAAAATTATTTATGTCCTCGATATTGAAATGCTGGAATTTTTGCTTCTCTAAAATCCCAAATTGTCTCTGTTAAATCTCCTGTTTCATTCTTGAAAATATAGCCCATAATCCCGGTTAATCTTTCTGGTTGTCTGTCTAAAAGTTGTAATCTCGGTTCTATATCTAACGGAACAAATTTTTTTCCCATAATCTCTTCCATATTTTTGCTCATAAATGTCAGGAGGTTATTATAATTTTTGGCCATTAGTTTATCATTCTCTGCATCAGTTTTACTTTCATCTGGAAATACACCCAGTGAGGCCTTTGTTTGATTTCTCCGATAATTCTGCCAATAAGCATCAGCAGAGAGCGGAAATTTTGCAACTGCTTCAGCGACAAATTCATTATATGATGCAGTAATCTCTTCTAAAACTTCTTGAAATCTTGCAGGATATTGTTCCTGAAGTTGTTTTAATGTTTGGTCTCTAAAGGCAAAAAAATCGCCATTTTTGACTTCAATCTTTTCTCTTCCTTTAACAAGAGAAATTACTCCCCTGATTAACTCGTCTTCTTCAGGGAATAATGGAACGAACATATGATTGCTCATGGTAAAGGCGATAATTTTAACTTGTTTTTAAGCTTTTATATGCTTGAACTAAATAATCAGGTGTTCTTATTAAATTTAGTTGTTGCGCTTTCCATCGCTGTTGTGTGCGACGGGGACGATTTATAAGGGTTGTCGAGATGGAGTATATCAATTTATTTCTGGATAATTCTTATACCTACATTTAACGCTAAATAGAAACATTTATAAATATGTAGGTATAAGGTATTTAATGGTAGGCATAACAAAGAAGCAAGTAGGAAATGAAACATATTACTATCTTGGACATACGTACAGGAGTAATGGAAAAGTCAGTAAAACTGAAAAATATCTGGGAAAAGAAATACCTAAGAACATTGAAGAGCTAAAAAAAGAATTTATTTTCGAAATTTACAAAGAAAAATGGTTTAATCTATTTGATAAAATCAAAGAAAATTATAAGAAAGAACAAAAGTTAATGCCTTCTTCTGCTAAAGAGAAAGAACTTGAGACCTTTATGATTAAGTTTACCTATGATACTCAGAGAATTGAAGGTTCAAAACTTACTCTAAAGGATACTGCAAATCTCCTTGAAAGAGGCATAACTCCTAAAGAAAAACCAATAAGAGACATAAAAGAGGCAGAAGCCCACAAAAAGGTTTTTTACGAAATGCTAAAGCACGAAAAAGATTTATCCCTGCAAATTGTCCTGTACTGGCATAAAAAATTATTTGGAGAAACTAAAGAAGACATAGCTGGAAAAATAAGGGAACATGGAGTTCAAATATCTTTAAGCAAATTTGTTCCTCCTGCGCCAGTAGAACTGCAAATTCTTCTAAAAGAATTTTTTGATTGGTACAACCAAAATAAAAACAAAATTTCTCCTGTTGAGCTTGCAGCATTGGTTCATCTAAAGTTTGTAACTATACATCCATTTTCAGATGGAAATGGGAGAATATCGAGATTAATGATGAATTTTGTTCTCAAAAAGCATGGCTATCCCATGCTGGATATTCCTTATATAAAAAGAACAGGATATTATAATGCTTTAGAGAGAAGCCAGGTTAAGAAAGATGAGCGCATCTTTGTTCAGTGGTTGTTCAGGAAGGTTATTGAGAATAATAAGAGATTTTTATAAGGTTTGTCGAGAGGGAGTGTATAGATTAAAAAACAAAAATTAACAGGGTTATGGCTTTGTTTATTCTTATTGATTTTCTTCGTATTCTTCTAAAATCCCCCGACCTTCTTCAGAGTTGAAATCAACAACCGAAACATTTATATATAATGTAAGATATGTCTTACTATGGCAAACATAGGACTTACAAGAATCAGTTCGAAAGGACAAATAGTAATTCCCTCTGAATTAAGAGGAGATTTAAAAGAAGGAGAGCAGCTTATCATAATTAAGGATGAAGGAAGAATTATGCTTAGGAAAGTTAATTCCTTAACAGAAAAAATGAAAGAAGATTTAGAATTTGCAAAAAGAACCGAAGAAGCTTGGCAACAGATAGATAACGGAAATTGCACCTCTTATTCTAAAGAAGCATTCTTAAAGAAGTTGAGGGGACTATAGAATGAATGTAAAAGAGGTAAAAGAATCTGATAACTTTAAAAAAGCATATCAGAAACTTGATAACTCTATAAGGTTGAGATTAGATAAAGTTCTTCTAAAAATTATGGAAAATCCGGAATTAGGAAAACCAATGATGTACACAAGAAAAGGTACCAGAGAACTATATGTGACGCCATTTAGGATTTCATATTCGTATGATTATTCATCTGAAATTTTATATTTATTGGATTTTTATCACAAAAATGAACAGTAATTCTTATGCTTGACCTAGCTTGATTCCTAATAAAAATATGAATCCTATTATTGTTGAAGTAAAAGAGAGAGTATATAGTTCTAGTATGATTTAGGGGTTTGAACTCGGGTTGCATACGTAACGGGGATGTGTAAATGGTAGATAATGCAACGCCCTGACCGTGATTCGAACACGGGTTGCATCCGTGACAGGGATGAGTGCTAGGCCGCTACACTATCAGGGCATACACTTTTAGTGTTTTTAATGATTTAAAAGTTTATGGTTGTGACAGAACTTGCCCACGGGAAACATTTATAACTTCTGCAAGATTATTTCTAGCATGAAATTACTGAATATTCTTTTTTCCCTGATTCTTCTTTCAATACTATCATTCGCCCTGCTTTATCTTTACCAGAACTTGCCCGGAGAAGAAATAGAAATGAAAATAAAAAATATTGGCCTGATTAATAATCCTGGCCAAATTCAGGAACATGATGTCACCAATATAAGCGGAGAAGTAACGCAATTTTTTCCAGATATGAGATTTAATCATAATAATATAACTTTTTTCATAAACTCTGAATGCGGTGAAGACAAAAAAGAAAGAATGAATAATGCATTTTCAATAATCGAAAGCGAAACCGGCATTATAACTTTTACTCAGGATTCAGAAGAAAACGCGGATATCCTGGTAGGTTGTTCTTTTGATTCTTATGAAACAGAAGAAAATGTCTTTATAGCAGGCGAAGGCGGACCAACAAAAATAATAAATTTAAGTGTTTATCCCCTAATCTTGAGGGGAAAAGTTATCCTCTACAATGAAACTTCTTGTGATTATCCTATCACAGAACTTCACGAGCTTTTTCATGTTTTTGGTTTTGACCATATCAATGATTCAAAAATGATTATGTATCCCTATGCTGAATGCGACCAGAAAATAAATCCTGAAATGACAGAAAAAATAAAAGAGCTTTATTCAATCCAGCCAAAAGCAGAAATTTATTTTGAAAACATAAATGCATCAAAAAAGGGAATTTATCTAGATTTCAACATTATGGTAAGAAATGAAGGATTGATTGAAGCAAAAAATATAACTCTTGACGTTTATTCAGAAGGAAAGAAAGTTGATTCTTTTGATTTGGGAAGTTTAGAGCCGGGAGAAGGAACCGGTTATAATGTAAAAAATTTGAAACTCACATCAAGAAATGCAAGGATAATAAAAATGATTATTGTAACAGAAGCTGAAGAATATTACACCCATAATAATGCGGCAGAATTAGAAATTTAAAGAATAAGGCAGAACTAACTATAAAATAATAAAAATAAAAAAATTCGACTATACTTCTTCAGTTTCTACATCATCTTCGTCGAATTCATCTTCATCATCTGTCTCTTCTGCAGGAGTTGTTTCTTCTATATCCTTCTCAGATATCTCTTTCTCTTCTAGGTCTTTCTCCTTTTCGAATTCAACTTCTTTCTTTTTTTCTTTTGCCATTGATTATGGTTTTGTTTATTTATCTTGCATATTTTGGGGGTTTTTAAAACCTTTTATGACAGAAACGAATCTAAACACAGAAAAATTCACTGATATGGCTTCTCCAATTATCAAAATGCCGACTGACATCAGTTCTGTCTATCACTTCAAGTGCTCTTTTTCCAACGGAGATGTAATAATTCGGATGCGGAGCAGAATATTTTTTATGCATTCTTTCCATGTTTTTATAAAACAAACTTGTTGAAATAAGGCATTTCGAAGCGAAGTTCATAGAAGTGTAGTTGCTTATTTCCGGATGAAAAACGAAATCAGTAAATAGTTCTTCAAGACTGGGAAAGATATTATCACTTCTCATGTTTCTTATCAGCATTCCTGCAACAACCACACATTCTTCTTCTGAACAATCAAAATTTGCTTGATAAACCATTGCCATTATCTGCTCCTGTGGATGACTAAAGATAGGTTTATCTTCTTTTAGAATTCTTTTACCTTCTTCTCTTACTATCTCTCTCCTGCAGTCAGGGTCATCCCAAAGGGACTTAACTGCTTTAATCTCATTACCCTCAAATAAAGGATCAATAATTTCCATGTGGTTTTTATTAAAGTTCAATTTAAATAGGATTATGTCATGGGAAATATACTTCTCAAAAACTATTTTAGAAACTAAGAATCAAGAAAACCTTTCGTTACCACACACTAAAGTGTGTGGTTTAAGTTTATGAACATTAAAAAATCATGCAAATTTCGGCATTTTGTGGAAAGTATAAGTCTTTTTGTTGCATAAATAGCTGTCATCTGAGATTTTATTACAATAAATGCAGTCTTTATAGGGTTTCTTGCAGAAGCCGTTTTTTTCATAGAGGGTAAAATCCAATGGAAGATTCTCGCATAATCTGGCTGTTAATTTATCAAGTGTTATCATGAGATAAAAAAGAAATTATAGCTATTAAAAGCTAACCTTTGGGACAGCTTTTTCTGATTCTGTTATTTGCAAATAATTACTCTGTTTCTTCCTGAATAAACCTGCAAACATATTGCCGGGGAAAGTCGTATAAAGCAAGTTGTAATCCAAAATACTATCATTGTAGAATTGTCTTGAATATGCAACTTTGTCCTCTATCGCAGACAATTCGTTCTGAAGCTGAAGGAAGTTTTCATTTGCTTTTAGATTAGGATAACCTTCAGCAATAGCAAAAATACCTTTTATGGCTTCCTGCAATTTATCTCCTGCTTTAATTTTTGATTGTAAATTTCCTGCAGAAACCATCGCTTTTCTTGCATTTGTAACCTCTGTAATTATGCTCTTTTCATGGGTCATATAACCTTTTACAGAACTTATCAAATTAGGCACAAGGTCTGCTCTTTTTTTAAGCTGTACATCTATCTGCGCTAAAGAATTTTCGATTCTGTTCTGAAGAACAGCAAATCTGTTAAAATAGTAAATAATCATTACGACTAAAAGTGCGATAATTCCAATCAATACCCAAATCCAGCCTATCATATAGCAAGATAATTTTGTTTCTTTATAAACTTTTCTTTAATCCTAAACATTCTTTTTCTTCAGATAAACTTTATCTCGTTGGATTTTTGGGAATCTCAAAACACAATAAACTTCTACTCCCAAAAAAGATGAGCAGTATAAGAAGTTTTGAGATGGAAAAAAATGATACAAATATTTAAAAATACGACTTGTTATATAAACTAGAAAATGAGAGTCAAAAAATTGGGTGTGCTGTTAGTACTGGCGTTATTTATTATCCAATTAGGGGCGTTAAGTGTTATTTCTGCAGATGTTACAATAAAAGAAGAGGCAGTTTCTTCAATGGCCATAGTTGAGCTCGATAGACCTGCCATATATAACTTAGACATAACAAACAATGGTGAATCAGATACTTTTGAAATTTATACATTTGTTGGATTAGATATGGAACCAAAAGAAAAGTTCTCTATTTTACACGATGAAACAAAAAAAATCGTTGTTCAAATCTATCCTAAAAGCATATCTCCCTATTATAATTTTGAATACAAGATAAAGGGAGAAAAAATGGGGATACAAAAAGAGGGATTTGTTATGAATGCTGTTAGTTTAAAGGATGTCTTCAGTATAAAAGCAGAAGAAATAAGCCCTGATTCAGGAAATATCATGATTCAGGTTGAAAATAAAGGCGGGCATTCTTTTGATTCTGTTGATTTGTCGCTTTCATCGGTATTTTTTGAGGGAGAGTATTCATTTTCAATAGGTCCATTTGAGGAGAAAAATCTTACAATAGCATTAAACAAAGACGAGATAAAAGAGATAATAGCCGGAGATTATATTCTCAAGTCAGAAATACAAATCGAAAATATCAGCGCAACTCCTGATCCATCAATAATAAGGTTCAATGAAAAAGCAGGAATAGAGACAAAAACTTCAAGCGAAGGATTTTTTACGGCAAGGTATGAAATAGAAAAAACAAATATGGGCAATGTTCCTACCGAAGTATCAGTAGTAATAAACAAAAATATTCTTTCAATTCCATTTACAGTGTTCAATCTAGATTACAACAAAAGAGAGATAAATAAATTAACAGCAGCTTACACGTTTAAAAAAGATATTAACCCAACAGAAAGCCTGAAGGTTATATCAAGAACACATTGGTGGATACTTATTCTTGCTTTAATCGCCTTGGGAATAATCCTTTACTGGATTTTCACATATCAAAAACTAATTGTAAGAAAAAAGGTTTCATTAGTTAAAACAAAAGGCGGAGAATTCGCATTAAAAGTTACATTATTGTTAAAGGCGAGAGGATTTGTAGAAAACATCCGTATTATTGACAGAGTGCCTTATATGGTAAAGCTTTTTGAGAGATATGGCGCTGTTCAGCCTGATAAGATTGATGAAGCAAACAGAAGACTTGAATGGAGCGTTCAAACTCTTAATAATGGAGAAGAAAGAATATTTACTTATATTGTTTACTCAAAGATAGGCATTGTAGGAAAGTTTGAACTGCCTGAAGCAGAAGTTATCTATGAGTCTGAAGGAAAGCCAAGAGAGACAACTTCAAACAGGGCTTTTTATGTTAATGAGCCAAGGGAAAAAGTAAGCGATAAGACACCATATTAATTTTTTAAATCCTTTTTCAAACAAATCTTTATCTAAGCAACCTACGGTTTCTTGAGATGTCATCTTCCCTTTTTAACAAAACTTTAAAAACAATATATTTCTCTTATCTTTATCCCTACGTGATAGCTCATTTTCAGCATAGGGTATTATTTGCTTAAATGAGATATCCCGGCGTAACTCAGCGGTAGAGTAGTTGGCTGTAGACCAATTTGTCCCCAGTTCGAATCTGGGCGCCGGGATTTTTTCATAATCTATTTAAACCCAAATCTCCTCTTTAAACCATGAAAAAAGAGCTGCTCTTCGGAATTAGCTTAGGCATATTTCTAGTTGGTTGCATCGCGATGTCAGGAATCGCTTCAGCACAAGATGCTGGTGGAGCAGCTCAGGATAGCGCCTCCCAAGATAGTGTTCTAGGATTTATTCGGGGTCTAGTGCAAACCGCCACGGGAAAGCCAACGCAACTAAACCAGAATCCAACTGCGATAGAAAGACTGACTGCTCTGACAATGATTATAATACTCCTGGGATGTCTACTTTCTTTGCTTGCATTTCCTTTGAAGCTGTTGAAACATATTTTTGGGGATGGAAAAGATACGCAAGAAGCACCCTCAAGCAATATTCGGCAGGTAAAGAAATCTAGCAATGAATCTGAGCAAGACCAGCAAAAGAAAAAACCTAATATGATTCTGCTGCTGATTATTCTGGTGATTTTCATAGGTCTTTTTGCTCTGACTTATGCAGGATATATTGACTTTTCGAATTTTGGTTCAGGTCTAACAAATTTTTCTGATAATCTTGCATGGTATAGTATTCTAATTCTTCCAATTTTAATCGGGATTATTCTGTTTTATGTTGCCTACAGAAGAAAAAAGATAAGTAAAAAATTATAAGAATTCTGTGTTTAAATAAACACTTCTGTTCGGTGCAGGACTCCGGGATAACTTTATAAATATAGAAAAAGAATAATCTTTAACCGAAAGGGAAAGAGTTCTGGTGAGAGTTTGCATTTTAGAAGATGCAAATAAAAACTCAAAATGAAAACGCGAATGATTTAAGAAAATGGTATCAAAAATGATTGTAGTAGGCAGTTCTTGTGAGGGTTATAAAACTGCAGCAAATTACTTGACAAAAACAAGATTGGGCTCGGCAGCCATGGCTTTTTTCCCGCATATTCAGCCCCATTTGATAAGAAATTCAATCAGACATCTTGGTAAGGCTTTTGGAGAGATAAGAGACGGAACAATCATATCGCCAGGAAATTTTTATGTTGGTGCTCAAAAAAATTTTGAAGTAGATAAATTTGGCTATTCTTCGGGATTAAATAGGAAATTCTCAATTCAACAGCAAGGACATAGGGGGTATTTTAGAGTAAGTTCTCAAATGTCTAATGACCCTATTGATGATGCTTTTATAGCAGTATATCATCAATTTAAAAAAAATACAATTTGTGTTATTTTAAGGGGAGCAGGTACAGATGGTGTCGAAAGTGCAAGGCATATTCATGAAAATGGCGGAGAGGTTATTATTGAAAGTCTAATTGGTGGTATGACAGAATATGCAAGGTACAAAATTCCAGATGCTGAAGTATTAGCTCCCAAAGACATTCCAGAAAAATTAGAAGAATTAATTAATACCAAATAAATTCCCAAAAATAAATTTTTCATCAGATTTATAAATATAATCTCCAAAAATAACCTCGCCATGACAAAAGAAATAAACCTACCAAGAGAAAAAAGAATGTTAGTAGTAGCCGGTAATCCAATTTCACATTCTTTAAGCCCAATAATGCATAGTGCTGCCCTAACATCAGCCAAGCTGGACTATCTTTATGGTTATAAGGCTTTTTTAGTAGAAGATAAGTCTCTTCGAGAATTCATTCAAAAAATAAGAGATGGAAAGATTTATGGCGCAAATGTTACCCTCCCCTATAAAACTGCGATTATTCCATATTTAGATGAGCTAACTCCTGAGGCTTCTTCTGTAGGAGCAGTTAATACTATCTTTAGAAGAGACGGCAAACTTGTAGGCCACAATACAGATTATCCAGGATTTCTCATGTCTTTAAATGAGGCACAAATAGAGATTAAAGGAAAATCTGTATTGGTTTTGGGTTCTGGAGGTTCTTCAAGAGCAATAGTCCCGGCGATAGTTGTTAACAATCCTTTTGAAATTTATCTGATGAGCCGAAATTTGGATTCTGCAAATGTCTTAGCAGAGAGTTTGGGGAAAAAAATAAAAGTAATCTCACTTGATAAGGATAGCATAAAAAAATCAGTTCCAAATTCAAATTTAATAATAAACTGTACTCCCCTTGGGATGAAAGGAAAATTTGAGGATCAAACATTAATTTATTCTCATATGCTAAACAAGAATCAAACAATTGTTGACTTAGTATACAATCCAAGTAAAACTAAATTGCTTGTGGAAGCTGAAAAAGCAGGATGCAAAACTCTAAATGGCTTGTCAATGTTAGTTTATCAGGGAGCTCTAGGTTTTGAGCTTTTTACAGGAATAAAAGCTAATACAGCCATAATGAAAAAATCTTTAGAAGATTTTTTGAAATATTAGATTTTGGTTTAAGGATTGATTATTTTCTTCATGAATAAACACGCTCGTTAGAGGGCGCCCGGATAAAAATATATATACATATCTTAGAATAAGAATTCTTTTAAAGTATTATTTTAATTAATTTAACATGTCAAGAGATAATGATGAACAACTTAAAATAGACTTAGATGCTATTCGAAAAAATGGGTCAGGTACTATTTTTGAAGATAAACAGGTAGAAGCAATAATCCTAAGGAGATATAATTCAAAAGCAGATGACTCAAAGGAAAAAGAACTTAACGTAAAAAGACCAAAATATACTATTGTAACTTCTGGAGGGAGTGCAAAAGCTTTTTCTTATTCTAGTATTGAAGCGGCTCAAGGATTAGCTGATGACGTTGAAAATAATTATGGATCAAGGATATTGTTAATATGCTCTTCAAGAAATGTCGGAGAAAAACTATGGTACACGGCAAAATCAATAGTAAATCATCATAATGGCTTGATTGATATGCTCGACCCTGTTAGAAGTAGTAATCCTTTTAAGCAAAATCCTGGCGGCAGAATTAATGTATCTATTATCTTAGAACAGTTTAGTCTTTAATAATTGAAAAGGATTAAATTTTAGTTTCATCAACTTTATAAATCCTGCAACCTTTTCTTAAATATCTTAAAAATGCCACAAGACAACATAAGCTTTCACGAGCAAATCGCATCAAACAAAAGAAAATCTATTTTTCTCATATTCCTAATAATTATCGCAATTGTTGGCTTGGGATATGTGATTGGCAAGGTTTATGGAGACCCTTTTCTTTTTCTTATCTTTGCAACAATAATCGCAATCATCTATATTGTCATAGGATATTCTTTTTCACAAAATATCGCGCTCGCAAGCGTTAATGCAAAACCGGCTGATAGAAGACAATACTCACAATATTATAATTCTGTCGAAGGATTATGTCTAGCATCAGGAATGCCAATGCCAAAACTTTACATTATGGAAAATTCCCAGATAAACGCGTTTGCTTCCGGAAAAAATCCAAAAAGCTCTGTTATATGTGTTACAACAGGCGCGCTAGAACAATTAAACAAGCAGGAGCTTGAAGGAGTTCTTGGTCATGAACTTTCGCATATTGCAAATTATGATATAAGATTCATGACTCTTACTGCAGTTCTTGTAGGAATAGTTGCAATAATTTCTGAAATATTTTTGAGAAGTTTATGGTTTGGCGGAGGAAAAAGCGATGGCGACAGGGATAAAAGCGGGGTTATCTTGCTCATAATAGGGGTTGTTCTTGCAATTCTTGCCCCTATTTTTGTTCAGCTCGTTCAATTGGCAATAAGCAGAAAAAGAGAGTATGTTGCAGATGCTTCTGCAGTAAAGTTCATAAGAACTCCAACAGGCCTCATTGGAGCACTAAAAAAGATAAAAAAGGAAACAATAAACACAAGGGAAAGCAAGAAGATAAGCAAGACAATGGCGCCTTTGTTCATAAGCAACCCATTTAAGAACTCAGACATCACCTCAACCCACCCTTCTCTTGACAAGCGTATCTCTATTTTGGAAAGGATGTAAAAACCCCGAAAGATTTATAAATAAACCTTCCTCTTTTAGAATATAGTAGTTAAGTTAGAAAAAGATTAAACTTAATATCACCTATCACATATCAGTATCATGATCAACTTTATTTTGGTTGGTTTTTTACTTCATTAGGCAAGATTATATTTTCAATAGAGAATTAGAGAAAAGCAGTATAGAAAATAATCAAGAAATAGGGATAAGAAAGTAATACTTTTTCTAGCAGAATTAACTTAAAATATAAACAAAACATACTCAAAAATCTACGAGCCCTTCGGGTTCAACATCTAAGATTTTTGACATCCTGAAAATCAGGGATTTTCAGACTGTTCGTTTTGTACCAAAACAAACATGGCAAAAATAGCACCATCATCAATAAAATACATAATATATGCAAAATTCGAAGCAGAAGGCGCAATAGAAAAGCCTGATGTAATCGGAGCTCTATTCGGCCAGACAGAAGGACTTCTTGGAGAAGATATGGAGATGAGAGAACTTCAAAAACAAGGTAAAATAGGCAGAATAGATGTTAACTTAAGGATGGAAGAGGGTAGAACTCTTGGAGAAATAGAAATTCCTTCTGCAATGGATAAAAATGAAACATCTCTTATCGCAGCAGCCCTTGAAACAATAGAAAAAGTAGGGCCAAGCGAGACAAAAATCATAATCGAAAAAATAGATGACATAAGGGAAAGCAAAAGAGATTATATCATGGAAAGAGCAAGAAAACTTCTCGAAGGAATGAATGGTTCTGGCAGTGATTCAAAATCTATGGGCAGGGAATTAACAGAATCTTCAAGAATGTCTTCAATAAAAACGTATGGCATTGAAAATCTTCCATGCGGAGACTTATCCGGAGAAGAAGTAATAGTTGTTGAAGGAAGAGCAGATGTTGTTAATATGCTGAAACAGGGAGTTAAAAACGTTATATGCATGAATGGAGTTAAACTTCCTGAAACAATAAAAGAATTATCTAAAGAAAAACAAATAACCCTTTTTGTAGACGGCGACAGGGGTGGAAAATTAATTATAAAAAATGTTAATGAAAATGCAGATGTTAAATATATCGCTATTGCTCCAGAGGGAAAAGAAGTGGAGGAATTAACGGGCAAGGAAATTTTGCAGGCATTAAGAAGAAGGGTCAGCGTAAAAGAATATTTAGAATATGAAGAACGAAGAAGCAGATATTCTAAGGAGCCAAGGGAAAAGGACACTACCGAGGAAAAAACCGAAGGAAGTGAAAAAATAGAGAAACTCTCTGAAAAAGAAGTGGCAAAAATAAGAGAAGCTTTAGATGAAATGATAGGTACAAGAGCTGCCGTTGTTTTTAATAAAAAGCTTGAAATAATTCAAAAACTTCCAATAAGCAGGCTTCCGTATTCAAGATTTGAAGAAAAGCCATATGTCTTGGCAATAAATGATACTGCTCTTCCAGCGATAGTAAGATTTGCGGAAGAATTAGGTGTTAAACATTTGGCTGCTAAAAACTTCACAACGACTAATACGCCCATTGAGCTGATTTCTATCTAATTTTTTGATTATTTTGTACTACAAAAACTTAAAAATGCCGGATACTTCTTCTTAAAATGGAAAAAGACGTGAAAAAGTTAAAAATACTTCTGACAGCAATAATCATGATTATAATTATTGTTCTTGGCATATTCATTTATTTCCTTTTTTTCAGGACAACAAAATGCCAGATAAATGACGAAACATGTTTTTCTAGCTCAATAATCAACTGTGAAAGAGCTTCATTTATAAGAGAAAATGAAGAATTTGTAACCTCTTACAGCATAATAGGCAAAAGTGGAAGTAATTGTGAAGTGATTGTTAGTATAATTCAGGTAAAAAGGGGATCAAGCGATTTATCTATTCTTGAAGGCAAGTCAATGAACTGTTATGCCCAAGCAGGATTAAACATACAAAACCCGGAAGAAGATATCAATAACTGCCATGGTTTATTGAAGGAAGAAATTCAAAATATAATCATCCAAAAAATGCATGCCCAGCTTATTGAGAATATGGCCCAGATAAAAGAGGATATTACGAAAGTCTTATAAACAGAAAATACTAGGGATAATTAATATATAATCTATTTGAAAGGAGGTATCAAAGAATGCAAAAAAAAGGTCAGGAGGGAGTCATTATAACTGTTCTTCTTATACTCATAGCAATCGGAGCTATTGCAGCAGTATCTTATTTTGTAATAAATCAAGTAAGGCAAGGCCAGACTCAGATAACAGACAAAAGCAACTGCTTAAAACTCAATTATGAAATAATAAGTGCGGTTAAGGGTGAGAGTAATGTAACTGTAAGGAGAGTTGCTGGAGGAGATGACGTTAATGTAACAGACATTATTGTTTCTTTCGGAACAAAAGGAACAAATAAGACTACCAGCCCTGAAATGATGGAAATAATAACTGTCTCTGGTTTTAATATATCCAGCGGAGACAAGATTGAGATAGCACCAGTATTACCAAATGGGGTTACTTGCGATATAAGAGGATCTCTAACAGTCGCTTAATTTTTTTATTTATTTTTCGAGTGAGTTCATTTAAGTAATAAGAAGAATAGTACAGAAACGGGCTCACGAGGTTATCTTTTTGAACATATAATCAGCTTGAAGCCCATAACCTAATTTTGATGAATAATACTTTCTTACTCCAACCCCTGAAATAACCCATATCCCATCGATATTATTCTTTTTTGTGATATTTTCCGCTTCTTCCATAAGCCATTTTCCAAAACCAGAATGCTGCCCCATTGTTTTGGATTTTTCTCCTATTGCTAAGCTCTGACCATAAACATGAAGCTCCCTTATCACCGCTTTCATCCCGTTATCAGAATCCATATTTATTCTTAACCTGCATAAACCGAAAAGTATATTGTCCTTGTTTACTATTTCAAGAAAATATTCCTTTCCACCAGACGCATTATACTCTGTAATTTTTAATTTTAAATCAGTATTTATCTTATCTTTTGGCAACTTATCTCTAAACTCAAAGCCAACCTCCCTAAACCTTATCTCATTTATCTTTGACTTATCTTTTCTAAGCTTTTCTTCAATATCCTTTCTCAGGTCTATTCTTTCTGTTCCAGCAATAAGAAATTCTGGAGGAATTTCACGCATTATTCTCATTACTCTGCAATAATTTGGTATTATCTTCATTATTTTTATAATAAGAGATTGAATTTCGTTTTTTGTGTATGGTTTATATTTTCCTTTCCTGAATAACTCTTCAAGTCTCGCTCCCCTGATAACCTGACAAGGATAAATTTTTAGTTGGTCTGGCTTAAATCTTTCATCTTTGAATAATTTTTTGAACATTTCAAAATCTTTTTTCTTATTGCTTCCGGGAAGTCCAATCATCATGTGATATCCAATTTTAAATCCAAATTTTTTAAGAAGAGCTGTTGCTTCAATAACCTCTTTTAATTTATGCCCCCTATTAACAAGTTTGTAAATATTATCATCTAAACATTGAACTCCCAACTCAACTCTAGTGCATCCAAAATCTAAAAGTTCTTCTATAGAATTTTTGTTGTTTGTTATTGTATCTGGCCTGCTTTCTATGCATAATGCAACACATCTGTGTCTCGCACTTTCATTTGTTTTTTTTGCTCTTTCAAGGTTTTTGCTTATCCGATTGTTAAGGGCATCATAACATGATTTGATAAAATCTTGCTTATATGTTTCAGGATAATCGAGAAAATTACCTCCCATGATAATTAGTTCAATCTTGTCAGTTGGGTGATGCATTGCCTCAAAAGCATTTAGTCTTGACTTAATTTGTTTATATGGGCTGTATGCAAGTCTTTCTGCCCTTAGAACTGGCGGGCTTTTAGGAGTATATGATTGAGGGACATTCAAACTTGGACAATATAAACATGTTCCATGTTTGCACTTTTTCGGCTTGCACATGACTGCAATAGGCGTGACTCCTGCAAGAGTTTTTGTGGGTTTTCTTATCTCGTTTTTTTGTGGAGGTTTCATTTATCCTATATTAAGGACTAACAATATATTTAAATCTAAACATCGATGGTTTTATATGGATATAGAAAGATACAGGCGGATTCGTCTCATCAACTTTAATCGTATTCCAATACCGGAATTTATAGGAGAATCTTTGGGCATAAGACTTTTTATTGAGAAAGAGAGCGAGGGCTTTGATGCGAATGACGTTCTTCCTGAAAAAATAAGGAAAATTTTCTTAGAATCTGACAAGGACAGTGTCAGGCATGAAGGGCTTGTATATCAGAGGTATCGGGGACATGCAACAATAGAACGTGGAATTCAGGAATATACCTGCTCAGAAGATATAACTGAAAAGGCGAAATCCATGCTTTCATCATATCCTATTGAGGACTATCTTTCTTTTTTGAGGCAATCAACAGGTAAAGAACTATCAATAACAAATTTGCTTAAGCAAGTAAAAGATTCAAATATGCCCCTGTATTTTCTCGATTATGGACCGGCTGGGAATCGATCTTTTTTATGCAAAATATCATTTGCTTCAGACTATGGCGGCGGGAGTATAACCTCTTCAAGAATAAATATTCCATTAGCGGATTTAAAATATAGCCCTGTTTCTAAAAGCCGGAAAAAATAGTAGGATAAAATGTATAGTGCAATAAAATTTGAATATACTCACAATTGGAGTAATCCATACAAGAGTTTTTGTAGAGGTTTCATAGTATATATTGCAACAAAACAATATATTTAAATTTAAATAATCCCGCCAGGATATGAAAGTTGGAATAATAGGCGGAAGCGGGCTTGATAATCCGGACCTTCTTCAGGATTACAAAGAAATTTCAGTAAAAACACCCTATGGAAACCCTTCTTCAAAGATTACCTGCGGAAAGATTAGTGGAGTAGAAGTATGCATTCTTGCAAGGCATGGAAAAAAACATGAGATAAATCCAACAAATGTAAATTATCGGGCGAATATTTATGCATTAAAGAAACTTGGTTGCGGCCATATTCTTGCAACAAGTGCTGTCGGTTCTTTAAAAGAGCAGATTCGGCCGGGGGACCTGGTTTTTCCAAGCCAGTTTATAGATTTTACAAAAAATAGAAAAAATACTTTTTTTGATAAAACAGGGGATGTAAGGCATCAGGAAATGGCAGAGCCTTTCTCACCCGAACTAAGGAAATTGCTTATAGAAACAACAGAAGAGTTTGATTTTAGAAAGCATGATAATGCTACAGTTATTGTTATTGAAGGCCCAAGATTTTCTAGCAGAGCAGAAAGTTTTATGTTTAGAAATTTTGCAGACATAATCGGAATGACCACTGTTCCAGAATGTGTTCTTGCAAAAGAGTTAGGAATAAAATATGCTTCAATAGCAATGGCTACAGATTATGACTGCTGGAAACATAATGAAGAGCCTGTGACGTTTGATATGGTTAAAAAAACAATGAAAGAAAATGGTGATAAAGTTAAACAGTTAATAATAAAAATTCTGCCAAAAATAAAAAATACACTTTCTGATTCAGAAATGAAAGAAATTATAAAAAATAAAATAAGAACTGTTCCAGATTGGCCGAAAAAAGGGATTATGTTCAGGGACATTACAACTTTGCTGAAAGATGCAGAAGGTTTTGAAGCAACAATGAAAATTTTTGAGGAAAGGTATAAAGATAAAGATATTGACCTTATCGCAGGAATTGAAAGCCGCGGCTTTGTTTTAGCTTCTGCTCTTGCTTCAAGATTAAACAAGGGGCTTGTGCTAATAAGAAAGCCAGGAAAGCTTCCGTACAAAACTATTAAGGAAGAATATGAATTAGAATATGGTAAAGATGCTGTTGAAATTCATAAAGATGCCATAATGCCAGGGCAAAAGGTTTTGCTTATTGACGATTTGCTAGCCACTGGAGGAACATGTGCTGCAGCAGGAAAATTAATTGAAAAATTAGGCGGAAATCTTACAGAGTGTGCTTTTGTTATTGATTTGCCTGATTTGAAAGGCAAGGATAAATTAAGATGGCCTGTATTCTGCATTGTTGAGTTTAAGGGCGGATAGACCAATCTTAGAGATAGTTAGTTTATAATAGCAAGGCGGGTTTATGAGCAGAATAAGTAGTATTATAAATAAGTTTTTTCTTTATACATCATGAATCAAAAGCAAGTCTGGAACAATATAGCAGAAGACTGGAGAAAGTTTAGGGAAAGAACACCAATAGAAGTAGAAGAGTTCTTAAAAAACAAAAAAGGCAAGGTTTTAGACCTTGGATGTGGAAGCGGAAGAAACTTCATTAAAAATAAGAATGTTATTTTTTATGGCGTTGATTTTTCTGAGAAAATGCTGAATTTTGCAAGGAAGAACGCCAAAAAATTAAAAATAAAAGCAAAACTTTTCAAGTCAGGGGCAGAAAATATTCCGTTTAAAGACGATTTTTTCGATTCTGCCATTTTTATCTCAACACTTCATTGCATTGATACAAAAGACAAAAGAAGAAATGCATTAAAAGAACTCCATAGAGTTTTAAAACCGAAAGCAGAGGCGATAATAAGTGTTTGGGATAAAAAATCAAAGAAAAATATTTCTTCAGAGGCAAAAGATGGCTTTATAATATGGAGAAAAAATAATAAAAAATTAGAAAGATATTATTATTTTTATGATAAAGAAGAATTAAAAAGGGAGCTAGAAGATTGCGGATTTAAATTTATAAAAAAAGAACCTTCTTTAGATAGCAAACATTCAAAGAAGAATATTATTATTTATGCAAGAAAAATCTAATGATTTTTTCTTAAATGCTCTGTCAGCTCTTTTATAGCATAATATCCCACGCCAAATATAATCACTCCCGGCAAAAATGCTATTCCCAATGCAGGCGCCAATGCGCTTACACCAATTACACCAATAAAACCTGCCCCTATTGACTCTAAAAATGAGGCTACTTTTGGGATTTCTTTTTCAATATTCTTCTGCAGCGCATCCATCTGCATTATAAATTTTCCATCGCGGAATATTTTGACCTTTCTTTCTTCTTCTGAGCACATTATTGAGATATTACCTTTTTCAGAAGCTGTTACAGCAGCAGCATGTCTTGTGCCATAGCCAACATAGGGCTTTGCTCTTTTAATCATGGCCCCGTATCCCATGATATCACCATTTTTATTTATTATTATTGCTCCGTCAATTGTTGCAAGACTCTTAAGAATTTTTTCAGCTCCAGAATCAAAAACGTTGAATTTCTGCATTTTTTGTTTGATGAGAGAATCATATTTTACCTTGTCTCCTATCACAAATAAAGCGCCTTCGCCTTTCTTTGCAAGCCCTATTGCTATTTCAAGAATTTTCTCTTCAATCTTTTTTAATTTTCTTGTCATGCATATTTAAGAACAATTTAGTTTAAATAATTTTTCATTTTGCCCACTCACACAGTTCCGGAATCTTTTTCATGTAAATCTCTCTCGGCTCATGAATAGCGCAGTTTTTCTGAAATTCTGCTTTAATTTCTTCAATTGTTCGTGGCTTGAACTCTTTTTTATTCAAAATTTTGCTTGATTCAATAAAACAATCCGGATTTCTCAATGCCTCTCTGCCAATCATAAATCCCACCACATTATTTCTCTTTTTTTGATGCAGATTTTTAGTTATTTTCAAAAAATCACCATAATTTTTTATTCCGCCATTTATCACAATGGGAATATTAAATTCAGCAAGTTTTGGGAGAAAGGAATAATCATAACCTGTAAAAGAAGGTTCTGATGCATGTTTGAAATGAACAACAACTTGTGTAAAATTAGGATTATCTATTTTTTCTAACTCCTCAAACAGTTTTATTATTTTTTCATTTTCTATATCTCTGTAGTTAAGACCCAGTCTCGTTTTTATACTCACCTTTAATCTATCCTGTTTTAACAGTTCTTTAAGCAAACCCACAACCTTGAGACTTCTTTTTATTAGTGCAGGTCCTTGCCCGAGTTTTATTATCATCGGAGAAGGACAGCTTAAATTTAACTGAACACCATATGCACTGTCTTTTTCAGGATCGCTATCAAGTTCTTTGTTCATCACACCTATGAACTCTTTGCATTCGCTTTCTTTTGATGTTGCAACCTGTATCCACTGCTTTTGCTGCATTATAGGAAAAGTATCTATCTCTTTCCATGCCTTATGCCTGTTTGTAAGATAATTCATGGAAAATATGCCTGTATAAGAATCAGTTGCTCCGGGGCAAAGTTTTCTGAAAGCCCAGCATGTTACATTTTCCATTGAAGCAAGATGAAGTTCCATTATTCTTTATCTCCTGTTAGTTTTCTTCCTTTTTATTACCTTCTTCCCCAACTTTTTCCTTCTGTTCTTTCTTAAAATCCTTTATTCTCTTTCTTAACTCTAACATCTTTTCAGTAGCATAACTTAATGCAACCGGCTTCATGTTCTTATGAAGCGTTATAAATTCCTGCGTTTCAATTCTGTTCTTTTTTCCTGCTTCTCTTAGCATCCATCCTGTTGCTTTTTGGACATAAACATTTTCATCATAGCAGAGTTTTTCTGCCAACCTAAATGTAAGTTCTATCTTATTTTTCTTTATAATCTGATAATTTGAAACCATTGAAGTTCTCCTTATCCATGGATTTTGAGACAGAGACATTTTCTTTAATTCGGCATAAAGAGAAGTATTTTCAAGGACTATCCTTCCCAATATTGCTGAAGAAATGTAATCAACATGGTCCCATGTTTTTGCTTTATCAATCCTGTTTGTTACAAAATTCCATGTTTCCATGTTAAATTGCTTTTTGTAGTTTTCAAGAATAAATATTGCGAGGCACATTTCTTCATGGTTTCCAGAATTCCATAATTCTTCAAAAATATTATAAGCATCATAAATCTTGAGATCCTTGTAATTCTTGGCTATCTTTCTTAATTCTGGAACTCTTATTCCATAGAAAGAGTAAGGAGATTTGAGATATTTTTTGCTATGCTCTGCTATCTGTGGATTAGCGAGTTTTTTCAGCTCTTCTTTTATATTTTTTACCTCTTCCATAATTTGCTTAAGAAAAGATGTTTTTTAAACTTGCTTCTTGGCTTGAATAAATAGTATTGTTATTTTATCTTTAATTCTTCCGATGAGAATAGAAGCCTGCTACCTTTCTTTGTGATTTCAAAATATTTGTTTACGTGACTTTTTGGATTCTTACAAACAATTAAATCTTTGTTCAAAAGTTCTGGAAGAGTATTTGAAACATTAGATATGCTTATCTTACATTCCGAAGCTATCTGCCTCGGAATTTTTATTCCGCCTTCAAGACATTTTAAGACCGCTTTTCTTCTCTTGCCTTGAATAAAGCTAATGAGTTCGTAATCTATCTTCATTTAACTAAGAACTTACTAGCTTTTAATTCACTAGTCATTAAGGACTTACTAGTGATATACCAAGATTTTTAAATAAGAAATACCTCCAATATGGATGGCGGAAGAAGTCTTGAACAGATTAGAAGGAGAACTAAATGAAAAAGAAATTAATGAAACTGCTGAAATTAGAGTTTACAAGTACTTAGAAAAATTACTCATAAACCATAAACAAAGAAGAGCTAAAATAAGAGCGGAGGAGGGAGAAATTTATTTTTATATTGATAATGATGGCAAGTTTACTGTTGAGACAATTCCAATAAACTTGGGTATAGGTGCATTCTTTGAAAAGTTATTACAAAGAATTGACGGAGGAGAGTTTGATTAAATGGTAACTGAAATAAAAAACTCAACGAATTGGTTTAGACGACATTGGATTCTTACTATAATCATGGTTGTATTTTTAATCGGAATCATTGGAAGCATAATTAATACTCCCCCAGATAATACGACCCCTACTACCCAAAATGAAGCTCCAAAAGTGTATTATGCAGGAGATAGAGTAATAGTTGGAAATTTTGCTTATACAGTAAATTCTTATTATACTACGGATAAGGTTGGACAAGACCTCATGGATAATTTTATGGGGGCTCAGGCAAGCGGTATGTTTTTAGTTCTTGATATTACTATAGAAAACGTTGCAAAGGAATCTAAAACCCTATGGGGCAATTCTATACAGATAGTAGATGACCAAGACAGAACCTTCGACCATAGCTTTAATGCAGAAATTTATCTTCCTCAAGGACAACAATTAGCTTTCGCACAAATGCAACCGGGTCTACCTAAAACTGGAAAATTAGTTTTCGATGTTCCTAAAAATATAAGGGGCTCGGTTAAGATATCTTCAGATAATATTTTATCCGGCGACAAAGTATATGTCTCTTGGAATAAAAAAGGAGCTTAGGAAAAAGATGCCTAGCCAAATAAAAGTTAATTATGTAGTTGGTGCAGGGGGAATTATTTTAATGATTGGGGTAATAATTGGAGAGTCTGCTCTTATTGGATTAGGAATTATTTTGGCAATTATTGGTTTTATTGGTGGTGGGACTTATAAGTCTAAATGTGATTATTGTAATGCTAAGTTTGATAATAAAGCTGATTGTGAAGAACATGAAAAAACCCATTATAAACTCTCTTGGAAATGCGAGTTTTGTGGAAAAAAGTTTGAAACAAAGGAATTAGCCGAAAAGCACGAGAAGGGATGTAAAAAATAATCGGGGAGGTGTTAAAATGAACGAAGCAGAAAAATTGATTTTGGAAAGTCAAATTGAATTATTTGAGTTTTTAAGAAGAATAAAAGAAACATGTTCTAATCCAGATAATCTAATGGAAGAAGAATATGATGAAGATACTAAAAACGTAGAAAGGGTTACTTCTAAAATAAAAGAGTTTATTAGGAATAATTCGGCTAAGTAATTATGTCTTCCTATTAAGACTATTATGCAACTCTGCAACCATTTCTTAAATATGGTTGCGTTTCTGCATTAAAACAGCCTTATAATCATAATAACTCCCCAGAATACGCTTAGATAATATTTAACTTCTACAAATCCCCTTCTTGCATCTACTTTCCTCACTTACCACTCATGTATTATTAATAATATTCCTCAAACTTTCTTTAGAAAGCTAAATAAATCTCTCTTAAAAAAATAGAAAATGAAGAGCAGCGCCTTTCGGCGCTGCTCAAAAAAAGTTTATTGGCTTATTTTCCACAACCGCAAGTTCTGCCTGAAACAGCTCCGCAAGTTGCTAATCCACAATTGCTTGTTGCAGTGCATTGACCACTGCAGGACCCGCATCCGGTCTTTTGGACCTCAGCAGGAGCTTTAGCGTCTGTATTTGCTATTGCAAATCCTGTTACAGCAAGTATGGTTGCAAGGAGTAATACTCCCAATATAACCATTATTACTATTTTGTTCATTTTGTCTCCTTTGTTATTATTTAATTAATTTTTAACCTCAGAAACAGCTTTTAAGTATAATTTTGAAACTAGTTTCACTCGCTTTTTTTAAGCAAAACAATATTAGTCATACCTCTTCTTCGTCTTTCTACAAGCCCCTGTGCTTCAAGACTATCAAGAATTCTTGTTGTCTTTACTTTATTAAATCCCGTTTTTTCAACAATATATGATTGAAACATGCTTCCCCTATTCTCCAGAATCAGATTCATAATCTTCTTTTCTTCATCATCTAGTTTTTCCAGACTTTTTCTGTCAAACTTTTTTATTTCTAATTTTCCATAGGGTCGTATTTTCTTAACAACAATCCTCTCATTTTCTTTTGAAAAAACTAAGAAAAGTCCGATAACAAGAACAAGGAAGGCTATTGCAACACTTATCCATGTCTGAAGGGAGATTGTGGAGTACATCGAACAAGTAGATCCATGTGTGCATGTTTGGTCAACTATGTCTCTCAGGCCAATATTAAATGCAAATATAATTATGAATATGAAAATAGATATTCCTACTATCAACCAGCCGACGTTTTTGTTTTTCATACATAAAAGAAGCAAATATTGGTTATAAACCTTTCAGGAGGGCTAGGGGGACTTTTTTTCTTTTTTCTTGATAGTCACAATATCAAACAAACTTTTCTTCTCAAACTTCAAGACTTCTCCTGTCAAAGAATCAACATTCATTAGAATTATTGAAAACCCCTCTGCCATACATGTGAGGTTCCATATTGTTTTATCATCTTTCTTTTGAAGAATAGCAATAATTTTCTCAATTTTCTTTCCTATCTTGTTATTAAGAAACTCTTCTTCGCAGATTTCTTTCAAATCTTCAATATCTATTTCAACTCTTGAGTTTATCGGCTCAAGTTTGTCTTTCCCTTCCATAATCTCCTCTTCTTTTTGGGTTACTTCCCCATTCTCACCAAAATTAAAGCTGAAAATCTTGTCTTCGGTTTTATAGTCAAGATTATATGTTTCATGTTTGGGCTTGAAGTCAAGTATAAAGAAGCCGGCGCATAATTCCGATTTTGGGTTGTCTTTTTTAAATTTTGAAAACTCCAAAGAGTTTTCAATTTTGTTGATTAGTGTTAAGAGTTGCATACTAAGAATTATTTTCTCTCTTTAATTTTCATAAGTATATCTTTTAAGAAATCTTCTTTCTTAACGCCAAACTTAACTTTCCCATCATGCCTTACTGCAATAGTCTTTGCAGCTTCTTCTTTATCTCCGATCATAATTATGTAACCAATTTTCTGCATCTCAGCATCTCTAACTTTCCCTTGGACAGGTGCAGAATTGATGTCTATTTCACATCTTATCCCCACTTCCTTAAATTCATTGAAAAGTTTTTCTGCAGTTTTTATGTTTTTATCTGTAAAGCTTAAAACTTTAACCTGAACAGGAGCGAGCCATGTTGGAAGTCTGCCATTTAATGATTCAAGCATAACTCCAATAAATCTTTCAAGAGAGCCATAAATAACCCTATGAAGCATTATAGGACGTTTCATTTTTCCATCTTTGTCAACATATTCTAGCTCAAATCTTTCAGGCATAGCAAAATCAAGTTGAATTGTTGAGCATTGCCATGTTCTTCCTAAAGAATCTTTAATATGAAAATCTATTTTTGGCCCGTAGAAAGCACCATCCCCTTTATTTATTTTATATGTTACTTTTAGTTTATTCAAAACTTTTTCAAGTATTGACTCAGCCATATCCCAAATTTCATCACTTCCTATTCTCTTTTCAGGCCTAGTTGAAAGCTCAACATGATCAAATTTAAGATTAAAAGTATCATAGAATTTATTTATTAATTTAACAACCCCCATTATTTCTTCTTCAACTTGTTTTTCATTAGCACAAAAAATGTGTGCATCATCCTGAGTAAATTGTATGACTCTGAACAGTCCTGCTAAAACTCCTGAAAGCTCTGTCCTATGAACCGTACCCATTTCACCAACTCTTAATGGAAGCTCTTTATAGGATTTTGGTTTATTTTTGTAGACCAACATCCCGCCAGGACAATTCATAGGTTTTATCAAGAAATCTCTTCCTTCATATTTAGTTAAGAAATTGCTTTCTTTGTATTTTTCCCAATGGCCAGATACTTTCCATAGTTTAGCATCCATTATTTGGGGTGTTCTAATTTCCTGATATCCTGCTTTTTTATGCTCTTCTCTCCAATAGTTGACAAGTTCGTTGTAGATAATATGCCCTTTATCATGCCAAAAGACCATTCCAGGAGCAACTTCTGAAAAACTGAACAAGTCCATCTGCTGTCCTAAAATTCTATGGTCATTATCAGCAAGTTTTTCTCGGTTAAGTTTTGATTTTGAAATTTCATGAAGAAGCTTTTTATAATCATAAACCTCTTGCTTTTCAATTCCACTACTAACGTCTCCTCGCATCCCTGTTTCCATACTACTTTTAACATTACTTAAACCGGAATGCTCGCCAATACTCCTGCTTAACTCCGCAAGCGGATGCCCCTTGCACTTAAGCTCGAACTCCTTGTAATATCCAAAAGGTGCTCTATAAACATCAACCTTTTTATTTTTCAACTCTCTTTCTGCATTTTCCAGAATTTCTTGCGCAAAATTAGGCGAGGAAAGTGAAGGTGAAAGGTGTGCATAGGGATAAAGCACAACTTTTTTTGCTTTTGTTTTGTCAAGTAAATCAAGAACATTTTCAATATATTGTTTTAAAATCGTGGAATTGGACTCATCACTTTTTTCAACAGCGGTAAGTATGACTAAAGGTTCTTTTACTTCAACTTCTTTTTCTTCTCCTGCTTTGAGCTCAATGCTTTTCAGTGCTTTTTTGAGCGGCTTGAATTTTATATAGTCGCAGTGTAAGCTTAAAATCTTCATAAAACCAGAAGCAGAATGATATTTATAAATATTTAGAAGCAGGAAAGTTAGATTATTTACACGAAAAGGCGTAAAAAATCTTTTGCTGCACATTGCCAGGATTATATAATTCTCCAGCTGTTCTTATGTCGTCTTGATAGGGCGGTGTTATCGTTTTTCTTTGGTCTAAACAAGATTTAACTCCAAGAGTAATCATCCCGACTATTCCTACAGCAGCAACTATCGCTGCTAATGTTTTATCTCTCCGGTTATGCCTTTCATTTTTTAGTTTTTGTTCTTCAGACAGCATGAGGTATAAACGTGCTAGGAATTTATAAGAATTTGTATGTTCTATTTGTACAGAAATTTATCAATATTTTTTTTCGCTTCTTCTCTACGTTTTTGGTGCTCTTTCAAGAAGGCGTTAATCTTTTCAATAAGTATTGCTTTTAATTCTCCTGTAAGAAGTTTACCCGAACGGTAATCTTTCTCTATCTTTTCAAGTTTCTTATCATCTAGCTCAAAGAACATTCTTAAATATTGGAATGAAACATCAACATCAGGATTTCCGCCAAGTTTTCTGTGCTCTTCTATTGTGGCTTGTCCCCCAGAGAAAGCGTATTTGTTAATTTTTCTTTTGACTTCTTCAGGAGAGTCTGTTGAAAAGATAGCAGAACCTTCCTCACTGCTGCTCATCTTACCATCAATACCACTTAATGGCGGCAAGAACATTCCATGAATTATAGATGGTTTGTAATAGCCTAATTTGGGATAAACATCTCTTGCAACCCTGAAATGAGGATCTTGATCAATAGCAAGCGGAATAAGACAGGGAATATTTTTACCTTTTAAAACACTAGGAATTATTGCTGGAACAGCTTGCATACTTGTATAGAATATTTGGCCAATATTATAATCATTTGTAAACCCAAAAGCTGCTTTAACAGTTGAAAAAGTTATTTTTTTAGCAAATTTGATTGCTTCCGGGTATAAAAGATTTGCATGTTTTGTATCTATTATAAAATGTGTTTTCTTTGGATCAAACCCTATTGCAATCACATCTAACATATTATCATCAGTCCATTTTTGAATTTCTTCATAGGACTTATCTTTAAATAAGAATTTCTCATCATCAGTAAATTGGAACCATAATTCTACACCAAACTTATCCTGAAGCCATTTTGTAAAAACCCATGTTTGTAAATGTCCTAATTGAATTTTTCCAGATGGCCCCCTGCCCGTATAAAGAAAAAACTTATTGCCTTTTTCATATTCATCTAAAAGCCAATTCATGTCTCTATGAGCAAAAAAAATCCCTCTTTTCAACATGAGGTGTAATTCTCCAGAATTTTTCTTTATTCTTTCTAAAAGCCTTACATCTATTTTTGAAACCCCAAACTCTTTAACTAATTTTTCATAATCTATCTCCCCCTTAACTTCCCAGGGAGTAACGCTAAAATTCTCTTTTTTTTGCATTATTCTTCCAAGCAGGGTTTATATTTAAATTTATCCACCCATTTATACCCCAAACCAGCATAAAATTGTAGTATATATTCCTCTTTAAAAAAGTTTAAATATCTCGATTATCTTCTAATTTTGTAAAAAATGGTGAAAAAATCTCTCCTATTCGTAACACTCTTTGTATTCAGTATTTTCCTTATTTCAAATATAGCAGCAGAAATCCAAATATCTCCTTCAAAATCACTTTATAGCTTGGGTGATAGTTTAGATTTTACCATAACCTTGGGAGACCATACTGAAGACTATTTAGACATAAATCTTGTTTGTTCAGGTAACGAACAGAGGATATACTATGATGTTCCTGACACAAAGATCTCAACAATAAATAGAAAGCTTATAGAAAGTTACATAGGCTCTCTTTCTGGAGACTGTTTTCTTTCTGCAATTTATGGGAGAGACAGTGGAAAATCCCCCAGTTTTAAGATAAGCGACAAAATTATTGTTAGTTTTGAGACAGATAAAAACGAATATAATGCTGGCGAAATAATCTCATTGAAAGGAACAGGTATAAAAGAGAATGGACTCGCTCCCGAAAGTGCATTTGTTGAAGCATCTTTTAATGGCGTATCTGCTTCAGACATTGTAAAAAATGGAGAATTCAATCTTAAACTTTCAACTTCGCAAACAATGCATGCAGGAACATATCCTCTTTTGGTAAAAGTTTATGATAAGGATGAAAAAAGGAATATAATGAACTCTGGAGAAACTATACTGGATAAAGGCCTTACGCAAAAACCAAACAAGATTGAAATTGCGATAAGCAATCAAAATATCGCCCCTTCTGAGAACCTAAGTTATATCATCAATCTCTATGATTTTGCAGGAGATTTGATGAACAAAGAAGTAGCAATAATCATAAAAGATAGCATAAACAATTCTGTTTATTCAGAAAGTTTAATTGCTAATCAAAATTTGGTGTTTAGTTTACCAAAATCTTTTGCTCCTGGAAAAGCTACAATAACAGCACAAAAAGGGGAGATTAGCGGATATAAAGATTTTTATGTTAGTGAATTAAAAAAAATCAGTGTAGAAACAAAAAATGAGACGCTTATAATAACAAATGACGGAAATGTTGATTATGATAATGAATTTGAAATTGTCATAGGAAATGATTCATTTAAAAAACAGGTATTCATACCTGTTGGTGAATCAAAACTCTTTGTGCTTTCTGCCCCAACAGGCAATTATCAATTGGATGTAAAAGACAATTCTGGAAGCGTTTATAACAATAATATATCTCTGACAGGAAAAGCAGTTGATGCAAAGGAAATACGGGATAATGTTAATCTCTTTTTTAGATATCCTCTTGTTTGGGCATTTATATTGTTCATCGTATTTTTTGCCATAATCCTTACCTACAAGAACAGTCCTAGCCATACCTCTTACTCTTATCCTGCTGAAATAAAAATAAAAAAACCTGGAAAAATAATTCTCAGTTCAAAAGTTCTTAGGATGCAGCCCCGGTCCGAAGAATTAAATTTAACTTCTGGAAAAATAAAAAAAGCAGAACAGGTTTTAGTCACAACAGGACACAAACAAGAATCAGTAATAGTTTATTTTAAGATAAAAAATAAGCTTTCAAAAGTGGCGGAACAAAATTTAGTTAAGATACTAGAATCTGCTTCTAAATTCAACGGAATACCATATCGAGACGGATACAGTTATGGTTTAATATTCTCTCCGCTTGTTACAAAGAGCTTCAAAAACGAGAAGGATGCAGTTAATGCAGCAATTGCTATAGATTCTGAGCTGAAAGAAGCAAATAGAAAATTTAAGGATAAGATTGAGTATGGAATAGGAATCAATTCTGGAGAAGTGATAAACAAAGTTGAAGGAGTAGTATTGCAATTTACAAACATAGGCAAGACAATTCCTACAGTGAAAAAAATAGCAGAAATATCCAATAAAGAAGTTTTGATAAGTGAAAACGTTCATAGAAAGACAGAAGAAGTTAAGGTGGATAAAGCAAGTCCGAATAACAGTGAAATAACATATTTCAAAATAAATCGGGTTATTGATTCAGAATATCATAAGAAGTTTATAGACGGTTTTCTAAGAAGGAATAATTAATATCATTATATTTTAAACTTTTCAAATTTTTCTCTCTTATCTGTGCTTCCAGTACTATATGCTTCCTGTAATTCTTTTACTTTCATTTTGTTTTCTTCGTTTTCCTGCCCAATATAACAAACAGCGGGTTTTTCTTTTGCAGAGTTCAGTGAAGAAGAAAAAGTTTCAATAATAATATTCTCTTTTTCCCTTCTTCCAACTATAAACCAGCAGCCATTAATAAAAAAATGTCTGCCTATTTTTGAGATTTCAAATGTTTTTTCGTTAATAAGATTTTTTTCAAGAAGTGCATTTATCCTATTTCCTATCACTTTTTCGCATAAGAGGCATCCGCCGGAAGGAGTGGGATATTTTATATTATATTTTTTTGCCAGTTTTAACTGGACTTTCCTGCTCCTGCCATTTATTTCAAAAAATTTGCTTCTGGCAACCAATCCATTTTTTTCAGCAGATGTTTCAGCAAGAATCTTTGCAGAAAGAGGCCGAAGAACTTCAATTCCTGTTTCTTTGTCAATTCTTTCAAGATTTTTTGATGTCTGGCTCATGGGTCTCTCACCAAGCACCTCTCCGCTTGCTATTATTTTTATGCCATTTTTTTCAGCATATTCTTTTGCTTTCTTTATGATGAATATCCTGCAGTCAATACAGGGATTCATGGACGCCCCGCGTCCATGCTTTGGTTTTTTTATTATGGCCATATATTCATCAAACAATCTTCCCTTGGTGCAATCTATCACTATAAATTTTACTCCGGACATCTGTGCATAATTAAAACAGCACTCTTGGCTGCTACAGCATCCAGAAGAGAACGGCAGCTTGAAGTAGAGTGTTTCTACATCTATTTTTTGTTTCAGTAATATTTTTACAACTAGTCTGGAGTCAAGTCCTCCTGAGAATAAAACTACTGCTTTTACTTGTTTTTTCATGGCTATAAATTGAAACAGAACTTTTTAAAGTATGGCCGCGCATCATTTTTATTTCACTTTTTTTGGTTTCATCTTGTCAAGCTGTTGAATTAATTCTACTAACGCCTGTTCACTTTGCTCACTGGAAGGTTTCATATACTCATCAATAAAGTCTATCATACTCTGATAACTATATCTCATACTTTGAGGATTACGGCATTTCTCAATTTCCATTGGAGATATTTCGCCAGATCTTTCGCGTTTTGCATCTTCAAATTTTCCTGTTGCAACAATTTCCAGCGGAGAAAAATCCTTTTGGATAAGGAATGCTTTTCCTTCTATATTAACAACATAGCCCATGCAGTCTAAAAAATTGTTTTGGGCAAGTGGTTTTATGAAATAAAACCCCTCTTCAATTTCTACATAATCTTTTGAATTCATCATTTTATTAGTCCAAGTTTATAACACCTGCTTCTAAATCCACAATACGTTTGAATCATTCTTCTATCTCTTTTGTTGGTGCATTAAGAGACACGCGTAACATATTGCTTCTATATGCCAGTCTTATAACTTCTCTGTCCCGTATGCCTATGCCCGATTTTATTATTATATCCCTATCTTGTGGGAATTGCCCTTCAGCGGTTGGCTTCAGCTCTCTTGTTGGGAGTGCAGAATATTTTTCATAATTTTTTGAATTTGTCATTTTTTTATTTAACCTCCTATTATTTAATTAATTAGAATAAGATAAATACAATTATCCACTCACCACAACATTCCCAATTCTTCTGCATCTTTTGTATAGCCCGTATGCTCAAAATCGAAATTAAAAAACTGTAAAAATTCTCTTTTTACTGCTCTGTTTACTTCAAGCTCCTTTAACTTATTAAGCACAAGTTCTGTAAAACAATAAGGGCATACTGCTGCTTTTTTATTATGACAGGCAACACAACTTGTTGCTTCTACAATAGAATTGTTAATATCTTTCAAATATTGTTTTATCTTAGGCATTAGTCTCTGCTTCAAATCAGGATAGCTTGTAAGCCATACTTCCAATTGCTCAGCTAGGCAATTATGGCATAGAGGATTGAATATTGCCTCATTGCATGCTATACACTCATAAAATCGTTCAGGTTGTTGGTTTAAATTTTGTTTAGTCATAGTTTAGAATTCCGTAATCCGCTTAGATGTTAAAGCGAATCAGCAGACTTTTTTAGTAGAAATAAATCCGTAAGTATGAGCCCAGCTAAAGCAAATAACTCCTCTACAAGCCATCTGTCTTAACTCTTTTTGTGCCATACTAATATTAATAAGAAAAGAGGGTTTAAATATTTTTTGTTACTGGGGCATGCAGTTTATTGACGACCTCTTTCTCTATATCCCCAATACTTTTCATTCCGTTTATTCTGAGAACTAAACTTTCATCATACTTATCCAAAACTGCTTCTGTATCCCTCTTATAAATTTCTAGCCTCTTTCTTATTGTATCTTCTCTATCGTCTCTTCTTCCTTCATGAATCGCTCTTTTTTTCAATCTCTCGACGAGAATATTATCATCTGAGCAGTGAAAAGATATCAACCTTACAACTTCAATTTTTTCTTTTATTAACTCAACTTGATTAGAATTTCTGGGAATTCCATCAAGTAAAAGAGTCTGCTTTTTGAGATTAAACTTTTTTTCTTTTATATATTCTTCGAGAGTTTTAAAGAAAAGTTCAATAGTCAAATCATCAGGAACAAAATTTCCATCTTCTATCAATCCTGTTACTTTTTTTCCTATTTCAGAGTCTCTCATTTCTAGATCTTCTTTTAATGCTCTGAACATATCTCCTGTTGAAAAATGAAAATACTTGGGATTTTCTGCAAGAAGTTTTGCCTGGGTTCCTTTCCCTATTCCAGGAGGCCCGAAAATTAGAATAGATTTGTATTTTATCATACTTTTTTTATTCTTGGAACAAAATGATGCCCTACGCAGCGGGGCTCATAAGATTCATTTATACTATTCCCTTCAACGGATTTTAATTGGCTTTCATATGGTGCAGGCTTTCCGTCTATAAGTTTTTGTGTTCTGTTCGCTATCTCTCTGCAGCTATTATGTTTGCATATGGCTTTTCTGCATTTATTAACCTCATCTGCGATAGCCATTAAACCCGCCATTGGTCCAAAAGGTTCACCTCTAAAGTTTAAATCTAATCCTGAAGCTACAACATTTTTTCCCTGCCTTAAAAGTTCTTTAACTATCTCAATTATATTCTCCTGAAAAAATTCTATTTCGTCTATTGCAACAAGTTTGTGCCTGTCTAAAACTATCTCCAGAATTTTTTCTGGCATTTCATCATCTACAAAAATTGTTTCGTATGAGAATTGCCGTTGTTTTCTTTTATCTGATGCTGGCCGAATAAATATAAAATCACAATCCATATGCTCCAGAGGCATTAATCTCATTGCTAATGCCTGAGTTTTTCCAGAATACATTGGCCCACAGAATATCTCAAATTTTCCCGGGACTATATGGTGATTGTAAGCCATAATAACTTTTTAATATATTTATTCCAAGAACTCTATGCCTAGCTCTTGTGACATCTCTGTCTTCTTTTTTTCCTGAATAGTCTCGCCAGAAGAGCCAATTATCTGCGAACTTTTAACTCCGGTAACAATAATCATAACCCTCACAGATTTTTCCATATCTTCGCTTATCTGCGCACCCCAGATCATTTTTGCATCTTCGCTAATCTTCTCGCCTATTTTACTGATTATTATTCTTGCTTCGTCTAATGTTAAATCCTGGCCCCCCACAATATTTATCAATGCACCTGTTGCATTAGTGATATCTGCGTCAAGAAGAGGATTTGTTATTGCTTTTTCAACAGCATCTATTGCTCTTTGGCTAGAATCACTCTCGCCCATTCCTATCAATGAAACGCCGCCGTTAAGCATTACTGCTTTTACATCTGCAAAATCAAGGTTTACAAGTCCGGATTTTGTTATTAGCTCTGTTGTTCCTTTTACTGCATTAGTCAGTATTTCATCGGCAACTTTGAATGCCGTATGGAGGGGAAGTTCAGGAGCAAGCTCAAGAAGTTTATCATTTGGGATAACAATTAAAGTATCAACACTTGATTCTAATCTTTCAAGGCCATACATTGCATTTTCAATTCTCTTTTTTCCCTCCATTGTAAAAGGAAGAGTTACAACACCTATGACAAGAGCTCCTTGTTTCTTTGCAAGTTCTGCTATTACTGGCGCAGCCCCTGTTCCTGTTCCTCCGCCTAAACCGCATGTGATAAAAACTAAATCCGTATTTGCTATTTTCTTTTTTATTTCCTGCTCAGACTCTTTTGCAGATTCTTCTCCTATTCTTGGATTACTTCCTGCACCCAATCCCTGAGTAAGTTCTTTTCCTATCAGTATTTTGTAATCAGAATTTGTATAAAGCAAGTCTTGTGCGTCTGTATTAACCGCAATCATCTCACCGCCCTTTATTCCTATTTCTCTCATTCTTGAAAGAGTATTTCCCCCTCCACCACCGACGCCAAAAACTTTAACTTTTGCTGTTTGTTTTTTGAGAATTTCTTCTAGCTCTTGGTCTATTGCAGACAATTCTGGATTAGGATTATAGTCCTGTTCTTTTTGTTCCTCTTCTTTTATTATAGCCATATTAAAAAGTATGTTGTTAGCTTTATAAGTTTTATTGGGCTAAAGTATAGATTTTTATTTCTTAGTAAAAATCTATTTCTTCTTAGAATTATCCTTCTCGGGTGTTAGCTTTTTTTCTACCAATTCTTCTTTTTTCTTTTTTGCCAGAATTTCAACATCGAAACCAAGAAGCTCTTTGAATTTTTCATTGAATGCATTTAGAATGGGCATTAATTGTAGTTCTGAAAATATTATCTTCTTTTTTGCTTCATCAATTTCAAACTCAAATTCCTTTCCAAAAAGAAATCTTTGAATGGCGTTTACTTTTTCCCTATTATCAGATATGATTTTTCTTATTGTGAACTCGTATTCAACATCTTTTCCTGCAAGAGGATTATTAAAATCAATCATAACTCTCCCTCCAGAAGAGCTTACAACTTTTACAAGAGAATTATCCAGTGCGAGCGTCATCCCGGGCATCGGATTTATTTTTTGCTCAATAAAAAATCTTTTTGGCACTAGTTTTATAAGTTTTCCGTCTCTTTTACCAAACGCTTTTTCAGGAGAAAGCTTGATATTATACTTTTTTTCTGTTTCTTTGTCAATAATCGCTTCATCAAGACCCTTCACAACCATGTCTGCGCCTATGCATACAACAAGAGGTTTTACTTCTTTTACATTGGGATTTATTTTTTTCGCTTCTTCCTTTATGTTAGTATCAAAAACTTCGTTATCGTTGAGGTTTTTTCCGATGAACTCGAGTTCAATAAAGTCGTGTTTCTTTGTTTTTTCTGCCATCTTTAAAGAATAGAAGGGGCATTTAAAAAGTTTAGGGTTAACTTTTTTCTTCTCAAAAGCTTTATAAACATATTTTTTCTGACTTAGTTATGGCACTTAGACTAATAACTGCACATGACTCAAAACCTGGCGCAACGATTATGATAGATGGAAACGCATGTATTGTTAGAAACTTAGATATATCAAAAACAGGCAAACATGGTGCAAGCAAATGCAGAATGGATGCGATTGGAATCATGGATGGCAAAAAAAGAGTTATTGCTGTTCCTGGTTCAGAGAGATTTGAAGTTCCTTCTGTAGAAAAAAGAAAGGCACAAATTCTTTCTATAAACGGCGAGATGGCAAATGTTATGGATTTGGAAAATTTCGAAACATATGACATGGTGATTTTTGAGGAAGTAAGAAATGAATTAAAGGCTGAAGACCAGGTAGAGTATGTTATTATTAACGAAACACAAAAAATAATCAAAAGGAAATTATAACACAAAAAACATGGCAAAAATCGCAGCAACACAGGCAAGATTATTCAAGAATATTTTTATATGCAAGGATTGCAGTTCAAGGATAAGAACAGACTCTTTGAGAGTTATGAATGGCAAGGTTTGTTGCAGAAAGTGCAAAAGCAAGGCACTAAGACCAATTAGAAAGAAATAGTTTCAGATTTTTAAAATTCTCCACCAATCTTTAAATACCCTCATGGCAATAATATAAAAAGAGAAAAACCCTAAAAAATAAAACATGAGCTTCTTCCTTTACGACCTAACCTTCTTTCTTGTCTTTACTGCAGCCATAGTAATCTTTCTCTGTATAAAAAGAAAAAATTTGAAAAGAGATGGCGTTATGTATCTTTATAGAACAAGAATCGGGCTTAGAATTATAGACTATATAGGCAAGAAATACAAAAGAACACTAACTTTTCTAAGTTATGTTTCTGTAACTCTTGGTTATGTTCTTATGATAGCAATGATATGGCTTTTATACCAAACAACAAAGCTCTTTTTCCAGCCAGAATTTGTTCAAGCAGTAAAAATTCCGCCACTCATGCCACTTATACCCTATCTTTCAGATATTTTTCAGGTTACGTGGCTTCCCCCATTTTATTTTACTTATTGGATAATTGTTCTAGCATTAATAGCAATAACTCATGAAGGAGCACATGGGATTTTTGCAAGGTTTTATAATGTAAAAATAAAGTCAACGGGGTTTGGATTTTTAGGGCCATTTATGGCGTTTTTTGTTGAACAAGATGACAAACAAATGCAGAAACGAAAGATTTTTCCCCAGTTAACAATTTTAAGTGCGGGAGTTTTTGCTAATATCATTACAGCGTTACTATTTTTTGTGCTTATGATTGGGTTCTTTAATATGTCTTATTCCCCCGCGGGAATTGTATTTACAGATTATACTTTCTCTGTTTTTCCTGCTTCAATAATGAGCAATGCAACAATCACAAATGAAGTCCTAAAACTTGATGGATTAAATCTCACAAGAATAGAAATTGAAAATCAATCCTATTTTGTCTCGCAAGAGATGATTAATCTCAATTCAAAAAATTCGACAAATTCAACTTTAATAGGGTTGTATCAAGACCAACCCGCCATAAGAAACGCTATGAAAGGAGCAATAATTCAAATAAATAACTTATCAATAAATAATCGTTCAGATTTCGAAAATGTCATCTCGGATATGAAACCAGGAGACAATATCACCCTTGTTACAAAGTTCAAGCAAGGAACAAATATAACCTTAATAAATTATGAATTTGCTTTAGGAAAAGATTATACAAATGAAAGCAAGCCTGTTATTGGAACGGCTTCTTTAATGTTAAAATCAACAACTCTAAGAGGATTCTTTTACAGAATGATGAACTTTTTTAGAGACCCTGCTATAAATTATGAGCCAAAATATAATGAAGAATTAACAATATTTGTTTATAATCTGATTTGGTGGATTGTTCTCATAAGTTTAAGTGTAGGATTAAGCAATATGCTTCCTGCCTTTGTTTTTGATGGCGGAAGATTCTGGTATCTTACTGTTCTCGGAATTACAGGGCATAAAAAACTTGCAGAGAGAGTGTTCAAGGTTTTCACATTTTTGCTTTTGGCAATATTCGCACTTTTAATGGTGTTGTGGGCAATAGGAATGTTTTTCTAGAAAAAGAGCAAAATACTAATTCATCTTCTCAAGAACCAAGGCTCTTTCAAGTAAACTTAAAATGATTTTAGGGTCTGTTGCTTGGACTTGATATCTACCACATAGCTGTGATTTCGTGCATTTGATTTTCCCTTGTATATCATCAGCTTTTATTCCTTTTGCAGCATATCCCTTATCAAAAGTTTTTCTAATTCCCTGCCAAAATCCATAATTTTCACTCATAATTAATGATCACAATTTTTGTTTATAAATATTTATATAACCTGATAGTGTATTATTCACATGATATCACAAAAAAACCTAGAACTCTTGAAAAGACAGCATTATGTTGTTGCAGGAAAACATTCTGCTGTGCAGATATGCAGATGGACTAAGCATTCTTTGATTGGAGAAGGAGAATGCTACAAGCATAAATTCTATGGCATCCCCAGCTGGAGATGCTGTGAGATTTCTCCAAGTGCAGTTTGGTGTGATAATCATTGCATACATTGTTGGAGAGCAACAGAAGCGACTCAGGGAAATAAAATGCCTAAGGGAATAGATAAACCTGAAGTGATAATAGAAGAATGCTTAAAAGGAAGAAAAAAGCTTTTAACAGGTTTCGGAGGTCATGCAAGACTAAACAAATTAAGATATAAAGAATCAGAAGACCCTTCCCATTACGCGATTTCTCTTATCGGAGAGCCGACGCTTTATCCTAAAATTGGGGAGATGATTTCTCTTTTAAGAAAAAGGGGAAAAACAAGTTTTATTGTTACAAACGGGCTTCATCCAGAATTGTTGAAAAAACTTGAAAAAAAGAAACAGCTTCCAACCCAGCTTTACGTTTCTTTAAATTCAAGCAATGAAAAAGATTATGTTCCCTGGCATAAATCTGTATATAAAGACGCATGGAAAAGATATAATAAAACTCTAGACTTACTTAATAAATTTACAAAAAAAGGCAAAAGAACTGTTTTAAGAATGACGCTTGTTCGAAATATGAACATGGATGATAAACATATCGCTGAATTTGCAAGTGTTATTAAAAAATCTGGGGCAATGTTTGTTGAAGTAAAAAGTTTTATGTCATTAGGGTATTCCAGAGCTAGAATTCCTTATGAGTCAATGCCAAGTCTCAAGGAGATAATCTCTTTTGCAAGAAAACTTGCGAAGGCTTCGGGCTATATTTATCTTGATAAGCATATGCCTTCAAGGATTGTTCTTCTTGGAAAGAATAAAGAAGCAAAGAGAAGGATGAAGATAACAAGTAGGGAGATTTAGTTACTTTTCAGAGCAAACAAACCTTTATATACTCATATGAATATGCTTTCATATGAAACTTCAATCATATAGCACATACCACATATTTTTTAACAATCTTTCTAATCCTCTTAGAATAAAGATTGTTTCTGCCTTAAAAGACAAAAACATGTCTGTAACAGAACTCTCTAAGAAGATAAAAGCAGAGCAAAGCAAATTAAGCCATGCCCTGGCTAAACTTAGAGAATGCAATCTTGTAACCTCAATCAATAATGGAAAAGAAAGGATTTACTCCCTTAACCGAAAAACTCTCCTGCCTATATTAAACATTATAGATGAACACTCTAAATTAAATTGCGGGGGAAATTGTTTGTGCTGTACGAAGCATAATCTTCACTAATAAAAAAGATGTTATTCAAAAGAAAAGAAATATATCTTGATAATGCTGCTTCAACAAAAGTAGATGAAAGAGTTCTAAAAAAGATGATGCCATATTTCAGCGAAAAATATGGAAATGCCTCTTCTGTTCATATTATTGGCCAGGAAGCAAAAAGAGCTATGGAAGAAAGCAGAGACATTATTGCTAAATCTATTGGAGCAAAAAGTGATGAGATAGTTTTCACATCGGGCGGAACAGAATCAAATAATTTTGCATTAAAAGGTTTATTTTTTGCAAATCCTGATAAAAAACATATTATAACAACAAGAATAGAGCATGATTGTGTTCTTAACACATGCAAGTGGCTTGAAAAATTGGGAGCTAAAATAACTTATCTTGATGTTGACAGCGAAGGTTTTGTTAATCCAGAAGATGTAAAAAAAGAGATAACAAAAGATACTCTTGTTGTCTCTGTAATTCATGGAAATAATGAGATAGGAACAATACAGGATTTAGAAGCGATAGGGAAAATATGCAGAGAAAAAGGAGTATATTTTCATACAGACGCATGCCAAAGTTATACTAAAACAAGTCTTAATGTAAAAAAACAAAATCTTGACTTAGTTACATTAAATTCTCATAAAATTTATGGCCCAAAGGGGGTGGGGGCGCTTTATATCAGAGAAGGAATAAAAATTTCTCCTTTAATGCACGGCGGAGGGCATGAAAGAGGATTCAGAAGCGGAACAGAAAATGTTTCAGGCATAGTTGGTTTTGCAGAAGCAGTGAAAATATCAAGTTCTCGAGAAACAGCAAGAATGTCTGACTTAAGGGATATGCTCATTGAAGGGATTCTAAAAATTTCTAATACAAGAATTAATGGAAGCAGAACAAAAAGGCTTGCGAATAATGTCAATGTTTCCTTTAATAATATTGAAGGAGAAGCAATAGGCAGCTATTTAGAAGCGTATGGTATATGCAGCTCAACAGGGAGTGCATGCGCATCTCATTCTCTTCAAAAAAGCCATGTTCTAAAAGCGATAAGATTAACTGATAGCCAAATTAATAGCTCAATAAGATTAAGTTTAAGCAAATTCACAACAAAAGAAGAAATAGAAACAGTTTTGAATGTTCTTTCAAAAGTTGTTGAAAAATTAAGAAAAATAAGTCCATTCAAAAATTAAACTGGGCTCGTAAATCAACTCGGGAGGTAAAAAAATGCCAAAAAAAGAAAACAAAGACAAATATGAAAAATTTGCCGGAGACTTCAAAAATGAAACTGCCTTCGAAGAAGAGCTTGAAGAAGAAGGTCTTGAAGAAGGCGAAGTCGAAAAGGAACATTTTGAAGAAGACGAGATATAACCCCATGAAAAACAAGAAAACAAGAAAAAACAATAGCAGTAGCAAAAATAAAAATTTTGTTACGAAAAGAATGAATTTTTCAGAACTTATCCAGAAATATCCACAGGCAGTTGAAGTTTTAATGAATGAAGGGATGCATTGCATTGGATGCGCTGCTTCTGCTTTTGAGACAATCGAGCAAGGGGCGATAATGCATGGACTTAATCCTGATAAGTTGATAGAGAAGATAAATAAAAGATTATCAAAATGAAAAACCAAGGATACAGCAGGATAGTCATGAAGCATTTTTTTAATCCAAAATATGCTGGAGAGATAAAAGATGCAAACGGCATAGGCCAGGTTGGAAATTCAAGCTGTGGTGATATCATGAAAGTTTATATTAAAGTAGAGAAAGACAAAATTAAGGATATCAAATTCAAAACACTTGGTTGTGTTGCTGCAATCGCTTCAAGTGATGCTGCATGTGAAATTGCCAAGGGTAAGACAATAAATGAAGCTAAAAAAATAACAGATAAAGATATTTTAAAAAAAGTTGGTAATCTTCCCCAAATCAAGCATCATTGTAGTCTTCTTGGAACACAGGCATTAAAAAAAGCTATTGGAGATTATGAAAAGAAGAATAAATAAAATTAAAACATAATTATCCCGTCTTTTGTCAGCGCAGTAAACCTAACCCCAACAGGTATACTCAATAATGCTGATATAAGAGCCATATGCTCCTTGCCTTCTCCAGAAGCAATAGATAATGCAACTTCTGTTCCTGAAATCTTGTCTTTAAGCTTTTCCTGAAGTTCTTTCTTCAAGTCCATAATTCTTGAATTGGTTATTTCTATAAACTCGTGGGGTTTTTCTGTCTGAAACTTTCTTGCAAATTCACTTCCTATCAGAATAATTTTATCCCATTCTCCTTGTTTTATCAGACCTGATACTTGGGCCCATGTTCCCTCCCCTATAGATAATAATGCTACTAATTCCATGTTCCTTTATCCATTTTGTAGTTTTTAAGTTTTTATGGACTGGAGAGTATATTTTTAAATAAGTTTTTCTTTGAAAATTTATGATAATAAAAATATTTGGAATATTGGACTTAATAGCAGCAATAATATTCGGATTGTCTTATTACTTTCATTTTATTCCAAAGACAATAATTTTTATCATTGCAGGCTATCTCATAATAAAGGGAGCTATATTTCTTTTTTCAAAAGATATAGCCAGCATTATAGATGTTGGATGCGGGATAGTTATTCTCCTTTCTATTTTTTTAAGCATATCTAATCTTATATTTATTATTACACTAATTTTCTTGATTCAGAAAGGGGTCTTTAGTTTGTTGAGCTGAAAAAATAATCAAAAAGCTTTAAAAACCATCAAAATATTAATATCATAAAGACTACATCGCAGAGTCCCAATTTCTGGGTTCATGCGCATTATGTAGGAGATATTAACAGAACATGGTTACAAAAGAAGACTTTTTAAAAGCAGTGGAAGAAATAAGAAAACAGGACGTAAAAGTCAAGTTTACACAAACAGTAGACTTAATTGTAAATCTTAAGGACTTTGATTTAAAGAAAAGTTCACTTAATCTTATCTTGCCAATACCTCACAAATTTGAAGATAAAAAAATAGCAGGTTTCTTAGAAAAAAAATCAACTCTTCTTGATACTATAACAAAAGCAGAATTTGACGAATTTAAAGACAAGAAAAAAATGAAAAAGCTTGTCCGTTCATATGACCTATTTATAGCAAGTGCGAAACTTATGCCTGCAATAGCAACATCATTTGGAAGAGCACTGGGTCCTGCAGGAAAAATGCCTTCTCCACAACTGGGCGTTATTATGCAAGAAAATGATAACTCAATAAAAGAGATAATGATAAAGATAAATTCTATGATAAAAGTAAAAGCAAAAGAGCCAAGTGTAAAATTAGCAATCGGAAAAGAGAATAATAAAGATGGGGATATAGCAGAAAATGCTTTCTTTGTTTATAATGAAATATTAAAGGTTCTTCCAAGAGGAAAGGACAATCTAAAATCTGTTTTAATTAAATTTACAATGACAAAGCCTGCAAAGGTAAAACTTCAATAAGATGGAAACAAAAAAGGCACATGTATCTAAAGAAAAAGTTGAAAGCGTAAAAAAACTGGCAGACCAATTGAAGAAACATAAGACAATCATGATACTTTCTATAAAAAGTCTTCCTTCTCAACAATTTCAAAAAATGAAGAAAGAGTTAAGAGGAAAAGCAAATATATCTGTAGCAAAAAAGAGTACTGTTATCAGGGCAATAGAACAAGCAAAATTAGAAGGAATAGAAAGATTAGTAGAACAGATTAAAGAAGACTGTGCTATAGCTGTTTCAAATGATGACGCTTTTCAATTAGCTGCATGGTTTACAGATAACAGAAGCCCTGTTTCAGCAAAAGAAGGGCAAGAAGTAGAAGAGGATATTACTATAAATGAAGGACCAACAGAACTTGTTCCTGGCCCAGTAATCAGCGAGCTTGGAGCATTAGGACTTCAAGTTATGGTTGAAGATGGAAAAATTACAATAAGAAAGGCAAAGGTTGTATTGAAAAAAGGAGATAAAGTTAATGCAAATGCTGCTTCTATCTTAATGAAATTAGGAGTAAAACCTTTTATGGTGGGAATAACTCCTACTGCGGTTTATGATGCTCAAGAAAAGAAGGTTTATGTTGGAATAAAAATAGATAAGAAAAAAGCAAGAGAAGACCTTTTAATCTCACATGGGAAGGCAATAGGTTTTGCATTAAAGATAAACTATGTATGCAAGGATATTATTGGAAGATTATTGGCAAAAGCAAACAGTCAGGCAAATGCTTTAAATAAATTAAAACCAGCAGAAAACGCTGTTCAAACTCAAAATTAAACCAGGAGGAAAAAATGGAATACATATATGCAGCTTTGTTATTGCACAAATTAGGCAAGACATTAGATGAGGCAAATGTAAAGAAAGTAATGGAAGCAGCTGGCGCTTCAGTAGATGAAGCAAAAGTTAAAACATTATTGGCTAGTTTGTCTGGCGTAGATATAGCAAAAGAGCTTGAAAACGCATCTATTGCAGTCGCAGCTCCAGCAGCTGGTACAGCTAAAGAAGAAAAGAAAGAAGAAAAAGAAGAAGTTAAGCCAGAAGCAGCTGCAGAAGGTCTTAGCGCATTATTCGGATAATCGGTTAGACAAATTTATTTTTGTTTTACGTCTAACCAAGAATTCCTAGCTTTGACTCTAGTCTCTATTTTTCTTCTGTAAAAAGTTTTCTGTTTGTATATACAAAATACGAAGAATTCTAAAAACTTTAATTATATTCTAATAAAACCTCTTACTAATCCTCTTGTTCCCGGCCTTACGATTGGGTGACTTTCTATTTCATTACCAAATGCTTCTAATATCTCCTGATCATTATCGGCATATAGGTTTACTATTGAACATCCTATTAATCCTCTTGTTCCTAGCCCGCCGATGGGATGGCTTTCTATTTCTCGGCCCAATGACTCATAATACTCATCATTGCCATTGACATCTATGTCTGCTAGTCTAGACAGTTCTTTCTCTCTTTGTATGCGTGTGGCAGCCATATATTTTCTAAATTCTTCAAGATTCATGGTCATATTAAAAATTTTCTTACTTTTTATTTAATTTTGAATAGCTAGAAAATCCGTTGGATTTTCTTGATAATTATTTTATGACAAGCAAGTTAATAAATTTTTCTAAAATAATTATTACAGTTCAATAATTCTTAAATAATCTTAAATCCTTGTTATTTTATGATCGCATTTCGTGAATGGTTTGAAGGATGGGAAATTTCAACACTTGACAAGGAGCTTGATGATTTGATAATAACAGAATATTCTGGAAGACTTTTTGAATATCAACATGAGAGTAAAAAAATTATAGGAAGAAAACTTTTCAAGTTTAAGGAACTTGATGAATCACCTCTCCTCGAATTGCTTAGTAAATATGGTCTGTGTTTTCGTTACAATCTTAGATGTAAAAGTGCAGGAATTTGTTTATCAATAGGGCCTGGAGGATTCTAACACTAGATTTAAAAATCTCATAAGATTTGATTATCCATGCCGACGTGGGACAATGGTACTCCGCTTGCCTTGAGAGCAAGTTTCCTTTACCGGATATCCCGGTTCGATTCCGGGCGTCGGCGTTCGATGTTCTGTTTAAAGCCGTAGTCGATATATAAAAGCTGAAGAAAGCAAAATCCTTACTTACTAACTATATCTTTTAAACAATAACGCCGAATTATGCCCGCCAAAACCCATTGCTATAGATAATGCGGTATTTATTTTTCTTGCCATTCCTTTTTCAGGAACATATTTCAAGCATTGCGGGTCTGGATTGTCTTGTTTTGGAATTCCTGGAATAAAATCTTTTTCAAAAATTAAATTAGTTAATACTGCTTCTACTGCTCCGGCTCCTGCTTGAAAATGCCCAGTCAGGCATTTTACTGGATGAACAATCATCTCTTCTAAATGACTTCCGAAAACTCTTCTTAAAATTTTTGATTCAACTGAGTCACACTCTTGGGTAGATGTGCAATGAGGTTTGATATAGTCTATATCCCCTGTTGTTAATCCTGCTTTTTTAATGACTTTTCTAATAGCCACTTCAACAAATTTTCCCTCTGGTTCAAGCATAATCATACTATATCCATCATTTGTCTGTGAATAACCCACAAGCTCAGAATAAATTTTTGCTTTTCTTGATAAAGCATGTTTCAATTCTTCTAAGACAAGATAACCTGCACCCTCACCTAATGCAAAACCGTCTCTTTCTTTATCTCCCGGCTTTACGCCATTTTTAGACATTACTTTTAAATTATTAAACATTGAAATAATAGAATACGCAATCGGTGCTTCTGAACCTCCTGCAACAATTATGTTTGCATCATCATCTTTTATCACACGATATGCATTTCCTATTGCATCTGAACCAGCAGCACAGGCAGAATTAACTGCAAGCGAAGGCCCGTTCAGCTTGAAGAATTCTGAAACTTGCCCGGATATTGCATAGTTTACAAAATTAAATATGCTCGGTGGGATTGTTTTAAAAAGACTAAATGGACTTATTCCATCAAAATCATAAATCCCTTTTTCCTTAAGCTTTTTCACTTTTGAATCCAATATGTCTTCCAAATTTTTTATAATCGAACCATTTCCATTCTCTAAAGAAAGGTCTGAAAATGCAGACAATTCTGAAGTCAAATGTTCCCCGAATAAAACCGCATATTTTTTCATCTGTTCTACAACCATTTCCTCTATAGCCCCTATTCCCTGCATTGCATTTCCAGTATAAAAACCAATTTCATTTTTCCCGCTATAATCCATTAAAGACGCATCTTCTAAAGAAAGTTTGGTTGCTACTATCGCATATTGTATCATTTTGTCAAATCTTTGTAGCTTTCTTATTCTTTTTTCATCCGCAAGATTAGGTTCAAGATAATCCCCAATATTCCATCCAGATATTTCTGCCCCTTTAATCCTGTCAAATACTTCTGCTGCCCCTTTCAAAGTTATATTTTTGATTACTTTTTTCCCCTTAATCATATTTTCCCAGAATTCATTTTTTCCTTCTTTATTTCTCGTAATTCCCAGGGGCGTGACTGCACCCATTCCTGTGACTACGACTCTTCGCTCAGTCATTTTCCAAACATTCTCCCCGAATTTATTGATTCAACAACTTCTTCTGCAAGAGAGATTGCTTCTTGCCTTTCATTCACATTTATTCTCACTGTTTTTTGGGCAGTATCATAACAAAATCTGCAATTGCCATAATCTTTTGTTCCAGTATAACATGTTTTACCCTCGCAGGGAGATTGTTTAAAATGTTCTAAAAAACCATCAAGAGCCTGGTTCTCAACATAAACTTCTGGCAGAAATGTAGCTTTTTCCAGTTTTAATAATTCACTAACTTTTGCTTTTCCTGTTAACGCCCCTTTTATAATCAGTCCCTTATGCAATTGAGCATAACCATTATTTCCAATATAATTTATTATATCAAATAAATTTCCATTGTATTTTCTTTCAGAATAAGCTTTTACTGCTTTTACTAACCAGTCTGTTGTTCTTGCTCGATCCGTAATTTTTAATGTTATGTTTTTTAAATCATAATGTTTAACATCTTCCGGTCTTATCCAATCTGACATAATAAATTCTGCAGGATCTTTTAATTTTTCCAAACCGCATAAAAGAGTGTAAACATCTAATGTAAAACCTTTTGTTTCATGTTTTGATTGAGAAGAATGAGCTAATAAATTTGCATGAGAAGGAATTGCATAAGGACATTCATGCAAACAAACATTGTTTGCAATTAATCTTAAATCTTTTTTGCTTATACTTGCAGCGCTATTTAATAATGGAAAATTTCTTGTGAAATTATGGTCTAATGTTATCTCATTTGCGCCTAATGCTTCAAGGTGTTTTATTTTACTTATTGTGTTTACATTCATAAAAATAGAAGTGGCTACTTTTAGTTCTGGAAATTGCTCTTTTACCATAGTTAGCATTATTGGAGAACCAACTGTAACACTATCTACTCCATCTTCTTTTACTTGCTTTACAAGGCCCATAATTTCTCTATGAGAACCGGCCACCAACTCCCTATTGTCCATGCAGCTTGCATTTAACAAATAATTAAATTCTATTCCATATTTGTGGCAGATTTCAATATGTTGTCTGATTCTTTTTCTGCTTATATCCGGCAAAACTATTGTCGGCCTTCCTCCTCCCACGATATCTGCCCCTAATTTTCCATAAACAGATTTTACTGTTTTGAATTCTGCGATTCTTTCTATTAAATCATCTTCAAAATTGGTGGCTACATCAAATCTCATTTTCTTTCTATGAACTTATTTGTATTAAAAACATTCTTGTTGTAGAAAAGATATATCCTTGCATTTATTTTTGTATCTGGAACTAAAAAGAAAGATTTAAATAGTGTAGTAACTGCATAGTTACACCAAAAATGAAATTAAAAAATCTTGTTAAGAATGCAAAATTGGCAACAGCGACAGGATTAGCTTCTTTGGCAATGACTTTCAATCCTTTATGTTCTTCTGCTCAATCTCCTCTTAAACTCCAAGAAACAGAACCTAGCAGACAAGGCGAGTTCTATTTTCTCGGCGGACAGGGAACAGCAAGCCGTGAAGGCGGCAATACTCAATTTTACCTTGAGACAGGACTTCGTGAGCAGATTACAAAAAGTATCAGCCTTGGCGGAGCATATATTAACGAAGGACATCCTGAAAAAGTAGGACATCGTGATGGATTTGCATTAACAGCAGGATACGGAGTTTCAATCGGGAAGTTGCGATTAGAAGCTCGTGGTGGCCCTTATTTTAACATGAATACTGTATCATCTCTTGATAATCCTAATGAAGAACTTAATGAAAAAGGTCTTGGCGCAGTATTATCTCTTGGCGCAAAATATCCTATTGGAAATAGTGGAGTAAATGCAATAGTTCAAATTAACGAGATTCTGATGCCTGGGTCTGATTCATTTAATACTTTTGGTGTGATGGGGGGACTTGGCTATGACTGGGGGGGAAATTCTCTTGATAAATCTTCTGCAAAAAAACTTTCGACAGAACAAGACAATAAATATTCGCTAAGTCTTATGGGAGGTCCAAGCACAACGACAAGGGCTGGTGCAAAAACTGGTGCCGGATTGGAACTTGAACTTCAACGCGAGCTTTCAGAGAGATTTGGTTGGAATTTAATCATCAAATCTGAAGCAGATTCTGAACTCTCCGAACGTAAAGGTGTTGCCAGCCAATTCTTATTCAAGACTCCTAAATTAGGAAGATTAAGATTAGGTATGGGGATAGGTCCTTATGTTGCCCAAGAAAGTAACGTTGATGACGAAGGAATAAAGATATTAGGTGATGCCAGCATATTTGCTGAATTAGATATTACTGATAATTGGGCTGTTCGACTTAAAGGTAACAGGATTTTCTCTACATACGACAAAGACGGAGATGAAGTTTTGGTCGGTGCTGTAAGAAAATTCTAAATAAATGTTGGGGAAGCAGAAAAAAATTTATTCATCCTTATTTCTTCTGTGATTTAGGAGATGGATTTTTAAAGCAATATTATTAATTATCCTTGAGGTGGTTAGGACCTCGGACCGAATTCTGAGATATTAATATGGAAAGAAATAATAAAGAAACTATAGCAAGGCTGGAGGAAAAGTTAAATATCCCCTGGATGGCAAATCTACCCACAAAAAGTTTTAGCTCAAAGAATCATATTGTATGGACCCATCCTGATTTTGACTGGAACCCTATTCCCTATGATTCTAATGGAAGCCCCCTTAACTTAGGAGAAGAAATAAACAGGATTGCAGGAGATATACTTGAAAAAATATCTTCTTTGCATCCTCATTTTTTTGATGCAAAAATGGGGAAGAAAGCGGCAATGGTTGATAATACCTGTGGAAAAAAATATTACCAGCTTGATGAGCAAACATCTTTCAGGAAGGAAGTAGGCGAGGTATATGATGTTCTTAAGTTAATTGCAGGGTTGTACGACACGACAAAAAGAGTAGATTTATTCCATAGACTAGCCTCGAATAAAAAATCGAAAATAAATCTTGGAATTTCTGACCATGAAGAAACAAAGTTTTTGTCTTATCTGACAAAGAACTTCTGCAAGAATTCAAATATTACTTTCTTTCTGACAAGAGAGCAGTCAAATGGATATATAACCCCCTATTATAGCACGGAAGCCCCACCAACCCCACTTGAAATTCAGTATAAACATTTTAAAGACATTACCAATGTTAACCCTGCAGTCTCGCTTTTGGGGGTTTATGCAAACGAGTGTGTCGGGCATACATTTGGGGAGTTGTATAGTATTTTTAATGAGGTTAATGTGCTTTATGATTTCTGCTCAAGACATCCTGACTCAAATTACAACGTTGGCAGATATCATTTTCCTGTACAAATACAAGAGATGCTTAAAACAGCAAGGAGAGTAAAATCAGATGAAAAAAAGGTTCAGGTTATATTAAATAGCGGCAGGCATTATTTTTCACATGATAATAAATTCTATTTTAAACCAAGCTATCTTACAAGATACAGCAACCATAGAAATTTGAGGGAGAATATAGAAAAGATTAATCTTGTTTCAGAGCAAGAAGCTGGGAGGCTTCTTGGGATTAATTAAAGCTCTTTAATTCTTCTATCTCTTTTAGTAGGAAATATCTGACTTCTGCATACTGATGCAGTTTCCAATATGTTTTGTCTTTTTTTAGTTCACTTTTATTCCTAAACTCGACTATGTCGAGTTTTTTATCTTTACTGTATCGCCTCATTGTTATTATTTCTCTTAAGAGTTTTATTGTCATGTCTTTTTAAAGGGATATATCTTTTATAAAGATTACGCTGATTATCACGCTTTCTTTTATTCTGAAAATTACGCTTATTTTTATGATTAATGATGAAGTAAGAATCTTTTTGGCAAGGAGCAAGTTAAGATTAGAAGTATTAAAGAAGTTAAATGAAAAACCTCAAATTGCCTCTTTTTTAGCCCATGAAATGAATAAGCATAGGGAAGTAGTTAGTAGAATCTTCTTAGATTTACAGGAAATGAGTTTGGCTGAATGTGATAATCCAAAAGCTCCAAGTTTCAGACACTACAAAATTACGAGAAAAGGAAGAAAGACTTTGAAAGAGCTAGAAGAATAAGCTCTATTTAGAGGATAATAAAAAAGAGTTTCTACAAACCAAACTCATCAATAAAAGAATTAATCGTTCTGTATCTCTCGAGATACTTAAATCCCTTATCTGTAAGTGTGATAAGCTTCCCGTTATCTGTGTCTCTTATCTCCCTGACAAAGCCCTTTTCCAAAAGCTCTGAGAGATACTGCAAAAATCTCTCTGAAGAGAGATTTGACTGCCTCAGGAGAGGCGTTGTCTTTATTGAATTCTTATGTGACATAATTATCTTTAGAATATCATATATAACTTCCAACTTGTTTCTCTTTTTAACCATCTTTTTTTATTAATTATCTCTTATTTTTTACTTTTTTTAGAACCTTAACTAGAAGTATAATAAACAAAATGACAGATATGCCATAAATAATCAGCCCTGTTCCTGCAGAGAAAAAAGTAATAAATTCAATAATATTACTCACTATCCATAATGCAAAGATGAAAAGGTAAAGAAGATATAATTGGGAAAAACTGCCTTTATTTCTCGTTTTTCTGTAATTTACAAAGCTGATTATTATCAATAACAAAAATAAAAGTGATTGAAAAGACAAAAATATTCCCGGAGAGTTTCTCAATAAGCTTAAGAGTGCAATTATTATTGCAGCCATATGAAAGATATAGACATTACTAAACTCGTATTTTTCAAGTTTTTTCCAGAAAATGCTGTATATAAGATAAATCGCTGCCATCGAACTGGCATAAATCATTATAAAAAATGAAAAATCACGTATTCCGAAAGCGATGTGCTCAAATAATCTCGGATTTATTCTAAACGTCATAAGTAAGTGCATAAAAAATCTGACCGCATAAGTAATTCCGAAAAATAAAAATGTGTTTCTAAAGTACTTTATGCCTTTATAGGATGTTAACTCATACATCTCTCTTGTCCTTGCATAAATCAGCCAGCAGGATAGGAGAACAACAAGAGAATAAATCATCTCTATCCATATAGCATAATTATTGAAAAATATTGGTCCTGGTGGCATTTTATTATTAATGATTCTATCTTTTTAAACTTTATAAAAGAAATGGACTTATCTTCCACCCGGCTTATAAACAAAAAAGTTTCATAAATATTAAACCACCTTTTACCACATTCTTCGGAATGTGGTTTTAAATTTACAAAAACAAAATGGACCCATTAATTAGGATTGATAATGTCTGGAAAAAATATGAAATGGGTGAAACAGAACCCCTTATTATTTTGCATGGTATTAATCTAAAAATAAAAAGGGGGGAATTTGTTGCTATTACTGGACCTTCTGGAAGCGGTAAAAGCACCATGCTTAACATAGTTGGTGCATTAGACCAAGCTTCTTTCGGAGATATTTACCTTAATGGGAGAGATATATCTTTAATGCATGAATCAGATTTAGCTATATTAAGAGGAAAAACTGTGGGATTTATATTCCAGCAATTTAATTTATTAAAAAATCTTAGTGCATTACAAAATGTTATGTTCCCAATGGAAGCAATAGATGTCCCAAAAAATGATGCAAAGAGAAGAGCAAAAGAGTTATTAGAAATGCTTGGGCTTGGCGATAGATTAAATCACAAGCCAAATCAATTATCCGGCGGGCAACAACAAAGAGTTGCAATTGCAAGGGCACTTGCAAACAACCCTGAAGTAATACTCGCAGACGAACCCACGGGAAATTTAGATTCTAAAACTGGAAAATTTGTAATGGATTTTTTGGGAAAATTGCATGATCAGGGAAAAACCATAATCCTAATTACCCACGATATAGAACTTGTTACTTACGCAAAAAGAATTATTCATATAAAAGACGGAAAAATAGAAAAAGAAGAGATGAATAAAAAAGGAAAAAAATAGATGGACTTAAAGTCCACCTCGTTTAAAAACATCTTAAAATAATCAGCAATATGAAAAAAGGAAAAAATCAAATTGTTTTTTTAATGGGACTTGCATTAGCAATGGCATTTATATTAAACGCTAATTTAGTTTCCGCAGAAACAAATTCATGCAACCCAACAATAAAACTTGTTAGCCAAGACCCAAATCCAGCTGTTCCCAACGACTATGTCAAAGTAGTATTTGAAATAACTGATCTGGGCAGTTGTGAAGGTTTTTCAGTAAAATTAAATCCGGAATATCCTTTTTCTCTTGATTCTAATGACAGCCTAATTCAGACAATAGAATCTATACCATTTACTCAAGATAGCAGAACTGTCTGGATGGTCTCTTACAAATTGAGAGTAGACCCAGATGCTTTTGATGGAGATTATAATCTTAAACTACAGTATAAATCTGGCAGCAGCCAAAGTTTTACTTTTCATATTGAAAACACATTTAATGTTACAATACAGGATTCTAGAACAGATTTTGACGCAGTAATCCAGGAAACCAGCGGTTCAGATGTCTCAATTGCTATAGCAAATATTGGAAAATATACTGCAAACTCTGTTGTTGTCAGAATACCTACACAAGATTCTTTCATTGCAAGCGGAACTGATGGACAAATGGTTGGAAATCTTGAAAGTGGAGATTATACTATTGTGGGATTTACTATTTCAAGCAAGGCAGTAATGCCACCACAGAATATGAGCAAAAGCAGAAATGAGATTCCCCCCACCCCTACAGTTTCATCTGATACAAGATTAAAGTTTGATATTTATTATACTGATGACATTGGTGAAAGAAGAGTTGTTAATATGGAACTTCCTTTAAGCCTAGCTGGAAATTCATCTATAGCAGGCATTGGCAGCAGCTTTAATGTAAGAGAATCAGCTTCAACAAGCTCTTTATCCAGTTGGTATAAATGGATTATACTCTCTGTTATATTAATAGGAATGTATATTTTATACAGAAAATATCCGGAGAGAATCAACAAAACATTTTCTAAAATCAAAGATTTCATAAAAAAAGATAAAAAGGCTAATTCTGGCAGCAATATTCCTGATTGGGTAAAGAATGCTAAAAGCAGGGGAAAAAAATAAATAATCTCTTCTTGTGAAAATGAGATTAAAAAAATTAAAAATTTTTGGGCTCTCATTTTTGCCACATGCCAAAAAATGAGATTAAAAAAATGCCTTGAGCTGGCAGTTAATATTTTTGTGCATAGTAAACTAAGAAGCTGGCTTACGATTATAGGGATTATAGTCGGAATAGCTGCGGTTGTAGCAATTATTTCTATAAGTCTTGGTGCGCAGCAACAATTAGAAGAACAATTAGGAAGTTTAGGAGCAGACATACTTACAGTAAGCCCGGGAATGCAAAGAGCAATGGGCGAGGGATTTGGCAGGGGCGGCGGTCCTCCTGGTGAAAGCAGTTCTTCTTCAACATCTTCAGATTCAAAGAACCTTACTAACAAAGATATTATTGTTCTAAAAAGCATATCTAATGTGGAATATGTCATGGGTTCTGTGTCTGGAAACGCAGATGTAACCTATGCTAGTAAAACTGCAAAAGATCTTAGTGTTAATGGGGTGGATACAGAGGTATGGGCAAATATAGAGACCGCTGAACTTAGCTCTGGTAGATTTTTAAAACAGGGAGACATGTATTCTGTAGTTATAGGAGAAAATCTTGCAAAATCTACATTTAGCAAAGACATAACAATTAATACAAAAATATTGATTGAAGGAAAATCTTTCAATGTTGTTGGAATTCTTAGCAGCGGAAGAACAATTTACATGCCGATAGATATTGCAAGAGATATTTTGGAGGATGTGGGTGATGATGAATTTAATTCTATTTCAGTAAAAATAGAAGACGTAGATTTAGCTAATGAAACTGTAACAACAATAAATAAAAAATTAATGCTTTCAAGGGGGGTATTAGATGAAAAAAAGAAAGATTTTAGTGTCACAAATCCAACTTCCATGCAGGAAACTATGGAAGAAACAATGAACACTATGACTATCTTTCTCGGAGCTATTGCTGCGATTTCACTGATTGTTGGAGCAATAGGAATCGCAAACACAATGTTCACTTCAGTACTGGAAAAAACAAAAGAAATAGGAATAATGAAAGCAATTGGAACCCAGAATAAAGATATACTGGCAATATTTTTATTAAACTCTGGCCTTATTGGCTTAGTTGGAGGAGTAGGAGGAGTAATACTGGGTGCTCTTTCTTCTACTGCAATAAACACTTTTGCGGGGATAAGCACAACAAGCTCTACGCGTGGACCTGGCGGAGGAATGTTTAGCATGATTGGGGGCTCTTCGGTAGTAAGTTTTCAGTTGATGGGCGGCGCAATATTATTTGCAGTTTTAATTGGTATGATTGCAGGAGCTATTCCTGCATATCGCGCTTCCAAGTTAAATCCTGTCGATGCCCTGAGATATGAATAGGGAACGAATTAATTTTTAAACTATACTTGCTAATTATAGTACATGGGCATATTTGATTTTTTAAGGAAGAAAATTGAAGAGCTGAAAAGCGGAAAGGAAGAAGCAGCAGAGCAACAGCCAGAGATAAAACATAGGATAATATTTGAAGAAATTGGAGAATTGCTTTTTAACAAGAAAAAAGATAATACTGAAAAAGAAGAAAGAACTGTGGAGGATATTTCTGTTTTAATTTCTGAACTTATTGAAGAGCTAAAAAAAGAAAACGAGGAAATAAAAAAAGTAGATTTAAAAAATAGGAAAGAAGAGCAAAGGATAAAAAATATTGTTCTGGAAAATCTTTCGAATTATTCTTCATATGTGGGAAAACTCATTGAAAGTCTAGAAAGTTTAGAAAAGAAAAATCTTCAAAAACTTGTTAGGGATATAAATAAAACTTTTCTTGATTTCAGGCAAAAAACGAAATTGAGTTTTGAAAAAGCAACTTTTCTTGTTGGTCGAGAGCTTGAAAGGGTAAAAGAAAGCATAAGAAACTTCTTTGAGAGAGTAAAAGAAATTGAAGAGCAAAATAAGGATATTTTTCAAGATTCGGATATAATATTGCTCATCGAAAAAAAACTTGAAGAAATAAAAGAGCTTGAAAATTCAAAAACAGAAGTAATGAATGAGATAAAAGAGGCTCAAAAAAAGGTTCAAAAAGCAGAAACTGAAGAAAAGATTCTCGAAGATGACATAAAGAAGATAAAAAATAGCAGGGAGTATGCCCTGTGGGAAAAAAGCAGGCAAGAAGCAAATCTAAAGAAAAAAGAGATAGAAAAAGAAATTTTTGAGGCAAAAAATAGGATTGATTGGAAAAATCTTCTAAAGATTTTTCATACAAATGAGAAAAAAATGGTTATTATAAAAGAGTATGAAAGCCATTTTAGCCAGATCCTGCACGAGGGCAGGGAAAAAGAATTTTTAGAAGTTTTGGATGAAGCAAATTTGAAGATTGAAGGATTTTCACACAAAATAAGCGAGATAAAGAAGAGAACAAAAGAGATTAATGACATACTTAATAGAAAAGATAGACTAGAAGAGCTCGCTTCCCAGATAATGGGCATAAGAGCCGACATTAAAACTTTTAATGCAGAAAAGGAAAAAGTTTTTAAGAGGATTCAAAGGGTTGATGAGAATATTGCCGAGATAAAAAAAATTATTTGTGAAGAAGCAGGAAAATTGGGTATTTCTGTTAAAAGTTGAGGGGCAAAGGATTATAAAGCTCAAAAATTTTCTTAATGCATCAATTAATAAGAAAAGACAACCTTTTTCTTTAAAATTATAACATGGAAAGATTCAGAAAACTTGGAATACATGATGACATAGTAAAAGTCATCGAAGAAGAAAAATTTGAAGAACCTAGTGAGATACAGGAAAAAACAATACCTCTTATACTCGCTGGAAAAGATGTCATAGCTGGCTCTGCAACAGGTTCTGGAAAAACACTTGCTTTTGGCGCAGGGATAATACAAAACACAAAATCTCGGTATGGCATTCAAACGTTAGTTCTAGTCCCAACAAGAGAATTAGCAGAACAAGTTTCAAGAGAATTAAGAAAATTCTCAAAACATAATGCCCTAAAAATAATTGCGGTTTATGGTGGTGTTTCAATAGGCCCCCAAATGGAAAGTCTTGAATCTACCGAGGTTGTTGTTGGAACGCCCGGAAGAATAATTGACCACATCCAAAGGGGGACAATTGATTTAAATAACATAAAAATTCTCGTTCTTGATGAAGCAGACAGAATGCTGGACATGGGATTCAGGGATGATGTTGAAAAAATCATAAGAAAATGCCCGACAAACAGACAAACCTTACTTTTCTCAGCAACAATATCTCATGATATAAGCCATCTTGCAAGAAAGTATATGACCTCTCCTGTTGAAGTATCTGCAGAACAATATGTTGACCCTTCAAAACTTACCCAGGTTTATTATGATACTCCTGATAATATGAAATTTGCACTGCTTGTTCATTTATTAAAAGAAGAACATCCCGGACTTATTATGGTTTTTTGCAATACTCAAAGAAATACTGACTTTGTTGCAAAAAATCTTCAGAATTGCGGTATAAACGCTGTTGCAATCCACGGCGGATTATCACAGGATAAAAGAACAAGAATAATGAAGATGTTTAACTCAAAGCAAGTTAGTGTTCTGGTATGCACCGATGTTGCTGCAAGAGGGCTGGATATCAAGGGAGTTTCACATGTTTACAATTATGACACTGCAAACGAAAGTGACAATTATGTCCACAGAATTGGAAGAACAGCAAGAGCAGGAAAAGATGGAAAAGCAATAAGCATAATTGCAAGCAGAGATTATGATAATTTTTCAATGATTTTGAAAAGAAGTGGATTTGAAATAAAACGAGAAGAAATGCCTCTTGTTGAAAGAGTAAATATTGTTGTTGAAAGAAGAGATAATGGGAGATTTGGCGGACGGAGCGGAGGAAGAGGATATGGCGGGGGAGATAATCGGGGAAGAAGGGATGGTGGAAGGAATTTTTCAAGAGGCGGAAGGGGCGGAGGAAGATTTTCAAGACATGATGGCGGCGGGAGAAGCAGAGGAAGAAGTTGGGGCGGTAGAAGATAATCGCTAAAAACCTTTAAAAACTCCTGAAACAAAAACTAATTATGACAAGCGAGATGGTACTTAAGTTGAAATCTTTCACATCACAATGTGTAAGGGTATGGCATCTTTTAAGAAAGCCGACAAAAGAAGAGTTTATTACAGTTTCTAAAATATCAGCGATAGGTTTGGGGCTTATTGGCGTACTTGGTTTTGTTATAGCAATAATTATGAGTTTTGTTTTTCCAAAATAATAACTGGAAAGATTTAAAAATAAGAAAAATGGAAAATTAATATGGATTTTTTTATAAAAAAGATATTTGATGGCAAAAGTGATAATTTAGTTCATCTTCAGTTTCAAAAATATAGCAAGGGCGAATTTAAGAACAAAGCTTGTGTGAAAGTAACAAATTCTGGAAATAAATTTTCAATGGCTACGGGATATGAATATGCCAACGAGCTCGTAAGAGCTGTTGCTGATAAACTTGGAAATAACAAAACACATGTAACGGGCGGAATAATAACAACAAGAGACCTACAAGGTGAGATTGATTTTAAAGATAAAAAGCAGTTTATGGGTGTAAAACAATATGTTATGGACAAGGAAATGACTGGGAAAGAGATTATGGCTATATGTGACAAGTTGCCTACTTCTTTTATTGCTCTTTCGTTCATTGCAGGAGATACAGAATTAAAAATAAAAGCAAAGGCACCAAAATCCGCAAAACCAAGCACAAAAGTTGAGGAAAAACCGAAAATTGATTTTTGCAAGCTGATAACTACAGATAGAAATCTTTTTCAGGCAATGATTTTTGAGCCAGAACTACAGAATGTTAAGAAAGCGGAGATTTATCATGATTTAATTATCACAGACATTATACTCCCTAAAGGAGAGAATGACTTTGCAAAGATGCGTGAGATGGCAAAGAGAAAGGGAAAAGTAGTAAGAAAGATTTTCGTTGATGAAAAAGAGACAAGAAGAGAAGCAGGGTTTGAGGCATAAGTACATCTCTCTGATTGGATAAATGTTTATGAATAGTTTTTTCTAATTTTTTAATCTTATCCCAAATTGGTTAAAACACTTAAGCCCAAATCTTTCCATCCAATGGTTAAATTTCACTCTATCTTTTATTTTCACAGTTATATCTGCTCCTCCCCATTCTCTATTCTGGATCTTAGAAATATCCATTAAATGACCCTCCAAATAAGCTGGGTCTTCATTAGATTTCTTAGATTCAGATATATTAATAACAACTGCTCTTCCGTCATAATCTTTAAAGTATTTTTTTAAAAATTCTTCGCGTTTAGGAGATAATGCGTCTTCCCAATCAAGTTCCATTGTTAAAATCCCCTTAGGCTTTTTATCTAATTGGGGAGCTGGCTTTGAATAAGGCCTATTGTAAGTATTATAACTCCTGATTGAAGAAACAACTGCGTTTCTTATAATCTCGCTGGGAGAGTCTCTTGTTCTTTCACAAGTTCGTATAAAACCTTCATACAAATCAGAAGAAATTCTACACGAAACTCTTTTTGATTGTTCTGATTTTGACTGGGCTGCCATTTTGATTACATAATCCTCCCGGTTATATAAATATTTATATAACTACAGACCACACTACAGACTCAGTCTATAAAGTGATCTAAGTGCACCCCACAAAAAGCTTTATAAACCATTTTTCTCATAGTAAAAGATACAAAGTACAATAATTAGAAAACATGGTTTTCTAATGACCAATAGAGTTTCTGATAACGGCTCTTGGCGAGCAGGTTCAGAAATCCTAATTCCTCTGGAATTAAGAAGGGATTTCTAAAGGAAACGATAAGATAACAGGAAAACTTGAAAGAGTTTGAAATAGAACTAATATCAATAATAAAAATAAATGGCAAACAGAAAAAACGGACCAAGACATGGAAGCATGCAGTTCTGGCCTAGAAAAAGGTCAGAAAATCACCTCGGTAGAGTAAACTGGGCACCGCTCATTGCCAACTCTAAAAAACCCGGATTCCTTGGATTCATAGGATACAAGGCCGGAATGTCTTCTGCCTATGTAAAAGATAATACTGCTGATTCTCAGACAAAAAATAAAAGAATAATTGTTCCTGTTACAATTATTGAATGTCCGCCCATAAAAATTTTCTCAGTGAGATTTTATAAAAATGGGATAGTAAAAAAAGAAGTAATCAATGAAAATGTCGATAAAGAACTGAAGAGAGAAGTAAAGCTTCCTAAAACACCCTTAAATATAAAACAAGAAATTGAAAAGATAGAAAAGGAAAATGATTTTGAAGATGTTAGAGTTATAATCTATTCACAACCTAAAAAAGCAGAAATTAAAAAAACTCCGGATATTATTGAGATTGGTATTTCTGGAACAAAGGAAGATAAATTAAAACTAATAAAAGAAAATTTGTCCAAAGAAATTTCTATTTCAGAAGTTTTTTCAAGCGGGTTAGTCGATATTAGAGGATTGACAAGAGGACATGGAAATCAGGGGCCTGTAAGAAGATTTGGAATAAGACTTAGAAGTCATAAAGCAGAAAAGGGTCAGAGAAGACCTGGAAGCGTCGGTGCATGGCATCCAACCGGAGTGAGATTCAATGTTCCAAGAGCAGGACAATTAGGATTATTTTCAAGAGTAACATATAACAGCAGCATTATTGCAGTTAAAAAATCAAGCGAAAAAAATCCATTTATAGAAAAAGGATTACAACATTATGGAAAAGTCAATGCCGATTATATCCTCCTAAGAGGAAGCGTACAGGGCGTTCCAAAAAGAGAAATTCTTATGACTACCTCATTAAGGCCAAGCAAAAAACAACTAAAAAAACACTTTGATTTAATTGAATTAAGATAATGACAAAAATACAAATTTTAGATATAAACGGAAAGAAAGCAAAAGAAATAGACACAACTCTATTTGAAGGACAAATAAGACAGGACATTATTCAAAAAATAGCAGAAGTACAAAAACACGGACAACCCTACGCCCCTTCTTATCTTGCCGGAAATCAAACATCTGCAAGTGGAAATGTTCTTCATACAAGACATGACTGGAAATCTGACAGGGGAAAAGGAATTTCAAGGGTTCCAAAGAAAAGAATGTCTGACAAGGGAGAAAGATTCACCTGGGTTGGTGCCGTTATTCCCGGAACAAGGGGCGGAAGAAGAGCTCATCCTCCTAAAATTCTTTCAAGAATAAAATCCATAAATAAGAAAGAAATGAAAAAAGGTTTCTTGTCTGCACTGGCGATGGTTGCCTCTGAAAGACTAGTAATGGAAAAATATGCTTCCATGACAGAAAGAAAAGCAAAAATAAATTTACCAATTGTTTTAGAATCAAAAATACTCTCATTAAAAACAAAAGATTTTCTTAACTCTTTAAAAAGTATTCTTGGAGAATATTTTAATATCGCTCTTCAAGAAAAATCAATAAGACCCGGAATTGCAGGCATGAGAAATAGAAAATACAAAAAAACAGCAGGCATACTGCTTGTCACAGGAAATAAGGAGGAGAAAAAGTTCAATGGAATCGATATAATCCAAGCAAAAGAACTTAAAATAGGAGATTTAGTTTCAAACGGAGCAAGATTAATTTTATTCACAGAACAGTCTATAAAAGATTTAGAAGAAAGGATAAATAAAAACTAAAATGAAATTCAAAACAACAGAAAAAAGTGTAAGATTAATAGAAGCTGAAAACACACTTGTAATTGAATTTCCATTAAAAACAAAAAAAGAAGGCATGAAAAAAGAAATTGAAGAAATGTTCAATGTAAAAATTGCTAAAATAAGAACACATTCCAGAGCAAATAAAAAAATTGCTTACATCAGACTGAAAAAGGAAAATCCTGCAATTGATGTCGCGACAAAGGTGGGAATGATATAACAACATGGGAAAAACATTAATAAAACAAGCAAGAGGACGAGGAAGTTTCACATACAGGGTAAGAAGAAACGCATACAAATACCGAATTGGCTACCCTGCTGAAAATATTTCCGGAAAAGCAAGAATAGTAAAGCTTCTTAATTCTGCAGCTCATTCTGCACCACTTGCAAAAGTTCTTATTAATAATACCTCATTTTACATTCCTGCATGCCAGGGAATATTTGAAGGACAGGATATTGAAATTGGCGGGAATAACATTCAAGATGGGAATATACTTCATCTTAAAGATTTAGTTTTTGGAACAAAAATATTCAATATAGAGGTAACTTCTGGAGATGGCGGGAAAATGATAAGGACAAGCGGCGGATTTGCAACAATTTTAAGACAAGAAGGAAACAATACTGTTATATCATTCATAACAAAAAAAGAAAAAATTCTTGATGGAAACTGCAGGGCAGTAATAGGAACAATCGCAGGACAAGGAAGAACAATAAAACCGATATTAAAAGCAGGAAAAAAATGGCATATGATGAAAGCAAGAAATAAATTGTGGCCAAGGACGTCAGCAATTAAAGTAAATGCTGTTGACCATCCATTTGGTGGCGGAAGAGGAAAAAGAATAAAAAGCAAGATAGCAAAGAGAAATGCACCTGCCGGAGCAAGAGTAGGACATATAAGACCAAGGAGAACAGGAGTAAAGAAATAATGGCAAAAGAATTTACATATCGCGGAAAAACAATAGATGAATTAAAGAAGCTTGATACTCGGGAGTTTGCAAAACTTACCAAGTCTCGACAGAGAAGAGCGATATTAAGACAAACACAGAGTATTGAAAATTTTATAAAAAAATGTGTTGAGTTTCAAAGCAGGAAAAAACAAATAAAGACCCATTTAAGAGACATAATCATTGTTCCAAAAATGGTAGACTATACTATTTTAATTCATAGTGGAAAACAATTTGTTCCTATACAAATAACTCCTGAAATGCTTGGGCATAGACTTGGAGAGTTTGTTCCAACAAGAAGCAAGGTAAAGCATGGAGCAGCAGGAATAGGCGCAACTAAATCAAGCCTTGCTAAGGCAACAAAGAAATAATGGCAGAAGAAAATAAATTAATTGAAGCAGGACTTGACAAAAAAGTCCCAGTGGCAGAAATTATGAAAAAACCAAGGCAGAAGAAAACTAAGAAAATTGAAACAATAAAATCCGAAGAAAAAAGAGAAGAGATTAAACAGGAAATACCTGCAACTGAAAATCAAACAAAACCTGAAGAGAAGAAACAGGAGCAAAAGATAGAAACGAAAGTTGAAGAAAAAAAACCTGAAAAAAAGAAAGAAGAAATAAAGAAAAAAGATTATGCTCTTGTAAAGGGAAATGACCTATCAATATCAACAAAGGAGTCTATGGATATTTGCAGCATGATTCGAGGAAAAAACACAGAAACAGCAATAAAAATGCTTGAGGAAGTTATTGCGTTTAGGAGAGTTGTAAAAATGAATAAAAGAGAAGTTCCACATCAAAAAGGAAAAGGAGTTATGGCTGGAAGATACCCTATAAATGCAACAAAAGAGTTTTTAAGGCTAGTAAAGCAGCTTAATGCAAACGCGATTGTTAATGGTCTTGAAATTGAAAAATGTAAAATATTTTGCAAAGCAGATTTTGCAAGCAGACCTTATAAAAGGGGAGGAGCAAAATTCAAGAGAACACATGTTTTGCTCAGATTAGAGAAAAATAAACAAAAGAAAAATAAAAAATAAAAAATGGATGAAAAAAAATTTGTTCAATTTAAGAAAAGAGAACTTGAAATGAAAAAATACATCTGGAACAGCTTAGGAAAAGGCAAAGTAAGCTCAATAAAGGTAGAATACACTCCTGTTGGAGAAAAAATAATAGTTGCTACTGACAGACCAGGATTGATAATTGGTTCAAGAGGAGAAAGAATAAACGAGCTTACAAAAGTGTTAAAACAAAGCTTCAAACTTGAAAATCCTAATATTGAAATAAGCGAAATAACAAATCCTTCTCTTGATGCACAACTTGTTGCTGACAGAATTGCATTAGACCTAGAAAGAATGGGTAATTTAAAATTCAAATCAATTGCCTATAGAGAGCTTGTGAGAGTAATGAATGCTGGAGCTCTCGGCGTTGAGATAAGATTAAGCGGGAAGCTTCCAAGTGATAGGGCTAAGTCCTGGAGATTTGCTATGGGTTACTTAAAAAAAGTTGGAGACAGTGCTAAAGTTGTAAGAAGGGCAAGTTCGACAGCTTTAACAAAACTTGGAATAAGCGGAATAAAGGTAGGAATACTCCCCCCTGATGCAAAAATACATGATAGAATAGATATAGATGATAAACTAAAAGCATTCTTGAAAAAAGAACCGATTAAAGAAGAAGTAGAAGTGAAGAAAACTAAAAAACCAAGGAAGAAAAAAGGGAAGGAAGAAGAAATAAGTAATGGGGGAGAAGAAAAGAAATAAAATGGCAATATTAAAAGCAAAAGATATAGCGAAGATGAACATGACAGAAAGAGAAAAAAAAAGAAAAGAGCTTGGGCTTGAACTTGTAAAATCAAGGATAGCAACAAAAAAGACAGGAAAAGGCACGAGAGAAATAAAAAGAACAATAGCGAGATTAATGACCTTTAAAAAAATAAATGAAATGAAAAACAAAAACAATGGAAATTTGTCCTAAATGCGGATTGCCTATACAGGCATGTGTATGCTCTGAAATAGGAAAAAGCGAACAAAAAATAAAAGTTACAACTGAAAAAATAAAGTATGGAAAGATTATAACACTGGTTTCAGGGTTTAATAAGGACATTGACATAAAAAAAATAGCGAAAGAACTAAAACAGTATTTGGCCTGCGGGGGAACGATAAAGAATGACATTATAGAACTTCAAGGAGACCATATAAACAGAATAAAAGGAGCTTTAGTAAAATTAGGATTTAATGAGGAGTTAATAGAAAATTAAAAATGGCAAAAAAACAAACAGCTAAGAAGGAAATTGAAACCTCAAAGAACCTTGGTTCTTTAGGTGGCGAATGCAATGACCCAAAATGCCCATTTCATGGCAGCATAAGCTTAAGAGGAAGAACCTTTCAGGGAAAAGTAATTAAAAAATTTCCGAAAAGAGTTTGCATCGGGTTTGAAAGAACAATTTATATCCCAAAATTTGAAAGATATGCCAAATCAAAAACAAAACTTCATGCAAGGCTTCCTGACTGTCTCGCTGACAAGATAAACATCGGAGATTATATTGAGATAAAAGAATGCAGAAAATTAAGCAAAATCATAAACTTTATTGTAATTAAAAAAATAAGATAAAATGAAATCCATATCAGCAAAAGCAACGAGATCAATGAATATCGGCACATATCTTAATGCCGCAGATAATAGCGGAGCCTTGCTTATAAAAATAGTATCTGTAAAACATGGAAAGGTAGGAAGAGGAAGACAACAATATGCAAAAATGGCAGATCTTGTTAAAGTTTCTGTAATAAAAGGACTGCCTGAGATGAAAGGTAATGTTTTTGATGCAGTTATTGTAAGGCAAAAACAGCCATACAGAAGATTAACAGGCGAAAGAGTTGCATTTTCAGATAATGCAGCAGTTTTACTTAAGGATGACAAGGGAAATCCAAAAGGAACACAAATTAAAGGACCTGTTGCAAAAGAAATTTCAGAAAGATGGTCAACAATAGCAAAGATGGCTAAATTCGTAATATAACAAAAACAAAATGAAAAAACAATATTCAAGCAAATGGAAAGGAAGCCGACAAGTAAGAAAGCAAAGAAAATATAGATTCAATGCCCCATTAAATGAAAAACGTAAAATGGTTTCGTCTACACTATCAGAAGAACTTAGAAAAAAGTATCAAAAGAGAAGCTTTCCTTTAAGAAAAGGAGATAATGTTGAGATTATGAGGGGAGAATACGCAAAAAAAACAGGGAAAGTAAATAATATCCGATTAGACAAAATGAAAGTTACAATAGAAAATGTTCAGGAAACAAAGAAAGACGGAACAAAGAGGGATATTTCATTTGACCCTTCAAATTTAAGGATAAAAGAACTTAATTTAGATGATAAAAAAAGAAAAGAGGCAATCGAAAGAAAAAGTTCAGGAGAAGAAATAATAAAATGCACCAAAAAAGAATAACAATAGCAAAAACATGGTTTGTTCCTAGAATGGGCTCAAAATATATTGCGTTTGCAATGTCAGATATGGAAAAGTCTCTTCCATTAATCGTAGCAATGAGGGATATATTAAAACTGGTTAAAATAAAGAAAGAATTAAAACTTCTTTTAAATTCAAAACAAATTTTTGTAAATGGAAAGGTAGTTAGAGAAACAAATTATCCTGTTAATCTTTTTGATTCTCTTTCAATGCCTGCAGTAGGTAAATTTTACAGAACAATATTGAAAGATAAAAAGATTAGTTTTAAAGAAATTACAGAAAAAGAAAGCACTGAAAGAGCATACAAGGTTATTGGGAAAAAAATATTGTCTGGAAAAAGAGTTCAAATCAATCTAAGTGAGGGAAAAAATATAATTACCTCTGAAAAAATCAACACCGACGATTTTATTGTCCTAGATAATTTAAAAAACAAAATAAAAAGTATAAAACAACTAAAAGAAGGTGAAGAAGTTGTAATCACTGCAGGAAAACATATTGGAAAAATAGGGAAAATTAAGAAAATTGAAGAAGAAGGGGAGAAAAAAATCGCAGAAATAGAATCAAAAAATGAAAAAATAAGAACAGATGCTAAAAATCTGTTCATAACAAATTAATCATGGCAAAAAAACAAACAGAAAAGAAAAGCGAGCAAAAAGTTGAAAAGAAAAAATCAAAATTAGAAAAAAATCCGATGAGAGAGATAGAAATAGAAAAAGTTGTCCTTAATTGTGGCGGAGTTGCAGAAAAGTTGGACAAATCAGCAAAACTTTTGAATATACTTACTGGAAGAACTATCCGACAAGTTGAATCAACAAAAAGAATCCCAACATTTGGAGTAAGACCTGGTTTGAAAACAGGATGTATGGTAACATTAAGAGGAGAAGAAAAAATAACTCTTCTTAAAAGATTTCTTGGTGCTGTTTCAAACAAAATACGTAAAAAGGCAATAAAAGAAAATCATTTTTCATTTGGAATAAAAGAATATCTAGAAATTCCAGATATGGAATATCAAAGAGATATTGGACTTATTGGATTAGACGTAACTGTTGTCTTTGCAAGAAAAGGAAGAAGAGTAATTATGAAAAAAATAAAACAAGGAAGACTACCTAAGAAGCAGCACGTTACACCTAAAGAAATTATTGATTATTTAACAAATAAATTGGGGGTCACAGTAGAATAATACAATGACAGCAAGTGATTGGAGTAAAGTATTGAAACAGCTTAAAGGAAAACCAGCTGTAATGGCCAAATATCTAAAGCACAATAAACCAAAACAAAGAAAGTTTGGGATTGCTTCAAAGAAGTGTGAAAATTGCGGAAGATTTGGGGCTAGAGTAGGACAGTATGGAATAAATTTATGCAGACACTGCTTTAGGGAGATGGCAGAAGATCTAGGATTTAAAAAATATAGCTAAAAAAACAAAATGAGCCAAGACATAGTTTCAGACACATTGAATAAGATAATGAATGCTAAAAAAGCAAATAAGAGTTATATAGTTTCAACAAGGTTCTCTAAATTGCTTATTAAAGTTCTTGATATGATGAAGCAGTATGGATATATTGACTACACACTTAATGAAGGAGTTTTAAGGATAGAAATGAAAGAATTAAGCATTTGCAGTTCAATAAAACCAAGATATACTGTAAATAAAGAAAATCTGGAAAAGTATGTAAGAAGATTCCTGCCTGCAAGAGATTACGGATATGTTATTATATCAACAAGCAAGGGATTAATGACAAATAATGAAGCTAAAGAAAATAACCTTGGGGGAAGCTTAATTGCTTATTTCTACTAATGGCAAAAAAAGAAAAAATAAACTTAAATAAAATGGAAGAAAAAATGGATATTCCTGCAGAAATAGATATATCAATTAATGGCCAAATAGTCACTTTAAAAAAAGATTCAAAAGAAACAAAAAGAACATTAAACCGAGAAATAATTGCCTCAAAAGAAAACAACACGCTTGTCCTGATTACAAGGGACAATAAAAAAGAGCAAAGGAGAAATTTAAGAACTTTAATAGCACATATAAAAAACGATATTGAAGGACTAACAAATGGATTTGAATACGATCTTGAAATATGCAATGTTCATTTTCCAATGAATGTAACTTTTGACAAGGCGAAAAAAGAAATTATTATAAAGAACCTAATCGGAGAAAAACATCATAGACTGGTGAAGGTTCTGACAGATGTTGAAGTTGAAATAAAAATGCCACATATAAAATTAAGATCCCATAATATAGAAATTGTTGGACAAATGGCAGCAAACCTGGAAAAGGCAACAAGAATAAGATACAAGGACCGAAATAAGTTTCAAGATGGTATATTCATAACTAAAAAACCTGGAAAAACCTACACTCAATGACAAAGAAAAGACAAGCAAACTTTCAAAGAACAAAATTTTATGCGTATGCATGCCTGGGCAAGTATCAGAAAAGTAAGAGAAAATACAGACATCCTAAAGGAAGACATAATAAAACAAGACAAAAATGGAGAAGTCGACCGCCACGAGTAGAAATAGGATATAAAAATGAATTAAAAACAAGCGGGCTGGTTAATGGAAAAATTCCAATGTTAATAAACAATGTGAAAGATCTTACTAGACTTGGAAAGGAAAACATTGCTATAATTGCAAAAATTGGAAAAAAGAATAAGATTGAAATAGCAAGAGAAGCAGAAAAAAGAAAGATTCAGATTTATAATTTAAATACAAGAAAATTATTAAAAAAATTCGAAAAAGCAAATAAAAAATGAAAAATTTAAATAAAAGAAAAGCGCTTGCATCAAGAGTTCTTGGCGTAGGAAAGAATAAGATTATATTTGATGTCTCCAGATTAGAAGAAATAAAAGAGGCCATTACAAAACAGGATATAAGGGATCTTTTTGCTGAAGGAATAATAAGAATCGCACCTGCAAGAGGAAGACAAACAAAAGAAAAAAGAAAAACAAACAGAAAGGCAGGAAAAATAAAAAGAAAATTGAAGTTAAGAAAAACAAAATATGTAATACTCACAAGAAAGCTAAGAAGATATATAAAAGACCTTAAAAAAGGTAATAAGATAGACCATCATACTTACGCGGATTTAAGAAAAAAAATAAAAGCAAAAACCTTCAAGGATCTTTCACACTTAAAAGAACATATAGGGGGTTCAAGCAAAAAAACAAAATGAAACTTATTGACAAGAAAAGAAGAATAGAAAATAAGACAAATTATCTTAAAAGAAGAAGGCTTCTTGAATCAAAGAATCCTAGAATAATAATCCGAAAGACAAATAAATATATTATTTTTCAGTATGTTGAAACAAAAATAGCTCAAGACACTGTTAAATTTATGATTACTTCAAAAGCATTACTTGATTATGGCTGGCCTAAAGAAAAAGAAGGCAGTTTAAAATCTCTGGGAGCGTCTTATCTTGCGGGAATGTTATTTGGAAAATTAATAAAAAATGAAAAGCAGGCAATAATTGATACTGGTTTAATAAGAAACACAAAAGGTTCAAAGATACATGCTGGAATAAAGGGCATGCTTGATTCTGGAGTTAAATTAAGCCATAATACTGAAATGTTTCCTGAAGAAAAAAGGATATGCAATGAAAATATCAAAGAATTTTTTGAAAAAGTTAAAAGTAAAATAATAAAAGGAGAAAAGTAAAATGGAAAGACGAAGAGACAAGAGAAGGGAAAAGTTTGATAATTCAGAAGCTGAAAAAGCCAAGTTAGAGAGCTGGAAACCAAAAACCCTTCTTGGAAGGCTCGTAAAAGAGAAAAAAATTAAGAATATAGATGAAATTCTTGATAAAAGAATACTTGAAGAGCAGATTGTTGAATCACTCCTTACTCTCGAATCTGACTTGCTTTTAATCGGCCAGTCAAAAGGAAAATTTGGCGGTGGGAAAAGACGAGCATGGAAGCAGACACAAAGAAAAACAATGGAAGGAAATGTTCCAAAATTCAGCTGCTTAACTGTTGTTGGAGATAAAAATGGACATGTTGGCATAGGCCTTGGAAAAGCTAAAGAAACACTTCCTGCAAGAGAAAAATCTCTTAGAAAAGCAAAACTTAATGTAATAAAGGTAACGAGAGGATGTGGAAGTTTTGATTGTGTATGCCATGAGAATCACAGTATTCCATTCATTGTAAAAGGAAAATGCGGAAGTTCTGAAGTAGTATTGTTCCCTGCACCACAAGGTACCGGGCTGGTTATAGGTGATGAATGCAAGAGGATATTAAAACTTGTTGGAATAAAAGATGTTTACAGCAAGACATTTGGCCAGACAAGATCAACTATAAACCTTGCAAATGCCTGTATGGATGCTCTTAATAAAACTAACGCGAAAAAACAAATAACAAAATGATAGCAATAATAAGAATCCACGGAATGATCAAAGTAAGATTTAATATAGATGAAACCCTGAGCAGATTAAGACTAAGAAGAAAATATTGCTGCGTAGTTGTTAATGATTCTCCTGAAACAACTGGAATGATAACAAAAGTAAAAGATTTTGTTGCTTACGGGAATATTACTGAAGAAACACTTGCTAAATTAATAAAAGAAAGAGCTGAAAAAATCGGCAACAAAAAAGCAAAGATAGAAAATCCTGAAAAAATCGCAAAAGAATTTATTGCCGGAAAAAAGCTTGAAGAACTTGGGATAAAACCGTTTTTTAGGCTTCATCCACCAAGGGGCGGAATAAATAGCAAGAAACATTATCCAAAAGGAGTTTTAGGGAATAATAAAGAGGGCATAAATAAATTAATAGAGAGGATGTTATAACTTTATAAAATGAGACTCAAAAAAAGGCATAAAGTTTCGAGAATGCACGGGCGAGGAACACACGGATGGGGCGCTAGAAAAAAACATATGGGCAGCGGTCATCGTGGTGGAGTAGGAATGGCTGGAACAGGAAAAAAAGCAGGCCAAAAGATCATGCATATCCAGAAAATGTATGGAACAGAATATTTTGGAAAAAGCGGAATAACAAGCAGAAAAACAAAAAGAGAGAAAAATTATGTTTACAATATAGGATACATTGAAGCAAATCTTGAAACCTTAAAGAAAAAATTTGGAAATAAGGAAGGAATTATAGATTTAAGCGATTATAAAATACTTGGTGAAGGAGAGATAACAAGCAAATTATTAATAAAAGCACGGGCAATATCCCTTGGTGCAAAAGAAAAGATTGAGAAAGCAGGGGGGAAGGTAATATTGCCTGAATTTAAAGAAAAAAAAGAAGAGAAGATAGAAAAAACTTCTGAGAAAAAGAGCGTGGAAAATGCAAGGATTGTAGCAAAGCCGAAAAAAGAAGTAAAAAAGTAAAAACCATATGAAAAATAAAACCATTTTTCAATTACTCGTCATAAGAGGTATGACTTCGTAAAATGCAATTTAAAGACATCCTTTATAATCTCCCCGAGGTAAAAGGGCCTACTGAGAAAAAACTTGCTTTTAATGTTAAGCTTAAATGGACAATTATAATCCTTTCTGCTTTTTTTATTTTAGCGAATATTTCTATTTATCAGCTTAAAGAAAATGCGCTTCAAAGATTCGAATATCTTGCTGTTCTTCTTGGAACAGACTTTGGGAGTATTATCTCTCTCGGTATTGGGCCGATTGTTATGTCTTCTATCATTCTTCAGCTATTAGTTGGAAGTAAAATAATTGATATAAATACAACTACCCCTGAAGGAAAGAAGTTTTTTCAAGCAATCCAAAAATTAGGGGTTTTATTCTTCATAATTTTTGAGGCAACAGTTTATACTTTGATGGGTGGAACACCTGCAAACCCTGGTTTTGAATTAATTGTTATTGGTCAGCTTATTCTTGGCGGGTTATTAATAATGTTCATGGATGAAATATGCCACAAATGGGGATTTGGCTCAGGAGTAAGCTTGTTCATCGCAGCAGGTGTTGGCTGGAGATTGATTGCAGGGTTGTTTGGATTTATAGGAGCAGAAAATACGTTTCAGGCAGTAGGTGAAATTCCTTTGTTATTTGTAAGTTTTGCAAATCAGGATATGACTGGAGCGCTAAAAGCACTTACAACAGTGCTATCTACTGTTATTGTTTTCTTAGTAATCGTTTGGGCACAATCATTAAAAATAGAAATACCCCTTTCTTATGACCGATTAAGAGGATATAATATCAAATGGCCTCTTGCCTTTTTTTATGCTTCTAATATCCCCGTTATATTGACAGGAGCCCTTGTTGCAAATTTACAGCTATTTGGAAGTCTTATCCAAAATTGGAGGGGGCATGCTACACTTCTTGGGGATTTTAGCAGCGGACAGGCTGTTTCAGGACTTGCTTTTTGGTTAGGCTCGACAAATATTGTTGGTTTGGGGATAACTGGAGGATTAAGATGGATATATCTGTGGCAGTCATTAAGCCATATAATTGCATTTGTTATTTTATCTGCAATTTTCTCTGTTTTTTGGGTAAAGACAAGCGGAATGGATGCAAATGCACAGGCAAGAAATATTCTTGCTTCTGGATTGCAAATACCCGGATTCAGAAAAGATGAAAGGATTTTAGAATCAATTTTGTCAAGGTATATCATGCCCTTAACAGTGATGGGTGGTATTACTATTGGTATTCTTGCAGCAGTTTCTGATGTTTCTGGAACAATAACAGGTGGAACATCATTGCTTTTGGGAGTAATGATTATCTATCAATTCTACAAGAATATTGCGCAACAGCATGCTGTTGATATGCACCCGGCTTTGAAAAAGATGATGGGATAAATAATAAGTTTAAATAATCAATAAGACAAACTATAACATGAAAGGAATGACTATAATGTTTCTTGTAATGATTCTCAGCTTTATCCTGGCTGGAGCCTGGAATTATTATCCGGTCATCTCTCAGTCTGCGCATTATATCCTTGATCCTACTGCCGGGGCATTGATGCAGTTTAATATTTATTTTGGAATGACTCTTGTAGTTTTTATTATTACTTTTATTACTGTTATCATACAAAAATATGGCACAAATCAGGAAGAGTTAAGAAAACTTAAAGGAGAACAAAAAATTTTGCAGGAAGAAATGAAAAAATACAAAGATCATCCCGAAAAATTGATAGAGCTTCAAAAAAAATCTTTTGAATTTATGCCTAGAACAATGGACCTTACAATGAAGCCACTGATATATACTGCTATTCCTTTTGTTCTTTTTTTCAGGTGGTTTAATGATTATTTCTTATTGTATGAGTTTAAATTCTTCGGGTTCATTTCGTGGTTTTGGTTTTATTTTTTAGCTTCTATTTTGTTTAATACTATACTAAGAAAAGTTATGAAGGTATACTGAATCATATGGAAAAACAAGAGTATCTAATGAGAATGCAGGTCATTGAAGAAGAAGCAAGACAGATAGAGATGCAGATAGAAATGATTGATCAGCAAACAATGGAGTTGATTCAAATAAGCAAAAGTCTTGAACAATTATGGTTAAAAGAAGAAACTCCCGAATTTCTTGCTAATTTAGGAAAAGGGATTTTTATTAAAACAAAAGTTCTTGAAAAAGAAGTTTTTGTGAGCATAGGCAGGGGGGTTGTTGTAAAAAAAACTCCAAAAGAAGCTGTTGAAATAATAACTACCCAATTAAGAAGAGCTTCTGAAACAAAATCAGAGTTTATGTTAAGGATTAATGAACTTCAAGGTGAAATGCAAAAATTAGTTGAAGAAGCAGAAAAAACAGATATTAAAAAAGAACATCACAAAAAAGAGTGTGATTGCGGCGATGATTGTAAGTGTGAAGAGCATGAAGATAAAAAGTAGAACTTAGCTTTCTGAGGTTATTAGTAGACTAAATATTAAAAAAATCAAGAAAACCTTGCGTCTACCACACACTTTAGTGTGTGGTTTGTTTCGGGTTTTCTGGATGATCCAAAATTAAAACCAGTAAGTTGCGACCTCATTCTAAAGAATGAGGTTTTAATTTATGGACATAATTAGCTTTTTCTAACAATGTTTAAAAATTTCTTGTATGGCATGATTCCTAAATCACTCACAATACTGGAGATATTTTTTATTTCTATTGGCTCAAAAGCGGGATTTTTTATATGAATAGTATTCTTTTTTGGGTTCCAAACTTCATGAAAATCCCTTTGTTCCAGTTTTATATTTTTGGGGAAATATTTCCATGAATCAGCGACGATAAAAACCGGAATATTATTACTATTTGCAATCTCTGCAAACATCCCGCTTCCAACCTTGTTTATAACAACATCTTCTAATAAAGCATCTGCGCCGAATAAAACCAAATCAACTTTTTTCCTTTCACTATCTCCCCTCATTGCTATCTCTGCGGCAGAATCAACAAAGGTAGTAACATTTATTCCTACATCAGTAAGTTCTTTGGCTGTTTTTCGTCCTTGAAACAGGGGCCTAGTTTCTGTATTATAAACCCTGAACTTTTTTCCTTTCTTTTTTGCATAAACCAGGGCTTTAATTACATTTGTTGAATGGCAATGAGTGAAGATAATACTATTACTTTTGATTAATTTAATAACATTTTTGTTTATTTTATCCTGGGCTTCTGAAAAATGATTCATTATCTCTGATTTTGGTTTTTTGCCGGCAAGAGCAATTACATGGACAAGCATTGGCTCTGTAGGCCTTAAGCTAAGAAGTATTTTTTTGGTTTTGTCTTCTGGAAAAAGATAATATGCTCTAAGTGCGGCTTTTGCTACGTTAGTGGCTCCTTGGATTTTTATGCTTTTTATGTCATTACAAATCCTTGTAAAAAGTTGTTTTTTATTCATGTCAGTAAATTTTCTTATTTTTCTCTTTTTTAGCTCATTTATGATAGTTTTTGTATATTTTAAAGTTAATGAAATCACAAGAAACTAAGAAACCGCTTTTAGGTTATAGCAGTTAAGTTATGAACATATTTAAAAATCCACAATAATAAGTATACTCATGCTAGAATCTTTAATTAATCCAAAAAGTGCGGCAAGAAAACCCTGGGGCATGTTTTTTGTGGGTTTATTTTATGCTTCTCTTTCTATACTCCTTTCACATTGGTTTTTCATGAATGATTCTGTTTTGTCACAATATTCGGGAATATTCATGATAATGTTCTGCGTAATATTTACAATGCCCTATGTCTACTACTCTATAAAGCTTGAAGAGCAAAAAGATCTTGAAATCGAAGAAGAAATAAGCCTATTAAAAGAGCACAGCAAAGTTATTCTTTCATTTTTATGGCTGTTTTTAGGATTTATTGTAGCATTTTCATTTTGGTATATGGTGCTTCCAAATGGAGTAGACAGTTTTAGGGCTCAGATAGAAACATTCTGCCAAATTAACCGGCCAAGCAATTTTGATCAATGTGTAAGTGATTACGGAATTTCTGGAAACAAAAAGATTACTGGTGCGGGTATTTCTGGAGAAAGGTTCATGAGTATATTCTCAAATAATGTTTATGTACTTATTTTCACGCTTGTATTTTCACTCATATTCGGCGCAGGAGCGATTTTCATACTTGCATGGAATGCTAGCGTTATCTCTGCTGCAATAGGCATATTCGCAAAATCTGACCTAGCTAGCCTACCCGTTGGGATAGCGAAATATATGATTCATGGACTTCCTGAAATTTCTGCTTATTTTATAGGTGCACTTGCAGGAGGGATATTGGGTTTTGCTATTATAAAACATGATACCCAAAGCAGAAAGTTTTGGAAAGTTATTCAAGATTCATTAAACCTCATAATTATTGCGATTGTAATACTTTTAATATCTGCCTTTATCGAAGTATTTATAACCCCCAGGATATTCTAAAAAAAATGGTAAAATATATCTGCGCAAACTGTAACTATCGCTTTGGTTCTGAAAAACTGAAGCAGAATATTTGCCCATATTGCGGCAAAAAAGGAGTTATAGAACCAGAGAAGTCTGCATCAGATTTAATTAGTGATGCTGATAACATTGAGTAATTTACAAGAAAAACATCTGAAAAACCCCATTTTTAAGGGTTTTCTAGCTGATCAAAAATTAAACAACAAAAAAGAAACGCCATAGTTTAAAAAGCGGAGTTGCAATTTATTGACATGGAAGAAAAAAATAAAGTTGATAATATAGGAAACAATATCCTCAATGAAGAAGCTATTCTGAAGGAAGAAGAACGAAAAGCAAAAACAATAGAAAAAGACATAGTCAGAACAGAAAAGATTATTGAAAAAGAAGCAAGAAAAATTGACGGGGAAAATAGAGAAAGTGAAATTGTTGAAGAAAGGAAAAAGAAAGTTATCGATTTTTTTAAGAAAAGTCCTGGCTGGATTTTTTTAATTATACTTCTGGCATTGTTAATCCTTGGAGTTTATATAAGAATGCTCCCGCTTACTGACCATAATGGCAAGCCCGGATTATGGGATATAACCACAAACGATTATACTCTTGGCCCTGATCTTGACCCATTCCTTTTCTTAAGATATGCCACAACTATGATAAATAATGGCAGCCTGCCCCAAATTGATACAATGAGGAATGTTCCCCTCTTTTTTGATACAACAACAGAATTACAAATGGTTTCCTATATGATTGTTCTTACTTACAAGGCAGTTAATTTGTTTGGAAACTACAGCATCAATTTTGCTGGCGCATTCATGCCTGTTTGGATGTTTGCTTTAACTATAATCGCATTTTTCTTTTTTGTAAGAGAAATATTCATCAGACCCGGAAACAAAAAGAGTTTTATTAAAGCAAACATTATTGCTTTAATATCTACATTTTTTATGATAGTTAGTCCTGAATTTCTTTCAAGGACAGTTGCAGGAATTCCTGAAAAGGAATCTGTTGGTTTTTTCTTTATGTTTCTTTCTTTTTATCTCTTTTTGAAAGCATGGAAATCTGAAAAAATAATAACTGCTTCTATTCTGGGAGTTCTTGCCGGAATCTCAACTGCATTAATGGGTCTAACCTGGGGGGGAGTAACTTACATATATGTTACTATTGCGTTTGCAAGTCTGATAGCATTTTTGCTGAATAAGTTTGAAAATAAGGAAACATTAGTTTACTTAACCTGGCTGGTATCTTCTGTAACAATTACTTTATTCTTTACTAACAGATTTAAACTAACAAACTTTATTGCGGGCTTGGATACAGGATTGTCTTGTATTGTCTTTGTAGTTTTAATAGCCCATTTTATAATTTGGAAAACTGGATTGAAAAACTTATTGAAACTTGAAAAAATCAAACTTCCAAAAACAATCATATCCATTATTTTAGTTGCTATTATTGGAATTATTACAATATCCATAATTAGCCCGGGATTTATTGTAGAAAAAATAAACACCTTGAATGAAATGTTCATAAAACCGGTTACAGGAAGATGGAATACAACTGTTGCAGAAAATCGCCAGCCCTATTTTACAGAATGGCAATCAAGTTTTGGTCCAGTTCTTCAGAGTTTTCCGGTATTATTCTGGCTTTTTTTCATAGGTTCTGTTGTGCTTTTTTATAATATGTTTAATAAAATCGAAAAGAAAGACAAATGGTTACTAACCGGATTATATGTTTTATTCTTTTTCGGCATTGTGTTTTCAAGATACGCTTCATCAAGCATTTTTAATGGCGAGAATTTTATAAGTAAGCTGTTTTACTATGGTTCTGCAATGCTTCTTATTGGAACAGCCGGATATTATTATTTAAAATATCATAAAAAAGGAGATAAAAGTTTTGAGCATATTGATTTTGAATATCTTTTCCTCTTCTCTCTTTTGGTTTTATGCCTTTTCACTGCAAGAAGTGCGGTCAGACTTATCATGGTTCTCTCGCCAATAGCTCCAATATTTTCTTCTTATCTTCTTGTGAACTCCATAACAAGATTTAAGGATTCAAGTGACAATACAAAAAAGATTATTTTCGGAACACTGACTATAATTGTCCTGCTACTCCTGTTATACGCCGGATTTACTTATTTTAAAACAGTTCAAAACAGGGCTTATAGCAGTGTCCCGTATTATTATACTATCCAATGGCAGAATGCAATGTCTTGGGTAAGAGAAAATACTTCACAAGATGCTGTCTTTGCTCATTGGTGGGATTATGGTTATTGGGTTCAGAGCATAGGGAACCGTGCCACAGTCACAGATGGTGGAAATGCTATAACCTGGTGGAATTATCTTACTGGCCGATTTGTCTTAACAGGAGACAATCAAGAAGAATCTTTAGATTTCCTTTGGAATCATAATGCTACACATTTACTTATAGACTCAAGTGATATGGGCAAATACGGTGCTTTCTCTCAGATAGGGAGTGATGAAAACTTTGACAGATTATCACAGGGGCCAATAACCCTTTTAGCAGATTCAAAACAGACACAGGAAACAAAAGCAGGAAAGAAAATACTTTATGATATACCGAGAAGTGATGGTAACTACGGAATAGCACCTATTGAAGAAGATATAGTCTATGAAATAAACGGAACTAAAGAAAATTTATTTAAAGAAAATTTTGGAATTATGGGCGTTTCTATAGAAGTAATAAGTAATAATGAATCAATCTCATTTAAACAACCAGAAGGAGTTTTTTATAGCCAGGGGATACAAAAGAAGATACCTATGAGATATGTTTATTTTAATGGACAACTTTTCGATTTTAAAGGTGGTATTAATGCGACAATCTATATTATTCCTAGAGTAAGTTCAAGCAGTATTAATTATATGGGTGCGGCAATTTATTTATCTCCGCGGGTAATGAGAGGTTTCTTGGGGCAGGTATATCTCCTTAAGAATTCACTTGGAAATTTTGACAATTTTGAACTAGTTCATTCAGAGCCAGATTTATTTAATGCAAATCTAATCCAACAGGGGTATAAGTTGGGGGATTTTAATTACTTTGATAATGGTGCAGGATTGCAGGGGCCAATCACAATTTGGAAAATTAATTATGCTGGAAATGAAACTCCAAATCCAGAATATCTTCTTAAAAGTCCTCCAGCAGAGATTACCTGGAAGTTTTAAAACGGAAAACAACACAATTTAAAAAGTTTGATTTCAATTGATTGACATGGAACAGCCTATCTTATTCATAGCAATATTGGTAAGTTTTATTCTTACAGTTATTATTCTTCCTAAATGGATAAAAAAATGCAAAATAACCGGTCTTTTGTGGGAAGATATGAATAAATACAAACATCCGAAAAATGTTGCTGCTTCTGGCGGGATTGTTGTTATAATGGCTTTTGTTATAGGCGTATTGGCTTATATTGCAATAAGAACGTTCATTATTGGGGACCTTGATGGCATAACCAGAGAAATATTTGGCTTATTGAGTGTTGTTTTAATCCTTGCAGTGGTTGGATTAACAGATGACATGCTTGGTTGGAAACATGGAGGATTATCTATCAGGGTGAGGATTTTCTTAGCATTGATGGCGTCTATTCCACTTGTAGTAATCAATGCAGGGGATTCTGCAGTCAATCTCCCATTTATTGGGTCAATAAATCTTGGACTTTTATATCCCCTGATATTAATTCCAATAGGGATTGCTGGAGCAACAACAACCTACAATTTTCTTGCAGGGTTTAATGGGCTTGAAACAGGACAGGGAATAATCATTATATCATTTTTATCTTTCATTGCGTATATAACTGGCTCAAGCTGGTTGGCGATGATTGGTTTATGTATGGTCATTAGTTTGATTGTATTTTATTATTATAATAAGTTTCCTGCGAAAGTTTTTCCAGGCGATATTCTTACATGGAGTATAGGCGCATTAATCGCTTGTATGGCCATACTAGGAAATTTTGAGAAGATTGCTCTTTTTGTTTTTATGCCTTATATTCTAGAAATGATATTAAAATTAAGAGGCAAACTTAAAATGCAATCATTTGGTATCCCTAATAAAGGTGGAAGCTTAGAAATGCCTTATAACAAAATTTATGGTTTAACTCACTTTTCTATATGGTTTTTAAAAAAATTCAGGAGAAAAGTATATGAAAAAGATGTTGTCTATCTAATATTTTCATTCCAGATAATAATCTGCCTTGCTGCCTTAGTTATATTTAAAAGTTCATTGTTTATCTAGTTAATATGGGCATACTCGAGAAAATTAAAAATCTTAAGTCTAACGAACTATTTATGAGCAGTTTAGTTCTGTTGATTCTTATGAATGTTGCTAATGTTCTAAACTACCTGTTTCATTTTTCAATGGCGAGAATGCTTGGGCCAAGTGATTATGGAATACTTGCGGTTTTAACCAGTGTAATTTACCTTTTCTCTATTCCTACCAACTCTATTCAAACAGTGGTATCAAAATACACTACGAAATTTAGAGTAAAAAAAGAAGATGGTAAAATTAAAGGGATACTGAATTATTTGCTAAAAACCTTGTTTATCTCGTCACTTGCAGCCTTCTTGCTTTTTTTAGTTCTTTCTGTTTTTCTTTATGGGCCATTAAAAATTTCTTATTTGCTTTTAGCTGTAACTGGACTGATGTTATTTGGCACAATTATGATCCCTATCGGAACAGGAATATTACAGGGCTCCAAAAAATTTAGCGTTTGGGGCTGGAATAATATTTTAAACAGCGGCATAAAATTAATCTTAGCGATTTTATTGGTTTATTTTGGATTTGGAGTTTATGGGCCGATTATAGGATTCTTATTTGGAGCTTTGGTTGCATTTGTGCTAATATTTCCGTTTATTAAAGAGATATTGCACGCTAAAGAAATAAAGGAAAAAGTCAATGTTTTCTCCTTAGAGAATATTCCCACATTTATTGCAGTTCTGGTAATCACCCTGATGTATTCATCAGATATAATTCTGGCAAAATATTTATTTGATGCGCATACTGCGGGGTTATATTCTGTTGCTTCAATGATTGGCAAGATGATATTTTTTGCCTCTTCTACAATTGCTTCTGCAATGTTTCCTATAAGCTCTGAAAAGTTCTTAAACGGGAATAAAGAAAAAACTCTCGGAGTTGCAAAAAAAACTACTTTTGCAATAGTCGGTTTATGCGGGTTTGCGGTTTTAATGCTGTGGCTTTTCCCTGATTTTATAATAGGAGTATTATTCGGTAAACAATATCTTGAAATTTCAGATATAATTGTCTATGTGGGTATTGCTTATAGTTTGCTTTCATTTTTGAACACTTACATACTATACAAAATCTCTATAAATGAGTTTTCACTTGGTAAGGCGATATTTTTAATAGTATTCTTGCTAATTCAAATTGGATCTGTAATTTATTTTGGGGATAGTATCAACAAATTCGTAATCGCATTTCTAATATCGGCGATAATTAGTTTTATAGGAAGTTTAATTTTCCTCAGGAAGTTATAAACAAATTGGAAAAATGGAAAAACTGGCAATAATTATTCCGGCATATAATGAAGAAAAGAGAATAGCTGGAACTCTTGAAGAGTATGGCAGGTTTTTTACAAACCTCAAAAAAACAAAAAAAATTGATTCAGAAATAATTATTGTTATAAATAATACCCAAGATAAAACTGAAGAAATTGTTAAAGGATACAAAAAAAAATATGGGATTGTAAGGTATCTTAATTTTAAGCAAGGCGGAAAAGGTTTTGCCATCATCGAGGGCTTTAAAGAAGCATTAAAAGATAAAAAAAATAGTCTGATTGGATTCGTAGACGCAGATATGGCTACATCTCCTGAATCTTTTTATGATTTAGTCAAAAATATCAATGGTTTTGACGGAATAATGGGGAGCAGATCTATCCAAGGTGCAAAAATTAATCCTAAACGAACCTGGAAAAGAGCTTTCGTAAGCAGAATTTTTAATTTTTTAATTAAAGTTCTTTTTCTTATGCCTTTTTCAGATACACAATGCGGTGCAAAAGTATTCAAAAGAAAGACGCTTGAAAATGTAACCTATAATCTCGGGATGAGCCAGTGGGCATTTGATGTAGAATTGTTATATTTAATTATGAAGGCGGGTTTTAAAATTCGAGAGTATCCTACTGTTTGGGCTGATAAAGAATATTCAAAAATAAACTTCATGAAAGCAGGACCCAGAATGGCCCTGTCTGTAATAAGATTAAGACTGATAAATTCTCCACTCGCACCTTTGTTAAAACCTGTTAAGATAATTGCTAAGTTTGGAGACTGGCTTATAAATAAAAAATGAATAAAAAATTAATTTATTTATCATTAATAGCGGTAATTATTCTGGGATTACTTCTAAGAGCATACGGTATAAACAATCAGAGTTATTGGATAGATGAATCTGTTAGTATATCTGATGCTGGAAAATCTTCATTGGGCGAGGTCTTAGCAGTTATAAGAACAGACCAGCCAGTGCCTCCCCTTTATTTTACTCTTCTTCATTTTTGGATTAAATTATTTGGATTATCTGAAATAGCAACAAGATCATTATCTTTAATATTCTCAGTTTTATCTATACTTTTTGTTTATTTGACTGTAAAAAAGATATCAAAAGAAGAAACTGCATTATTAACCGCCCTTCTTTTTGCAATTTCTCTTCCAGAAATTGTCTTTTCTCAGGAAGCAAGAGGATATGCCTGTTTTACATTTCTTGCTATTTTGTCTACTTATTATTTTATAAGATCTGTATCAGAAAATAAAAGATATAATTATTATCTTTATGCCCTTTTTACAACTCTTGCGGCTTATACCAGTTATTTTGCAGCAGTTTTAATAGTCTTGCAACTTTCCTACTTTTTATTTGCAAAATATGACCGGCACAAACTTTATTCTATTTTATTATGCCAGGTAGTAGCGGGGTTATTATTTATGTTTTGGTTTCCAACAATGTTAAAACAAATCGCTCCGACACAGGCTTTTCAGCAGGAGATATTCAGGGGATATAATTTTCCGCCAATATTTGCAGAATTAGGATTGTTTATTTTTTTCGTTCCGGCTTTATTATTTTTATTTTTAATAACTTTTTTTTATCTTAATAATAAATCTTCATTGAATAAAATAATAAAATTTAATGATAAATACCCCTATATTCTGCCCATAATTTTTATTCTTGGGCTTATAATATTGTTCCCATTACTGATAAAATCTAAGATGGGAATAAGATATTATGTATTTTTATCCCCCGTGGTTTATTTTATCGTGTCCAGAAATATTCTTTTGTTAAACAAAAATGTAAAGAAAACACTTTTAGTTATACTCTTCTTAACACTAGCATTTTCTTTAGTGATCTATTACAATTCTATAACAAAAACCCAATGGAGAGAAGCCATTAGTTTTATAGATTCAGAAGAAAATATTGGGAATGGAATAATTGTATTAGAACCGAGCGAGAACAGATTTTTAATGGATATTTATTACAAGGGGAATATGTCTATAATCCCTGTTTATAATGATATGAATCATTCTGCTTCGGCACTGAAAGAAAAATTAAAAGATAATGATTATGTCTGGTTAGTATTATCCCGAAACTGGGAAAGAAAAGACCAATATAAGAATATTTTAGACAGCTTATACGGGGAATCGGTGACTCAAAAAGAGTTTTTTGATATCAGGGTATATCTTTACAAGACTTAATGGCAGAGTTGATGGCGCGACTTCTTTCATGCTTGTTTTGTCATAAATCTTTTTAAAGGGCAAGTTTACAAGAAGAATTTTTTCATTTTAAGAAGATTTCCCTCTAACCAATCTGCCAAGAAGTGCAGTTATTTGCTTTGGTAATCTGCCGATAGTTGCTTCCTTAAATCTCTCGTAATATCTTACTTCTGGAGATTTTGCATATTGTTCTGCCAGTCGATGATATTTTGAATTTAATTGTTTAAATTCTTCCTCTGAAGAAATATAATCTAAATTTTCACCTTTTTTCTTTAAATATCTTTTGCACTTTGGCATTTGTGTATTTACTGTTACTAAAGCTAATCGATTTAAACCATTTTCTCTAGCAAGCTTTATATCTTCATCAAGCTCGTTAAACGTTTCCATAGTTTTTTCTTGAGTTAAAATATCTTCAGTTCTAACATCGCCATATTTTTTTATAATATAATCTTTCATAGCCCGTGCTTCAGAAGGCCATTTTTTTCCTGCAGATTGGCCTGTGCCTATAATTATTTTTCCAGTAAGACCCTTTCTATACATTTCTGCAGCAGTCGTGCAATTCATCTTAGAGCGAAGGCTTATGTCTAATATTTCCTTACCTCCCTTTTTTACGGTTTTAAACTTAAGGGGATAACCTCTCCAATTACCACCCAAGATTATAACTCCGTCATACTTTCTTTCATCGAACCTGTTTTCTAAACTTCCAGTAATCATAAAAATTAATCCGCCAATAATTAAAATAAATTCTAAAATAAAAATAATCTTAAAATTAAAAACATATGAATTCTCAAGTATAATATTTCCAGTCATATCTAATCTAGAAACTAGTAATAAAGATAACCCAAAAAGGAATAATACTACTCCAGATATGAATTTTATAGACCTCATTTCTTTATTATTCCGATCCTATGTTTGAATATCAGCCAGATCATCTTTAATCCTACTTTAAAAGTTCTTTTAAAATCACCAGTAACCGAAGAGACTCCAATCCTTCTAAGATATTTGACTGGAATTTCAATATATTTTATGTTATTCCTTATTATCTGAAGCATCATATCAGGGTTAAATTCCATCCCTGTAATTGTAAATTTATTTTTTATTTTTTCATAAGCACTTCTTTTAATCAGCCGATAAGTGCATCCAACATCAGACAAATGTGAGGTATTGAATAAAACTTCAACTAATTTGGCAACCGCATAATTTCCCCATTTTAAGAACCATCCCATATTTGCGCCTTCACCAATCATTATCGAGGTCGTTCTAGTGCCAAAAACAACATCAAAGTCATCAGAATAAGCAAGAAGCTTGACAACATCAGTTGGCTCAAATGTTCCATCCGGCTCTATCATTATAAGAATATCACCTTTTGCTTCATGAAGAGCACGCCTGTAACCCCAGCCAAAGCCTTGCTTTGGCTCTAAAAAGTATTTTGCCTTTGTTTTTAATATCTCCTCTTTTGTTCCCCTGGCAGCATTATTGTCTACGGCTATAACCTCATCCACATAACCTGTTTTAAATAAGTCATTTATACATTTCTTTATAGAATTTTTCTCATTATAAGTAGAAAATACTACTGAAACTTTTTGTTTTTTCCACATAATCCTAAATAGTTTCTATGCTTTAAAAGATTAGCTATAGCAAAGAATTCTCAAATAATATTTAAAATCAATCTGTTATCTTACAAACTTCATTCGAATCTTATTTATTTTAAAGTATATTCTTTCTAAGAGGGGCGTAATTGACATTTCTTTTAGCAGATACAGCAATGGGCTTATTACATTGAATCTCATGTGGCAGGACCTGCAAACAAGACCATAAGTGGCATAAACTAGTCTGTTTTGTAGAAAATAATTTTTATAGGTTATCTTTTCACTGCAAAAAGGGCATTTTATTGTAACTTCATATCTTCCATCTTTTTTAATCACAGATTTTGGTTTTATAAACTTGTAATATTTCAATCCAAGTTTTTGTGTGCTCTTAAATAAAGTTTCAATCTCCCTATCAGTCATGGAATTAGTCATATTAAAAATTACATTTTTATTCATCTCATTCTTGATATAATCTATTTTATCTTTGATAATGCCTTTTTTTACACAGAGGTTATATATCTCGCTTCCAGGATAAGGCTGGATGAATACGAGACTTACCTGGCCCTTGCACTCATTCTTCCAGTACTCAAGCGTTTTTCTTGATGTTTCAATTGTCTCTGCAGGATCTCCAAATATAAAATTGGCTTGAATGCCTATTTTAGCGTCCATAGTTGCTTTCATTGCCGAGTCTATCTGCTCAGGAGTTATTGGCTTACGCATACTTTTTAGAACTTCTTCACTAAAGCTTTCAAAGCCATAGCTGATTACTTCGCATCCTGCTTCCTTCATGATATTTAACAATTTCTCATCAATATTTTTTACAGACAGCTGGCATGTCCACTTTATCTTTTGCAACAATTTTTCATTAATTTTGCGTATTCTTTCGCAGAATTCTAAAATTCTTTCTCTACGAGCCGAAAAAAGGTCGTCATATATTGTAATAGTATTTATGTTATATTTTTCAATCATCAATTCTATTTCATTCATAACATTATCGATTGACCTTTCTCTATATCCGGTTCCTATCGAATGATAACAGAATGTGCATCTGAATGGGCATGATCTGGAAGCGAGAATTGGCAATGTTCGGGGAAAATCGTAATGATTATAGAAATAGAATGTATTTGTGAACTGATTATTTAGATATTCTTTGAAGCCCAATCCTTCAAAGTCAGGAAATGGAATTTTATTTATATCTTTGACAGGCTCTCGTGGATTTGTGACAACTACTTTGCCGGAGGTATCTTTAAAAAGTATCCCGTTTATTTTTCTGAAATCCCCTTTTTTTTGTATGCATTTTAGGAGTTCTATAGTAGTTATTTCTCCTTCCCCATAAACAGCATAATCCGGATCCAAGGTTTTGAACATTAATTCTTTTTCGCTAGTGATTAAAGCACCGCCCAGAATTATTTTTGGCTTACTGGGATGAATCCTAGCAACATCAGTTATCTTTTTTACTATTGAAAAACCCATTCCAGTATGGCCTGTAGCAATAACATCATATTTTTCTTTACTCATCCATTGATTAAGAATATCTGTAATTGTTCCATTTTTATGATTCAAATTTAGCACAGTAACATCATATCCTGCTTGTTTCATTACTGAAGAGATATATCCAAGACCAAGTGGAAAAGTATAACTGTAGTCCACCTTTTCAGTTCCAGTATATCTTGGAATAATAAGTAATATTTTCAATGTTTTTTTATGTTGTATTTTTTGCATTCCAATTTCCTCCGAGTTTTTCCACATATTATTTGTCTTTTTTCCCTCTTTAAATAGATTCCATCCTATATATAAAATAATTTCCAATAATTTTCTCAGGTTTCATATCTGAACGCAAGTAATTGATTACTATATATTTCGATTCATACATCTCTTGATAGGGTTTTATCTCGCCAGAATAATATATCCCCCCATAGATATCATCGCCCCAGAAAAATTGGTCATTCATCTTAGAATTATTAATACTTTCAAGTATATACCGGGTTATAAATTGTTTAGATATTCTATTTAAGGGCGGCCTATAAAAGTCATTCATATAAAATTTTCCCCCGTAATAGTATCCTACTGCCTTTGGGCATAAAACGATATCTGAAGAATTAGTATTTTCTTTAAGATATAATCCCGCCTCTTTTATGTGTGAATCATTAAGTACATATTTAACATCAAAATAGAGATTATAGCTTAACAAAACTGCGATAAGGCCAAGAATTAGGACTAATTTTCTTTGTTCATGCCTAAATAACAATACTAAAAAAATTGGGGAGATACAAACAAGGTTGAATATCAAGTCAGGAAGATTAGTAGACATTATCAAACCATCATTTCTGTATATTGTCGCTTGAGGGTTGATAATCAAAAGTAAGGACATGGTAATTAAAAACATTAAAAAAGCAAAGAGGGTATATCTTCTTTTTATTTTTTCCCAAATTAAACTTTCATAAAGAAATAACGAAATTAAAATAAAAAATGCAGGCATCATTGTTAAAAAATACCTTGGATAACCAAAAGCCGGTCTTGGATCAATAACAAATAATAAAAATATTGAAAGGCAATAAATCAGCAATATACGGATATATTCTTCTTTTCTTTTGATAAAATAAAAAAATGCGCCAATAAATAAGATTACGGCCGGAATTGTGAATAATCTTGTAATTTGCGAGATATTCAGAAAAAAGCTGGAGATATACAATGAAAAGCTTGAAAATTGTGCTGCACCAAGCTTGGCGTTATGTTCTATAAAAGAGAAAAATGTTCCTGGTTCAATTATGGTGCTATAAAATGTCCAGATACTTAAAAAGATGAGCCCACCAATTAAGCCTATAAGAAAGTAATTCCATGTAAATCTTCTTGTTTCTTTTTTAACAAAAAAATATACACCAACTGAAAGAAAAGTAATTATTGCTATTGGATACCGATTAGCAAGGGAAAATAAAAAAGAAAGTGATGCTAAAACAGCGAAATTTATTCTTTGAGTTTTATGATAAGAAAAAACCAGATAGAAGAATGAAAAGACAAAGAACATAGACAATACATCAATATCTATCAAAAGAGAAGACGAAAAGACGTAGTAATTTATCAGAAATAAGGCAGCAGATAATAACCCTATTTGTTTGCCTTTTTCTTTGTTTATTCTAATGCAAAACAAGAAGATAATCCCTGCCGTAAGAATAGAGAATATAAAATTAAGACCTCTTAATGCAATTTCGCTTGTAGACAACCTTGCAATTAAACTTAAAAAATAAATATACATCGGCGGATGCCAAAGTGCCAGCTGATGGGGGATTTGTTCGGACTGATAAAATCTTGGGTGCCCTGTTTGTATTATAGCTATTGCGGGGTTAACAAAATCTGGCTCTTCTCCGGTTATATCCTTATTTAGAGATAAAATTCTAAAAACTACACCAAAAATGATTAATCCTATTAAAAGGGCATAAATTAATTTTTTATTAATTTTGTGCTCATGATTCGCCTCTTTTTTTTCAAAATAACTTGAGTTTTCTTCCATGAAAAATAGTGTAAAGGGGGCTTTTTATTTGTTATTATCCTATAATATAAACGTTTTAAGAGGGCAAGTTATTAGTCAAAAATTAACGTGCACTATCTATTTACCCATATTAAATAAGAATAATCTTTAAATAACCAAAGAATCATAATTAAAATTATGAAAACTGTAATTCTATGCGGGGGAAAAGGGACAAGATTGTCTGAAGAAACAGAATATAAACCTAAACCTTTAGTTGAAATTGGCGGAAAACCTATTTTATGGCACATAATGAGTGGCTATAATCATCAGGGATTTAAAGATTTTATTTTATGTCTTGGTTATAAAGGAAACATGATAAAAGAATATTTTCTTAATTTAGAACAAATGTCCAATAATATTGAATTAGACCTAAAAAATAAAAGAGCAATAAGTTTAACAAATAATGAAAGACTAGATGGAAAAATTTGTTTTATAGATACAGGACAAGAAACTAATACCGGAGGTAGAATTGCAAGAATTAAAAAGTATATAAGAAATGATGAAGATTTTTTTGTTACTTATGGGGACGGACTTTCAAATATAGATTTTCATAAGCTTTATGAGCATCATAAAAGAATGGGAAAAATAGGCACAATTAGTGCAGTTAGACCTGTTTATAGATTTGGTTTGGTTGAAGTTAAAAATGGTTTGGTTGAAAAATTTGATGAAAAGCCAGATATGCGTGATTTAGTTAATGGGGGGTTTATGGTGTTTAACAGAAGGATTTTTGATTATTTATCTGAAGATGAAAGTTGCATATTTGAGCAAGAACCATTAAAAAGATTGGTAAAAGAAGGGCAATTAGCAGCTTATTCTCATGATGGTTTTTGGAAATGTATGGACACTCAAAAAGAAGTTACTGAGTTAAATAAAATCTTTGAACAGGGGGCGCCATGGGAAATATGGAGAAAATGACTGAAGAATTCTGGAAAAATAGAAATGTTCTAATTACTGAATCGTGATGATTTTCGGAGAAGCAATAATCAGAACCTGCAATTAATATTTAAAAAATAGGGAAGTATTATAAATGAATCTTTTTTAGTATATTAAAATGGCAGATAAAAAAGAAAAGCCAGAAGTCTCGATAACCATCCCAATATACAATGAAGAATCGGGAATAGAAGAAACTGTGATAAATCTTGTTGGAGTTTTTAAAAAAGAAAAAGTAAATTATGAGCTAGTTCTAGTCAATCACGGTTCTTCAGATAATACTCAAAAAATACTTGAAAGACTTGCTAAAAAAAATGAAAGATTAAATGTAATTAATCTTGAGAAAAACTTAAGTTATGGAGGGGGGATACAATACGGATTTGAACATTCAAATGGGGATTATATTGGATTTACCTGTGCTGATGAAGAGGTTTCTGCAGAAGATGTTTTTAAGATTTATGATAAATTAAGACACAGTGATTTTGATGTTTCAAAATCAAGGAGAATGGATAGAAAAGACGGATTGTTTAGAAAGTTCACTTCTTTTGTTTTTAATTCACTTATCTCAATAAGATTTAATTTAAGATTAAATGACATTAATGGTTATCCTATTTTCATGAAGAGAAAATTATTTCCTAGCGTGAAAACAAAAGAAACTGCTTATTTATTCAATCTAGACTTTTTGAGAAATATGAAAGGGGCAGGTTATAAAATCATAGAAATACCTATAACCCATCATGAAAGAAAGAAAGGCAAGAGTTACATGAAACTTTCAAGAATTTTTGAAATGGCCCTTGGTTTCATTAGATATAGTTTAAGAATCATGCGTTAAATAAGCTGGAATTTATATTAATCTAATACTTTATCTCATAAACAACTAAAACTGGCTGACTGCCTTGGGCTGTATTTTGAGTATATACCTTAACAGGTTTAGCCGTGTCATTGTGCTTATTCGGCCAGTCATATGCCCATTTTGGCGTAAACCCTTGTTCAAAAGCAGATATCACAAGATATTTTGGCTTATATTTTAGGATTTTGGCATCGAAAGCAGATTCGTTATCATTTGAACCATTAACATAAAAATCAAATACATTTCTCTCACTGTAATACCTGTGCTGAGTTAAAGATGCACTTACAATTGAATCTTCTGGATTTAAATTCTCTTTCATCCATAAACCTGAGTCTTTAACTTGAGAGTATGAATCTATTTTAGCTTTAACAATCATGTCTCCATGATTATATTGAGTATAAACCCCAAATAAAAGAAGAATAATTATTAAGATTATTGAAAGATATTTTGCTTTAGATAAAGACTGAATAAAATCTCCAAACTTGATTAATCCTTTTGCGGTAAACGCGAACATTGCTGGAAGTAATGCAAAGAACCATCTAAACTCAAAACCTTGCTGTCTTAACAGGATTATAAAGAAAAATAAAACCGCCAAGATTAAAATTAGATTAAAAATATCTGCCTTGTAATCGCTGTTCTCAATATCTCTATTTACTTTTTTTAATCCTTCCGGAAAAATAAGAATGCTTCCAATTACTACAATAACTCCAATTAAAAAAGCATAAAACAAGATAGAAGGGATAAAAGGAACCAATGACTGATAGAATCCATAAAAAACTGAAAGATTACTCCAGCTTATTGGGAGTTCGTAATGATAAAACATGTTTATAGCCGGATGATTTTTTGCTAAGAATCCTATCGATAAAAATGCAATGACAAAAAATATTGCCGCAGCTAAAATTGAGGGCAGCTTAAATTTATTAGGAAGTTTATAAAAATTAACTATTAATAGGAAAAAAACAACTACTGGGATAAAGATCATATTTCCTGATCTAAACATAATACAAATTAGTGTAAATAAAGCAATCCAAAGCAATGCATATTTACTTTTAATAAACCCTAAATCTTTGTTTTTAAGATAAACTCTGAAAAGGATTATGATTGCTAAAAATTCAAAAATTAATGATAAATTCTCAGTATGAAATCTATTGCTATAAAAAACATGCTCCCATAAAACAGAGAATATAGCAACTGAAATTAAAGCAATTCGTTTATCTGAATACATCGAAGTTAAAACAAAATACATCAAACCAATAGCAAGGATTGATGGAATAAAAGCAAATAAGAACCTGAGAATCACTTCATTGCTTATTCCTATCATGTAAAATAGAGATACGAGCATTGAAAAACCTGGAAATCGATTAAGACTAAAGATGTAATCAAAATGAATTATCCCTGCAAAAGATTTTGCAGTAGACATATATTCTGCCTCATCCCACCATAACGGCTGGTTTTTAGTAATCCAAAAATAATAAAATCTTACTGCAATAACAAATATCATCACACCTATGAATGCAAGATTTGGTGATTTTTTTAACCAATTTACGGCCCTATCTTTCAAAGAATTACCGGGGATGATCTTTTCACTTTCTGAAATATCTTTTTTCAGCTCCTGAATCTTTTTTTCTTCTTTCTTCAGGACCGCTTCCTCGTTAAGAATATTATTCTCTATATTGATTATCTTTTTTTCCTCATCCATTTTTTATAATCTTGTTTGATTTTCAGCCTTTTATTTGTTTTGTTCTTGCTTTCTCATAATCTCTTCTACTTCCTTGATTACTGTTTCTGTTAGAATGCTGTTTACCAGTTTTTCATCATAAATATTCATTTTTTCCGGGAAAAAATCTTTTAATGAAGGAGAGATAATTTTTTTAAGCAGATTATATCCTTCAATTTCGCTTGGAGAAGAACAAAAAAACAAACCTATGGTAGGTTTTTTTAATGCAAGTGAGACGTGAAGTGCTAAAGAATCTGAACAAATCATAACCTTGCAAAGATTTACTAATGAAGCAAATTCTTTTAGAGTGTTATGTGGATTATTTTTTAAAATCCGAACATTTGATTTTTCAAATTCTTGAATTAATGGCTCAAAAGTCTTAAATTCATCAGGACCCCCAAAAAGAATAATTTCATAACCTTTCTTTTTGGCGCTTAAGACAAATTCTTTTATTTTTTCCTTACTCCATGCTTTAGAAGGCCATCTTGGACCAGACCCCATATGAATTCCAATCAAAATTTTTGTTTCAATTTTATTCGTTTTAATGAATTTTTTTGCATATCTCTTATCTGCTTCATTAAAATAAATTGGACAATACTGTTTTTTCCATTCAAGTTCTGCTATAGCAAACATCATTTCTTGATAAGTTTTCTTATTTGATTTTTTAATCTCGTCATCAAACATTGTATTCAAATAATACTCGCCTGAAAGATTAAACGATGCCGGAAATCCATCTTGAGAATAAAACCCAAATTTTTTATCTGAATTTATTTGTTCTGCAAGTTTTGTTGCTTCATCTTCTATCTCAAAATTATATAAAACATCAAATTTTTCTTTAAAATTTGCTTCGTAAGGCATGGCAAACACTTTCTTAATATAAGGATTATTTTCAAATAATTGAACAGCATTTGGCTTAGTGATCCAGTATATTTCAGAATTTGGATATTTTTCATTTATAGCAGGCAGTATTGAAAGAGTTCGGACTACATCTCCCAAGGCCCCAAGTTTAATTATCATTATCTTCAACATAAACTTTATAACTTCCAAGGATATATAAGTTTTATGAAAGCATACATTGCTGGCCCATTATGTCTTAAAAAAGAAAGAGAATTTCTTGAAAAAATAGACCGAATATGCAAAAAGTATGATATCAAGACGTTTTTGCCACATAGGGACTGCGGCTTATGGAAAGAAGGAGTTAATTTTAAAAAGATTGCAGAGGGGGACATAAGTGGATTTAATGGATGTGATTTGATTATAGCTAATTTAAATGGATTCAATGTTGGGGCAGGAACTGCCTGGGAAATGGGTTATGCATTCGCAAAGGGAATTCAGGTAATAGCAATAAAAACAGACAGGGAAATAAATGAGGCTATAGAAGAACTAAGTGCCATAGTTATAGGCACAACAAAAATTTTAAAATCATTTGATGAACTAGATAAAGAACTTGCAAAATTAGTCAAGAGTTCTTGTTGATTTTGTTTCTATTACTCTCCAGCCATCAACAGACGATTCCTTCTTTTTGATTTCCTTGAATGCTTTAAAATAAAGATAAAGTCTTGCAAAATAAAGTTCAATTGTCCAAAAAAATTCTTTTAAGTTTTTAGGGTAACTTAATGCAAAGAATGCTCCTTCTTTAATCTCATTCCAGAAAGATTTTGTTCTGGGCATGTCTGGAACAATTTTGTTTAGGTTTTCGTGACCTTTAATATTCCTTACTTTTTGATTAAGCCAATCATTCCAGTTTGAAGGATTTTTCACATATACCTCTGCTTCTGGAACATATTCTATCTTATAACCTTTTTTCCATAAAAGAAAAGGGATTATGCTATCTTCACAAGCCTCAAGAGGAAAATCAAGAATAACGCCTTTTCTAATCGCAAACAAATATCCGGAACACTCAAAAAACTTTTTTTGTTCAGAAAGTTTTTTTCTTACCCTATCAATTCCTGCAAATAGAAGATTAGACCAATATCCATATTTAGTTTTTTTATTGTCTATTGGAACAGGCTTTCCTGTCATGCATCCTACTTCTTTATTCTCAAAAGAGTTGAGAATTGCTTTCACCGAATTTTCAGAAACATAAACATCTCCATCTGTTAAAATAAAAATATCATCTTTATTACTTGAAGCGTATTCCTGGAAAAGAAGGTTCAGAGCATAACTTTTTCCTTCTCCGGGATCAGGATAAAATACAAAATTTTTGTTTTTAATATTTTTTTCTAAAAATTGTCCTACTTCTGGAAAAGGGTCTACAACAGTAATTCTAAATTCTTGCTTTATTTTCTGACTTAGAAAAGCTTTAACTGCTCTTAATGTAGATTTTGGCTCGTTGTATGATGTAATAATTATATCTATCATCTTACTTAACCTCAAAGGGATAATTAGAAGGCCTTATAAGAACAATTTTTTCTCCATTCGACTTAAGTGCTACTATTCTGCACTTTTTTACTCCTTGTTTGCCTACGTCAGACAGTTCTATACTTTCCACACCAAGATTCTCCTGACCTATTGCAAACCTATCTCCCTTCTTGAGTTCTTCTGCTTTCTTCTTCATAAAGGAGACAGAAAAAGCAAACTTATAAAGTTTATTCTACTGCCCCTGTTATGAAAAACAAGAAAAATGCCATAATCCTCTGTAGTGGCGGTTTAGACAGTGTTGTGACTGCTTTTTATGTGAAAAAAAAGTTGAAATATCACAAGACAACAGTCCTTTTCTTTAACTATGGTCAAAAATCATTAAAACAAGAGAGAAAATGTTCAATTTTATGTGCAAATCAGATTAAGGCCAAATTTCTGGAAATAAAGCTTGATTGGCTTGGGAAAATATCTAATTCTTTGATAAATAAAAATGGAAAAATAAAAAAGCTAAATAGGAAGGACCTTAAAGACACACGTAAAGAAAGCCAAAAATTTTATGTTCCCTGCAGGAATACTATTTTTTTAACATACGCCCTAGGTCTTGCAGATTCCATTTATCAAAAAAAACATAAAATCTCGGATATTTTTTTAGGGTTTAAATGCGAGGGTAAAGAAAGCTATCCCGATACTACTGAAGGATTTATTAAAGCAATGAATAATTTAAGTTCAATTTCATGCGCAGGAAAATTTAAGATTTATGCTCCTTTAATCAAAAAAGATAAAGAGGATATAATCAAGCTAGGGAAAAAACTTTGTGTTAATTTTAAAGACACGTTTAGCTGCTATGTTCCTCTAAACAATAAACATTGCGGATATTGTCTGGCCTGTAAATTAAGACAAGAGGGATTTTATTGGGCTAATATTGATGACACTACAATTTATTTAGAATAGACTTTCAATCTGTTGGATTATGATTCTCCAATCAAACTTTTCAACGCTTTTTCTAGCCTGTTTGCTTATTTTATTGTTATTTACAGCCAGGTTTATTTTTTCAGCTAAATCTTTTGGATTATCAAATTCAAAAAGATAGCCATTTTGGTTGTCTTTAATTATATCCCTAATTGCAACGCTATCGCTCCCAATGACAATCTTGCCACGAGCCATAGCTTCTATAAGGCCCTGGGGCATGCCCTCAACTCGAGAAGCAAGGATATACGCCTTGCATGAATCTATCTTTGCGATTTTCTTTTTTAAATCATAGATTGCTGGAGAAAAAATGATTCTATCTTTCAGATTTAATTTTTTTATTAAGCTCTTTAATGAATTAAAATATTCTGTTTCTTCTGGGCCTACAATCTCCACCATTAAATTCTCGTCTTTTATGTAAGGAATTGATTTGATAATTGTTTCAATTTTCTTTTTGGGAGCAATTCTTCCCAAGAATAATATCTTATTCTCTTCTTTTGCCTGTTTTTTAAGATTAAAAAACTCTTCGGGAATTCCGTTCGGAATATAAACAATTTTATCTTCCTTTGCTCCAACATTAATTAAATGGGGAATTTCCCAGTGGCTTATTGCTAAAATCTTATCAAACTTATTTATTGTTGCTCTTCCAATAGAGGCATCGTAAAAGTTTACAATAAGGGTTTGAAGTTTTGTTCTAGTTATGTTGCCTTCAACGAATGGCGCATGAGTTACAAGAAAAACCTTGCATTTTTTTCCTTTTTTTCTAAGAATTTTTGCAATCTTAAGCGCTTTAATTGTATGAAGATGGCGATAATTATGAGCCATGATTACATCTGGCTGAAATTTAATGGCTTTTTGTATCGCTTCTTTTCCAAACCAATACATAAAACTCTCGCCGCCAAGTTTTTTTGCGGGATATCTTAGAATTTTAACTTTCCCAATTTTTTCTTCAGAACAAACTATTTTATCACTTCCTTTTTCAAGATTAGAAGATATGACAAGAACTTCATGCCCTCTTTTAGCTAGAAGCTCGGATTCTTGCCTGGCTCTTGCCCAGACGCCGCAGCCTCCTGCAGAATAGTGGCAGAGTTCGAGGATTTTTAGTTTTTTCATATTATTTATTATGTACTAATTTTTTAAGACAATTTATTTTAGACCCATAATGTTATTTATGATACTTATCAGAATAACTATTTAAAGATGCCGAGTAAATTCATCTGATATACAGATTAATTTAAAAGTCCAAAGATATTCTAATCTTTATGGTTCATAGAAGACTTTATAACGAAAAGATTCCAGAATTAAAAAAGCTGAAAAAATTCTTTTCTGAAGAAGAATATGGGGGAATTAATTTATGGCCAAGCATGGCTCCTTCCTGTTATTTTTATATGCAAAATAATACTATGGGCTCAAAAATATTTAATATTTTAAGAATTATAAAATTTCTGTTCTTTGTTGAAAGATTCCCAATAAAGGGTAATGGAGAAAAAAAGATCATAGCCAGTTTTTGTATTGATAGAAAAAATCATCATGAGTTGTGGGAATCTTGCTTGAGTTCATTTAAAGAAAATGAGGTTATTTTAGTTGATGCCTATAAACCTAAAAAAAATAAATTTTTTACTATTGCTAAAAGATTTTCTTTTAGGTTTCCAAATCTTTTGAGAATTTATTCTATTAATAAACGTTTAGGAAATTCTGGCTTAAACGAGGTTATAAAAAATAAGCTAGATTATACTTATTTTGTAACCCAAACTTATTTTCAACAAAGAAAAATAGATTATCTCTCTAAATTAGTAAAAAAATATCTCCCTGTGGCCTGTGTTTCATATAGCCCGTATAGAAATAATGATGAAACCATATTAAATCAGATTTGTAAAATGGACCATATCCCTACATTCGCTATGCAAAACTATAGCCTATCTGAATTTAAAAAATTTAATTATGAAAGTATTACCTACGAAAATTTTATATCCGATTATTTTTTATTGTGGGGAAAATCGGGTTATGATATTCTTAAAAAGTTTATTTCAGAGGACAAATTGATTATTGCAGGTAACCCTATTTATGGAAGAATTAATAAAATAAGCCGGTCAAAGTTTAAACCAAAAATATGTACTATTCTGTTAGGTCATAAACAATACACTAAGAGTAATTTTGATATGATGGGCATAATAAAAGAGTTTGCAAAAGAGCATCCAGAGATAATATTTAGATTTAATATTCATATAGATAATGACAGAAAACCCTATATTGAATCAGTTATTGAAAAAAATTTAGAGGTTCTTCCAGTTACTTCGGGTAAGGAGCAATTGGCTAAATTATTTAGTACTTCAGACTTTCTTGTATTACATAATACGACCATGGCTTTAGAAGCCCTAGAATACCAAATTCCAATATTTCAGTATAAGGACAAAAAAGCGGCTGAACTTGATATACCTGAAAATAAGTTTTCAAATTTAAAAGATTTCAAGAAATTATTTGAAAAAATGTTGGATGCTAAAACTTTCCAAAAATATCAAAAAAGTTATTATGATTATTATTTACGGAATTTTTATCAGCCAACCTGTTCAATAGAGGATTATTATAAAAAACAGATACTTTCAAGAATACATTAACTATTTTTTCTCTTCTAAATCAGTTAGTACTAGTTTTTCTATTTCAAACTCTTGTATTGCTCTCCAAAGAAGTTGAGCTCTATCAAAATCATCTTGCCAATCGATATCAGAACTTTCTATCTCACTACATTTAAAATATTGAACCTTTTCAGTTAATCTCTTTTTTGTAGTTCTGAATGTTGATAATGGTAGCATGAATATTCCTGAATTAATCATATAGAGCGGTTTTATATTTTGGGTTTTCGGCCACATTCCATCTTTTTCCAGGCTGTAACTAAACGGTTTTTTATCTTCCCCCCAGATATATTCTTTCATCTCTTTTACAGAGACTAAACTCGTATTATAATCTAAATTTTTAAAATATTGGTGTATTGCTCTTGAATAAGTATCTTCTGTTATAAACGGGCATGTAACATGTGTCCAAAGTAAATGCCCCTCTCCCGGCATTCTTTCTGCAAAATGTGCAATAAGACCATCATTATTTTTTACATTCGGCCTAGAATCTTCTATCACTTTTATTTTATGTCCATCAATTTTTTTACATATTGTCTTTACTTTTGGATCATCAGTAAAGACCAAAATTTGAGTTATTTCTGGAACGTTTATTAATTGATTAAGTTTAATTTCAGTTAAAGATGAATCTGCAAAATTTCGTGTATTTTTTTCTTCTATTCTTTGAGAACCTGAATGGCACGGGAGTAAAACAACTACAGGTTCTTTGATTGAATTTTCTTTTATTGCTAGAGGATTTTTTCTACGATATTCTGTTATGATCTTTTCTAAAATTTTTCTATCAAAACCAGCAGTTTCATCTGGATTCATCATACCCAAAATGTTATATATCTCTTTTATAGGAAATCCTTGCTTTTTTAGAGAAAGTGCATAATTTGGATGACAGGATTTAAATCCAGATAATAAATGTGGCAGGTTATACCCCCAAATAAGGTTTTGCTTCAATTTTTTTATTGGACCCTCTACTAACTCTAAAATAGGAATGACTTTATATCTATCATTAAATTTATTTAACAGGGGAAGTATAATCTCTGTTGGTAAATTTCCTGCCCCCCTCCCCATACCATTAACAGTTGAATCTATATAAGAAGCTCCAGCCTCTATTGCAACCATGGAGTTTGGAAATGCTAATTGAAGGTTATTATGGGCATGAAATCCTATCTCTTTTTTACTCTCTTTGAGTTTTTTAATCAAACTTCGAACTTCATCAGAATATAATGAACCAAAACTATCTGCGATGTAAACTATCTCGGTAGAAGATTTTTTTATTTTCTCAATAGCTATTCCTAACTCTCCTTCCGAGTATTGCGATATCCCCATCAAATTGATTGTTGTTTTATACCCCATTCCAGAAAGAGAATTTATCAAAGAAAGAGCTTCATCAATTTGATTTTTATAACAAGCAATCCTAACAATATCTATAAAAGAATTTTTCTTTTCTATAAAGTCATTAATCTTAATTTTGCCAGTATCTGCCATAACTGCTATTTCTAGTCCACTTTTTTCCCCCACAATCTCTCTTATAAGACTTTCACTCAAGTATCTAAATTCAGAAGAATCAGGCATAGATTCGGGGGTGCTCATATATCCTAATTCTACAATGTCAATACCAGAATTTTTAATTGCAGAATAGTATTCTTTTGCAAATTGTTTTGTAAAATTCCATTTGTTGATGTGTCCCCCATCTCTTAAAGAACAATCCAAAACCTTGATATTAGAGAATTTTTTAATGGACATATGTATCCTTATTAGAAGAATATTTATTTATAAGCATTTCTATGTTGGATTTAGGAATATTATTTAAAAGGATTTAAATTTACATAGTCCATAGCTAAATTTTTTGCGGTTTCTCCATCTACAGAAGGACTATCACCTACGAATAAACAATCTTTTGGCGCCAGGTTAAATCTATCTAAAATTATTCTTGCTCCTTTTGGACTAGGTTTTGGATTGAGAGAATCGTCTATTCCTATAATAATATCAAATAAATCATTGAGATTATTAAGTTTGAGGATTTCTTCTATGGTCTTATGCAGATTATTGCTCAAGATTGTCACTATAATTCCTTGTTTTTTTAAGTCAGTTAAGTAGGTTAGAAGCTCCTGATTAATTTTTGTTTTAGAAAAATCAATGAATTCAAATTTTTTTCTTATCTCAAATGATTTAGTAAGTGTGGATTGTCCAAATTTTTCTACTAAAATAGACTCCATTTCGTCTACTCGTTTGTTTTCATTAATTTCTAAACCCAATTCCTTTTTTAAAAATATTTTAAATTCTTCACGACAAGAAGGCCAGTCTACTGGCAGTTTTGCTATTACTCCGTCAAAATCTAATATTATTAGTTTTTTATTTTGTGATAATTTTTTAAAGTTTTTCATGATATAATTTGAAACGCAGGAGAGATATATAAATATTGAGATAAATTAATTAAAGTTAAGGAAATAAGATTTATATTTTTTATTCCAAACATCCGGGGAGTATTCTTTTAATATAAATTTCCTGCTTTTATCAGATATCTTTTTTTTCTCTTTCTTTGAAAGATTAAAGAATTCTACTATTTTCTGTTGAAGTATGTCTATCCTTCTAGGAAGTTTAATAACAGGTTTTAGAGAAGATAAGGATTCAATATCTAATGCTATTGAGGGAAGACCACAGGCCATAGCCTCCCTTAAAGCTAAAGGATTACCTTCGGTTCTGCTAAGAAACAAAAAAATATCAGCAGCATTATAATAATCTACCAAAGTTTCTCCGGCAGCACTCTGAACAAAAATTACATTTTTAAAATGTTCTTTCTCTAATTGTCTAGTTTTTAGAGCCCCTACCAAGACAAATTTTTTATCAGTATTCCTTTTTATTAGTTTAATCAACCAGTCTGAACCTTTTAAATAACTAACTCTCCCCACATAAAGAAGAATCTTATCTTTAGATTTAAGACCCAGATTTTTTCTACTTTTTAGTTTATCTTTAGGTCTATAAAAATCAGTTTCTATTACAGATGGAACATATTCGATTTTATGTTTGTTCAGAAAGAACAATCTTCTTAGTTTATAGGTCATGGTTTCAGAACATAGTAGTAATCTTTTAGCAAAAAACTGAGAAATAATAAAAAAAGAACTTTTAAGATTATACTGAAGAGTATAAACAAAAAATCTAAAATCGCCTATATCCTTTGATTTCCAGAAAAAATTCCCGTGGATATGCGCGATATATTTTGTTCTTGTTAGAAGTGTTGCAAAAACAAGAACAGCTGAAACTTCACCTGCTCCAGAGAAACCAACCAGAATATCAATATTATTATCCTTGCAGAATTTTCTTAGTTTAAATGGAAGAGTTAATTTACTGCCACTATAACCATATTTTATGAAACTCTTGTTATGATATTTTTCAATTTCCGAATCTTTACAAAACAAAAAAAGCTCTGCTTTTTTAGAGAGAACATGTTCATAATAGTCAATTAATTTCTGCCTGGTATGATCATAATTCGTAGCGAAAAAACATATCTTCGTCATTAACTGAACGGGCGAATAAGATTTATATATCTTTCTCAGAATAAATAATTTTAAAACCCCCTTTTCCCCCTTCTAATTATGGATAAAAAATATAAAATAAGATTGCTGATAGTTGGTGCAGGAATGGCCAGTAAACTCTTATTGAAAGAGATTAAAAAAAATTCTTCTCTAAATTATGAGGTCATAGGTTTTGCTGAAGATTTTAAAAAAATTGGTACTAAAATAGATGGAATAAAGGTTCTAGGCAAAATTAAGGACATTCCAAAAATTGTGAAAAAACAAAAAATAGGGGAGATAATTATTGCTATCCCTTCATTAAAAAAGGAAAGATTACAGCAATTCATAGAAATTTGTGAAAAAACAAACGTTAGGACTCAAATATTGCCTCCCGCTTATGAGGGGCTTTATAGTTTAAAGACAGGCAGGCCATGGATTAAAGAATTGAGGCCCATAAATCTCGAAGACCTACTAAGGAGGGATGTTGTCAAAGTTGATTTAAAAGAGTTGGAAAAAACATTGTCAAACAAAACAATCCTGGTCACTGGTGGCGGGGGGAGCATAGGCAGTGAGTTATGCAGACAAATAATAGAGTTAAATCCACGAGAATTGATAATAGTAGATAATTGCGAATTTAATCTTTATGAAATTGATAGGGCTTTAAAAGAAGAACGTAATGAGAAATCAAAAATAAAAACAGTTATTGGAGATGTTAAAGATGCTAACTTTGTTGATGCACTTTTCAAAAAGAATAATATCGACATTGTTTTTCATGCTGCAGCGTACAAACATGTTCCGTTGATGGAATTTAATATTAAAGAGCTGGTTAAAAACAATATCTTTGGAACATATAATGTAGCCTATGCCTCTGAAAAATATGGCATTAAAAAATTTGTATTAGTGTCAACAGACAAGGCAGTTAATCCTACAAGCGTTATGGGGGTTTCAAAAAGAATAGGCGAAATGCTATTGGGAATTTTTAAAAAACAAACAGAATTTATCATAGTTCGATTTGGAAATGTATTGGCTAGCAAAGGCAGTATACTGCCCTTGTTTGAAGAACAAATAAAAAAGGGCGGCCCTTTAACAATTACTCATCCAGAAATTAAAAGATATTTCATGACTATTCCAGAAGCTTCTCAATTAATACTCCAAGCCGCAGCCATAGGAAAAGACAAGGATATTTTAATTTTAGATATGGGCAAACAATATAAGATAGTAGATATTGCAAATGAGTTAATAAAATTACATGGACTTATTCCTGGCAAGGAGATTAAAATAGTATATCTTGGATTAAGACCGGGGGAAAAGCTATATGAAGAGTTATGGAATAAAGAAGAAAATATCCTGAAAACTAAACATAGAAGAATTTTTTTAAGCAGATTAAAGTGCATTAACAAAAAAGATATAATTTCTTTTCTAGATGAACTAAAGATTCTTGTTAAAACCTCAGATGAAAAGGAAATTAAAACGAAATTTAAAAAAATTATTCCTGCATACAAGGAATCTTCTGGAAATTTGCAGAAAAATGAACTGCCCTTAGAATCAAAAAGAATACTTATCACTGGTGGGGCAGGTTTTATTGGAAGTCATCTTAAAAAAAGACTGGATATTGAAGGATTAGATTATGATGAATTCTCTTATGAAAATGGAGATTTAAGTGATAAAAAAGCGATAGATAAATTTCCAAAGTATGATATCATATTTCATTTAGCTTCGGGGCTTCCACAAAGAGGTTTTAAAGAATTTGAAAAAGATGTTGTTATAATGAAGAACTTATTGAATTATTGCAAAAAAAATTCTTCTAGATTAATATTTACTTCAAGCTGCGCTGTTTATGGAAAAGTAAAGATTAATCCTGTTGGCGAAGAAACAAAAATAGATCCCAGAAATGAATATGGTAAAAGCAAGGCAGAAGCTGAAAAATTATTCCTTCAATCAGGTGTTAAGGGGGTTATATTAAGACTCTTTAATGTATACGGGTTTGGGCAGTATGAAAAATTTATAATCCCCCTTCTGCTTAAAAGCTGCAAAAAAAACGAGGTTTTGTTAACCAGGGGTGCAAAAAGAGACTTTGTTAACATAATTGATGTTGTTGAAGCGTTGTTAAAAGCTGCAAAAATTGAACTTGAAAATACTGAGGTGTTTAATATTGGTTCTGGAGAAGAACATTCCTTGGATGAAATTTTAGATATAATATTAGGAGAATCTGAAATAAAATTAAATCGGGTTTACAGGGATCCTCCGGAAGGAGAAGAAGTATCCAGTATCTTTGCCAATATAATAAAAGCCAAAGAAATGTTGGGATGGGAGCCAAGAATATCCCTTGAAGAAGGCATACGTGATTTAATTGCCCAGGATAATTTTAAATAACCCAGAAAACAAGATTTAAGATGATATATATAACCGGAGATGTTCATGAGGATATCGGTTTTTGGGAACAAAAAGGTTATGGTTCAAACGTTTTAGTTTCCCTTCAGTATCTGAAGATACTCGGGAAATATTCTTTATCAAGCACATTGTTCATAAATGGCATTTGTCTAGATAAAGAGAAAGATAATGTAAAAAAACTTCTTGATTATGATGTTGAGCTTGGCGGGCATACATATAATAATTTCGGCAATATAGGAATGATAAAAAGTTACCTGTATAGAAAGATATGGGGGTGCGTATATGGCCCTGCATTTTACCAGAGAAGAGACATACAAAGAACAAAAAAAGCTTTTGAAAAGTTTGGACTTAAAATGACTTCCTGGAGAACTCATGCTTTTGCTTCTAATGAGAAAACTTTTGATTTACTTGCAGAGCAAGGCGTAAAATTTGTTTCAGATCTCTTAGGAAAAACAAAGCCATATAAAGACGGGGGGATAGTACATCTTCCTATTAACATCCCTGTTGATCAAAATACTATCGCCTATGGACTGCTTCGGCCAGAAAGTAGAAATCCATTTATAGGTGCTACTAAAGGCAGAATAAATCCAGATGAGTGGTTAGAGATTGTAAAAAAAAGAATTAGCAAGAATGAAAAAAATGGCGTTCCCAGCATCTTGCTTATCCACCCCGCAACTATGGCATATCTTGACAAGTTTAGTTTGTTTGAAAATCTTGCCCGGTTTTTGTCAAAATATAAATCTGGAAAAATTTCTGAGTTTAAAATTAGATAATATCAGAAAAACAATGTGCCACCACACCTTAAAAGATGCGGTTTGATTGGCACTTGTTTTTAGGATGATCCAAAATTTAAACCGCAGAAAAGAACGCCACACTTTAAAAAGTATGGTTTCAATTTATGGACATGAAAAAACTTAATTTTGGCTGTGGAACTGATATACTGCCGGGTTGGGATAATGTAGATATGCAACTTGGTAAGGGTATTTTCAAGAGTTTTGATTTTGATAAATTCCCATATCCTCTTAAAAATAGCACCTATGATTATGTTTTAATGAAACAGGTATTAGAGCATGTTTTATACCCTGATAGAGTATTAATGGAGTTGTATAGAGTCTGTAAAAATGGGGCAATAATAAGAATCGAAACAGCACATTACACAAATAAGGGGGCGTATAATGATATGCAACATTTGCATTACTTTAATGAAGTTGCATTTGAAGGATTTGTAAATTCTCATGTTTTAATTAAGAAAAGAATGTTCAAGATACGAAAATTAAAAGTAACGCCAACTATTGTTGGGAAGTTTATACCTGAAATTATAAGAAAAAGTTTATCATTATTTATAAATGGCTTACAATCACAAATACATTGCGAGTATGAGGTTGTAAAATGAGTTCTATTGAAAGAAGGTTTAGAAAAATCGCTAGGGAAATAACCCTTAAATGGAGGCATCCGGATAGATATATCCTTGAAAGAAAAATATTTCCAAAAATTAAAAACAAAAAAGTTCTTTTAGTCGGAGTCGCGCATTATACCTCTGATTATCCAAAAAGACTTGGGGAAAATAAAAGAAATGAGGTATGGACAATGGATGTTGATTCGGAGGTAAGAAAATTTGGAGCAAAAAGACACATAACTGACAGCATTGCGAATGTAAACAAACACTTTAAAAAAGAGTTTTTTGACATTATTCTAATGCCGGGTGTGTTTGGTTATGGATTAAACACAAAAAAAGAAGGAGAAAGGACCATGTTTGCCTGCCATGAAGTCTTAAAAAGAGGAGGGGAATTTATCATAACCTGGAACAATCTTAAGCCAAAAAATAGGATTATACCTGAAAAATTAAAGGGTTTTAAATTATTCAAAAGAAAACCTGCTTATAGAGGCCTTTCACAGTATAAAACCTCAGATAACAAAGTTTTTGATTTTTTAATTAAGGAATAATCTAATAAATTTTTTATGGGGGAAGAGATAATCATAAATCAATCTTAAATCTTCTTTTCTTACTCCACCTATCAGAATTAAAACTATGAAATAAACTAATACTGCAATGGCTACTTCAAATAAACCTATTAACGGGGTCATGTCCAGAGTTATTTTATTAAAAGTGTATAAAAATATGCCCATAATAATACTGGCAAGAATGGGTTTTATCAATAATTTATAGTTAAAATGTACATTTACTTGTTTTTGGGAGATAATCAAAGTTCCGAAAAAATAAATTATCCAAGAGATAAGGGTGGCTATAGCAACACCCCTTATTGCAGCTAATTGAGAATACTGCAAGAAAAATTTTATAAAAGCATAATTAAGAATGATGTTTAAAACAGTGCAGAATAAAGTGAAGAATGCAAATTCTTTTGTTTTTTCTCTTGATGAAAGAAGATTCAAAAACAAACTTACAAACGCCATAAAGAACAATAGGGGTGCTAATAGGATCATTAGGGAAGCTGCAGGAAGATAAGCATATCCATATATCATTACAAAAATATATTTAGAAAGCATAATCAGGCCAATTATTGCAGGAATTAACAAAACCAATAGATAATTGATTATTTTGTCAAAAGCACCCTGGATATTTTTCTTTTTTATTTTTGTCATCACAGATAAAAATATTCCTGAAAAAGATAGTGTTCCTGCAATGGCAAAAATTAATCCTATCGCCGCTTTATAATACCCTATGTTTTCTGAAGAAACAAATAATCCAAGCATTACAATATCTATATAAGAAAAAAAAGCTGAAGAAAGATTTGCGATTGTAAGAAAACCTATAAATTTTAATATTCTTTTCTTATCTAAGTATTGTTCATAATCTTCCGGTTTTTCTAGATAGAATGTTTTTCTATAGAATAAGAATATTACTACAAGATTAAAAAACGCAGCGATTGTAAGCCCAAAGATAGCTCCTACCACATAATATATTTTTGAAACAAAATAGACTACTAAAATAAATGTAATTAATCTTAAAAATTGGAATATAGCCTCCTTGATTGTAATATACCTCACCTTATTTTTAATATAAAGTGAAGATTCAAAAAAACCCGAGATAATCAAGAAGAATGCATAAAAACTAAGAATAACCAATAAAGGAAAAAGCTCGGGTTTTTTAAAGATAAAATTAGCTAGCGGGTAGGAAGATAACAGAATAACCATGGACACAATTGTTGCAAGAATAACCTTTATCTTAAAGAGATAATGAAAATATGCCGCTGCTTTTTTCTTATTTTTATCTATCTCCAGAGAAACATAGGTCATGAGAGCCTGGTTTATGCCAAGATCTGCAAATGTCATAAAAATAATCGCGATAGACAATGCAAGACTATATTGACCATACCCCTCCGGCATTAAAAGTCTTGCTGCAATAATTGTAAAAATCAACCCGCCAAGACGTGCAATCATTGTTGCTCCAAGATTCCAAATGCTATCTGCAATAATCTTTTTCCTCAGGGGATATTTCTCTTTTTTTAAGTTATATTTCATAATTAAATCATTTCTTTCTTCTTTTTATTCCTTTTGTGAGTATAAATCTGGGAGAATTTTACATAAAACGGCGCATTATACCTATAAAGATCAATAAAATCAAAAATCATGTGAATCAAAATACCTATTAAAACAAAAATAAATAACCTGCTGACAAAAATCAGCAAAACAAGAAGAAGCCAGCATTCAATGCCATGAAAAATAATTATCCCATTTTCCATTTTTTCTCTTTCTTCCAAACTTAAACTTTTCCTTATTTTTAATTCCTCAATAAACCAAACATACGCATTTCTTAAATTAAAATCTTTCTTTTTTATAACATAATAGAGGTAATGGTCAAAATCGATGAGTACTGAAGAAAGAAAAATTATCAGAAATCCTAACCAACCGACTTGTGGAAAAAAGAAGAGTATTAAAGAAGAAATTATAGCTCCAAAAAATACATGACTACTTGGCAACATTTTTTTACTCCTTTATTTTTCTTAATATTTCTGCGAATGCAGGTCTTGTTATAACTATTCCCGTGGTAACACATATTAATGTTGTAAGAGCAAATCCTCTCAATAATCCTGCACCTGCCCAGAAAAGAGGAAGCATCGCTGCAAAAATTGTGAAAAAAGCTCCTATAATTATAAAAAATGCGTTTTTGATTTTTTGTTTTAATGTTGAGCTTTTTTTAGATTCAGATTCGTCGATAATAACTATCTGGTCATTAACTCCTGTTCCCATTCCTGCAATAATTCCTGCAATAGACGGAGCATCAAGATTCCATTTTATAAGCGCAGCTATTCCTAATGTGATAAACATCTCTGAAAACATTGTTAAAATTACAGCCAAAGTTATTTTTATTTTTCTATATCTTATAAATAATATCAGGGAGATTAATCCAAATACAATTAATCCTAATTTAAGAAGATTATTTAAGAATTCTTTTCCAAGAACAGGAGAGATTGTATCTAATTTTACAATTTCAAGCTTATATGGCAAACTTCCAGTAATAAGAATTGTTTGAAGTTTTTTCATGTTTACTTCAGCATCCTTTATTGCTGCAGTTTTATCATTGCCAGAACCACTTCCTTGAATCGAGATTTGTGTTGTGACTCTTCCTTTCAAATCTTTAGAAATAGACAAAGAGTCCATCAAACTGTCATCCAAATATAAATCAAGTTTTTCTGATAAGTATTCTGGATTTTCTGCACTTATTGAAAGATTACCTGTTACATCTGCCTGTCTTGTTGCAGCCTCTTCTGAAAGAGTTATGCCAAAAGTGAAAGTACAATATTGACCTCCGCCCTGATTAGCATAACACCCCGTTATTCCTGCTTGTTGTCCTGAACGCTCAACATGCGGGATATCATTTTTACCTCCGTTGAAAACAGTTATGTTTCCAATTTTTCCTTCAAATTTTCCCTGGTTAGAAATCAAATCTTCCATATCAGATGGTGTTGCTCCTGCAATTTCTATAAGAAGATAATTCTCTCCGCCAAGATCTTTTACAGGTCTGATGCTTATATCTTTCAATCCATAGACATTAAATCTTTCTGTTGTTATTGCTACCAGATCACTTATTTGAGAATCATCTAAAGAAATATTAGCCGGTTTTATTAATGCTCTTGCTCCCCCGCTTAAGTCTAATCCTGTTTTTAATTTTGTTGAGGGTATACTCTCTACTGTTATTGAAAGTGGAGAGTTTTTGATAAAGGTGAAATCGCCAGAGCCTGTTTTTATGGATATTTTCATTGATTCTGTTTCATTAAAAGTTAATTTTGAAACATATGCCGAGAAATCATTCAAATTTGCAATTTTGTTTGAATTTATTTCGTTGATGATCATGCCCGCCCTTAATCCTTTTTCGAATTCTGTTGAATTTTTTTCCACGCTTTGTATCATTACTCCTGATTTAAATGCTGACCATGGTGCTATAGAAATAAATGCAAAAACTAATACTGCTGCCAGAATCCAAATTTTATACGAAGTCATTATTGTATTCCCTTCTTCTCACAATACCATTTAATTATTCCTGTATTCGCCATCCATGTGTATATTATATCTGCGAAAAGGCCTAACGCTAAAATTAAAAAAATCTGTCTGAACGAATCCGGGAGCCCTGTAACAATAAAAAAAGCTGGAAGAACTGCGAGAATAGCGGTTGATGTCATGAGTATACCTGTTTTAAAGGCGCCAAAAATTCTTTGATTGACATTTCCTTCTCTTGTTTTTTTAGGATCTAATGCTCTTGTAGTAAGAAGTATATCTGTATCTACAGAATAACCTACAAGCATTAAAAAAGCAGCTATTCCTGCTGCGGATAATTTTATCCCAAACAAATCAACTATCGCTAATGGAACAATGATATCTGAAAATGCTGAGAAAATTACAGCCATACTCGGAATGAATGTTCTAAACATAATAAATATTACCATAGACATTAAAATAAACGCTATCAAAAGAGCCCACATAAGCTGATTAAAGAAATTTTTTCCTAGGCTTGACTCTGAAAATTCTAGGCTTGAATTCTCCTTTGTAAGAGCAAAACCGAGGATACTTTCAATATCTGCCTTTAATTCTTCTGATCCCGATTGACTCTCAATACTAATCGAAAGCATCTTTCCAGTACCTATATCAGTAAGTTTTCTCAATGAAACATCAAATCCCCGTAATAAAGTTTTTTCTTCTAATTCAGCCTTAAATTCTTCAAAGTTTATGCTAGAAATATCTGCAGTAAGAGTAATCATTGTCCCGCCAGACAAACTAACATCTTTTAAAATAATCTCATGATTATGACTAGAATAAAAGAAACCCAGGTAAACTAAGGCCAAGATGGTTAACAAAATTGGCAAGATCATTAAAAGTTTATAGTTCTTATCGAACCAATTTTTTTTGGTTGTTTGTTGTTCTTGTACACTTATTTTTTGTTCCATTTTTTTGTTATTAATGAAATGCGCCGGCCGGGAGTTGAACCCGGGTCAAAGGATTTTTTCCTTTTTTTGTTCGGTTGGAAATCCCTTATACTAACCACTATACTACCAGCGCATGATAATCTTATAATATAAAGTTAATGTCTTTTAAAGATTGCTGTTTTATAATGAAGTTTTCTATGGCAGTTAGAGCATAAAATTTGACATTTTTGTATTTCATTTTCTATCTTATCTATAGAATATCCATTGGATACAAAATAACATATTCCTTTTTCCTTATCCTTTTGATTTTTGTGGTGAAAATCTAATGTTGCGGGGTGATTCTCTCCACATGAAGAACATTTGAGTGTTTTTTTGTAGTCTTCTATCCAATTCTTTATCTCTTTCTTCCTTCTGGCAACTCTTTTGACTGCTAAATTCCTTTGTTTTTGATAGAGTTCTCTGGCATAGGCCCTCTTTTTATTCAAATTCTTAAATGGCATAATAATTAAAGGTATCGAACCTTTATATTAGTTTCTAACCTTTTTTAAATAGTGAAAAGAAAACGCACCTGCAAGGATTTGAACCTTGGACCCTCTCCTTAGGATGGAGATGCTCTGAATCCGGGCTGAGCTACAGGTGCAAAATAAATGCTTCGCACTTAGCATTTCTAGAATATTTTTCATATTAGTTAAATGCTAAGTGCGAGGGATAGGATTCGAACCTATGAAGGCACTAAGCCATGTGATTTTGAGTCACACCCGTTTGACCGCTTCGGTACCCTCGCATATAAAAAATCTAATTATCGGGAATATAAAAAGCTTTATAAACATACAAAAATTGTTTATTTTGAAACGGCCATAGTAAGCTGGTAATACCTGATCCCATTCCGAACTCAGACAGTCAAGCAGTTTACGTTTTTGGTGCTAGTCTCCTAATCGAGGTTAAACCAAAAAGCTGTTTCAACTTTTTTATTATTTTATTTAGCTCAGCAGCTTTTTGATTAAAATAGAAAGAATGATTTATGATAATATAACTTAGAACTTCTTAAACTTATTAACTAACTCTAATGTATCTTCTTGCCCCAAAAACATCGCCCTGCAGCAATATCTTTCCAAGCCAAGCTCATTAAGAACCTTGCCAGCATCCTCGCCGTCTTCTGTTCTTTTCTTGAACTCTTCCCAGTTCTGCGCTATTGGCTTTCCACATGAAAAACATCTGATTGGTATTATAATGTTATTTTTCTCCTAGTTCTTTCAAACCCTTGGATGTTATCTCGAATTTGGAAGGATAACCCTCCACCGTATAAACCCAAAATCGTTTAATAGTTTCAATTCTGAGTAAAGTTTGTTCTTTTTTAAAGCTTTCGTTATGTTTTTTGAAGTCATTTTAGGAATATGACTAAAAAAATATGCAAATATTTATAAATAACATATTAAATAAGTTAAGATAAATAAAACCCAAAAAAAGATGGCAAAAAAATGTATATACTGCAAAAATGAAATTCCTCATGACAGTGTGATTGATTTCTGCGAAAGATGCGGTATAAAAACATGGGGTTCAAAAATGTTTAATAACATAATCAAAGAGATGCAAGCTGCCGAAAATCGGGGAGATTTGATGCAAGGAAGCGTCAAATAAAACAGAAAATAGCTGTAAATTAGTGACGAAAAGCTTTTTAAACATACTACTTCTAAGAGATTAATTAGGAAAAACGAAGAAACGAAAAAACATGATAAAACGAAAAAACATCAAGGAGAAAGGGAAAATAAAGTTTAGTGAATACTTTAAGGAATTTAAAATTGGAGATAGAGTTGCGATTGTTAGAGAACAATCTTTTCAGCCCAAATTTCCAGTAAGAATACAAGGTCTTGTCGGAACTGTTCAGGGCCAAAGGGGAAAAGCATACCTTATTATGATAAAAGAAGGAGGGGTGGAAAAAATACATATAATTGAACCAATTCACTTAAAACAACTAAAATGATAAAAGAAAGAAAACCATTGAATATGTGTGAAGTTACTGAAGTTCTTAAAGACATTAAAGAAACTGACAAAACAAAAGAATTGAAATCATTTATAAAAGACTTTTGTAAGGTAACCCCTGCTAAAGCTCGTGAATTAAAGGAAGAGTTAATAAAATTAGACATAATAAAATTAAAGGAGGGGGATATTGCAAAAATTATAGACATAATGCCAGAAGATGCGGCTGAATTGAATAAGATTTTTGTTGATATTGCTCTGGATGCAGATGAAACAAATAAAATACTTGAAACAATTAAAAAATACAAATAATACAAATGACAGACAAAGAAGAAAAAGCTGTAATACTAGATTATTTACCATATGGTTATCCTTTAGAAAAGAAAACGATGCCATTAGCCCAGGCTATAGGCAGCCAGAATTTAACTCTTTTAGAATTAGTGCCTAGGAGAGGATTAACACTTGAGCCAAGAGAAGAAGTTTACATCGGCGAAGGCAAGAGAGATAAAATTTATTTTATAAGGGGTAAACTTCCTTTCAACAAAATAACAGAATCCGCGAAAGAAGTTCTTAAGGAACAGCTTGAAAAGCAGATAGTTGTTAATGAAAAAAAATTTGTTGATTTTTTCAATAATGCTCAGCCAATAAATACCCGACTTCATCAATTAGAGCTTCTTCCGGGATTGGGAGCAAAACACACAGAAGCTATATTAGAAGAAAGAAAAAATAAACCCTTTGAAAGTTTTGAAGACTTAAGAAAAAGAGTTAAAAACTTGCCTGATCCAAAAATAACAATAGGAAAAAGAATAATGGAAGAGTTAGAGGGTAAAGAAAGACATTTATTATTCATAAATTGAAAAGGCAAGCTTTAAAAATCAAATAAACAGAAAAATAAAGATGACAGAAGAAAAACAAATAGAAAAGAAGAAAAATCCGTTCATAGCAAAGGAAGAACCAACTGGCAAAATTGTCAGAATAATGCAAACTGATATTCCTGGAAATAAAAGTGTTTATGCTGGATTAACTCGAATAAAAGGAATTTCATGGGCAATATCCAATGTTTTATGCTTAAAAATGGGAATGAACAAAACAAAAAAAATTGAGGAACTTTCAAAAGAAGAAATACAAAAAATTGAGGAAAAAATGAAGAATATTGATTGTCAAGGATTTTTACTTAACAGAAGGAATGATTTTACTACAGGAAAGAGCAGCCATATTATCACTTCTGACCTGGATTTTGAGAAGGAAATGGACATAAAAAGGCTGAAGAAGATAAGGTCTTATCGTGGATTAAGGCATGCTACTGGCCAACCAACAAGAGGGCAAAGTACAAGAAGTCATTTCAGAACAAACAGAAAAAGAGGAGTGGGAATGAAAGTAAACAAACCTGTCGCTACAACGAGACAGGTGGAGAAAAAATAATGCCAATAAGAAGCAAGAAAACATACAATAGGCCGAAAAAGATGTTTGATAAGAAAATAATGGACGAAGAGCAAGCTCTTGTTAAGAAATATGGATTAAAAAATAGAAGAGAAGTATGGAAAGCAGGATTTGCGATAGGAAAGATAAGAGATATAGCAAAAAAACTTATTGGTGCTTCTGATGAAGATAAAGAAAAATTTGTCAAACAGCAGAAAGAAAAAGGATTTCCTGTTGAAACAATTGCAGATGTACTTGCATTAAACACAGAAGACTATCTTAAAAGAAGGCTACAAAGCATTCTTGTAAATAAAGGATTATGCACAAAACCGAAACAAGCCAGACAGTTTATAACCCATAAACATATTTCAATAAATAAAAACATAATAAACGCACCATCACATTTAACAACGGCAGATGAAGAAAAGGAGATTAGTATGGATATTGCCTTACCTGCAAAAAAATTAACAAAAGAGGAAGAAGAACTGCTCCAAGAAATAAAACACAATGAAGATAATAAACCTAAATTAAAAGAAGAAATTGTTGAGGGAGAAAAATAATGGCAGAAGAGAATAAAATTCAAGAGATTACTGAAGAAAAAAAGATTGAAACTGAAAATCAAGAAGTTCCTGAACAAATTGATGCCCAGCCAGAAGAGAAAAAACAAACAAAAAAAGGAAGAGTAGCAATATTATTTCTAAATACTACTCGAAATAACACTATTTTAACACTCACGGATATGGCTGGAAACACTATCTCTCGGTCAAGTGGGGGGCAATCAACAAAGCAAAGCAGATTAAAATCAAGCCCTACTGTAGCGATGTTTGCCACTAAGAAAATTTCAGAAGAAGCAAAAGAAGAAGGAATAACTGATTTGTATATAAAAGTTAAAGCAGAAACAGGCAGTACTTCTCCTGGTTCTGCATCTCATGCTGTTGTTAAATCTCTTGGAAGGGAAGGATTTAGAATAATCAATATTATGGATATGACAAGAAATGCCCGCGGAGGACCAAAGGTACCGGGTGGTAGAAGGGGAAGGAGGGTTTAAAAACAATATAAATTTATTTTTAACATGATAAAACTAATAAATAAAAGCGATAAGAAATTAAGCTTTTCAGGAGAAATAAATTCAAGTTTAATTAATGCCATAAGAAGAAGTGTTAATGAAATTCCGATACTTGCAGTAGACACTCTTGAAATAAGCAAAAATGATTCTGCTTTATATGATGAAATAATAAGCCAAAGGATGGGGCTTGTTCCCCTAAAAAATGAGAATTTGAGGTTACCTGAAGAATGTGATTGTGGAAAAGAAGAAGGATGTGGAAAATGCTCTACTAAGATTAAATTAAGCAAAGAGGGCCCATGTGTTGTTTATTCCAGTGATTTATCCCCAAAAGACAGCAGCGAGTACAAGATGCCTATAACCCTATTGGACAAGGAACAAGAAATTGAATTTGTAGCAATAGCAAGAATGGGGCAGGGAATCAAGCATGCAAAATTTTCTCCCGGACTACTTTATTATAAATATATGGATGATCTTGAAGATAATAAGGATGACACAAAGTTTAAAAAACTTATAGAAGATAATAGAAAAAATATTGGAAAAGAAATTATTATTAAAATTGAGTCGTGGGGACAGATCAGTGCAAAAGAAATATTTACAGAAGCAATTAAAAGTCTTAATAAAAACCTAAAAGAACTAGTTAAAAAAGTTAAATAAATCCATTAGGTTTTAAAACCCGCCTCGCATAATTTTTATATGCGGGGATTCCGGAGCGGTCAAACGGATACGGCTAAGGCGACGAAGTTCGCGAGGCAAATTTGCCTATAATATCGCGAGCGGAGTTCGGAGAAACCGTATGGATTAGTTCCTTCGAAGGTTCGAATCCTTCTCCCCGCATTGAGGTTTCAGTTTGCAGGCAAGGAAAAAACTTAGAATAAACTGGAGCCGAGATAAAACGGCATTTAAAAAAATGGCAGCAAGTAAAAATAAAATAAACCAAAGAATGAATAAAAAGACAAATACTTACTTAGCAGAAGCAATATTCACAGCAAAAAAGAATAATCTTATTGAAATTGCAAGGGCCCTGAGTGTATCAACAAGAAGACAGGCAAAAATCAGTCTTACAAGAATAAATGAGGCAAAAAAAGACATTGTGATAATACCTGGAAAAGTTTTAAGTTCTGGTGAAATAAATAAAAAAGTGAAAGTCTATGCTTTAGGTTTTTCAGAAAAAGCAAAAGTAAAGTTAAAAAAAGCTGGCTGCGAATTTAAGAATATTCTTGATGTTTTAAAACAAAACAAAAAAATTGAAGGAGAAATAATCAAATGAAAGTTGAAGAAAATAAAATTCCGTTAAAAAGATTAGTTATTGATGGCGAAGGCCAAATAATGGGAAGATTGGCTAGTTATGCCGCAAAACAAGCACTTTTGGGAAATGAAATTGCAGTTTTAAATTCTGAAAAAGTTATCGTAACTGGAACTAAAGAGGATATTGTTGAAAAATTCCAATTAACTAGAAAAATAGGCGGAGACAGATTCCAGGGACCATATCCTTCAAGAGATACAGAAAAATTAATGAAAAGAGCAATAAGAAGAATGCTTCCAGATTATAGGGTTGGAAGGGGAAGAGAAGCATGGAAGAGGATAAAATGTTATAATGGTTCTCCGGAAGAGTTCAAAAATGATAAAGTAATAACACTTGAAAAAAAAGAGATAAAATGCGAGTATATGACTCTTAGTGAATTAAAAAAACTTTTATAAAAACAACTGAATGGAAAAAACAAAATTAACCTTGGCAGGAAAAAGAAAGTCTGCTGTAGCAAAAGCAACAATCCAGGAAGGAAATGGAAAAGTCACTGTAAACAAAATCCCTTATGAAAATTTGACTTTCTTTCACAAGCTTCTTATTTCAGAGCCTATTGAAATAACAAAGAAGCTTTTAGGAAACTTTAATTTTGATATTTCTGTAAAAATTGCAGGCGGGGGTCATGAGGGACAGATTGATGCTGCAAGAATTGCAATATCCAAGGCATTGGTAGCTTTCACAAAATCTCCTGAATTAAGAAAAGCATTCTTAGAGTATGATAAGGGGATGTTAGTTGCTGATACAAGAAGGAAAGAGACATATAAGCCCGGTGATAGTAAGGCAAGAGCAAAGAGACAGAAATCGTACAGATAAAGCTATTGTTTTTTTCTTTCTAAATCTTCGAATCTTTTTTGAACATTATTAAAAATTTCCGGGGAAATAATTGGCTGATGGCTTCCCTGAATTATCTGGGAATTAAACTTTATCTTGCCTATATATGTAAAGTTCTTTAAAATTTTCTTTATTCCGTTAACTGAAAAGTCATATTTTATTGAAATTTGATTCAAACTAACGCCTTTTAAAAAATCTGAAAAAATATCTTTTACTCTTTCTGCATCTTCATGCTCCAATTCCAGCTTGCCTTTAATAACCTTATAGCCAAAAGCAGGCCGTGCCATGAGATTCCCTTGTTTATATTTATCCATCATGCCTTTTTTCTGGCTGGAATTTAGCTTGCCGGAATAATATTTTCTGAATGGTTCAAGGGCATTCCAGTCAACTTTCTCCTGAATATATTTTTCAATATGATCATCTTCTGGAGCGAAAATACTGCATATTGAACATAAAACCTTATCCTGATTAACTTCAAGATTTCCTTCTACAGGAGAATAATATCCGCATTTTTGGCATTTAAAGCCGTTTTTCTCGAGCAGTTCTTTTTTTTGTAGGGAGTTCATATTTTCTTCAAGATTTCCTTCATTTTTAAGGCATCTCCCAACGGATCAGGAGACTCATTTATTATGGTTATTTCTGCTTTTAAATTTTTTATTTGTGAAAAAAGTTCTTTTATTTCTTTTTCTCCTGTTAAAACATGTTTTCTTTCTCCTTTTTCAGTGTATTCTATTCCGGAAAAGTGTGAGTGTATTTCTTTTTCATGTTTCAGTTCTTTTATTATCTCTTTATAATCTGCCTTTCCATTATGCCTTGCTTTCAGATGAGAAAAGTCAACGCAAAAACTACAATTTGTCTCTTTTTTTAATTTTAATATCTCATCTAAATCCCCAAATTGAGAAGGCTTGCCTGTTGTCTCTGGCGAAAGGAGGACATTCCATCTTTTTTGTTTGACAATCTGTTGCAATTCAATAATTTGTTTTTTAATTTTTTCAAAAGTTTTTTCTTTAGAATCCTTGAGATAGAAGCCAGCATGAAAAACAATGTGTATCTTTTCACCATTGGAAAGTAAATTTCCAATTTCACATGATTTTAATATTCTTGCCTTGCTTGCGCCAATCTTTGCTTTATCTTCAGAATTCAAGTTGATAAAATAAGGCGCATGTATGCTCAATCTGAGTTTTAATTTTTTATTTGCTTCCTTGATTTTTAAAGCTTGGTCTTTTATCATCCAGACACCATATGTAAACTCTATCTCTGCGGCATCTAACCCTAAATTTTTTATTTCCGAGAAATTTTGGATTTCTGCACCGCCTGTTCCTGCAGGACCAATTAAGATTTTTATCATGTCTCTTTTTATGATAGAACAAACTTTCTATTGTTTATAAAAGTTTATTCTGGAACAATAACCTGTTTATCTGGTTGTATAAACTTCTCATCTCCCCGACAAATTCGGTTTGAGATAACATGTGAAGCATAAACAACAAAGGGACAATAATGCACTCTTTCAATTTTGGTAAAATTATTCACAACAAATGATTTTACTTTTGGTTCAAACTCTCTTCTTAAGTTTTCCTTACTTTCTTTGGTCATGGCCCCATCAAGATACATCTTAAGAATCTTCATATCGGGGGAACAAGTTCTAAGAAAGTCATTTACTAAATATGGCGCAGCATAAGCCAGATTTTGGTTTGTTTTTCTAAAATGTTCAGCTTTTAAAATACAATATCTCATGTCTCGGTTATTCCCTCCTTCTCTAAGCCAGTTTAATACTCTCGTTGTATCTTTACTTGCGCCATAATCTCTTACAAGATTATCCTCATGAAAAAAAGAGAAAGAAGCAACTATTCCCTCTCCTTCATTTGTGCCCCCATGATTTGAATCGTCTAATCCCACACAAAGACAAAAATGTTCTAATCCGGAAATATCTTGTTCCATAATATTTTGGTTCTTTTTGGGGTTTATAAAAATTATACTCAAAAAATAATATATATTAAGGATATACTTAGATAGATTAACGGGAACTACTTTTGATATGGATTGACCAGTCTAATTTTTCTCTCATTTCAACAAAAGTTTTTCTAGCACTATTATACGCTCTAAAATCATTTTTGAATAAGTCGGTTATTTCTTTTCTGGTTATAGCTGAATTTTGATAGGCATAAAATAAACGCTCACCAAGACCATAACCTTGCTGATGAATTACATGATCAAGCAAAAAAATAGGTTGGGCGTATTTCTTTTTTAGTTGTATTAAAAATTTCTTAAATTCTTTAGGCTCAGAATAAGGGTCTGGCCATTCTGAATACTGATTTCTTCTTTCTTCTCCTAAAACCAATGAACCAAAATAACCTAACATTTCGCTTAAACAAAAAACAAAGCCCCCATCTAAGTCTTTTCTTTTGCTTTTTTTTATGCCCGAGTTTACATGATGGACAAAATGGGTTGCTTCTTCGCCATAAACCGAATTTAGTCCTCTTGAACTTAAAATAATAGTGTAGGGTTTTTCTATAAAAACTGCTTCCCATTCTCCCTGAAGATTTTCAAAGTCTTGTTCAAAATAAGAAGGCAAACCAGAGTCTTCAAATTCTACATTCCGCTCCAAACAAGACACTGTTGGATAAAACGGTATGCCCAAATCAAACTCATCAGCAATTTCCTCAATCGCATCAAAAACAGCTTCTTCTATCTTTTCCTGCCTCTCTTTGTAATACATAAGGTAATTGGAAAAACCTATTTAAAAAGGATTTAGAAATTAGAAACTATATTTTAAAAGACATACTTCTTATAAAATGCTTTTAAATAAGGTCAAGGAATAAAGATGAAAGATTCAAAGAGACTGAGAGAATAAAAAGAGACATACGAAGAGCTGAATAAAAATTACGAGCCTAATAATTCTGTGCCAATGCTTTTTGGATCTCTTCATGAATTTTTGAAGTATCTGCAAAACCCGGCTCGTATGCGATTTGTATTTTTTCTCTTTTATTGATTCCACTTTCCATAAGGCCCATTATCTGCTTTGCATCAACATAGTTCTCATCATGTTTTATAAAAACTTCTCCAGGATATTGATTTGCTAATTTTACCAAAGAAGCAGATGGTCGGCAGTGCAATCGTTCATCTCCCAAATATACATCCATATGAATATAATCCGCATAAGAATTTTTTGCGGAAAGCTCATCTCCCAACAAAACTCTCATATTATTAACTGCAATTTTTGCCCTCTCTTTATTTCCTCCCTGATGGTGAGCATAAACTACGACCATATCCTCTTTTTTTATGCCCAACTTTTTCCATGGCTTTAAATGTTTTGCATTAAAAATAAATTCCTTGTCAGAGCCATCTCTCGGATTAAAATAGACCTGGCAACTTAAATTTCTGGAATGACTTATCAGTCTCTCTGCCCGGTCAAATTGAGCATTATTTATTTCTATTTCTTGCTTGTAGTGATATTTTGAAAGAACCGCTGTGATAATTGCCTGGACATTTTTGTCTACAATATGATCCTGATATGCTTCTTGATATGCAATAGTCAGTCCTTTTTGTACTCCCCTTAATCCAGTAAGTGTATCTAAAAATTCTTTCTTTCCTGTTTCAACAGCTAACGCAGTTAAAGACAATGTTCTTGCTTCTAATCCAATTCCTGCTTCTTCAAGTTTGTTTATAAAATATTTATCTGGCATAAAAATAAATCCATCTGGACGTTTTTAAACCTTTGTATTGTACCTCCTTTTGCGTAGTAAGAAAAAGTTGGTGGTTTAAAAGTTAGATTTTTATAGCTAAGATAGATAGTATAATCATGGAAAAAATCGGGGAAATTTATAAGTGCGCAATATGTGGAAATATTATAGAAGTGGTTCATGTTGGCGGCGGAGTACTCATATGCTGCGGACAACCAATGAACTTTATGAAAGAAAATGCTGATGATTCTGCTTCAAAGGAAAAGCATGTCCCGGTTATTGTTGGTAAAATGGGAAAAAAGATAAAAATAGGAACTAAAAAACATCCGATGGAAGAAAAACATTATATTGAATGGATTGAGGCAAATGACGGAAATCAAACGTCAAAAATTTTCTTAAAACCCGGGAATAAACCTGAAGCAAAATTTGGTTTTAAGGTAATAAATGCAAGAGCTTATTGTAATCTGCATGGATTGTGGAAGAATTAAAAAAATGAAAAAATTAAAAGGAAGTGAGACAGAAAAAAATCTGCTTAAGGCATTTGCAGGAGAGAGCCAGGCAAGAAACAGGTATACTTTTTTTGCTAGTGAGGCAAAAAAAGAGGGATATGAACAGATAAGCGCAATCTTCCTTGAAACCGCAGATAATGAAAAAGAACATGCAAAAGTTTTCTTTAAATATTTAGAGGGCAGAGATGTTGAAATAACAGCAAAATATCCTGCAGGAAAAATTGGAAAAACTGGGGAAAATCTTCTTGCTGCTGCAAATGGAGAAAAAGAAGAATGGGGAAATATATATCCTGAATTTGAGAAAATTGCAAGAAGAGAGGGGTTTGAAGAGATAGCTAGATCATTCAAGGAAATAGCAGAAGTTGAGAAACATCATGAAGAGAGGTATAGAAAACTCCTTGAAAATGTAAAAACTGGAAAAGTTTTCAAAAAAGACAAGATTGTAACATGGAAATGTAGAAATTGTGGTTATATTCACAGGGGGAAAGAAGCTCCTGAATCCTGTCCTGCCTGTAAGCACCCCCAAGCATATTATGAGGTCTTAGAAGAAAACTATTAGAGATGAAAAGTAAGAGTCTTTTCTCATTTTTCAAGTTTAGCTCATCGATGAGTTTTTAAAATCAAAACCAGTCTTATAATGATGAAAGAGAAGAATGGTTTTTTTGGTCGAATGTGGAAACAGCACAGGTTTTTATCATGGTTGATAGTTTTGATTATTTTAACTTTAGTGATTATCGGGGGTTTTCAAGCCTTCAATTATGTTAGGTTTCTTTTGGGGTATGATTTAACAATAAGACTTAGTGTGGATAAAAATGATGTAATTCTTTCTAACAGTCAAAATGAGACAGTAACCTTTAACGTTGATAGAATTTCCAGATTTTTTTGCAATACTCAATGCGAGTATAGTTTTAGTGATTTAAGCGAGGATGATCTTCTTTCTCGCGGAGTTTTTTATTTAAACTCTCCGATAACACAAAAAATTCAGCAGGAAATAACTGCTCCTGATATTGGGGAAGGACAAAAAGTTTATTCTTTTGATTTGAATTGCAAAAATCATGCAAGTATTGTTTGCAAAACTGAAGGGGAAAATGTTACAAGAAGAACAATAATCACCCTAGAATATTCTCTTTCTCCTGAACAATTAAAACTTAAAGAAGAAGCCGGCAATCAATTGATCGAAGGGTATGATATTTTCAATCAACTTAATCAGACATTCATTGCAATTAATTCTCAAATTTCAAATTTAACCGTTCTTATTGAAAAAAACAGTTCAGAAATGCTTGCAGGTTCGTTAAATGTGTTTGAAAATGAGTTAAATGAAGTTTTACCTTTATGGATAAAGCAGGATTATGAATCTATCCTTCTTGAGCAATCAATGCAAGTTGCCTTAAATGAAACAGAGAATAATTTCAAAAGATTTACTGATAATATTTCCTCAAATATCCTCGGGTATAACCTGATGATAGATAATCTGTCTACAATAAGACAGAATATTGAAATATTAAAGAACATTGACCTGAATCAAACTCAGGCTGAAGAACTAAATATATTAATGAACAATTTTAATCTGAATATAAGTGAATTTGAGAAAAAGAACAAATTATCAGAAAAACTAACCGTAGTTGATTCTCTTAATGCAATCAACTTATCGAAATTCATCAATCAATCAAATGAAACCTACCATGCCAATCAGACCATTCTTTTCAATCTGGAAAAAGCAGATATAATCCTTGAATTAATGAATGTTTCAATAAACTTTACTTTGCCCGAAAATAAAAAAGTCTGCTGCTTGGATAGGGATTGTGATTTTTGCGAAATCCAAAAGCAGTATCCCATAATTCTTCTGCATGGACATAATTTTAATAAAGACATATCGGCAGATAACAGTATTAATATTTTTGACGAGCTCCAAGATAAACTTGAAGAGTTAGGTTATTTTAATGCAGGAGAACTTTACTTGTATGAGGCAACGAGAACAAATTCTGGAGGTTTAGGGACTATAAATAAGCCTGTTGTCATAAGAGCAAGTTATTACTTTGATTTTATGAAAGCTCCAGAAGGGTATAAAAGCGTGCAGATAAAAAGCGAAAATATTGACACATACTCCATTAGGCTAAAGGAAATAATTGAAGATGTCAAGTATGAAACCCAGAGCCCAAAAGTTATAATAATTGCCCACAGCATGGGGGGTTTGGTTACAAGAAGATATGTTCAGATTTTTGGAAATGATAGTATTGACAGGATAATTCTTGTTAACACTCCTAACCGGGGAATAATCGGAAAAACAAGCAAATATTGCAGTGTTTTTGGAGCTGACTCAGAATGCGAAGATATGGATTCTGAAAACCTTTTTATTAATAAGCTAAACAATGAAAAAACTGATTCGGTTAAGATAATAAATATCATAAGTGAAGGATGTTCTATGGATTTGGGAGATGGAGATGGGATTGTGCTTAGGGAGAAAGCCCTTCTTGATTCTCCAAATGTCCAGAACTTCTTTGTTAATGGAAGCTGCTCAGGAGTAGACCTTTTGCATAATACTGCTTTAGATATAAGCCGTTACCCTCAACTCTTTGAGATAATTAATAGGTCTCTGTAACCTGCGGATCATAAGAGTTTTGAATATAGAAATAAATAAAAACACTCTTTTTGATAAAATAACATGAAAATTGTATGCCTTGATCTTGAAGGAGTGTTATTGCCTGAATTCTGGGAAGAGTTCAGCAAAGCCACAAAAATAAACAATCTTATGCTGACTACAAGAGATATTCCTGATTATGACAAACTCATGAAAATGAGACTTGAGATACTTGAAAAAAATAATCTTGGAATGAAAGAAATTAAAGAAGTTGTTGAAAAAATGAAGCCCCTAAAAGGAGCAAAAAAGTTTTTAAGCTGGTTAAAAGAAAGAGCGCAAGTAGTAATTTTAACAGGAACATATTATGATTATATTATGCCTTTAATGAAAAAAATAGGATATCCTTTCATGTGTGCAAACAGTCTGGAAATTAAAAATAATAAGATAGTTGGATACAAGATAAGAGAAGCAGATGGGAAGATTGAGATGGTAAACCGCTTCAAGCAAGCAGGGTTTGAAGTTATTTCAATAGGAGACAGCTATAACGATTTAAAGATGCTTCATGGCTCAGACAAAGGCATTCTATTCAGGGCAAAAAAAGAGCTAGTAGAACAGGAAAAATCCGGGGGGCTATTAGTTGCAAAAAATTACAAAGAGTTGAAGAAAATTCTGGAGAGCTTACTTTAAACTATTCGTCTTCACAGTCTTCTATACTCACATTATGAATATCTTCATAGGCTTTTTTTCTTTCTGCAGAGCATTTATCACAGTATTTTCTAGGATATCTCGAGTTTGATTTTGCTTCAAATTCTTTTTTGCAGTCCCTGCATGTTTTTATCGGCATAATGATAGAACGTTGGGGATGTTTTTAAAGTTGTGGTGGAGAGATTTTTTGGGTCGTATTTAAAAAATGGATCATTATAATTTTGACAAAGAATGCTTCAAATTTAGTGCATAGAATAATATCTATATACAATAACAATGATAAGAAAACTTATCAGTATTATTAAAATTTCTATAATGCCAAGAATGATCACATCACCACCCAATAAGTCTGGAAGGGGGTTGCTCTGAAAATTATTCAGAGTTATAACTTTATCCCTATCGATGCCTTGAGGAACATCTTTGGAAGTGGTTGATCTTGAAAGAAAAATAGTTCCAGAGCTATACTCATTTTGTGATATTGAGTTAATTTCGTTATTTGATTTAATATTGTCTTGACTTGAAATATTTTCTGATGCAATGTAATTAACATCATCTTGAATGTTTTGGTTTTTAGAATATTTAGCTATTATTCTAAAATATCTATATTCTCCTGCCGGATTTGAAAACTGAAATTTGTAAGAAGATTTTTCTTTTAAATCAATTTCTCTTACGACACTTGATCTAGAACTGCTATCCCCATAATCGACAAGCTTTAAACTTACTTCATCAGGAATATTATAAAATTTCCAGGTTATTTGCTCGTTTAGATTAGACATATCTTTAAATTCTTCACTACTTTTTTGGGCGATATCCCAAACTTTTTCCTGATTAGAAGTAGGTGAAGATTTATAATCTACTATAAGATATTTGCCGTCGATTATTGAATACATCAGTGTGCTATATTGCTGAGTTTCTATAACCTCTACATCAAAACGATCTAAGCCATCATTTGAAATAAAATCATAACCTGCCACAAAACTGCTTACTGAACTAGAATTTACCAGGTTTATTTCAGAATTTAATCTCACGCTCCACCCGTCACTTCCAGATATAACTGGAATTAATAAAAAAGAAACTATGACTATGAAAAGCCCAATAAATATAAATATTTTATTATTTATCATAGTTATCCTCCCGGCAGTGCCTGCGACTCAAACTGAATATCAAAATCAAAATTCCTGTCTGTTGAAGATTTTAATATTAGGGGAGTTATTCCAACATTATCTGCCCAGAACTCGGTGCTTTTGGTTGTATCATAAATTCCTCCGAATATCATGCTAATACCTGATCTTTCTGACTGCAATACTACTTTCATGCTTGGCTTGTAAGCAGCAGCAATTGGAGCATAGCCCTGGGCAGAAGTGTTTACCTGGTTATAATCTCCAATGACATCTATTGAGAGATAGTCTGTTGCCGGAGAGGGGAAATGTGCTGGCTGAGCCTTTGGATTCCAGGTGAAAGTAGTTGCGGCAATGACATCTGCCTGCTTCATATCTCCTGTATCGCCTATCCCCCCAGATAACAATGGCACATCTGAAAGATAGTTGCTTGCTAATTTATAAAGATTTAAGTCTCCTGTTGAAGTACTCAGGGCCCCAGATAATGTTACTGAATAGGTTCCATTTCCAGATATCTTCTTATTACTCTGATCATAACTGAATTTAAGGCTCGAATTCCAATTGCCGTATTTCTCGCTTGATCCTTTTGAAACATTTCCGGAAATATTTATGTATATATTGTTATTATTATAAGTTATTGAATTGACTATTGTATTTTTCAGGACAGCTCCTGGAAAAAATGGCTGTAAATAAAGAGATGATCCCCAGCCGTTAACATCTGTTCCTGGATGAGGCCTTATAGATATTGCACCGCCTGTTTCAATTATGCTCATAAAATGAAAACTATTATAGTAAAGCCTATGCTCAACATTTCCAGAGTTGCTAATATCAGTTATTGAATATGGGCTTGAGGCTACGCATGTTCCTGAAGAGCAAACTTGTCCTGATGAACATCCACCGCAGGATTGAGAAGTTGCTGGCTTTGTTCCAGAGCAATAAGAATCCAAAACAGTTGTTCCGTCGCTTCTTAAACAGGTTACAGTCCTTGTCTGGGCTCCTTCGCATTGAGAAGAACAAGAACCCCAAGAGCCAGTCTGCCAGGAATAAGTGTA